>OCHN01000002.1_pt1 | contig 521726 bp, 481 predicted proteins | sample 1538911 | NCBI WGS metagenome assembly OCHN01 (sample SAMN04571736, study PRJEB22368) | human gut metagenome | biome: human gut; material: stool | host: Homo sapiens | place: Luxembourg | collected 2013-01-11 | reverse complement strand
CGCCGATGCTCGTCACGCTGTCGGGGATTGTTATGACCGTTAGCCCGGTGCAACCCTTGAATGCATAGGGCGGAATGATTTTTACATTGTCTCCTATGTTAACAGTTGCAAGATTAGAACAACCTTCGAATATAGGATTATCCCATGAACCGGCACTTGTGCATGCGGTTGCGTTCCAATTGACTGTCGTAAGCCCGGTGCAACCAGAGAAGGCACCACCGCCGATGCTCGTCACGCTGTCGGGGATTGTCACGCTCGTAAGCCCAGTGCAACCACCGAAGGCATAACCGCCGATGCTCGTCACACTGTCGGGGATTGTTATGCTCGTAAGCCCGGTGCAACCCGCGAAGGCACCATCGCCGATGATTGTTACGCTGTCGGGAATTGTTATGCTCGTAAGTCCCGTGCAACCAGAGAAGGCATAATAGTCGATACTTGTCACGCTGTCGGGAATTGTCACGTTCGCAAGCCCGGTGCAACCTTGGAAGGCATAATTGCCGATGCTCGTCACGCTGCCCCCGATTGTCACGCTCGTAAGCCCGGTGCAACCAGAGAAGGCGGACTGACCGATGCTCGTCACGCTGCCCCCGATTGTCACGCTCGTAAGCCCAGTACAACCATAGAAGGCATAAGAAGGGATTTTCGTTACTCCATCCGGGATTGTAATGGATGTGGCAAGTTCATTGTTTATATACAAATTCTTGTTGTTTGAATTATAGCACATCAAATAGTTCAATCCTGAAATATTGCACCATGCCGCTATATCCGTGATATATATGTCTTGAAGTTTGTTGCAACGAGAGAAGGCATATTCGCCGATGCTCGTCACACTGTTCGGGATTGTTACGCTCGTAAGCCCGGTGCAACCAGAGAATGCAGAAGCGCCAATGCTCGTCACGCTATCGGGGATTGTCACGCTCTTAAGTCCTGTGCAACCACCGAAGGCATAACCGCCGATGCTCGTCACGCCGTTACCGATTGTAACGCTCGTAAGTCCGGTGCAATTATAGAAGGCATGTTCGCCGATGCTCGTCACGCTGTCGGGAATTGTTATGCTCGTAAGTCCCGTGCAACCTGAGAAGGCATAATCGCCGATGCTCGTCACGCTGTCAGGAATTGTCAGTTCTCCTTCAACCTTGTTACCGTCGATATAGAGCGTTCTTGAACTTGGCATCAAATTGCCAAGTCCGCTTATTCCGCACCAACTTGCAACATCACCGGTGAAATTGATGCTCGTAAGCCCGGTGCAATTATAGAAGGCAATATTACCGATTCTCATCACGCTGTCGGGGATTGTTACGCTCGTAAGCCTGGTGCAATTATAGAAGGCAGCCTCGCCGATGCTCGTCACGCTGTCGGGGATTGTTATGACCGTTAGCCCGGTGCAACCCTTGAATGCATAGGGCGGAATGATTTTTACATTGTCTCCTATGTTAACAGTTGCAAGATTAGAACAACCTTCGAATATAGGATTATCCCATGAACCGGCACTTGTGCATGCGGTTGCGTTCCAATTGACTGTCGTAAGCCCGGTGCAACCAGAGAAGGCACCACCGCCGATGCTCGTCACGCTGTCGGGGATCGTAACTCCTTTCAATCTGGTCATCCCTGAAAAAGCACCGACCATTACACTTGTTCCACTCGTGATATTGCCAACAAATGACTTTGGAGATGCCTGTTTTGCAACTTCGCTAATCACATCGCTTGAACTGCTTATACTTGTAATCTCGCTACAACCGTCGAAGGCACGCTCGCCGATGATTGTTACGCTGCCCCCGATTGTCAAGCTCGTAAGCCCGGTGCAATTATAGAAAGCATAGGGCGGAATGATTCTTACATTATCTCCTATATTTACTGTTGCAAGATTAGAACAACCTTTGAATATAGGATAATTCGATGAACCGGCACTTGTGCATGCGGTTGCGTTCCAATTGACTGTCGTAAGTCCGGTGCAATTATAGAAGGCACCATCGCCGATGCTCGTCACGCTGTCGGGAATCATAACTCCTTTCAATCTGGTCATCCCTGAAAAAGCACCGACCATTACACTTGTTCCACTCGTGATATTGCCAACAAATGACTTTGGAGATGCCTGTTTTGCAACTTCGCTAATCACATCGCTTGAACTGCTTATACTTGTAATCTCGCTACATCCGCCGAAGGCATCATTGCCGATGCTCGTCACACTGTCCCCGATTGTCACGCTCGTCAAACTGTCACAATAATTGAAGGCACGCTCACCGATACTTGTCACGCTGTCGGGGATTGTCACACTCGTAAGCCCGGTGTCAGAGAAAGCCTTATAGCCGATGCTCGTCACGGGTTTTGCGTTATATTCGGACGGAATAATAAGTTCTTTATCGGTGCAAGTGCCGATTCCCGTCACTGTATAGCCGTTTCCATCGCTGTTCAATGAATATGTAAGACCTTCACTTGAGCGACGAATCCCGCAAACTATGCAAACGCCGTCTTTATACTCGTGGTTTGCAAGCTCGCCGTATTTTGCGTTACATCTTTCGCACGTCGCTTGTTCGGTGCATGTTGCGGTTCCGCCTGTGTGGTCAAGTGCCGGAATTTCGGTTTGTGCTTGCAATATTTTTCCGCATTTTGAACAATGTGTTCCTTCGGTAAGTCCTTTTTCCGTGCAAGTAGGCTCAACGGCGGCGTCGGTTACTGCAACGTGTTCACAAACGTCTTCTTCCCACTTCACGTAAACGTCGATATTTTTCGTAATGCCCGTTACTTTCAAGGATTCAAGGGTGGTGCTTATCGTCAACTGTGCGTCAAGAAAGTATCCCGCGATATGATAGCCGTCTTTCGTGATAGTCGGGTTTTCTTTGGTTATATCCCATACAATATCGCCTTGCCCGTTGTTCGGGTGTATGGTGACCTTGTAGTCGGCTGCAATATCGGTGCCGGTTTTATCCGTATCGACCTTGTCGCAGGCAACGAAAGCGCACGATAAAAGGATTGCCATCGTCAAGACGGCAAGAATACTAATGATTTGTTTTTTGTTGGATTTCATAACAAACCTCGCAACCATTATTACGGGGCATCAAAAAAAGCCAAAAATATAACAAGTTTTCCCCGCGACGATAAACCTAATAATAGGTTTATTCTCGCTAATAATATCATCTTTCCTGCAATATGTCAATATTTTGCGGTTTTGACCGATTTCGCTTTATAAAACAAAACCCTGCGGTGCAGGGTTTTGTTTTTGTTTTAGGGATAAATGATAAGGAAAATTATGTTTTATTAAATGACTTCGGAGTAGCCGTTGTTGTAGGTGAGTTTATAGCCGCCTTCAACCGCTTCAACGGTGATAAAGCCTTTTTCTTTGCCCTTTTCGTACTTAATTTTGAATTTTCCGTCCACGTCGCCTTTGATGATTTTATATTCGGTTTCTTCGGGGACGTTTTCGATTTCCATTTTGAAGGATACTTCGGTTTTGCCGTTTTCGTCTTCGACTTCAAGCTTGAATTCGCGTGCTTTCTCGCCGTTTTCGTAGATTTCGTATTCGTATTCGACTTCCTGAGCGCCGTTTTCAACTTCTACGGATTGTTTGATTTTGACGTAGTTATCGGGGTTTGTTTGGCTTTTGGTGGTGAATTCGATGGAAGTTTCTTTTTCGTTGCCTTCGGTTTCGATTTCCTTTTTGCCCGTTACGTCAAACTTTTGGTCGCCGAATACCATCACGCCCGACAAAGTCGTGGACACTTCGGTTTCTTCCTCGCCGTCGTCGATTTCGGTTTCGGTGACGGTGTTGACTTCCTTATAATACATTTTTGCGGTGATGCCGGTGTTGCCGACGGTGACCGTCATGACGAAAGGATAATCTTTGAATTCGCCGTCTTTATCTGTGTTTTCTGCAACGTTCTGGCTGATTCCGCCACCCGCAAGAATGTCGTCAAACATATTAAGACAGTCTTTGATGCCGCTTACGTCCGCGTCGGTTATGACGCCGGGGCGGGTTGTTTCCGCCGCGCCGGTTGCGCCGCTTTCGGTCTGAGCAAGATATTCCGCACCGGTCAGCGCGGAAAGCGCATATACGTCGTTTGCGTTGACTTTGACTTTCGCCGCGTTACCGCCGCCGCCTTTGACGTCGCACGCCGTGAGCGCAGCCGTCATCGTTCCGATAAGAGCGAGCGCACATACTATTGATATTATTTTCTTTTTCATAAGGGGTTACCTCCTGTTTATTCTACTTAATATACGGACAAGCCCTTAAAAAATTCTAACGTTTTTGAAAAATTCTTAATCTTCTTGTTCAAAAAGTTCTTCCTTGACGATTTCCAGAAGGTCGGACAGGATCTCTCCGTAGGAGTCGTCGCCGTCGGGATTCTTGATGTCGTCGATACATTCAAGAAGGTCTTTCTTTTTGTCAAGAAGGTCCTCGTAAAATTCGGCGATTTCGTCGTTGGCGACCTCGTGGTAATTCACCTTATAGTCGGCGCAATAAACCTTGATTGCTTCAAGCGCGTCTTTTTCCGCGTCGTTTTGGTCAAGATTTTTCACCTTGCGCTCGTCTTTTTCCCACGGTTTCAATATATTAAGAAGTTCGTCGATGCGCCCGATTTTTTTGTCGATTGCAAGAAGTAATTTCGCCTTGAACTCTTCAACCATCTGTTTTTCGTACTCGCCGACGTTGTTGTTGTCGTAATAATCCTCGATGGCATCGATTTCCTTATCGCTTAAAATCATTGCGGAAACGTCCTTGTTTTTGTTTTTGAACAGGTTGTTGACGACATCTACGGCGTGACGCTGTTTTTCGTCGATGCGCTTGCCCGTTTTTTTGTCGGCGACGGAAATTCTGACTTTGCCTTTATCCTTCACAAGCCCCGCTTCGTCCATTTTTTCAATAAGATAAGTTGCCGCTTCGTCGATATTTTTGCCGACAAGGTTTTCCTGATAAAGCAAAACCACGCCGTCTTTGTTCATACCTTTTTGCGCGGTAACGACGTCCCCACCGGACACGTCGAGCCTTACGGATGGGTTGACGTCGATAAACACGACGTAGTCCGACGCGTACGAAACGCCGGGGGTTTTCCCGGGTTTGTCGGGCTTGGACGTTTTTGCGATAATCGGCGCAAGCACCGCAATCATCGCGATAAGCGCAACGGACAAGACTGCCGTCGCCCACTTGAACCCGTTTGACGATTTTGCGGCGGGCGCGTTCTTCTTTTCAAACTGCGAAAAATCGACGTCTTTCCTGATTCTCTCTCTGACGTCGGGGGACTTTTCGTATAATTCGTTTATAATCTTGTTTTTATTTTTCATTATAAACCTCGCCGTAAAACGTTTTGACTTTTTTGATAATCTTGTTATATTTCCAGTTTATCGTGGATATGGGTTCGCCAAGCATTTTTGCGACTTCGACGCGGCGGTATCCGTAAATCGTCGTGAGTTCCAGTATGCGGAATTCGTCGTCGCTTAAATTCTGCCTTGCGTGTTCGAGAAGCGGAAGATCCGAAACGGTCACGTCGCTTGTCGCGATTTCGACGTCGTCGATATTCGCGCCCGCCACCCGTGTCTTACGCCGCGCCTCGTCCAGCGCCTTGTTCTTCGCGATTTGCAAAAGGTACGAAAGCGGGTTTTGCTCATCGTCGATTTTCGCAATCGAGTTCAGAAAAGCGACGTACGTTTCCTGCATTGCGTCCTCGACAAGATGGCTGTCTTTCAACACGCCGCGTATCACGTAATATACCGACGCCCTTGTCAAATCGTAAATCTCGTCAAAATACTCGGTTTTGCCCTTTTTAAGTTGTCTGATAGCGCGCGCTACCTTTTCTTTCAACATGACTCTACTTTATATACGGATTATCTCTTGAAAATTTCCAACTTTTTTTCAAAATAATCTTAAAAATACAAACGGGGACTCCGAAAAGCCCCCGCATTTTCGTTTTTTTGCCGTTTATCCGAAGATATACGTCCTTGCTTCCCACGGACGGGTAACAAAGCCGTTCTTTACCACTTTGTTGTCCTTGTAGTTTCCGATAAGTAACTTGCCCTTTTCAAGGTCGAAGCCTTCGGGCGCCTTGAACCTGACCGCTTTGTCCGAGAAATTCAGCACGACAAGCATACGTTTCCCTTCGTAATTCCTTTCGTAAACCCACAGGTTTTTGCTGTTTTTATAATGCAACTTGTAGTCACCGTAGATTATAATCGGGTTTTCTTTTCTTATCCTGATAAGTTCGCGATAGTAGTTAAGGACGCTGTTTTCGTCGTCAATCTGGCTTTCGACGTTGATATCCTTATAGTTTTTGTTGATATGGAACCAGGCGCGGTCTGCCGTCGTGAAGCCGGCGCACTTGCCGTCCGTCCATTGTACGGGGGTGCGGGCATTGTCGCGGCTGCCGTATGCAAGCATTTTCATCGCGAGCTTTTCGGGAAGACCGAGTTTTTTCATTATGTCGTGCGTGCAGAACGCCGCAACGTCCACGTAATCGCGAATGTTTTTAAGGTATATGCTGGTCATGCCGATTTCCTGTCCCTGATACACAAACGGCGTGCCCGACAGGAAGAAATACGAGTTTGCAAGCACTTTCGCCGACAAGTCGTGATATCTCTTTTCGTCGCCGAAACGGGAAACCGAACGGGGTTGGTCGTGGTTTTCCATATAGTTTGCGTTCCACGCGACGCCGTACATTTTGTCCTGCCACGTCGACATGACTTTTTTAAGTTTTTTGAGTTTGAATCCCGTATGCACGCAGGCGTTGCCGATGCAGTCCGCTTCCATATGCTGGAAATGGAACATCATATCAAGGTCTTGTTTGTCGCCTTCTTTTATGAATTCGAGAGCGATATCGGGCGTCATTCCGGGGGCTTCTCCGACGGTCATGCAGTCGTATTTGCCCCAGCCTTCGTTTTTGAACTGTTGCAGATATTCGTGAAGGTGCGGTCCCCTGTTATAATGCGTAACGCCGCGCATGACGGGTGAAAACGGATTGCCGTTCGGCAGCCCTTCTTCCTTGCTGATATAAGTGATGACGTCTTCGCGGAAACCGTCCACGCCCATATCAAGCCAGTATTTGTAAATGTCGATGACTTCCTGTCTTACTTTCGGGTTATCGTGATTCAGGTCGGGCTGTCCGACGGCGAACAGGTGCAGATAATATTCTTTCCTTTCGTCGTCCCACGTCCAGGCGGGGCCGGGGAACGATGACGTCCAGTTGTTGGGATAACCTTTCCCGTCCTTTCCCGTGCCTTTGCGCCAGAAATAATAATCCTTATACGGGTTGTCGTCGCCGCCCAAGCGGGACTTCCGGAACCATTCGTGTTCGGTCGACGTGTGGTTGACGACAAGGTCCATTATAACTTTTATGCCCCTTTCCTTGCATCCTTTCAACACCGCCTTGAAGTCGTCGAGGGTGCCGTATTCGGGCGCGATGTTGCGATAATCGGCGATGTCGTATCCGAAGTCGCATTGCGGACTTTTGTAAACGGGCGAAAACCAGATGGCGTCAATACCCAGCCATTTCAGATAATCAAGCTTTTCCAGCACGCCTTTCAGGTCGCCGATGCCGTCGCCGTTGCCGTCCTTGAAACTTCTGGGCCAGATCTGGTAAACGGTCATTTCCTTGTACCAACACTTTTTGATATCCATAATTTTACCTCTTTTTAAGGATAGTTTTTTATAAATATATATTAACAAATAAAGCGGCGTTTCTCAACAGATTGCACAAAAAAAACCGCGTCCCCCGACAAAAAAGTTGTGTTTTTTTTATAATATGATATAATCGTAATGGTTTTCTTAACGCTCCTTGGCGAGGTAGCCCGTCGGAGAAGGTAGAAAAGTGCAAAAGCGTAAAAACTTGTTTTTATATTTCTTGCTTGCTTTGGTCACCGTCGTCTGGGGCTTGGGCTTTGTATTCACGAAACAGGTGTTGCCGTATGTTTCGCCGTCGCTTCTGAACGTGTTGCGATTTTCCGTCGCCGCGCTCATAACTTTCATCTTATTTTTCAAACAGATAGTTAAACTTAATATAAAGCAGTGTTTAAGTGGCGTTTTGGCAGGAACGCTTATTGTTTTCAGCTTTGGCTGTCAGACTTATTCAATGGTTTACACGTCAGCGACGAACACGTCTTTGATGACGGGGCTTTACGTCGTGATGGTGCCGTTTTTTATTTGGGCGGCGCACAAAAAACGTCCGCCGATCCGCGCATTCGTCGCAGGATTTCTGGGCTTTGCAAGCATTGCGTGTCTGGCTTTCGGCGGCTTGTCGAAACTGAACTTCGGCGACCTTCTCGCGTTTTTCTGCGCTGTGGGGTTTGCCGTCCATTATCTTGTCCTTGACAAAGCGACGAAGTCCACGCCCGCGGGCGCGCTGACCTTTGTACAAATGCTGACCGCCGCCGTTTTGTTTTTCGTCGTCGGATTTATCGTCGACGGCAAGGCAATGCTGAATTGCTCTTTCCCGAAATCCATTATCCTTCCGCTTTTCACCCTGTGCGTGTTGAATACAGCGTTTGCTTATATCGTTCAGACGCGCGCGCAAAAGACAATCGACGCGTCGAAAGTTTCGCTCGTTTTGTCGTTTGAAAGCACGCTGGGCGCGGTGTTTGCGGTGATTTTGGGCGGCGACAAGTTCACCTGGTATCTCGCCCTTTCGATAATCGGAATGACGGCGGCTATCCTTATTGCCGAGTGGCCACAGAAAAAACAAACGTCGTCTCTTCCCGACGTCGAAACAAATAATTACGACTTTTCCGCAATATCCTCTTCTGACGACCAAATAAATTTGCCATAATTATTGACTTTTGATTTTCAAGGTAGTATTATTCCTTTCGAAAAAAATGTTTGGAGGTTTTTTATGCAAGACTTCGCAAAAAATTATATCAAATCATACGAAGGGCTCGGCAGATGGGTCAAGTTCCTTCTCAATTTCCTTTGGGCAATCCCCACGAATCTTTATCGCCTTTCGAAAAGCATCGTGAAAAAAGATACGATCGGCGCGGTTCTTTCCGTCATTCTTCTTATCTTCTGCGGCTGGTGGGTTATCGCGGTCATCGACTTCGTAACAATCGCTCTCAAAGACAAAATTTATTGGTTCGACTTCAACGAAATGAAACTGTACGCCCTTGAAGACAGCACGGATTCGTCCGACAACAACTCTTCGTCCGACGACAATAACTCGAACGCCGACAAAATCGACTGAAAAAATCAAATCAAAAAGAAAAGACTTGCAACAGACGGTTGCAAGTCTTTTTTTATTACGTTTTTCTATTTATTGCCCGCGGGCTTCCTTTTACGTTCATAATTCTCCTTTATTAAAAAAACCGCGGTTAAGCGGTTTTTGGTCAATCTGAGGTACTGCCGCGTTTTTCGCGGAAATTAGTTTGTTTTTTCTTTGCGCGTTCGATTTTCTTGTCGGAAGTCCTCATTGAAATCTTGTTGAATTCCAAAAGGTTTTTGCTGAACTTCCATTTGCCGTCTTCGATTTTCGACGGAGTTATTCTATACGTCAGATCTTCGCGCTTCGGATACAGCATGAAACTTACTTCCGCGGGATCTTCAAAAGACAGCGTGCCCGTCGAGTCGCCGTACGTCGGCAGTCGGAAATCCTTGACGATAACCTTCTTCACGACCTTGCTTTTTTCCGCGTCGAATTCCAGCGTGAAGTGAACGTCATACGAGGTTTCTTCGCCGCCGACGGGTTTTAAGATCACCTTGCCCGTCTTTTCGCTTTCGCCATCCTTATACAATACAAGAAGATAATAGTCGAATTTGTCGGCGTAATTATACGTTTTTCCGTCGTACGAATTGTAAAACATACGGTCAACTCCGTACACCCCGTAAACTTCTTTCTCTGCGCCGGTATTGAATATGCAGCCCGTAAAAGTCAGCGCGGTTGTTACAATAAGTATCGCGACAAGCGCGACAGAAATCACCTTTTTCATGCTTTTATTGTATATGTTTTGACCGTTTTTGGCAACTATTCTCCCCTTTTTGCACGTTTTCCGCCCCTTTGCACGGTCTTTCACGAATTTTTTATTCCTTTTTTCTTATTTTTGTTTGACAAACATTCAATTATAAGATAAACTAATTAAGCATTTGATTTTTATGCAAACGGCGCGGGGTAGAGCAGTCGGTAGCTCATCGGGCTCATAACCCGAAGGTCGTGTGGTTCAAGTCCCACCCCCGCAACCAACTTGGCGGCGTAGCTTAGATGGTTATAGCGGCCGGTTCATACCCGGCAGGTCGTTGGTTCGAATCCGACCGCCGCTACCAAATGTAAATCATTTTACGCGATAATGCCAAACGGCATAGATTGATTTTCGGGCGTTTATAAACTTGTTTTGATAAACGGACGAAAAACAAGCGGAAGCGCGCAAGCGCTATCGGGTAAAATCATATACATCCCCACAGGCGGAAAGACGCATCGCGGCTTACCGACGACGGGATAAATAACAAACAACACGTTCCTTGAAAACTGAGCTATCCTTTAACGTTACGAAAGGTTTGTTTCTTTGACTTTTGTATATCACGCCGTTTCTGCGTAAACGCAAAACGCCGAAACAAAACATTTGTTTTATTGTTTCCCCCTTGGTAATCGCCTTCGGCGCTTTCCAAGAAGCCGGTCAAAGCCTGCGCTTTGCCCACCCAATGTTTTCTTTACGCCGTCTTCGCGTAAACGCAAACGTCGAAACAAAACATTTGTGAAACAAATCGCCTAATTTCGTGGCCCCTTGGTCAAGTGGTTAAGACATCGCCCTTTCACGGCGGTAACATGGGTTCGAACCCCGTAGGGGTCACCACAAGTTGGGGGTATAGCTCAGCTGGGAGAGCACGTGCCTTACAAGCACGGGGTCACAGGTTCGAGCCCTGTTGTCCCCACCACATTAAAAAACGCGCAACATTATGTGTTGTGCTTTTTTTATGTGTCGGGAAACAACATCGGGCTCGAATAAGGCGGTTTCTCCGCCTTTGCGCACTCCGTGCGCCCCTGTGCCCCGGTCACACTGCACGCTCGCTTCGAAATGCAAGCATTTCCGCTTCGCTGTTGACGAGCCCTGTTGTCCCCACCAACAAAAAAGCGCATCAAGATGATGTGCTGTTTTTGTTGTATGGGACAATTTATGGGCGAGAACCCAACCGAACGGTTGGCGTTCGGCGGTTGCTTGCAAACGCTTGCAAAAAAATCCCACAAGTTACTTTTGTACTTGCGGGGAGATGAATAAGCAATCGTGAAGCAATCGATTTCGTTTTTAGCATAAAATGATTGGTCAAAAGTGCAGTAACCGGGGCCCCCGCGGGATACTTTGTACCCGTGGGGATAAGGAACAAACAAGCATAAGACAAACAAACAAATAAAATGAGTTTGTTTGGTCAAAAGCGCAGTTTGTGACGCGCGGTGGGCGTTCGCACTTGAAATGCATATTTTAATTTATTTGAAAACTTTGATATCGGATTTTGATGAATAGACGTTCCATTGCGGTTTGCCGTCGGCGTTGGGATTTTGCGATTTGGCAAAAGCGGAAAATCTGTCAACCATTTCGTCGGACAAGTCGTAATCGGCTTGCGTAAAAGGACGTAAAGAATCCCCGAGCGAGCCGAGCGCATACCAAAGATCGCAGGAATGGAATGAGGCGTTATCGGGTGGCAACTGCCGCGTGAGCGAAAACACGTAACACGGCGCATTTTTTCTTTTTTGTTTTCTTGCAAACGTTCTTGCCATATGATTGAGCACGGGCGGTAACAAGTCCTTTTTGACTGTTCCGAAGATTATCGGGACGTCTGTGTCGTACTTTGCGTTTTTGACCAATTCGTTGTCGATCACGGGCTTTGTACAAAGTGCTTTCCCGAGCGTATGTTTTGTTTTCCACGCCGTCCAGACCTGCTCGACGGGCAGTGTTTTGAACTCGTCAAAAGAGCTTGCTCCGCTTGCTTTCACGAGTTTTTTCCAATATCGCGCGTTCGGCTTTGACAACGGGAGTATCGCCGTGCGTTTTCCGCCGCCGGACAACATAATTGCGCCCTTGACTTTGCCTTTGAGATAGTTTGAGCAAATCAACGTTTGTATGCTCATCGCGCCTGCGCTTTGCCCCATAAGAGTAATGTTGTCGGGATCGCCGCCGAAAGCACTGACGTTGTGTCTGATCCACTCGATAGCGGCATATTGGTCGTACAATCCGAGATTGCCTTTGCAATGCACGCCATCGGCAAAAAAACCGAACACGTTGAGACGATAGTTTATCGCAATGAAAATCACGCCACGCTTCGTGTACGCCGAGCCGTTGAACTGCATTTCGTTTATGCTGCCGCCCGTGAAACTTCCGCCGTGAATAAACACGATCACGGGACAGTTTTTGGCGTTGTCGGGCGCGTGAACGTCAAGGATAAGGCAATCTTCACTGTAAGTAAACTCTTTTCCTTTCCTGAACTCCTGATAATAAAATCTGTGTTCTTCGTTCCAGAACGCGCGCATTTGCGGACAGCATACGCCTTGTTTTGTCGCGTCGAAATCACCGCCGAAAGACCTGACTTCGGCGGGCATTTCAAAGCGTCCGGCTGTTGCGTATTTTATACCCCTAAACCGCAATCCGTACGGCGTAATTTCGCCGATAACGTTGCCGCAAGGCGTTGGTATCGTTTTAGTTTGCATTTGCAATCCTCTTTAACGTATTCATCGAAAACTCGACGCTCTTATACGGATTCGGCGAAAAATCAAGCTCTACGACGGCGTTCTGAACCCCGCATTTTTCGGCTGTTTCGAGTATGCTCTTAAAATCGAGCGTGCCCTTCCCCACCGCTCTGAAAATTTTGTTTTTGTAGTCTTTGAGATGGAGCGTATTCACCCTACCTTTCAACTTTTCAAGATACTCTTCGACGTCCTTTCCTGCAAATCTTATCCAGTACGTATCGGGAATAAACTCCACGCGCGGATCGGTATGTTCGATTATATAGTCGTATATAATCTTTCCGTCAATTTCGTCGAATTCAAACCAGTGATTGTGATAAGCAATCGTCATATCCGCACCTGCAAGCTTCTGCGCGGTGGAATTAAGAAAGGATATAAATTTGTCCAGATCTTCAAGTTTTCCGGTGCGGAACTTTTTGGGCATCATGCCGACGCCCATACGATTGCAACCGTAAATCTTGTGCTCGGCGATAAGCGCGTCAAGGTCGTTTTCAAGCCTGTCGAAGTTATCGTGAGTTATGCAGACCGGCAGGTCGTACTTGTCCGAAAGCGACCTGATATATTCGGGTGCGACGGGTTTTCCGCCGGACAGCTGCACCACTTGCGCGCCCGTTTCTTTCGTGCGCCTGAACACTTGTTCGTATCCTTTTTCGTCTTTCAGATACTTTCTTAAAGAAAACAATTGTACGCCGTATTTCATACTTTATCCCTCGCTATTATCATTGTAAATGCCGTTTTGTGCAATTTAATCTATTTTTGTATCAGTCGTTTCTTCGGCTTCTTCTTCAAGTTGCGCGCACGACTCGCCAAGGTTTTCTATGCCTCTTGTATTGTCGATTGCAATCGCGTTGCTTTCGAATGCGTTTTTGAGATGTTCTTCTTTTGCAATTTGAAGATCGGCAACTTTCTTTTTGGAAAGCGGATACCATACAAGCAACACGACAGCCATAATTCCAAAAAGCACCGCCGGGATAATGGTTGCCATATCGTACATTATTTCAAGGTTTTTCGTGGTTTGAACCGCACCTTTCGTATAGTCGTAATGCATGCCGAGAAGCGCGCCGTTTACGGCGATTGCCGCGATGACCTGCCCGAGCTTTCTGAAAAACATAAAGAACGCATAGGCGGTGCCGTCGTCACGACGTCCCGTTTTTACCTCGATATCGTCGATTGCGTCGGTTGCCATTGACCAGACCTGCAAAATGATGAAAGTAAGTCCGCATCCGCTTGCAAAGCAAAGCACCAGGAACAGATACGCCAGAACGTTCGGGTTAACCGAGCGCAAAGCAAACATTCCGAGGTTTGCAACCGCCGCGATAATCATACCTATTCCGCAAAGTTCTTTCTTGCCGAATTTTCTGACGAGTTTCGGCGTGAAGAACATAAAAACAACCATCGGCGCATAAGTGCAGGCAGTAGAAACAAGGTTCATCCACGGCTTTCCGAAATAGTCGTCGAACAGGTACAAATAAAAACTTTGCGTGAACATTTGTCCTGCAAGCAACAGCATACTTGCCACGCTGACCGCCAGAAACGCCCTGTTTTTGAACAGACCTTTTACGATTTGTTTCGTCTCGCCTTTTGCGATTTTTTCCTTGGGCTGAGCGATGACTCTTTCCTTGTTCATCATAAAAGCAAGGATAAGCATAACAAGCGCAACCAGCGATACGATTACGACGCCGATTATTACCGGCTTATACTGCATCTCGGAAATAACTCTGCCCGTCTGTTCGTTGACGCCGATTTTTTTGTAACAAAACGACGCGATAAGCACCGCCGGAATACTTCCGACGCCCGCCCCGATTGAACGGAACACCGAAAGTTTCGTGCGCTCTTTCTCATCTGTCGTAACGACCGACGCAAGTCCGCCGTACGGAATTTGGAGCATCGTGTAACTCATGCCGAACATCACGTATGTAACCGTTGCATAAATGCAGGTGCCGACGTAGTTTTCTTCGCCCGTAAGCCCCGGCCATTTGATGAACATCAGCAGTGTCGAAATAATCAACGGACCCGCTGCCCATAAGAACCACGGACGATATCTTCCCCATTTGGAAAGTTTGATTGTGTCGCACAATCTTCCCATAATGGGATCGTTGATTGCGTCCCAGACTCTCGCGCCGATGAACATAAGCATGATGAACAACGGGCTTAAACTGAAAATGTCGGTGTAAAATTTTTGCAAAAACGACGTGACCAGCCCGAAAACGAGACAACACGCCGTATCGCCCATCGCGTACCCGATATAATCCTTGTTTTTGAGTCCGCTCGTGCGCGAAATGAAACTTTGTTCCGTCGCCTGTGCGACGTTTGAAATATCGCTCATAATAACTCCCTTTTTTGTGTGTTTTGATTATTTTTTGCCGTTTTCTTTTTCGGCTTCCTTGCGTTTTTCAAGCTCGCTGATATACAGATCTTCATCAAACGGAATCCGGACTTCCTTATGCGTCCAGCTTGCAAGGTGGATTGCGTTGGAGAAAGTAAGTCCGACGATGCCCTGTTCGCCGGGAGCCGTGAATTTGTCCGTCTTTTTGAGAAGATAATCGGTATAGTTTTTGATTATGCCGACGTGCTGAGGCGGATATTTCGTGACGGCAAGATAATGCCCGATTCCGCGATACTTGTATTTTTTTGTTTTCGGCTTGCCCATAAACACGGTGTTATGTTCCGAAAAAGCAGGCTCCATTTCTTCGTTTTCGGTGAAGACGAGTTTGCCGTTTTCAATGACGATTTTTCCGCCTTCCCCGGTGATTTCAAGGCGATTCGTGCCGGGCGCGTCGTGAGTCGAGGTGATAAACACACCCGTTGCGCCGTTTGCGAACTTGCAATAAGCCGTCACGTCGTTTTCAACGCTGATATCGCGACCGACGGTCGACGCCGTTGCCGTTACGCTGACGGGAAGCCCCGCAAGCCAGGTGAATAAATCGAGCTGGTGAGGACATTGATTGAGAAGTACGCCGCCGCCTTCACCCCACCACGTGCCGCGCCAGCCGCCTTGTGCATAATACGCACGCGGGCGATACCAATTTGTTATTATCCATACGATACGCGTGAGTTTCCCGAGACGTCCGCTGTCGATAATCTCTTTGGCTTTTATGTACAACGGATTCGTGCGCTGATTGAACATCATTCCAAAGAGCAGTTCCGGATGCTTTTTCGCTTCTTCGTTCATTTCTTTGACTTGTTTTGTATAAACGCCCGCAGGCTTGTCGCAAAGCACGTTCAGCCCTGCTTTCATCGCGTCGATTGCGATTTGCGGGTGGAAATAGTGCGGGGTTTCGACCATAACGACGTCGATAAGTCCCGACGCAAACATATCCTGATAGTTATCAAAGACTTTAACGCCTTTGAGGTTTTCTTCGGCATACTTGCGACGTTCCGGCAAAATGTCGCACACCGCCGTAAGCTTTGCACCTTTTACGAGCCCGCTGAGTTTGGTGAATATCTTTGTGTAAAACGTGCCTTGTTTACCGATTCCTACAATGCCGTACCTGATTTCTTTCTTATCCATTATTCCACCTCTTTAAGTAGTTTTTTCAAATTGTAGTATTGCCACAAGAAAACCTGTTTTCTTGACGCGCACGCAAAATAGTTTCTGTGCATTTTCTTGTCGATAAGCCTGAACGCCTTGAAATAATCTTTCATCGCAAGTGCCGCAAACGGGACGAAATTGACAATCGGCTTGAATATCGCGTATTTGAAAGTATGCGGTTCAAGCGTCATAAAGCCGTGATAGCCCCGCTTTTTCAGTTCGCCCAGAATGTACGGATAGCACCCTTCGCCCGTGCCGACGGGGACTTCGACCTTGTATTTCGAGCAATCTTTGATATGATAATAAACGACGTAATCTTTCAGCATATCGAACGCCGTTTTCGGATTAACGTCGCACTGGACGTAGTTGCTTGCGTCAAAGCATAAAACGAAATCTTCGTCGTTAATCGCGTTGTAAATTTCCAGAACTCTTTCGGGCACGTCGCCGTAAACTTTTTTCTCGTTTTCGTGCAGAAGTTTCACGCCGCTGCCTTTGACGATTTTCAGCATTTCTTTGAGGCGGGCAATAACTTTCTCCGTGCAATCTTTCGGATTTTTGTCGCCGTAAAAGAAGGAGAATACCCTGATGTATTCGCACCCCGTAAGTTTTGCGATTTTCACGAGTTCCGCAAGTTGTTTCTTTTGTTTCTCAAAGCCTTCTTCGTCGTCGATGCCGACTTTTCCTATCGGCGAACCGATGGACGAAAACTTCACGCCTTCCTTTTTCAACACGGGGAAAATCTTTTCCTTGAATTCTTCAAACGTATAGTCCGCAATATTCTTGCCGTCCACGTTTCTCGGGCACATATAAGTTTCGCCGAGTTCGTGCAAAACGGCGATTTGAGTACTTAATGCACTGCTTACTTCATCATAAAACCCTGATATTGTAATTTCATTCATAATAGTATCCTTTTTATCTTTGCACTCTTCCGCTTGCGTTTCCGTTTGCGAGTGCTTCGACTTCTTCTTTTGAAACCATGTTGTAGTCGCCCTCGATCGAGTGTTTCAGACAGCTTGCGGCAACTGCAAATTCAATCGCGTCACTCGCGTTTTTACCTGCCAGCAACGAATGAATAAGCCCTGCGCCGAAACTGTCTCCGCCGCCGACTCTGTCCACGATATGCATTGCGTATTTTCTGCTGAACACCGCTTTGCCTTCCGCGTACAGCATTCCCGACCAATTATTGTCGTTTGCGCTTATGCTTTCTCTTAACGTGATTGCAACCGCCTTAAAGCCGAACTTATCGACAAGTTGTCTCGCAACCGAAACGTAACCTTGTTCGTTAAGTTTGCCGCTTTCGATATCGGTGTTTTCCGCCTCGATTCCGAACACGTCTTTTGCGTCTTCTTCGTTTGCTATACACACGTCGACGTACTTGCAAATCTCGCTCATAACTTCTTTCGCTTTTTCCTTGCTCCAAAGTTTTTTGCGGAAATTCAGGTCGCACGACACGGTTATTCCTTTTTCTTTTGCGATTCTGACAGCCTTCAAGACAATGCCTGCAAGCGTGTCGGAAAGCGCGGGCGTGATTCCCGTAAAGTGAAACCATTTTGCGCCGTCGAAAATTTTGTCCCAGTCGAAGTCGTCGTCGGTTGCGGTTGCGATTGCACTGCCCGCCCTGTCATATATGACTTTACTCGGGCGTTGGCTCGCGCCCTTTTCGCAGTAATAAATGCCGACTCGCTCGCCGCCCCTTGCGACAAACGACGTGCCGACGCCGAATTTGCGAAGGGAGTTTATCGCGCTTTGTCCTATCTCGTGGGACGGAAGTTTGCTCACAAACGAAACGTCGTCGCCGAAATTTGCAAGCGACACGGCAACGTTCGCTTCCGCACCGCCAAAAGTCGCTTCAAGCCTGTCCGCCTGTACGAACCGCAAATAGTTTTCGGGTGCCAGACGAAGCATTATTTCTCCAAACGTCACAACTCGCATATCTTTACAATCTCCTTACAGTTTTTTACGATATCGCCTTTCATCATAAAAGAGCCGCCGACGGCGTACACCTTATCGAAATCAAGGTATTCTTTTAAATTGCTCAAATCCACACCGCCCGTCGGTATAAATCTGACCTGCGGGAACGGCGCCGACAATGCTTTCATCGCTTTCAGACCGCCATATACGCCCGCCGGGAAAAACTTAATGACGTTCAACCCGTACGAGAGCGCGCGCATAATCTCGGTGGGAGTCACACACCCCGGATAATACGGAATCTTCTCGTCTGTACAATAGCGAGCCACTTCGCCCGAGAACCCCGGGGACACGATGAACTTTGCGCCCGCCTGTACCGCGCTTTTTGCCTGCTCGGCGTTGATAACCGTACCCGCGCCGATATTCATATCTTCAAAGGCTTTCGTGCCGATTGCGATTGCTTCTTTCGCGCACGCCGTACGGAAGGTGATTTCCGCACAGTTTATGCCGCCTTCTCTCAATTTCGAGAGAATTTCTATCGTTTCTTTTTCGTCGTTTATGACGACAACGGGAATTACTTGTTTCATATTACACTCCGCTGTATGCCGAGAATCCGCCGTCAACGGGGATAACCGCACCCGTTACGAATCCGCTTGCTTTGTCGTCGGCAAGCCACAACAGACAACCGATAAGGTCGCTGATTTCGCCGAATTTTTTCATCGGCGTTGCGTTCAGAATCTTGCCCGTTCTTGCCGTCGGCGTGCCGTCCGCATTGAACAAAAGCGTCCTGTTTTGATTTGTCACGAAAAATCCCGGCGCGATTGCGTTGCAACGAATATTACACGGCGCAAAATGCACTGAAAGCCATTCGGTAAAATTGGATACGCCCGCTTTCGCCGCGCTGTATGCAGGGATTTTGGTGAGCGGTCTGAACGCATTCATCGACGAAATATTGATGATGTTTCCGCCTGTTTTGACCATGTCTTTTGCAAACACCTGCGTCACCAGAAACGCCGACGTAATATTAAGGTCAAACACGAATTTAAGCCCGCTTTCTTCAAGGGCGAAAAAGTCTTTCGCGCCTTCAAGATCCGCCGTCATAACCTCGTTGTCGGTGGTCGCTTTGGGATTATTGCCGCCTGCGCCGTTGATAAGGAAGTTGACTTGTCCGAACTTTTTGACAACTTCTTCTTTGGCTTTTCTGATTTCGTCTTTGTCAAGGCAATTGCACCTGACGGCAAACGCGTTTTCGCCAATCTCGTCCGCGACTTTTTTCGCCGCGTCGAAGTTTACGTCCAGAAGCGCGACTTTTGCGCCGCACTCCGCAAGCGCACGGGCAAATTCCGAGCAAATCACGCCGCCCGCGCCCGTAATTGCAACAATTTTGTCACTTAAATCAACTTTGAAAGGAACTTTCATTTTTTCTCTCCTTTTATATCCTTTTCAACCGCCTCGAACAGTCCCGTGAGATAACACGCGCCCATCGCTCTGTCAAACAGTCCGTATCCGGGCTTTGCGTCTTCGCCCCACACGTTTCTGCCGTGGTCGGGACGAACGTATCCGTCAAACCCGTTTTCGACAAGCGCTTTGACTATCGCGTACACGTCGACGTTTCCGCAGTCGGTCTGATGTCCGTTTTCGTAAAAATTTATTTCTCCGTCATATCTCAGCTGACGAAGATGCGCGAAATAAATCCTGTTTGCATATTTTGCCGCCATTTTCGGAAGATCGTTGAACCTGCCCGCACCCAGGCTTCCCGTGCAGAACGTTATTCCGTTGTGCTTATTCGGTACCGCCTTAAACAACTTATCGTAGTCTTCTTCTTTGCAAATAATTCTGGGCAAACCGAACATATCCCACGGCGGATCGTCGGGATGTATCGCCATATCGACGCCCGCTTCGTCGCAGGCAGGCATAATCGCATTCAGAAAATACACAAGGTTTTCAAACAGTTTCTCGTGCGTGATTCCCTTGTATTCGTCCAGAAGTTTATTGAGTTCTACCAATGAATAACTTTCGTCCCAGCCGGGCAAATGCAGGTTTTTGGGATCGAGCGCAAGCAGTTTTTCGTGATCGTAAGCAAGCGACGTCGAGCCGTCTTTATGCTTGAAATAAAGGTCTGTCCTTAGCCAGTCGAACACGGGCATAAAATTATAACAAATGCACCTGACGCCGACTTTCCCGCAGTTGATGATATTTTGCTTGTACGCTTCGATATACTTGTCTCTCGTGGGTTTGCCGAGTTTTATGTCTTCGTGCACGGGGACGGACTCGATAACTTCCATATCAAGCCCCGCGTCGTTTGCAAGATTTTTGAGCCTTTCAAGTTTTTCTTCCTTCCAGACTTCTCCGACGGGCGTGTCGTAAACGGCGGTCACAACCCCGCTCATTCCCTGTATTTGTTTTATGTAATTCAGCGGTATGCAATCGTTTTCTCCATACCAGCGGAAGGTCATTTTCACAGCCCCAAAACCTCCTTTACGTTGTTGTATGCAATATCTTTTGCAAGCACGAGCGCGGACTTTTCGTCATACTCGCCCTGGTCGACCTTGTCTGCGATAAACGATGAAAGTATCCTTCGGTAAAAATCGAACCGCACGTACGAACTGAACGATCTGCTGTCGGTAAGCATGCCGAGATTCGTGCCGAGAACCGCATATTCCGACACTGTTTCAAGTTGTCTTTTTATGCCCGATACGGTGTCGTTAAACCACCATGCCGCACCGACAATAACGTTGGGAAATGCGCCTGAAATCGCACAAACCGCCCTTAAACATTCGTCGTTTAGCGGATAAAGTATAATTTTCGGCAAATTCCCAAGTTTTGTGTACATTTTGTCAAGAAGTCGTGCAAGCGCGTCGGTGTCAACGCTTGCCCTGAAAACGTCAAACCCGCTGTCTTTCCCGATTTTGTTAAACGCCGCGGTATTGACGTTTCGGAAAGTGCCGAAATGCAGCTGCAAAACGACTCCCTTTTCAAAGCATTTTTCAATCAGCCATTCGATATTCTGCGTGTCGGAAAAATCGTCGAATCCGTGGTCTGCGATTTTGCAGCCTTTGGAAACGAAATAATCCAATCTCTTTTCAAGTTGCACCTTGTCGACGCCTTCCGAAAAACATCTGTCGGGACGGAACGTCGGGCGCACCTTCACCCCGTTTATGTCGCCGTGGCAAGATAAATCGGAAAACGGATCGTCGGTGGTCGCGATATACTCCACCCTGAATTTTTCAAGCAGTTTTTGCACGCTGAGCCCTTGCAAAATTTCGTTTGCTTTTTCGTAAATACGGCTTGCGCTGTCTTCGTTCAAAGGCTCCGTAATGCCGAAAATTTGTTTAAGCTCCATATGTGTCCAGTAATAAAGCGGATTGCCGAAAAGTTTTGGCATAATCTTTGCGTATTTCAAAAACTTTTCTTCGTAAGAGCGGTCGCCCGTGATATAACTTTCGTCAATGCCTGAAAGACGCATCGCGCGCCACTTGTAATGGTCGCCCGAAAGCCACAGTTCCCCTATGTCGGAAAACTTCTTGTCGTTTTTAATATCCGCTTCGTTGAGATGACAGTGATAGTCGATAATCGGCAAATCCGCAATGCTTTTGTAAATTCCGCGTGCGGTGTCGCCGGTCAGCAAAAGATTTTCATCAAAAAATCCCATTTTCCTTTCTCCTTATTAAAAATATTTTATCACACAACTTTTGCATAGTAAATTTTATTTTTTGCTTTTTTACTTGCATATCTTGCGATTTTGGAGTATTGTTAAGATATGAGCGGAACAAAATACGAAAATCAACAAATGAGTAACTCGACTTACGAAGTGCATCACAAAAAAGACAAGGATTTCAAAACGGTGGAAATGCATTCTCACGATTTTTCGGAAATCTATTTCTTTTTGCAGGGTTCTGCGTCGTACATCGTGGAAGATTGCAAGTATTCCCTGCGCCCGGGCGACGTGCTGTTGATTCCTCCCAACAAACTTCATCAGCTTGACATCAAAGACTCCGCAATGACGTACGAAAGGTTTGTTGTGTGGCTTAATCAACGATATTTGAAACGCATCTCAACCGCAAAAACCGACCTGAACACCTGTTTTTTGCAGGCGCACGAACACAACGCTTTTCTTATCCGCAACAGTGCGGTTTCGGACAAAATCCGCCATATTCTGGACGGTTTTTCCGTTTCACAAACCGGCGACTTCGGCGCGGACATCGAAAACGAGGAGCGCATAAAGGCTTTGCTTGTGTTGCTGGGACAGTATTTCTTGCAAAACCGCGACGATTTCACCATATTGGGAAAAGCAAATCCCTGCGTGACAAAAGCCATTGATTATATTTCCGAACATATCTCGCAAGATCTTTCCCTGGACGCAATCGCGTCTGCGTTGTTCGTGGACAAATACTACTTCGCGCACATTTTCAAGGAATACACCAACACTTCCCCCCACCGATATATTCTTAAAAAACGGCTGGTCTTGTCAAAACAATTTATCGAAGAAGGCTTCCCGATAACCGAAGTGTTTGCAAAATGCGGTTTCTCGGATTATACACACTTTTTCCGCGCGTTCAAAAACGAGTTCGGCATAACGCCGAAGCAATTTTACGCATCGATAAATTTACAACCTTAATTGAAAAATTTGCAATAAAAAACAGCCCGCTCGGGCTGTTTTTTCGGTTTTTTCTGAATAACGATTTTCTTTTATATTTCAACGAATTTTCCGTCGCTTTCATACGCGGAAATGACTTCTTTCACGCATTTTGCCGCTTCGCTGCCGTCAATCGGAAATTTTTCTTTTTTAGCGACGCAATCGTAAAAATGACCGATAAGTTTCTCGTGTCCGTTTCCGTAGGAGCGTTTCCCGTTCCATTCGATTTCGTTTTCGATATCGGCAACCTCGCCGTTAATAAGCACCTTGTCGGGATAAAGCGTAACGATATCGCCGTCTGCAATGAAACGTATTTCGACCGGTAAATCGGTTTTTGCGGTATTAGTGGCAAAAAACTCAAAATCTGTGTCGCCTTTGAACAGCGCGACGGCGGTGTCTTCCACCTCGATGACGTCTTTAAGCGAATAATTGTACGTGTTGGCGAGGACGCTCGTCGGCTCACCGCAAATCCATTGCATCAAATCAAGCGTATGTATTGCCTGATTGATAAGCACTCCGCCGCCTTCGGTTTCTTTCTTACCCCGCCATTCTCCCGACGCATAATACGCCTTGTCGCGATGCCACAACACGTTGCCGAAAGCGAAATCGATTTTTTTGTTTTGAAAATACCTTTTGACAAATTGACTGGACTTATTATATCTGTTTTGCAGGCATACGCCGAGCATCGCCTCGGACTTATTCTCCGCGTCGATAATCCGCGCGACGTCTTCTTTCCTAATGCACAGCGGTTTTTCGCATAAAACGTTCACGTTCCTTTCAAGCGCGTATATCGTCATATCGGCATGCAGATAGTGCGGCGTGCAAATATGCACGACGTCGATTTGCTCTTCATCCAGCATCTTCTTGTAGTCGAAATATTTCTTGATGTTGTCGTAGCCGTTCAACTTCGCCGCATCTATGTCGCAAAGTGCAACTATGTCTTCACCCTGCCTTTTCAAAACGTCGTAATGAACCTTTCCGATAACGCCCAGCCCTATAATTGCCGCTTTCATATTTTCTCCTTTTTTGCAACGATAGAATATCACCATTTCGCCCCAAAGTCAACAACCGAATACCGGAAGACTTAACCGGCGTCCGCGTCGCTTTGTTCGCTCACCGTGCACTCGTCGCCACGGCAAAACGTTTTACTTATCATTTTATCGTTTATGAACATCATAAGCCTGCCTATGCCGACAAACAGCAACATTCCCGCCATAAGCACGATGAACATCAGAAAATACGCAAGCGGATAATTGACGTCGCCTTTTGAGAATATCGACCATATAAATTCGGGACGATAAAACGGATAAGGATAAAAGTGCATTTTCCCCACCGCGCCCCGGATTATGGAAAAGAGCGAATACACAAACGGATATACCGCAAACGCCCATACCGTCTTATGATTCGTGCGCCTGTCCGTGAACGGGAAAAACCACAATATCAGCATAATCGGCGGGATAATCATATGGAAATACACCTGAATGAAACTGCTCATCGCGTGGTAGGAATCGCCCCACTTGAACGGCGGAGTAAATCCCATGGGAATGCCCGCAGTGTATACGAGCCCGGTAACAAGGATATACGTCGTTGCCATTGCGCCGACAAGCGGATTGTACACAACCTTCTTTGCCCCCTCGACGCCGAGAGACGCAAGCCCCGCGCAAATAAGATACACGTATACGAACACGTTGGATTGAATTGTGAAGAAAGACAGGATATTAAATTTTCCGTAATCTACGGGGCTGAATTTTTCGTCATATTCGAACTTGTAACAGCACAGCCTGTGTATGATAATCAAAAAACCGAACACGCCGAGAATCATCAGAAAGATTCCGAACGCCTTGTTTTTTGCGAGTTTGCTTTCTTTGTACATAATACCCCCTTGCCTTTCCCGAAACGATGTCGCGAAAACGCGCGACTTGTTATCAAACACTCCACGATTGTTTTTTCGTTTGTTAAAATAACGCCCCCGGATGAAAATCTTTGCGCGTATATTATAAATTATAAATCGGCACCCTTTCCGTTTGTCAACGAGCTTATGAAAAATTTTCTGTTTTTGTTGTATGCCAGAAAAAAACAAACGGTTTTATGACATCGGCACGCCGAACAACGCAATGAAAAAGGCTTGCCGTGTGGCAAGCCTTTTTGTAGTCTGAAATTGAGGGGAACGTTATTTCTTCCTTTCGGGTTTTTCGGGAGTCACGTTGTAGTCCTTATAGTAGTTCTTGGGGGCGCATTCAAAGGAGTTGTCGTCTTTCAGCAAGATTTGCGTGCAGCCACGTTGTGCGTGATCCCTGACGCTGACGTAGGCGAGGTAGTCGATGGACATGCCGTACGTCAGACGTATCGAGCGGGTTGCGCCTTTCGGCGTGTAGTTTACGGAGAAGTTGTTGTAGTGGTCGTGACCGCAGAAGACGCCCTGCATATCGTTTTCAAGCCCTGCCTCGAACAGTTCATCCGTACGCATTCCGCAGAAGACGCCGTATGTGCGTTGACCGTTTTTGGTTTTGTTGTTTTCGCCCATCGTACCGTAGATAAACTCGGTCGTGCCGCGGTCGGATACAAATTTATCGCCGACGTTCGGTGTTTTACCGTCGCCGAGTTTGTCGATTACGTTCGCCCAGGCGTCGCGGTATTCGCGCAGCGGAATGTGGAAGAACACAAGGTTGTTGACGGCTTTATTGTCGTTTGCTTTTCTCAACTTCGCCATTTCGCGGGTATACCAATCGACCTGGCACTGGTGGATATTGTCGTATTTCCACGCCGCGCCGAAGTAGTCGCCGTCGATGTAACTGTGACTGTCGAACGTTACGAGCGCCTGATTGATGCTACCGTCCGAATTTTTGACCACGAACATATTGTTGCCGAAGCCCATTGCGTCGTCACCGATATAGTCTTTGTCGTCGCACACGCCCGCGTCGAACAAGCAGTACTTAAAGTTTCTTTCCTTATAATAGTTGCAGATATCAACGCGCGAATAACGGCTGTAATATTCGGTGTCGTGGTTGCCGAACGCGAACGTCCAGTACACGCCGAGGGTTTCCATCATTTCCGCGAAAATCATCGTGGCGTTTTTGTTATTGAACGTGCCCGACTGGAAAGGTACGGGATACGCGATGTCGCCCGTGACCACGACAAAGTCGGGTTTTTCCTTTTGTATCATCGTCGCGACGGCGTTCATTGCCCACGCGTCCTTTTTGTGCGAAAACGCGCCGCCGCCGATATGGACGTCGGTAAATTGCAACACCTTGAACTCGCGCCCGTCCTTATTTTCAAACACGTAATAGCCGAGTTCCTTGTCGAAAGTAGGCACAATCTGCTTGTGCTCCTCGGTATATTCGACTTTGTCAAAACTCTGCCCTTGCTTGATAAGCGACTTCGTGCCGACAGCCGAACTTATCGCGCAACCGCCAAAGAATATCGCAAGGACAAGCACGACGCTTGCCGTGATAATCAGTGCTTTTATCGTACGCTTTTTCTTTTCTTCGGGCGAAAGGACTTTTTTCTCTTTCTTTTTCTTTTCACGCGTGCCGAATTCGGTTGTTTCCACGCTGAAAGAAACGTCGTTCGTTTCGTCGAATTTCTTCTTTCTCATATCTTCACCTCAGTTGTTTTGTTCTTCGGCGTTTTCGCCGTTATTTTCAATGATAAATTTAATTTCCGCGCCTGTTTTTTCGCGAACTTTTCGGGAAATGTCGGAAAATACGTTTTCGCCACCGTTTTTCACGATAACGACGCCGATTTTTGCGCCGTATCCGTAATCGTGAAGCTCGGTCTTCACAACGGTCACGCCGACCTTTTCACACTCTTTGTATATCGCTTCTTTCTCGTCGTTTGCGCCGTCGCCCGACACAACCGCCTTTACGTTGTCCCTGACTGCCTTTATCGCAAATATGATAACCGCAATGCTTATGACGATGCCGACAATCGCGTCCGCGGCGTAGTCAACGCGAGCAGACACCGCAAAGGATACCACCGAAGTCACCGTTATGCCGACGTCCATAAAACTGTCAATCGCCAAGGCTTTGAGCGCAGGCGACTTCATCTTCTTGTCGGCAAAATAATAGGTAAGCCCCAGTCCGAGTTTTACCGGCACGGTCACCGATATCAATATGCAACTTTTTACACCGAACCATACCGGCTCGGGCATCGCCATGCGGTTAAGCGACCTTATCAGAAACAGCCCGCCGACCACGACCGAAGTCGCCGCAACGATAAACCCCGCAAGATACTCCGTTCTGCCGTAGCCGTACGGCGCCTTTTCGCTGCGCGGGATAAGAAGCGTGCAAAATGCTACCCCTGCCACTATCGCCGTCAAAATGTCAAAAAAGTTGTTGATCGCGTCCAGCATTATGCAAAGACTGTTGCTTGAAAGCCCGACGTACATTTTGATGAGCGCAAGCGCGACGTTTACCACCACGCCGATTGCAACGATTATCAACGATTTCTTAACGCGCTGTTTCATTTTTTACGATATTTGCTCCGCCGCGACTTTGTGTTTTGCGGTGACTTTGTTCGTGATTTCGCTTACGATAAGCAGCGCCGCCGCAAACGCAAGCAGTAAGTACGGCATGAACAAAAAACCGACCTTTTGCGCGACGAATCCGAACGTGAGCTGCACCGCCCATCCGATTGCGTAAGAGCCGCCCATCTGTATTCCCGTAATGTCCGCGGAATACTTCGTGCCGAACCTGAACGGTACTGAGTGTATCGTCGACGGGAACACCGGACCAAAGCCCGCGCCGATGAGCAGAAGCCCCGCAAGCGAGTATTTCCCGATGGGCAACGCAAACACGATCATTCCGATTGTCATGACGACAATTCCCAACCGAATAAGGACTTTATCGTCAAATTTATAAGAGATAAACCCGCTGATTACCCTTCCTGCCATAATTCCGCCGAAATACAGCGACACCCAGCGAGCGGCGTCTGCGGGCGATACGCCCTTTGTGTTGACGGCGTAACTTGCGCCCCACGTGCCGATCAGAAATTCCATCGCTGTGTAAATGCCAAGCGACAAAACCGACCACGCCACGCCCTTGATTTTCAATATTTCAAAAATTGCAGGCTTCTTCTTCTTTTTCGGCTTATCGCCGTCTTCTTCCGCCTGTTCTTTCGTCGTATTTTCGTTTTCTTCTTCGCTTTCGTCGGGCGCCGTCCCGTCAAGCGTTTCAACCGTCACGGAGTGTTCGTACTTCTTAAAAAGCGGCAACGAAAAAAGCGAGACCGCGAATATCGCGAACTGTATGCACGACACGCATCTGTATCCGCCGCGCCAGTTGTTGTTCCTATCCAAAAACGCGCCCATGATTATCGGACTTAACGTAACTCCCACGCCCCAGAACGCGTGCAACCAGTTCATATGCCTCGCCTTATAATGCGTCGAAACGTAGTTGTTGAGCCCCGTGTCGATTGCGCCCGCGCCAAACCCCATAAGTATGGAACCGCAAATCGCCATCGCGATATGCACCGAAAAACCGATGACAAGCATGCCGACGGCGGTAAGCAAAATCGACACCACCGTCACTTTGCCCGTACCGAATTTTCTGATGAGCGGCCCCGCAATAAAACTTACGCTGCCCGAGCCGACCGCGGTGATTATCATATATATGCTTGCGAAACTTTCGTTCACGTTGAAGTCAACGTGCATGACCGGCCACGCCGCTCCGAAAAGCGAATCGGGAAGCCCCAGCGATATGAAAATAAGATAAATTAACGCAAGCAATAAAAACATATGGCCGATTTTGAACCTCTTATATCTGTCTATTATAATATGCAATTACAAAAAAGGCAACTTTATTGCCCGCACGCGCCAAAAGAAAAAGAGCGTCCGCTTTGGACGCCCCTTCTCAATAATGGGAGAAAATTATGTTATGAAACTTTATGGCTTAATCATAACCGCGCAAGTTAAAGATTACTTTAATCCGAAGTTAAGATTTAGTTAAAAAATAAATTTCTCATAAAAAGTCAGAATCTTCACTCTCCCTAAAACGGCGAAAATTTGTATATTATTTCATTCCCTAAAAAGTCAGAATCTTCACTCTCCCTAAAACGGCGAGAATTTGATGGATTTTTGACGTTTCTTACGAGGTTCTGAAAATCCTAGTGTACTAATGCGTACACGGGTTTTCGGGTTCTGCAAAAACGCCGAAAAGACGCAAAATTATGACTTTTTACTAGTAAGGGCGCGCATAGAATTGAGCGTCGCCAACACCGCCACACCCACGTCCGCAAACACCGCAAGCCACATACTCGCTATGCCCAGCGCGCCGAGAATAAGCACGACGGCTTTGACAAGCAATATGAAAACGATGTTTTCGTATGCGAGTTTAAGGGTTTTTTTGCTGATTTTCCGTGCCGAAACAAGCCCTGTAAGGTTGTCGTGCATAAGCACCATATCCGACGCTTCGACCGCGCTGTCGCTGCCTACGCCGCCCATCGAAACGCCGACGTCTGCACGCATAAGAACGGGGGCGTCGTTGACGCCGTCGCCGACGTACACGACCTTGTCTTTTTTGCCCTTATTTTCCATGATTGCTTCCATTTCGACGACTTTGTCCGCGGGAAGAAGACCGAATTTGAAATCGTCGATGCCGACTTCTTCGGCGACCGCACGGGCGTATTTTTCGTTATCGCCCGTAAGCATGACGGTTTTTGCGCCCTGCGCTTTCAGTTCTTTTATGACTTCTTTCGCGTCGTCGCGGACGGTATCCGCAATCAGAATCGCGCCGAGATATTGACCGTCTTTTGCGACGTACACCACGCTTCCGACTTCTTCGACGGGGATAATCGCAACGCCGTTTTCGACAAGCAATCTGCCGCTGCCGCAAAGTATGCGCCCTTCGGGTCCCGTCGCTTCCATACCGCGTCCCGAGCGTTCCGTGATTTGATATTCGGAACTGTCGACGGACTTTCCGTACGCTTTGTAAATGCTTTTTGCGATGGGGTGCAGGCTGCCGCTTTCGGCGATGCACGCAACGCGCAGTATTTCATCGCGGTTTTCCGCGGGGATAACCTTTTTGACGTCGAAAGTACCTTTCGTCAACGTGCCGGTTTTGTCAAACACGAATATATTTGCCTTGTCGATAAGTTCCAGATAACTCGTTCCCTTGAAAAGTATACCTTTTCTGGACGCGCAGCCGATACCGCCGAAAAACGACATCGGAACACTGATGACAAGCGCGCACGGACAACTGATGACAAGGAACGTAAGCGCGCGATTGAGCCACGAGATCCAGACCGCGCCGCTTCTCATATCGATGACGAGCGGGGGCAGAATCGCAAGTACAACCGCCGTGATAACGACCGCGGGGGTGTAATATCTTGCAAATCTTGTGATAAAGTTTTCGGCTTTCGCTTTCTTTGCGGAAGCGTTTTCCACCATGTCGAGAATTTTTGCGACGGTGCTGTCGTAAAACTCTTTCTCGGCGCGGATATACAAAACGCTGGAAAGGTTGATGGCGCCACTTAAAACGATGCTGTTTTCGGACACGGTTTGCGGCACGCTTTCGCCGGTGAGCGCGGACGTATCGAGACTGCCGCTTCCTTTTATCACCACGCCGTCAACGGGGATTTTTTCGCCGGCTTTCACGACGATAACGTCGCCGATTTTAACTTCTTCGGGCGCGACTTCGGTTTCCTGTCCGTCCTTAAATATTACAGCCTTATCGGGGCGGATATCCATAAGAGACGCAATGGATTTCCTGCTCTTTCCGACGGCGTAATCCTGAAACAGTTCGCCAAGCTGATAAAAAAGCATGACCGCCGCGGCTTCGGGATATTCGCCGATTGCAAACGCGCCGACCGTCGCCACGCACATTAAAAAGTTTTCGTCGAAAACCTGCCCGTGCACGATGTTTCTCGCGGCGCGGTACAGCACGTCGTAGCCTATCGCGAAGTACACGACAAGATACGTCGCAAGTCCCACGTACCACGGCATACCGACGGTCTTGCCGACGGCGTAAAGCACGATAAACGCAGCAAGACACACACAAAACCGTATGAGCCTTATTTGGTTTTTTGATAACTTTTTCTTATCTTTATCTTTCATTTTTGTATTATAAACCCAATATTACGCAATCCGGTTCGACTTTCTTTGCACAATGCATAATTTCTTTTGCGATTCTTTCGTAATCTTCTTCGTCACATTCGAATTGCAGACGCTGTCCGAAGAAATTCAGGGTTGCGCTTTTAACGCCGTTGATTTTTTGCACGTCGCGTTCGATTTTCGCGGCGCAGTTTGCACAGTCGATGTCTTTAATGGTTACCGTCTTTTTCATATTTATTACCTCTTTGATTTTTTACTCTTTTACGTGGTCGATTGCAAGTTCCAGAATCTTCACGACGTGGTTGTCCGCAAGCGAATAAAACACTTCTTTGCCGCTTCTTCTCGCCTTCACGAGTTTGTTGTGGCGAAGAATCCTGAGTTGATGCGATACCGCGCTGACCGTCATATTAAGTACCGCCGCGACGTCGCATACGCACAGTTCGTTTTTTGAAAGCGTCGCAAGGATATTGACGCGGGTGCTGTCGCCGAAAATTTTGAAAAGTTCAGCAACGTCAAACAATAAATCGGCGTCGGAAAGGCTTGCTTTGACCTTCTGCACCGTTTCGTCGTGCGCGTGCACTTCTTCGCAAAATTCGCTTTTTTCGATTTTTGTTTCTTTCATTTTTCTTTTCCTTTTGTCAAACATTTGAATAACTGTTCAACTGTTTGTAATTATAAAACCCCTTTATTCGTTTGTCAAGGGGTTTTCAAAAAGTTTTTACGATTTTTTAGTTTTTTTTCGCCGTCTGTATATTTGTTATATTATATGTTTTATAAAACAAACGATATTTCTTTTTGCGTTTTCACGCGGTTTTCTTTTTGCCGATATGTCTGAGTTTTTCGATAAACCTGTCTTCCGCGGTCATATCGAGCATTCCGTCCCATTTTTTGACGGCAAGGTATATGAAGTATATCGCGGCGGTCACAACCCAACTTATTGGGTAAATCATAAACAATACCGTGAGATTGTGCGTCATAAGCACCGCCGTGTAAAGCCAGATTATCCTTGTCAGGAGTATGCCGACAAACGTGATTATAAACGCCGTCAGCGACTTTGAAAGCCCTTTCAGCGTGCCCGAGAAAACTTCGCACATGCCGAAAATCACGTAAAACGGGCAGATGTGCAGAATGATGTCCGAGCCTACGCTCACGACGTCCGCTTCCTTATTGAATATGCGAACGACGTCGCCCCTTAAAATCAGCACGGGTACGATGATTACGACCGCCGTAACGACGCTCATAATAAGCGCGGTGTAAAAGCCTTTCTTCACGCGGTCCATGCGCTTTGCGCCGGCGTTTTGTCCGACGAAACTGTTCATCGCCATGCCGTAAGAACAAATGGGTGCATAGGTGAAATCGTCCACTTTCATCGCGGCAACCCAGCCCGCCATAACGACCGAGCCGAAGGTGTTCAGGCTTGACTGGATAAGCAGGTTTCCGACGCTGTACATGCTTGACTGCAACCCCGCGGGAAGACCGACTTTGAATATGTTTTTGAGAATCGGCTTGTCAATCTTAAAATGCCTAAACGACAGTTTATAGTTCTGTTTTGTCAGAAGAAGCCTTAACGTGACCAGAATCGCCGATACGTATTGCGAAATAAGAGTCGCCCACGCCGCGCCCGCAACGCCCATCCTGAGATTCTTTACGAACACTACGTCCAGCGCGATATTCAAGCAGCACGCGAACAGTAAATACAAAAACGGCCGCTTGCTGTCGCCGACCGCGAGTATCACGCCCGATCCCATATTGTATATAAGCGCGCCGAGAACGCCCAAGAAATAAATCTGCAAATATTCGCGACTCAGCGCCATTACGTTTTCGGGGGTGTGAACGAGCTTTAATATGGGCTCCGCAAGGAAGTATCCGCCGATTGTCAGCACTATGCCCGAAACAATCGCCAGAAACGCACAGGTCTGCACGGATTTTTTGAGTTTTTCATCATCCTTTGCGCCGTAGTATTGCGCGACGACAACGCCCGCGCCCACGGATATTCCCAAAAACAGCGACACGAAAACATTGATTATACTGTTGTTGCTGCCGACCGCCGCAAGCGCTTCGTGCCCGACAAACCGCCCTACGACGATGGAGTCGACCGCGTTATACAACCGCTGTATGACGTTGGACAAAAGTATCGGCAGCGCAAACGCAAAAATTTGTTTCCAGATGACGCCTTCCGTCATATCGCGCTGACCTTTCTTTTTCTGCAAAACCTCCGCGTTGTCGGTCGCGGCAATCTTTGCGGCGATGCCTGACGTTTCTGCGTTTTCGACGCTTACTATTTCGTTTTCTTCGCTTTTCGTCTGCCCTTCTTCGGTTTTTTCCCGTTCGCTTTCGGGCGGCACGACAAGTTGTTCGTTTTCGTTTTCCATAGCGACAAAAATATAATCTCAAACTTTATTATTGTCAATCGTTTTTCAAAAGGAAATTCGACATTTTATTAAAAATAAAAACGCACTTTCGCGCGCCTTATTTTTTGCGTCTCTTTTTTATCAGCGTCGCCCCGATAAATGCGACGAGTCCCCCTGCCGCAACGCTTCCGACGACAATCCCAGCAATATCCGATTTTGAAAGGATTTTTTCTTTTTGCAGTTCGGGGACGGCGGTCTTTTGCAAAATCGCCTGCTGCTTTACGTGGCACCTGACGCACGTTCGCTCTTTCAGCCCTTCTTCGTCGTTGGTGGCTTCTTTTACGACGGTCCATTCGCCGAAATAATGCATCGGCGTGCGCTTTTCGCCGCAAAGATTGCATTCGTCGTCGCAATCGTCGTCGTATTCGTGCGGGCAATTTCCCGTTTCGGCGTACGAAACGGCGCGCGGCGGTTTCATTGAAAACATCGTCGCCGATATCAGCGCACACACGATTGCCGAGAACAATATTTTGATTGTTGTTTCTTTCGTTTTCACGGCGGATTTATCTCTTTTTCTTTCCTCTGGCCTTTTTGTCGAGTTTTTCCGACCACTTTCTGACCTTGTCCTCGTCGAAAATCGTCCCTTAATCCTTTTATTTGAAATCTTTCAGCATTTGCAGATAATCAAGCGTTTTGAACCCGAGATGTCGATAAAGTTTCGCCGCACGCTCGTTTTCCGCCGTGTATTCAAGCCTTATTCTCTTGTACCCTTCCGAAACGTACTTGCCTTCAAGATACATTAAAGCAAGCGTGCCAAGACCTTTTCCGCGCGCCTTTTCCGAAAGATACAATTCTTCAAACCACGCAACCATGCCGCCCGCTTCCTGCGAAAACGTTTTCGCAACGAGAGCGTATCCGACGTTTTCGCCGTCGCTTTCAATCATATAGCCGTCCGAAAACGGGTTGCCTTCGACAAGCGTTTCAAAGGTCAGCGTCAGGTATTCTTCGGGAACGTCGTGCGTGACGGCGTCCGACGTATAAAACTCTTTTGCAAACTTTATATAATCCGCCCTGTCCGCCGACTCGATTCTTCTTATCATTTTTTCAACATACCGCCTTATATTATTTATAAATATCAATAGTAATAATATAACCTTTGCGCCGTCCGTTGTCAAGGCGTGAATTTTGTGTTATTCTTGAATCAGGTCAAACGCGCGACAATCACGCCGTCGCGCCAAAAGGAGAAACTATGGGTATCGACGAATTCGATTATAAGGAGCCTGCCTGCGCGACGTGCGGCGGCAAAGAGTTTTATTATCCCGAAACCGAAACTCACGGGACGATTCCCGTCGAACGCATTATCGAAAAGGAAGACGAATTTTTGTCACGAAACGATCTTGCGTCCGCCGAAAAACTTTTGAGATACTGGCTTGACGAGGCAAAAGCCTTGAACGATAAACGTGGCGAACTCGTCGTGACGAGCGAACTCACCGGGGTTTTCAGAAAAACGGGAAACAAGGAAGAAAGCGAGAAATATTGCGCCGAAATTTTGCGGCTTATCGACGAGACGGATATGGCGGAAACGACAAGCGGCGCAACGTTTTTACTGAACGTCGCAACCAACAAAAAAGCCTTTGGCGACGCGAAAGGCGCGCTTAAAATTTACGACGAAGTAAACAAGGTTTTTTCAAAAAACCTTGACGCGGATAATGCGCTATTCGGCGGTTTATACAACAATTCCGCACTGTCATATGCCGATTTGGGCGATTACGACACCGCAATATCTTATTTTGAAAAGGCACTTGAAATTGCGAAAAACAACGGGAACAAGCTGGACGAAGCGGTGACGTACACAAACCTTTCGACAACTTTTCTGAGAAAAGATCCCTTTGACGACGAAAACGTCGACAAGGCTCTTGACAACGCTCTGTCTCTCTTGAACGACGAAGGCGTAACGCGCGACGGATATTACGCCTTTGTATGCGAAAAATGCGCGTCCGCCTTTTCCGACGCAGGAAGATTTATCGACGCACAAGACCTTTCGGCGCGAGCAAGGAGCATTTATGAAAGGCGTTGAGTTGTCGGAAAAATATTTTGAAAAATTCGGAATGCCGATGCTTGAAAAAGACTTCGCTTTTCTTTTGCCGACGTTGTCCGCAGGGCTTGTCGGTCAAGGCAGCGAGTGTCTGTTTTTCGACGACGACGTTTCAAAAGACCACGACTTCGAGCCGGGATTCTGCATTTTTTTAAGCGACGCGGATTACGAAAAATACGGGTTCGACTTAACCCGCGCGTACAATAAACTTCCCGACGAATTTTTGGGGTTTTCCCGTCTGAAATTTTCGCCCGCGGGCGGCAGTCGCCACGGCGTTTTTTCGTGCAAAGACTTTTACGAAAGTATTATCGGCAGAAGTTCCGCGCCAAAAATAACTTTCGACTGGCTGAAAATCCCGCCATACGCCCTACGCACCGCAGTATCGGGCAAGATGTTTATAAATAACTGCGCCGAGTTTTCAAGGATTCGCGAAGTTTTGCAAAAAGGATTCCCCGAGGACGTCCGTCTGAAAAAAATCGCGGCGCACGCGCTTTCTATGAGCCAATCCGGACAATACAACTACCCCCGCCTTATCGCAAGAAAAGAGACAGGCGCGGCACAACTTGCAATTTTCGAATTTGTAAAAAGCGCGATTTCGTGCGTGTATTTGCTGAACAACGTTTACGAGCCTTTTTACAAATGGGCATACCGCGGCATGCGGGAACTCACTATTCTGTCCGATGTCGAAACGGCGTTGTCGTTCCTTACCGAATGCGGGAATTCGACAAGCGAGGCAAAACTCAAAAACGAAATTATTGCTGACGTTTCGGGCAAAATCATTGCCGAGTTCCGCGCGCAAAACATATCCGACGAAGACGGGCAAAATCTTGACAAACACGCGTTAAGTATCAACGATAAAATCAAAGACGTGAGCCTCAGAAATTCGTCGATTTTCATCGGGCTGTAACGCCGAAAATTTTTTTGCTTAAAACAAAAAACCGCCGTTTCGGCGGTTTTTGCGTTTTATCGTCAAATATTTGACGGTAAAGTTATTTTTCGTTTGATAAATACGTTGTGAACATACTCACGAGAAGTTTCACCTTATCGTGCAACGATACGTCGTCAAAGCCGACGTTGCCGCGCATCGTGAGCCTTTGCGACAGGCTGATAAGCGACTGCGTCGCCGCAAAATAAAAGTCCTGAAAACTGCCGATGTCCCTGACCGTATTGTCGGAAAGTCCCGTCTTGTACGCGGCCTCAAACATTTTGTAAATTTCAAGCAGGATTGCGTCGTATTCCTTCCTCTCTTCCCGCGTCGCGTCTTCCGTCATCAGAAACGAATCGAGCGACAGCAAAAACTTTGAAAACGACTTTTCGTTCACGACAAGCCACGAAAAATATTTCGTAAGCACGACGATCTGGTCATATCCGCTTTCCGACAGATTTTTTTCATAAACGACGCGCAGTTTATCGCGTTTGTCCTGCCATATGGACACGGCGCATTCCATAATCAACGCCTTCCTGTTTCCGAAGTAGCGATACACCGACGCCACGCCGAAATCGGCTTCTTTTGCAACGTCCGCCATCGAAACGCCCGTGATCCCGCGTTCCAAAAATACTTCTTTTGCCTTTTCAAGCACGTAATTTTTGTTTCTTTCTTTCGCTCCCATAATTCCTCCTTTTCATAAAAAACTTGTTGATAGTTTGCCTATCAAAATGAACTGTTTTTCTTAATTTTATTTTTCAAACCCTAAAATTACCTAAATTCCGCCGTGTAAAGGGGGGTTTTTGATTTTTTTTATGATTTTCGGATTACGATTTTTCCGCTGAGGTTGCGAAAAAAGAAAAGATATTATAAAATACGATTGAGGTACCTATGAATATCAACGACCAAATTTTTTATAAGGCGGAACTCCTGACCAAAGGTATGCGCGCAAGCGACAACGCAAAAGCCATATTATATAAGGAATTTCCCGACTTTTTCACAAAAGGAATAATGCACAGCCTGAACGTAAGGTTTTCGGAAACGAATTGCAACGTCAGTATCGCCGACGACTTCGCGCACGAATCGCCCTATCTTCTGGACGAAAAGGACGGCAATTTTTTTATAACGGACGGAAAAAACAGTTTCCCCGTTTCGTTTTTCGGCGCGCTCCCGCACACCGGCACGGTCGTGGACGACTTTGCAAGGCTTCACTCCAAGGGCTGCGTTACGATCTGGCCGAACAGTAATTGCTGTTATGACAGGGAAAACGAAAAATGCAGGTTTTGCAGTATCGTGAAAGAGCGCGAAACGCCGCTTGACCCCGACATCCTTGCTGATTCCATAAAAAAACTTTTTGAACTGTCAAAAGACAATATGCTCAACTTTTCGGGCGGTACTTATAAAAACCCGGACGTCATGGCGGATTACTGGATTGACCTTGTCAAAAAAATCCGTGCGTTTTCGGACGCGAAAATCGCAATCGAGTTTGCCCCGCCGTCCGACCTTGAAAAAATCGCAGCGCTGAAAAATGCGGGCGCGGACGTCGCGATAATGAATCTGGAAGTCGCAAACGACGAATTAAGGAAAAAGATTTGCCCGGGAAAATCGAAAATTTCGTACGAGCATTATTATAAGGCGTTTGAAAAAGCGGTGGGAGTTTTCGGATGGGGACAGGTATCTTCCGTGCTGATTGCGGGAATCCAGCCGAAAGAAGACATTATGGCGGAATGTGAAAAGATGGCAAAAATCGGCGTGTTCCCGACGGTTATGCCCATTCGCCCGCTTGACAACGCGCCCGTCGACATTTCGACAAGGTGCAAAACGCAGGATCTTATCGAAATCGCGACGCATTTGTCAGGCCTTCTCGTGAAATACAATCTGGACTTCAAAAAACAGGAAGGCTGCACAAAATGCGGCGGCTGCTCCATCGAAAACGATTGTTATCGCAAACAACTTCAATCAAATAATTAAAACACACTTGCGTTTTACTGTCGGCATAACTGTCATATTGACATTTGTGCCGACTTTTTTTGCGTTTTTGAGCCGGTTTTACACACTCTTGTGTGTCATACTGACACAATTTTGATATTATTATACTTTTTTATCTCTTTGTAAAAAAGTTGTTTACATTAAAAATGCACTATGGTATAATTTTGGTATAAAAATTTTTAGGGTGACACTTATGTCAAAATATATTATGGCCTACGACGTAGGCACGACAGGCATCAAAACTTGTATTTTCGAAATCGATAAAGACTTCAAAATTCTGGCGTCCGCAACCGAAAGCTACAAACTTTACGTTTACGACGACGGCGGCGCGGAACAAGATCCCGACGAATGGTGGGCGGCAATGTGCTCCACAACGCGCGTCGTACTTGAAAAATCCGGCATTTCCCCCGACAAAATCGCAGGCGTTTCTTTCTGCTCGCAGGCACAGGGGCTTGTCCTTGTCGATAAAGACGGCGTCGCAATCCGCAGAGCCTTTTCTTATATGGATCAGCGCGCAAGAAAGGAAATCAAGGAAGGCATTTCCTATGGTCTTCAAATCGCAGGCGCAAATATTTTCAAACTTATCCCCGCGCTTATGATAACGGGCGCGGCACCCGTCAGCGTAAAAGACCCCGTCTGGAAATATAACTGGGTGAAAAATAACGAGCCCGAAAACTTTAAGCGCGTTTACAAATGGCTGGACGTAAAAGAGTATCTCATCTGCCGTCTGACCGGCGAATTCGTCATGACGTACGACAGCGCGTTCGGCACGCTTTTACTTGACCTTAAAAACAAGTGCATCAGCAAAAAAATGTGCAAAATGTGCGGCGTGAATTACGACCACCTGCCAAAACTTATCGCGTCGTCCGACTGCGCGGGCGAAATCACCGAAAAAGCCGCGAAAGAACTTGGGCTTGTCAAAGGCATCAAAGTCTTCGGCGGCGGTATGGACGCTTCTCTTATAGGCGTCGGCGCGGGCAGCACGGAACTTGGCGAAACGCATATTTACAGCGGCACTTCGGGCTGGGTTTCGACCGTTACCGACAAATCCGCCGTGGACGTAACCACAATGATTGCGGCAACCGTCGCGGCGCAACCCGGCAAATTCAACTACTTTGCGGAACTTGAAACCTCGGGCAAGTGTCTGGAATGGGTGAAAGACCATATCGCCCTGGACGAAGTCGGCATTTACATTCAGAAAAAGCACGTCGCGGAAGATTTTGAATCCAAATATCTCAACCTGTATCAATATATGACAACCGTCGTCGACGATATCCCCGCAGGCTCGGGCGGCGTAATTTTCACGCCCTGGCTGCACGGCAACCGTTGCCCGTTTGAGGATCCGAACGCACGCGGTATGTTCTTCAACATTTCGCTTGACACCGGAAAAACCGAACTTATCCGCGCGGTGCTGGAAGGCGTATGCTATCACAAACGCTGGATGCTGGAAGCAAGCGAAAGGAAAGTCAAAACGTCAGACGTCATTCGTTTTGTCGGTGGCGGCGCGCTGAACGACTTTACCTGCCAGCTCCTTGCCGATATCACGGGACACACTATCGAAACGGTTGACAGTCCGCAAAACGTGGGCGCGGTCGGCGCGGCGGTATGCGTTGCAATCGGGCTTAACCTTATTCCTTCGTTTGACAAGGTTAAGGACTTTATCCCCGCAAAAAAGACGTTTAAGCCCAATTTGAAGCTGAAAGCGGAAGTTTACGATAAGGGCTTTGAAGTGTTCAAAAACCTTTATAAGGCGAACAAACAGAACTTCGCATTGCTTAACGGCAACCACAAATAAGAGTTATGTCGCACAAGACGGACGCAACCCTGCGTCCGTTTTTATTTTGTTTTTATCATATATAACTATTTTTATTATTATATAAAGCAAAAAAATTTTTGAAAATGTTTGTTTTTTGCTTTACAAAACCTTTTTTATATGGTATTATCCATTCATAACACTTTATTACGCTAAACTACTAACGCGTTAAACCGAGGTAAAAATATGAAAAAGAAAATCACCGTTATCGTTTCGATTATTTCAATAGTTTTCGTGATGGCGTTTGCGCTTGCAGCCTGCAACAAGGAAACAAAACCCGGCTACACCGCGCTCTCGGCGCAGGCAGACGTTTTTAAGGAGCTCAATTCCAAAACCGCCGACGTTGGCATAATGGACTACACGATGGCGAACTATCTTTTAAGCGTCGACTCCGCAATGGCGAAAAATCTGACGATCGCCGACGTGGAATTTGAAAAGGAATACTACGGCATCGCTTTCAGAAAAGCAGCCGACAGCAAATACAACGCGCTCACCGACCTTGTCAATCAAGTTCTTGTTGAACTTAAAGACGCCGACTACAAAACAATCGCCGAAAAATACGGCATCGACGGCGCAACGCTTGACCTGACCTACACCGCTCCCACGGGCGAAGCGGACAATACGGAACTTGACTATATCAAAAACAAAGGCAAAATCGTCATCGGATTCACCTTGAACGCACCCATGGCTCTCGGCGAAGGCGACAAAACGACGGGCGGTTTCGACACCGACCTTGCAAAAGCGGTCTTTGCAAAAATCAGCGAGAAAGTCGGCAAGAAAATCGATGTTGAATTCAAGCTTATCGATTGGGGCAAGAAGGAATCCGAAATGGAAGCAAAAACCATTGACTGCGTATGGAACGGTCTGACCGTAACGCCGGCACGTGCCGCACAATGGTCTCTGACGATGAACTACCTTGAAAACAAACAATGCGCCGTCATCAGAAAAGCCGACAAGGATAAATACAACTCCTACGACGCTTTGAAAAAAGCGCGCATCGTGGCGGAAGACGGCTCGGCAGGCGAAGACGCCGCAAAAGAAATTCTCGGCATAAAATAATTAAACAAAAAAATACTTTTTCGATTTCGCCGTGCAAACGGCGAAATCTACCTTTTTTACGGACTTATAAATATGGTTTTATCGGCAGCAACAATTTCATTTTCGGAAGTGACGAGGCAACTTTTCACGGGGTTCGGGACGACGTGTCTTCTGTTTATTCTGACGCTTGTCCTGTCCGTGCCTTTGGGACTTATCGTCTGCTTCGGCTCAATGTCGAAGTTCAAACCGCTTCAATATCTTTCAAAACTTATCGTATGGATTATCCGCGGCACGCCGCTTATGCTTCAAATCATCGTGGTATTTTACGTGCCGGGGCTTTTGTTCGATTATCCGATGCAATCGCGATTCACGGCGGTACTTGTGGCGTTTGTGATAAACTACGCCTGCTACTTTTCGGAAATTTATCGCGGCGGGATCCAGTCGATACCGCGCGGACAAACGGAAGCGGCGGCGGTCTTAGGTATGAAAAAATCGCAGGCATTCTTTTACGTAACCCTGCCGCAGGTGATAAAACGCATTATGCCCCCGATGTCCAACGAAATAATCACGCTTGTCAAGGACACGTCGCTTGCGCGCGTCATCGGCGTTGTGGAACTCATCAAATTCAGCGAGCAAATCGTCAACAATTACGTCGTGTTGTGGCCGCTTTTCTATGCGGGCGTATTTTATCTCGTATTCAGCGGACTGCTCACTCTTCTTTTCCGCTACATCGAAAAGAAACTGGACTATTATAAGGTATAAAAAATGGCAATTCTGGAAGTTATAAATCTGAAAAAATCGTTCGGCGCGCAGGAAGTGCTGAAAGGCATAAATTTTGAAATGGACAAAGGCGAAGTCGTGGTGATTATCGGCTCCTCGGGCAGCGGAAAGACGACGCTCCTTCGGTGCTTAAACTTTTTGGAGACCGCCGACGACGGACAAATTATCGTTGACGGCGAAACTCTTTTCGACGGTGCAAGCGACAAAAACGAAAAATACAACGACCTTCGGAAAAAACGGCTGCACTTCGGACTTGTGTTCCAGCAGTTCAATTTGTTTCCGCATATGAACGTTTTGAAGAACGTGAAAATATCTGCGGAACTACTGGCAAAAGACAAGATAAAACAGCAAATTAAGGAGTTAAAACAGCAAAAAGTGCGCGGTAAAGCGTTGAGTTTGCAAAAAAAGCAACTTAAAGAAGCCGGGTTTTCGGCAATCGACGCCCGCGCGAAAGAAACACTTTCAAAGGTCGGGCTTCTGGACAGATGCGCGGCATACCCTTGCGAACTTTCGGGCGGACAACAGCAGCGCGTCGCAATCGCAAGAGCCCTTGCGCTCTCCCCCGATATCTTGTGCTTTGACGAGCCGACGTCCGCGCTCGATCCCGAACTTACGGGCGAAGTCCTGAAAGTCATAAAGGGGCTTAAAGGCGACAGCACAATGATTATCGTAACTCACGAAATGGACTTTGCAAGAAAGGTTGCCGACCGCGTCGTATTTATGGCGGACGGCGAAGTCGCCGAATACGGCACGCCCGACGAAATCTTCGACAATCCCAAAACCGAGAAACTGAAAGCGTTTTTGTTGAACTCCACGTCGACGTTTGAATAAATTATAAGCGCTTTTGCTTTTCATTTTTGAAAATATTTGTATAATAACGTTTATGAACAACGTTGAAAATCACAAGAAAAACAAAGAAATCGCGACGCTTGGGATAACGCTTGCCCTTGTCGTCGTGTTGCAGGCTCTTGCGGAAATCATACAAAAATTCGGGCTGCCGATAAGTTTTGCGCTGGGGCTTATTCCCGTCTTCGTCTGCGGACAGGTTTACGGCGTGAAATTCGGCGCGATCTCGGGCGGTGTATTCGGGCTTGTAAGTTTGTTTATCGCGCTTATTTATTCGGGCAGTATTCCTATGTACGCAGTTGCGATAAACCCGCTCGTATCGGTGCTTCCGCGCATATTGTGCGGCACTGTCTGCGCGCTCGTATACAAAGGACTGAGCAAGGCGGCGGCGAAATCGACAAAACCGCGCACCGAAAAACAAAACCGCGCCGTGAACTTTGCAATCGGCTGTTTTTCAACGATTTGCGGCGTTATCACCAACACGATATTGTTCCTTTCAATGTTTCTGGCGTTCGCGCACGGCAAAAACTACGACGGACTTGTCATAAATTTCAAGTGGCTTTTGTCAAGCGTGGTTGCAATCAACACCGTTGTCGAACTTTGCTTGTTTGCGGTAATCGTGCCGTCAATAACCGTAGTTTTGAATATCATAGAAAACAAACGTCAAGATGAAAACGGCGAGAATTAGCGCCTTTTCGAGAGCATTTTAAGTTTTCGGGAGCGTTTTAAGATTTCGGAAGACTTTTCAATTTTCAGAACACTTTTTCAAATTAAAAACCCTCGCGAGTTTGCGAGGGTTTTTTAGGTTTTATTCTTTCTCGTCGTTTGCGGTTTGTTCGTTTGCGGCTTGTTCTTCCGCGGCTTGTTCTTCCGCAGGTTGGTTTTGTTCGTTTTTTGGGGTATTTTGTTCCGTTTCGGTCGGCGCGTCCGTTTTCTTTTTGCGGCCTATCAGCTTTTCAAGTTTCGGGAAAAGCGGGGTGTAGTCGAAAACTTTGTCAAGCCCTTTCCCGACTACCGCGATTATCGGGGCATTTATCAACGTCGTGACAATCGTCCCAAGCCCCAGACTATGATAACTGGTCGTGGCGATATTTTTCCAGTCAAAAGTATTCGCGTCCCTGAATATCGTAAGAGCAAGCACCACGGACAGCACCAGAAAAGACAAGTCGAAAACGAGTTTCACCCTGTTTATTTTCAGGGAATATCTGTCGGACAGTTCCGCAACGAAAAGTTCGTGCACTTGAAGCGGCATATACGTCCTGAAAAAGCACGCCACGCCCGCCGCCGTCATCACGTCGCCCGCGATAAGCATAATCCATTTTAAGTACGCTTCTGTGAGCACGACGTTTTTGAAAACCAGCATCCACATGTCCATCACGTAGCCGTATATCACCGCCACCGCAAACGCCAGCAGGTATCGCCAGTTCACCCGTTGCACGACGGCGCACATTATAAGGAGAATCGCGCCCTGCACAAGATATTCAACCGTGCCCACCGACACTGCCCACAACGGCCTTATCGCCTCGTACACGATAAACGTCGGCGCGGCAATCATCGAAACCCCGAGATCGGCTTTCTTGCTCATCGTCACGCCAAGCGCGACAAGGAATATGCCCAGCACCCACATAAGTTCCGCGGTCTTCGGGATTTTTTTAAGCGGTTTTTTCATTGGTTCACCTTGAATTTTCTCACGATATATTATCACTGCGGGGGAAAAGTTGCAAGCGATTTTAAAAGAAATATGCGCCCTTTCGGACGCATACTTTGTTTTTTGAGATGGGGCGCGGTTATTGCCACGTTCCGTTGTTGTAATTATAGGTTTTGTTTGTCTCCGCCGCAACCGTCGAGTTGTCCGCGTTTACAAACGTCGCAACCTCGGAAATTGTGGCAACCGTTACAAATTCGCCTGCTCCGATAAGCGCCTGCCAAGACTTTGTACTTCCGCTATTGCCCTCTTTTTCGGTTATCGAAAGAATTGCTTTGTTTCCAATAATAACTTTCCCTCCATTAATACCGTGCACTTCGCCTGCAATACCTCCGATTGCGTTTACAACGCCCTCAACGTTAAGTTTCGCCGCTCCCTTGTTGGGATAAACAGTACCGCCAAACGGCGTATCCGTAAACGACTTATAAATCAACAACGTTCCGGTGAGATTTACCGTTGCGCTTTTCTTGACGTTTACTGTTGCTCCTGTCATCATTTTGTAGTCGTCAGGCAACGTAAACGTTGTGGGGTTTAAGCCGTCGCCTACGTTAATCGTAAAGTTCCAAGGCATTGGGAATCGAACTTCGTTCATAGCAACGGTTACGGTGGTCGTTACTTTAATTTTAAGCACGCCCATTTTTACTTTTCCCGTCATTGTCAAAGTTGTTTCTCCGATTAAGTTACCTGTTCTTTCATAAGTTGTTGTAATATGCGCGGTAGAATCTTCCATTATCATCATCGCAGATCCTTTCCCGAAAATTGTTGCGACTGCCGATCTGTGTTGATCCGACGCATATAAATCAAGGTAGCCTTTGTGTTCTGCTCCATATAAAATCGAATAGTTGCACTGAATATTTGGCATTTCATAAATACGGAACGGCGCAATCTTCGCTTTTTCATAAACAGTCTTAGTATTTGTTCCGCCGCGATAATCATATACAACAAACGGACTGTAAACAATTGCTCCGCTTCTTGCTTCAATTGTGCCTGCTCCCTTGATATATCCGCGCAAATCAAGATTCGCACCGCTGTTCAGATTTATCGTTCCGTTGTTGATAATCTGACTATGGTTACCCGACGTGTGTCCCGACAAGCCCGGCCCGTTTACGCCCAACAATCCCTGAATGAGAATATTTCCGTAAACTTCAAGCACGGTCGATTCGTTGAGAATAAGTTTGTATTTTATCTTTGACGAATCGGTGTCAACATAATTCCCAACTCCGTTTCCATAAGTGGGTTTGCCTATCTTTGCGGAACTGTCTTCGTCGCTTGCGAGTTTCAGGGTTACACCCGCTTTTACCGTGCGATATGCGTTGTCGACATATATCGCCTCGGCAACGTCTCTCGGTGCGAACGATACTTCCTTTGCGGCGCTGATAAACTCGACCGTATCGCCCGACTTCGAATTGAACAGCGCATCTTCGATTGTGTAATAGTTGTTGCCGACTTTCACGCCTTTGACCTTTACGTAAACGACGTTGTCGGACAAAGCGAAGTTGTCCGCCGTAAGCGTCGCGGTTGTTTTGTGCGTGCCTGCCGCAGAAAACATATTCTTTTCAAACGCCAGGGTATAAGGCTCCGTTACTTCGATGTTATTGTACTTCACGGTCGTGCCGATTTCGTGCGACGCGCCGTCATCATAATTGAACTCGAAAAGGTCTTGTGCGAGCGTTACCGTCGCCTTTTGAAGAACGAGCGTTACCGTCGTTTCAAAATCTTCGTAGTTGTCGGAGTCCGTATTGTACTTCGCCGCGTATTCCTTCTTTTTGCAAACGGGGATTTCGCCCGCGTCAGCCCAGGTAAATCCTTCTGCGAGCGCGTAATTTCCAAGCGTTTTGTTGGGATCGTACGTACCGGAAAGCGCTTCATGCGCGGGAGCCGCCGTGTGTCTTGCCTTATTGATGACGATTGTTTTTGTTGTTTCGCTGCCGGTCAAATCATAGTTGTTGTCGTCCGCAATAGTTACCGTATAAGTGCCAGCGTCTTTGAAATCGCAAGCCTTGCCGTCTTTTGTGAATATAAGGTTTGCGGTTTTGCCGTCGTACGTTGCCGTGGGCAAAGTCTGTCCGTCGGGACTATAACCACGATTTTCCGCATTTGTCCAAGTGACAGTGGCGGATTTTTTGTTTATCGTGAGTTTGCCGGGCTTGACAGCAGTCACTGTATAGTTGTCGCTTGCGATACGTCCCGAAACGGAAATTACGTATTCGCCCGCATCAGTATCCGTGCCTGCGCCGATGTTAATCTCTTCGCCCGAAAGCGTTTTGACGGTGTAAACCGCTTCGACCGAATGCGTTTCGCCATTCACAAATCCCGTGACGGTGCACGAAAATGCGGGGATTTTTTCTTTATACGTTATCGTGACGTCGTTAACCTTAATTTCAACCGCTTTCTTGTTTATCGTAAGCGTAACGCTTCCGACATGCTCCGCTTGGGTTTTGTTGTCAACAACCTTAAAATATATCGGGTATGCGCCTGCGTTTGTATACTTGGGTGATTCTTCGAGATTGCAGTTTTCTGCGCTTTCGCCGTACGTTATCGTGTAGTTTTTGCTTGTGTCGGTCTTTGTGACCTTAACGCTGTGCGGCTGCCCGTCGTACGTCACCGTAGCGTCCGCGAAATCTATTGCGAATTTGACCTCTACAAACGTAACGCTCATTTCGTACGAAATAACGTAGCAACCGGCGTTCGTAACGACAAGGTTGGATTTGTCGAAATCGTCTGCGTTATATGTGCCTTTGACGTCCTTTGTTATCGTGACGTATCCCGTGACGGTATCGCCCGCAACAAGTCCGATTTTTTCCAGGTGTTCTGCCTCGACCTTGTATGTTTTCCCGACCGCAACGGTCGCCGTATTATTGAGTTTTATCGTAAGCGCCTTTGTGCCGACGTTGAACGTTGTGCCGGTTGCGATGATTGCATAGTTTTTGTTTTCCGCGGCTTCGGGGTTAAACTCAACACTTGCGGTATATTTGCCGGGTTTTGCGCCGACCGTATAGTTGGTTTCAAGCGTGTATGAAAGGCTGTCACCGGCAAGCACGCCTTCAACCGCTGCCTTCAAAACGGGTACTTTATCGCCGTATATGATATTGTCAACCGCGTTTATCGTGATTGTCGCCGATCTTTTATTGACCTTGAATTCGACCGTGTTCACGGTGATATTGTAAAACTTCGTCTTTTCGCCCGAAAGGGTTACCGTCGCCGTATACGTACCCACGTCGAGTTTTTCTGCAAATTCCGTTTCAGTTCTCGTGAAGTCACTTTCCGCGTCCGAAAGTTTCAACCCATCGAATTTATAAGTTATTATTGGCAAAGCTTCGCCGTACGTGAGTTCGGTTTTGTCCGACGTAACGGTTACCGTAAGATTCGCCATATTAATCGTAATCGTGCCGACGGTTGTGAGCGCAATGTTGTAATTCTTTTCGGGATACTTTTCGCGTAAGACCGAAATATCCACGTTTTCGATATTGTACGTGCCGACGTTATTTGCAACGTTGCCCGTTATCGAGGTCATCCCTAAGTGCAATTCGTATTTGCCGCTTTCAATCGTGTACGTTTCTTCGCCGATTTTTGCGGTAAGGCTCGGCAAATTATCGCCGTATGTCAACTTGTCGCTCTTTGGCGTAACGGTGGCGGAAACTGTCGCTTTATTTATCGTTACCGTGATTTTTCCCGACGTGTACGGGTTGTAGTTGTCGCCCCTGTTAACTCTTACAAAGTAATCGTATTCGCCGCAGTCGAGCGCCGACAAATCGACGTTTTGAAGCGGGAATGTTGTGCCGTCAGTGCCGTATGTTACGACGTCGGTTGCAAGAAGTCCGCTTATTCCGATTTTGGCGGTTTTATCGCCGTACGTCATTGTGACGCCCGTTACCGTAATGCCCGAAATGTCCGCGCGGGATACGATAAGCGTTTCGCCTGCAAATTCTTTTTCGACGAATCCGCAGTTTTCCACTGACGCGACGATTCTCACTTTTGCGAAATATTCGCCCGCCGCAAGGTTTTGAAGGGTGAGCGACGGCTTGGCGGTTTCTTCCGTCTTATAAAAAACGTTATCTTTATTTATTGTCCATATATACTTATAAGTAACGCCCTTGTGCAAAGCGGTGCCCTCGTTCGGCATTACACTAAATTCGGCGGTGTTGCTTTCCGTAAACGTGAAGTCCGCGGGGGTATTAACCTTGAAATCGCCGATTGCGGAATCCATAAGCCTTAATTTCAGCGTAAGCGTAAAGTTTTCAGCCGGCATTGTCGGCAAATCGAGCTCGTCGATTCTCGTTCCGTCCGCTTTGTACCAGCCGTCGTAATCAAGAATTGTATCGTCGTACGTCGCGGCGCTGTCTGCCGTATCGAAATGGTCTCTGATGGACGCGCCGTACTCGACCTCCTCCGTGTAAACCGTCGTGCCGTCAAAGTTAATAAACGTCAGCGTGAACTTCTTCGTTTCAAAATTTGCGTTGACGATAAGGTCGCTTGTGACGTTGTCGAACGATTTGTCCCATCCGACGAACTTTTCAGTTGGGGTATCGAACACGTTCGGCGGAGTTGCGGGATCGCCGTGTTTTACTTCTACGACTTTAATTGTCGTTTCGCCGTTTTTAAAAGTGACCGTATACTTGTTAAACTCGTACACGGCGGAAACTTCAATATCTTCCGTCACCTTTGAAAAGTCTTTGTCCCATTTTGCAAAATGCATGCCTTCGGGCGGCGAAAGCCGGGCGGTATCGGGCGCGGTCGCGGCAGCTTCGTATTCCACCGTCTGGGTTTCAAGCACCTTTTCGCCGTCCTTAAACGTCACCGTGAACGTTTTGACGTCGTACACCGCGTTTATCGTAAGGTCGCTTGTGACATTTGAAAAATCTTTGTCCCATTCTTTAAAAGTCTTGCCGTCCTTTTTGGGGACTTCGGGCGCGGTTACGGCAGAGCCGTGCGGGACGTTTGTAAAGGTTTCAAGCACCTTTTCGCCGTCCATAAACGTTACGGTGTATTTATTGATCGCCCATTTGACGTAAACCGTATCGCCGTTTTTGACTTTGGAATCCTTTGTAAGCGGCTTCAAAAAGTCCGCGTCGCGATACAGTCTTCCGGTGTATCCTTCTTTTTGAAGACTGAGCGTGAATAAGTCGGAAAACACGACGTTTTCCTTGTAAATGCTGCCGTCTTCGTCTTGGATTTTCACAATCACTTTCGTTTGTCCGTCTTTGTCAGCCACGTTGCCTTTGTTGCATGCAAACAGCGTAACAAGCCCGATTAAGAGCACGATACACACGAGCATTGTTTTTAATCCTTTTTTGCTCATTCAACATCCTCCGCTACCACGGGATGAATTTTCATCCCTTGGTTTCCTTGGTTTTTTATGCTTTCCTGCCATGACAGGTTTCTACTCGATTTATTATTATAAAGGTAAAATCTGAAATCGCCCGCGCCCGCAGCCATAGGCAACATTTTGCCCTGCTTTTGGATATTCTCGTCCTTGCTGTTTTCAAGCACCGAGATATTGACGTCGTACACGCCGAACTGCTTTGTTTCGTCGTTCGCTCTTGTTAGGTCAAGGTACGAATAGTTATATCCGCCGCCGTAAAACGCTATGCCGCCGTGGACGTATTCCGTCCCGCCGACGTTCAGGATTATATCGCGGCATTCCTCCTTTACCTTTGCGACTTCTTTCATCATTTCCGCAACGTTCATCGAAAGCCAATCGTTTGCGTCGCCGGTAACTTCGATAAGCGTGCTGCTGTCAACGTTTGAAAGGTTTTTCCAGTCAAGCATTTTCACGTCGCCGACAATGCGAAGCGCCGACGCATACGAAGTCGCCGCGCAATCTTTCCACGTCGTTATCGTGTCGCCTAACAAGAATTCGCCCGAAAAATGCGTTTCCATACCGACCGAGAATAACCCCGACGTTTCGAGCACCGAGTTTTTAAGCGTAACGTCGTTGATAAGATAATTGTCGTTAAAGTATTTGTCCGTCTTGTTGCTATCATCGTAAGGCGAATATGGATTGTTGTTTGCGTCAAGAAGTTTTCTTTGCACTTCGTTTGTCTGTTTCAGCGCGCGGTTGCTGCCGATTTTCAATATGAATTCGCGCGCGTTTGAAAGCACGCAACTTTCAATATGCACGTTTATCTTCTCATCTTGCACGTTAAACGCCGATTTGTCTTCAACAACGGGACTTCCCATTGTGGATCCGCCCGCAAAAATTCTGACGACGGTGCGCCCGTTCGACACGCGGCTGTTCAGAAGTTTTGCGCTTTTTGCGATTTCAAGCGTAGTGCCGACGTAGTTGAGTTTCGACAAGTTGAACTGTCCGTCTTCTTCAAGAAGGCTATCGTCGCTGCAACCTTTTAAGACGACGTTGTTTATAAGCACGTTATCCGTCCTTACAAGGAAAGAAACGTTGTCCTGTCCTTTGACGCTTGCGGACGATATCGCGACGAAATTCAAAGGCCCTTTGAAAATTTTCGGAAGCCCCGTCGCGTCCTTGCACTGCGTGAACTTGTCGGCGTTGATTTCAAAGCCGTTGCCGTAAACGTGGTTTTTGAACTCGATAAGGTATTGGACATACTTGTTCTCGCCGCTGTTTTCAAGATACGTTTTGTCGTACGTGGTTATGAATTTTTTGACGTCTTTTTTGAGCTCGTCTTCGGTCATAGCCGTGCCGTCGTTTTTGACGCCCAGCATCACGTTGCTTGTCAGCACGACGATATGCCCGGCTTCGGTCACCGTTTTCAGTTCCTCGTAATTGCCGACGTTTCTGCCGTCTTTGACCGCGCGAAGTCTGATTTTCGCGCAGATGTTCGTGCCGAAATATTGGTTATAATTTTTGAGTTCCGCATTAAGCGTGGTAAGCCCCGTGCCCGTCGCCCTGATTTCCGCAGAAACCGCGTCGGCGTTCGTCGCCGGTTGCGCCTTGCAGGAAAAGAGCGAATTATCGTCGGCAAACGCGACGTTCATAAATTCGTCCGTGAACGTTTCGGAGCCCGCTTCCGTGACAACCCTTACGAAAATCGTCCTTGTGTCCGGTCTTCCTTTGGGGTTTTTGCCGCCGATTGTCAGTATGTTTTCGATGCCGTACTCTTTCGCGCTGTCCGCAAACTCCATCGAATACACGTTGGGCACGACGCGGATTGTCTTTTCGATTTCTTTGATGACTTTTCCGTCGTGCTCGGCAGTGATTTTGATTTTGGCAAAGCCCCTTTTCGTTGCGGTAATAGTTGCAAACTGCCCGTGTTGTTCAAGGGTTATTACGTCTGCGCCGTCGATTATTTCAAATTTCACGTCCGCGTCGTCATCGCTTTCGGAATATGCGACGTAGGTGACTTTCGTGTTATTTTTTTGCTTGATTTCGTCGCCTTCGCCGTCATAATACGACGTACGCACGTCAAGGTTGTATTCGGTAAACTCCAAAGAAAAGTCCGTTGCGCCGACCTTTCCCGAAATTTCTTCGTTCGAAAATTCTTTGTCAAAAGACAAGGTCAATACGAATTTGTTTTCGGAAATCCTTTCGATTCCGCTTGCCGTGACTCCTTCGGGCAAAGTAAGGTCGGATATTTCAAGGGCGTCGTTTTTGCTTTCGACGAAAAGTTTTGCCGTTGTTGCGTTGTTTTTCACGGTGACTTTCGCGCCGCTGCTTTTTCCGTTGACCGCAAAGCCCGTGCTGTCGGTATCGACGTTGACCTTGACGGTCAAAACCTTTTCAAGCCCTTCCCGTCCTTCGGGACAAGTAATTCTGACCTGCGTCTCGCCCGAAAACAGCGCCTGCGCCACGCCCGTGACGGCGTTGAGTTTCAGAATGTGATTGCCGCCGATTTCTTCAAATATCCTTGTTTCGCCCGAAAGGTTTTCGGGGTACAGTTTTGCGCCGAACACGTAGTCGCCGCCTTCGATTTCGACGATTTCGTCACCGACTTCAATTTCGACGATTTCGCCGCTGTCTTCAATCCTGTTGACAAGCGGAGATATTTTCAACACTTTCGTGGAATATGCGGAAACTATGACGCTGTCCTTAAATCCTTTTTCGGCGGAAATCGCCGTAATTTTCACCTTTCCTACGCTATCTATATGAAGTTTTCCGTCGATTATTTCAAATCCGTCGGGGGCTTCGTCGCCGCCGACGCCCGATATTTCAAGCGAATATTTCTGATTTCTTGCGTTGACGGGCTGCACCTGCGCCAAAAACGCGATGGGGTCGTAATCGGCAACGTCCACGTCGATAAACCCGTCTTCGTTCTGCGTCGTGATTTGTATGCCCGTCACGGGAATGTCCGCGTAAACGCCCGCCGCTTTTCCCACGGAGAACAGCGCGATCAGAAACACAATCGGTATTATCATTATAAGCGCGATTATTTTCTTTTTCATATCAATCCCCCTCCGTTACCCTGTCAAAGCGGGCTTTTATCCCGATAAGGTAATATAAAAGCGAGCCGACAAACTCCGCCGCCGCGCACACGCTCACGAAAACGTAAGTAAACCAGCGCATATCTTTGCCCTTAACATTCGACAATACGTTGACGAAAAGGGGTATTCCGCCAAGAAGCATCGCGGACACAAGCCCCAGCACGACGATTATCGACACGTTGTTGTTGCTTTCCCTCACGACGTTGTCTTCTTCCAGCGAAAACTGCGGACTGTTCAGATCCTTTCTTGTGGCGTACAGTATCTGCGACAACGCCATCATCGCGCCGACGAAAAACACGAATACGCCTTCGCCCGCCGACACGTATTTCTTTGCAAGAAGCACCGTCGCCGCAATACCGACGGATAAGACCGCCACCGCAAAACTGAGTGCGATTTTCGCGCCCATAATCTCGTTTATCGAAAGCGGCAACGTCTTTTCGACATAAAACGACTTCCCGTCGCGGCTGACGTTCGTCGCGCAGAACGTGTTAGTAAGCGCGCCGAAAAGCACCGTGAGCAAAATCGCCAGCTCGAAATCGCTCTGAACGAAAACGAGCGACGACAGGAAGTTTTTGCCGATGCCCATACAAAAATATACCATAAGCGGCATTATCGCCGCCACCGTGAAGTACTGCACCGCGTAATCGGGCGTGAACATCACGAGATTGAATTCCTTTTTCAAAAGACTTAAAAACGGCGGGAGTTTTCTTGCCGCGGATTTTTTTGCAAAAATCATTATTGCGCCCGCCGTCGCGCGCGTTTTCATCGCCTTGTTGTACAAAAGCGACGTTATGAGAATGCCGATTGCGCCCGTCGCGACGGTTATCGCCACGATTATCCCCAGGTTTTTCCAGACGTCAGTTTTCAGTGTGAACGCCGCGATAAAGTTTGCGGGGACAAGGTTTTTCGTCAACGAAATTATCGTCGTCATCGTCTTTTCGGAAAAGAAAAACTTGATTTCGCCCGTTGACATAAGGGTTTTTAAGAAGTCGAGCACCGTCGCATAGCAATAAAACAGCGCAAAAAGCACCAGCGTTACTATCACCAGAAGACAAACGTACTTCGACGAGAAAAACTTTTTGACGTAATAATACGGCATCGCAAGCACGCTCGACACCGAAAGCGACATAACGGGAATAATAAACGCCGCAAGCAGCCCGAGGATCACGTATCCCGCGCCCTGTTTCGTCACGCTTGCGAACACCGCCACGAACGGCACGAGAATCACAAACGCCGACAACACCTGTTTTGCGTAAATGAAAATTATTTTTGAGTACAGTACGTCCGACGCCTTTATGGGAAGAGTCTGGATAATCATTCTGTCGTCGCTTTCAAAAATCGCGCGGTTTATTGCTACGACGCCGCCGATAACGTCGACCGCGAAAACGAATTCGTACACGAACGTCATTATTTCATATTGCCGCGCGCGCACATCGCGTACGCCGTTGAGCCTGATTTCGGTATATTTCGCGACAAACGCGCCGAACACCTCGACAACGACGTACATAATAAACACCGTCATCACAAGCGTAAGCAACGCGCCGACGATATCGATGCGTTTTTTGTCACGCTTGAAATAAGACAACTTTTCGGTCATCTGTTTTTTCAGAAGTACGCCCAGCATCAGTCTTCCTTATTAGTATCGTAATACTTTTCGATAAGTTCGTCGCCGTCGAATTTGTCCTTTCCGGTGACGATGATTTTTTTGAGTTCGCCCGCGGCAATTATAATCACCCTGTCGCAAACCCTTTCCACGACGTCGAGATTGTGCGACGAAAACAAAATGGTTTTGCCCGTCTGCACGTACTCGCGCATATAGTTTATGACGGCGTTCTGCGTGCGGGGATCAAGACCGAGCATCGGCTCGTCAAGAAGCCACAGCCGCGGCTCGTGAATGAGCGAACCCATCATACATATTTTCTGTTTCATTCCGTGGGAGTATCCCGAAATAAGTTTGTTTATGCTGTCGCCGAGTTTGAATACCCCTTCCAGCTCCTTGATTTTCTCGTCGCGCTTTTCATACGGCACGCCGTAAACGTCGCTCATAAACGAAAGATATTGCATACCCGTCATTTTTGTGAACACCGTGTGATTGTCGGTGACGAAAGAAAAATTGCGTTTTGCATCCACGGGATTTTTCGACACGTCGTAACCCGACACGGTTATCGTGCCGGAACTTAACGGAATCATTCCCGTGATGCATTTAAGAGTGGTGGATTTTCCTGCGCCGTTTGCGCCAAGGATACCGACGACTTCCCCTTCCGCACAAGAAAAGGAGATGTCTTTTACGGCATAATCGGATTTTTTGCCGTACTTTTTGAAAAGATTTTTTACTTCAAGGGGCAACGAGCCGTCGATCGGCGTGCCAAGTGTTTTTTTATTATTTTTCATTGTGTCCCTTATCTTCAAGTAATGTATCGCGTATGCACGCGTGCGTGTTCTAATAAAAATTATTAGATACCTTATTATATAACCAAAAAACAGATTTGTCAACGATAAAACCGCCCGAAACGCCTTTTGTTTCGTTATTCAACTTTTTGTATAGTATTTGCAAAAAATAAATATCGCCGCTCTTGACAAATAAAAAATATGGTTTTATACTATATTTACATACCCCCATAGGGTATATTGAAAATTAACGGAGAATAACAAAATGGAAAACGTAAAATGCGCCGAAATATCGTGCGCCGATTGCTGCCGAAAGAAGCACACGCCGCGCGACGAAAAATCCCTCAAATGCCTGAACGACAGGTTAAACCGCATAATCGGACAGTTAAACGGTATAAAAAATATGTTGAACGACAATCGTTATTGCGGCGACATACTCGTGCAGTTGTCCGCCGCCGAAAGCGCGCTGTCGGCATTCGGGTATGAAATTCTGTCCGACCATTTCAAAACCTGCGTCGTCGAAAACGTGAAAGACGGAAACACCGCAATCCTTGACGAGGCGGTTGAACTCATTAAAAAACTGAAATAGTTAAATTATGGAAAAACTTAAATTCAACGTTTACGGTATGAGTTGCTCGGCGTGCGCCGCGCGCGTCGATAAGGTCGTAAGGGAGCTTGACGGCGTAAAAGACGTCGCCGTGAACCTTCTCACAAATCAGATGGTCGTCGACTTTGACGAGCCTGCCACTGTCGAAAAAATCGAACGTGCCGTTTCGGGCGCGGGGTATAAAGCCGCTCTTTTTAACGACAAATCGCAAAAAAAGGAAAAAGTCAATCCGCTTATCCGCTCGATAATCCGCCTTGCCGTGTCCGCCGTCATGCTTATCCCCCTTATGTACGTGTCGATGGGCGGCGTTATGTTCGGCTGGGATATGGGCGCGCTGAACGGCAACCCGATGGGTATCGCTATATACGAACTTGTGTTCTCTTTCGTCATACTTGTCATCAACGGAAAGTTTTTCGTGAGCGGCACAAAGGCGATTTTCCACCGCGCGCCGAATATGGATACTCTTGTGTCGATGGGCAGCGGCATTTCTTTCGTATACAGCGTCGCGCTTATGATCCGCGCAGGCGTAAATACCTCATATCTTCATCATCTTCCGCACACCTTGTACTTTGAGTCGGCGGCGATGATACTTGTTCTTATCACCCTTGGAAAAACGCTGGAAATTTACAGCAAAGGAAAAACCACGTCCGCGATAAAAGGGTTGATGAACCTTGCCCCCGAAACCGCAAGGGTTATTAAGGACGGCGAAGAAAAAGAAATTCCGTTGTCTTCACTTTCGACGGGCGACGCGTTTGTCGTACGCCCCGGCGAGAACTTCCCCGCGGACGGCGTAATATTGTCGGGGAGCGGCTCCGTCAACGAATCGGCGGTAACGGGCGAAAGCATGCCCGTCGATAAATCCGTCGGCGATAAGGTTATTTCCGGCACGACAAACGTCAACGGTTATATCACCGCAAAAGCCACTTCTGTCGGCGGAGATTCCACGCTCGGGCGCATCGTCAAACTTGTGCAGGACGCGTCCGCTTCAAAAGCTCCGATTGCAAAAACGGCAGATAAAGTATCCGGAATATTCGTGCCAAGCGTCATTTGCGTCGCAATCGTTACTTTTATCGTGTGGATTGCCGTCACGAAAAACTTTGCGACTTCCCTTACGCACGCAATATCCGTGCTTGTCATAAGTTGTCCGTGCGCCTTAGGTCTTGCAACCCCCGTCGCCATTATGGTCGGCAGCGGAAAAGGCGCGAAAAACGGACTTTTGTTCAAGACTGCAACCGCCCTTGAAGAAGCGGGAAAAACGGATATCGTCGTTTTGGACAAGACGGGCACCATAACGAAAGGCACGCCTGTCGTCACCGACGTTTCGGCTTTGTCGGGTGAGTCCGAAGAAGAAATTATCGCGCTTTCCGCAAGCCTTGAAAAAGGCAGTTCGCACCCGCTTGCGACGGCAATCGTACGCTTTTCGGAAGAAAAAAACATAACGGTTTTCTCCCCGGAAAACTTTGAGAACCTTTCGGGACACGGCGTGAAAGGAATCGTGAGCGGCAACGAAATCGTCATCGGAAACGCCACCCTTATGAAAGATATCGGCGCGGCGGCAAACGACGCTTTCCCGACAGGCGAAAAGTTCGCGCGGGACGGCAAAACCCCGTTGTACGTTGCGAAAAACAATAAGATTATCGGCGTCATCGCCGTGTCGGACGAGCTGAAACCCGAAAGCGCGGGCGCGATAAAACGAATGAAAGAACAAGGTCTGTTCGTCACAATGCTTACGGGCGACAACGCGCTCAGTGCAAATGCGGTTGCAAAAACCTGCGACGTCGACTGCGTTATCCCGGACGTTCTTCCCGACGAAAAAGACGCCGTTTTGTCAAACCTTCAAAAGTACGGAAAGGTCGTTATGGTCGGCGACGGAATCAACGACGCTCCCGCCCTTACCCGCGCGGACGTCGGCATTGCAATCGGCGCGGGCACCGACGTCGCAATCGACAGCGCGGACGTCGTGCTGATGAAGTCGGAACTTTCGGACGTGCCGCGCGCGATAAGCCTTTCCCGTCGCACCCTTCTGAATATCCGCGAAAACCTGTTCTGGGCGTTTATTTACAACGTCGTGTGTATTCCCATCGCCGCAGGCGTGTTCTCTCCGCTTGGCGTTACGCTGAATCCCATGTGGGGCGCGGCGGCAATGAGCCTTTCAAGCGTATGCGTCGTGCTGAACGCGTTAAGACTTAATCTTATCAACCTTGACAAGCCCGTAAAACACAGGAAAAAAGTCGTGAAAATCGACGTGAACGATATTTCAAAAACCAAAAACACCGAAATTAAAAAAGGAGAACAAAGTATGAAAAAAACATTGAAAATCGAAGGTATGATGTGCGCGCATTGCGTGGCTCACGTGAAATCCGCCCTGCAAAAAGTCGACGGCGTCAAAGACGTCGAAGTGTCGCTTGAAAACAAAACGGCGGTCGTAACTCTTTCGTCGGACGTAAATGACGACGTGTTGAAATCCGCGGTAATAAACGAAGGTTACGAAGTCGTCGAAATAAAATAAAAAACCGCCAAAAACCACTTTCTCATCAAAAACAAAACTTTAATGCGACGATTTTGAAAGATAAACGTCAAAAAAAGACGGGATAACGCTTTTTGCGTTATCCCGATTTTTATTCCGAAAGTTCCGTCCACTCGGTTATCAGCGGATCAAGCTTTTCTTCAATCGTTTTTATTTCTTCTTCGACCGCCATTACTTTTTTGTAGTCGGTGTTGACGGTTTCGTCGTCGAGTTTTGCCTGCGCCCGGCTTAGTTCTTCTTCAAGCGCGGTGATCTTTTTTTCCAAAAACTCGACGCGGTGTTTGCGCCGTGCTTCTTCCTTACTTTCGACGTAGCGTTCACCGCCGGTTTTTTTGGTCTTTTCGGGCTTTTCCTTTGCAACTTCTTCCGCGGTTTCTTTTTCTTTTTCTTCGTACTCGTCGAAAGTGCCGTCGAAGTATCTCACCCCTCCGTTTTCAAACACGATAAGGCTTTTTGCGACGCGGTTTATAAGATACCTGTCGTGCGACACGACGATGACCGTGCCCGAAAAATCCATCAGAAGTTTTTCAAGGGTTTCCTTGCCGATGATGTCCATATGGTTGGTCGGCTCGTCAAGAATCAGGAAGTTGGGACGACGGCGGAATATTTTTGAAAGCGCAAGGCGCACCTTTTCGCCGCCCGACAAATCTTTGACGCACTTGAAAACGTCGTCGCCCGAAAGCAAGAATCCGCCCAGCGTTTTTCGTATTTCCCCGTCGTTAAGTTCCGGAAACTCCGCGCGGAAGTCTTCAAGGACGCTCAACTCGCTTTTCGTTGCGGCAATGGTCTGGTCGAAGTACCCGACGCGCGTTTTCACGCCGAATCGGACGTCGCCCGAAAGCGGCGGAATAAGCCCCGTTATCGTTTTAAGTAAAGTGGATTTGCCCGTGCCGTTGCTGCCGATCACGCCGATTTTCTGCCCCCTTTCGACGGCAAGCGATATTTCGCCCAACGGTTTATCGTATCCGAAAACAAGGTCTTTCACAAACAGCGCGTCCCTGACGCTTTCGTACTCGGGCTGGAAAGACGATGCAAACGTCGAGGTGTCGAAGCGGCGCGGGGTTTCGACAGTACCAAGTCTTTCGATTTCTTTCAGTTTCGACTGCGCCATTGCGGCTTTCGTCGCCTTGTAGCGGAATCTTTCGACAATTTTTCGGAGCCTGTCGATTTCGGCGGATTTCCATTTTGCGTCTTTAAGCGCCTTGTCGTACGCCTGTTGTTTTTGCGCCAAAAACGCCGTGTAGTTGCCCTTGTATCTTGTCGTGACGCCGTACTCGATTTCGTAAACGACGCCGACGATGCGGTCCAGAAACATACGGTCGTGCGACACGATGACGACCGAATTTTTATAATTTTTAAGGTATCCTTCCAGCCACTCCACCGCGGCGATGTCAAGGTGGTTCGTGGGTTCGTCCAGAAGTAAAACGTCGGGTTTTTCAAGCAGCAGTTTCATAAGCGCGATTTTTGTGCGCTGCCCGCCCGAAAAGCACGAAAGTTTTTTGTCAAGGTCTTCGGCAGAAAACCCGAATTTGCTCACCGCCGTCAGATATTCCTTTTTATAAAGGTATCCGCCGATATTTTCAAACCTTTCCATTGCGCGCGAATACGCGCCGACGTTTTCGTCCGACGGGTTTTCGCTCATTTTGTCAAGAAGGTTCTGCAATTTGTTTTCAAGTTCGACGACGTCCTTGTACGCCGACAAAATTTCCTGCCGGAGAGTCAGGTCGTCGTTCAAAGACACCTGTTGAAGATATCCGATTTTCGGCGCGCCCGATATCGAAAACGAGAATTTTTCGTCGCCGGTGCCGGACACAAGCGGCACTTCCCCGCTAATGCACTTCAATATGCTGGTTTTTCCGGAGCCGTTCCTGCCGACAAGCGCGATTTTTTCCTTGTCCGACACCGAAAAATTTATTTCGGAAAGCACCGTATTGCCGTCGTACTCGACGGAGCCGTTGATAATCTCGATTCTCATACGTCCGATTATACAAAACTTTTGTTAATTTGTCATTCGTTATGAACACAAGATAATAACGCGCTCTTTACATATTTTAAAATCGGTGCTATAATCCTATCAAACGAGGTAATGATAATTATATGGTCGGTTTAACGTCAAACAATTTAATGAACCTTAGCATGGCGGAACGCTTCGATAAGTTCAAAGAAAAGGGCTTCGGCTCGGTCATGATATGGCTCGGCCCCGACGCCAAAGAATCCGCGGACGAACGCGCCACCCTTGCCGAACGCGCGGGACTTTTCATTGAAAACTTCCATTTAAGCTGCGACCACCTGAACGAAATGTGGATCGACTGCAAGGAAGGGGACGAACGCATTTCCCGCTTTAAGGACGAAATTGCGGCAGCCTCGAAACACGGCGTGAAAACGGTTGTCTGCCACCTGACACACGGCGATTTTCCGCCTTTTGTATCGACAATCGGCACGAATCGTATCGAAGACCTTGTGAAATTTGCGGAAAACGCAAACGTGAAACTTGCGTTTGAAAACGTCATCACGAAAGACCACGTCACCTACGTTCTGGAAAATTTCAAGTCGCCTTACGTCGGGCTTTGCTATGACGTCGGACACGACCACTACTGGCGCGTTCAGGATTGGCTGGGGCTTTTCGGCGACAGGGTTTTCGCCCTGCACCTGCACGACAATTTCGCCGATAAAGATTCCCACTTCATACCCTTTGACGGCAGCATCGACTGGCAGTACACGCTGCCCCGCCTTGCGAAAACGAGTTACCGCGGCACGACTACGCTTGAAACAAAAGACGCCGCCTACGTTTACGACGCCTCGCCCGATAAATATCTGGAACACGCGTTAAGCGTCGGCAACTATATCAACAAATTCCTTGAAAGCAACCGCTGAACGGCAAAATAAAAAACACAAAACCGCGTTGGTTTTGTGTTTTCTTTTTGTTTTTTTGGTTGGGTTTTCTTTTTTCTGTTTTATTGACCGATGACGGCTTTGATACGTCTGACTCCCGCGGAGCTTGACTGTTCTTTCGTGATTTTGAAAGATTTTAAGTCGCCCGTGTTGTTTGCGTGCGGTCCGCCGCAAATTTCCTTGCTGAAATCGCCGATGGTATAAACTTTTACCTTTTCGCCGTACTTGTTGTCGAAGATACCGATTGCGCCCTGCGCTTTCGCTTCGTCAACGGTCATTTCTTCGCACACGACGGGGATATTCTTTTTGATTTGTTCGTTGACAAGGTCTTCGACTGCCTTTATTTCGTCCGCCGTCATTGCGCGGTCGAAACCGAAGTCGAACCTTAATCTTTCGGCGGTGATATTGCTGCCGCGCTGGCGCGCCTCGCCGCCCAGAACCTTCATAAGAGCGGAATGTAAAAGGTGCGTTGCAGTGTGGAGTTTTGCTGTTTCTTCGGAATTGTCCGCAAGCCCGCCGTGGAATTTCTGTTCCGCGCCCGCCTGCGATTTTTTCTGATGTTCCTTGAACGCGTCTTCGTATCCTTGCACGTCAACTTCGAACCCGTTTTCGTGCGCGAGTTCTTCCGTCATCTCGATGGGGAATCCGAAAGTATCGTAAAGACGGAATGCGGTTTTCCCGCTTATCGTCTTTGTGGGAATGTGTGTGATGACCTTTTCAAACTCCTTCAAGCCTTGTTGCAAGGTGTTGGAAAATCTGATTTCTTCCTTGTCAAGTTCCGACACAATCCTGTCTTTATTGGTCAAAAGATACTGATAAACGTCCTGATATTGCGAAATATACTGTTCCGCAATTTTGGAAAGCGAACGCTCGGGAAGGTCGATGATGCGTCCGAAACGCACCGCTCGACGGATAAGTCTTCTCAAAATATAGCCTTGGTCGACGTTGCTTGGCACAATGCCTTTCACATCGCCGATAAGGAAGGTTGAGGTGCGGATATGGTCGGCGATTATACGCATCGCTTTCGTGACCGTTTCGCTTTCGTCGTACTTGTGTCCCGAAAGATTTTCGATGAGCGCGATCGCGGGTTTGAACAAGTCGGTTTCATAAACCGATTTGTATCCGTTCAGAATGCAAAGCATACGTTCAAGCCCCATTCCCTCGTCGACATTCTTTTGTTTCAGCGGCGAGAAAGTGCCGTCGGCGTTTTTGAAGTATTGCATAAAGACGTCGTTGCCGATTTCGACGTACTTGCCGCAGTCGCACGCGGGCGAGCATTCGTCCGAGCATTTGGGTTTTCCCGTGTCGATGAACATTTCGGTGTCGGGACCGCAAGGACCGGTAACGCCGGCGGGACCCCACCAGTTGTTTTCTTTCGGAAGGAAGAAAATGCGGTCTTCGGGGACGCCCATCTTTTTCCAGAATTCCGCGCTTTCGTCGTCGCGGGGGCAGTCTTCGTCGCCCTTGAAAACGGTGACCGCGAATTTGTCTTTGTCAAATTCCAGCCGGTTCAGCAAAAAGTCGTACGAGCAGGAAATTGCGTATTCCTTGAAGTAGTCACCGAGCGACCATCTGCCCAGCATTTCAAAAAACGTGCAGTGCGTCGGATCGCCGACTTCTTCGATATCGCCCGTGCGGACGCAGATTTGCACGTCGGTCAGACGGTTGCCCGCGGGGTGTTTTTCGCCGAGAAGGTACGGTACGAGGGGGTGCATGCCTGCCGTCGTGAACAATACCGTCGGATCGTTTTCGGGGATAAGCGACGCGCTGGAAATAACGGCGTGTCCCTTCGATTTGTAATAGTCGAGATAAATTTTGCGAAGTTCGCTGCTTGTAAGATTTTTCATAAATATCCTTAAATTAAATTATCTTCTGATAAATTGCCCTGAACCCGTGCGGCAATACGCCGAGTTTGATGAGATAGCCTTCCGCGCCGTCGCCCTCGCTGACGGTGAGTTTGTCCGCGCCGAGATATTTCAGAATAAGCGAATACATAAGTATGCCCGGGGAGATGATGTCTGCGCGCTTTTCGGGGAGCCCTTTCACGTGGCGGCGTTCTTCCATCGTCATTTTGCTGATTTTGTCGTACATGTTTTCGATGTCGGAAAGCGTCAGCACCGAGCCGTTGACGACGTTCGGATCGTATGTTTCAAGTTGGTTTTTCATTGCCGCCATCGTGGATATCGTGCCGCCGATTGCGACGACGTTGTCAAACGGCGGAATTTCGCCGTATCCCATAAGGCAGTCGTTGATGAACGGCGTCATTTCGATTCTTTCGCGCTCGATTGCGGAAAGCCTGACTATGCCGTACGGCAAACTTTTGGAATATAATATGTTTTCGCCGTCGCCGACCGAAATTTCGGTGCTTGCGCCGCCCATGTCGATAACGCAGCATCTGCCTTTCGTGCTTGCGCCCAAGAATCCGATTTCCGCCTCGGTCTTTTTGTCCAGAATGTCGATTTCAAGCCCGCAAAGTTCCCTGACTCTGTCGACGAACCTGTATTTGTTTTTCGCGGAGCGCACCGCTTCCGTCGCGTAGGCATAGACGTCTTCCGCGCCGTTTTGCATCGCAACGAAATAATACTCCGCAACGGCCTGAGCCGTACGTTCGATACTGACGGGTTGCAACGTGTTCATCTCGTCCATATTCTCGGCAAGACGCGTCGTGTTCACCCTTTTTTCGACCTTTTCGCCGTCCGTCATCATAAGCCTTACGGACGTGCTGCCTATGTCGATTACTCCGAATAACATAAGTCCCTCACTAAAATAATACAACTATTATAAACAAGTAATAAGAGTTTGTCAATTTATGAAAACTTAATGCATACATTGTTTTTATGGAAAACGAAAAAAGAGGAGCGCTCGCGCTCGAAAACGACCATCTGGCTGTTACGTCCGTTTCAAAAGTGATTTCGTCGGGCGACAAGTCGATTGTATTGATGCAAAACAAGGAAACGTTGACAATCACGGGCGAAGGGCTTTCCGTCACCGAAATCAACCTTGACTCGGGACGGCTTTCGGCAACCGGCAGAGTGAAAGAAATCAGGTTTTCGGAAACGCTCACGAAGGCGGGACTTATCAAAAAGATTTTCAAATGACGCACTCGATAATTTCCGAAAGTTTTATCTTTCTTTCGATGATTCTTTGCGGAATGACGTCGGGCGTGCTTTACGCCATACTTTACGGTTTGCGCCGCGTCGTGAAGAAAAAGTTTTTCGCTCTCTTTTCCGACGTTATTTTTGCGGCGGCAACGCTTGCAATGCTGTTTTTCGCGCTTGAAAAAACCTGCGGCGGCAACATAAGATTTTACCAAATCGCAGGCTTTATTGCGGGATTTTGTATTATTGAACTGTTTTTTGCGCTGATTACGCAGCGGCGCCGATCATAATCACCAGAACGTTTGTGCGTATTATCGCATAGCTGTATCCTTCAAACCCGCGCCCGGCCTTCTGCATCGCTTCTTTTGCGTAATTCTTCGCCGCGTCCTTCGTTAAGGAAAACGCAAATTCAAACTCCACAATCGTCGATGGCGGGAGCGTTTGCAACGCGCGCGCCATTTGCTGTGCCGCCAGATTTTTGTTTGCGATAACGTAATTGTATTCCGTGCCGCTTGACGTATAAGTTTCGTGCGCGTAATAATCGAATTTTCCTTCCGCTTTCGGGTAACCGTGTCCCTGCTTTTCAACGTGAGAGTTTTTCACTTCGTCGTCGGACAACAGAAAGTAGGCGTGCGACAAAAATTCCTTGCTGTCGTCGCCGACGTCGCCCCAGGTCGTGTCGACGAAATACCATTCCTTGTCCCCCGTACCGTTAAGGTCAAGCATGACTTTGTTCCAGGCGTGTCCGCCGAAGTTTTTGCCGTCGCTTGACGCTTCGCCGCTTATACGTACGGCGGTGATACCCTCGATTCCGCACATTAAAACGAACGCTTTCGACTTCCCGTCGCAGACGGCGTGCATATCTTTCTTATAAAACTTATCAAGGAATATCCCTTCAAGGTAGTATCCGTAATATTTCATTTTTTCGTTAAGGCTGAGATTTCCGCTTACATATTTATCTTCGGCGTTTGCACAGTCGTGGTCGTAGCGCACGTTGTAGATTATGTAGTCGTAGATTGCGTGGACTTTTTCGTATTCGCTCATTTCGTCGGACACGATATAAGACAGCGCGTCTTTCGCGTTATCGTATATTTGTTTGAGATTTTCGGCTTGCGAACCCATAAACACGGGCTTGTAGCCCCACGCCACCGCCTTGTAAAGCATATTGCTTGTCGACACGCTCATCGTTTCTTTCGCGCCGTCGATATAAAAGTTTCTTGTTTTCTTTACGTTGTCGTAATGGGGTTTCGAATACGTATTTTGCACGGCGTCGGAGAAACCGTCGGGCGCGTCGAACTCGGGCGAATTTACCGTCTCGATAACCCCCGCCTCGTCGGCGAAGAACCTGAATTTTATCGTGAATACGTTGCCGCTCGTTTCAAGCGAATATCCCGGGATAATGCCCGACTCTTCAACGCAATCCCTGACGTCGGACACGTCGTTTTTCACGGTTTCGGGCGTCGAGTATCCCGCGTAAAACTTGATTTCCGCGATTTTGTTTTCAAGAACGAAAAGGATAAGGTTTTTAAGTTCTTCCTTGGACGTTATATATCTGTTTTGCGCGTATCCGCCGTAGTCGTGGAAGTGCGAGGCGTAGTACCACGCTTCGTCGTGTTCCGAAAGATATACGATGGTTTTTGTTTTCGTGATTTTGTTTATTTCCGCCGTTACCTTATGTTCGCCGCGGTTCGTCGGCTTAAACGAAAAGGTTTTGCCCGTCGAATAATACTTGTCGTTGACGTACCATTTGACGCTTTCGACGTCGGCTTTTGCGGGCGAAAGAGTTGCCGTGAACGTTACCGTTTCCGCCGTGGTCTGACTGAGATTTCCGTTCGCGACGACTTCGATATGGTTTGCGGCAACGTTGTCCTTGACGACGAAATTAACTTCGCGGCTTATTCCGTCCACAACGACTTTTAAGGTGAAAGTCCCTTCTTTTCCGATTGCGGCAATCGTATCGTTGACCTCGCCTATGCCTTTTGAACGGATTGGTTTAAGATCCGTCGTGGAAATCAAATTCCCGCCTTCGTCGTAAACGTACGCCGTCGCGGTTTTGCCGGGGAGCGAGTTGTCGAAATATCTTGCGCGCACGACGATTTTTTCTTCCGTGCCGACGCGGTATTTGTCAAGATATACGAGAAGTTCTTCAACGGCGCAGAATCCGACGGTTGCGGATTTTCCGCCCGCCGTTACGGTGGCAAAATATATTTCTCCCGCCGTGGGAAGGTACGACGCGGTTTTACCGCTTGCCGTCGCGACTTCTTCGCCCGCGCCGTTCGTGAATTTCCACGAAAAGACGGTGTCGGGGTTCGTGCCGTCGTTGAGCGTTGCGGAAAAATCGACTCTTTTCGGCGTTTCGCCCGATTGCAACAACTGATATTGATTTTCAACGCCGATTTTTACCGTTGAAACGTCGGCGTAATCGACGTTTACTTTAAGTTCCGCCGTGTCGCCTTTGCCGTTGGTTGCGGTAATCGTGACCGCGGTTTTGGTTTTCCCGACGGCTTTTATGCTTGTCCGCCCGTATATTTCGACCTTTGTTTTGTCCGACGTGGACAAAGTGAACTCGTCGGTGCGCCCGTTACTGAGCGTTACGTCGTACGTTTCGCCGATTTTCAGCGTTATCTCGCTTTCGGATAGCGCAAACTTCCCTTCCGGGTGCAAAATTCCTTGTATAAGACTGCATCCGCAAAGCGCGGCGCAAAGAAGCGCGACAACCGCGGCAATCAACGTTATTTTCAAAAATCTTTTGTTTTTCATAGTAAATATATTTTATACTAATCTTGTTAAAAGGTCAATACGATTTTTTCTTGTTAAAGCCACTTCGATGTGATATAATCGGTCTTATGCAAGATACCATTCCTTTTCTTACGACGATAATCACAAAAGCCGAAGCGGACGAGATGAATCCGCTTGTTCTCGCTTTCGTCGGCGACTCCGTACAACAACTGTACGTCAGAACGCGGCTTGCCATTTCGTCCGACAAAAAATCGGGCGCGCTCCATAAACTCGCAACCAAGGAAATCAAGGCGGAAGCGCAGGCGGATAAAATCGAAAAACTGCTGCCGTGTCTTTCGGAAGAAGAATTGCACGTTTACAAGCGCGCAAGAAACGCGCATTATTCGTCGTCGGCAAAAAACGCAAGTATCGGCGACTACAAAAAAGCAAGCGGATTCGAGGCTCTTCTCGGATACCTGTATCTCACGGGAAAACACGACCGCCTGAACGAATTGCTTTCAATCGAATAAGGAGAAACTATGTTAATTACGGGAAAAAACGCAGTGTATGAGGCGTTGCGCTCCGACGCAACCGTTGAAAAACTTTACGTGCAAAGAGGCGAAACGACGGGCGTCGTAAAAAACATAATCGCCCTTGCAAAAGAAAAGAAAATCGTCGTGTCCGTCGTCGATAAAACCGCGCTCGACCGCATCACGCAAAACGCAAAACATCAGGGAGTCGCGCTTACTCAGACGGAGTTTGTTTATTCGTCTTTGGACGACATTTTGTCTTTTGCGAAATCGAAAGACGAGCCGCCCTTTATCGTGATTCTGGACGAACTTTCCGACCCCCACAATCTCGGCAGCATTATCCGTACGGCGGAGTGCGCGGGCGTGCACGGAATCGTCATCGGAAAGCATCGCGGCGTTACCGTGAACGACACCGTTTTAAGGTGCTCCGCAGGCGCGGCGGAACACGTGAAAATCGCGAAGGTTACCAACGTCAACGACGCGATAAATTATCTTAAATCGCAAAATGTGTATGTTTATTGCGCGGATATGGACGGTGAACCTATGTATCGTGCAAATCTTACCGGAGCAATCGCATTGCTTGTCGGTGGCGAAGACAGCGGCGTAAAACGCCTTTCAAAGGAACTTGCCGACGGCGTAATTTCCATTCCGATGAGCGGAAAAATCAACAGCCTGAACGCCTCGGTTGCCGCCGCCGTCGTGATTTACGAAAAGGTACGACAGGACAGAAAATGACATACGAAACTTTGCCCGACGAGGAACTTGCAAAACGCGCGCAGTCAAACGACTCCGCCGCCGTAAACGAACTGTTGCATCGTCATAAATCGCTGGTCAACAAGGCGGTGCGCCGCTTCTTTTTGCCGTCGGGCGACACCGACGATCTTGTGCAGGAAGGAATGGTCGCGCTGTTCAACGCGATTATGAATTACGACGAAAAAGCCGGCGCGAGTTTCACAACGTTTGCCTACATCTGCGTCAGAAAAAGAATTATCGGGTTAATCAGGAAATCTTCAAGCGGGAAAAATCGCGCGCTTAACGACAGCGTGCCGCTTGACGACGTCGAAATCGCGTCTGGCAATCCCGAAACCGTTTATATCGAAGAGGAGCGGGAAACCCTTTTAATGCGGGAAATCGAAAGCGTTTTGTCGGAAGAAGAACAGCGGATTTTTTACGCTTATCTTGACGGCGACTCGTATCGGGAAATCGCCGCCTCTCTTTCGGTTTCCACAAAAAAAGTCGACAACACCCTGCAAAAAATAAGAAAATCGCTGAAAAAATCGTTAAATCGCTGACTTTTTGACCGATTTTCGCTTTACATAAACGAATAAATTATTTATAATAATTGCACGTTGATATATTATCGACGAATTTCCTTGCCTGTTTAAGCAGGCCACAAAGTCCACAAGGAGGTATAAAAAGATGAACAAGTATGAAATCCTTTACATCATCGACAATGACGTTTCGGAAGAAGACAAGGCTGCTCTCGTCGACAGGTTCTCGGACCTCGTCGTAAAGCTCGGCGGCACCGTTGACGGCATTGACAAGTGGGGTACCCGCAAATATGCATATCCCATCAACGATAAGAACGAAGGCTACTACGTCTTGATGAACTTTACGGCAGACGCATCCGCTCCCGCCGAAATCGATCGTCAGATGAAAATCACAGACGCAATCGTACGTCAGATGATTATCCGCAAATAACCGCATAAGGGGTCATTTATGAACAAAGTATTTTTAATCGGTAATTTAACAAAGAATCCCGAACTCACCAACACCGGCTCGGGCATTCCCGTTTGCAGATTCACGCTTGCCGTGTCGCGCAGATTTTCCAACAGCGACGGCGTAAGAGATACCGACTTCCTTCCCGTTGTCGTATGGAGAACGCAGGCGGAACATTGCAACAAATACTTGAAAAAAGGCAGTAAAGCGGCCGTATCCGGATCGGTTCAGACCCGCAGTTACGACGCTCCCGACGGAAGCCGCAGATACGTCACCGAAATCGTTGCCGACGAGGTTCAGTTCCTCAGCACCAAGTCCGAAGACGAATCCGCCTCGAACGACGGCGTGTTCGACGATCTTAAAGCCGTTGACGAGAATCTGCCCTTCTGATTTTCGCCCGTATATAGGGCTCAATAATTAAGAGGTATATTAAAATGAGTGAAGAAGTAAAACGCCCCGTTCAGGGCGGCAAAAGAATTCCCAAAAAGAAAGTCTGCCAATTCTGCGTCGATAAGGCAACCGAAATCGACTACAAAGACGTTGCCAAACTTCGCAAATACATCACCGAAAAAGGCAAGATGATGCCCCGTCGTATGACCGGCGTCTGTGCAAAACATCAACGCTTCTTGTCCGACGCAATCAAACGCGCCCGCGTTATGGCATTGCTTCCCTACAAAGCAGACTAATTATTAAACCAATCAAAAACGCACCGTTTCCACGGTGCGTTTTTTGTTGCTCGGCGCACATTCTGCGCGTCGCACACTGCACCCTTGTAAACAAATATGCTTCTGTATAAAGTACTATGTCATTGCGAGCGTAGCGTGACAATCGCCCGGAAGGGACACCTTATAAAAGCGATGATGCGATGTTTTTGCCTTTGGCAAAAGCGATGCACCTTCGGCGCGATGTGTGCCTTTGGCACGTTGCGGATAAAAAAGCACCCTTTTGGGTGCTTAAATATTAACTCCCCCCAAAACGGTGAGAATTTGATTAAATTATATCTTTCCCAAAACGGCAGAATTTTGATGCCATTTAGCCCCACAAGTACACAGTATCTTGTGGGGGCCCCGAACGGGGTTCTTGACGGGTTCGTGCGAAGGCGCGTACGCGTCGCAACTCTTGATTTTGACCAAACAAACTCTTTTCTTTCGTTTGTTTGTCTTTTGCTCGTTTGCTCCTTCTCCCCAAAAGTACAAAAGTATCTTTTGGGGTCCCCTTCCCCTATAAAACGGCGAGAATTTGATGGATTTTTGGGGTTCTTTGCAGGTTCCGAAAACCCTAGTGTACTGAGCGTACACGAGTTTTCGGGTTCTGCAAAAACGCCGAAAAGGCGCGAATTATCGCCGTTTTAATTGTATTGGTTTTGAAGTAAGTCAAGCATCTCCCTGCTCCCGCCGACAAGCAACGTGTCGCCGTCAAGCAAAGGTTCGTCCGCGGCGAAGTTGACGATAACGTCGTTGTCGCGCTCGACCGCAAGAACGTTGACGTCGTATTTTTTGCGGATATCCAGCGTCACAAGGGAGCTTCCCGCCCAACTTGACGGAAGTTCCATTTCGATAATGCTGTATTTGCTGCTTATGGTCATTATGTCGTGCAGCAAGGGGTTGGCAAGGCGTGCGCCCATTTTTTCGCCCATTTCCATTTCGGGAATGACGACCTCGTCCGCGCCGACGCGTTCCAGAACCATTTTATGTTTAAGGTTTTCGGCCTTTGCGATGACCTTTTTGACGCCGATTTCCTTGCAGGTGAGCGCGCACAAAACGCTTGCTTCCAGGTCGCTTGCGATGCCGATAATGACGACGTCGAAGTTTTCGATGCCGAGCGCGCGCAAAGTGCGTTCGTCGGTAACGTCGGCGACGACGGCGTGCGTGGTGTACTCGTGCGCTTCCGTGATGACCTCTTCTTTTATATCGACGGCAAGGACTTCCTCGCCTTTTTCAAACAAGGTTTTCGCGACGGTCGAGCCGAATCTGCCAAGTCCGATTACCGCAAATTGTTGATTTTTCGATTTTTTGTTTTTCATAAAATAAACCTCCGCTTATCCGATAAGAATTTTGGCATCGGGGTATTTGATATTTGCCGATTGTTTTTTTGTATTCAAAAGCGCGGTGCCGATTGTCAGCGGCCCGAGACGACCGATGAACATCGAAAAACACAGCGTAATGAGCGCGGGTGTATGGAGCGATGTCGTGAGCCCTGCCGATACGCCGACCGTGCCGAACGCGCTGAACGCCTCGTACATGCTGTCGATGACGGACAACCGCACGCCGTACGCCGCCTCCGTCGCCCAGATTATGAGAGCCTGCGCGAAAGATCCCAGGAAATATGCCGTCGTAACGACCGCCGCGCGTTTTATCGTCCTTGTGTTGATTGTTTCCTTGCCGACAACGACTTCGTCGCGTCCACGGAATACGGACGCGAACAACATAATCATAACGAAAATGGTTGTGGTTTTTACGCCGCCGCCCGTCGATGCGGGACACGCGCCGACGAACATAAGCACCATCGTCGCGACTTTTGCGCCGTCCGTGAGATTTGCCTGATCTATCGACGTCCAGCCCGCCGTCCTTGCCGTCGTCGACTGGAAAAACGCGTTAAGGACTTTGTCGCCCCAGTCCATCGGACCGAGCGTGCCGGGATTGTTCCATTCGATACCGAGTATCACCGACGCGCCGACAACAAGCAAAATCGCCGTCATCGAAAGCGAAACGCGCGTGTGAAGCCGAAGCGGTCTGTTTCTCTTTTTCCTTAATATGTCGTTGAAAACCAAAAAGCCGAGCCCGCCCGATATGATAAGCACCATTACGGTGATAAGTACGACGGGATCGTGCGAAAATGCCGAAATGCTGGAAAACGCGCCGTAGTCTTTGCCCATTATGTCGATGCCCGCGTTGCAGAACGACGAAACCGCCGTGAACAACGAAACGTATATGCCGCGCGCGCCGAGGGCGGGGACAAGCCTTGTCATAAGCATAAGCGTGCCGAACCCTTCAAAAATGAACGTGAACGCAAGGATTCGTTTTGTCAGTTTCACAACTCCTTTCAGGCTGTCCTGGTCAAGCGACTCCTGAATCGTCATGCGCTCTTTCAGGCTGATTTTCTTGCCGACAAGCATAAACATGAACGTCGTCGTGGTCATGAACCCGAGACCGCCGATTTGTATGAGCAACAAAACGACGATTTGTCCGAAAATCGACAACTGAGTTGCGGGATCTATGACGGTAAGCCCCGTCACGCACACCGCGGTCGTCGACGTGAACAACGCGGGAACAAAGCCGATTGTCTTCCCGCTTGCCGAAGAAAACGGAAGCACCAGCAAAATCGTCCCGACGGCGATGACGCCCAAAAACCCGAGCACGATATATCGCGCGGGAGTCATAAAATTCTTAATTTTTTTGCCGACAGCCTTGAACAACTGCCCTGTTTTTTCTTTCATCAATCCTTAATTTCCCAGTCGATCGGCGCGATACCGTTCTTTTCCAAAAACTCGTTCGTCCTTGAAAACGGCTTGCTGCCGAAAAACCCGTTGTATGCAGAAAGCGGACTTGGATGTGCGCTTTCGATAACGTAATGTATCGGATTTGTAATATATTGCTTTTTCGAGCGGGCGTTTGCGCCCCACAGAATAAAGACTATCGGGGTGTCCCGCTCGTTAAGTTTTTTGATTATGTCGTCGGTAAAAATCTGCCAGCCGCAATTCTTGTGGCTGTTGGCAAGGTGCGCGCGCACCGTCAATACCGAGTTCAGAAGAAGCACGCCCTGCTTTGCCCAACTTTCAAGACAGCCGTGCGGCGCGGGCGAAATGCCCAGATCGCTTTTCAGTTCCTTGTAAATATTGACAAGCGACGGCGGAATATCCACTCCTTTTTTCACCGAGAAGGAAAGCCCGTGAGCCTGCCCTTCTTCGTGATAAGGGTCTTGTCCGATTATCACCGCTTTGACGGCGTAATAATCGGTGTATTTCAGCGCGTTGAATATGTCGTACATCGACGGATAGCAGACGTGATGTGAATATTCGTCTTTCAGAAATTCGCGGATTTTAAGGTAGTTCTCTCCCGAAAACTCGTCCTTCAAAATCTCGTCCCAGCTGTTGCCGATGCTCACCATATATTATTTCAGTTCCTCGTATTTTCTTTCCATCATGGCGTCGATATAGGAAAGCGCGTCTTCGTACTTCACCTTTTCCGCCGAAAGCGTCGCGCGGTCGGTAACTTCGATTTCGTCGTTTTGAAGTCCGCGGGGGCTAACCACGACGCGGATAGGCATACCCATAAGGTCGGCGTCGGCGAATTTCACGCCGTTTGAGACGTTTTCGCGGTCGTCAAGAAGCACGTTCACTCCTTTTTTCATAAGCGCGTCGTACAGCGCAAAAGCCTTTTCGCGGACGTTTTGGTCGTCGATACGCAAGGGGCAGATGTGCACCTTGTAAGGCGCGACGGTGATTGGCAGAATAAGCCCCGCTTTGTCGTTGCTTTCCTGCGCGATTGCGGCGATTGCACGGCCTACGCCGATACCGTAACAGCCCATAATGGGATTGACGGCTTCGCCTTTTTCGTTAAGCACGGTCATACCCATGCTCTTTGTGTATTTCGTGCCGAGCTGGAAAATGTTGCCGATTTCGATGCCGTTTTCAAGGTGCAGCGGTTTTCCGCAAACGGGGCATTTGTCGCCTGCTTTCACTTTTGCGATATCGACGAACGATTTGGGCTTAATATCGCGCGCGACGTTCACGCCTTTCACGTGGTACAGCGGCTTGTTTGCGCCGGTAACCATATTGTGCGCGCCTTCCAAAGACTTATCGAAAACGACGATTCCGTCTTTCAGGTCAAGCCCGATTGGCCCGATATTTCCCGCGACGAGCCCCGATTCTTCGTCGGCTTCCCACGGAACGATGTTTTTCATAATCGCTTTTTTGAGCTTGGCTTCGTTGACTTCCAAATCGCCCCTGATAAACGCGACGACAACCGTCTTTTCGCCCTTCACGGCGTAAACGACCGCCTTTATCGTCTGATAAGGATGAACTTTCAAAAACTCCGAAACTTCCGCAATGTCTTTGGCGTCGCCGGTGAAAACTTCTTCCTTTTCCGCGTCCGCGCCGAAATCGACCTCGGGACGTACGCCCGTCGCGACTTCCATATTCGACTTGTATCCGCACTCGTCGCAAAGCACGAGCGTGTCTTCGCCGACTTCTGTCAACAGCATAAACTCGTGAGCGATACTGCCGCCCATCATGCCGCTGTCCGACTTGACCGCGATGAATTTTTTCAGCCCGATACGGCGGAATATGTTGTTGTATGCGTCGTATTCCTTGTAATAATGCTTTTCAAGGTCTTCCTGCGTCATGTGGAACGAGTACGCGTCTTTCATCGTGAATTCCCTGACGCGGATAAGTCCGCCGCGGCAACGAGGCTCGTCGCGGAACTTCGTCTGAATCTGATAAATCATAAACGGAAGCTGATTATAACTCGAAACGGTGTTTTTTGCAAGGTGTACCGCCGCTTCTTCGTGCGTCATTCCGAGAAGCATATCTTTGCCGCTTCTGTCCTTAAACCGCACCATCTCGCTGCCGATGCTTGAATATCTTCCCGACTGCTCCCAGAGTTCCCTGGGCATAACGACGGGGAATTTCACTTCCTGTCCGTCGATTTTGTTCATTTCGTCGCGGATAATGTCTTCGATATTCTTCGCCATAAGCTGGGCGGGAGAAGTAAGCGAGAAAATGCCGTTTGCAACCGGCTTGATATACCCCGCGCGGGCAAGCAGCGCGTGGCTTAAAATGGTAACGTCCGCAGGGGCTTCCTTAACGCGTTCCCCCACAAGTTTCGATAAAAGCATAATGCCTCCGATAAAAAGTCGTAAATATTAAAGATATACAAAGTATATACTTATTTTATAATTTAGGCAAGGATTTGACGAAAATATAAACTCCATGGGATTTTTCAAACTTTTTCGGAAAAATAAAAAGACGCGCTTTCGCACGTCTTTTATCGTTGATTTTCTTATAGCGTAATATTTACACGTCAAGTTTCATCCACTCGCCTTTGATCCAGCCTTTCTTTTCAAAAAGGATTCTGAACAGCAGCGACACGACTGCGGGAATTACGAACATCAAAAACACGATGCCAAGCGCGATATTCGCGTCCGACACAACGCCTTTCGACGCTTCGACCGCGCCGAACACGCCGACGAGTCCGCTTGTGCCCATGCCGCCGCCGCCCGCGGTACAACGAAGTTTGAACACGCACGTCGCAATGGGACCTACGATTGCGGAGGCAATAATCGGCGGCACGAAAATGAGCGGGTGTTTCATAATGTTGGGGATCTGCAACATGCTGGTGCCGATACCTTGCGAGATAAGTCCGCCGACGCCGTTTTCTTTGAACGACATCACCGCAAAGCCGACCATCTGCGCCGCGCACCCGACGACAGCCGCGCCGCCAGCAAGCATCATCGCGTCGGTCGTACTTCCCGACGCAATCGCAATCCATATCGCCGCAGACGAAGTGGGCATCGTCAAAAGTATGCCCATCACGACGGATATCACAACGCCCATAATAAAGGGTTGCGCCGTCACCGAAATTTCAATGAATTTCTGAATTACTTTTATGAACCAGATTGCGGGATATGCGACAAACATTGAGATTATCGTCACAAACATCACCGTTAAAGGTACGATTAAGATATCAAGTTTGGTTTTGCCTTGTACGAGCAACACTATTTCAAGGGCGATAAGCGTTGACACGTACGAGCCGATGGGGTTGCCGGGCGCGCCCACTTTGAACGCCGTTATCGAGCCCGCCACCGCTTTCAACGAAAAACTTCCGTCGGACAAAAGATTGTAAACTTTGTCGGGCAAAAACGCCCCCAAAAATCCCGCGACCGCACACGCAAAAACCACAAGGTCGGGCGCTTTCAGTTTCTTGGCGATACCGACGCCGATGCCCGCGCCCATAAGCGTGCAGGCGATGTTTCCGATGAGAATAAGCAGTGCGCCGAATCCCGAATTCGCGCCGCACCAACTGCCGATCTGCTTAAATATCGTCCCTGCGATAAGCGTGACGAACAGTCCTTGCGCCATTCCCGAAAACGCGTCGATGAAGTAACGATTCGCGTACTTTTTGACGACGGTTTTCCACTTCTTTTCGGGTTCTTTCTGCTGAAATACGACGGGGTTTGTCTCGATTTCGGGAATAACGTTCACGGGTTCGGATTTCATTTATCTTTCTCCTTTATGCAGACTTTGCGTTGTGCCTTTTGTCCGCGACCTTATCAAGTTAATAAGATTTTAATGAATTATCTTATAAAAGTCAAACCTTATTCCCCCTTTCGGCGTTTTTCCGCCGTATCTTTCGTCGTTTTTTGTTTTTTTTTAATAAAAATTCCCGCAATCTCGTTGCGGGAGTTTCGTTTTGTTTTGAAAAATTAGAGGGCGGTTTACATTATCGTCTTTTCGCCGCGGAAAAGTTGCTGGCGTTCCTGCATATACTTCATCGTATCGACCGTCACGTTAAGCGCGCTTTTGAAGGCTTTGTCGTATGCCGACGAAAGTTCGTTGTCGCCTTTTTTGAGTTCGATCGTAGTCGTGGGGATTTTGCGCCGCGCAAACGGTGTGCTGTCGGTGAAAAGCGTTTCGCTGTATCTGAACGCCACGTCGTCGCACACTTCCTTGATCGCCTTGAACGCCACGTTGTTGATTTTCAGGTCGTAAATGTTTTTGTATTGTCTGTCGCCCTGTATCACGACGTTGTCGCAATCGCCTACTTTTGAAAAGTTTATCACGACGGGATTTATCAGTGATTCGTCCCTGCCGTAGTGTTGCAATATGAGTTGTTCCGCGCCCTTTGCGCCGCATTCTTTCGCGCCGAAGCACGCAAGCACGACTTTCGTATTGTCGGGGATAAGTTCGGGATGCAGCCTTAAATAGTCCGCAACCGCAAGGGATACCCCCGCCGCCTGCAATCCTTCGTGTCCGATGTTGCTGTTGCGCTTTTTGTATGAAAACATCGTGACAAGATAAAATATCGCAAGTCCGCAGAATATCGTCGGGAATAAAAACATCACCGCTTTGTCGCCGACGTTTAAGTGCGGCAGACATATCGCGATAATTTCAAACACGAGAAGCACGGGTATGCTGATTATCGACAACGCCTTGAACGCGCGTGAAATCCATTTCGGCAGGTTTTTATCTTTCAGGAACATTACGGCGTCCGACCTGTCCATATCGCTGTCGTAGTGGCTGCCGATGACAAGCGTGTTTTCGGCAGGGGCTTTCGCCTCGATTGACGACAATACGTTGTACGACGTGCGCTTCGGGAAAAGCGCGTTGAACGTGTTTTTGTTTGTCAGAACCTGTACGAAAAGCATTGCGCCGACAAAAACGGTAACAAGCATTGACAGCGCAAGAAAACCGTATGCGACGGCTTTGTCGTCGATAAGCACGCCCACGATATAAAACGCAAGCGCGATCGCGAAAATCACCCCGTAAACGGGTATGCCGAATCGTCCCGCAAGCGGCGCGACGGTGGTGGGTTCCGTCCTTGCCGGAAGCCCCAGAATCTTTTCGTAAAGCTCACGGATTTTTACCGCGCCTTTCTTTTCGTCAACGCTTGTCGCAATCCTGACGGGCGCGGCGGTTTCAACCTTTTCCACAAAAGTGTCGGCGATGATGTTCGCCCTTTTAAGGTCGACTTCCGACGGCGTTATGTTGCCGTTTTCGGGCTTTATATTGTCGTTTTCAACGTTTAACATCGTTTTTTACTCATAGAACAGAATGTCGCCGTAAGACGGGAACGGCCATTCTTTCTTCTCGGTGATAAGTTCGAGCTTGTCCACACTTTCACGCAGTCTGTTCATTGCGACAAGGACTTTGTCGCGATAACACACCGCCTGTTTTTCAAAATTCTCAATCGACTTTGCCTTTGCAAGAGCGTGTTCAAGGTCGGTCGTGCGACGATCGGTTTCGTCGATAAGTTTATCGGTTTCGGCAAGCAGTCTTTCGTCCGCCGCCCCGATTTTCTGATTTATTTTCCTTACGTCTTTCAGGTATGCCGCAAGTTTTCCTTCCGTCCTCATGACCGCGGGCAGAATTTGTTTCCTTGCGATATTTCGCATTGCAAGAGCCTCGATATTGACGGTCTTTGCGTAATTTTCGACAAAGATTTCATAGCGGCTCGTAAGTTCCTTTTCGCTTAAAACGCCGTTCCTTTCATAAAGATTGACAATATCCTTGTCCAGCATACATCTGAACGCGTCAAGGCTGTTGGACGTCATATGAAGACCGCGGCGTTTCGCTTCTTCCACCCATTCCTTGCTGTAATTGTTGCCGTTATAGATAATGCGGCCGTGCGCGCGGATATAAGACACGATGATTTCCGACAACGCGTGGTCAAGGTCTTCGCCCGATTTTGTCTTTTCTTCGATTTCATCGGCGATACGGCGCACCATTTCGGCGGTTATCGTGTCAAGGACGATTATGGACGTCGCAAGCGACGCGCTGCTTCCGACCATGCGGAATTCAAACTTGTTCCCCGTGAACGCAAACGGCGAGGTGCGGTTTCTGTCGGTGTTGTCCTTTTTGAGTTTCGGAAAAGACGGCAGCCCCATTTTGATGTACTCTTTGACTTTCGTAACGGCGGTTTTGCCTTCTTTCAGCGTTTCGAACGCCGAGTAAAGGTCGTTGCCGACGAAAACCGAAATTATCGACGGGGGCGCTTCGTTTCCGCCCAGACGATTGTCGTTTCCCGCGCTTGCCGCGCTCATTCTGACAAGGTCGGCATATTCGTCCACGCCCGCGATGACCGCAAGTATCATAAGCATGAATATGCGGTTTTCGGCGGGATTGCTGCCGGGCTCCAAAAGGTTCACTCCCGTGTCCGTCATTATCGACCAGTTGTTGTGTTTGCCGCTGCCGTTGACGCCGTTGAAAGGTTTTTCGTGCAGAAGACACGCAAGGTCGTGCTTTTCCGCAACCTTTTTCATCGTTTCCATAATGAGTTGGTTCTGGTCGGTCGCGATGTTTGCGGACGTGAAAATCGGCGCAAGCTCGTGCTGAGCGGGCGCGACTTCGTTATGCTCCGTCTTTGCGGCGATGCCGAGTTTCCAGAGTTCGCGATTCAGGTCTTCCATAAAAAAGGCGACGCGGTCACGGATTGTCGCGTAATACTGGTCGGACTTTTCCTGTCCTTTTGCGGGGGGCGCGCCGAACAAAGTACGTCCCGCGTACTTCAAGTCTTCGCGCTGCATATAGTGGTTTTTGTCAATCAAAAAATATTCCTGCTCGCCGCCGACGACGGGAGTAACTTTTTTGGTTTCGTTATCGCCAAGAATCCTTAAAAGCCTTAAAACCTCGCGGTTTAAAACGTTCATACTGCGAAGGAGCGGGGTTTTTTTGTCAAGCGCCTCGCCGGTGTAGGCGCAAAACGCCGTCGGTATGCACAGTACGCCCGCGCCGCCCTTTGAACGCTTGATAAACGCCGGGGAACTGCAATCCCATACGGTGTAGCCGCGCGCCTCGAACGTGGCGCGGATTCCGCCCGACGGGAAACTCGACGCATCCGCTTCGCCCTTTGAAAGACTTTTGCCCGAAAATTCCAGCTGTACCTTTCCGTCTTTGTCGACGGAAATGAAACTGTCGTGCTTTTCCGCCGTGTATTCCGTCATCGGCTGGAACCAGTGCGTGAAATGCGTCGCGCCCTTTTCGACAGCCCACGTCTTCATTGCCGCGGCAACTTCGTCGGCAAGACTCCTCGGCAGTTCGTCGCCGCGCGCGATAACGTCTTTCAGCGCGCGATACGCGTCTTCCGACATATATCGCTGCATCACTTCGTCGGTGAACACTTCTTCCTGAAAAATATCTTTGATGTTCAGTCTTTCGTAATAAGCCATAAAAAATCCTTTTTCGATTTAATTACTATATTATAGCCTTAATAAGTTAATATAGTCAATGATTTTTCCTTAATAAAAACGGGCGCGATTTCCGCGCCCGACCTTTTTCGTTATGCCTTTTTTATCGTGAATCCGTCTTTCGTGTCAACAAGAATAAACCCTTTGTCCGCGATTTCTTTCCTGATTTCGTCGGCGAGAGCGTAGTTCTTTTCGGCTTTCGCCGCCTTTCTCTTTTCCGCAAGCGCGAAAATTTCTTCGGGGACGGACACATTGTCTTCGGCGTCGGCTTTGTCGTATTTTTTCAAAAATTCTTTTGCGTCCGCGCGGAACAATCCAAGGATATCGTAGTTTTCACGGATTGCGTTGATGTCTTCGATTGCGGTTACGTCGCCTTCTTTCAACTTCTTTCTGACGGTTTTGAAATATCCGAAAAGATTGCTTATCGCAAGCGCGGTGTTGAAGTCGTCGTCCATGCAATTTACAAAGTCTTCTCCGATTTTTTCGGTCTTTTTGCTGCTTTCAAACCCGGATTTTTCGGCTTCTTCCAAAACTCTGTAAAAGTCGACAAGGTGTTTTTCGGCGGTGGGGAACAAATCGTCCGTAACGTTAATGTCGGCGCGATAGTTCGTCTGCAACAGCGCGAATTTTATCGTTTCCGCCGAATACTTTTTCAACAAATCTTCAAGGAGCAGACTGTTGCCCAAAGACTTGCTCATTTTTTGTCCGTTGACCTTGATAAGCCCGTTGTGAATCCAGTATTTCACGAATTTTTTGCCGGTAAGCGCCTCGGACTGCGCGATTTCGTTTTCGTGATGCGGGAAAATAAGGTCGCGGCCGCCGCCGTGTATGTCAATCTGATCGCCGAACGCCGCGCGATTCATTGCCGAACATTCGATATGCCAGCCGGGACGTCCTTTGCCCCACGGGCTGTCCCACGAGATTTCGCCTTCTTTTGCGGACTTCCAAAGCGCAAAGTCCAGCGCGCTTTTCTTGTTGTCTTCGTTTTCGATGCGGACGCCGGAAAACGCTTCTTCGGTTTTTCTGTTGCTGAGCGCGCCGTAGGACGGGAATTTTTCGACGGAGAAATACACGTCGCCTTCGGGCGTTGCGTAGGCGTACCCTTTTTCTTCCAGCCCCTTTATGAAGTCAATGATGTTGTCGATATTGCACGTCGCTTTCAGCCAGATGTCGGGATCGTCCACGTCGAACTCACGCATAACTTTGTCGATGCGTTTTATCATCATTGCCGCGTACTTGTCGGCAGGGATTCCCGTCTCTTTCGATTTTGCGATAATCTTATCGTCAACGTCGGTGTAATTCCTCGCATACGTTACGTCAAAGCCCCTTTTCACAAGGTACTTTCTGATGATGTCGTAAATGAGCGCCTGATATGCGTGACCGATGTGAGCGTCGCCCGAAACGGTGATGCCGCACGCGTACATATTTATTTTGTTGCCCGAAAGCGGAATAAGTTCTTCCTTTCTTCTTGTCAACGTATTGTATACTTTAACCATACTTTTTCTCCTTTAATCTGTCGTTTCGGTTGATTTGGTATTTTCTTCGTTTGCAATCGAATAACGCGAACAGTTGATGCCCGAAAGGTTTTCGATTTGCGTTAGCCTTGCGTTTATGCGGCGAAGTTCTTCCAGCACGGGGTCGGGAAGTTCCACCTGGTTTAAGCTGTCCACGCGCTTTCCGTCCTGCTTTACGATGCGCCCGGGAACGCCCACGACTGTGCAGTTTTCGGGCACCGGTTTCAGCACCACACTGCCCGCGCCGATCTTACTTCCCTTGCCGACGGTGAACGGTCCGAGAACCTTTGCGCCCGCCGCAATCACGACGTTGTCCTCGATCGTGGGGTGTCGTTTGCCCGCGTCTTTTCCCGTGCCGCCAAGCGTTACTCCCTGATAAAGCGTAACGTTGTTGCCGACTTCCGCCGTTTCGCCGATGACGACTCCCGCGCCGTGGTCGATGAACACTCCCTTGCCGATTGTCGCGCCCGGGTGAATTTCAATGCCCGTCCAGAACCGCACGTGTTGCGAAATTACCCGCGCAAGGAATTTCATTTTGTGTCTGTAACACCAGTTTGCGGGACGATGCCACATAAGCGCCTTTACCCCGGGATAGGTAAACAGCACCATAATTTTGCTTGTCGCGGCAGGATCTTTTTCCATTGCCGCCGCCACGTAACTTTTGAGATATCCCGACATTTTTACCTTCCTTTAATAAAAAATCCGTCCGAAAAGTTTCCTTTAAGGACGGGCTGAAATTAACTCCGTTGTTCCACCTCAATCAAGGATAGCGCAATAACGTTTGCGCGCACGCACGGGCATTTCCTCCCGTAAGGCTCAAAACCGCACTTCCCGCATTTATCCAAAAAACCTTGCAGCCAAAGGGTTTTCTCTCTTGATGGCGTCCTGCGCTACTCTTGTTTCTCATCGCCTGTGAGTTTAGTATATTATATTTATTATTATGCGCGTTGTCAACTAGTCGCACACTTCGCTTTTGAAATCACGTTATCGCAAGCGATAACGCTCACTCTTTTGCTCGTGTGCTCCTTTTCTCCACGCAAGTACAAAAGTATCTTGCGTGGGTTTTATAACAAGGATTCCCTTCCGGGAGATTGCCACGTCGCGTTGCTCCTCTCAATAACATTAAGTACTTCGTACGCAAAATAATATTTTCTTTAATTACCCCCTATAAAACGGCGAGAATTGCGTCGCACAACTTCGCTTTTGAAATCACGTTATCGCAAGCGATAACGCTCACTCTTTTGCTTGTGTGCGCCTTCTCCCCACGGGTACACAGTATCCCGCGGGGTCCCCTGCCCCTAAAAAGTCAGAATTTTTGATGTTTAACTTTCCTAAAACGGCGAGAATTTGATGGATAATATCCTTCCCTAAAAAGTCAGAATTTTGATGAGATTGTGTTTTTCTCGGCGGGTTCTGAAAAATCCAGTGTACTTGGCGTACACGATTTTTCGGGTTCCGCCGAAAAAGCAAAATATCGCAAAATTATGACTTTTTAATTTGTTTGGCAAAGACTTTGCCCATCGACCCAAAGTCGTGTATCATCGTAAATCCGTACTTTTCGTAAAACCTGATGCCGCCCGCGTTGTCGCCGCCAACACCCAAATGCACGCCTTTCACGCCCTTTTCGGCAAGGTAATCCATAAGAACGTCCATAAGTTTCGTGCCGTATCCTTGGTGTTGCGCCTCGGGCAAAATGTCGATATGCAGGTGCGCGGGATATTTTTTCGCGTCCATATACAAACTTTGGCGGAATGCGAAAAAGTGCGTAAACGCTTCAATCCTTGAAAGTTTTCTGACGCGCGGCATAACGTATTTGGTGAACGTTTTCACAAAGGTTTTGTAATCAAGACTTGACAGGATATATCCGACCGCAACGTCGTCTTCGTCCCGCGCAAGAATAAAGATTCCGTCGGGCTCGAACTCGGTATAATAGTCGGCGTAAAGCGTCGCGACAAGTTCCGGATTTTTGACGTATGCGGGCGCGGTTGCCGTAAGATGGCAAATCTTCCTTACGGCGTCGCGATCCGATTCTCTGTATTTCCTGATATGATACGCCATTATTTGAATTTGAAATATATTTCGTGTTTTCCGTCGACAAAGCGGGCATTAAGTCCTTTGAAGAACTCGCTTGCCGTCAGGTCTTCGTTGCCGTTTGCGGCTTTTATCGCGTCAAGCGTTGCTTCCGACATTCCGAGATTGCCCCATTTGTTAAGGTCGCGCAAGGTTGCTTTCTTGATTTTGTCGGAAACTTCGGCTTCGATTGAAGAAATCTTGCTGTTTCCGAGCCCGTATAAAATGCTGTTTTTGTCATTGAGTTCCATCACGTCGCCGATACGCATATCTTTCACGATTTTGTCCATCGTGCCGCTGTCGGCAAGGTCCTTAACGGTCATCGTCGCCATTTTTGAAAGTATCTTGTCGGATTCGCCGTTATAAATGCAGGCATAGTATTCGGCTGCTGTTTCGCCGTCAAACTTATAGCGTTTGTAGTCGGACAATTTATAAAGATTTCCTTTGTACTTAAAGTATGCTCCGTCGGCTTCTGCTACCCCGTGTTCGTTGTAAAGCGTCCCGAACTTGATATGGTCGTTAACCGGCGTGCCGTCTTGTTCTTTGTCAAGATATACGTAATCGCCGTTGTTGTTTCTGACGTAGCCTGCTTCCAGGAACAAGTTGCCGTCCTTATAATATGCGACGTGTTGCCCGATTTTTTCGTAACTTGTTGCAACCGCCGCGTCGAAATCTGTCGCTTTGACGTAAACTTTGCCGTCGATTTCCAGAACGTCCGAAAGCGTTGCTCCGTTGACGACTTCGTCGACGCCCGTCGAAAGCGTGCCGATGGTTTTGTCCTGCAATCCGACAAGCACGCCCGAACTTGCCTTATCGACAATCACGTACTGCGTGACGCCCGCTGCAATCGTGCCTGTTGCGCGCACGAATTTAATGTCCGTGTCGGGATTGGTCTCCACGTAACCCACGTTGAACGTTCCCGCGTATTCGGGGGCTGCGTAAACGTCGGCAAGCGAGATATACTTCCTGACGCTTGTGTTGCCGATGTCCGCCGCCGTCGCGACTCTTAATTTATATCTTTCTTTGACTTCGACGACTTCCTTTAAGAGCGTGCTGTTGACAACGTCGTCCATACGGGCGGCAATATTGTTTACGCCGATTGTCGAAAGTTTTTTGACGACAGCGTTTCCGTCGCCTTCGTATACTCTCTTATATTCAGCCGTTTCGCCCGCCGCCGCAAGACGGAAGAATCCGTTTTCGCCGTGTGCGTCTACGTCAAGGATAAATTTCGCGTCGGCAGTCGAGTCCAAAACGAACGCGTCGCCGTCCACGTCCATGACGTCGGAAAGTCGCGCGGCGTTTACAAGGTCGTCGATACCTGTGGTTTGCAACTCGCCGATGGTCTTGTCTGCAAGCGCGACGACAACGCCGTTGCTTGCCTTTTCGGTGATGTTGTATCTGTCGCCAAATCCTGTAAGTCCGTCCTTGTATTTCACAAGATATACGTCTTTATCCCCGTCTTTTGCGGTAATAAACGTGCCTTTGTATTCTTTGCCCGCGGAAAGTGCGGGAAGCGCGATATATGCGCCGTCCGTCGCTTTTTCTGCGGTCGTGACGGAAACAACTTTCATAATATCGCCGACTTTGACGTTCTTGACGTCTTTGTCGATTTCGGAAATTTTGCTGTCTTTCAGCTTTTTCAGAATGTCCGCGCTGTCGTCGGTAATCTCGATGACCTGACCGAGTTTCATATCGCCGATCGCGCCGTCAAGGGTGTTGAGAGTTTCGTCTGCAAGTGCTTTAAGGACGGGCTCGCTCTTCCCGACGTGGACAAGCGCGCATATTATAAGGTCGGGGGTTTCCTGCTTAACAAGTTCTTCCTTTTCATATTGCGCGGGGCTGCTGTATCCGTAGGTTTCGGGGGTTGTGTTCACAAAGCCGGCCGTCGTCTCAACGTATCCGCGCCATTCGATAACTTCTTTATATTGCGCGGGGTCGGTGCCTTCGATTTTCGTGCGGATTGCCGCGCCGTAACGATAGTTCGTGCCGGCGGCGTCTTTTGTATATTTGAAATAATACATTCCGTCTTCGTTTTCAACGGTGCAAGCCCTGTCCGCGTATCTTTTTGTAATTTTAATTTGGTTGTCGTCAACAAGCACGACGTACGCCAGACCAAAGCGGTTTCGTTTGCCGCTTATATCGTATCTGTTGTTGAAATCGGGAAGTTCCTTAATAAGTTCCCAGTTGCCGTCGTCGCTGACTTTTATCGTGCCTTCTTCGCGGTTTAATTTATAATAGGTTTTTGCGGGGTCTTTCGCTTCCGTATTTACGAATTTGAAAAATTCGCTTGTGCCGTCCGCTTCGATAAGTTGCTTTAACTTAATCTCGCCGCCGCTTTCTTTTTTGTATAATACCGCGCCCGTGTTATCCCATTCGGCATAAAAATCACGGTCGAAATCGGGCAAAACGTCTTCAAACTTAATGCTGTTTATCGCGGAATTGAGATCGCCTATTTTCACGTTTGCGACAGTGTCCAGCACGCCGCCCGCGCCAAACGACACGCCGAGAAGATATTGCATTTCGGCAATGGTCATTTCGTTGATTTCCAACGATTTAAGCAGCGCGTTGAATCCGTCGATGACAGGCTCCGAAATATGTTCCTGCACAATCGGCTTGCTTGCAAGCCCCGTGGTCGTGTCGATGCCCGTCTTTTTCAGAACGTCGCCAAGCGTAAAGCAGTTAAGCACGACTTTCAGATTATCGCCTTTGAAAACGTCCGCGACCTTTAATGCGCCAAGCGTTTCGCGACTTTTGTCGTCCACCGTGATTTCAAGCGAGTTTTCAAGGATTTTGATGATGTCGATGCCGAAAATACGCTTCGCGTCGGACACCGTCGTCTCCTTGATGTTGCCGCCTTTCACCATATCGTAAATGTCAAGTATGGATTTGTTGCGGATTTCAGCGTCCTTGTCGATGAAAGTGAATTCCTGCTTTGTGTAGTTTTCCACGTCGTTGACGGAAACCGCCGCCACCGCATAGTACACCACGCCCGCAATCGTACCGCCGACAAGCAATACGCCCACGACAAGTCCTAAAATGAATGTAAGAAATTTTCCAAAACCGCCTTTCATAGTTCCTCCGATATATCGTAACGAAACAATATCGCATTATTTACTAATAATTATAATACTATATCAAAAATATATTTGCAAGCGATATGTATTTTTTATATACAATATAAAAATCCACCATTGCTCGGTTTTTTGAAAACTACTCTTTTCAAAAACAAAGCACCCGTTGGGGTGCTTTTATTTGAAATAGTTTTCTAAAACGGAAAGAAATCGATAGTTTACCGCCCCACGAGTACAAGTATCTCGCGGGGTCCCCGTTGATGTTTCTTTTAAGGTTCTGAAAATCCACCGCTGTTCGGGTTTTGGAAACCATTCTTTTTAAAAACAAAAGCACCCAAAAGGGTGCTTAATTTATATGCTGTGCGAAACGTCAAGAATTTGATGGGATTTTGACGTTTCTCGGCAGGTTTTGCGAGCGCGCGTACTATTTCGTACGCAACCGAGCAAGTTCTGCCGAAAACTCGAAAGCACGCAAATTATTGACGTTTCGCGTCTTCTTTTGCGCCGATTTTCTTGATGGTCCTATACACCGCTTCGATACCGCCCTCGAAAACGCTGGTCTTTAAGCGGTCCGACTTATCGTTGGAAGTGTGGTAATAATTGGTGGCGATGGGGTTTTGTGCGGCGAAGGTGATGGTTTTCACGCCTGCGCGGCAGAACGGGGTGCTGTCGCAACCGCCAACGGGATTCCAGATTCTGCCCGTCTTTTTGACAAGCCCGAGTTCCTGCAAGGATTCGTAAAGCATATCGCCCAGTTCCATATCGAATTTGCACATTTGCGCGGCGTCGCCCTGAATGACCTCGAAGTAGTCTTCGTCGGAGATGCTGTCGACGTTGATCTGATAGCAATTTTTGAGCATACCGTCGTCTTTATGGTGTTTCACGAACGCGCGAGAGCCGCGGAGACCGGATTCTTCGCAAGCCATAGCGGCGCAGATAAGACGGCAGTTTTCGGGCAAATCTTCGGGATGCGCGCTGAAATGTTTGGCGATTTCCTGATTCAAGCCGATGCCCGTAAGGTTATCCATACAGCCGGGGGACGCGATGGTTTTGTCGTGCGACAGGAATTGCGTGATGAAGTAAAGCCCCGGAATGCAGACGATGGGAAGGATATATCCGACGTATGCGTACCATTTCCAGGCGGTGATGGTTGCGGCGTTTGTCCACAAGGGATGAGCGTACGCCCCGCCCGCGGCAAACTGCAACACGAATCCGAACACAAGAATCGAAAGGAGCCCTACGACGCCGTAAACGATTTTCGGAATGAACGTTTTGGGGTTTTTCTTTGCAAGGTTCCAGTTCCAGCTGCTGTCGTAGTGCGCGGACAACACGATGGTATAGTCTGTCTTGCCTGACAAAGGCTCCTGCACGGTATAGAAGTTTTCGGTGTCTTTCTTTTTCCAAAGGAAGTCGAAAATCTGCGTGTAGAAACCGCCCATAAGCGCGAAGTATATGAAGCAAAGCGCAGCGATTACCGCGCCCGCTATCGGGTAAATAAAGAACGCGATAAGCGCGATAAGTCCGCCGATACCGATGTACGGGATCGAGCCGATTCCGCTTTCGGGTGCAACCTTGAACGGCTCGGACACGGGCTTGATTCCGATGTTCTTTTCGTATTCTTCTTTGATGAGTTTGGCGCCGGCGCGTTCTTCGTCGGAACCCGGGAGACGCGGACCGATTTCCGTTTCGACTTTCTTAATAAAGTCCATCATACTTTCGGAAGCGGCTTTGAAATCAAAATCTGCCATAATTTCCTCCAACGTTATTAAAAGATAAAGTAATTATAACACAGTGAAAAGGTTTATTTCAATATTTTTCGCGCACAAAGTCCTTTTTGCCAGAAAAAAATTTTTCGTTTATGTTCCTTTTTGAAAGAAATACCGCGTTTGTTTTGTATGTTTAATTGTCGTTTCTTTCAATATAATTTCAAACACGATAATAAAAAAGGGCTGCTCTTGCAGTCCTTTTTTCTTTATATTTTGCCGTTCTCTGGCGGCAAATTATCCCAACACTCCCGGCTGAAACAGTATAAAAACTATAAGCATCAATATGAATACTATGATGTTTATTGCAACCCCTGCATACGAATATCTTTTGTCCACGACCTCCTGCGCTAACGATACCCCCGAAAACACCGCTCCCAGCATACTTTGAACAACCGCCGCCACCCAGAAAAACCACGCAGCTAACAACGCCTTTATCGACATAATCGCTTTCCATACGTCTGCGGTATCCAAGTTTTCTTTTAACCCGATTTCAATTATGTTTTTGAAATACGTGCCAAGTAACGCATAAAAAATAATCATACACACAGCCGCTGTTATGCCCAAAATAAACCCTGCTTTCGAGGAGTCTTCTTTGTTTTTTGGACAATCGACGGGTGTTTTTTCTACTTTTTCTTCTTTTTCCGCACTTTCTCGCACAGACTGTTCGTTCGCAAAATTTGCGTTTCTTCCCCCGCAATTCGGACAAAATCGGTCTGTATCGCTCAATTCGTTTTCACAATAAGGACATTTCATTTTTCCCCCTTTCTTCGCAAGAAACAATCTCCTGCGCCTTTCTGTTTTAATTTCACTGGCAGATTGTCAGTATTAAGTTTATTATACTGGCAGTGTGCCATAATGTCAATATGAATAAAGATTCTTTGGCACAATCTATTTTGTTGAAAGACAGAATTGCGGAACTTCGGAAAGAAAAAGGTCTTTCGCAAGTCGCACTTGCAAAGCAACTTGACGTCGACTCGTCAACGATTGCAAAGTACGAAACGGGCGACCGCTTTCCCGACGTTATTATGCTGATGAAACTTGCGGATTTTTTCGACGTTTCCGTCGACTACATTATCGGAAGAAAGAATTTTTAAGATTTTTGAATGCGGAGCCCCTTCCGGGAGATTCTCACGTCGCTATGCTCCTCAGAATGACACAAGTGCGTTGCACGGAATATAGCATAAAGTGCGTACGTAATAACATCATTGATTGCACGCAAACTAAACCTATTTCTTTCCGTACGAAGTACTATGTCATTGCGAGCGTAGCGTGGCAATCGCCCGGAAGGGACACCTTGTTAACCCCACGCAAGATACTTTTGTACTTGCGTGGAGAAAAAGGCGCACACAAGCAAAAGACAAACAATTGTCGCTTGCGACGATTGTTTGGTCAAAAGCGCAGTGTGCGCCGTGGGGCAAGACAATACCACCGCGGTTGCGGTGGTATTGTCTTTTGATGTGTTTTAGGATTAAGGAATTATGGATTGTGATCAATGTTAATTTCGGGGCGCGAGGGGATTTCCGCCCTGTCTGCCGTTCGACCGCACGCCGATTGCCGTTATCGTTTCGGTCACCGAAAAGCTTGCAAGAAGGTTTTCGTCCGCATACAGACTGTACGTGCCGTTGGTTGCGAGTTCGGGCGTTGACAGGATTATCGCCTGCGCCTGTTTTTTGAGCGTTATGCGGACCATTTCGCCGCCGTCCGCGTTTGTCAGAATGATTTCCGAGCCCGCCTGAACCGTGTTTACGCCGTATACAAGCACGTTGGATTTTGAGTTCGACGCGGGGATTTCCAGCATTTCTTTGGACGATGCGACGAATACGTTGCCACCGTCGATAAGGATTCCGCCGTCTGCGTCAAGTCCTGTGTCCGCGCCCGTCGTGGGGCCGTATACGATAAGCGTGCCGCCCGAAACGTAAATCGTGCCGTTGCTGTCCAAGCCGTCGCCCGACGCGTCGACCGTTATCGTTCCGCCCGAGATAATGATATGTTCGTTCACGCTTTCGTCGTCGCTTGCGGCGTTTATGCCGTCGTCGCTTGCGGTGATGTAAATTGTGCCGCCGCCTATTTCAACGTATGCGCCCTCGATTCCTTCATAGGAGCCGTTCACGGTGATTTCGCCGCCGTCGATTTTCACAAGTTCGTCGGCGTGGATTCCGTCGTCGAGGGTGGTCAGGTCAAGTGTGCCGCCTTTTACAAGCACGTTTCCCGAGTTCGTATGGATCGCGTCGTCGGACGAATTGATTTTCACGCGTGCGCCGTCAATGACGATAAAGTAATTCGTGTTTTTTGTGACGGCGTATTCCGTGCCGTCGATTTCATATTTGATTTCGCCGCACTTGATGCCTTTCGCGCTTTGAATCATTGCGTATCGCGCGCCCTTGGTCGCTACGTCGTCGGTCTTTTTATAGGTATCGCCGCTTTTGATATATCTGAAATCGTCCTCGGAAAGGTCGTATGTCGCCATGCTTTCTGCGCCGTAACTCACAAACGTTGCGGCGGTTTCAATATCCACGCTTCCGCCCGTGATATATACGAACGTGTCCGCCTGAATTCCGTCGCCCGAAACGCTTGCGAAAACCTTGCTGCTTTTAAGAGAAACGTATCCTTCGTCCAAAGTAAATTCTTGCGTTTCGTCGTCACATTCCGCATTTAACGCGTCTTTTCCAGCGGATAAAACGTTAATTTTGGCGTTTTCCGCCTCAATAAACCTTGCGGATAAAGCATGGTTTCCGGCGGTTACGTTGAGCGTAGAGCCCGCAATCGAAAGCCCTTTTGAAACCTTTATTCCGTTCTTTTTCGCGCTTACTTTTATCATGCCCGTGCCGTTGATTTTCAGCGTGCCTTTGACGTGGATCGCGTTCGCGTCGTCACCCTTACTTGCCACTTCGTTTTCGGTGTTTTCGCACGCGGTGACTATAAGCGTCGATTTTTTATTCGTATTTGAAATCGCGATTCCCGCGCCGCCCGATATCGTCGCGTTGTTCAGAAACAGATGCACTGTTTCGCCGTTGCCAACGCTCACGGTTATCCCCGCGTATGCGCCCGTCAATATATAACTGCCCGCGCTCGTAATCGTCGTTACGTCGTTTGAAAGCACGGTCGCTCCGTCCGCGTTCACTTCTTTTGAAAGTGCCGACAAATCGACGGTTGCCGCCTTTTCCACCGCGCTTTCTTTTTCGCTCACGTCGTAAACTATCGGCGCGACGGCGGTCGTTTTTTTCAGTCCGCCGCTTTTATAGTTTTCACCGTTGCAGGCGACAAGTAAAAACGAACATATCGCAATTATCGTTACAGCCAAAACTTTCAGAATCGTCTTTTTCATGTCCCTGCTCCTTTCTCCTTCATTTTTAAGCACAAGCCTTAATTTTATTAAAAATTTTTCATAAAAGATACTTAAAATTTCAGCGAGGTGTCTCTTTATTAAAATCTATATCGACAAATTACTTGAAATCCGATATATCCATACACTATAATGTTTTTATGTACAATCAGGGAGGAAAAATATGTCTTTACCACAATTTCAAAAACAGGATATTCTCAAAGCATTAGATTATATTGACAAGAACGGAGTTCCGTCACATAACGAAAGTATAAAGTATTCGCTCATATCGGATAGCGGGAAAAAATATCCGCCAAAATACGTAATCGCCGTAGCACGTCATTTGAGATACGGAACACCTATAACAACCCAGGACTTCGTCTCTGTGGACGCCGTTAAGCGTTTAAAATCTCTTGGGTTTTCTTTTGACAGCGATTTTGAATTGCGCATAACCGCGGAAGGCGTATCTTCTTCCGACGAAAATTTCTCGTTAGATAACCTTTCTATCGGTGATAGTTGTGTACAAATCGATACATACTTTGAAAAGGCAAACGGCGAGAGAATAACCCGACATCGTGACAAAGGCGAAAAAAAGAAAAGTAACAGGAGTTTGCCGCTTCTCGCTTGTCAATTATATGAAAAGCAACTTTCCGAGTTATCGGATGAAGACAAAGCAAATTTCCCCATATATAAACCTACTAACGGCCATTTGATCACCGGCATTTACCCAAGTATAGAAGAGTTCCAAAAAGCAAGAAAAACTATTGAATATTTAGCCTATCAGTGTAAAGACGGACAACAATTGGTTATTTATTCTTGGAATGTTTTCTCGACCGTTCTTTTTGTCCAAGAATGCTTGAAACGTTTTGGCGAGCCCGGCGATTCGTTTGTTTTAAAATACTGCTATAAAAACGAACAAGCCGAAAATGATGCGGATTTGTCCGACGAACAAACCGCCCCCGCCCCAACGTTTGACGAGCAAGCCAAATATTCCAAAATATTGTTGCAATCGAAAAACTTGATTTTTCGCGGCGCTCCCGGCACGGGCAAATCGTATCTTGCAAGGGAAATCGCCACGTATATTGTCAGCAAAGGAAAAACAATAAAATACGACGACCTTTCTGCCGATCAGAAAAAACAAATCGAATTCGTTCAATTTCACCCGAACTATGATTATACCGATTTCGTCGAAGGTTTAAGACCCAAAATAAATGACGACGGAACAATGGGTTTTGAATTAAAAGACGGTGTGTTTAAAAGATTTGTTACTCGCGCCAGAAGGAATCTCGAAAACTCCAAAAAATCCGACGAAACGATAAAAAAAGAAGTCGGCGTTCAGCAATCGATAAGCGCATTCTTTTCCGATGTCAAATTCGGTTTGGATAAATTCAAAACAATCACCGGCAACGAGTTTACCATAACAAACGTCGATGATGACCACATATACATTTCTATACCGGGTAATGCCACCATAAACAAACTCACCCTAAATTTGGACGAGATAAGAAAAATGTTGATGGCTTCCGATCATAAATTCAACAAAGTAAAAGATATCACAAGCTTTTTTGGGAAATCATTCGCTGCACAGGCATATTCTTATGATTTTGCCATTTACAACGAGATTAAAGCAAAGAAAAACACAAATTTTAAGATTACCGCCACGTCGGAAGAAGAGAAAAAATACGTATTTATCATTGATGAGATTAATCGCGGCGAAATCTCAAAAATTTTCGGCGAACTGTTCTTCGCAATCGACCCGGGCTATCGCGGCAAAAGCGGAGAAATATCCACACAATATTCTAATCTGCATTCCGATCCGGACGAGAAGTTTTTCATCCCCGAAAACGTTTATATCATAGGCACTATGAACGACATCGATCGTTCTGTTGATAGTTTCGATTTTGCAATGCGCCGCCGCTTCCGTTTTATCGAACTGAAAGCAAGCGATAAAGATAGAATCAAGGAAATTCTTTCCGATTTACAAGACAAAGAACTCATCGACCGTGCAATAACCAAAATGAACGCTCTTAATAAAGAAATTAGTAACGTTGATGATTTGAATGATAATTATCAGATCGGCGCAGCGTATTTCTTAAAATTAAGTTCGGTGGACAATGATTTCAGCAGACTTTGGACAGATTATCTACTGCCCCTTTTGCAAGAATACGTCCAGGGAATGTACGACGAGAATGAAATTATTAAACGATTTAAAAAAGCATATGAAAATCAATCGTCCGATAATCAAGGTGATATAAATGAATCTGCTCAGAATCAAGGATAACTCTCAGCAAAACAAAGAGTTGTTTTCAAATATCGAAAAACTGACCGAGAAGATCGCAGATAAAACGTTAAAACAACTTGATTGCGAAGGCATCTTTGTGTTTCCGGAAATCATAAGCGACGCAGACGATATTACACAAGACCAGACGATTCTCCAAAGCGTAAACAATGATTTTCGCGCTGGAAACGTTATGGGCTTTCTTGGCATAGGCGACGAACGACTGATTATTGAATCCAGATTTTGTAAAAACGGCGAGGATTACTTTTTTCAGTATCTTTTAGACAAAGTTCTGGATCTTCCGAATATCGTCAATTTAAAATCGGACGCAAACCAATCCGAACGCCTTTTTAATTTTTTGCTGTTCTTGTTTCCGTATCATCTGAAAACGGCTATGCGCAAAGGCATTTTTAAGACTTATATACGATACAAATACAATGACGAGAATATCAGAGGAACTATCGACGTTGCAAGGCATATTTCGAAAAATACACCGTTTACGGGAAATATTGCTTATAGTCAACGCGAGTTTTCTTATGACAATCCTTTGACGGAACTAATCCGCCATACCATCGAATTTATTAAGAAAAAGCCTTTTGGCAACCATCTTCTTTTCAAGGTTAAGGACGAGGTAAATCTTATTCTCGCATCGACGCCGAGATATGAACTTTGCGACCGCCAAAAAATAATCGAACAAAATAAAAAATACATTATACACCACGCTTATTTCAAAGAATATCTCTCTTTGCAACGACTTTGCATTCTGATTCTTCAACATCAGAAGCATAGCATAGGATCCGGTTCTCAACGTATCTTCGGCATATTATTTGACGGCGCGTGGTTATGGGAAGAGTACGTAAACACTCTTGTCAACGAAATCTTCTACCATCCGTTAAATAAGGCGAAAAAGGGCGCTCAGCGCCTTTTTAACAATAACAATAACACGGCGGGTTTAATCTATCCGGATTTTATCAGCCGAGACAAAGAAAATCGAATAATCGCCGACGCAAAATACAAACCGATTAAAAACATCGGAAATCACGATTATTTGCAACTTTTGGCATACATGTTCCGTTTTGACGCGAGTGTTGGATATTTTCTGTATCCCGAGACAGAAAACAGCGATGATTTAAAGCTATGGATGAATTGCGGCTCAACCTATGAATCAAACGTTCGCCCGCGTAATGATATAAGCATCACAAAACACGGATTAAAAATTCCCTTGGATGCCCTGTCGTATTCGGATTTTTCCGAAAAGATGAAACTCCGCGAACAAGAGTTTATCCAAGTGTTTTTTAATTGTTAAACTCGCAATTTCTCAAACCAAAAGTTTTTTGATTTTTTTCAAGTAAACATAAAGGCACGCAAAGTAGCGTGCCTTTCGTTTTTTATTGTTTTTCGGTTATTCTTCGTCGGAAACGGTTTCGTTTACGGCTGCGGTTTCGGCGTTGACTTCCGCCGCTTCTTCCGAGCTTTCGTTATCGACGGGGAATTCGGAATCCGTCGCGGACGTTACTTCCGTCACGTCTTCGGTCGTCGTCACGGGATTGCCGTTTTCGTCAAGCACGACTTCTTCTTCGGGTTCTTCGTGCGGGACGACCGCAATCGACATAATCTTGCTGCCTTCCCTGAGGTTCATGACTTTGACGCCCTTGGTATCCCTGCCGATCTTGCGGATTTCGTCCGCCGCGACTCTGATAATGATGCCGTTGTCGGCGATAATCATAATATCGTTGTCGGCGTTGATCATTTTCAGGCACACGAGTTTTCCGGTTTCCTCGTTGAACACGCCCGCTTTGACGCCCATACCCGCACGGCCTTGCACGCGGTATTCGTCGGGCGAGGAGCGTTTTCCGAAGCCGTTTTCGGAGATTGTCAGAACTTCCTTGTCTTCTTCGACCATTGCCATATCGACGGCGTAGTCGCCGGAGTTCAGCTTCATACTGCGTACGCCCTGACAGTCTCTGCCCATTGCGCGGACGTCTGCCTCGCGGAAGCGGATACACTTGCCTTCGTGCGACGCGATGATAAGTTCTTCATCGCCTTTCGTGATCATTGCCGCGATGAGTTCATCCCCGTCAACCAACCGAATCGCCTTTTTGCCTGTCTTTCTGATGCTTTCAAACTCGGATAATGCCGTTTTCTTGATAAGCCCTTGTTTGGTTGCGAGCATCAGATAGCCTTCGCCGCGTTCGGGCACGGGAAGGAGCGTCGCGACCTTTTCGCCGGGATCGAGTTGCAAGATATTGATGACCGCGCGCCCGCGGGAGTTCCTGGACGCCTCGGGAATTTCGTACCCTTTGATGACGTAAACCTTGCCGAAGTTGGTGAAGAACATAAGGTCGTCGTGGGTGGACGTCGTGAAGATGCTTTCCACAAAGTCTTCGTCTTTCGTCTTGTGCGCGGTGATGCCCACGCCGCCCCTGTGCTGGCTCTTGTATTCCGCAACGGGCTGACGTTTGACGTATCCGCCGTGAGTCATCGAAACGACGATGTCTTCCTTTTCGATAAGGTCTTCGATATTGATTTCGGAATAATCGTAGGAAACTTCGCTGCGACGCGGCGTATTGTACGTTTCCTTGACCTCCAAAAGTTCTTTCTTGACGATGTCGTTGACTTTGTTGATGTCGGCAAGAATTTCCTTGTAGTTGGCGATTTCGACTTCTTTCTGGGCAAGTTCGTCGTTGATTTTTTCGACTTCCAGAGAAGTAAGTCTGCGAAGTCTCATTTCAAGGATTGCCGCCGCCTGTTTGTCGCTGAGAAGGAACCTTTCCATAAGGGCTTTCGCGGCGGAGTCGTTGTCGGCGCTTTCTTTGATGACCTTAATGACCTCGTCGATGTTCGCAAGCGCGATTGCAAGACCTTTTAAGATATGTTCCCTTTCTTCCGCCTTTTCAAGGTCGAACCTCGTACGGCGGGTGATGACGTCTTCCTGGTGCTTGATGTAATAAGTCAGGATTTCTTTCAGATTGAGAATGCGCGGTTTTTTGTCGGCAAGGACAAGCATAATCATACTGAAACTGATTTGCATCTGGGTTTGTTTGAAAAGCGTATTCAGAACGACCTGCGCGTTCGCGTCCTTTTTGATGTCGATTACGACGCGGAGACCGTGACGGTCGGATTCGTCCTTAATGTCCGAAATGCCCTCTATACGCTTGTCTTTGACCTGGTCGGCGATATTTTCGATAAGACGCGCCTTGTTGACCTGATACGGAAGTTCGGTAACGACGATTCTCGTCCTGCCGTTTGCCATTTCTTCGATTTCGGTGCGGGCGCGGATTATGCAGCCGCCGCGACCGGTTTTGTATGCCTGACGAATGGACGCACGGCCGAGAACGATGCCTGCCGACGGAAAATCGGGCGCGGGAACGAATTTCATAAGGTCTTCGACTTCCAGTTCGGGATTTTCCATAAGAGCGACGGTGGCGTCGATAACTTCGCCGAGATTGTGCGGAGGAATGGACGTCGCCATACCGACGGCGATACCGTCCGAACCGTTCACGAGAAGGTTGGGGTAACGCGAAGGAAGCACGACGGGCTGTTCACGCGTGTCGTCGAAGTTCGGGCAAAAGTCCACGACGCGTTTGTCAAGGTCGCGGATCATTTCGTTGGCGATTTTGGAAAGCCTTGCTTCGGTGTAACGATAAGCCGCCGCAGGGTCGCCGTCGACCGAGCCGAAGTTGCCGTGTCCGTCGATAAGCGGGCAGCGGATCGAGAAGTCCTGAGCAAGCCTTACGAGAGCGTCGTAAACCGATCTGTCGCCGTGGGGGTGATATTTACCGAGAACGTCGCCAACGATAAGCGCGCACTTTCTGAACGGCTTGTCGCAGGTCAGATTAAGTTCGCTCATACTGTAAAGGATACGGCGGTGTACGGGTTTCAGACCGTCCCTGACGTCGGGAATCGCACGGGATACGTTGACCGCCATTGCGTAGGCGATGAACGATTTTTTCATTTCCTGGTCAAGGTCGATTTTGACGATTTTCGACATCCCGAGATGTTCGACGAAATCTTTATCTTTCTGAGAATCGTTATTTTTGATTATCATTTTTCATCTCTCCTTAAATGTCAAGTTCTGTTACGAGCGTCGCGTTGTCTTCGATAAACTGACGGCGCAGTTCGGGCTGTTCGCCCATAAGAACGGTGAATATTTCGTCCGCGGCGATCGCGTCGTCCATATTTACGCGCAGCAGCGTGCGGGATTTCGGATCCATCGTGGTTTCCCAAAGTTGTTCGGGGTCCATTTCGCCAAGACCTTTGTAACGCTGAATTTCGTTGCCCTTTCTTCCGACGGAATCGAGATATTCGTTAAGTTCGTCGTCGGAATAACAATATTTGACGGTTTTGCCCTTCGTGACTTTGTAAAGCGGGGGCTGCGCGATATAAACGTGGCCGTTTTCGATGAGCGGGCGCATGAAACGGAAGAAGAACGTGAGCATAAGTATGCGGATATGGCTGCCGTCAACGTCGGCATCCGTCATACAGATGATGCGGTTGTAACGAAGTTTGCTTTCGTCAAAATCTTCCTTGATGCCCGCGCCGAACGCGGTGATCATCGTCTTTATTTCTTCGTTTTCAAGGACCTTATGGAGCCTTGCCTTTTCAACGTTCAGGATTTTACCGCGGAGGGGCAGTATTGCCTGAAAACGTCTGTCGCGCCCCATCTTTGCGCTGCCGCCTGCGGAGTCGCCCTCGACAAGGTAAATTTCGCAAAGAGAAGGATCTTTGTCCGAACAGTCGGCAAGTTTGCCGGGGAGCGTGGTGCTTTCAAGGGCGGATTTGCGCCTTGCAAGGTCGCGCGCGTTCCTTGCGGCTTCTCGTGCCTTCTGGGCGAGAACGCCTTTCATAATCAAATCTTTGGCTTCTTTGGGGTGTTCTTCGAGATACGAGCCTAAGCCTTCGGTCATAGCCTTTGCGACGACCGTACGCATTTCGCTGTTGCCGAGTTTCGTCTTGGTCTGACCTTCGAACTGCGGGTTGGTGAGTTTCACGGAAATAACCGCCGTCAAGCCTTCCCTGACGTCGTCGCCCGAAAGTTTTTCGTCGCCTTTCAAAATATTGTTGTTTTTGCCGTAATCGTTGATGATTTTGGTGAGCGAGTTTCTGAAACCTTCCAGGTGCGTGCCGCCTTCTTCGGTATTGATGTTGTTGGCGAACGCGAAAATGGTTTCCGAATAACTGTCGTTGTACTGCATCGCGATTTCGACCTCGCCGTTTTCGTAACTTTCGTCAAAATAAATGACCTCCGGGAAAACGGTTTCTTTGTTTTTATTCAGACTTTCGACAAACTGGACGATACCGCCTTCGTAATGGAAAGTTTCGTCGCGTGCGGGCTCTTCGCGGCGGTCGATAAGCTGAATGGTCAACCCGCGGTTGAGATACGCAAGTTCGCGCAGGCGGATTTTCATCGTGTCGTAATTGAAATCGAGCGTCTCGAAAATTTCGGAATCGGGATAAAACTGAATCGTCGTGCCGGTGCGGTCGGTCGTGCCGACTTCCTGCAACGGACGTTGCGCGATGCCCCTGTTGAAAATTTGTTTGTATATTTTGCCGTTCTGGTAAACGGTGGCTTCCAGCCATTCGGACAAAGCGTTCACGCAGGATACGCCGACGCCGTGCAGTCCGCCCGAGATTTTATAGCCGCTGCCGCCGAATTTTCCGCCGGCGTGCAACTTCGTCAGAACGACTTCAACGGCGGATTTGCCCTCTTTCGGAATAATTCCCGTGGGGATTCCGCGGCCGTTATCGATGACTTTGCAGCTGCCGTCCTTTTCAATCGAAACGATGATTTTGTCGCAGTATCCGGCAAGAGCCTCGTCGATACTGTTGTCGACGACTTCCGTAACAAGGTGATGCAAGCCCCTTTCGTCGGTCGAGCCGATGTACATACCCGGTCTTTTACGGACGGGATCCAGCCCTTCGAGGACCTGTATCGCGCCCTGGTCGTAAGATAAATTTTGTTTTTCCATAATACCTCCGTTTATATGAAAATAAAACCGTGTTTTTCAAAATGTGAAAAAAGCGCGCGCCCGGACAGATTGCTTATGTAAGCATGTTGTTTTCCGTCTTCGCCGTCGTAAAAAACGACGCTTCTGGGTTCGCCGGTTTTTTGTACCTTTACCGTGCCTTTCGAAATGATTTCGTCAAGAGCCAGGGACAAGGTCGAATTTCCGACGCCTTCGTCGAATATCGCGACGACGTCCGTGTAAAACACGCGCATACGCTCTCCCGCGTACGCAATGCGTGCGCACGCATAAAGTAATAAGTATAATAATTATAACATATTATCAATAAATTACAAAACGTTTTTCGCGTCTTTTTAATAAATTATCCTTTTTTACGGGATTTTCGGGGCTTTTAAGGGCAAAATTCAATTTGTCGTGGGGGAATATATCCGTTTTTCTTATTTCGGTTCTGATAACCCCTGCGGCGCGGACGTCTTTCTTTACGGTTCGGTCGCGGATAAGAAACCGCGCGTTTTGCCGATATTTCCTAAAAATTCTTTTACTTTCTTTTCCGATATGATATAATAACCGTATGTTTATCAAATCGCTTCAACTGAAAAATTTCAGAAACTACGACGCTGCGTCCGTTACTTTCGGACAAGGCATCAACGTGCTTTCCGGCGAAAACGCAAGCGGAAAGACGAATATGCTGGAAGCGATTTATCTGTTGGGGCTTGGCAAATCCCCCCGTACGAGCCGCGAAAAGGAACTTATTTCGTTCAACGCCGAGCGCGCGTATATCAAGGCGGAAATCGCAAAAAAATATCGCACGCACGTAATCGAAATCGTAATTGAAAACAAAGGCGCGAAAAAAATAAAAATCGACAATCTTCCCGTGAAAAGACTGTCCGAACTTATCGGTATCGTCAACGTCGTTTACTTCTCCCCCGACGAAATGCGTTTCGTGAAAGCAGGCCCCGACGAACGACGGAGATTTTTGGATATTTCCCTTTCGCAACAATCGAAAACTTACTTTAAGTCGCTTGCAAAATACAACAAAATTCTGCAACAAAGAAACACCCTTCTCAAAAACGAAAACCGCAACGAAAACCTGAAAACCCTTTTGTCGATATGGGACGAGGGTATGGCGGAAGTCGGCGCGAACCTGATTCTTGCAAGGAAAAATTACGTAAAGAAACTTTCAACCCTTGCAAAAGATTCCCACTTTGAATTGTCGGACGGAAAAGAAACTCTGTCGCTGCAATACGAGTGCGCGATAAAAGGCGACACTTACGACGAAATTTACAATAATTTACTTTCCGCTTTTTCAACGTCGGTGGAGCGCGACCGCGCCCTTATGTATACGTCGCAAGGTCCGCACCGCGACGATATTAAAATAATATTAAACGACGTGGACGCAAGAAAATTCGCGTCGCAGGGACAGCAGCGAAGCGTGTCGCTTTCGGTCAAAATCGCGGAACTCACTCTTTTCAAAAACGAAACGGGCGAAGCCCCTATTTTACTTCTGGACGACGTGCTGAGCGAACTTGACGTGGCGCGCCGCGAAAAACTTATCGAACTTGCAAACCGCACGCAAACGGTGATTACGTGTACGGAATTTGACGTTAAACCCCTTAATTTGTCAAAACTGTACGTCGTAAAGAACGGCACCGTCGCCGAAAAAAAGATAAAATAAGCGCAAAAAACTTTCTTAAATAAATATACTTTATTTTTATAATATATACCGATTTTGTTTGTATTTTTCGGTCAATAATGTTATCATATATTTATTATGATCGATATCAATACCCTTTGGAACGACACCAAAATCAAATTATCCGCAAGACTTCAAGCAATAAGTTACGAAGTATGGATTGAAAAACTGGAACCGATTTGTTTTATCGGTCATACTCTCGTGCTGCAAACGGGAAGTCAGAGCAGCAAAAACACAATCGTGAAAAATTACCGCGAAACAATCCTCGAAGCGGTGAAAGAAGTCAACCCCATTATCTCGGACGTTAAGATTATTATCGAGTCCGAAAAAGCCGATTGTCTGAAACAGCAGGACTATACATTGGGGGACGAACTTGTCGTGAAAAAGGTTGAAAAATCCGATGACGCGGGTTTTTCGTTCAATAAAAAATATACCTTTTCAAACTTTGTCGTCGGGAAATCCAACGAGATCGCCTTCGCCGCGGCGCAAGCCGTGTCCGAGCATCCCGGCGGTCGTTTCAACCCCCTGTTCATATACGGCGGAGTCGGGCTTGGAAAAACCCACCTTATGCACGCAATCGGAAATTACATAAACGCGAAATTTCCTCAAAAACGCATAATGTACATCACGACGGACAAGTATATCGCCGACTATGTGGAGTCGATAAGAGATTCCAAAACGAGCGTCGCTTTCCGTGAAAAATATCGTTCCGTCGACGTGCTTATGATTGACGATATTCAGTTTATCGCGTCGAAACAAGGCACGCAGGAGGCGTTGTTCCACACCTTCAACGATTTATATCAGAACGATAAACATATCATCATTTCGTCGGATCGTCCGCCAAAGGAAATCGCGCCCCTTGAAGAAAGGCTTCGCACCCGTTTCCAGTGGGGACTTCTTGCGGACATTCAGCCGCCCGATATCGAAACGAGAATCGCAATTCTCAAAAAGAAAGCCGACGCCGAAAACTTTTATCTTTCGGACGACGTCGCGTCGTTTATCGCCAGCAATATGGAAAACAACATCCGCGACCTTGAAGGGCTGCTGAATAAGGTTATGTTTTATTCCCAACTTTCGGGACAGCCGGCGTCGCTTTCGATTGCGAAAGAGGCTCTTTCCGGGTATATCGAAACGAAAAAGGAACACTTTGACGCATACGACGTGCTTTCGACAACCTGCAAATACTTCGGCGTTTCCGAAAACGACGTCATCGGCAAAAAGAAAAACAAGGAATTTGTGGAACCGAGAATGATCGCAATTTATCTTATCTGCGACATGCTTTCCGTTCCCCTTGTGTCGATCGGCGGTATTTTCGGCGGCCGCGACCACGCGACTATAATACACGCGCGCGACAAAATTTCGGACCTCGTTTCGTCGAATAACGGCGCGTCACAAAAACTAAAAATACAAATCAACGACATAAAAGATATGCTCTATAAACGCTGATTGTAGATATGTTCACAACAATTAAAAGTTTTCAACAAAGTTGTTAACATTAAAATCCACAACTTGTTGTTGGCACCAATCCGATTTTGTCAATATCTTGTGCGAAACGTTCACCTTCAACTTTTCCACAAACCTTATTAATAAAATCATCATCAAGTATAAAATAACAATAAATAATTAAGGAGAAAACGATGAAACTTTCTTGCGACAGCTTTGACTTATCAGACGCTTTAACACAGGTGGGGAAAGCCCTTCCCTTAAAGAAAGTAATGCCGATATTGAACGGTATTAAACTTAAAGCGGAAGGAGATACTTTGACGCTTACCGCAACGGATCTCGAACTTTCAATCGAAAAGAAAATAAAGGCGGATATTTTCACCGAAGGAGAAACTGTTATCCTTGGAAAATATTTTACGGAATACGTCAGAAAAATCGATAAGGAAGACGTTATTATCGATACGTCCGGGGAAAACACCCTAAAACTTACCTACGGCGAAAATAACGGCTATATACAGACGATGGAAGCCGACGAATATCCCGCTTTCAAAAACGTCAACGACGAAAACTCTTTTTATATTGTAAAGAAAGAGTTGAAAAACCTTATCGAAAAAATTATATTCTGCACCGCAAGCGAAGATAACCGCCCAACGCTTAAAGGTTGCAGCATTGAAATTTCCGACAATAAAATCATCGGCGTCGCGTCAGACGGATACCGCCTTGCTTATTGCAAAAAAGAAATCGAATACGGCGGAGCGGATATTAAAATAATCGTTCCCGCAAGAAGTATGAGCGAAATTTCAAAACTTCTTGACGACAGCGACGAAAACGTAAAGGTGAGCATTGAGAAAAACTATTTTATGGTCGATCTCGAAAACACCAAAATCGTAACGCGACTTATCGAAGGCGAATATATCAACTACAATAAGATTATTCCTTCCGACTTCACAACCACCGTGTTTGTCGATAAAAAGGCGTTGGACACCGCAATCGACCGCGCGTCGCTTGCAACCCGCACCGAAAAGAAAAGCGTCGTAAAACTTGAAATTCGCGAAAAGAGAATGTCGATATCTGCGGAAAGCGAAATCAGCGGAATCAACGAAATTGTCAATATCGACCTTCTGGGACACGACCTTAACATCGGGTTCAACGCAAGATATCTTTCGGACAGCCTGCGCGCGATAAGCGACGATTTTGTGAAACTTTGCTTCACGACTTCAACCGCGCCCGGCGTCATCGTACCTACGGAAAAGAAGGAAGACGAATATCTTTACCTTATTCTGCCCGTGCGTATTATCAACTAAAAAATAAAGTTAATTTAACAATATATAACACGAGAGTTAGAGAGTGAATTAAAATGGAAATAAACAATTTAAGACCAGAAGAAAAATTAAATAATTTTAGAATACAAATTGAAAGGGATTTAAAAGATATAGAAAAAGAATATTCTCGTTATGATCCGCATGTTTCAAATTTTGATTATTCTTTTTTATATTGGGTTTTACTTAAATTATTTAATATAGAAGAAGAAAATATTACAGATTATATAACAGAATATAATGATAAGGGAATAGATTGTTTTGTTAATTTTGAAGAAACAAAAGAATTATTTATTATTCAATGTAAACACTATGAAGAAGAAACAAAAGTAATAAGAAATACAGTGGCTGATTTTTTAAAATCACCTTTATCTTTCTTAGATAATAATAAATATACTAGATCTAAAGAATTACAAAAAATTTATAATAAAGCAAAAAATGATAGTGAGTATAAAATTTATATGCAATTTTATACAACAAACACTAAATATTCTGATGATATAAGTTTATTAATATCTGAATTTAATTCTAATAACAAAAAATTAAATAAAAATATAACTGCTCAATTTATAGACTTAAAAGATATATATTACAAGTACTATGGAGAGAGTTATAAAAAATCAATTAGTCTAAAATTTAATTTAAAAACATTAAATAAAGGAACTTTTGCGTCGATAAGAGAAGAATATGGGATAAATTATAAATATCAAGGATATTATATAATAACTCCCGTGGAACAAATATATGAATTATTAAAAACAGCAAGAGAAAAAGGATATTCACTTTTTGAGGAAAATATAAGAGAATATTTAGGAGAGTCGGGCAGTATTAATTCAGCAATAATTAAAACATTAAAAAGTGAAGAAAAAACAAATTTTCTTTATTATAATAATGGAATAACATTAATTGCAAAGTCTGCAAAAACACAAACAAATCAAGGAAAAGGCAACAGAGAAATAGAATTAAATAATCCTCAAATAGTAAATGGATGTCAAACAGTTAATACAATTTTTAAAGTATTAGATGAGTTTTCAGAAAAGGAAAGAATAGAAGAATATAAAGATGTTTTTGTAATGACAAAACTGTTAGTAATTCCTACAAATGATGATAAAGATAAAGAGTTTTATCACAATGTAGTAAAGTATACTAATAAACAAAATCCTATACCGGATAAAGTATTTGCTGCAAATAATTCATCTGTTTTTACAAGAATACAAAAAGAAGTAAAAAGATATGGCTTATGGATTAAAGTAAAACAAAGTGATAAAATTAAATTTGATAATTTTTCTTCAAAAGAAAAAGCAGAAATGAAAGAAAAAATAAATGAGATTTCAAAACAATTAGGAATAGAAATATCACAAAAAGATTTGTGTGTTGATTTAGAAAAAATACTTCAAATATGTCTCGCATTTATTACTGATGGATATAATGCATATACAAAAAAGAGTTATGTTTTAAAAACAGATTCTAACATATTTAAGAATTATAGTATAAATATTCAAGATTATTTATCTTATGAAAATATTGTTAGATTATATGTTTTATATAAATTAGCAGAGAAAGATAAAAAGAATTCAGAAGATCAAAGAACACCAATACCATATTACATACTAGGATTTTTAAGTTATCATATAAAGGATAAGGAAGATAAAAACTGTTATAATAAATGTTTAGATAGGTTGTTTTTAAATGACGAAAACACAATAAAAGAAGTATATAAATATTTAGTTAATTTATGTTCTGTATACAGTGAAAATTGTGAAAAAGATTATAATGTAATGATAAAACAAAAAATAGAAACAGATAAATTAGATAAAGCAATTAATACTGGTAAAAGATATATGGAAGAAACATACAAATTAATTTCACAATAAAAATCATGGAAAATTTAAATTCACATCAAAAGTAAGACAAAAAAACACACTGCGAAAAATTGCAGTGTGTTTTGTTTTAACCATTTTGTTACTTTTCTTCTTCGACTTTTCTTATCGGAAACATAAGAAAGTTTTCGTTGGTTTTCGGATTGGTGAAATTCTGCACGCTTCCGACAAGGTTTATCTTGTTTGCGATAAGGTATCCGATAAGTTCCTTAAAAGTTTCGGTCGATTCGACTTTTGCTTTTATATATTCAAAAGACGGAATCACCCATTTTGTCCAGCCGCTTGGCGCGACGGCGTCGTCGACGGCTTCGACACCCGCAAGATAAAGCCCGTTTTCATATCCGCCTTCCCACGGCTTAAAAGACAGTGATTCGTCGCTCATAGCGCCCCACAAGCCTTTAAGCGCGCCCGACTCGTCCCACTTTGCAAGATAAGATATTTCCGAAAAGTTTTTGTTTAATTCCGTCCATAAATCTCTGACGAAATCTTTGCCGTCTTTCGACGAACCGCACTTCCCGATCAATGTAATTTTCGGCAAGGTTATTCTGGTGGTTTCCATACTTTATCTTAAAAATTAACGTCTTAAACTGTCGATTAAGTCGTAAATGCGTTGCAAATCGTCGTTGGAATAATAATTGATGCGGATTTGTCCTTTTTCTTCGCCGCCAAGGATCGTGACCTTCGTATTGAAGATTCGTTTCATATCGTTGACAAAGCCTTTGAGTTCCTTCGATTGTTTTTCTTTTCTTGCGCCGGTCGGGATAAGTTTCCTGCCGAGATAAAGTTGGATTTGCTGTTCCAGATCCCTTACCGACATTTTGTTGTCGCACGCTTTGTTGGCATAATATACCTGCACTTCGGGGTCGGTAACGACGACAAGACATCTTGCGTGGCTTCCCGAAAGTCTGCCCGACCTTACGAGTTCCAGAACTTCTTTGTCAAGCGACAAGAGCCTTAAAAGGTTGGTTACGACGGGGCGGCTCATTCCGATTCTTTCCGCCGCTTCTTCCTGCGTCAGGTCGCACGATTTGATAAGTTCCGCGATACCTTCCGCCGCTTCGACGGGGTTCAAGTCCTCACGTTGAAGGTTTTCGATAAGGGCGATTTCCCTCATTTCGCGCGGGGTAAGTTCCCTTACGACGCATGGCACCGAGGTAAGACCGGCAAGTCGCGCCGCGCGGAAACGCCTTTCGCCCGCGATTATGACGTATCTGTTGCCGCTTCTCAAAACTATCAGAGGCTGGATAATGCCGAAAGTCTTAATCGACGCCGCAAGTTCTTCCAGAGCGGCTTTGTCAAAAACTTTACGCGGCTGATAAGGGTTGGTGTCGATAAGGGAAATATCGACGTTCATTATTTCGCGGGATACGGCGGATTCGCTTTTTTCCGCAATCGTTTCTTCTTCCTTCATATTGCCGAGCAAGGCAGCAAGACCTTTTCCGATACCTTTGTTTGACATAAAACACCTCGTATGTAAAAGTATTTTTTTTCAGTATAACATTAAAAAGGCGAATAATCAATTATTTACAAAAATTTGTGAAACATTATTTTTGTGAAACATAAGAAAATAAAAAGCGGATAAAACAAAAAAACGCTGTTTTCACAGCGGATTTTTCTTGATTGTGCCGAATTTCCTCGGATAAATTCTCGGAGTGTCTTCAATCTTTTCGTAAACGACAATGTTTCTTTCGCCGACGTCAAAAGGAAGACAGAAATTGAAAACTTCGGTTTTTTTCGCGTTGAGCGCGGATTCTGCCGTCTTTGCGGTTTCCACGTCGGACAAATCCTTGCCCTTATAATTTATAAAAACGCCGTGCTTTTTAAGGAGCGGGATTGAAAGTTCCAGAAGGATATTCGTCTGACCGACCGCCCTTGCGACGACGACGTCGGCACTCCCCCTTAAAAGTTTTTCGCCCGCTTCTTCCGCCCTTAAATGTTTGGCTTTTGCGTTTTTAAGGGAAAGTTCGCTTACGGCAAAGTTTAAAAAATCCACGCGTTTTGAAAGCGCGTCAAGCATAATAAGTACAATATCGTCACGGATTATTTTAAGTGGTATCGACGGGAATCCAGCGCCCGCCCCGATATCGACGACGGCGGCGTTTTCTTTTATGAATTTTGCGGCGGAAATACTGTCGACAATATGTTTTACGATAAACTCTTTTTCGTCGGTAATGGCAGTTAAATTGACGTTTTTGTTGTATTCAACCACCGTTTCGTAAAATTTGTAAAGTTTTTCGCATTGGTTGTCGGTAACGCTTACGCCGACGGATTCAGCCGCGTTTTTAAGCGTTGTAAAAAAGGATTCAGTCATTCTTTTTCGCTTTCCTTTTTGTGAAATATTTTTTCATATGGTCGCGCAATCCGCCGGTTGCGTAGTCGGATTTCACGATAAGAATGCAGACAAGCGCAATTAGTATCGCGACGGCGCAGTACGGGAACAGCACGCTGTAATCGCCGACTTTCACGACCTCGGTATTGACGCCGTTTACGATTTGTTCGATGACGTAAGTCTTGCCAGTTTTCTTGCCGACTTCCTTGATTACGTAGCCGGCGAGTATGGGTGTGACGACCATTGCGGCGGTCGTAGAGCCCGCAAATATACCCGTGTTTTGCCCGATGTTTTTGGTTTTGCTGAGTTCCAGATAAAACGGATAAAGATTAGCCATCGCAAAGCCGTAGCCGACGCCCGCGACCATAAAGAAGAAAACAAGCGGAATTTTCAGTTCAAGCCCCGAGTCTTTTTTGGAAAACGGCATTGCGGCAAGCAGCGCGATCATCATAAGCGCAAGTCCGATCGTTATCGTGTACTTACGGCCGATTTTCTTTGCGACGGGAGAAGCGAATATAAACCCGGGCAGCGCGCCGATTATGACGAATACCAGCGGCAGTTGCGGCATTTTGAAGCCGAGCATTACGTCGCTGTACACGGTGAAGTTCGACACGAGCGCGTTGTACGCGATATAAAAGAAGAACACGCTTGCAAGAATGAAAATCTTATTGAAAAGATTGCCCTTCATCTGCTGCTTGTCAAGTTCTTCCACAACGATGGTTTCGCTTTTGTATTTTTCGGGGTAGTCGCGTTTATATTCTTCCAAACGACGATTGAAGTCGTCCGTCACCCGTTTTTCGCTGAAAGTGAACGAGTATGCGGCAACCGTTATAAGACTGCTGCCGACAACCGCAAGACAAATCGGCAAAAATTGCGCGTTTTTCGCGGCTTTAAGGGGCATGAACGCCATCGCCAACACGATACCCACGGCGGTGAATGCGACGGACACAAGGTTCGCAATCGAGTTTGCCCTGCCGCGGTCGGGCTCGTATACGAAATCGGGCACGAGAGAAAGCCCCGCGCTTCTGTACGCCGCCATCGCGACAAGCGTCACCGTCAGCGACACGATATACGGGGCAAGTTGCCTTTTTGAGGCGAATACGCCAACAAGACACAACCCGATAAGCGATATCGCCGTGCCGACGTAAATGTAAGGCGTGCGCTTGCCGAAACGGCTTTTGCATCTGTCCGAAAGGTGGCCGAAAAGCGGCAGAACAAAAAGCCCCACAATATTGTCGATTGCAAGAATCCATCCGCTTTCGTACGGTTCGAGAGCGAAAGAATACGTGTTTATTGATTGAATAAGCTGATCGTATACGTTCCAGAAAATCGAAATCCAGCCGAATACAAGTGATGCGAGCGCAACGTTTCTCTTATCGAATTTCATAAATACCTCTTCAATCCGAAATTATACCATACGCCGCGACGATTTAACAAATCATTTGTTTGAAATTTCGGGAAGATATGGTATACTTATGTAAAATATATCGACAAAAAAGGACTGTTATGAAAAAATTCGGAATGGTTATCGCAATCGGACGCGAAGTCAAAGGCGTGCTCGAAGCCTTTGGGAAAGTCGAAAAAATCGAAAATAAGCCGTACGACACGTACCTTGTCAGCCGCGAAAACGCCCTGATTTACGTCGCGGTGTCCGGCATGGGCGAAATATCGGCAGCGGGAGCAACCGAGTTTTTAATCGCGAAATACGACGTACGGGCGATATTCAACTTCGGTTTCGTCGGGACGCTTACGAAACGCTTCGGCTGCAAGGACGTCGCGGTTGTCGAAAAAGTCGTGCATTACGAAATCGACACGTCGGCAATCGACAACGTGAAAGCGGGCCATTACGACGAAAATCCCGACCCGTACTTTTATTTCGACAAAACCCTTCTTTCCGCGGTGAAAAAGGATTTTCCCGAAATTAAGACGGCAAGGCTTGCTTCCGGGGACAAATTCATTTCGTCAAGCGAAGTTAAAGATAAACTTATTGCGGATTTCGACGCCGAAATCTGCGATATGGAAGGCGCGGGAATTTGCATTATCGCAAACAAAAACGGAGTGCCTGCGCTGAGTCTTAAAATCGTCAGCGACAACGCCGACGAAACAAGCCCCGCCGACTTCAACGAAATCGCAGACCAAGGGACAAGCGATTGCGCGAAAATAATCGTCGACGTTATCGACGCGATTGCGCGCGAAAAATAAAATGGCAAAAAGCCGAAAAATCACGAAAAAAACAAAGGACAAAATTTTATATATTATATAATAATATATAAAATTCAAAAACTATGGAAACTATCAAATCTTTTCTTATAAATCACGACGCCCACCCGGAGGGGGTTTACCTTTCTCACGCGGAGCACAATATCTATACTTACGACCTTCGTTTCAAAAAACCGAACGCGGGCGATTTCCTTACGACTGCCGCGGCGCATACCGTTGAGCACCTTTTCGCAACCGTGATAAGAAACAGCGCGGTCAAAGACAAAGTTGTTTATTTCGGGCCGATGGGCTGTCGCACGGGCTTTTATCTGCTTATGCTCGACACCACGCTTGACGAAGTAAAGCCTATTGTGAAAGAGTGCTTTGAAAAGTGTCTGGAAATGACGGAAATCCCGGGCTCCAAGCGGCAGGAATGCGGAAATTATCTCGACCACGACCTCGAAAGCGCAAAGGAAGAAATCAGAGCGTTTTTGCCCCATATTATTTAATTGGCATAAAGAATTCTTTTAATCGGCGCAGAGTTATTACGTATAGGTAAAAGCCTTTACGTGACAAAGTCTGAGCCCAGCGCAAACCCTGTCGGAACAACTCGCAGAAAAAACATAAAAGCATTGAAATGGCGTCAAACAAGATGCCATTTCAATAATTATAACGTTTTGTAAGACGATAACGCCTTTATAATAAACCGCCCGAAACGGCGGTTTTTTGTTATACCGAAAAAAATAATAAAACAAAAGTCTTAACGGCAAATTATTCAAGACAAAACGATTATAAAACTATCATAACAGACATTATAACCCACATTCCTTGCCGCAACATCGAAAAAGATAAGAATAATCAAATCCGCAATACAAAAGACTTTTCCTGGTTTTTATACTAAAACACGGCGAAAAACAAACAAAAAATCCGTTTAATACCAATATAAAAAGACAATAAAAACCGCGCCAAAAACGACAATGTTTTACGTGAAACGCCCGTTTTTGCCAAGAAAAACGGCACTTTTTAATTCAAACGATCAAGGGTTGTGCCGCATTTCAGACATGAGTTTTGGTTGTTTTTCACGCAATCTTCGCAAAAACAAGCGCCGCATGACTTACAAACATACATTTTTTCGGGTGAAAATGACTTATTACACGACGTACATTTCATAATAATTACCGCCTTTTCCTAATATAATTTATTGCAATTATTCCCAAAAAAACGCGATATATACCTTGTCCGAAAAAGCCGAAAGTTATCCACAAAACCGCGCCCTGAAATTTACACGGAGAAAGAACGGAAATATACGAAACAAAACGATAGAAACAATTAAAAATAGCCCAAAAACCCAGGAAAAACAGCCTAAAACCCGCCCAAAACAACGGGTTTTGTTCCACGTGGAACAAATGTGGACAACTAATTGTTTCACGTGAAACATATAAAATCAATACGTATCAAAACAGTCAAAATATCCCGTTGTTTCACGTGAAACGTCGCTTCCGTAAAATGTGGATATCTTTTAATCGTTTTGCCAGTAAATTGACATATTGTCGACCGATTGATATAATAGTTTTGAGAAAATAAACATAAAAGAAGGTTTTATGGCTACCGATCTGAATTATATTAAATACGTTGTCGAACAAATTGATTTGCCCGATATTTCTTTCAAGAAAATGTTTGGAGAATATATGGTATATATAAAGCCGTGCCCGTTTTACTTGTTTGCGACGACTGTGTTTTTGTTAAGATTTTTAAAGAAACAACCGAACTTCTCGGTGAAGATTGCGAACAAGGATATCCATACGACGGCGCAAAACTGCATTACGTGCTGGATATTGATAATTCCGATCTTGCAAGGCAAACGGTTATTGCCGTATATAATTGCCGAAAAGACGAGCCAAAGAAATCAAAATAGCAAAGTTTTTGTTTGCCCGAGACTTCGGGCTTTTTTATTATTATTTTGCCGTGTTCCGAAGGTGTGTTTATAACGAAATTAAATGCTGTGTTATTGTTGGCACTTGTCCGGCAAAAAGTATAATTTGTCAAAATCTGGTTACCTTAATTAAATTGGATGTGCCTTGTGGGTGATATTTATTATTTGAAATTTGTTGTTTGTTCTTGTTTCTTAGATATAATCAGAATTTAATATTTTTTTGTGCGTTTCATATTATCCGAATATATAAAAAGTTTCTTTTTCGTGTTTGTAGTATATTATTTCATAATGTTGTTGCCCGTGGTTTTTTCTTGTGCGGTTGCACCGCGTTTTTATTAAAAGCGAATATTTGGACGTGGGTTCATCGAAGTATTTTTCGGCAGCGAATCAGCCAGCGATTATTTTAATATTCACAAATCTTGGTGTATGGTGTGATGGGTTGTTGTGTTTGTTATAATGGTTTGTTTTGAGAGCGTTTTTGATTGAGAGATTGTGTGGACTGTTTGTCGTGATTGTTTGTGTGATTGATTTTACGATTGATTGATGAGATAGTTTTTCGTGTTTGTTTGTTATGTTTTGTTTTGCGCAAATTATTGATTGAGAGATTTTGGATTGTTTTTTCTGATTGTTTGATATGATTGATTTTCCGGTTGGTTGCTTTTTATTGAACGGTTGTGATTTTGTGCGAAAGAAGAAAAATTATGGTAGGACGGTGCGTTGCAACGTTGCTTTTGTTAAACCTTATGTCAAATTGAGCGCGCTCTGATTCAAACGGTTGATCTTTTGATTTGGGCGTGTATTGTTTGTTGTGAAAACGCTTTTGTGTTCTGAACGTCGTTTTGCGAGCGGCACAAGTTAAATCGTTTGCCGAATAGCGGCGGATACTGTTCTTGTGTTGAAGAAAACGCAGCGGGTTGTTCAGCCTTGTTTTAATTGTGTGGATTTTATGACGCAAACGGTAGCGGCGTAATCGTCGGCGCACAAATGGTTTTTGATTGTAAAAAAAATAACCATCGAAACGCGCCGTGGAATATGACCGACACGGATTGAACGATATCGTTGCCAAAACGCCGATATTTCAACGCTTTTATGAAAAATGCTCGCTTGTAGTACATACAGTACAACCGCGTTCGCCTTTTCCAAAAATCATCTGAAATCTCGGCGTTTTCGGTTGTGAACAAGTTTTCCGTCGTGTTTTTAGAATAAGACAAGGCACGCGAGCGGCTTAATACTTTACCGTATAAGCCGTGAGCGTAACGCAGTATTAGTCAAAAACACGGCGTAAAACCTAAGTTCGTATTATTAACTGTTGGCATAAGCACGCTTGTTATGATTTTGGACGTGAAAAGGGTGTAAAATGCAAATAATGTTTATTCGGGTTGTTTGCGGTCGGATAATTTTGCGTTGTCTGATCATAAAAACAATAATTTTCGATAAGTGCTTGTTTATGGGCGAGCGTCGGCGATTTGCGGTGTGTTTGTTCCGAAACCCGACTTTTAACGGCTGTCGCATATCGCACAAACAACCGTTAAAACACAAATGCCGAAAAACGGCAAATAAACTATCTCTAATAACTACGGCGGGTTAATTAAAGCCGAGTTGATTGCCGTAAATGCAGGGCTTATAGAAACGGGCTTGTTTTATTGTTGCTTGCGGGGGCAGAGTTGTTTGATGTTTTGATAAACGGAAACAGTGCGCGTTTGTTTGGTATTATGTTGCACGTGAAACACGACTTATCCCATTGTCGAATATTGACAAAAGAGTAATTTCGGACAAAAAACAAAGCGCGAGAACGGAAAGAAGCATAAACATCGGCAAAAAAACTATACAAGTGTCTAATTTTCATAACGCGGCGGAAACTGATGTTAATTTAACCGGGCAAAAACAAATATTAATTCAAAAGAGCCGTTGTTTGTTTTTTGACGGAAAAACGGCACATTATCTTCGAAAACAATTTTAAACCGTACTTTGTACGGTTTAATTTTTCGAAAAAGAGAAAAGGTTTTTCTTTTGAAAAAGATCTTGAACGAAACGAGATATTTTGCCGTTCCGTTTTCCGAAAACGGAAAGGTTTTTATTTTACGTGCAACCGAACGGAAAAAATCGCCTTATACTTTTTACCGAAAAGTTATCGTGGCGAAAAACGGCATTTATTCAAAAGGCGTCAAATCGGTTGACACGCGAACAAAATTTCCTTATAATTGACTGGCATTGTTATATTATAATAACAATAGTAACGAAGAAATAATCCCTATCAAGGAGGCATATATGAAAAGGACATTCCAACCCAAGAAAAGACACGTAACCAAGGTACATGGTTTCAGGAAGAGAATGCAAACCAAGCAAGGCCGCAACGTTCTGAAACGTCGCCGCAACAAAGGCAGAGCAAAACTTACCCCGCACAACTAATTGTGCGGGCAGACGCTCCCCCGAACAATGCAAAAGGAATATAAGTTAAAAAAGCGCGCGTCTTTCAACTACATTTACAGGAAAGGCACGGTTTTTTCAAACGACGATTTCGTTTTGTACACAGTAAAGACGAAAGGGGCGCTCAAAGTCGGATTTTCGGTTTCGAAAAAGGTCGGCGGCAGCGTCCAGCGCAACAGGGTAAAACGACAGATGCGCGAAAGCGTCCGTCTTATGATACCCGAGATAACCCCCGGGTACAACATAATATTCGTGGCGAGAAGCACAGTCTACGGCAAGAAAAGCAGCGTCATTGCCGATTCGATGAGGTCGCTCCTCAAAAAGGCCGGACTTTTGGGCCATTCCTTATGATTATGAAAACGCTCGCCCGTATTTTAATTGGATTTTACAAACGTTTTATTTCGATAAATCTTACGCGGCCGTGCATATACGTGCCGACGTGTTCGATTTATACCCTGACCGCAATTGAAAAACACGGATTCTTTAAGGGATGCGTAATGGGTGCGAAAAGGATACTTCGATGCACCCCTTTCCACGAGGGCGGCTACGACCCCGTGGCAGAAAACTATAAAGGAAACGCAAAATGGTTAGTATAATGGAGATGGGCCTTGCGGCGAACAAAATTGCCGAAGGCGTAATGTGGCTTATCGACGCGCTGAACAAGGGTATCGGTAACTACGGTGTGGCGGTAATCTGCTTCACGCTCATCTTAAAGCTCGCGATGTCGCCCTTCGACGTATGGCAGAAAGTCGTAATGACGAAGAACAACCGCGCGATGGAAAGAATGAAGCCGCAACTTGAAAAATTGCAGCAGCAGTACGCCGGAAATAAGGAGTTGTATTCGCAAAAGCAGATGGAACTTTACCGCAAGGAAAAGTACAGCATGCTTGGAAGTTGTCTTCCGTCGATAATCTCGCTTGTCATATTCTTCATGGTGTTTTCGGGATTTAACGGCATGGTAAAGCAATACAACATCAATATGTACAAGGATTTGTCAAGCTCGTACTATTCGACCTACGAAACACAACGCGCCGCGGCATATACGACGGAATACAATCGTTTAATAAACGACGGAAAGAGCGAAACGGAAGCGGACGAGGCGGCAACCATTGTCGCAAAAGAAACCGCAACGACGGCAGCGCAAAACGCGATCGTAAGCCTTTTTGACGACAAATACAAAAAAGAAATCAAGTTCATGTGGGTAAACAACGTGTTTATGCCCGACAGCTGGAAGAATCCTATCCCCGATTACGAAACGTTTATCGGCAACGGAATCGGAAAACTCGGCATCGACACCGCTTCTATCGAGCACGGCAACCGTACCGAATACGAAGAAGTCATGAACCCGCTTATCGCGAAGTACAATAAGGTCAAGAGAAACGGGAAGAGCGGCAGCCGCTGGAACGGCTTTATGTTATTGCCCATAATCACCGGACTTATCACTTTCGCGTCCACCAAACTTATGAAACAAACCCAGCCGCCCCAGCCCCCGACGGCTAACGGCAGCGGCAAAGATATGCAAAACGCAATGCAGGCAAATATGAAAATGATGCAGTGGTTTATGCCCATTATGCTTGCGGTGTTCGCCCTTTTGTACAGCACGGCGTTCACGGTATATATGGTAATAAGCAACCTGTTCAGCACCGTTTTCCAACTTATTTACAATGCGTGTGTAAAGGTCAACGACAAGCGTAACGAAGAAAAACGCCTTGAATCGACCTTCAAATAATAAGGAGTCCCTATGGAAAAAATCGAAGTCAAAGCGTCCTCGGTCGAAAAAGCCATCGAGGAAGGCTTGAAAGAACTCGGCATCGAAAGAGAAAACGCCGAAATAGAAGTTTTGCAGGAAGGCGGTCTTTTCAGCAAGGCGGTCGTAACCGTCCAAAGAAAGGAAACGCCCGCAGACATTGTCATCGACTTTCTGAACGGCTTGTTTGAAAGAATGAATCTGAGATGCTATGCCGACTGCGAAGTCAAAGACGAAGAAATCGTCGTCAATATCACGGGAAGCGACAGCGGCGTCATTATCGGATACCGCGGCGAAGTGCTTGACGCGATACAGTATCTTGCGCTCATTCTTGTCAACGAAAGCGGACACAACTTTATCCGCGTGTCGATCAACGCCGAAAACTACCGCGAAAAACGCATCGAAACGCTGGAATCCCTTGCAAACCGCCTTGCATACAAGGCGTACCGCACGGGAAGAAACGTCGAACTTGAACCGATGAATCCGTTTGAACGCCGCGTGATCCACACCGCGCTTCAAAACAGCAAATACGCCACGACCGAATCCGAGGGAGAAGATATGAATCGTCATATCGTCATCGTCCCGAAAGAAGGCGGCGTGCGCGAAGGATACGAAGAAAGAAACGGCAGACGAAACGACGGAAGACGTAACGACGGCAGACGTAACGACAGAAACAGACGAAACGACAGCCGCGACCGTCGCGGCAACCGCAACGATTCTCGTCAGGAATCCGCGCCCGCAAAGCCCGTTGATGATCCAACGTCGACGGAGTTTAATCTGAAAAAGAACGGACCGCCGAAGTTTAAGTCGTTTGGTTATACCAAAAAACACTTTTAAAACGGCATAATTTTGCGACCTTACGGCGTTTTGGCAGAACCGGAAAAATCGTGTACGGTTTAGTACACTGGATTTTTCCGAACCCGCCAAGAACCCCGTAATCTCATCAAAATTCTGCCGTTTTAGGGAAGGGTTTTGGGAGATTGCGACAGGTTCGGACTGACGCCATTATTCTGCCGTTATGGCAGGATTTTTTTTGGAAAATACCCGGTATATTTCGGGAAGCAAAAAGGAAAATCAAATCGAAGTATGGACACAATCGTTGCATTGTCAACGCCCGCGGGAAAGGGCGGCATAGCGGTAATCAGACTCAGCGGAAACCCGCTGCCGATTGCCCGCGCCGTTTTTGAAACGAAAGCGATAAATGGTGAAATTAAACCGAACTTTATGTACTTCGGGAAAATTAACGCGAAAGACTTTTCCGACCTTGGTTATATGGTTTATTTCAAAGCGCCGAAAAGTTATACCGGCGAAGACGTTGTGGAGTTTCACGTGCACGGCGGAACAAGGATTGCGGAAGGCGTGATTTCTGCGTGCGTGTCGAAAGGCGCGCGCCTTGCGGAGCGGGGCGAATTCACCCGTCGCGCGTTTCTGAACGGGAAAATGGATTTGTCCGACGCGGAAGGTGTCATAGATATGATAAACGCCGACAGCGCGGACGCCGTAAAAGCCGCATATCGCCTTATGACCGGCAAGTTGTCCAAGGCGGTGAAAGACGTTCAGAACGACCTGAAAACCGTCCTGACGGGGCTTGTCGCGGTACTGGATTATCCCGAGGAACTGGAAGACGAAACACTGCCGTCGGCGGAAGAAGAACTTGAAAAAATCTTAAAAACCCTTACCGCGCTTCAAAACAGCCGCGCCTACGGCAAAATGATAAAAGAAGGAATGGACGTCGCTCTCGTCGGCGACACGAACGTCGGCAAGTCAAGTCTGATGAACGCGATTTTGGGGTACGACCGCGCAATCGTTTCGTCGATAAAAGGAACGACAAGGGACTTTATCTCGGACAGTTTTGAATTAAGCGGGAAGAAAATCAATCTTTGCGACACCGCGGGAATAAGGGAAAGTAACGACGAAATTGAAAAAGAAGGCATTAACCGTTCGATTTCGATAGTTAAAGACGCTCGTTTGGTACTTCGCGTTCTGGACGCAACGCAAGGAAAGCCTGAAAACAAGGCGCTTGAAAACGCGCTTTCAGGCAAAAAAGTTGTGGAAGTTTACAACAAAAGCGACCTTATAAACGATGCGAAAAACGAAGATGATAAGATTTTCGTCAGCGCGAAAACGGGCGACGGAATCGACGAACTTCTGAAAATCGTCGCAAAATATTTCGATGAAGAAAAGACGTCGGAATCGGAAGTGCTGACGTCAGAAAGACAACTGTCGTCGGTAACGACGGCAAAAGAAAAGGTCGAAGAAGGGCTTAACGCGCTGAAAGCGGGCGTTACGACCGACTGCGTAATTTCCGTTCTGACGGAAGGCTACACCGCGCTTGGCGAAATCACGGGAGAAACCGTCAGCGAAAAAATCATCGACGACATATTCGATAAATTCTGCGTGGGTAAATAATGAAAAAGGTTTACGACGTAATTGTAATCGGCGCGGGACACGCCGGCATCGAAGCCGCGCTTGCCGCGGCGCGCATGGGCAAAAGCACCCTTCTTACGACGCTTGAAAAGGCGGGCGTCGCGCTTATGCCGTGCAATCCTGCAATCGGCGGCACGGCGAAAGGTCATCTCGTGCGGGAAGTGGACGCTCTGGGCGGGCAAATGGGGCTTTCTGCGGACGAGGCGTTGTTGCAGATAAAAATGCTCAACCGCGGAAAAGGTCCCGCCGTATTCAGTCTTCGCGGACAGGCGGACAAGGCGTTGTATCACGACGTAATGTTGCGCGTTTTGGAAAATCAGAAAAACCTTGACGTGTTGTACGACGAAACGACGGAAATTCTTGTAAAAGACGGCGTGGCGCACGGCATAACCACCCTTGAAAACGGCGAAATCGAGGGACGGGCGGTCGTTATCGCGACGGGCGTATACTTAAACGGGCGCACGATAATCGGCGCGGAAACAAAAAGCAGCGGCCCCGTCGGGTTCAAAAACGCAACGCATCTTACGGACAACTTGTTAAGTCTTGGCATAGATATCCGCCGTTTCAAAACGGGAACGCCCGCGCGTATTGCGAAAGACAGCATCGAATACGACGAAATGGAAGTACAGGAAGGCGAAAGCGATATCGGTACGTTTTCGTTTATGAACGACGGAAATCTTTATTCTCAGATGCCGTGCTGGCTCACCTATACCAACGAAAAAACTCACGAAATAATCAGGAAAAACATAAAAAGAAGTCCGCTTTACAACGGCACGATACACGGAATCGGCCCGAGATATTGCCCGTCGATTGAAGACAAGGTAATGCGTTTCCCCGACAAAACCAGACACCAGATATTTGTGGAGCCCGAAGGCCGCGACAGTGATTTAATGTATATTCAGGGAATGTCGTCAAGTCTGCCGAAAGACGTGCAGGAAGAAATGTACCACTCGATAAAAGGGCTTACGCACGCGCGATTTATAAGGTACGCGTACGCGATAGAATACGACTGTATAAACCCCCTGGAACTTTCGTCGTCGTTGCAGGTAAAAAGGATAAAAGGGCTTTATTCCGCCGGGCAAATCAACGGCAGCAGCGGATACGAAGAAGCGGCGGCGCAAGGGCTTATGGCGGGCATAAACGCCGCGTTGTACGTCGACGAAAAACCGCCCTTCACCTTAAACCGCGACGAAGCGTACATAGGCGTGCTTATCGACGACCTTGTCACAAAAGGCACGAACGAGCCGTATCGTATGATGACGGCGCGCGCGGAATATCGTTTGAGGCTCCGTCAGGACAACGCCGACCTGCGCCTTACCGAAAAAGGATACGCCCTTGGGCTTGCGACGGAAGAAAGACTCAAAAAAATGCAGGAAAGAAGGGAAGAAATCGAGCGTATCGTCAGACTTTCCGAAACCGTCAAAATCAAAAAGGAAAACGGCGGAATATTTGAAAGATACGAGGGTGTGCAGGTTGAAAAAACGATGCCCGTAAAAGAAGCGTTGAAACACCCCGGCATCACCTTTGACGTATTGAAGGAAGTCACAAACGCTTTTTCGGAGTTTTCAAAAAGCGCGCTGTTTTCGGCGGAAGTCATGATAAAATACGCGGGATACCTTGAAAAGGAAGACGCCGCGATAAGAGACGCACGACGTTTGGAAGAAAAGATTTTGCCCGAAGATATCGACTACAACGCTTTAAGCGGATTGAGAATCGAGGCGCGACAGAAACTTTCAAAAATCCGTCCCGCGACGCTCGGACAGGCGTCCAGGATTTCGGGAGTGAGCCCCGCGGACATTACCGTCCTGCTGATTTATCTGAAAACCGCAAAATGAATCTCAAAACAAAACACATAAAAAAAAGCAAGGTAAAAAACCTTGCTTGTTTTTTTGTTTAATTTTGTCTTATTTACAGAAGAAGGAACGGGTTGTTTTCATAAAACCATTTCGCAACGGTGCCCGATTCGATATTGTCGATTGCCGCCTGCGCGCCCGAGCCGATTTTCGCGATCACGAACATTGCGACGAAAACGAGAGCGACGGTGAATGCCGCCGAGAACACAAGCCCGATAATACGGTCGACGCTGCGGAAGCCTTTTTGTTTTTCGACAATCTTTGAAAGAAGTTTTGAAAGAAGCGAAAACAGGATTTCAAGCACGATAATCGACGCGACGAAAACGATAATGGCGCAAAGGGCTTTCACGATAAGGTTTGCCGCAAACGCCGCAAGGGTAACGCTGCCCGTGAGCGCGCCGCTGAAAAGTTTGACGCAGACAGTTTGTACAAGCAGTGCGATTTTGAGTTTTGACGAGCCTTCGAACAACGTCGATACGCTTGTCCACGCGTTGCCGCTGACGTTCAGGAAAAGTTCCCCGTCGGAGACCTTTGCATTGTAGCCCGCCACGTCGAATTTACTTACGAAAAAGTCGCTGATTTTTGTTTGAAGGTCAACAAACGCGGAAACACCGGCAAGATACCCCGCAAGGAATATGCCAAGGCATATCGCCGCGATAAACGCAATGATGCCGCCGATCGTGCCGTTGAGCAATTTTGCAAAGCCTGCAATAATACCCGCGACGATGCCGACCGCCAGAACCGCCAGAATGACGATATCCGAGACGTTCATGCTCGCAGTACATAAAGCATTCAACATACCATAATCCCTCTTTTTTACGATATTTCTCGATATTTATAAATATTATACCAAATTTATTACAGAAATCAAACAATATTTAATAAAAAAACGCGCTTATTTTTGTAAGCCCTGTCAATACTTATGAAAAGGAGAGAAAAAATGAAACAAGGAACCCCCGTAATTTTGTGCATAGGAAGCGACAAAATCGCCGGCGACAGCGTCGGCCCGATTGTCGGCGATATTTTGAAAAACAGGCTGAACGCAAGATGTTTTGTATACGGCGCGACGGGAAAAAGCGTCAACGGAAGAAACGTGCAGGACTTTCTGGAACTCATAAAATACGCGCATCCCGAAAGCCCCGTAATCGCGGTGGACGCGTGCTTGTCTAAGGAGGCGGAAAAGCCTTTCGTCGCGGTGGTTTCGGGCGGAGTCAACCCCAAAAGGGCGATAACGGGAATCGAAAATCCCGCGGGCGACGTCGGCGTTCTCGGCGCGGTCGAAAAACCGTCGGACGATCCGCTGAAAACTCTTATGGCGGTATCGTGGGATAAAGTGCAAAAAACGAGCGTTAAAATTGCGATTGCGTTATATAAAGCATTGTTTTCCGCGTAAAAATCAACAAAACCCGAGTTTTTAATTTTAGTTGATTTTTAGGGAGTTTATGTTATAATAGTACTAACTTCGTGATAAAGATAAATAATAAGACGTTTTTATTGCGGAAGCGGAGGCTATTACACAGTGAAAAAAAGAACAAAAGGAATAATTATTTTTCTGATTTGCCTTGTGCTTGTCGTGCTTGTCGCGACGATGCTCTCGGACAACGGCGCGGGCGAGATAAGCTACACGTCGCTTGTCGAAGACATAAAGGCAGGCAAAGTTTCGAATATTCAGATTACCGGCGACTACGTTCTGAAAGTCAGATATAACGACAGCAAGATCGCCGAAAAGAATTTCCCGAATAAGTACGACGCGTTTTGTTATATTCCCGACAGAAACGTTCAGCAGGTTTACGACATGATCGAAGACTGTCAGGGCAACACGGGTTGGACGTCCCCCAAGGTTTCGTACGACAATCCCGCGCGCCGTTCACTTCTTTACAGCTTGCTTTTGCCCATCCTGTCGGTTGTGCTTCTCGGTATCGTGATGTACATTATTTACCGTCAGAGCCAGGGACAAAACCAGCAGGCGATGAACTTCGGAAAGACCAAAGCCCGCGTTACCCAGTCGGTTAAGGTGCGTTTTTCGGACGTCGCCGGCGCGGAAGAAGAAAAGGAAGAACTGCAAGAAATCGTGGAATTCCTTAAAAACCCCAAAAAGTTCGTCGATATCGGCGCGAGAATTCCCAAGGGCGTTTTGCTCGTAGGTCCTCCGGGCACCGGTAAGACGTTGTTTGCAAAAGCGGTCGCAGGCGAGGCGAACGTGCCGTTTTTCAGCATAAGCGGCAGTGACTTTGTCGAAATGTTCGTCGGCGTCGGCGCGTCTCGTGTGCGCGACTTGTTCGACCAGGCGAAACACAATATGCCGTGTATCGTTTTCATCGACGAAATCGACGCGGTCGGCAGACAGCGCGGCACGGGCTTGGGCGGCGGTCACGACGAGCGCGAACAAACGCTCAACCAGTTGCTTGTCCAGATGGACGGCTTTGAAAAGAACGACGGCATTATCGTTATGGCGGCAACCAACCGCGCGGATATTCTCGACCCCGCATTGTTGCGCCCCGGCCGTTTCGACCGTCAGATTTACGTACAGGTCCCCGACGTTCGCGGCAGGGAAGAAATATTCAAGGTTCACGCAAGGAACAAACCTCTTGCCCCCGACATCGATTTCAAAACGCTTGCCCGTCTTACCTCGGGCTTCACCGGCGCGGACATCGAAAACCTTCTGAACGAGGCGGCAATCCTTTGCGCGCGCGACAATAGAAAGGTCATTACGATGGGCGATATCAACGAAGGTATCAATAAGGTCATCGCGGGCCCGCAGAAAAAGAGCCGCGTCGTCAGCGAAAGAGACAAGCGCATCACCGCGTATCACGAAAGCGGACACGCAATCGTTGCGAAACTCCTTAAAAACTGCGACGAAGTCAACGAGGTTTCCATCATACCGCGCGGACAGGCGGCAGGCTATACCATCACCCGTCCCGTGAACGACGACAACCACGTTACCCGCGGAAAGTTGATGGACGAAATCGCAATGATGCTTGCGGGACGCGTCGCCGAAGAAATCGTCATCGAAGACATCACGACGGGCGCAAGCAACGATATTCAGCGCGCAAGCGCCATCGCAAGAAAGATGGTTACCGAATGGGGAATGAGCCCGCTCGGCACGATATATCTCGGCAATCCCGAACACGAAGTGTTCCTGGGACGCGATTTCAATCAGCAGGCAATGTCGCCCGAAACCGCCGCGAAAGTCGACGCCGAAATGAAGAGCATCCTCGACGAGTGCTACGACACCGCAAGGAATATCCTTTCGGAACACAGAGACCTTCTGGACAATATGGTCAAGGTGCTGTTTGCGAAAGAAACCATTTTCCAAAACGAAGTCGATATGCTGTTTGAAGGCAAAACGCCCGAAGAAATCATTAAAATCAGCAACGAAAAAAGCATGGAAAAAATGAAAGCGGCAGAAGCGTCGAAGACGGAAGAAAAAACCGACGACAAAACGGAAGTCGGTGCGGACGACAAAACGGCTGCGGACGAAATCAAAAAACTTCACGAAAAGTTGAAGGAAAAGATTGAAAAAATCGAAAACTCCGCGCCCGCCGAACAAAACAAAACGGACACGTCGGAAAAACCCGAAGATAAGAAAACGGACGAAAAGCCCGACGAAAAAAAGTAACGAACCAAACAAAAACCGCCGTATGAACGGCGGTTTTCTTTTTGCAGAAAATTATTTTCTGAAAGGCTTTTCGTATTTTTCTTCCCATTTCGAAAAGGCGGCTTCGTCGTAATATTTGGGCATATTCGACGCGGTCTTACATTCTTTTTTCATCTTTTGCAAAAGCACCGCAAGATTTAAAAGAAGGGGAAGTTTCGCAACACCTTTCACGGCGGCTTGCGCCATTTCCGCGGGCGACATGACGATCATATGCCCCGCGCTCGCTTCGATAAGGACTTTCCTTGAAACCACGCCTTTACCGAGCAGGAAGTCGACGTCGCCTTTTTTGCTGTTAAGAAGCCAGTTTTTCATCATATCGACGGCGGCGTGCTTTCCGCCGATTTCTTTCATAAACCTTGCCTGATAGCGATAAAGATTTTCAACTGAAAACGGGTTTTCGGTGACGGGGGAAGAGATGACGTCCGAAAGCATTTTGCCGGCTTTCATACCGCTTGCCATGCCGCTTCCCAGCATAGGAATGGTCATACACGCGCTGTCGCCGAGCAGGGCGTATCCGTTTGCGACGAAACGCGACAAGGGGTGGCGTACGGGGATTTGCAGAAGTTGTCCGCCCGTGACGATTTTATCGCCCACGATTTCGTTGTCGCGGCGGATATCGGCAAGGGCGTTTTCGTAGGTTTTGTCGGACATTTCGCCGACGCGGCCGATAAGGACGTCGGCTTGTTTTTCGTCGTGGGACAGCGTGCACCAGGATATGCCGCGCTCGTTGATATGTTTAAGGTACGCGCGGTTCGTGTACTTCGGGCGCGCCGTGTTTTCGGGGCGATTGAAGAAAGTGCGCCTTACGATGAAAGTGTCGTTTTTGTCGACGTTTCTCGTGATTTTCAAAGATTCGGGCAGGCTCTTTCTGACGGCGGAATTTACGCCGCCGCAATCGACGACAAGCCCTGCCGGCACGACTTCGCCGTTTTCAAGTTCCGCGCCCAGAACGACGTCGTTTTCGACAATGGCGCGCTTTACCGGGGTTTCGTAAAACACCTTCACGCCGGCACATTCTGCGCGCGACAAAAGCCACGCGTTGAACGGACGACGATATATCGCCATATCAAGTTGGTCGTCGGGCAAATCCATAAGGACGTTCACGCCTTTTTCGGGCGGCACGAACGTCCAGTTTCTTTTTCTCGTGTAAATCTCCTTCGGGGGAAGGGGCATGCCGACTTCTTCAAAGGTTTCTTCAACCATATCGTCGGTCCAGTCGTACGCGACGTCGCATTGTTTTTTAGCCTCGTACACTGTAACGTCAAAGCCGGCGGTTTTTGCAAACGCGGCAAAAACAAGCCCCGTCTGGTTTGCGCCGACAACGATGATGTTTTTATTCATAATATCCTCCGTACCGCATAAAACGCAAGTTTTCGCGTCGATTTTTATTTATTAAACGGTTTATCGTACTTTTTCCGCCACTTTTCAAATTCCTTTTCGTCAAAACGCGGCGGCATTTTCGTGGCGTGAGATACAACGCACGCCGCTTTTATTGAGACGCCGAAAAGGGTTTTCCACAGCGAAAAATACTTGAAAAAGAGTGCAAGGAAACTTTTGACAAGTCGCTTTGCGCTTCCGCCCGATACGACCGACATCAACCCTTCCATAACGCCCGATTCCACAAGATCGTCAATTTCGTTGCCGCGGCTTGAAAGCAGCTTGTTTTTGACAAGTTCGATCGCGGCGTGTTTTCCGCCGATTTCGCGCATAAATTTCAACTGATAGCGATAAAGATTTTTCTTTGAAAAAGGTTCTTTGTCGGCACTCGTCACGGCGTCGGCAAGCATTTTTGCGGCTTTCAGTCCGCTTCCGATTCCGCTTCCGATTATGGGGATTGTCATGCATGCGCTGTCGCCGAGCAGTACGTAACCGTTTGCAACAAGATTTGAAAGGGGACGGCGCACGGGGATTTCAAAAATTACGTCGCCGCCGGAAACTTTGTCGCCGATGACGGGATTGTCTTCTTTTAAGTCGGCAATGGCGTTTTCGTAGGTTTCGTCCGAAAGACTGCCGATTCTGCCGACAAGGACGTCCGAGGTTTCGTCGTCCTTTTTCAAAAAGCACCGGGAAATGCCGTTTTCGTTTTTGTGTTTAAGATATATTTTTTTGGGATGCTCGGGACGCGGACAGTTTTCGGGACGCGCGAAAAATTCTCTTTTCACAAAAAGCTTGTCGTTTGCGCTCACTTCGTTTTGGATCTGGAAATTTTGCGGTAAGGAACGTCTGACAAGCGAGTTCACACCGCCGCAGTCGACGACAAGGTCGCATTCAAAAGTTTCGCCGTTTGAGAACTCCACGCCGTAAACGACGTCGCCGTCGGTAAGCGCGCGCGTGACGCACGCGTCGAAATATAATTCGACACCTTCCGAAAGAAGGGAAATAAGCCATTCGTTAAGTCCGCGCCGCGACACGTTTATGTCAGGTTCTTCTTCGTTTTTGGGGACGAAGACGGGGTTGCGCCCGGGCGGGACGAAAGTCAGACTCCCCGTGCGGGTAAAAATATCGTTTGGGGGAAAGGGTAATCCGACCTCTTTGAAAACGGACGGAGAAATATCGTCCGTCCATTCGTACGCCGCGTTTTCACGGCTGTTTTTTTCAAATACAAAAACAGAAAAGCCTTGTTCCGAAAACAACTTTGCGGCAAACAAACCCGTTTGATTCGCGCCGATTATCGCAACCGTACCTTTCATATTTTACCCCTTATCTCTTTTGCTCATTTTGCCATAACGATTGCAAGGAACACGCATTTTCCGCCGCCCGTCGCAATCATTCCGTGCGGGTTTCCGCTGTCGTAATACAAGCAGTCGCCTGCGTGCAGAATTTCGATATTGCCGTTTATGTTGCATTTCAGGCTGCCTTCCAGGATAAAGTCGAGTTCCTGTCCCTTATGGCTGGAAAGGTGAATTTCCTTGTCCTGTTCTTCCTCGATATACGGGGCGGTAACGACAAACGGCTCCGCAATGCGGTTTTTCATATATTGCGCGACGTGCAGATACTCAAACCCTTCGCGACGTTTCAGTTTCATTCCGTAGCCCGCGCGCACGATGGAATATTCCGACAGGTTCGGCGATTTTCCGAGCAGCAATTCCGTGATGTCGATGCCGAGTTTTTTCGCGCAGTTATAAAGCAGGGTAAAGGTGAAGTCCTTTTTGCCCGATTCGTAGTCGATATATTCGTTTTCCGAAATGCCCGCGCATTCCGCCATTTCCGCCGTGGAAATTTCTTCCATTTCGCGGATACCTTTCAGCCTTTCGGCGATTTCTTGAATTTCTTTCATACGCTACCTCTTTTTATCTATTGTAAAATAAACGAACGGCGGTGTCAAACGATTTATAAAATCGTCAGATCGAAGAATTTGTCGTATGCCAACAGATAATAATACGAACTTAGGTTTTCCGTCGTGTTTTTGACTAATACTGCGTTACGCTCACTGCTTATACGGTAAAGTATTAAGCCGCTCGCGTGCCTTGTCTTATTCTAAAAACACGACGGAAAACTTGTTCACAACCGAAAACGCCGAGATTTCAGATGATTTTTGGAAAAGGCGAACGCGGTTGTACTGTATGTACTACAAGCGAGCATTTTTCATAAAAGCGCCGAAATATCGGCGTTTTGGCAACGTTCGTATTATTATCCGTTGGCATTCCCCGAAAATAAGCCGCAGCCGTTCCCGTTTTCGCCGATAAGCACGGCAAGCGTCGAAGCAAACAGTACGATAAGTTCCGTCCCCGCGATTTCGCCGTCGCGGCCGAACAGCACCATTATTATGAACAGGTACAAAATCCAGTTGTCGTCAAACATATTTTCCCCCTTTTGAAAATCTCTTAAATATACAATATGCGACAAAATGAGATAAATTTACCCAAAACCGCGGTTTTCTTTTAATGTATAATCGGTGTGAACAAAGGGGGAAAATATGCCGCTTATCGATAATAAAACGCAAGTCAAAGTCAGATATTATCTGCCCGACAACGCCGTCCTTACCGAACTTTCGGATTTGTTTTCGGTTTTGTCGGACAGTACCCGCATAAAAATCCTTTCGGCAATCTGCATTTCCGAAATGTGCGTCGGGGATTTGTCGGAAATGCTCGATATGAATCAGACGACAGTGTCGCATCAGCTCAAAATTCTGCGCTCCACGGGCGTCGTTACGGCGCGCCGCGACGGAAAAACGATATATTATTCGCTCGCAAATATGATAATTCCCGAAATTATGCGTTTCGGAACGCTTTATCTTGGGTATTATTAAAAGTATAAACCCGCCCCGAAAACCCGCCCGATAACCAAATTTTCCCGTTTCTATTGACACGGGGGCAAAATTTCGGTTATACTGTTTTCAGGCAATTAGCCAATAACGGAGGATAACTATGAATAAAAACGAATTTGTCGGCGCAGTCGCCGCGAAAGCAAACATCTCACAGGCGGCAGCAAAAGAAGCCGTCGACGCCGCTCTTCAAGTCATTGCGGAAGCGTTGAAAGACAACAACGACGTCGCCCTTGTCGGCTTCGGTACGTTCAAAGCAAAAGAAACCGCCGCAAGAATGGGCGTCAACCCCAAAACCGGCGAAGCAATCGAAATCTCCGCAAAGAAGACCGTTGCTTTCAAACCCGGCAAAAACCTGCTTGAAGACATCAGATAATTGTTGAAAAAGAATAACCCTTCGGTTCGTCCGAAGGGTTGTTTTTTGTCGTTTTTCAAAATAAACCGCTTATAACGGCGTTTAATCGGTTCAGTTGGTTAGTGCCACTATCCAGCTGAAAAAACGCGCGCTGATTTTACAACAATTTTTAGACAAGTGTCGGGAAAATTTTTGGAAAATTAGCAAAATATCGTAAAAAAAGACAAAAAATATGTCAAATTATCGTTTTTCCCCCAAAAAACCTTGACGGCTTTTTGCTGCCGCGGTAAACTAATTAAAGTTTACGGACAGAAAAATAGTCAGAAGCAGGGGAAAATGAAGGGGAGAAAGAAAATTTTGCTGCTTGCGTTGTTCGCGGTGGCAACACTTGTGTTTTCGGCTTGTTCCAAGACACAGACAAATAACGACTTTTCTGTCGGCGGTATCGTAATAACGGACGCCGATTTTTTTGAGATTTCAATTCTTGTCAACGGCATTAAAACAGATTATTCGCTTGATTCAAGCGGACGTTTCAACATTTCTCATCTTAAAAGCGGCGACGTAATCACGTTTTCAAGGGAAGGCTATTCTTTCAATTCCTACACGGTGGGAGGCTTTTCCGTGGACGGCATTGAAATCGTCGGGACGAAGAGCCGTTACGACGTGCTTACTTTCTTTGACGAAAATTACGGGACGGTCAAGGGCGCGGGAAAGTACGAGTACGGCGAAACCGCAAAACTTACCGTCACCCCGAAAGAACATTTTGAAATTAACGGGATTTACGAAAAAGACAACCTTGTGTCATCAAACAGCGAATACTCGTTCACGGTAACGGACGATCGCGTTTTCGTTGTTAAGTTTTCAAAAAAGAAGTATCCGATAACAATTGAAAAGACAGACGAAGCGTGCGTGGTCGCGGCGCCCGAAAGCGCGGCGTTCGGCGAAGAAATCACGGTTTCCGCAAGCGACGACGAAAACTTTGTTTTTGCATATTTTGAGATTGACGGGACGAAATATTACGATAAAACCTTGAATTTTATGATTGAATCCGAAAACACAAAAATAAACGCGGTGTTTTTGAAAAGACTTTCAAAGCCCGAAATATCTTTTGACGGAAGAAGTATTTCAGTTGTCAAAGGTGAAAACGCAAAAAGGTGCGAAGTGTTTATCGACGGCGAATTTTTGTTTAATACTACTTCCGGAGGGAGGTTTTCCCTTGCGGATTACAACGTGTCGGACGGCGCGCACAACGTGCTTGTGAAAGTTAAGGGCGACGGCTTCGGCGAGAACGAAAGCGCAATAAACATAAATTACGTCCGCCCGTACGATACGCCGAAAAACGTCGGTATGCTCATCGAAGAAGACAAGGTTTATTTTGTTTTCCAACAGGTGCTTGCGGCAAGCGGTTACGAAATATTTATGAACGGGCAAAAGGTTGAAACGCCACTGGACAAGAAGACTTCGGGCGAAAGCATACTTATCCGCGTCGATACGCTTTTCACAGAAAACGGCACGTATACTTTTTCCGTCCGCGCGACGGGCGTACGTCCCGAAAGCGATATGTCCTTCGCGGCGGAATATACCTTCAAAGGCACGCTTTCCGAGCCCGTTGCAAAAATCGAAAAAGGCGTTCTGACCGTTTCCCACGAAAAGAACGTGAAATTCCTTGTCGAAATCAACGGCGTCAACGTCGCGGACAAGCTTGACGAAAACAAGTCGCTTGCGTTATCCGACGTGCTGGAAAAGGGCACAACCACGGCAAAAATCAAGATCACGGCCATGCTTGACGGCTATAAGCCGAGTTCGGTCGAAATTATATATAATGCGGAGGAATAAAAAATGAAAAAAGTAATCGCGGCGGTGGTGTTTATGCTGCTTGTCGCCGTCTTTGCGCAGTTTGGCGCAAGCGACGTTGCTTTTGCAAACGACGGCAAAACGATGCCGCCGGAAAATCTTTCCGTCACCGTGCGTGACGGAAGCTATTATCTGACCTTTGAAAACGTCCCCTACAACAACGGGTACGAAGTCGTTGTAAATGGAAAGACGACCGTTGTCGAAAAGGACGTAACGGCGGTGCTGATTAACGTCGAAAGCGGCAGCGAATTTTCGGTAAAGATAAGGACGATTTGCGCCGACGAAACGCGCTCGTCCGACTTTTACGAAACTACGCTCGTTATCGGCCGCGCGCTTGACGCGCCCGAAAATCTTACGATGTCCGCCGACAAAAAATTGTCGTTTTCCGCGGTTGACGGAGCGGCGTCGTACGACGTCGTGATAAACGGCGTGTCCGTCTTAAAAGCCGCGACCAAAACAGAAATCGAACTTATCGACGTACTGACTTCACCGATAAATTACGAAATAAAAGTGCGCGCAAACGGCGACAATCGTTTGACCTACGACAGCAAGTTTTCAACGCTTTCTTACGACAACGTGATGAAACTCGGCACCCCGGAAAACGTCGGGATAACAAGCGTCGGCGGGAAAGTGATTTTATCATTCGACAGCGTTTCGTACGCAAGCGGATATGAAATCGACGTGAACGGCGAAATATTAAAAACAACCGATAACAAGTATGATTTGACAGATAAAGTGTCCGTTCCTGCGGATTATACGATAAAAGTACGTGCGACGGGCGGAAAAGGATATGACGCGGGCGAGTGGGCGACCACAACGTACGAATGTCGTAAAACCATTGAAAGCCCGCAGCTTTTGGTTGAAAACAAAACGGTGTCCTGGGCAAAGTCGGAAGGCGCAAACGAATACTCAGTCGTCGTAACTTTTATGGAAACCGAAATTGAAAAGGTCGATAGGTTTTTGGGAACGAGTTTTGACATTTCGGAACTTGTATTAAAGCACGGAGCGGGCGAATACGCGGTGAAAGTGCAGGCGCTTTCGAACGGGAATTACGATTATTCCGACGTAACTACGATATATTTCCGCAATTACCTGACGCTCGAAACGCCGACGGTTGCCGTAAACGGGACAATCGTCAGTTGGACAAAGGTTGAAAACGCGGTCGATTACACGATAAAAATCGACGGCAGGATTATTTCCAAAAACGTAGCCGCAGAAAGTTTTGACGTTTCGCCGTACGTTGCGGAAGTGAAGACCTACACGATTGCGGTTGTCGCAAACGCAAACGGCTGGTATTATGAATCGGCGGAAGGAACGGCGACTTTTGTTAAGACGGGCGCGCTCTCGTCACCCGTACCCACTGCAAGCGGAAGCGTTGTAAGCTGGACGAAAGTGCTCGGCGCAACGGCGTACGACGTTTACGTCGGCGGCGAAAAGGTGCTGACGGTTACCGAAACAACGGCGGATATTTCCGCGCATCTTAAACAGGGCGAAAACAAAGTGAAAATCGTCGCGACAGCCGAAGGGTTTTCAGACGGAGTGTCGGAAGAAATCGTCGTAATCGGCGACGCAATCGAACGCGTAGGACTCAAAACGTACAGAATGACAATTGAAAACGAAAGCGACTACATCGTGTTCGTTGACGGAAAAAGGACGGACAAGAAAATCGAAAACGGCAAAATCACGCTTCCCGCTACGGCGGAAAAGATGATTATCGTCCCCGATATAACGTATTTGCCGGCGGACGGGGAAAACGTAACGTTGTTTTCGGAAATCGACCTTACGACAGTCCCAAAAGACGGCGAGGAGTACGCAGTCCAAGGGTGGATAATGGACAGCTTTGACAATACCTGCCTTACGATTATCGGTGAAGGCGATGGGACAAACGAACTCGGCGAATATGCCGTGGGCGGCGAGGAGAAAGTCTATTATCTCAACGAAAAAGGCAAATACCGTCCGAAACAGACGGGCGAAGTATAAAAGATATTCGTTAAGCCTTGTATTTTAAGAAAAAGACTGATATAATATATCGCGAGGTGAAATTATGAGCGTCGACAAAACGTTAAAAACCCAACTGAAAGATTACGACGTGCAGGAAGTCGCGCCGAAAATCTATAAAATCAACGAATACAACCTTTCGACAATGTTCGTGATCGTGGGCAGCGAGCGCGCGCTTTGCATAGATTGCGGCACGGGCGTAGGCGACTATAAGGCGGTCATCGAAAGGCTTGTCGAAGGGAAACCTTACGATATGGTGTTGTCGCACGGACACGTCGACCATGCCGGCGGCCGCGAGCAGTTCGACAAAATATACGTCGGCAGACGCGACAAAGACATTGTAAAGGAAGCAACCCTTTCGTACCGCAAGTTTTACATAATCATTATGCGCTATCTTATGTTTTTCAAGTGCATAAAGTTTAAGGACGCGGTCATGAAAAAGGTCGAAAAGGAGCCGGAACTTATCCCGATTTGCGAAGGGTTCACGTTTGATTTGGGCGACAAAAAGATTGAAGTTTTTGAGACGCCGGGACACACGGAAGGCTGCTTGTGTTTCTTGTCGAGGAGCGACCGCATAATGTTTTCGGGCGACACGTTCAACCCGCTTATGCTGATGTTTCTGGCGCACGCGACGTCAATCGAGGAATACCGCGAGACGCAGGAAAAACTTTTGAAAATCGACGGATACGACGTGTTCTGGCCGTCGCATCTTTCCGCGCCGCTCACCCGTGAAGACGGTGCGGGCATTATGAAAACCGCCGACAAAATTTTGAAGCAAAAGCACAACTTCTTCCTGCCGTCGATATTCATAAAAACGGTTGATAAAAGGAGCATTATATATCGTCCCGACCACGTTCGTCGCAAGAAGAAAGAAAAACAAAATCAAGGTTAAACAACCAAAATTATGCGGTAAACTGCATTTTTTGCAGTGTGCCGCATTTTTGATATAAGGAGAAAGAAATGATTATTTTTGCAAAATACGGTGAGTACGACAGGCGTGAACTTCTGGAAGAATGCCTGACGAAATATCTTGAAACCATGAAAAAAACCAAGCTCGAAGGCGAACTTACCGAGCTTAAAAACCACAACGACAAACCTTATTTCAAGGATTATCCCGACGTAAGGTTTTCGATTTCGCACAGCGGCGCGCTTGTCGTCGTCGCAATGGCGCAGACGGAAGTCGGAATCGACATCGAGGAGTTCCGTCCCCGCGCTTATCAGAAAGTCGTCGAAAACGTTTTCACGAAAGGCGAGGCGAAAGAAGTCAAAGACCTTGAAACTTTTCTTGCGGTATGGACGAGAAAGGAAGCCTATCTCAAACTCACGAGCGAGGGGCTTTCGGGCGTCAGGTCAAACGACGTGTCGGGCGATTTGTTTTACGAGGGCAAGCGCGTCGTCGCAACGCCGCTCAACATTTTCGCGGGATACGTCGGCACGGTCGTTGCGGAAGAACAGCCCGTTATTCTCGTCGATCTCGATTGACTTATCGAAAAAGATTTAGTAAAATAAAACATATTCCGAAACGGAGGACTTTGAAATGGTACTTGATAAAATTAAAGATATGCTTGAAAAACAACTCGGCATCGACAAAAGCAAAATCACCGAAGATTCCGATATTATCAAAGACATCGGCGCGGACAGTCTGGACATCGTGGAATTTCTGATGGACGCCGAAAACGAATGGGGCATCACCATCGAAGAAGAAGACGTGAAAAACCTTCATACCATCGGCGACGTCGTAAAATATATCGAATCGCGCATTTAATAAAATCCGCGAAAACACGAAAAGCACAAAAGAAAACCACCGAAAATTCGGTGGTTTGTTTTTTGCCGCAAAGCGGAATTTCGTTATTTATCCTGATATACGCGCCACAGGAAGTCTTTTTCCTTTTTAAGGACGATGCGCGCCGAGGGCATCCACGTTTTCAGGTTGTAGTCGTGGAAAGAGTTGAGCGGTTCCCACGCGCAGAAGTATTCGTAAGGAATATCTTTTGCTTCCAACGCTTTTCTCAGTTTCTTGCTGCCGCCGTTCGTGAAGACGTCCTGAATGCCGTTGTTAAGGAACAGACGGGGGAAGGGTTTCTCGACGCCCAGGAAAACCTGCAATTCATTGTAATATTCGTATTCCGATTTAAGTTTTTTGTAGTGTTTGATGCCGGTGCAGTGATAAGTCATCGTGCGGATAACGGGCAGGTTGATGATTTTGCCTTCGAAGTCGATTGCGGGGCAGTTGAGAATCGCGCCCTTGATTTTGATATCGACGTCGGGAAGTCCCAGATGTTCGCGATATTCGGGGTGATTCTGGCAGTTTATCGTCACCATGGAAAGGTGTCCGCCCGCGCTGTCGCCGGAGATGACGAAGTTGTCAAGGTCAAGACCGTATTTGTCGGCGTTGGCGACAACCCATTGCAGAGCCTTATAGACCTGTTTCATATAGTCGGGGAAGCGGTACTTCGGACCGAGACCGTAACTGATATTGACGGTGAAAGCGCCCGTGCGCGCCATATGCTGGCAATAGCCGCGGCGCATTTTTTTGTCGCCTTCGATCCAGCCGCCGCCGTGAATCATAAAGAACACGGGGAACTTTCCTTCCGTAAGTTTTCCGCGTTGTTTTTCGTCGTAAATAATATCGAGTTTTCCCGTGTCGGGATGTTCCTCGTCATAGACGATATCTTTCACTTCCGTAAGCCCTTTTCCGGGGAAGCGGTTGCACAATAAATATTTGATATAGTCATCGACAAAGAAAGCAGCGCTTAATAATGACATAAAATTCCTCCAAGATTTATTACAATAAGTATAATAAAAATCGCCGCACTTTGCAACAGTTTTCCGCCGCCCGGCAAAAGAAAAAGGCAAAAGAGGGAAAAACGCGCATACGATTTTATTAAAAAAGAAAATACAAACGCGCCGTTTTGTCAAAAATCGCCTTAAAAACACACGTTCTTTTCCATACAAAACAAGACAAGTGTAAAAAATAATATTTTTATCCGATTAAGGATTGAAAAATGGCGCGGTTTTATGGTAAGATTAAATTACTAAATTCTATAAAAAGGGGGATATCCTATGGACAACATCACCAAGGCAAAAATAAATCTGTTTGCTGTCTTAAGGAACCTTGAAGATTTGTGTGCAATGGACAAAGAGTCCGCCGACATCATCAAGGATACCAAACTTTCCGTACAGTTCAACGTGCCCGACGTAGGAAGCGCAACCATAGATTTCGATCACGGCAAGTGCACTTTCAATCGCGGCAAAAAACACGCCGGACTGCAACTCTTCTTCACTTCGGCGGAGCATTTCAACAACCTTATCGATCCGCCCAAGGACGCTAACGGTAAACCCAAAACGGTCATACCTATTTTCTACAACGTATTCAAAGCAGGATTCCTTCTCAATCAATTCACGAAACTCGCCGACAGGCTCTCGTATTATCTGCAACCGGCGGCGGACAAGAAGGCGGAACTTCTGAAAGATCCCGAATATTTCAAAATCAACACGACGCTCACGCTGTACACCGCGTTGTTCGCACTCTGCGAAGTCGCAAACAGCGATAAGGTCGGTAAACTTTGTGCAAAGCGTATGTGCGACGGCAAGATCGCTGCGGGTATCCCCGGCGGTCCGCAACTCAACATCACCGTCAAAGACCACAAGCTTTACGGAGCAAAGGGCGCAATCGACGACTGGTCGGCACAAATGTTCTTTGCGAATATGGAATTCGCGCACGACTTGCTGAACGGCGACGCGTCGAGTTTCGGCGGTATGGGCAGCGGCGACTTCCAGGTAAGAGGCCGTCTCGATATGCTGGAACAAATGGCAAAGATGCTCAACCTCGTCAGCGCATATCTCGGATAGGAGGAAATTATGAATCTCGTTTACGAACCCAAAAAGATAATTGACGTTACCAAAAGCCAGGCCACTTTCAAAAGGGCTCTGAATTGTATCCCCGCGGGTATTTACGGACATCTCGGACCTTCCGAGGGCTGTATGGTTCCCGTATCGTCGTATCCTTTATATATGGATCACGCGCAAGGCGCGTACATATACGATATCGACGGCAACAGAATCATCGACTATATGTGCGGTTACGGCCCCAACTATTTGGGCTATAACGATCCCGACGTCGACGCTGCCGCCGCCGCTCAGAGAAAGAAGGGCGACTGCACCACGCTTATCAGCGATATCACCGTCGAATTTGCGGAAGAAGTTTGCAAGACCATCAATATGGCTGACTGGGCATTCTTCGCAAAAAACGGTAACGACGTCACGCAGTTTGCGATGATGATCGCGCGTGCTTATACCGGACGCAAGAAAATGGTTTTGACGAAAGGCTGGTACCACGGCGTATCTCCCTGGACGCAAAAACTCGGCTATTCGGGCATCATCGAAGAAGACGTTTGCAACAACCTTTATATCGAGTGGAACCATCCCGAACAATTCGAGGCTCTCTGCCAACAGTACGAAGGACAAATCGCAGGCTTCATTTCGCAACCTTATCAACACGGTAACTTTGCGGATAACGAACTGCCCGCCCCCGGATACTGGCAGAAGATTCGCGAAATCTGCGACAAATACGGCGTAGTTCTTATTATCGACGACGTACGCGCGGGCTTCCGTATCGACATCAACGGTTCCGATTACCATTACGGCATTAAATCCGACTTGTCCTGCTTCTGCAAGGCAATCGCAAACGGATACAACGTATCGTGCCTCTGCGGCAACAAGAAACTTCTCAACGCGACGTCCGACATCGCGTACACCGGCAGCTACTGGCTTTCGGCAGTACCGTTTGCGGCGGGTATCGCAACCCTTCGCAAGGCAAAAGCGTTGAACGCTACCGAAGAAAACGCAAAGAAAGGCAAGAAACTTACCGACGGCCTTAAAGAAATCGCAAAAGACAACGGATTCGACCTCCGCGTCACAGGCGAACCGGGTATGTTCTATCTGCGCCTTGCGAACGACCTTCCTTCGCGCGTTATCCATCAGGACTGGGTATGCGAGTGCGTAAAACGCGGCGTATTCTTCACCAGCCACCACAACCACTTCATCAACTATGCACTCAGCAATGAGGACATCCAATACACTTGGGAAGTTGCGGACGAAGCGTACAAAGTAGTGCGTGAACGCTATCCCCAGGCACAACTCATTAAATAATTTTAGGAGGAATCAATTATGGCTTTAACTAAACAAGAGTGGATAAGGCTTGAAGAAAAGGCTGACGAACTGCGCAAACTTTGTCTTTACACCACGCATTGTTCCAGCGGGCATATCGGCGGCAGCATGAGCGCAGCCGACGTCCTCACTGCTCTTTATTACAAGTATATGAATTTCGACCCGAAGAACCCCGACGATCCTAACCGCGACAGATGCATCGTGTCCAAAGGACACATTGGCATTTTCCTTGCGGGTATGTTCGCCGACCTCGGTCTTGTCGGCAAAGACGAACTCAAAACCTTCAACCTTACCGGCAGCCGTCTCGGAATGCACCTTGACAGCAATAAGGTCAAAGGTCTTGACGCGTCCACCGGTTCGTTGGGACACGGCCCCTCGCTTGCTCTCGGCATGGCTTATGCGGCACGTCTTAACAAACAAAACTACACCACGTACGTTATGACCGGCGACGGCGAACTTGACGAAGGTTCCTGCTGGGAAGCGTTCATGGCAATCTCGCACTTCAAACTCACGAACTGCGTCGTTATCATCGACCGCAACCATTTCAGTATCGACGGCAACACCGAAGACGTTATGGCGCTTGAACCCCTTGCGGACAAAATGACCGCTTTCGGTTTCGACACCAAAGTCATCAACGGACATCGTTTCGACGAAATTTGCGACGCTATCGAATACGCAAAGAAAGCACCGAACGGCAAACCCGTTTGCATCATCTCCGACTCTATCAAGGGTGTAGGTATGAAACTTACGTCCGGTAACTTCAAATGGCACTACGGCGCCATCAACGACGAAATGTATGAAACCTGCTTGCACGATCTGGACGAATACAAGAAATCCAGAATCGCTGTGGCTGAAAAGGAGGGCATTTAATTATGGCTGGCGGATTAGTATATACTGCGCTTGAAAGCACATCAATGGCAACTGCCGAAATTTACGGCAAAACTCTTGTAAAACTCGGCGAACAAAACCCCAAAATCGTCGCTCTTACCGCCGACCTTAAAGGCTCGACGAAAATCGGCGACTTCGCGGCGAAATTCCCCGAAAGAACCATTAACGTCGGTATTGCGGAACAGAACATGTACGGCATGGCGGCAGGTCTTGCGAAATGCGGATTCATTCCTTTCGCATCTTCTTTCTCCGTCTTCGCGTCGCTCCGCGCGCTTGACCAGATTCACACTGACATCTGCTATCAGAACGTCAACGTGAAAATCATCGGCACGCACGGCGGTACGTCGTTCGGTCAGGCGGGCTCCACCCACCACGCAATCGAAGACTTCGCGGTTATCCGTTCGCTTGTCAACATGACGCTTATCTGCCCCGCAGACGGTATCGAAACGGGCAAAGCGGTCGAAGCGGCTGCAAACACCGAAGGTCCTTTCTACATTCGTATTAACCGTGGTTTCGACACCAACGTTTACGCGGACGACAACTACGACTTCGAAGTCGGCAAAGCCGTTCTCCTTAACGAAGGTAACGACATCACCATCATCGCGTGCGGCAGCTGCGTATATCAGGCTGTTCAGGCTGCGAAGATCCTTAAATACGACCACGACATCAACGCTCGCGTGCTGAATATGCACACCATTAAACCTATCGATAAGGAAGCAATCCTTGCTGCGGTCAACGACACTCGTCGTATCATCACCGCGGAAGACCACACCGTTATCGGCGGTCTCGGCAGCGCGGTTGCGGAAGTCGTCATCGAAGCAGGTAAGGCTTGCGCGTTCAGAAAACTCGGTCTTCAAGACAAGTTCAGCAAAATCGGTCTCCACGAAGACCTTATGGCTATGCACGAAATCGATGCGGAAGGCATCGTGAAAAACGCTCTTGAAGTCATCAATCAGGACTTCGAAAAAGAAGGCGTCAAAGGCTCTGCCGTCAAAGCGGAATCCGCAAAAGCCGGCGCAGCCGTCAAACTTGCTCCGCAGGGCGCAAACTGGGTAGACGAGGTATAGTATTATGGCAATGACTCAAGGCGATAAGTATGCATTGAGAATTTTCTTCTTCGCCGCGATTCCTTTGGCAAAAACCGTTGCGGAAAACGATCCGAAATTCGTAAAGAAATTCAAGGGCAAAAACTTCGTTTTCCAGATCAGCGTTTTGTCGCCGGAATTCAAGAAGACCGGAAAACTTTCAACGCACTTCGTTGTCAAGGACGGCAAGTGGGAAACTCACACCGGTGAAACCCACCCCCATCCTGATATCGAACTGGAATTTTCAACCCCCGAGAAGTTCATTCTGTTCTTCACCGGAAAAGGTATGCCGCTTCCCAAAATCAAGGGCGCGCTCGCACACCTTCCCACTTTTGTGAACATCCTTATGACTCTTCTCAGAATGGCGGGACTTCTGCAAGCCACCGACGTTCCCGAAAAACCCGAAGATCAGGAACTTTTGGTCTTGCTTTACATCAACCTTCTTACCGTCGGCGTCAGCCAACTTAACAGGGTTGAACATCCCGACGTCAAGCACTTTACGGAAGGCAGCCCCGACCGTGTGTACGCATTTGCGGTTACCGGTCACGAAAAACTCCAAGGCTGGCTCCGCGTTAAGGACGGTCAGACCGTTTCGGGACGCGGCGAATGCAAACGTTGCAAACCTTTCGTATGCATGCGCTTCGACTCTCCCAAACACGCTCTTGAAATTCTCATGAGCAAGGTCGAGATGATTCCTTATATGCAAAAAGGATATCTGTCCATCGAAGGCGCGCCCGAATTCGGCAACGAACTTTCGGCACAGCTCTTCACGGTTGCATATTACGCACAAGGCACGTATCTTGACGATCAGAAGAAACAATAATCTTCAACAATGCAAAGGGCACGCTGTTCAGCGTGCCTTTTTTCGTGCGCCTTTTCAAGGGTTGTTACGCTTGTAAGGAATAAAAAACGGACGGTGGCCCGTCCGCAAAAATCAGATGCTGTAATTTTCGGTAGAATGTTTTTCGGCGTATTCTTCGTCAAGTTTTTTCAGGGTTTCGTTCAGGGGCTTACGCAGTGCGACGTATAAGGTGTAAATGGCAAGCCCGCCGATTTTTATCGACGAATGGAAAACGTCGGACGCGATTTGCGCCTTTATAATGTTTCCGCCGATAAGCGTGCCCACGGGGATAAAGTCCATAATCGCGTAAACGAGCGCGAAGATTATGCTTGCAAGCCCTTGCCTTAAATAAATTTCGCCGTACTTTTCGCTCTTTTTCTTGAAGCAGCAGATTGCGATGCCCGACGCAAGCAGGGCGGCGACGGAAATGCTTTCGACAATTTCGTACGCGATGAAAAGTCCGTGCTTTTTATCGGGATAAAAGTTTTGCATACCGTTGATTATCGGAAGGACAATCACGTTGACAAGCATAAACACGACGGCGATAACCGACGGAATAAAGACGCATTTTTTGTATTCGGTTTCTTCACCCTCGGGGAGCCCGCCTTTTTGCTTTTCGCGCACGGCGTGGAAAATGAAAATGCCGTATTCCACGATAACGCGAAGGGCAAGGACGGTTATCCCCAGGTCAACGACGAAGCCGTCCTGAATCCCCATAAGTTTCAGCGGCGCCCAGAATATCGTAACCGTCGTGTTGTAGTTGAACGCGGTCAGAAACACGCAGCTGACAATCGACGCAATCGCCGTCGCGTAGTAATATTTCGTTTGTTTTTTTCTGCTGTGGAAGTTCAGAAACGTCAGAATTAGGCAAATGAAAGCGATTGCAAGGTACAACGCCGCAAACACCGACACCCATATTATATAAGTGTTTTCGTCGGTGTAGTCCTGCATGAACGTGTAGTTCCGGACGTTGAAGTGAATGAGCGAGATAAAAAGCGCGATGACCGCCGTCGCGTCGTACGCAATTTCTTTTTTGACGCTCATCGGCGCGAAGTTTCTGAAATCGATATATCCCAAGACGAAGGTTAGGGGGATCGCAATAAGTAGGACGACGTTCACGATTGCGGCGGCTTTCATGCTGTCCGTGGAAATCGCCAGCAGGTTGACAAGACTTACCGCCGCCATCACCATAAGCAAAAACCAATAAATATTCAGAAGTTCTTTTTTCTTTTCGTTTTTTACGTTTTGTTCGTCCATACGCTAATGTTATCATTATTCTTTGAAAAAAGCAATTTTATTTTAATTAGTATATTCTTTTAATTTTCCGACACGCTATCAGGGATATGAAAAAATGCTTATTGTTTATGATGACGGCGGCGGTGTTTTTCATCGCGGGTTTTGAAAACCGCGGCGCGGCAAACGCCGCAACACTTTACGATGTTTTCAGCGAACGCTACCTTGAATTTTACGAAAACGAAGTCGCAAAAGAAAAGGTTTTCAGCAAGTATTCGGAGCGCGAACTTACAAAAATGGCAGTTGACAACGATATTTCGGTTGATAAAGTCAAGAAACTGCTTGTATATTGTCACGCAATGAAAAACATCGGGAAGAATTATACGATAAAAGAAGCGGACAAATTATCAAACGCCACGGTAATTTCCGACGCCAGAAAGTACGTCGATTATCTGAAAGCGACAAGGTCAAAAGAAGAACTTGCCGCGCTTGAAAAAAGATTTAAGGAAATCGGCAAGGGACAATAAGCCGACAAAAACCTACAAAAAGGCAACGAAAAAGCCGCGGAATTTCCGCGGCTTTCTGCTGTGTCAAATTATTTCTTATAAGTCTTTTTGAAAAGATCCAGCGAAAGTTCGGTCGTGTATTTGTCGGCTTTTGCCTTTTCGACGGTCTTTTGCTCGATATAAGTTTTGCAGCCTTCTTCCAAAGCGCGGCACGCTTCGAAAGCGTCTTCCAGGGTTTTCCCGCACACGAAAACGCCGTGGTTTGCAAGGAAGCAGGCGTTTCTGCCTTCCATTGCGGCGACGGTATTTTTCGTAAGTTTTTTGGTTCCCGCAAGTCCGTACTTTGCGCAACGGACGTCGCCCAGAAGATACTTTTTCATTTTATCGTTAAAAGCGGGCAGTGAAAGGTGCGTGCTTGCAAAGGTTGCGCCCCAGGTGGGGTGGCTGTGCAGAACGACGTTGATTTCGGGACGTGCGCGAAGAATAGCGGCGTGGATTTTCCTTTCGCTTGTGGGTTTCCGGGGGCCCGTCCATTCAAGCGTTTCGATATCGACGACGGGAAGGTCGTCGGGCGTCATAACGACGTAATCGAGTCCCGACGGGGTGACAAGCGCGTGCTTTTCGTCAAGGCGGATCGAGATGTTGCCCCAGGTGCCTTGCACGAGGTTTTCTTCCAGCATTCTGACGCCTGCGTCTTTGACCATTTGTCTTAATTCTTTTTCGGTAAATGCCATAATAAACCTCCTATTCGCGCTCGGCTTTCAAAAGCGCTTCCTGATTCGTCTTGCTGTATTTTTTGCGATACACGACGTGTTCCAGCACCGCGCCGATTTTGCCGACGGGTTTGCAGCCGCCGACGGCTTGCGCCATGATAAGGGTATGGGCGGCTTTGTCAAGGACAAGACAAGCGGTGAACGCTTCGTTGAGCGTCGTGCCTGTCGAAAGAATACCGATGTCCGAAAGCAGGCATGCTCCGCGGCCTTTAAGCGCCTTGGAAATGCCAAAGATGTCGTTGGTTTTTGCGGTTCTTGCGGTAGGACCGACGATTTGCGCCATATCGTCCAGAACGGGCGGAATGGTGACTTTTTTATTTGCGACGGTCAGTGCGAACACGGGCGAAGTAATCATAATCGCGCCGACGTCCTGTCGCGCGCCGTACAGTTTAACGTGCAAAAGCGCGTCTTTCAGAGTGTCGGAAGGGCATTTGTCGGTTTCGTTGAATTTTACCTCAATGATATCTTCAACGGTCAAATCTTTGAAGTTAACCCCCGATTTGGTGATAAGCATACTTTCCGAGTCCACTCTTGCGCTGATGTTGTTGGTGTGCGCGCCGAAAAGATTTTCGTCGTAAACCTTATGCGCGTACTCAACCATTGTGTTTTTGAGTTTTTCGTTCATAACGACTCCTTATTAAAAACAGCGGGCGGAAAAAACCGCCCGCAAGTTTTAACGATTATTTCTTTTTGGGTTTTTCGAAACTGCGTTGAAGTTCGGGCGTGCCTTGTGCTTTTACGAGAGAGAAAACTTTGTCAAAGCGTTCAAGCGCGGCGTCGATGACTTCGTCGGTGTCCGCCATGGAGGTGTAAAGACGGCTTCCTGCAAGGGTAACGATACCGTTTGCCATGTACGCAGCGCCCATATCTTTCATGGCTTCTGCGCGGGCTTCCATTTCGGGCTTGTTTTTGAGAAGTCCCAATGCGGATTTAAGGAAACTGAAACTGCTGTAATCGAAGCTCATTGCGCCGGTGCATTCAAGGTGAACGATGCTGCCCTGGTTGTAAACGACGTAAGGAAGATTGTGTTTTTTGACAAGGGCTTTAAGGCCTGCCGCAAGTCTGTCGCCCGCAATACCCGCTTTTTCGCAAGCGTTGTATTTTTCGATGGCCTTGATGCAGCAGTATCCTGCGTATGCGGACAAGGGGTTTGCCGCGAGAGTGCCGCCGACGTACGCTTTTTTGCCAAGGCCCGCAACGCCCGCCGCCATAAGGGAGATGTATTCGCGTTTGCCGCCTACGCCGCCCGCTGCGGGATAACCGCCGGCGATGATTTTGCCGAAGATGGTAAGGTCGGGTTTGACGTTGAAGAAACCTTGCGCTCCGCCAAGACCCATACGGAAACCGGTAACGACTTCGTCAAAGATGAAGAGCGCGCCGTATTTGTGGGCAAGTTCAAGGGCTTTCTGGTTGTAATCGAAGTCAATGGGGCGAGTGCCGCTTTCGGGGCCCACGGGTTCAACGATGACGCAAGCCGTGCCGCCGCGAAGTTTATTGCGCCTGAGCATACCTTCCAGCATTTTCAGGTCGTTGGGGCGGACTTCGTCGGTGGAGCCGTAGCAGCCTTTGGGAATGCCGTGGCTTTCAAGAAGGTTGCGGCTTCCGGGGATTTTCAGACCATAGACCATCTGGTCGGACCAACCGTGATATGCGCCGCCGATTTTGATGACGCGTTTGTTTCTGGTTGCACAACGGGATACGCGGATTGCCGCCATGACGGATTCAGTACCCGAGCCGAGCATACGGAACATTTCGCACGCAGGCATATGTTTATTGATCTCTTTTGCAAGCAGAAGTTCCGCTTCGTGGAAAAGACCGGTAACGGGACCGCAGGATTTGATAAGTTCGATCGCCTGTTCCTGAACTTCGGGGAAGTTGCTGCCGAGGATTGTCGGGCCGCCCGCTTGCAGGAAGTCGAAGTATTTATTGCCGTCCGCGTCGTAAAGGTATGCGCCTTCGGCTTTTACCATGCACATGGGGAAGGGTTTGTTGAAAGCAAGGTTGTGCTGAACGCCGCCGGGGATATATTGTTTTGCCTCGGTGGTGATTGCTTTGGATTTCGCGCATTGTTTGTCGAAGTAGTTTTCGACGATGTCCTTATACGCTACGTCCGATACGCAATAGATGGGTTTGCTCGTGAGTTCGTGCAACTCGTTGTAGATGTCTTGCGCTTTCGGCCATTTGCCTTGTTCGCAAGCGTAACCGTTTCTGCTCATAGTGAAGTCCTCCTAACGTTTTAAGTAGTTAATAAATTTATCGATTGACTGTTTGATTTCAACGTCGTCAAAGGGTTTGTTTTTGATGAAGCGTTGAAAAACAATTCCGAAATATGCGCCGAGGATATATGCCGAAAGTTCCTCGGGGGTGAACGTTTCCAGAAGTTTCGCGTATGCCGCGTGCGTTTTTATGCGCTCCGCCGCAATATCGTAAATTTTCGAGAAACTGCTTTCGCCTTTGCACAGGATACCGCGCATTAAAAGATTGCCCGTAAGGTAAGGGTAAGGTATCGTGTCGTCGACGAGTTTGTCGATGAGCGCCGATATGGAAACTTCCTGCTCGGATTCTTCAAAGACCGAAACAAGGTCGTTGATTTCTTCCGCCGCGATTTGTTCCATAAGGTCGTCCAGCGAATTGAAGTGAGTGAAGAAAGTGCTGCGCGATACGTCCGCCGCCTCCGATATTTCGTCGATGGTAACGTTCCCGAGACCTTTTTCTTCAAACAGTTTTTTCGCCGCGTGCAACAACGCTTTGTGGGTGTTGTTTTTTTTGCGCAGACGGCGTGACGTTTCCAATGGTGCCATAAAATCTCCTTTTAATATATTTTGATTATATCACTAAAATAATACGGTTGTAAAGAGATTTTTGTATTAAAGTACAATTTTGTACTGACGGTCAGTTTATTGATAACAACGTCCCGAAAATTTTCATTTTTTGCCGTTTTTCGTCTTTTTTCGCGCATTTTGGCGCGATAGCGCGCCCGTAAGGCGGTCAAAACCATTGACAAAACGAAAAGTCGCAAGTATAATAGGGCAATAGACATTGGCATATTTTATATGCCTTTGATTTTTTATGGAGAAGAAAAATGGAAAAAGAAGTTTTTTTAACCAAGGAAGGCTACGACAAATTAAAACGCGAATATGACGAACTCAGTTCGACAGGTCGCAAAGAAATGGCGGAAAAAATCAAAATCGCCCGTGAGTTCGGCGATCTCAGCGAAAATGCGGAATACGACGCCGCCAAAGAAGAGCAGGGTTTCCTTGAAAAGCGCATTCGTGAAATCAACGAAATGCTCAGCAACTGCACGATTATCGACGAAAGCACGATCGATACCAAAACCGTCAGCGTCGGTTGCATCGTAAAACTTCAAGATCTGGAATTCGGGGACAAACTCGAATATAAAATCGTTGGCGTTTCGGAAGCGAAAATCGAAGAAAATCTTATCAGCAACGAATCTCCTCTCGGCAGCGCGCTCATCGGCAAGAAAAAAGGACAGGAAGTCGTCGTTACCACCCCCGGCGGCGAAGCAAGATTCAAAATTTTAAGCATTAACGCATAAGAGGTCAAAATGGCAGAAAACGACGTCCGAAACAACGAACAACAGGAAGATTTAAGCGAGCTTATCAAGGTTCGCCGCGACAAACTGCGCGATTTGCAGGATGCGGGCAAAGACCCGTTCAGAGAAGTCCGCTTCGAAAAAACGGCGATGTCCAAGGAAATCGTCGATAATTTTGAAAAATACGAGGGCAAAACCGTGTCGCTTGCCGGCAGACTCGTCAGCAAACGCGTCATGGGCAAGGCAAGTTTCGCGCATATCCTTGACGGCGACGGTCAGATTCAGCTTTACTTTAAGCGCGACGTTCTGGGCGACGAGCCGTATGCGGAATTCAAAAAATACGACATCGGCGACATCATCGGCGTTACCGGCGAAGTTTTCGTGACTCACATGGGCGAAACCACCGTCAACGTAACTTCGGTGAAACTTCTTTCAAAGTCGCTTTTGCCGCTCCCCGAAAAGTTCCACGGACTTACCAACACCGACCTTCGTTATCGTCAGCGTTACGTTGACCTTATCGTCAATCCGGAAGTCAAGTCGGTTTTCGTGAAACGTAGTATGGTTCTTCGCGAAATCAGAAACTTTTTGGACGAAAAAGGGTATCTGGAAGTCGAAACCCCCGTTCTGCACAACATCGCGGGCGGCGCAAACGCAAGACCGTTCATTACGCACCACAACACGCTCGATATCGATATGTACCTTCGTATCGCCTTGGAACTTTATCTTAAACGCCTTATCGTCGGCGGGTTTGAAAAAGTTTACGAAATCGGCAGGGTTTTCAGAAACGAAGGTATGGATCAACGCCATAATCCCGAGTTCACTTTGCTGGAACTTTACGAGGCATACACCGACATTCACGGTATGATGGATATCACCGAAGGTATGTTCAGACACGTCGCAAACAAAGTTTGCGGCACGGGCAAAATCACCTTCGACGGCGTGGATTTGGACCTTGACAAACCTTTTGAAAGAATTTCGATGGTCGAGGCGGTCAGAAAGTACGCAGGCGTCGACTTTGACAAAATCGAAACACTGGACGAAGCAAGGGCGGTCGCGAAAGAACATCATATCGAATACGAACAACGCCACAAAAAAGGCGACATTCTCAATCTGTTTATCGAGGCGTACGTCGAAGATAAACTCGTCCAGCCCACGTTCCTTACCGGACACCCCGTGGAAATCAGCCCGCTTGCAAAGCGCGATCCCGATCATCCCGGCTACACCCAGCGTTTTGAGTTGTTCATAAACGGCAGGGAATACGCCAACGCTTTTTCGGAACTTAACGATCCCATCGACCAGCGCGGCAGATTCGAGGCTCAGGTGGAACTCAAAAAACAGGGCGACGAAGAAGCCAACGACATCGACGAAGATTATCTCACCGCAATGGAATACGGCATGCCCCCGACGGGCGGATTAGGCGTCGGCGTCGACCGTCTTGTAATGCTTGTTACGGGTGCGGAGACGATAAGGGATGTATTGTTGTTCCCCACAATGAAACCTATTAAAAAGTAAATATTTTGCGCCTTTTCGGCGTTTTGACGGAACCCTGCTCAGTTACGTACGGCAAAGTACGCGCCTTCGCACGAACCCGTCAAGAACCCCGAAAATCCATCAAAATCTTTACTTTTTAAGAAAGCCAAATAATAATTAAAGCACCGATTTTTCGGTGCTTTTTCGTTAGAGTTTATATCGTTGTGCGGTTGTTATTGATTGTTGCGGAAGCCGAATCCGCTGACTTCTTTCGCCTTATTGATATAGGTGAACGCGTCGGGATCGACGTCTTTTATGATTTGTTTGAGCAGGGCGGATTGCTTTTTCTTCACGACGCAGACCAGGATTTTTCTGGTGGAATTTGTATAGATGCCTTCCGCGTGGATTATCGTGCCTCCGCGGTGCAGGATTTGCACGATTGCGTCGCCGACTTCTTCCGCCTTATCGGTGATGATATTAAACACGACGCTGGATTGCGTACCCGTCGTGATGACGTCCGCAACCTCGCTTGTCAAAAACAGGGTGATGAACGAATAAAATATCGGGGAAGCGATTTTGACGAAAGTCGTGTTCGCGTCCATGCCTTTTGCCGACAGCAGACCGACGATACCCGACAGCAAAACGACGATGCTGTCAAACAGGAAAATAAACCAGCTTGTATTAAGTTCGGGCTTTTTCTTGTTTGCGATTTTCCCAAGTATATCCGTGCCGCCCGCGCTGCTGTTCGTAAGAAGGGAGCCGCCAAGCGCAACGCCCGAAATGACGCCGCCCGCGATTGCCGAGATTATCGTCAGACTGCTTTCCATGCCCGAGCCTTGAAATACGGGCAGTTTAAGTGCGGAAAACAGTGCCATAAAGCCCGAATATCCGACGGTTACTATGGTCGTATTGATTGCAAATTGTTTGTTGAGCGTGAAAAACGACGCGATAATAAGCGGCAGATTCAGCACGAAAATCGTGACGGCGGGGTTGAACACGCCTTCCGCAAGTTTATGGTCGTACAGATTGACGACGTTGTACACGATACTCGCGATACCGCCTACGCCGCCCGGGGCAAATGCGTTCGGGACAATAAAGACGTACGACGCCACCGCGCGAAGCAGTGCGAAGAATAGCAAAAGACCGTAAAACCCGACACGACTTAAAAATTTTTTCGATTTCTCTGATTTCATAGCCCGTAATATAAACTTATAAAAGAAAATTGTCAACAAAAATATCTCATGTTCGACACAAAATATTTTGTCGATAGACACGGTATTCCAAAAAAGATATATTTATATATCAATCTTCAAGTTTTTTGAGCTCCTCGTCGTCCGAAGAATCGTCGGGTTCCACCGATTGATGCACGCGCGCCGACACGTCTTTAAGGTCATATGTTTTGACGTCGAAACTGCCGTCCTTGTCCATTATTTTGACCTTGACCTGCTGTTTTAAGATGTCGTTGCTTTCCACGACGCCTTCGCCGTCGGGAGTTTTTGCGCGACTGCCGACCTTGGGCATTTTTTTGTACATTTCGGCGTAGTAATCGTTCTCGAATTTCAAGCAGCACATAAGACGTCCGCAAACGCCGCTGATTTTTGTGGGGTTAAGCGACAGTCCTTGCAGTTTCGCCATTTTGATGGAAACTTTCGCAAAGTCGGGAAGACAGGTGTTGCAGCAGCACGGCCGTCCGCAGGGGGCAAGCGCGCCGCGCATTTTCGCGTCGTCGCGTTCGTAAATCTGGCGAAGTTCGATGCGGTTTCTGAACACGCCCGCAAGGTCTTTGACAAGGTCGCGGAAATCGACTCGTCCCGCCGCCGTGAAGTAAAAGATAATCTTCTGACGGTCAAAAGTGTATTCCACGTCCACAAGTTTCATATTAAGGTTGTGTTTTTCGATTTTCTCGTTTGCGATGCGAATGGCTTCGGGACGTATGGCAAGGTTTTTTTCCACCTGTTTTTTGTCGGCGTCGGTGGCTTTCCTTAAAACGGGTTTCAAAGGTTGCACGACGTCTTTGTCGTCGACTTCGCGGTTTGAGAGCACGACTTCGCCGTATTCCGTGCCGCGCGCCGTTTCGACAATCGCAGCGTCGCCTTCCGAAAACGAAATTTTCTCGGGGCTGAAATAGTACACCTTGCACGAGTTCTTAAATTTTATGCCGACTATCGTTACTGACATTTATATTTAACCTCCAAAATACCGAGAAGCAGGTTTTCGACAACGCCGGTGCTTCCCACGTAAAAACTCAATTTTTTTCTTTCTTCGTTGACAAGATAAAGTATGTTGGAAAGGGCGTCAAGCGAAAAGCCTTTCGACAGCGTTTCGATTTCCCATTCCTTATGTTTGCTCATGATAAGGTTCTTGTCGGTTTTTGCCGCAATCATATCGCGAAGCACTATTGAGAGCGCGTCCAGAAAAACGGGCAAATTATCCTTATCAAGGGTTTTATCGTTCAAAAACGACGCCACATCGCTGCTTTTTTTCAGATTGTTGAGTATGAATATGGCGCGGTCGAACGTTTCCGAAAAGGCGGAGTTTGACGAAATTTCCTTTGCGCGCCACAGCATACCGTCGGCGCAGGCGGCGGCAATCGTCGCGTTTCCGACGGCAACGCCCGAACAAATCAGCGCGGCTTTTATATCGTCCGCGGAAAACCTGTCAAGGGTTATTTTTTTCGTTCTCGACTTCACAGTGTCCAGAATCGCGCTTTCGCTGCCGACTCCCAGAAATATGCTCACCGCTTTTTGCGGTTCTTCCAGAGTTTTCAGCAACTTGTTTTGCGCGGCGGGGTTCATTTTGTCCGCGGAATTTACAAAGTACAGTTTGTTGTCGCTCTCAAACGGTTTCGTCTCGGTGTCTTCGATAAGGGCGGCGACGTCTTCGACCTTGATTTTTTTGCCGTCTTCGTTGATGAATTTCACGTCGGCGTGATTCCCGTTCAGCACTTTTTTGCAAACGGGGCAGGTCGTGCAGGCGTCCTTGCAATATACCGCGCACGCAATCAGTCTGAAAAGATTCTGCACGGCGAAAACGTCGGGCGAGATCACCATATAAGCGTGCGACAAATTGCCCGTGTCGATATCGTGTTTTATTAAGTTGTAGGCGCGGCTCTTTTTCAGAGCGTCCTGAAACTCAATCATCTGATAAGTCCTTTTTCGCGAAGGGCGTCGATAATGCGCTTGCTCGTGTCGGTTTTGCAGTCACAGGGGACGATGCGGATCACCCTTTCCGGATTTTCGTCGGCGATGTCGGAAAAGCCCTTGTAAACGCGGGCGTGGAAATCGCCCGATTCCACCTCGAAACGGTCGCCCAGTTCTTCCGCCTTTTTGCGGCTTCTGAACATTTTGTCGTGGGGCAGGTCGATGAAAACCGTTGCGTCGATGGGGCAGCCCTCGATTGCTTTTGCGTTTATGTTTTTCACGACGTCGGTGCCGAGTCCGCGTCCCGCGCCCTGATAGGCGACGGAACTGTCGACGTGCCTGTCGCAAATCACGATTTTTCCTTCGTTAAGGGCGGGAATGACGACTTCCCTTAAAAGTTGCGCGCGTGCCGCTGCGTAAAGATACGCCTCGCACTCGGGCGTCATATCCGCGCTCTCCGGCGAGAGAAGTATTTCGCGAATTTTTTCGCAAATGGGAGTGCCGCCGGGCTGACGAACGAGAACGGCGGGTTGCGACGTTTTTTCAAGATATTCCATAAGAAGACGAACCTGCGTGGATTTTCCGACGCCTTCGCCGCCTTCAAAAGTGATAAATTTTCCTTTCATAATGATGTCCGTTAATTATTCTACTTATCTATTGTAACATATAATTTGTCGTTTACAAAACCAAAAACGTCGCGGTCTTTCAAAAAATCGGCAATATTTTCGGTAATTACTTCGCCGTACGCGACGACGGGAATGCCCGGGGGATACGTCCCGACTTCCCCGAGCGACACGTGACCTATCGCGTCGTGCAGCGGAAGATACGCGCCGCCGCCCGTTACTTTTTTGAAAACAGGCGCGGGCAAGGGCGGAATTTCACGCGCGCTTTCGCATTTCACGTCTTTTAAGGCGTCGTAAATATCGTCGATTCTTTCCTCGTTTTCGGGAGACAGTATAAAGACCGCCAAATCGTAAAAGGTCATTTCCGGCACGACGTTTTTACTCCTAAGTGCCGAAAACCCGTTGTCCCCGCACCTTACGACAAGCCTTGTGAAGTCGTCGTTTTCAATTATTTCCAGAGGCAGTTTTTCTTTTAATAAGTTTACCTTTTCAAAAAGTTTTTCATACTTTTCTTCGCCCGATATTCTTCTTTCGTCAAGGGAATAATCCATGCTTGCAAGGGTAAGATAGCACGGGCTTGTGGTGTGCAAATCGGCACGTAAACGCAACAAATCGTCTGTTAAAGTATCGTTATTGCAAAATAAAGCCGCCCCACCCGAATACACGGGCAAGGTTTTGTGAAAGCTTGTAACGGAGATGTCGGAAAATCCCGAAAAGCCTTTTTCAAAGCGTTCTGAAAACGGGAAATGCGCGCCGTGCGCCTCGTCTACGAAAAGAAATTTGCCACGTTTTTTCACAAGCGCGGATATACTTTTTGCGTCCGCGGTCATTCCGAAGTAATTCGGTGACGTTATGACGCACGCGCCCGCAGACGGATATTGTTCAAGCGCGGTTTCGACGTCTTTTTCCGTCACGGGCAAAGGGATTCCGTTTTTGTCGAAAGACGACGGAATATATCTTACCTTAAACCCGAGCGTTCTTGCCGCCGCGTAAACCGACTTGTGCGAAGAGCGGGCAACGATTATTTCGTCGGTGCGGTTTCGTATCGCGCTCATTGCGATAAAAACCCCCGTCGTGCTGCCCGAGGTCAGATAAAAGCAGTTTTTCGCGCCGTACGTTTTCGCGCATTCCTTTTCGCTTTCAAGTATCGCGCCCGTCGGATTTTGCAGATTGTCCGAAAAATCGAGTTCGGTCACGTCGTATTTCGCGCTTGAAAAAAGCGGATTATCGCCCGTGCCGAAGTGCGCCGGCATATGGAAGCGCGCGGGATTTTTTGCGACGTATTCGCAGATTTTGTCGTACAACGGTTTCATAATCCTTATTATATATTGTTTTCGCGCGTTTGTCTAAATAAAAGTCAAGTAAAATTTGAAAACCCTTGCAAATTCCGCGGCGGTGTGGTAATATAATGAAAAGGGGAAAACCCAAATAAGACAAATTTGAAAAGGAGACGTTACTATGGCACACAAAATCAGTGATGAATGCATCGCTTGCGGAGCGTGCGCGGACACTTGCCCGGTAGGTGCTATTTCCGAAAACGGCGGTAAATACGAAATCAACCCCGACGAATGCATCGATTGTGGCGCTTGCGCAGAAGGCTGCCCCGTCGGAGCAATCCAAGGCTGACAAACACAAAAAAGAAAGAACTCCCCCGGATTTTTCCGGGGTTTCTTTTTGGAAAAAACACGGCGGAAACTGAAAAATCCGCCGTTTTTTGACAAAATCCGAAAAAATGTAAAAATCGTCAAATAAAAAAAGGGATTCGATTGTTTATTTGTTGCAAGGGTTATATCGGTTGCAAAATTCTTCCCGACTTTGTATAATATGCCTATTAAATAAAAGAGGTTTTCCGTTTGGATAATAAACGCCTTGACATTTTAATAGCGCGCATCAAGGAATCGGGCGATGAAACCGCTTTTGCGGAGTTTTACGAACTCACGTCAAAAGGTTTGTTTTCGTATTTATTGTCGATAGTAAGGAGAAGGGAAGTTGCCGAAGACCTTATGCAGGATACGTACATGCGTTTCAGACAAAGCGTGCAAAGTTACAAATCGGGCAATCCGGCGGCGTTTCTTATCGAGATCGGCAAAAACATCGCCTTCAACCACATAAAGCGCGCGAAGTACGAGACCGCGACGGATTTTTCGGAGTGGGAACCCGTGTCCGGCGAAAAGAGCGTCGAAGATCTTGCCGACACCACCGTCACCGACGCGATGAAAAAGGTGCTGACCGCCGACGAAGCGCAAATCGTTATGCTGTACGTCGTGGCGGGATTCAAACATCGCGAGATTGCTGAAATTGTAAAAAAACCCGTGGGCACGGTACTCTGGACGTACAACAACAGCCTTAAAAAACTCAGAAAATACTTAAAGGAGGAGCAAGCGTGAACAACAAAGATTTGAAAAACAAATTAAAAAGCGAAATCGAAAGCATTACGCCGCGCGTTTACGACAACGTCGTGCAGTCCTCCTATATCGAAAAACCCGTGGCGAAAACAAAAAAAGCGGGCACAAGCAAAGCGTTCAGAATCGCGACGTCCGCCGTGGCGTGCGTGCTGATTATGGCAATCGCGATTACCTGCGGCGTCTTATTCGCGCCGAAAAAAGATAATTCGCCGATAAGCAATTACTATTACGTGCAAGTTTCTGCGGGCGCGGACAAAGCGACTGCGGCGGCGGACGAAAAAACCGACGGCGCAAAAATCACGCTCACGTTAAACAGCGAGGAAACCGTGGAAACGGTGCGCGCCGAAAACGTGGACGGCGACATGATACTGCATCTTTCGGGCGAATTGAAAGGGCTTAAATTTGACGCTGCGACAAGAAAAATCAACGAAGCCGCGCGGACGCTCAAATTCGTCGATGACGCGGACGGGCTTTCCGTTTCCGTCTCCGGCGAGACCGCCGAAAGCTTTGCAAAACGGCTTCGGGCGGCGTTTGACTTTTCGCTGTCGATAAAGACGATTTCAAAGGAAGACCTTGCAAACCGTGCGAAGAAATATTTACAAAACGCAACTTCATCAATGAGTTTTGAACAATTAACCGCCGCTTTTGCCAACAGAAAGAGTCTGTTGGAAGAATCCTGGCGCGGCGACGGAAGCTTATTTTCGGACGTTTGTTATAAATATGCGGAAGAAGAAATCAAGCGACAAAATATCGGCGACTACTTAATAAGCTTTACAAAGGGCTCTTACGTCGAAATGATTGAAAGCCTTAAAAGAATCGAAAGCAGTTGCGAGAAATTAGGGCTGACCGAGGTGCAGGCAAAAGTTGCGGAAATCCGTATCTCCCTTGAAAACATCGACTTTGCGAAAATCAAGGCGTTGTACGACAATTATATCACCGGTTTAATCAACGATATTCTGAACCCGAGCGAACAAACATCGAACGGTATTTTTAATATTTAATAAACAATATAAAAACAGAAACAAGCCTTATCGGAAACGGTAAGGTTTTTTGTTGCAATTTAATATAAATAAGAATTGAGAAGAAATATCGAAAATATATCGTTTTTGAGAAAAATAAAAAAGTTTCAAAAAATCCCAATAAAACGCGCTCGTCGATTGTTTACTTTGCGAAAACAATTTGAAAAACACGGAGGTTTTACTCAATATGAAAAAGAAAATCCTGGCAATACTTCTTGTAGTATCTATGGTAGCGGCTCTTGCGGTCGGACTTACCGCCTGCAATAAGGATAAGAAAACCGCGCCTGCAAAAGCAAACAACGCCGAAACTCTCGGCACGGCAATCGCAGTCGCGATGAACTCTTCGGCAGCGGGCACTGCTTCGGCGGAAGGCGATGAAAACGTTGATCCTTATTTCACCATCAAAGGCATTCCTGGCATCAGCCTGGCAACCAACGAAATCGCAAAATACCTTAACGAATACGTAAACAATGCAAAGGCGTACATCAAAGATCACAATGTTGACGTCAAAGTGGAAGCATCCAACGAAAAAGACGGCTATAACTACAAAATGCTCGTGACCGTCACTTATAAAGACGCCGATGGCAAAGACGTATCCGACGTATCGACGATTTACATCAACGCAAAGAAAATCAAAGACGGCGAAGTTTCCAAGGAAGACGCAGACATCAACGGCAAAGACGACTATGCTTTTGAAGCGGTTGTAATGCACGGCGAAAAAGAATTTGTCAAAATCAGTGGAACCTGCACTTATGACAAAGAGAAAGATACAATGGTGTTCGCATTTGGAGCAGGCACCGGTCTTAAAGTTGACGGTGTTGGCGTAAACGTCAAGGCATGGTCCAACGACAACGGTGGTGTTGTGGTTGAAGTTAACGTCGGTGTTGACAACGCATGCAAGGTCAACGTGAAAGTCGAACTTGGCAAAATCAGCGATACCGAACACGGCGCGAAAGTCTACGTTGACGTAGCGGTCGGGAAAGAAGGTCAAGAAACCGTTAAAGTGAACGTCGTTGCAAACGTTATCTCGAATGCAAACGCAACCAACCTTGACAAAAACGACTTTGCAATCAATGGTACGGCGGCGGTTGTCGTTGTGGGCTCTGTAAACGTGAACGTCGATATCAGCGGCGTTGCAAAATACGTCCCCGGTGAGCCGGAAGTCGAAAACGGCAAATACGTTGTACAAGTCAGCGGCAACGCCAGCGTCCAAGTCGGCTAATAATATGCTTATTATCGGATTACGACAGTAATCTTTCCACCTAAATCAAAGGAACGTCCCGATTTTCGGGGCGTTTCTTTTTGCAAAAATTCACCTTGCGAAAAAATGAAAAATTTCAAACATTTTTCAATAATATGCAAAACATTGTCATATTTTGTATGCAATAATGCAATCAAGAGGTGAACAAAATGAAAAAATTATTTGCAATAATCAGAAACACAAAGGTTAAAACCCCCGCCCGCCGATCGCTCGAAATATATCATATCGACAAAGGATTTTCGGAGCCCCTTTTTGAGTGCGCGGATTACGTCGTGTCCCGCACGAGCGGACTTTTTGAAAACGCGGAGTATCACGAAGTCACAAACGCCTTTGGCGTAAAGTTCAACGTGACGAAAAGCGTTTTATAAATCGCGAAGCGAGAAAAAACCGTCGGAAAGCGACGGTTTTTTCATCATATTGTTTTCGGTTTATTAAAACTTCACAAGTTCCGGCTCGCGGTTCACGTATCGGGTGAAACCTTCAAAGCCGATTTCTTTCATTGCCGCCGCGATTTTGTCGTAATTATAAGCGATGCTGTTTGTGCGGTGTGCGTCGCTGCCGAAAGAAATTTTCCTTCCGCCGAGCTCGTAGTATCGTTTCAGGACGTCGACGTCGGGGATTGACAGGTGTCGCAAAGAAAACTCGCTTGTGGTTTTTCCGCCGCGATAAGTTTTGCTGTTGACTTCCAGGCACTTATCCTTTTCGATGATGGCGGTGAGGATATCGTCAAAGACGTCCGAGAACTCCTCGTAAAACATATCGGGCTCCTTATACGGCGCGTTTCTTTGGATATAGCCGATGTGGCCGATGATGTCGTAGGGGTAGGGCGCGTCGACGCTTTCCCGGACGGCTTTCAGGTATTCGAGATAGGCAAAGTGTTTATAGGGGCACTTATTGAAATATTCCGCGTAATAGACCTCGCTGCCGAGCACGCAGTGAACGCTGTTGATAATGACGTCGAAGTCGATATCGGCAAGGTCTTTGATATACAGATTGTTTGCCGATTTCAAGTAACCGAGTTCCGCGCCCATGGCAAGGCGGAAGTTTTTCTTATTGAAGCGGCGTTTGAAGTCCTGCATCGCGGCGACGTACGCCGACATATTTATTTGAGGGTTGTCATATCCGATGACCTGATAATCGCGGTTGACGTGATCGGTGATCGCGACATAGTCGCAACCGCGAGAAAGCGCCGTCGCAACGACGTCTTCGACCGCCTCCATGCCGTCGTCCGAAAAAATGCTGTGAACGTGCGAATCGTGCATAAAATTCCTCCTAACGATTATTATACAAACGTAAGGACAATATGTAAAGGTTTTTCGCAAAATATTACACGCGGGCGCATTTGTAACGTTTAGGTTAAAAATTACCTTAAAACGATTTGCCGATAACCCCGAAACGGCGCGAGTCGGGCGGAAATCCCGACTTAGCCTTGACAAGAAAACTAATAAATATTAAAATGTAAAATGTAGAGATATACGCACGTCTGCGTGCGTGTACAATTTAAATCTCAAAAGGAGACGAAAAATGAAAAACAAGAATTTTTTGCGAGTACTCGCAATAGTTTGCGTTCTCGTTTTGTGCGTCGGCGTTCTGGCTGCCTGCAAAAATAAAGGAAACGGCGGCGGAAACCAAGGCGGCGGAACGGGCGGCGGTGGCGGAACCGGCGGTGGCGGAACCGGCGGCAACCAAGCAGGCGCCTCGATGAACGCATTTGTCAACACGATGTTCCAAAGCGCAAACGAAATCGCAAACGGCACTTCGTTTGAACTTGCCGACGGCAAAAACATCGCTTTGAGCCTCGGCGCGACAATCACCCTTAAAAAGGACGGCGGCGTCCAAGAAAAAATGCCGATCGAACTTGCTCTGAAAGGTTTTCTCGACCGTCAGAACGTCATCGACAAATATATTGTTGACGCAAACGGCGCATACGTCCTTATCGACGGCAAGTACGTGTCGTACGACGCAAGCCTCCACGAAGGACAAACGCGATATACGAAAGCAGTTGCTCTCACGGAAAGCAACGAAACTTATATCGACGTGTCCGCGCGCATTAACGGCGTTGATTCTTTCCGCCTTATTTACGAAAAAGACTTCCTTTACGCAACGATCGCAGGGAACAAAGTCGGCGTCGACCTTACGAAACTTGAAAAGACCGCAAACGGACAAACCGTCAAAGACGCGCTTTTCACAAAGATCGAAGGGCTGCTCAAAAACAACATCGTAAAGAGCGTTGTCGAAGCTTTCAACGGCGGCGACTTTGACCTTAACGAAGTTATCACCGGGCTTATCAACACGTTTGTAAAGAAAGAGTATATGCCGTACAGCGACACGCTTGTCAATGCGGCAAGCAGAAACCGTTACAACTTAGTTAACGGCGAATATGTGAAAGACGCAAACGGCACATACGTTGTGAAAACCCTTGCCGACACAATTTTTGAGAAGGACATTTCTTTCAGCGGCATTTCGATCAACAACATGCTTTCGGATATATTCGGCGGCAAAGAAAAGTTTTACAGTTACTTTGGCGAAACCCTTGACGTTCAGGGCATTCTTACCGCGGACTTAAAAGGAACACCGTTTGCAAGCAACTTGTTCAGCGAACCTACCTGGTACACCTGGAAAAACGGTCAGTTCCAAGAAGCGAACAAAGGTTACACGTCCGTCAAGAACGACCTGTCGCAAAAACTTTCCGCAACGATCGCGCTCAATCCTTTCAGCCTTGGCGAAAGCATTGCCGTGACGAAAAACAGCGCAATCAAGTTGGGCTTTGAAAAAGAAAAGGGCGCAAACGGCAGCATCGGCAAGATGAGCAAATTCTTCCTCGACCTTAACCTGCCCGCAGGTACGGAAAACAGGACTTTCGGTATCGAACTTGCAATCACCGACCTTAAAATCGGAAACGATAAAGACGCGATTTCCACGACGGCTGTAAACAAAGAAGAATACGGCGCAATGAATATCGACGCAGGTCTTGATTTCGACTTCGGCGAAGACCTTCTGAGCCTTGTCGCACACGACTACACAAATCCCAACGGCTTGAAAATCAAAGTCGGCGGCGACGATCTGAAATACGACGAGGCAACGAAAACGCTCACCGTTCCCAAAACGCTGAAACTCAATATCAAAGGAACGCTCGATTTCGTAAATATCCAAAACACTCGCGCGGTTGCAACGATTACCGCAAACGATAAAGTGTTTGCAAAACTTCAACTGTATTCCGTCAACTTAGGAACACCGGAAAACCCCGATTACGACCTGCAACTTGACGCGAAAATCATGGAAGAATACAAAGGCGTTCTCCCCGCAATTCTCGATATGTGCGTCGCGCTTGGTAAAAACGGCGCAATCGGCATTAACGGCTTTAAGAAAGTAGACGGCAAATGGGGCTTCTATGCTGCGGACGACACAGACAAAGTCGGCGGCGTCCTGTACTCGGTCTATGAAGTGCGCACAGACGGCAATTACAAACGCGGCGCGTATGTTACTGCGGAAGAAGGCTACACCGGCGTTAAATTTGTTCAAAACCAAGACGGCACGTATGCGGTTGACGCAAACGGCACGTTCAAGTTTGTTGCCGACGAAACAGCAGAAACTTACTTCCCGATTCTTGCGGAAGACGGCTACACCGGCGTGAAATATAAGAAATTCAACGTTTCTTACAGCTTTGCAAAAGTCAACGAATCCATCAATCATCTGGTAACGAGTGGCGAAGCGCACGTCAAAGGGCTCAACTTCGTGAAACTTGTCAACTACCTTATCAATAAGAACGGCAACGGCTTGTTCGTGAACTATGCGGCGCACAAAGCCGAAGCGGCAGCGGAAAACGACATCACGATTGGCGACGTTATTATGAACCTGTTGCTTAAAGACAACGTGGGCATAATTCCCGCAGTGTACGGACTTATCGGCATCAATCAGGCGGACGGCCTTGATAACTCGCTCGTTATCGGCGGCGAAAAACTCCTTGCGACGACGTTCAAAAACTTGTTTGAATACAACAACAATAATATCGACGCGGTGAGCATGGTCGCTCTTGCAATGAAATACTTCACGAAGTATCAAGTCGTTCCCGCGGGCAAAACCTACGACTCGGTCGCGGTATATAAGGAATTCGAAACCGAACTTTACAAGTTGACGGCTCGCGGAATTTACGCGCAAGGTCTCAGCAAACAGCTTATGTTGCTCCGTCCGGAAGGATATATGACCGAAGGCGAAAAGTTCTTTGCAAACAATAAAGCGACGGCAACGACCGCAGAAATGCAAAAATACGGTTATGCCGTGGTCGAAGACAGCGATGGCAACAAATATCTGTACCCGTACGTGCTTTATGCAGAGCTTGAAAACGCCGTAAAGAAAAACAACGCGAAATATCTTTCCGATGAAGGGTTCTCGCTTGAAAACGGCAAACTCGTGCTTATCAACAAGCCCGACGGTCCTAACGGCCTTAAAGAAGCAATCGCAAACGAACTTAACCGCACAGCGGCGGGATACACGGAAAGCAACTATATCGACGGCAAAGCCGGTTCGTTGCTCCGTCAGGCATACCGCCTCGGAAAGACCTACGTCCCGTATTTTGATAAGACGGCAAACAGCTGGAAAGTCGAGGAAATAGCTGCGGCTGGCACAAGCGCAAATGCGGAAATCATTGACGACATCGCGCTTAAAGTCATCATCGGCACGAAGAAAGACGGCGACCGCGTAACGTACGGCACCGCAACTGTCGAAGGAAAAGTTTACGGAAAGACGTTCTCGATCAAAGGTTACGTCAACTTCTGTGAATCCGACCCGACAACAGACAGCGATTACAACGAAAACCTTATTTCCGAAGATACAAAGAAAAAGGCTTTTGAAATCCAGATCATCAATCCGCAAACGTATAACAAATAAGTAATACGTAAAAAACAACACAAAGGGCTGCACTATTACGGTGCAGCCTTTATTTTTTGTAAAAAGTCATAATTTTGCGACCTTTTGAGTTTTTTCGGGAACCCGAAAATCCGTGTACGCCAAGTACACTAGGATTTTCAGAACCCCAAAAGAAACGTCAAAATCTCATCAAAATTCTGACTTTTTAGAGTTAGGGGACCCCGCGGGATACTGTGTACCCGTGGGGCTTAATAGCATCAAAATTCTGACTTTTTAGAGTTAGGGTAACCGCGTCAAGAACGCTTTAACTATTTATGTAAAATTCATAATAAAACAAACCGAATAAACATTGTACGGTATTAAAAGCAAACTTTCTTATCCAAAACACACTCTACCCGGATACCGGACAATTTCTCATTTAAAAGATGGTCACCTATACAGCAAGAGTGTCCTATTGGCAGTACGATGTTTTTTATTTGTTTCGTTTCATAAGAAAACCACATTTTTTTGAAAAGCCTTTACTTAACAAATATCGTGTGTTAAAATATTGTAAGATTGTTCAGGGAGAAAGTTATGTTACTCAACAGATTGCTCATAAAAGCGGTCGCACCCGTTCCTAAAATCGAAAAATTCAAGACGTATTTGTTCGTTGCGCCGCACCCCGACGATATCGAAATTGCCGTGGGCAGCACCGTCGCAAGGCTTGCGCGCGAAGGGAAGGACGTATATTATCTCGTTTGCACCGACGGACGGTACGGCACGGAAGACGAAAACATGTCGCCCGAAACGCTTGTTAAAATCCGCCGCGACGAACAATTGGCATCTGCGAAAATTCTGGGCGTTAAGGACGTCAGATTTCTGCCTTTTGAGGACGGCGGCATGTACGACGAAGTCGCGCTCCGCATCGAAATCGCAAAAGTCATCGCAGAAATTAAGCCCGACGTCGTGATCGGTCCCGACCACAAACTGTACCCCGAAAGCCACCCCGACCATCTTCGCGTGGGAGAGGCGGTGGCAAAGGCGTATTTTATGTGCAGCAACGTCAATATGATGAAAAGCGTCGGGGCAACCCAAATTGCAAAACCAACGGTTCTGGCGTACTATTTCACCGGTAAACCCAACAGATTCGTCAAAATCACCAAAAAAGACTTTGAAAAAACAAAAGCGGCGTACGCTTGCTTCGTGTCACAATGTCCCCCGCCCGACAACGGCAAAAGTCTTATGCTGTATATGCGCCTGAAAGTCCGTCTTAACGGCTTGCGAAGCTTCCATATTCGCGCCGACGCATTCAGAGTAATGAACAATATGCACATTCACTGCTGCGGCGAAGCGGAAGACACTGCAATCAGACGCCCGTTATAATAAGGAGAAAGTATGGCAAAACAAAAACTCACGTCCGAAGAAAAGGCACAAAGAAAAGCAGAACGCAAAGAAAAATTCAAAGAAATGAACGCAAAAAACGGTACGCGTTGGCAAGCATTCAAGTATCTTCTTTGCACGGCAAGCGCAGGAATTATCCAGTTCTTATCGTTCACGATAATGACTTTCGCTTTCAAAAAATTCGACTGGGGCACAATCAACTTCATCACCGTGATGCCCAAGACGCTGTTTGTGGCGACCACGGTTGCGTTGGCGCTGTCCGTTTTGTGGAACTTTACCTTGAACCGCAAATTCACGTTCAAGTCGGCAAAGAACGTGCCCGTCGCAATGGCGCTCGCGTTCCTGTTTTACGTCCCGTTTTATCCCTTCCAGACCTGGTACGTTCACGCCGTATCGTCGTCGCTTGGCGGAGGTGAAGGAGCAAAACTTTTGGCAGAAGCAACCGTAATGCTCATCAACGGCGTTCTGGAATTTTGCTGGCAGAAGTTCGTCATTTACAGAAAGTCCGCCAACACGGCAGAGCATAAGGAAACCGCGCCCGATGCCGCCACCGACGCCGCTCCCGAAATCGAGCATATCAAAGACAGCGGAGTTTCGGTGGAAGATGTGACCATTGACGACACTGACGCCATCACCAAAGGGTAAAACGGCGACAATTAGCGCCTTTTCGGCGTTTTTGCAGAACCCAAAAACCCGTGTACGTCTGTGTACACTAGGATTTTTGGAACCTGCAAAGAACCCCAAAAATCCATCAAATTCTCGCCGTTTTAGGGATTTTCAGAACCCCAAAAGAAACGTCACGGGGTCCCCGCGGGATACTGTGTACCCGTGGGGCTTAAAGACATCAAAATTCTGACTTTTTAGAGAGTGTGTTGCGGAAGGGCAACCAAGTTAAATTCCCGCCTACAAAAGGCGGGAATTGTCTTTTTTGAGGCGAATAGAGTTTTCCGTTTTGCACAGAATAAAGGGCGGAGGGTTTATGAAATCATTGAAAAGTAAAAAGGAAATCAATCAGGCGGCGTTTGCGCCGAATATGTATGATCCGCTTGGAATGTACGGCTGTTTCCCCGCGCTTATGACTTTTGAAACGTACGAGCCGCTTGAAACGCCCACGCAAGATGCGGACGACTTATAGGCGCAAACTGCGCTGTTGAAATCGCATTATCGTTCGCGATAATGCTCACTCTTATGCTTGTTTGCGCCTTTTTCTCCACGCAAGTACAAAAGTATCTTGCGTGGGCTTTTAAACAAGATAATCCTTGTAAAACTAGTGCGGACGGACGTCGGTTAAGGACGAAAGAAAAGCACAAAAAAAATCACCGATTGCTCGGTGATTCTTTTTTTGTTAAGCAATAATACTTATCTTGCGTCTTTTACGCCTTGTTCGGTTCCGTAATAAATGATTTTGCCCGTACGTTTAACAACGAGAGAATATTTGCCAACTTTGCCGGTGGGGGCATCTTTTTCAAATTTTTCCGCGTCGTCAGTCGTTTTGAATTTATAAATCGTAACGGCTTCGGTGGTGCTCTTCACAGCGGAAACAGACCAAACGATAGAAGCGTCTTCTTTGTCGGTTTCAGCACTGGAAACGGTGTAGCCTTTCTTTTCGAGTTTCTTCGTGAAAGATTCGGCGTTGCAAGCGCAAAGTACGGTTGCAAGAAGTGCAACTACAAGGATAACGGCAAGAATTTTGCCAATGTTCTTTTTCATAAACAATAAATCCTCCAAATATATTTAGATATGCTTATTATACGCGTGCAAGAAAAATATGTCAACGATTTTTCATTGACCGCGCCCGTTTGTTTTTGTTGTATTTCGCTTTGAAAAAGCGCGCGCTCGGGGTATACTTATAATAAATATCGGTAATCCGATCACAAACAAAAAAGGGCAAAGAAGAATGATTATTCACGGGCTTAACAAACTGACGCTCCTGGACTATCCGGGGCTTACCGCATGCACGCTTTTTACGGGCGGGTGCAATTTCCGTTGTCCGTTTTGTCACAACGCGAGCCTTGTCGAAAATCCGATGGGACAACCCGTCATTCCCGAAGACGAAATATTCGCGTATCTTAAAAAGCGACAGGGCATACTGGAAGGCGTTTGTATCACCGGCGGCGAGCCTACGCTCAACCCCGACCTTATCGACTTTATGAAAAAGGTAAAGTCGCTTTCGTACAAAGTGAAGCTCGACACCAACGGCACGAACCCCGATATGCTGATCCGCGCGGTCGAAGAAGGGGCGGTGGACTACGTCGCGATGGACATTAAAAACAGCCCTGAAAATTACGGCATGTCCGTCGGCATAAAAAATTACGACACCGCAAAAATAAAACGCAGCGTAAAATACCTTCTTGAAGGCCACGTCGATTACGAATTCCGCACGACCGTCGTCCGCGAATTTAACGACAAAAACTCGTTTTACGGCGTCGCCGACCTTATCTCGGGCGCGAAAAAATATTATCTTCAAGCATTTAAGGACAGCGGCGATCTGATTGACGAGACACTTCACGGGCTGACAAGAGAGGAAATGGAAGAAATATTGCCGATTTTCGACGGAAAAGTCGATAAAATTGAAATTCGCGGCATAGATTGATACCACAATATCTTGTGGTGCGGTTAAAAAAACAAATCAATATATTGATATAAAACAATTGACACGTGCATTTATGCGTGTTATTATGAATGTACTCGCAATAGAGCGATATGTCAGGGTGTTATCCGCTTGGATTTTTCAAAGAATCTTCACGGGAAACTCCCCTTTTTGTGCCCAAAAACGATAAAACGGCAAAATTTTGCGCCTTTTTAAGACGCAACGGAATGCAAAGAGTTTCACCAAATAAAAAACAAAACGACGACGTCGTTAAGTATAAAGAAATCAACAAAAGAAAATATAAAGGAAATGAGGAAAATGTATCAGGTAATTAAAAGAGACGGTAAAATAACCGATTTTGATCTTAACAAAGTCTCTGTCGCCATTACCAAAGCGTTTGAGGCGCAGAACAAGCAGTACGTTCCCGCAATCATCGACATGTTGACGCTCCGCGTTACCGCCGATTTCGAAAACAAGATTGAAAACAATCTCGTCCACGTCGAAGACATCCAGGACAGCGTCGAGCACGTCCTTGAACAATCGGGCTACACCGACGTTGCGAAGGCATACATTCTTTACAGAAAACAACGTGAAAAGATCCGTAATATGAAGTCGACGATACTTGACTACAAGGAAGTCGTCAACAATTACGTCCATCTTGAAGACTGGCGCGTGAAAGAAAACTCCACGGTCACTTATTCCGTCGGCGGACTTATTCTCAGCAACAGCGGCGCAATCACCGCAAACTACTGGCTTTCGGAAGTTTACGACGAAGAAATCGCACGCGCTCACAAAAACGCCGATATTCACATCCACGATTTGTCGATGCTCACCGGTTACTGCGCCGGTTGGTCGCTGAAACAACTTATTCAGGAAGGTCTTGGCGGAATCCGCGGCAAAATCACGTCAAGCCCCGCGGCGCATCTTTCCACGCTTTGCAACCAGATGGTAAACTTTTTGGGCATCATGCAAAACGAATGGGCGGGCGCACAGGCTTTTTCCTCATTCGACACGTATCTTGCGCCGTTTGTCAAAGTCGATAACCTTTCTTATAAAGAAGTAAAGCAGTGCATACAATCCTTCATTTACGGCGTCAACACGCCCAGCCGTTGGGGTACGCAGGCTCCGTTCACCAACATCACGCTTGACTGGACGGTTCCTAACGATCTGGCGGAACTCAACGCAATCGTCGGCGGCAAAGAGTGCGACTTCAAATACAAGGATTGCAAAAAAGAAATGGATATGGTCAATAAGGCCTTTATCGAAATCATGATCGAAGGCGATGCCAACGGCCGCGGTTTCCAATATCCTATCCCCACGTATTCCATCACCCGCGACTTCGACTGGTCGGAAACCGAGAACAACAAACTCCTGTTTGAAATGACCTCGAAATACGGCACCCCGTACTTCTCGAATTATATCAACAGCGATATGGAGCCTTCGGACGTCAGAAGTATGTGTTGCAGACTTCGCCTGGACCTTCGCGAACTTCGCAAGAAATCGGGCGGCTTCTTCGGCAGCGGCGAAAGCACGGGCTCAATCGGCGTCGTGACCATCAACCTTCCCAGAATTGCGTATCTCGCAACCGATAAGGCGGACTTCTATCGTCGCCTTGACAAGATGATGGACATCTCCGCGCGCAGTCTGAAAGTCAAACGCGACGTCATCACCAAACTCCTCGAAGAAGGGCTTTATCCTTACACCAAACGTTATCTCGGCACGTTCAGCAACCACTTCTCGACAATCGGTCTTGTCGGTATGAACGAGGCAGGGCTCAACGCAAAATGGCTCAGAAAAGACCTGACGAACGTCGAAACGCAGGAATTCGCAAAAGAAGTCCTCAACCATATGCGCGAAAGACTTTCCGATTATCAGGAACAGTACGGCGATTTGTACAACCTTGAAGCAACCCCGGCGGAATCCACTTCCTATCGTCTTGCAAAACACGATAAGGCGCAATTCCCCGACATCATCACCGCTTCCGAAAACGACAATATCCCGTATTACACCAACAGCTCGCACCTTCCCGTCGGATACACCGCGGATATCTTCTCGGCACTCGACGTTCAGGACGAACTCCAAACGCTGTATACTTCGGGCACGGTATTCCACGCGTTCCTCGGCGAAAAACTTCCCGACTGGAAATCCACGGCAAAACTTGTCAGAACCATCGCGGAAAACTATAAACTGCCGTATTACACCATCTCGCCGACGTACAGCATCTGCAAAGAGCACGGCTATATCTCCGGCGAACACTTCAAGTGCCCCAAATGCGGACAACCCGCCGAAGTTTACAGCCGTATCACCGGCTACTATCGTCCCGTACAGAACTGGAACGACGGCAAACTGCAAGAGTTCTCGCAAAGGAAAACTTACGACATCGCAAACTCTTCGTATCACGGCGTAAACCAGCATATCGTCAGCGATACCTGCTGCGGCGAACAGGACGTGAGAGTGCAGGCCGATCCCAACTTCAAAAAGAACGACGGCGAAATCCTGCTGTTCACAACGAAAACCTGCCCCAACTGCAAAATGGCAAAAATGATGCTCGATAAAGCAGGTATCAAATACACCGTCATCGACGCGGAAGATCAGAAAGACCTTACCCAAAAATACGGCGTCAAAAAAGCCCCCACTATGCTCGTCGCGAACGGACAGGGCTACGACCGCTACGAAAACGCGAGCTTCATTAAAAAATTCGTTGAAAACGCAAAATAATTTATGATTTACGATGTAATTATCATAGGCGCGGGGACGGCAGGCATGACTGCCGCCCTCAACGCTTTAAGAAACGGCAAAACAGTCCTTGTGCTGGAAAAAGAAACCGTCGGCGGTCAGATTTCGCTTTCGCCGCGCGTCGAAAACTTCCCCACGATTACCGCAATCTCGGGGGCGGAACTCTCCGACAGACTGTTTGAACAGATTATGCACCACGGCGCGGATTTCGAGCTGGAAAAGGTCACCGGACTTAAAAAGGACGGCGACGTCTTCACCGTTCTCACCGACTACGGCGCGCACGAAGGAAAATCCGTCATCATCGCAACCGGCGCAAGCGCAAGACATATCGGCGTCCCCGGCGAAGACGAACTTATCGGTCACGGCGTGTCTTATTGTGCGCTGTGCGACGGAGCGTTTTACAAGGACGAAGAGGTCGCGCTCATCGGCGACGCCAATACCGCTTTGCAATACGCGCTGTTTTTGACGAATTATTGCAAAAAAGTCCACGTTTGCACGCTTTTCGACAGATTCTTTGCGGACAAAGCCCACGTCGACAACCTTATGACAAAAGATAACGTCGCGATTTATCACAACCTTTCGCTGAAAGAGTTTTTAAGTGACGGCGGCGAACTTTCGGGGCTTGTTTTTGAAAATACTGTCGACAAATCGGAATTCCGCCTGCCCGTAAAAGCCGTGTTTATCGCGATAGGGCAAATCCCCGACAACTCCGCTTTCAAAGACTTCGTCGACATTGACAAAAACGGATATATCGTCGCGGGCGAAGACGGCACGACCAGAACCGACGGATTGTTCGTCGCGGGCGACTGCCGCACCAAACATATCCGCCAACTCGCAACGGCGGCGGCGGACGGCGCGATTGCCGCAACCAACGCGTCCATTTATCTGAAATAAGAAAACGCAAGGGCTTTTCGCCCGCCGATTCCTTGACAAACAAGTTGCAAAACGATAAAATCTTTTTTGCAACTTATAAAACGCTTCCGTAGTTAAATGGATATAATAAACCCCTCCTAAGGGTTAGTTATGGGTTCGATTCCCGTCGGGAGTACCAAAAACGACTGATTTTTTTCAGTCGTTTTTTTCACCCCGACTTGGAATCGAAGGACGCCTATCGTCGTCCCGATTCCCGTACGCTCGGCAAGCTCGCTGATGCTCGGGAGTACCAAAAAGAAGACACGGAAGTGTCTGCTTTTGTTATCCCGACTTGAAATCGAAGGACGGCGTTCCGTCGTCCCGATTCCCGAACGCTCGGCAGGCTCGCTGCTATACGGGAGTACCAAAACGACTGAATAACTCAGTCGTTTTTTTACACCCAACGGAGAATCGAACGGCTGTTAACACAGCCCGATTCCCGAACGCTCGGCAGACTCGCTGCTATACGGGAGTACCAAAACGACTGTGAAGACAGTCGTTTTTATATGATGAAGAGAAAGGGCTGACGATTCAGAATGCACAAAAAGGTTTCGGGAATAGATTTTGATAAATGAAAAACAATAAGTTTACGGATGGAAAAATAGGGGATAAAGGTGGGGAAATGAAAAAACAGGCAAAAGGAAACGAGACGCCGCAAAGGGCGTCCCGTCAGGTTTTGGGGGATTTAGGATTGTTATTTTGCGGGGACGAAGCCTGCGACAACCGCGAAGATCATAAGTGAGCAGCAGATGAGCATGCAGACAATCTGCACGGGTTTGCTGTTCTTGACGCGATTGACAAACTTGTCGAATTTTTCAAAGTAGAAGTTTTGTTCAAACCAGTTTTTGCCGCCGATCTGCAAAATACCGCCGAATGTTAAGGTACTTGCTCTGAACAGGAGCCAGAGACCGGGGTCGGGGGCCATACCGAATCTGCCCATTCCGACAAGAGGTCCGACGAAAACGGCAAGGATAGGCGCAAGCAGGAATCCGACGTGCATAAGCGCAACGGACGAAGAAAACTCGCCGGTAACGAAAAGCCAGTTCCAGATTGTGTAAGCGATCATCGTGGCGATGGTGATGCCAAGGCCGACGCTTGTCGTGCCGGATACCGCGCCGTTGAAAAGGTTGGACTGGGCGGTGAAATACGAGGAAGTAAAGGCAACTTCCGTGCCGAGTTTCGAGAAACCGTCGATGAAGTAAATTGGGGAGTTGGCGGTTGTGGTAGTGCCCCATGTCGAGCCCAGGAAGAGTGCCGACGCGCCGATTGCCATAAAGAGTCCCGAAACGCCGTTGAAATATTGCTTGTTTTTGAAGAAGTCGGTCATCGTTGCTTCCAGAACGTTAATGATATAAAGTCCCAGCACGACGACAACGAAGATATCGCCGGGAAGGAGACCGAAGCAAGCAAACAAGACGATTGTTCTTCCGACGAGCAACGTGGTAAGTTTCAGCGTTTCGAAGAACACGGGCTTCATCGCGATCAGTACAAGGATACCGAGCACAAGGTTGAAGGGGATATTGCCGTACGCTTGGAATTTCGACGTGATGACGGAAACACCGAGAATCGTCGCCGTAAACATAAACCATTTGAGAATGGTGTCGAGTCCCGGCGTGACCTTGTAGTCAATCGCTTCGGGGCCGGGTGCAAACATTTTTTTGAGTCTTTCGACTCGTGCTGCTTTTTTTTCGCTGTCCATAATTTTGCTCCTGAATTTTTTTGATTTCTAATCAAAGCATACCCGTCAAAAGTGTATTTGTAAACGAAGATTTTGGGACTAAACGCTAAAATCGTCCCAAAATAGAACCAAAATAAAGAAAAGACCCGAAAATATTGATAAATAATTAACAATATGATATTATGATTAAAGAAGGAAGACAAAAAACGACAAAACGAGAAGTCTTTTTTCGGGTGGTGGGAAAATGTCCAAGGATACGACCAAACAACACATCACGGATTGTTTCAACGGATTGTCGAGAAAGTACACGCTTGACCAGATAACCGTCAATATGATTGCCGAGGCGGCGGGCGTTTCGAAGTCGACGTTTTATCGGCATTTTCTGGACAAGTACGACGTCATGAATTACAACTACAAAAGGGTGCTGGACGAGATTTTTTCGTTCAATGCCTGCAAGAGCTGGAACGAGTTGTTTTTAAGCATACTTTCGTTTATCGAGAAGGACATCAACAGGATAAGGCACGCCTTTTTATATCTCGGGACGAACTCTTACGAGCAGTACGTTTTCGAGTATTCGTTCAAACGTATGAACGAGAAGTGCGTCGAAAAACGCGGAAGCGAGCTGAGAGAAGACGAGATATTCACGGCAAAACTCATAATATACGGTTGCGTATACGCCGTAAAAGACTGGGTTTTCGGCGATAAGCGGGTGTCGCGGCAGGAACTTGCGCGCCAGATCGACAACGCAATCCCCGAAGAATACAAGGCGTTATTATAAGGTCGCGCACATAAAAACGCGCATAAAAAGAAATCAAAAAAAAATATAAACAAATCAGAAGAGGTACATTATGGCTATGAGAAAAAGCATTCTTCATCTGGTCAAAGTTATGGGCGGTCTCGCCGGAATGATGACCAAAATCACAGAAGACTCTCCCGAGTATTATGCGCTTAATTGTTTGACCGACGAAGAAGCGGACGTTGCCGCAAGTCTCGGACTGAGAAAACCCAGAACGCTCGAATACGTCGCCGACAAGTGCGGAAAATCGACGGAAGAAACCAAGAAGATTCTGGACAGACTCGGCCATCTCGGAGTAATCAAAATTTACACCGAAGACGGGCAAACCCTGTATTTCATGCAGATTTTTGCGCCGGGCACGCTTGAAATGATGGTGGGCTGCACCGAAAACGTCAAAAAGCACCCGGAAATTGCAAAGGCGTTCGAAGCGTACACCCGCGGACTTATGGAGTCCATGGGCACGATGTTGCCGTACGGCGCAAGTATGATGAGGGTTATCCCCATCGAATCCGCGATTGCGGGCGACAGCCAGGCGATCCCTTACGAAAAGATTTCTTATTATCTTGACAAATACGACACTTTCTCGGTGTCTCCCTGCTCGTGCAGACGTTCAAGGCGTTTGCTGGACGAAGGCTGCGGACACCTTGAAGACGATATGTGCGTCCAGATGGGTTCGGGCGCGGAATACTTCATCAAAACCGGCAAGGCAAGACAAATTACAAGGGAAGAAGCCGAGGCGATTTTCAAAAAAGCCGAAGAAAACGGACTTATGCACCAGATGCCCAACCTCGAAGGACCGGGCGAATCGGCGGCAATCTGCAACTGCTGCGCGTGCTCGTGCTTTGCAATCCGTATTTCCACGATGTTCAATTGTCCCGATGCGGAACGCAGCAACTACCATGCCGAAATAGATCAGGAAAACTGCGTCGCGTGCGGTCAGTGCGTTGAAAACTGCCCCACGAACGCGGTAAGACTCGGTCAGAAACTTTGCACGGTAACGCCCATCGAAACCCCCAAATACGACAAGGTTCGCAACACTGTCTGGGGCAAAGACAAATGGAACGTCGATTATCGCGAAAACAGACAAGACACCCTTGAAAGCGGCACCGCTCCCTGTAAGACCGCTTGCCCCGCGCACATCGCGGTTCAGGGCTATATAAGGCTTGCGTCTTTGGGCAAATATACCGAAGCGTTGGAACTTATCAAGAAAGAAAACCCGTTCCCCGCAATCTGCGGACGTATCTGCCCGCATAAGTGCGAAGATGCTTGCACACGCGGACAAATCGACAAGGGCGTCGCAATCGACGAAATCAAAAAGTTTATCGCAGACAAGGATAAAAACAGCAACCACAGATTTATTCCCAACAAAAAACACGATTATTCGATGAAGAATATGGCAGTCATCGGCTCGGGCCCCGCGGGACTTTCCTGCGCATACTACCTTGCCGTCGACGGATACAACGTGACCGTGTTTGAAAAGGAAAAGAAACTCGGCGGCATGATGACGCTCGGTATCCCCGCGTTCAGGCTTGAAAAAGACGTCGTCGAGGCGGAAATCGATATTCTGCGCGAGCTGGGCGTAAAATTCGTAACCGGCGTGGAAGTCGGCAAGGACAAAACGCTGGACGAACTGAAAAAAGAAGGCTTTGACGGATTCTATCTTGCAATCGGCGCAAGCGCGGGCAGAAAGCTCGGCGTAGAAGGCGAAGACGCGAAAGGCGTAATCCTTGGCGTTGATTTCCTGAAAGACGTCGCGCTTGAAAGAAGTGAACCTTTGCACGGAAACGTCATCGTTATCGGCGGCGGAAACGTTGCAATCGACGTCGCAAGGACGGCTGTCAGATGCGGCGCGCAAACCGTCAATATGTATTCGTTGGAACAAAGAGCGGAAATGCCCGCCCTCGAAGAAGAAATCGAAGAAGCGGAAAGCGAAAACGTCGTCATTAACAACGGATACGGACCGAAACGCATCGTCGTTGAAAACGGCAAAGTCGTCGGCGTAGAGTTCAAGAAATGCGTGTCCGTATTCAACGCGGAAGGCAAATTCGCGCCCAAGTACGACGAAAACGACACCGTTATCGTTCCCGCGGACTTTGTGCTTGTCTCAATCGGTCAGAAAATCGAGTGGGGTAACCTGCTGGACGGCACCAACGTCAAACTCAACAAAAACAACACCGTTGCGGTTGACGAATTCTACGTCACGGGCGACAAGAATATCATCGCCGGAGGCGACTGCGTGACGGGGCCGAAATTCGCAATCGACGCAATCGCAAGCGGCAAAGAAGGCGCAATCTCCCTGCACAGGGCGGTATGGCCGGGACAAACCCAGAAATATGGCAGAGACAGAAGAGTTTTCATCGAGCTCGATAAGGACAATCTGGAACTCAAAGGCTACGACAACGTCAAACGTCAACGCCCGCTGCACATAAAAGAAAACGACGGCACGTTCAAAGACAACCGCGCGACCTTCACCGAAGAACAAATGAAAGCCGAAACGGCAAGATGCCTCGGATGCGGCGCGGCGAAAGTCGATACCTATATGTGCGTAGGTTGCGGACAGTGCACGACGAAATGTAAGTTCGACGCAATCAAACTTGTCAGAAACGACAAGACCGTCGTGGCAAAAGTATACGAAAAACTGCCCCTCGAAATGGCAAAACACGCCATCAAACGCGTTGGCAAAATCATCACCAAACCCATTTCGCCGAAGGAATAAAGTATGCACGAATTAGGAATCGTTTTTGAAGTCGTAAAACTTGTGGAACAGGTGGCGGTCGAGCAGCAGCTCCCCGCCGTCGACACCATAGTCTTGCAGGTGGGCGAACTGTGCGGGGTAATTCCCGTATATCTTGACGAATGTTGGCCCGCCGCAATCGACAAAAAGCCGTTTTTCAAAAACACGAAACTGAAACTCGACGTCGTGCCGGGAATGGCAAAGTGTCGCGCATGCGGGGAAGTATTCAACGTTATCGCAAACGAAGGATATTGTCCGAAGTGCAATTCTTTTGACAAAGATTTGTTGTCGGGAAGAGAATTTATGATCAAAGAAATTCTCGTGCCCGATGACGGTTTCGACGAGACGGAAACCGTCAATAATGACAAAAACGACAATTAAAGGAACGGAATTTTAATATGATCGACCCGATTAGTACGATTGAACTGAAAAAGAGCATTCTTGAAGACAACGACGCCGACGCCGAAAAACTTCGCGCGGAACTTAACGCGCGGGGCGTTTATTATATCAATCTGATGTCTGCGCCGGGCAGCGGAAAAACCTCGCTTCTCGTTAAGCTTATCGGTGCGCTTAAAGACAGGTGCGCCGTCGGCGTAATGGAAGCGGATATCGACGGCGACGTGGACGCATATACCGTAAGAGAAGCCGGCGCCGAGGCAATCCAGCTGCACACGGGCGGCATGTGCCATCTTGACGCGGATATGTCCAGACAAGGTTTTAAGGAGTTTTGCACAAGCGCGGACGTCGTGTTTCTGGAAAATATCGGAAACCTTGTGTGTCCGGCGGAATTCGACACGGGCGCGCATCTCAAAATGGCGCTTCTTGCGGTTCCCGAGGGCGATGATAAACCGCTGAAATACACCCTTATGTTTTCGACGTGCGACGTTGTCGTCGTCACGAAAACCGACACGGCAAAGTACTTCGACTTCGACCTTGAAAAATGCAAAAAATATATCGCGAAAATCAATCCGAATGCAAAAGTTTTCGCCGTATCGTCCAAGACGGGCGAGGGCGTCGATACGTTTGCGGACTGGATTTTCGACAGTTATAAAAAATGGCGCGAGGGATTGAAATGAAAGTTATTGCGGTCAAAGAAAGTATTTTTTCCAACAACGACAAGGTCGCGGACGAACTGCGCGCGTCGCTTCAAAAAAAAGGCGCGTTCATGATTAACGTTATGTCTTCGCCGGGCAGCGGAAAAACGACGCTTCTCACAAGGCTTATCAACGATATGAAAAGCAAAATCAGAATCGTCGCGATGGACGTCGATATCGAGACCGACGTCGACGCAAGGCGCATTGCGGAAAACACCGGCGTCGAAAGCGTGCAAATCCACAACGGCGGACTGTGCCATATCGACGCGCAGATGGTCACGGACGCGCTGGAACAGGCGGACTTTCCGGAAACCGATCTTATCGTGCTGGAAAACATCGGAAACCTTGTGTGTCCGGCGGAATTCGACACGGGCGCACACCTTAATATGATGCTTTTGTCCGTGCCCGAGGGCGACGATAAGCCGCTGAAATACCCGCTTATGTTTGAAAAGTGCGACGTGGTTGTCGTCACGAAAATCGATACACTCGAAGCGTTCGACTTCGATATGAAAAAGTTTGAAGAACGCGTCGGAAAACTCAATAAAAACGCGCGGATTTTTAAGGTCAGCGCAAAAACCGGCGAGGGAATCGAGGCGTTGGAAAACGAACTGTACGAAAGGATAAAACTTCTGAAAAAATAAATATCCATAAAAAGGGACGGCAACTTCAAACGAAATGCCGTCCTTATTTTATATCCTTATCGGTATTGATTAAATGTGGGTTTTCTTTTTGATTTCGTTGTATATCGTGCGCCCCGTGAACGCGACAAGGAAAATAAGCGTTATCATGGATATTCCGAACGCCACCATCGGAAGAATTATTTCGGTGCACGCGCCCGCCATGACTGCCGCCGCGGGAACGATTCCCAAAAGACACGTCATCCACATATATCTGAAAAACGACTTGCCTTTTCTTTTGCGGAAAGCGCCGAAAAAAACAAGGTGCAGGGCAAGCGACGATATGACGGTTACGGGCATCGCATAGGCAAAGCACCACTCTTTCGTTTTGAAAATATACTGCGACGTAATGAATATGACGGACAGCATCAGCGTTTGCGAAAACACCTTTGCGCCGTTCGGCCCTTTGTAAAAAACGGTGGTTTTGAGTGTAAAATAACCGTATAAAGTAAGGATTAGTGCAAAAACGCACCAAAGATACTTTCTTGCAACGGTAAGGTTAACGGCAATGCAGATTACGTTGACGACAAGCGCGACGATAAGGTATACGCTTGAAAACGTTACCGGGTGTCCGATTTTTCTTATATGCTTTTCGGGATACAACGGGCGCTCCGCAGGCTCGCCTTCAAGCGGGGATTTGCACAGGGGGCAGACGTCGTAAATACCGTCGACGTGAACGCCGCAATTTTTACAATACATCGTTATTCCTCCCAATAGTTGCTTCGCACGGTAACGTCCATACCTTCGCCCGCAAGGAAACGGAAAAATTCCTTTTCGACAGACGTGTCGACGAGTTTTCTTGCAAAAGTAAAGGTGGTTTTGTCGAGTGCGGATATGCTTGTCAGCGCGCGCGGCGACGTTTTTGCCGTCGACGCCATAATGGATATTTGATCGACTTTGGATTTCATTCCGTCGGGAATCTGCACGACGCCTATGTTTGAAAACGTCATCGTTTTTTTGCTGTTTCCGAAGAAAAGCCCCGACGCCTTGAAAATAAATTGTTTTACGGGCAGGGGAAGTATGCGGAACAAAAACAGACGTTCCGTTTTTGCGGTCACGTTGATTTTGTTTTGCAAAACTTCTTTTTTGGTGTCCTTTTTCAGGCGGGTTTCGACGCGCTTTATTATTTCCTCAAACGACGGCGCGTCGTTGACGTCGACGCCCACGCGTGAGAACAACGAAAAGTTCAGCAAAGTGCGGCTCGGGAAAGGCTTTCTGAGATTTATTGGCACGAAAAGCACGATGGGCGGATTTCCGTCGGGCTTTGTGATTTTTGCCTTGTAAATTGCGTTTATGAGAACTGCCGCCGAATACACCGTTACGGTTGTGTGATATGCGTGCGCGCGTTCAAGGAGTTTCGCCGTGTCAACGGTTCCCTCGATAACGCCGCTTCCCTTGAAGTCGAATCTGGCGTCGGGGAAAGTGTACGCTTTGCTACCTTGCAGGTCCTTCACGCCTTTAAGGTGGAAAATGCTCACTTTTTGCGCGTATTTCAAAAATCCGTCTTCCGCTTCGTCGGGCAAAGGCTCGCTCTCGGGCAGTCTGATTTTGCCCTCGGGATCCACGTCGTCGCCTGAAAGACGGACGTATTCGAAAAGTATCGTTTTGAAAAATTCCATGCAGCCGTTTCCGTCGCAAAGGGCGTGGAAACAGTCGATTGAGATTTTGTTGTTGAAATAGGACACGCGGAAATTATACCCGTACGTTTCAATGCTGTCGATGTCTTTGATTAAGTAGTCGGAATCGGGCACGACCTCGGGCTTTCCGTCAAGTTCTTCCAAATAGTGCCAGAAAATCCCGCGACGCAAACATACGTTGAAATACGGATATCGCTTTATCGAGTTTTGCAGGGCGGTTTGAAGCACGGCAGGATCGACGTCGTCGCGCATAATCGCCGATATTCTGAACAGGTTTTGTATGTTGCTTTTCAGGTTGAACGGATATATCTTTCCGGAGTTGTCCAGCCTGTGCCATGACTTGATCTTTTCCATTATGTTATAAAGTATAGACTTAACTATGCAAAAAGTCAATAAACGAACGCCCGTAAAGAATTGTTCTGAGATTTGATTAAAAAACGAAAGGCGTTATTATTTTTGAAATAAAGCAAAAAGATTTGACAAATCAAAAATAACCGCTTATAATTACCATTGCTTAAAAAGTAAGTACCATTAGCTCAGCTGGATAGAGCGTTTGGCTACGGACCAAAAGGCCAGGGGTTCGAATCCCTTATGGTACACCAAGGACTTGTGAAAACGCAGGTCCTTTTTTTATACCACTGCGGGATTCTGCGTGCTATCGCACGCGTTGCCTTGCAACTGAACCCCTGCGGGCTGACGCTCCGCTTTTGCGATATTCAGGGGACCCCAAAAGATACTTTTGTACTTTTGGGGAAAAGGAGCACACAAGCAAAAGAGTGAGCATTATCGCCCCCGATAATGCAATTTCAAAAGCACAGTGTGCGACGTTGCTTCGCTATTACGCCTTTCGGCTACGAATCCCTTATGGTACACCAAAAAGACTCACTATTTTGTGAGTCTTTTTAATTTGCACAAGGGATTCTGCGTGCTATCGCACGCGTTGCTTTGCAACCGAACCCCTGCGGGCTGGCATAAAAAAGTTATAAAAAAGACTCGCTATTGCGAGTCGTTTTTGTGTTTTCGGAAATTTATATCTTGCAAACGTCAATCCACTCGACAAAGTTTGAGTACTTTTCAAGTTCGGGAATTGTGAGTTCGATTGCGCTGTTACTGCTGCCGCAAGCGGGGAAAACCGTCTCGAATCTTTTCAGCGATTCGTCAAGGTATACCGTGACGCCGTCGTTGATACCGAAAGGGCAAACGCCGCCGATACCGTGTCCGATAAGGTCGTTCACTTCCTCGGGTTTCAGCATTTTGGCTTTCGCACCGAAGAAGGACTTATATTTGTGATTGTCGATTTTCGCGTCACCCGCCGTAACGATTAAAATCGCTTTGTCGCCCAGCATAAAGGACAACGTTTTCGCAATGCGGCACGGCTCTGTACAAAGGGCGTGCGCGGCAAGCTCGACGGTTGCGCTCGACTCGTGAAATTCCTTGATTCTATCGGCGATTCCGAATTGTTCAAAATATGCTCTTACTTTCTCAATTGCCATTTTACACACCTGTTTTGTCTTGTAAAGTATTGATAATTATAACAAAACAATCAGTTAATTACAACTGAATTCATAGGGATTTTATATTTTTATTGTTGGAAGGATAAAAAACAGTTCTTTATAAATTTTGGATGATTTGATTTTCCAGAGTTTGCATTTCCGCTTTGTATTTTGCAGGGCTGTTGCTATATGCAGAGTAGTGGCTGATTTTATAATGGTATATATCGTAATTGGCAAGAGCAAGCAAACACTTGTCAAGCAGAAACTCGTTTTGCTGTTTTAAGCGAGCAGCTTTATCGGCGGCATTGCCGATGCTTATTAGAAATAGTTTTCCGCCATCAGGGTAAACCTTATTTATCTCATATGCTAAATTTTCTATGTGTAAAGACTTGTCTTTTTTCGACACGGCAACCATTTTGCTGTTGGGGTTATATACACCTTTGTAAATATCGGTCAAATAAGCACCTAAAAACAAGTTGTTTTCAGTTTGAAGAATTGCATTGATAAAACGAGACACGTTATTCAAAGTTTTGCTTACGCCTCTGCTTTTAATGATTGACGAATCCAAGTCGTTTTTATTAAAATGAAAATTAGCAAAATCTTCATTATCTATTCTGGACATGTTATATCCGATAAAAACGGCGTTACATTTAGAATATTGCTGTGACAAGTCCTTTTCGTTAAAGCAGGCGGTTCCGTTATTGCAATCCCATAGTGCAAAAGAAGAAACGTTACTGTATTTTTTCCGGTACAGACTTTCATTAGTAGCGTTTTCTTCGAAACAAGTTGTATGAAGAATATTGGTGTTTTTAATTATCCTTATTTTATTATATAAATCCATTATTCAGTTAAAAAAATGCAATGAAAACAAAAAGGCGTGTCGTTATTATTTTATGACTTTTTCGTTCAGGTGCAGCAAGTTACAGGAAAAATATTGTCATTGGAGGGGAAAGTAGGGATGGGGCAAATCATATTGTTTTTTTGGCCGTATTAATTGACGTAATTAAAAGTTTTCGAATTACGCCGCAATCGTGCAAAAGAGAGGTTGCCTCTTTTTCCGACACAATGTTTGCCATGCTTGAAATATCAAGCCAATATTCGGTCTCGAAACATTCTTTCAAAGAGATTTGCAGTTTAGCGACGAAATCGGCTTTGCCGTGGGCATAATTGGCTTCCCTGATATTTGCGCCGATACTGGTTCCGCTTCGTTCAAGTTGATTAGACAAAGAAGAATGGCCGTTAATCGTGCTTGTAAAATTAAGAATTTTTACCGCAAACTCGGTTGACAAATCTAATAATTTGTTTTCGCTCATAATAATTCCTCATATTTTGCTATATCATATTTTCCCACGAGTCAGTGATAAAGTCAAGATATAAGAAGAAAATGAAGAAGTACAAATGAAAACGCGCGTTTCACTTGCGATGAAATCGTTCGCATTGCTCACGATGAAAGGAAATTCGCTTTTTTGTGCCTTATCCTCGCTTTGCGAGATATCAACTCACGAAGTGAGATTTCATCACTCAAAGAGTGATTTCACTCGCGCAAGCGAATTTCATTGAAAAAGCCAAGTCGCTTTGACTTGGCTTTTTCTTGGCTCCCCCTGTCTGGTTCGAACAGACGACCCTTCGGTTAACAGCCGAATGCTCTACCGCTGAGCTAAGGAGGAATATTGTTGCTACCTTGATAGCACGACTATTCTATAATACAAAACCCGACTTGTCAACGATTTTCGCGGTTTATTTTGAAAAAATTCCGTTATTTCCTTTTCGGCGTCGGGATTTTTTCTGCCGCGGCGTAACCTTGACTTAATCGGTTGATATGTTATAATAGATATATTGTTAAAAACACAAAAGAGAGACAATATGGATAAAATCAAATCGTTTTTCAGGGAAGAAAATGCTGCAAAGATTTTTGAATCTAAGGAATTCGTCTGGGTATGGCTTGCAATCGTATTCATATGCTGGATTACCGGCGGCTGGGTTGCGGGCTTTATAATCGCGGCGGTGCTTGCGGGGATAATCTTATGTTTATGTCGCGACACGTTGCCGGTAACGACGATACTTTGGACGTTCCTGTTCATACTGGGCGCAAACCGACACAAACTTCAAGGCATGGCGGGGCTTATCGCGGCGGTGCTTTTCATAGTTGTTGGTATTATCGTAAACGTTGTGAGATTCCGCCCGAATTTCCGCTTTATGAGTTATAAAACGGTAACGGCGACGACGGTTGCCATACTTGCGTTCTGCGCGACGGCGATGCTGTCGGGGATTGCAAGGGGCGAAAGGTATCTGAACTTTTCCGAGCACGGCTTATATGCGACGGTTGTCGGCGCGTTGTGCGTGATGCTGGCGCTGTGTTACGTCTTTTTCTCGGCGACGATATCGGGCGGCGAAGACGGCAAAAGGGTATTGAATCACCTTTTATTTCTGATGTTTGCGTCAAGCGTCGTCATCGTGCTGCAACTTATCGTATATTATGCGATGCGTGGCGGCGGATTCAAAGCGGTTATCGACGGATTTGTGCATAAAGACGTGGAACTCGGCTGGGGCGGCCCGAACAATTACAGCATAATCCTGGCGATGATGACGCCCGCGACGTTGTATTTCGCCGTGAAAAACGGAAAATATTCGCCGTTGTATCTGATTTATGCCGTCGTGCAATACCTTTTCATATTTGCGTCGGCAAGCCGCGGCGCGATACTTTTCGGCGCGTTCGGACTTGTCGCGTCGTTCGGCCTTGCGATTTACAAAAGCGAATTCCGCGGCAGAATGATAATTACGACGGGCGTGCTGATGGCGGTAACGACCATCGTTCTGATGGCGAAAGCCGACGTCATTTACGACTCGATGGGCGTATTTATGGGAAAAGCCCTGGACGAAAACGGACGTATTCCGCTGTGGAAAGACGCCTGGAAGAATTTCAAGGCAAATCCGATTTTCGGCACCGGGTTCGATTACTATCTCGGCGGACACCACGGCGGAAAATCCGACGGATATACGCCGTACTGGTATCATTCCACGTTTTTCCAGGCACTTGCCGCAACGGGCATCGTCGGTTTTTTGGCGTGGGTAAACCTGGAAGTTTCGAGACTTCGCGCGTTCCTTACGAACGTCAGCCTTGAAAAGTGGTTTATGCTTTTCGGATACGTAGTGTTCTGGCTGTACGGCATGGTCGACGTGTTTTATTACACGCCCAACGGGCTGCTTTTCCTGTTCGTCATCACGCTTGCAATCGAAAAGAGCGTCGAAAGCGCAAAGCTTCGTCCGTACTCGCTTGTATATATCGAAAGGAAACGCCAGCAAAAATTGCTGACGAAAAATGCGGAAAATGAAAAATAGAAAGCCGTCGTTTTGCGACAAGACGTCGTTTTCGCTTGCGATGGCAGGGGTAAGCCGCGCCGTCGTCCTGAAAGAAACCGAAAGCACCAACGACGTCGCGAAAGAGATGCTGAAAAACGGTTGCCGCGACTTTGCAACGGTCGTTGCCGAAAGACAGACGAAGGGCAAAGGGCGCAGCGGAAAATCTTTTTATTCGCCCGACGAAACGGGGGCGTATGTCAGCGTCGCTCTGCACGCATCTGACGACAAAAAACCGTACGTCACGATAATCGCCGCGCTTGCGACCGCCCGCACCGTTGAGGAGTTTTCGGGCAGTCCCGCCTTTATCAAGTGGGTGAACGACGTATATCTTTTCGACAAAAAGGTTGCAGGGATTCTGGCGGAAAGGGTAATATCCGAAAGCGTCACCGGAGAAGTCATCGGCATCGGCACGAACCTGCAAGATCCCGACGACGGTTTCCCCGACGACATAAAAGACGTCGCGGGCTCGTTGAATCTTCTCGTCGACAAACGTGCGGAATATATCGGCGCGCTTGTAAAAAACCTTCGGGACGAATATGAAAACTTTGACAAAAAGTCCGCCCTGAAAACCTTCCGCGAGAAATCGTATCTCACGGGAAAAGACGTAAACGTCCGGGATTTATTCGGTACGTACAAGGCGCGCGTTCTCGATATCGACGACGACTTCGGGCTTGTAGTGATGAAAGAAGACGGAGTGTCCGTTTTAAGAAGCGGCGTCGTAAGCATATCGGTAATAAAAGAAGAATAAAAACAAAAAACGAAAATTTTCAAGCCGTCGGAAGACGGTTTTTTTATTGCGCGGGTTTTATATTTCGGATTAAGGCAAAAATACGATATTATGATCAGGAGCGCAGACGTAATCGAAAAACTGAAAGCCGACGTATCGTCCGACGACTTTATCGCGCGCGATTTTTCGGCAGACGGCGCGGCGGGCGCGTTGCTTTACGTCGACGGAATGAGCGACAAATTACTGCTGGAACAAAGCGTTGTGAAGCCCTTGCTTTCAATGAAGTGGACAGGGGTTAGTATTGCAGACGTAAAGAAACTTCCCTATGGCGAAGAAATCAAGGAAATCGAAGAAACCGCGGCGGGACAAACCGTCGCAAACGGCGATTTGGTACTCGCGCTTGACGGGGCGGAGAAACTTTACGAAATCTCGCTTCGCAAATTTCAGCACCGTGCCGTTGCGGAGCCGCCCACCGAAACCGTAATCAAAGGCCCGCGCGAAGGATTTACCGAAGAAATCAAAACAAACGTGTCGCTGGTCAGACGGCGCATAAAATCGCCGCGGCTGAAAGTAAAAAAATTCACCGTCGGAAAATACGGAAATACAACCGTTATGATGGTTTACATTGACGATATTGTCGATAAAGACGTTGTTTTGCGAATATCCGAAAAAATCAAATCCATAAACATCGACGGCATAATCGGCGCGGAATACGTGTCGCGGTTTGTCTGCGAGCATGCGGGCAGCATTTTCAATCAGTCGGGAATGACCGAAAAACCCGACATCGTCAGCGCAAAAATTCTGGAAGGACGGGTTGCGCTTTTCATCGACGGCACGCCCGTCGTCATAACTTATCCTTACGTTTTGCTGGAAAGTTTTCAGGACGGATACGATTATTACGTCCAAAACAAGCGCGCCACGATGCTTCGAATTATCAGGATTATCGGCGCGTTTATGGCGGTGTTGCTGCCGGGGCTTTACGTCGCGTTTCAGGAATATCATTATCAACTGATGCCGCTGAAATTTCTCATATCCCTGCTTAACAGCGTGTCGGGGATACCTTTCACGCCGCCGATGGAAATGTTGTTTGTCCTTGCGCTTTTCGAGGTGCTGAATCAGGCAAGCGTCCGTATGCCGCGATACGTCGGCACCGCGCTTTCGATCGTCGGGGCAATCGTGCTTGGGGAAACGGCGGTAAACGCCGGGCTTTTAAGCAGTCCAACGGTGCTGGTGATTGCGATTTCGGCAATCGGCATAAACTGCGTGCCCGACCTTGTGGATACTTTCAGCATTTTGCGGCTTGCGGTGCTGATTACGGGAAGTATTCTGGGACTTTTCGGCATCGTCGTATTTTCGATGGGGCTTATTGCGTATTTGTGCGGACTGGACAGTTTCGGCTCGCCTTATCTTGCGCCGTTCGCGCCGATGATAACCGCCGATTTCAAGGACGCTGTCGCAAAAGAAAACCTGTTGTCGTTTGAAAAGCGGCCGTATTCCGTGCCGACGAAAAACAGAAGGAGAATGCGCCGTGACAGATAATCGGAATTTAATTTATACAAGGCAATTCGCGCTACTCGCGTTCGCGACGTGTCTGACTTTTCGGGTGTCGAGGTTGCCGCCGCTTATGCGACAGGCTGTCGGCACAAACAATCTTTTCGTGCTTTTACTGTATCTTCTTCTTGACACCGCGCAATTTTTCGTCGTATATAAATTCGTCGCAACGGGCGGAAAGGAAGCGATACAAGACACCGTGTTTTACAAGGTCGCGGGGGCAATGCTTTTCGTCAACTTTTTTATGAAAACGTTTATGGCGACGGCGGGAACGGCGGCGTTTACGACGGAATCCATTTTTGAAGACATCGGCACCGGCAGCGTTGTCGTCGCGCTGCTCGTTACGACGGGGTATATCGCGGCAAAGGGCATAAGAACGATAGGTCGCACGGCGGAAATATCGTCGTTTCTTATTTTCACCGTATTCACGCTGAATCTCGTTTTTCTGAAAGTGTATCTCGATATTTCCGAAAACCTGCCGTTTAGCGATGGGGGAGTCCTTGACGTGTTAAAACGGGGCGACAAGTTTTTCATGTGGTTCGGCGACGCGACGCCCTTATTGTTTTTAAGCATTAAGCCGTCCAAACGGAATCCGACTTCGTTGATGTACGGGTTGTCGGCGGGGTTCGTGATAATCGGATTCGTGCTGATGAACGCGATTTACGGAAACGCAAGCGAATACGTCGTCAACCTTGTCGTGAAAGTCGCGGGGTTCAACCAGTTTTCGGACGTTTTGGGCAGGCTTGACTGGACGGGCATAATCGTGTGGCTTATGCTTGCGGTCATTTATATTTCGACGTATCTTTGGGCGTCGGGAGAGGCGCTCAAAAACCTTTTCAAAGGGAAAAAGAATATCGTCATCGTCCTTACGGTTATCGGAGTCGGCGCAATGACGATATTGAAAAAGGATATAAGAAACACGCTTGATTTCGTGACGGGCGGCGCAAGGTGGTACGTCGCCGCGACAAACTACGTCCTGCCAGTCGCGCTTATCGTTTATGCGGAAGTCAGAAAAAGAAAGTCGGCAAAAATCGCGCCGACGAAGGAGGCTGTCGGTGAGTCGGAATCATAAGAAGGCGATAATCGCGTTCCTTATCGTTTTTGCCGTCGCGCTTTGTTATCTGCGCGTCGTGCCCGAAACCGCGTTGTCGGAGCGGGCAATCGTTGTGGGACTCGGCATCGACAAGACGGAAAAAGGATACGCCGTATCCTGCGAAATAATCAATCCGAAATCGCAAAGCGGCGGCGGACAGGGCGAGTCGGACGGCTTTGCTCTAATTTCCGGAACAGGGAAAACGCTTGACGCTGCAATCGGCGAGATTTCGCAAAAAACGGGGTTAAAAGTGTCGTTAAGTCAGTGTAATCTTATTGTTTTGGGAAATATGTTTTTGACAGCACAAACTTTTCCGAGCGTGAATTACCTTGTACAAACCTATGCCGTGCCGGAACTTGCGATAATCGCCGTTGCCGAAAACAGCGCGGCAGAACTTTTGAAAACAAAGCCCGTTATGACGACTCTCAGCGCGCTTCAAATGCAAAAGACGTTGCATTCCGCAACCGACGACGCGTCGATAATTTCAACGAACGTAAAGGACTTTTTCAACGGGTATCTGTCAAGGACGGGGGTGGCGAACGTCGTCAGCATATCCGCAAAAAAGATTGACAAAAACGACGTCGATAAAGGCTCGGGCGAAAGCGGGGACGTTTACGAATACGACTACTCGAAACTTGCGCTGTTCATAAACGGAAAAAGCGCGATGCTTCTTGAAAAGGACGACACCGTCGCGATAAATTATATGAAGTACGACCTTAAAAAGGGCGGCGAAACGGTGAGTGTCGACGGCGAGATTTTCGGGTTGCAGATAACAAGCAAAAAAACGAAATACAAAACGGAAGTAAACGGCGGCGTGCCGAGCGTCTTTGCCGACGTCGAAATAAAAGCCCGTATTTCGGAAAAAGAGGGGCTTGGAAAATATTTTTCGGTTGACGAGATTCCGGAATATTTGACCGAAAAAATCGCCGCCGCGATGAAAGAAGTCGTCGAAAAAAAGATTGTCGCGACGTTTGAGAAGTGCAAAGCGCACGGCGTCGACGTTTATGAACTTTTCGATAAGTTATACGAAAAAAGTTTCGGGGATTTCAAAAACGAATCCCCAAATGGCGACTATCTGAACAGAATCCGACTTATCGTCAACGCCAAAATCAGCATCTTCAAAAAATAGTTGTTCCGACAGCCGCCGTTTTTCGACAACGAAAGCGACGAAACAACGGTTTTTCCGCCCAATACTTTTTCGTATTCTTTCTGCATTTTAAGCAGGTTTTCTTCGTCGGGGAAAGCAAAGTCGTCCATCGTCGCACCTCCGATAAATTTTATGCAAAAGGGGCGCGATTTGTGAAAGACGACGATTTTTTAAGATTGCTTGCAATAAGCGCAAATAAAATGTATAATAGCAGATATGGAATATAAGTTAATGACGCCGATGACGCTCTGGCAAGGCTACAATCCCACGACCGAGCCGCTGGACGTTGTCGTAAACGGCGTGAAAAACAACGAAAAATACGTTTCGAAAGAAGTGTCTTTCACCGCGGAAACGGTTGCCGACGGGAAAATTCGCGCGTATGCGAACATTGTTGTGCAAAAAAACAAGGTCGCGCCGACGTTTTTATATCTCCCGAGCGGGGAGTCGTCGATAAAGCGCACGGCGTTTTTTGATTTGATTGTCGACGCCGGGTTCAATATCATCGCGGTCGATTTCGCCGGAAGATCGCCCAAGAAAAAGGTTTTTACCGAATATCCCGAAAGCCTTTCGTACTGCAATTTTTCCGAGAATAAGGAACTTGCATACAGCCCGTGCCAGGCGGATATGTCGCCCTGGTTTGTGTGGATGAAGGTTGTGCGCCGCGCGATAACGCTCGCGTTTGAAGAAAGCAACGTCGATAAAAACAACTTTTTCCTGATCGGCAATCTCGAAGGCGGGCAACTTGCCTGGAAAGTCGCGGGCATCGACGGGCGCGTTTCGTGCGTTATCCCCGTGGGCGCCGACGGATTTACGGAGTTTTTCAACAAGCCGAAATACGATTCCAATCCCACCACGCAGTTTTCGGACGAGTGGGAATGTTATCTTGCCGGTATGTCGACGCAGGCTTACGCGCGAATGCTGACCTGTCCCGTATATTGCGTGCTCGGCACGAACAGTTCTTATGCGGATATCGACAGACTGTCCGATTTGTTCAACCTTGTTCCGCACAATAAAAAGTTTTCGTCGTTTTCGGTCGGTACGAACGTGAGCATTTCTTTGCAGAATTTCACGGGCGCGATAGAATTTGCAAAAAGCGTCGTTGCGGGCACGGAAAAAACGTTGCCTCGCCCCGGAATCAAGACGTACGTCAGCGACGGCAGGCTTTACGTAAGCGTGACAGACATCGGCGATATGGCGAAAACCGAAGTTTATTATTCCACCGACGAAATCACCCCCGCGTTCAGACGATGGGAACAGTGCGAAAAGCCCGTGCTGCTTAATAACGAAGAAGTTTTGTGCGAGTTGCACCCCGCCGAAGAAAACAAAATATTGTTTGTGTTTGCAAACGTTACGCTCAAAAACGGAATCGTGCTTTCGACGCAGGAGTTGATGATGGACCTTACGAAAGTGTCCCTTAACGACTACGACGAGGACGCAAAAACGACGGAAAGAATCCTTTACAACAACGAGATGACCACCGTGCCGTTTTCGGTTGAAAATTTCAGCCCCGTCGTCGACAACGACGTGTTGAAAATCAAAGCGGGGCCGCTCGGGCTCAAAGGGTTTATGACAACCGAAGGCAGACTTTGCACCTACGACGTGGAGCCGCCGGAAACGTCGTCGATACGCAACGAGGACTACATATTGCAGTTGGAAGCGTATTCGGAAGAAAAGCGCAACGTCCGTATCGTTATGTACACGGCGGAGAATACCGTCACGAAATACACCTCGGTGCTGCATCTTGAAAAAAGCAAGAAGTGGCAGCGTTTCAACCTTGAAATTTCCGATTTCAAAACCGCCGACAGGAAAACGCTGAAAGATTGGCGACTTGTAAAAATTATGAAAATCAAGGACGCCGAAAACGTTTTGTTCAACAACATTCTGTGGATTTGATGGAAGACAATATCGCAAAAAAACAACTTAATCGCACAAAATCGACAGCGCAAGTCCTGATTGTGATAATATGCGCCATTATCGCCGCAAGCATTATCAGTGGTGCGGCGTTTGACGTAACACGGATTTCGGGCAGGAGCATGGACGATACTTTGTACGGCGGGAAAAGCGTCGGGCTGTATGACGACGCCGAATACAATTCCTCGCACTTTGACGTCATACGACAGGATACCGCGTTCGACGTTTTGTTTTTCGGACGGCAGGATACGCTTGGCGACAAGGCTCTTCTTCTGAGAACCAAAAAGGCGCGCCGCGGCGACATCGTCGTTTTCATGCATGAAAGCGGCGGGAAAACCGAACAATGGATAAAACGAGTCATCGGCGTTTCCGGCGATACCGTAAGAATTTCGGACGGGAAAGTTTATCTGAACGGAAAGAACCTTGACGAAAGTTACGCGCTCGGCAACACGTTCCCGCGCGGCGTTACCGACGAGTGGACGGTGGGCGACGGCGAAATGTTTGTGCTGGGCGACAATCGCGCGGTTTCGCAGGACAGCCGCGACATTGGCGTCGTGAAAACGCAGTCGATGGTCGGCCGGGTTATTCTGGTCGCCAAAAAAGACGCGAAAAAACTTGTTTCCGCAAAGAAACTTTAATCCGACAGAATTCGATATTTTTAAGTTAATTCCGACGTATATTTTCGTGCGTCGGAATTTTTTTGCGCGCGGGACGGCGTAGCGTTTTTAATATGAAAAGGATTTCGCTTAGGCGCAACGATATTATAAGATATTTTTGCGACCTTGTAATTTTGTTGCTTTTTGAAAACGCGGAAGCCGCGGGCGGACTGCGACCGCTCGGACTTGCGGTGTTTTCCGCGCTGGTGTTTTCACGGCGGAACGTTATATTGCTTGCGCCGATGTATCTTGCGGCGTGTTTACTGAAAGATTTCTCGTACGTCGGGCTTGTCGTCGCGGTAACGCCCGCGGTGTTGTTTATCGCGGCGTATTTCGTATATCACAGATTAAATCGTCCGATGCACAGGACGACCGCGCTTATCGTTACGCTTTTGTCGTGCGTGCCGCGCGTTGCGTTTTCTATGGTAAACGGCGAAATATACGCGCCGATTTTGTCGTCGGTGATAACGCTTGTCGCGGCTTACGTGCTGATGACTGCGCTGAACGCCGTCGTCGTCAGGGGACTTCGGTATCGTCTGACCGTCGACGAAAGGATATCTCTTATCGTCGCCGTTGGAATGCTTTCGCTGTCGTTATTCACGATAAAAATCAGGAATTTCAACCTGCTATATCCGTTTTTCGCATTTTGTCTGATGCTTTCGGCGTATGCGTTTCAAGGCGTTCAGGGCGCGCTCGTTACGGGGCTTTCGGTTGCTCTCGGCGCAAGCCTTCAAGGGGGCTCGGCGGGCGTTTTCGCCGTGATAATGATTACCGCAGGCGTTGCCGCCGCGTTCAAAAATCTGCCCGAGGCGGCGTGCGCGTTCGCACTGACCGTCGCGTTCACTTTCTCGCTTTTCTTTCTCGACACGTTTTCGGGATACGGTTACGTCAACGCGATTTCGATATTCGTCGGCGCGTTTTCATACGTACTTGTCCCAAGAAAATACAAAACTATGTTGTCGTCGTCGGGAATAAGTTACACGGCAGTCGGGAAATCCGTCGTCAATAAAAACCGTCGGGAAACGTCGATACGGCTGTATTCGCTTGCCGGCGTATTCGAAGATATGAAAAACCTTTTGTCGGCGGAGTCCGGCGGGAAAACCGAAGTGTCCCCGGAAGCGGTCGCATACGACGTCGCGTCGAATTTTTGCGGAAGATGCGAGAACGCGAACAACTGTTTCCGCTCGCTTGGCGGAGATACCGGCGTAATACTTAACGACGTTGTGGAAGCGTCGATGAAAAAGGGCAAAGCCACGATAATCGATATGCCGCCGTTTATTACAAGCAGATGTAAAAAACTGAACGGACTTATCGGCGCGGTGAACGATCGTCTTATTAAAATCGAGTGCGCGGGCGAACAGGCGGAAGAAGCCGACAAAAACCGCGCTCTCCTTGCCGCGGAAATGGGCGGCGTTGCGGAAGTCCTTGATAACCTTGGGGACGAGTTCAAGCGGCCGCTGTCTTTCGACGGGCGAAGGGAAAGAAGAATTTCCGACGAACTCACAAGGCGCGGCGTCGATTGCAAAGAAGTTCTGGTGTGTGGCGAGCAATCCGACGTTGACGTAACGCTTGTCGTCAAAAAGGAAGACGCCGACAAAAAAGCGATTGTCGAAGAAGTGTCGCGCATTATGAAAGTGCGCCTTAAAAAAACGCACGAAAGCGACGCGACCGACGGATACGCGGGGATAGTGTTGTCGCCCGCGCCGCGATACGATTTCGTTTACGGCAATGCGGGAAAAAGCCGCCGTGGCAACGACGTTTCGGGCGACGTGATTCTTGTCAGGCGCATGTCTAAAAACCGCGTTTTGTTTGCCGTCGGCGACGGAATGGGCAGCGGCAAAAATGCAAACGATTTGTCAGAAAGAGCAGTTAAGACAATCGAAAACTTCTTTGAAGCGGGGTTTTCGGAAGATGTCGTGATGGAAGTGTCCAACAAAATACTGACGCGGCACGCCACGGGCGACGGGTTCAGCGCGGTCGATATTATGGTGCTGAACCTTAACACGGGCGCGGTAAACTTCATCAAACTCGGCGCGACTTTCACGGTGATTAAAAGCGGTGACGAGCCGGAAATTATTGAAGGAAACGCGCTCCCGATGGGCGTGGTCGAAAACGTGCAGCCTTTCGTCACTCGTCGCGTATTGTCCGAAAACGACGTTGCGGTGTTGCTGTCCGACGGCGTTACCGACGTTACGACGGGCGGCGAAATCGCGGAAATTCTTGACGAAGAAAGGCGGATAAATCCCGAAGTTTTGTCGTCGAAAATACTCGATGCGGCCGTGAAAAACGGGGCAAGCGACGACGCGACGGTTTTGACGGTCAAAATCTTTTCGCGCATTTAATAATATATATTTAATAAAATTATTGTTTTTTAACGCGGATGATAGTATAATTTTATTCGTGAAAGAAAAGATTATCCAAAACGTTTCGGAGGCAGCGAAAAATCAAAGAATTGCCGTCGGCGTCAGCGGGGGAGTTGACTCGATGGTGCTTTTGCGCGCTCTTATCGAAGCGAAAAAATCGACGGATTTTTCATTTTTCATTGTTAATATCGAACACGGAATAAGGGGACGTTCGTCCGAAAACGACAGCAGATTCGTGGCGGATTTCGCACGTTCGCACGGCATAGAGTGCCGCACGTTCAAGGTCGATTCATTGCGCCGCGCGAAAGAGTTTGGCGAGACGGAAGAAGAAGCCGCAAGGGCTTTAAGATACGGCGTTTTCCAAAAACTGCTTATCGACGGCGATTGCGACAAGGTATTTCTCGCTCATCACGAGGACGATCAGGCGGAAACGGTATTGATGCGTATAATCCGCGGCACGGGCATAAAAGGGCTTTCGGGCATGCAAAAGGAAACGCGCGGATACGTCCGTCCGCTCCTTGACGTGTCGAAGGAAGAAATACTCGACTTCCAAAAAAAATACGACGTGCCGTACGTCGTGGACGAAACCAATTTCGAAAACGACAAAACCCGAAATTTAATACGCAATGAAATTATGCCGCTTCTGAACCGCGCCGGCGACGCGACGGGAAGCCTCAACAGACTTTCGCGCATTGCCGCCGACACGGAAGAGTTTTTAAGTACGCTCGATCTGCCGCTTGAAATCTCGCAGGATAGCGTCGGAATCGACGTAAAAAACCCGCCCGTTTTCCTTTTGAAGCGTGCGATAAGGAACGCGTTTTCGGCGCTCAATGTTGAAAAGGACGTGGAAGAAAAGCACGTCCTCATCATTCTCGATTTACTGCAAAAAGAAAACGGCGCAAGCGTCGATATGCCTTACGGCGTCGTCGTCACGAAAGAATACGACAAGGTCGTTTTTTCAAAATCCAAGCAGAAAAAAACCTTTACAACGTCGTTTGCGACAGGTAAAGTCACGTTTTTGGACAAAACCGTGATAATCGACAAAGCCGCGAAAAGCAAGGACGGCGTAAAAACGCTTACTTTCGACCTGTCGAAAATACCCGCGGGCGCGGTAATCCGCACGCGTAAAGACGGCGACGTTTTCACAAAGTTTTCAGGCGGCACGAAAAAACTCGGCGATTATTTCACCGACAAAAAAATCCCCAAAAGAGAAAGGGATGAAATACCCCTTGTCGCAATCGGCAAAGACGTACTTATCGTCGTCGGCACGGAAATTTCCGACAAGGTAAAAATCAACGAAAACACAAAACCCGAATATATTTTCGAAATTACATCGGAGGACAATTAAATGTACGGCAAAGAAATTGAAAAAGTATTAATCACGAACGACGACGTCCGGAACAGACTGAAAGAAGTCGCGAAAAAAATCGGTGACGACTATAAGGGCAAGGACGTTCTGTTCATTTGCGTTTTACGCGGGGCGTTTATGTTTTTCGCCGACCTTGTCAGGGAAATCAGCGAATACGACGTCAACGCGCAGGTTGACTTCATCGCGGTTTCGAGTTACGGCGAAGGCACGGTCTCGACGGGCGAAGTCAAGTTTATCAAAGACTGCTCGACGCCGATTGCGGGCAAAAACGTAATCATCGTCGAAGATATCGTGGACACGGGCATCACTCTCAATTACCTTAAAAAGGTGTTTCTGAGCCGCGAGCCCGAATCGCTTAAAATCTGCACGCTTCTCGATAAACCCGCGCGCAGAAAGGTCGACCTGATTCCCGACTATAAACTTTTTGAAATTCCCAACGAATTCGTCATCGGATACGGGCTCGACTACAACGAAGACTACCGCGCGCTGAAAGACGTTTGCGTACTTGCGCCGTGGGTTTACGAAAACAAATAAAAAAATGGATATCAGACTTCCGAGAAAACTGAAAATTCTGTCGTATTATCTGCCGTCGCTTTACATCGTCGGCGGTTACGTTAGGAATTCTTTATTGGAACTTCCCGTGAGCGACGTCGACCTTGCGGCGGAATACACCGTGCAGGAGCTTGCGACCGCGCTTTCCAACACGGAATTTTTCTTAAAAGATTTCAACAAAAAACTGGGCACGGTCAAAATTCTGAGCCGCGAAGACAGGCGTTTTCAGGCGGAATACACGACTTTCCGCATTGACAGTTATCCCGTAAATTCGGGCGCGCATACGCCGTCGGACGTAATTTTCACGCGCGACATCGAAAAGGACACGCTGCGCCGCGATTTTACGGTAAACGCCATATATTACAGCATCGACACGGCGGAATACGTCGATTACACCGGCGGAATTCCCGATTTGTACAAGCACGTTTTAAGGACGACGCAATCGCCCGAAAAGGTTTTTTCCGAGGACGGTCTGCGTATTTTGCGTATGGTAAGAATCGCCGCGGAACTCGGCTTCGACATCGACGAAGAAACCCTTGACGGCGCAAAAAAATCGGTGCATCTTCTGAAAGATATTTCGGGCGAAAGAAAGCGCGAGGAATTTTTGAAGATTTTGCGCGCGGACAGAAAATACCCGTCGGACAGGACGAAAGACAGCGAAGTAAAAGCACTTCGCGTGCTTGACGAAATCGGCGCGATCGAATACATTCTGCCCGGCATTTCCGCCGCAAAGGGTATGGAACAACGTCCCGACTTTCACGTTTACGACGTGTTCAACCATCTTATCGAGACGGTGCGTTATTGTCCGCCCGATTTACGTCTTGCGGGGCTTCTGCACGACGTCGGCAAACCGCTTTCGGTGCAAAAGTACGGCAATATGCATATGCACGCCAAAACGGGACAGGAAATCGCCAAAAAAATTCTCGGCCGCGACGGTCTGAAAATGTCGAACAGGGATTTGAACAAAATTCTGCGGCTTATCGACACGCACATGTACGACATCGACGGGCTGACAAGCGAGAAAAAAATCAGAATGTTCGTCGTCGATAACCTTGAAATTATCAACGATATAATCGCGCTGAAAAGGGCGGACGCAAAAGCGTCCCAAGGCGACGCGTCGGCAACGTCGGTGTCCGCCGAAAAAATCAATAAGGTTTATCGCGAGATGCTGACCGACGGCACTCCGCTTGCTTATTCCGATTTGAAAGTTGACGGCAACGACCTTGTCGGCACGAAAATTCCCGAGGACAAGCGCGCCTGGGCGATGCGTAAAATTCTGGAACACGCCGTCCTGCACGAAGACTGTCGCACGCGGGAATCGCAACTTCAATATTTAAGGGGATTAAACTATGGGAGCAATTAGTATAGTCGCACTCGTTCTGGGCGTCGTCGCCGTCGTACTTCTTATTGCGGTGCTTGCGCTTACGGTTCGGGGCGGAAAGAAAAAGAACGACTCGTCCGTCGAAATCGGGCAGGCGACCGTCGACGTCATCAAGGGCGAAATCGCACGCGACGGACAAACCACCAGGGAAAACGTGCTGAGCGCGATGGGGCTTCAAAACACGTCCATTCAAAACGCGCTGAACGCAAACCAGACCGCCATTCTCGACACCGTACGAAAGGAAGAAGAGCGCACCGAAAGGTTGCAGACGAACGTTTACGAAGGCTTTGCGACACTCACGACGGAACTCAAAAACTCCTTAAAAGAACTTAACGAAAGCAACGAAAAGCAGCTTGACAAAATGCGCGCGACCGTCGACGAAAAACTGAACGAAAATCTGGAACAACGCTTTCAGAAATCTTTCCAGATGGTGTCCGAAAGAATCGACGCAATCACGAAAGGCTTTGGCGAAATGCAAACCCTTACAAGCGGAATGTCCGACCTTAAAAGGGTTTTGTCCAACGTGAAAACGCGCGGCACCTGGGGCGAAATGGCGCTCGATAACCTGCTTTCGCAACTTCTTACGCCAGAGCAATACGACAAGAACGTCGCGCTTACCAAGTCGGAAAACGCCGACCGCGTGGACTTTGTCATCAATCTTCCCGGGAAAACCAGCGACAAAGTTATGCTGCCCATCGACGCGAAATTCCCGCTCGAAACCTATCAGCACGTCCTTGACGCGCAAAACGAAGTGCAGATTAAGGAAGCCAAACAGGCGCTTGCCGTCAGACTCCGCGCCGAAGCAATCAGCATAAAGAGTAAATATATCCGCGTGCCGAAAACCACCGATTTCGCGATACTGTATCTGCCCATCGAGGGGCTGTTTGCCGAAGCCATGCAAATCCGAGGGCTTTCCGACGAACTTCTGAACAATCAGCGCATAATTCTTGCGGGGCCTACGACGCTCGCCGCGCTTCTGAACAGCTTGCAAATGGGGTTCAGGACGGTGCAGATCGAAAAGCGTTCAAGCGAGATTTACAAGCTTTTGGGCGCGTTCAAAAAGGACTTTGAAACCTTCTGTCAGATCCTTGAAAAAACGCAGAAAAAGCTGGGCGAAGTCACGACGGAAATCGAGCGCGCCGGCAAGCGCACCGAATATATCCAGAAACGACTTGACAAGGTTACCACCGACGACGAAGGCATCGCGGCGGAACTTTCCGAGGGGGAATTATGAAAGTAAATTTGCATACGCACAGCGTTAAAAGCGACGGTGTGTTCACGCCGGAAGAAGTCGTGAAAATCCAGCGCGACGACGGCATCGAAGCCATGTCGCTTACCGATCACGACAACGTTTCGGGCATTGACGAGGCAATCCGCGCCGGCGAAAAATACGGCTTGAAAGTGCTCCCCGGGATTGAACTTTCGTGTTACAGTGTTTGCGAAATCCATATTTTAGGATACAATTTTGACTACAAAAACCCCGATTTTGTGCAGGAGCTTGAAAACGTCAAGGATTTAAGACGTCAAAGAATAAATAAGACCGTCGAAAAACTGCACGCCCTTAACGTGCCTTTCGACGACAGCGCGCTCGACTTTGAAAACGCAAATCTTGGCCGTGTCCACGTCGCCAAAGAAATGGTAAGACAAGGGCTTGCAAAAACGGTGTCCGATGCCTTTTATCAATACTTGGGCTCCGGCAAAAAAGCGTATATTCCGGGCTACCGACTCCGCCCGATGGACGGCGTGAAGCTCATCAAAAAATACGGCGGCGTTGCGGTTGTCGCGCACCCCGTGTATATCCCGAAAGACAAGTTGGAACTTCTTGTCGCGGGGCTGGTGCCGTACGGCCTTGACGGGCTTGAATGTTATTATTCCACCTTCAACGAAACGGACACGAAAAGGTTTTTGAGCCTTGCTGCAAAGTATAATCTCATCACGACCGCAGGCACGGACCTGCACGACGCGAACCTTTACGTATCGCCGACGTACGATTGCACTAGGGTTGACAAGCGTTCTCTCAAAAAACTCGGACTGTAAAACGGCGACAATTCGCGCCTTTTCGGCGTTTTGACGGAACCCTGCTCAGTTACGTACGCCTAAGTACGCGCCTTCGCACGAACCCGTCAAGAACCCCGAAAATCCATCAAATTCTCGCCGTTTTAGGGGCGTTAGTATTTTGCGTACGAAGTACCTCGTGTCATTGCGAGGAGCATAGCGACGTGGCAATCGCCGGGAACGGACACCTTGTTGAAAGATAATGCGATTGCAAAAATATTCCGAAAAAACTTTATCCAAAAGTAAAAACTTAATATATACACATAATAGCGGTATGGCAAAGGTAAGAATTATTTTGGTCGTACTGCTTTTTTTATGCGCGGTAAGCGTTGCGGCAAAGCCGAAAACGCAGATGCGAGTTATCGTCGTGGACGGGGCGGAGATATGTTTTGACGAGACCTTTTCCGCCGACGGCGACGGTATTCCGCCGTTAAAGCGGCTGTTCGGGTTCAACATTGAAAAGCGACTGACGGGGCTTTTAAGGCAAGGTTATTCCGAAAAAGACGCGCTTTTGAAAACCTTTCCGTCGCTTCTTCGCTCGCTTGAAAATCTGGCGAACGAAAAATACGTGCCGCCCGAAAACGCCCACGTAACGTTCAACCCGGACGGTGAAAAAACGTTTGAATACGTCCCCGAAGTGACGGGGCGCAAGGCGGATTTCGATAAACTTATCAAAGACGTCGTGAAAAACGTAATCGGCGCGCAAAGCGTAGTCAGCGTTTCGTACGACGCTCTGTATCCCGAAATCACCGAAAAAGATTTGCGCGAAAACACGCTTCTTCGCGGAAAGTTTTCGACGGCGTTCAAAAGAAGCTCGGACGCAAGAAAGTCGAACGTCGGGCTTGCCGCGAAAAAACTTAATGGTGCGACGGTAAACCCCGGCGAAGTTTTTTCGTTCAACGAAAGAATCGGGGCAAGGACACTTGACAACGGATTTCTGGAAGCTCCGGTCATCGTGGACGGCAAATTTCAGGGCGGCGTCGGCGGGGGCGTATGTCAGGTTTCGACGACTTTATACAACGCCGTGCTGTATGCGGATCTGACGATAATCGGTGTATCGCGCCACTCGCTCCCCGTAAAATACGTGCCGGCAAGTTTCGACGCGATGGTGTCGTCGATGACCGACTTTAAGTTTGCAAACGACGGAAGGTATCCGATATACGTTAAATCGTACGTTAAAGACGACGAATTGTACGTTGAAATATACGGAAGCCCGTTGAACTATGAAGTGCGGCTTGTGTCGGAAATCACGGGAAGCGCGCCGCGGGACGTGAAATATATTGATGACGACACGATGAGCGTCGGCGAGGAAATTGTGCTTGCCGAGGGGGCGGACGGCGTGATAAGCCGCGGAATAATGGAAAAGTATATGAACGGCGAATGCGTGTTCCGCAGGGAAATCCGGAAAGACTTTTATAAATCGCAACAAAAAGTCGTGGCGCGCGGCACCAAAAAAGCGGCGGGCGACAACAATAAAGAAAATCAACTTGCGGGGATAATTTGACTTTACTTCCATTATCATATATAATACTAATGCAGTAAAATATCAATAGGGGCAAGTTATCCACAAAGTTATCCACATCGGGTGATTTTATTGTTGACAACTTGATTAAAAATCGCAAAAAGGCTATGGATTACAGAGATATCTACAAAAACTGGCTTGCATCGGGCGCATTGACCGCCGACGAAAAAGCGGAATTATCGGCGATTTCCGATGACTTAAACGCACAAAAAGACCGTTTCGGGGCGGAACTCGAATTCGGAACGGCGGGTATGCGCGGCGTTCTCGGCGCAGGCATTAACAGAATGAACGTGTACACGGTTGCCCGTGCGACAAAGGGACTTGCAAGGTATATTATCGGCAGGGGCGAAGACGCGATGCGTCGCGGCGTCGTGGTGTCCTATGACACAAGGCGTTTTTCGACGGAGTTTGCGATTGTTTCGGCGGAAGTCCTGAATTCTTTCGGCATACGCGTATATCTTTTTGAAAACGTACGCCCCGTGCCCGTTTGCAGTTTTGCAATCCGCAATCTGAACGCGGTTGCGGGCATTATGATTACCGCGTCGCACAACCCCAAAATTTACAACGGATACAAGGTTTACGGCGAAGACGGCGCGCAGATGTCGCCCGAAGACACGGCGGTCGTCGTGAAGTTTATCGAAGAAGAAAAGGATTATTTCGCGCCGTATAAAAAAATCGGCATTACCGAAAGCGATATAAGAAACGCCGACGGCAAAACGTACGAAAATATCACCGTCATCGGGAAATCCCTGGACGAGCGTTATTTTGCGGCAATCGAAAAACTTATGTTGTCCGAAGACGCCGTCAAAGCGCAGCGCGACAAAATGAAAATCGTTTACACCCCCATTCACGGCAGCGGCTATATGCCCGTCACGACAATGCTTGAAAGAATGGGTATGCCGGTCGTTACCGTTCCCGAGCAGGTCAATCCCGATCCCGACTTTTCGACGGTACGCGTGCCGAATCCCGAGGAAGCCGACGCCCTGTCGATGGCTGTCGCGCTTGCGAAAAAGGTCAACGCCGCCGTTGTTATCGGCACCGATCCCGACTGCGACAGAATGGGCGTTGCGGTACGAAACGACAAGGGCGAGTTCGTCCTTCTGAACGGAAACCAGACGGGCGTTCTTATTATGGATTATATATTAAGGCGCAACCGCGACAAAGGAATGCTTCCGAAAAACGCCGCCGTCGTCAAAACCATCGTTACGACAAGGCTTGCAAACGTCGTCGCAAAAGATTACGGCGCGACCGTGTTCGACGTGTTGACGGGGTTCAAGTTCATCGGCGAAAAAATAAAAGAGTGGGAACAGACTCACGAATATACCTTTATGTTCGGCTTTGAGGAAAGTTACGGCTGTTTGTCGGGCACGCACGCCCGCGATAAGGACGCCGTCGTCGCCTCGATGCTCTTTGCGGAGCTTGCCTGCTATGAAGAAAACGAAGGTTCGAGCGTTTACGACAGGCTGCAAAAGATTTATAAGGAATACGGATATTTCCTTGAAAGGGCATTCTCGTTCGGCTTCACCGGCATCGACGCCATGGACAAAATGAACAAGATTATGAACGATATCCGCACAAGCGATATTTCGTCGGTTCAGGGCAAAAAAGTCCTTGCGCTCAGCGATTATCTTACGGGCGTTACGACGAAATGCGACGGCACAAAGGAAAAAATCACTTTGCCGAAGTCCAACGTCCTGCTTTATACGCTTGAAAACGACTGCTGGATGTGCGTCCGCCCGAGCGGTACGGAGCCGAAACTCAAAATCTATCTTGCCACGAAAGAAGATTCCTTCGATTCGGCGGAAAAAGACCTTGCCGCGATGAAAGACGAAGTGGTAAAAAAATTCAATTTGTAAAACAATTAACACTTATATAAAAAGGGAGTAAACGTTATGAAAAAGTCAATATTTAAGATTACGGCATTTTCGATTATCGCAGTGCTTGTCGTCGCTCTTTCGGTAACGGCGTTTGCATTGACTGCGCCCGGCGGGAACGTCACAACGACAGGCGACAGCGTTTCGTATGCGAAAACCAACAACGATAATCCGTACATAGTTTACAACACGACGGGGCTTTTGCGTTCGGCTCACCGCGCAGGCGGCGTACAGGATCCCGAAAACACGATGAAGGCAATCAAAACCTGTCTGAACAGTATGAACGGCAGCGACCCGTACGACGTCGACATTCTGGAATTCGACCTTCACCTGACGAAAGATAACGAGCTTATCCTTCTTCACGACGAAAATTTCGACCGCACCACAAACAGCGTCGAAGTCTGGGGCAGAGAAGGCGTGTTGCCGCGTGACAAAGACCTTGCAGAAATCAAAGAGCTGAACTTCGGATACTGGTTCCCGTACGAAAGGGGCAGCGTCCAGGTTGAAGATAAGCGTATTTACAAAGACCTGAACACTTTGCCGGTCGAAGAAGCAAACGATTTACGCGTCGTTACGCTGGAAGAAGTTATTGTCGCGGCGGAAAATGCGGGCAAACAATATCGCTATATCATCGAAATCAAGGACAAAGGCGCGGTCGGCAAATACGCGGCGCAACAACTTTGCGCGCTTATGGAAAAGTATAATATGTTCGACAAAGTCGTTGTCGGCACCTTCAACGGCGATATCAGCGATTACTTCGATTATCTCAACGCCAACGTGTACAACGGCAAAATCAACCGCTCCGCAGGTATCCTTGAAGTTCTGAAAATCTTTTTGAGTTACCTTATGAACCGCGACCTCGGCACGGTGAAATACAACGTTTTGCAAATTCCTTATATGAATTGGTTCCCGTTCCTTGGCAGCAAGTCGTTCATCGATTACGCGCACAAGTACGGCATCGCCTGCCAGTTCTGGACAATCAACGAGGCAAGCCAGATGGAAACACTCATTAAAAACGGCGCGGACTGCATTATGTCCGACAACCCGAAACTTCTGTATGAAGTCGCAAACCGCGTGAAATACGGAAATATGGTGCAGCCTGCCGAACCTCAACCGCAACAATAATCTTAAATATCTTATAAAGCCCACGGCACGCCGTGGGTTTTTCATTGCGAAGATATAGGATTTGATGGTTGACTTAATAAAATAATTATAATATATTTAATAAAGACTTTAATAAGTCCTTGGCTGAAATGCCATGACATGATGCGCGGAATTTATCTTCCGCGTTTTTTATTTATCTTGACAAGAATGCGGAATTCATATATACTTTGACTTGCTTAGAAATAAGCGGACTGGCAGAAATGCCGATAACAGGATGGACGAGCGGGCGACCGCTCGTCGCACACTTCGCTTTTGAAATCACGTTATCGGGGGCGATAACGCTCACTCTTTTGCTTGTGTGCGACTTTTTCTCCACGCAAGTACAAAAGTATCTTGCGTGGGGTTTATGACAAGGTGCCCTTCCGGGAGATTGCCACGCTACGCTCGCAATGACATTTTTTATCCTCAACGTGCCGAAGGCACACATCGCGCCGCAGGCACATCACGTTACTTCTTGTCTTCTTTTGCAGTTTTACAAGAGGAAATGAGCATTACGCGCAGTTTTGCACATTTGTTTGAAAGAATATTATATTGTTGTTCGTCGATATAATCTGTTTTCCACAAAATTTCAAGCCAATAACCGGTTTCGCTTGCTTCTTTAAGAGCAATTTCAAGCTTGGATACAAAATCTTTTTTGCCTTGTGCATAGTGTGCTTCATATATATTTGCGCCGATACTTGTAGCACTTCTGCCTATTTGGTTTGCAATAACGGATTCGTGATTTGATTTAAGGAGTTTGACAAGATTTATAATATCAACAGAAAAATCTGTTGAAAGATCGCGCAATTTGGAATCATACATAAGCACCCCGAACTTAATCATAGTATGAATATATTATAGAATAAGAAAAATCGTTTGTAAAGAAACAATGAAGAATTTGCGAAAGCGATGTAATGAAGTCTCATAGCGATGTTGCGACGATTGTCGCAGCGATGTGATGCGTTCCGTATTTTCACGCCCGCAGGGCACATCGTAGCGAAGCGGACATCGCGCCCGCAGGGCACATCACGTTCCGTGCAACGGAACACATCGTTGAAAAAAGACCAACCCTTGCGAGTTGGTCTTTTTTCTGGTCGGAGTGACGGGATTTGAACCCATGGCCTCATGGTCCCGAACCATGCGCGCTACCATCTGCGCTACACCCCGGTAATACGGCGGTTTTTGCCGTACTGCTATATTATATAATATTTTTTGAAATTTGCAACTGTTTTTTCACACATACATTATCGACAATGCGATTAAAGCCTGTCCTGCGAAATAGGTCGCGAGTTCCAGAACGGACAAAGTGCGGTTTGCGCGCCATTCTTTGAAGTACACGAACGACAGACACGTGTCGCTGAACAGCAGGAAAAGCGCGCCGATCATCGCAAGCAGTCCGCCGACGGTCTTTTGCACCGCGTACAGATAACATGCGGACACCGCCGTAAACGTTACCGTAAATGAGTAAAGGGTGATAAGTATGCGCATCCACAGCGGGATTTCAAACTTAAAGACGTACGAGCCGCCAAACGTCAGTATTGCCGCGACCGCCGCGACGATTGCCGTCACGAAATAAAAACCGCTTGTCAGGTTGAACGCCGTTGAAAAGGCGACGTGGCCGAGAAGGAACGCGAATAAACCGATGGGGATAAGGCGTTTTCTGTACGTCGGAGTAAGTTCCTTAACGCCAAGGAAAGCGTCGCCGGCATGGCACAAGATAAGCCCGAGAAACAGCGGAACGAAGTAGTTCATATTGCAGGCGGGGTTTTTTGCGAATGCGGTAATTCCGATTATCAGAAAGGACAGCGACGCGATATATTTTGCGACAAGCCCCCAGAAGTTTTTATTGAGCGACCGGAAGCCGAGGCAGAAAGTCGCCGCGATTATGCAGATGCCGAAAAAGAGATATACCATTTCCTTTTATGCGTTTGCGAAACGCGCTTTCATACGCAACTCGTGGTTTAAGATGCGTTTTCTGATGCGTAAACTCTTGGGAGTGACTTCCAACAACTCATCGTCGGCGATGAATTCAAGACATTCTTCAAGGGAAAGTTTTTTGACGGGGATAAGGCGCAACGCGTCGTCGCTGCCGGACGCGCGGGTGTTCGTCAGATGTTTTTTCTTGCAGACGTTGACGGTAATATCGCCGAGCGTCGGGGGATAACCGATGACCTCGCCTTCGTACACTTGTTCGCCGGCGGAGACGAAAAGGATGCCCCTTTCCTGCGCGTTGAACAAACCGTAAGTAACCGCCTCGCCCGTTTCAAAAGCGACAAGGCTTCCCGTTTTACGGCGGGGGAAATCACCCTTATACGGCTGATATTCAAGGAATATGCTGCTCATTACGCCTTCGCCGCGGGTAAGCGTCAGAAGTTCGCTCTTAAAGCCGAAAAGTCCGCGCGACGGAATATCGAATTCAAGGCGCATTCTGTCACCGATTGCCTGCATGTGTACGAGATCGCCGCGACGTGCGCCGACCGCGCCCATGACCGAGCCGTTGCAGTCGCCGGGGACGTCGATGACAAGCCTGTCGATAGGTTCAAGCAGGGTGTCGCCTTCCTTTTTGAAAAGGACTTTGGGCGTGGATACCGCAAACTCATAGCCTTCGCGGCGCATTGTTTCGATAAGAATGGAAAGGTGCATTTCGCCGCGTCCGGACACTTTGAAACTGTCAGTGCTGTCGGTGTCTTCGACGCGCAGGGAAACGTCTTTCAGAAGTTCGGAATAAAGCCTTTCTCTCAGGCGTTGGCTGGTGACGAATTTACCTTCCTTGCCGGCAAAGGGACTGTCGTTTACGGAGAAAGTCATTTGCACGGTGGGGTCGGTAATTTTGACGAACTCGCACGGTTCGGAGTTTTCGGGGCTTGACACGGTGTTGCCGATGTTGATGTTTTCGATGCCCGAAACGCACACGATGTCGCCGACCGCAGCCGCGTCGCAGGGAACGCGCTTTAAGCCTTCGATCTGATAAAGGTTGGCGATTTTGCTCTTATAAGGTTGAATGCGGTTGTGCCAGTCGCTGACGACGACGTCGGAGTTCGTCCTGATGACGCCTTGTTCGACGCGGCCGATACCGATACGACCGACGTAGTTGTTGTAGTCGATTGCGGAAATCAGCAGTTTTGCGGGTTTTTGGTCGTCGCCTTCGGGGCAGGGGATATGGCTCAGAATCGTTTCAAAAAGCGGGATAAGGTTTTCGCCTTCCGCGCCTTCGGTAAGGGTGCTTGTGCCTTTTCTGCCGCTGCAATAGACGATGGGGCTGTCCAGCTGTTCGTCGGTGGCGTCAAGGTCAATCAAAAGTCCCAGAACTTCTTCCACGACCTCGTGAATACGCGCGTCGGGACGGTCGATTTTGTTTATGCAGATGATTATTTTAAGCCCGAGCGATAAAGCCTTTGACAAAACGAATCTTGTCTGGGGCATCGGCCCTTCGACGGCGTCGACAAGCAAAAGCACGCCGCTGACCATTTTCAGGACGCGTTCAACCTCACCGCCGAAGTCCGCGTGTCCCGGGGTGTCGATGATGTTGATTTTCACGCCGTTGTAATGGATTGCGGTGTTTTTCGCAAGGATGGTGATGCCGCGTTCGCGCTCAAGGGCGTTGCTGTCCATAACGCGATCTTCAACCTGCTGATTCTCGCGGAAGGTGCCGCCTTGTTTAAGCATTTCGTCAACCAGCGTGGTTTTGCCGTGGTCGACGTGGGCGATAATTGCAACGTTTCTTAAATCTGTTCTTTTCATATTATTATCTCTCGTTTGATTTTTGTATTATATACATATCTTAAAATAATAGCAAGGATATTAACCGCCCGACGCGAATTTTTTTCAAAAAATTAAGTTTTCGGCAAAAGAAAAGGGACGGAAAAACCCGTCCCCGGAAATGATATTCGTTTGTCAGCCGTCGATTTCGTCGGCGTTTGTTTTCATATCGCCCATCCATTTTCTGAAAAAGTTTTTGACTCTGAACGCGACGCACCAGTCGCCCAGCATCGATATGCCGTGTACAAGCAGGAACACGCCCAGAAGTACCGTGAGATATATCGCGCCGCCGACGGGATTGAAGAACGCCAGCATACCGAAAATTATTTCGAATATCGAAGTTATCAAAAGTACCCACCAGTACGGCAGTCTGAGTTTGCCCGCGGCAATCGCCATCGACAATTCCGAAATGCCTTCGTAAATAAACCACATTGCGAAAATGAAGGGCAGGAAACCTGCGACGACGTTTTCGTTTGAAAGCATTATTATGCCGAGAATCGTCGTGATTATGCCGTCCGCAAGAAACGCTCCGCCGCCGAAAAGTCCGACCGTCGTGAAGAACATTGCGATTTCCACAACGCCGATTACGAGAACGATCGCGCCGATTACGTATGCGAGCGTCGTAAGCGTGGTGTCAACGGGCAACGCAAAGCACACGATACCCGCGGCAATCATCAGAATACTTGCTAAAAACCATAAAATTGAAGTTGATTTTTTCATATCGTTCACCTCTTTACGCCTGCATTATACAACCGATAATTAGCAGTGTCAATAGTTGAGTGCTAATTTTTTTCGCAATTATTAAAATTGATTTTTCCTGATAATAAATCTATCAATTTGATTTAATTTCCGTCGTTTAATTTCAGCATGAACGCGCCTTGCTTTGCGTGGCACAGCGGACATTCTTTCGGGGCGGATTCGGCGGTTGTTTCATAACCGCAGCCCGAGCATTTCCATTTTACCGCTTTCGGGCGTTTATAAAGGGCGGAATCTTTCAGCTGCTCGTGCAGGTCGAGAAAGAGTTTTTCGTGGCAGGTTTCAACCTGAATAAGGTTTTCAAAAAGCCCTGCGATATCCTTGAATCCTTCCTTTTTCGCGGTTTCCATAAATTCGGGATAGATTCTTTCCGCCTCGTTTTTTTCGTCTTCCGCGGCAAATGCAAGGTTGTCGAGGAGATTCCATTTTTGTTTGAAAGGGAAACCCGCGGAAATATCGATGTTTTTGATGGCGTTTTCGTCGGCGGTTTGCAGGAATGAATAAAGCATACGTGCGTGATTAAATTCTTCGTAAACCACTTTGTCGATGATTTCGGACAACGCGACGTAGCCTTCGTTTCTCGCGCCGTATTCGATGAACATATATCTGACGTGAGCCTGACATTCGCCGGCAAACGCCCGCGCCAGATTTTCGTAAGTTTTGCTGTTTTTCAGATTTTTCATAAATACCTCCGAAAAAAGTATCCGCAAATTTACAAAAAATATACGGTCTTGCTTTCAAAGTATCGAAAGATGTGTTATACTAATCGCCGTTATGAGATATTTGTTTTTCGACATAGAGTGCAGCGAAGGTAAAAGTATGTGCAGTTTCGGTTACGTTCTGACCGACGAAAAATTCCGCATACTTGAAAAGGACGATATTCTGATGAACCCCGAGGCGATTTTTCATACGGGCGCTTGGGGCAAGAAAAACAGGGAAGTGTACCCCGGCATCGAAATGGCGTACCCGAAAGAAGTTTTTCTGAAAAGCCCGACTTTCCCCGCGCTGTACGAAAAAATCAAATCGCTTATCGAATATAAGGATCAGACCGTCATCGGGTTTTCGCACAAAAACGACACCGTGTTTCTGGACAACGCCTGCAAGCGTTACAACCTGCCGTCAATAGATTACGACTTCGTGGACGTGCAGACAATTCATAAGGATTACAATAATCTCATAAACCCGTTCAGCACCGAAAAACTTGTGGAAGAACTGAACCTCGACGTCAACAAATACGTCCCACATAAGAGCGACGACGACGCCGAAGTGTCGATGCTCGTCACCAAAAACTTTTGCGAAAAGCTGGGGCTGTCGCTTAATAAACTTATCGCGCAGTATCCGAACTGCATGGGCGTTCATAAGGCGTATAACACGGTTTATCTTTACAAAACGCGCGCAGAAAGCCTTATTTGTGCAATAAACCGCCACAGTACGTCGGGAAGTAATTTAATGCGCGGCAGTAATTTCAACAAATACAAACACTTTCTGGAAGACTTTATCGCGGATTCTTCGGTTGAAAAATCGTTGTTCGGAAAACACGTCGCGGTGTCCAGAAATTACTTTGACAATCACTTCCGCGAGATGTTGCTCATCGTCGAAAAAGTCCGGGACAGGGGCGGCGTTATGGAATCGCACGTCGGCCGCGCTGATATATTTGCTGGCAACCCATCAAAAGAAGAAGAAAGGGCGATTGAGTCCGCAGTCCGCCGCGGGAAAAACGTCCTTACCGTCACCGAGGACGACCTTTTCAAAATGCTTTCGATTGATAAAATATAATTGTTTTTTCAACCTTTATCACATATTGAGCATTTTTTTGCGAAATGCTTTTGACAAATGCAAACTCGTATGCTATTATAATTAAGCATCTTTTGTGATGCGTTTTCGGTTTAAGGAGAAATACCCAAGAGGCCGAAGGGGCTCCCCTGCTAAGGGAGTAGTACGTGAGAAGCGTAGCCAGGGTTCAAATCCCTGTTTCTCCGCCAAGTAAAACTCGCTTGAACCCTTGAGGTTCAAGCGAGTTTTCCTTTTTTACGACGGGGCTGTTGTTTCCCGTTGCGTTCGGACAGTCATCTGTTGCGATTTTGCCGTTACTCGCTATGTTGTTAAGGTGCGAAATAAGTTCTTCCGTGTCTTTCCTCTTAATTACCGCAGGGTGATTATCGTCGGTGTTGTAAAAGATTAAAATTTTGTCGTCATACAAAATAACACGGTTTATGAACGAGTTGAAAAACTCGTTTTTTTCTTGCCCGTTTTCATACTTTTTACGGGCAAAATAGGTTAAAAACGCTTTTACTTTGTCCACTTCGAGCGGTTTTATCTGCCTAGCCTTTTCAAGTAAAATTTTGTTCTCTAATTCATCTTTTTGCGTTTCGAGAGAAATCAGTCGTTCTTTGGTGGATTTAGTCACTATGCCTTGTTCTATGGCGGCAAGCAGTGCGTCTATCGCTTTTTCTTTGGCTTTTAACTCGTTTTCGAGATTTTTAAGCGTTACGGTCTTTATTATCTCCAAATTGAATTTTGAAACGACCTGTTCGGCAACGGTTTGAATTACATCGGGTTGCAGAACGTATTTAACCGTCGTGCCGAATACCAGATCTTCAAGGTCTTGCTGTCTGTAATTTGCCTTTTTACAAGTGTGTTTGTTGCGTTTTCTTCCGAAACACTTGTAATAGTGATGAAGTTTACCGGTATGGCTTGTTCCCGTTTCGGCGGTCATCAGACTACCGCAAAATCCGCAAAACAATTTTCCGCTTAAAATATATGGCTGTTCACTCTTGCTATCGCGCGGTTTATGTTTATGCTTGTCCATAATGACGTTACATTCATAAAAAAGTTCTTCGTCCACGATAGGCGGTATGACGTTAGTGTAAACCGTGCCGTGTGAAGTTACTTTCCCGATGTATTTTTCGTTGCGGATTATCCTTGCAAGACTGTTCATATTGAACGACGAACAGGCTTTCGTCTTAATGCCTTGTCCGTTCAGCCTTGCAATAATTTCTTTCGCCTTTTCGCCGTTTTTGTATCTTGTAAAAATATCTCTGACAATATCCGCTTCGTAACTGTTTATCGTCCATTTTTTGTCCACGATGTCATAACCAAATAAGCCAAACCCGCCGATAAAATTACCTTTTATCAAACTTTCTTTAATACCACGTCGCACCTTTTGGGAGAGTTCAGCAGAATAATATTCCGCCATACTTTCAAGCATACCTTCTACTAGAATGCCGCTTGCGTCTTCCGTTATGTTTTCCTTTGCAGATAGAACACGCACGCCGTTTTTCTTTAACTTTGCTTTGTAATTTGCGCTGTCGTAACGGTTACGGGCAAAGCGATCAAGTTGGTAAACAAGAACATAGTCGAAAGTCTTTTTCTTACTGTCGTCGATCATTCTTAAAAATTCCGGTCGTTTGTCCGTAGTCCCCGTGAGCGCACGGTCTATGTATTCGGCTACAACGAGAAGGTCTTGTCTTTTGGCATACTCGTAGCATTCCCGAAGTTGTCCTTCGATAGACTGTTCCGTCTGACTGTGCGAACTGAACCTTGCATATATCACTACTCGCTTTTTCATTGCTTCCTCCTGCCGAATACGCTCTCGGGCGTTAAATCGTCCATATTACCGCCGTTTCTCGCATAATCGAGTAAAATATCGGCTAAAATTTTTGCGCTTGTTTGTATTCTTTCTTTCGGCAGATTTAATCTGCCTTTTTCTTTGTGCCCCGTTGACAGATTAACTTCAACGGTGTTTTCTTGTATCCGCTTCAACGTTCATACTTATTGCGCGGATACTATGTTCTCTTTCCTGATGGCTGTAATGTTCTCTCACCATTACCGCAAAATCCTCCTTATCTCAGATTTCCGCAAGGCGAGAGTATCTCGTCTTACGGATTATGTTTTGTTTCTTTCTTCAGCGAATTTCGCAAGTTCGCTCTCGAAAAAGTCGTCGTAGCCGTCCTTTAATTTTGCAAAGGCGGTATCGTGTCGGGCTAACAGTTCTTCGTAGCCCGCTTGTATAAGTTCCACCTTCGTATAGCCGTGCTTTTTCAGAAACTCGTCTATTTCTTCCGCCGTCTTTCTCGGAACGCTCGTTCCCCATATAACGTTTTTGGCTTTGCGTTCTTCCTTGTGCCTTTCTTCGTATCTTTTGTCTTTTTCCTTTCTTGACTTTGCCATCTTTTCATTCCTCCATGAATATATAATCGTATCTATACGACGATTATATTTTACACGCTTTGTGTGCGTAAGTCAAGTGCTTTTGCGTTAGTCCGCCGATATTTTTAGTAAGAGCAGGGCGATTCCTTCTTGTGGATACGAGCAAATGTTGCCCTTTCCGAAAAGTCGGTTTCCGACTTGTTTCGAGTTCCGTTTTTGAAATAGATTGCAAAAACCTTATCCTGCTTGTAAAAAGTACCCGTTTTCCAATTTATTTTTTGGGTTTTTGCTTTCCGTTTTCTGCCTGCTAAGGCGGGTACACTTGTTTATAACTCATGATCCGTTATCTCCTTTCCCGTTCACTATATATGGACATTTGCTTGCCTGTTTGCGGGGGTGTTTTTCGTAAGTTTTTGAAAATATCCTCTACTTATATTGGAAAGTTTTCATCTCTTTGTTAGGGTATTTAACTGAACTTTTTCAAAAAATCCTCCTACTATAATTGGAAACTTACCATACTCTTTGGCGGGGTGTTTTAAGAAATTCGCGGTAATTTATTTTTCCTTCTACTATAATTGGAAACTTCCGGCACGAAAGTAAATGGTTTACGGGAAACTTTTTCATTAAAACAAAGAGCCCCTCACTAAATACGGACAACAGAGAGTAAGAACTTCGTACTTTTTCTGAAAAATATCCCTCTACTATAATTGGAAACTTCTGGCACGAAAGTAAATGGTTTGCACGAAACTTTTTTCATTAAGACAAAGATTTTCTCTCTTTGTATGGACAATAGAGGGCAAAAACTTTGACGTTTCCATTACATATCCTCAATATTATTGGAAAGTTTCAATTGCTTTGCGGGGGTGTTTTTGAAAAAATTCAGAAAGTTTTCACATTAAATAGCATACAGTGGAATTTACATGTTTGGTATGTGACTTATAGTCCGTTGTGAAAAAAGTCACTTAATGTTATAATTTATATGTTTCAAAAGGAGTGCTTTATGGACATAAAACTTTTGGTCGGGAAAAGAGTGAAAGAATTACGCAATAAACTTGGAGTAAGCCAGGAAGAGCTTGCCGATTTAGCGGGATTAGATAGAACTTATATTACAAGTGTAGAGAGTGGGCGTAGAAACATTTCGATTGTAAATATCGAAAAACTTGCGAATGCTCTTAAGGTTACATTAAAAGAGTTTTTTGAATTTTAAGGAGTGATGTACAAATGACAAAAACGGAATTGTTTATTAAACTTGCTCAACCAAACGAAAAAGGCGTCAGCCGATGGGTAGATATTGATGAGTTCGTTGGAGAATACGCATCTTTAACTTTTGGTAATGGTGCCTCTTGGGCAAGAAAAGAATCAACGCTTGCAAAAAAATATATAATCGAATTTGACAAAAGTATTACACCGGGAAACGGAATAGATAGAATTCGCTTAAATGGTTTCAATGACGGCGATTATTCGCAACACATTCGTGCCGATATTAAAAGAGCAATAAAGGCGCGTCGCTGTGTCGTTTTGGGTACTTCAAATCCGGAAGTTGATCATAAAAACGGAATGAAAAATGAAGATAGAGTTATGCGAAATGAAGACCAACGTTTAGAAGATTTTCAACCGTTAAGTAAAGCCGCTAACGACGCTAAAAGACAATTTTGCAAAGAGTGTCGCAGAACAGGTATTCGTTACGATGCTAAGAATTTAGGATATCCCATGTCATATTACAAAGGTGTTGCCGAACATCATAATGAACCAAACGCATGCGAGGGTTGCTATTGGTATGATCCACTTGAATTTAAAAAACATTTAATCGAAAGAAAGTAATTGAAAGGATTGATGAAATCCACTCAAAAAGGCTACAAGCTTATCCCTACGGACAGCCATGTAGCCTTTTTCTTTGGAAATTTGAAACTTGCTATATTATTGCAACAAAAAACATTGCTAGCACAAAGGTAAATAATGGTATTAATGTCCAAATAGCTCGAACTAAAAACTTATGTTTTCTTGTGCAAATATTTGCGTTGATCCTAAGCTGATCAATTTCTGAAGAGCAATCTATATTTTCTAAACATGCATTGATTTCATCATCTGTCATAGTTGAAACATCAAGGTAGTATGATAATGATTTTTTATCTTTGTTTTTCTTTCTGCGTGGATATATAACCATAATTAAGAAAAACATTTCTAACCCGAAAGAAATAAAATAACAACTCATAAAAATCAACAATAAAATGTATGAAATTGTAATAGATTCCCGATTTTTAAGAATATCAAGCATACTTAAACTAATAGCAAAAACGATGCTCACTATAGCTATAAGAATATTGGCTTTATTATCGAATTTATCTATCTGTTCTTTTATTATAGCAATTTTTTCGTTTGCTTTATCTTTAGTATCCATTTTTCATTCCACCTTTTATCCATTCATTAAAATCTGTTTTAATTACATCACACTCATGAAAATCAGCATCGAAATACTTTGCACTACTTATATGATTAAACCATTCTTTTTTATTGCCTGAAATGTCTTTTATGTTATTGTAAAAGCAAGGATTCATTGCTATTTTTTTATATCCGTGTCGATTAGCTATAGATGATAGATTAGCTGCATCAACAACAGCTTTACCAATCCAAATCTTATCATTAATTCCTGTTCCAGAACGACCAGCTTTAATAACTAATTCTTTGTCACAGCCTAATCCAATCCCTACACCAATATTTGGGTATTTATTTTCAGCTAATAATTTATTAAACATTTTCATAAAAGTATTTACATAGATAGCTATATCAAAAACCTCATTTATATCATCTTTTTTTGGTGTAGAATAAATAGCATATACACAATCTCCCCGTATACCTATTTGGCTATATTTGCTAAAATTCTGAAATATAGTAATTATTTCAGAAGTAAACGCCCTTAAAAGTCTTGCTAATTTTTCATCTTTTGTCTTAAAAAGCTCGCTAGAATTTTTTATATCAACAAATATTGCGCTAACATAACAAGTTATACCATTTTCATATGTAAATTCTTGGTCTGACGGAATCGATTTTTTGGTTTTGATAGGGGTTTCTGATTTTAATATATTAATAATGTTGGCTTTTGAATCTTTGTATTTATACATTTATCCTCCTTATTTTCTAAACACAAAAATATATTCGTGTTTAAATAGATATAATCCATTTTGCAAAGCACGTTGACGCCAAAGTGCTTTTTGATTTGCTTTGCCTTTCGTTTCTTCAAAATTCTTAACTATTGTTGCTTTTAGTGTAAGTCCTTCTTGTTGCGTCGCTTGCATACAATAAAACCCCAACGGAACTAATTGACTGTTTGCATACTTGTCACCTATTACAACGGCACAATATCGCCCTTTTTCAAGTATTGCAGACGTGTTTCTTACCACCTGTCGAAAATTATTTATAAATTCGTCTAAACTGGTTGAATTTGACAAATCGTTTTCATCTTCGCTAAATTTGATTATATCCCAATAGGGTGGGTGGTAAATAATAAATTGAACGCTGTTGATATTATAAGTCTCTAAAATTCTCTTTGTATCAAACGTTCTACTATCATCTACAAATGTATCAGCAATAATGCCTTCTTTTTGTTCGGAATGAATTCTGCCAATTGATTCTGCCGCCACGCTTGGTTGTAGTTCTATACCGATGGAATTCCTTCCCATTCGTTGTGCCTCAATCAAAGTCGTTCCGCTACCGGCAAAAGGGTCTAATACAAAGTCACCTGCTTTTGTATAACGGGTAAGTAATTGATGCGGTATTTGCGGAACAAAATTACCGTGATAATGTCCGTCGTGAGCCCCTGAATTATCTCTTTGTGGAATAATCCAAAGGCTGTCAGTCCAAACATCCGTCAATTCTTTCCAATTTGACATATCAAGGTCGTTTATTTTGCCCATTACATATCTTCCTTAACTAAACAATGCAAGTATTCTATTGTTGAATCAGACTTGCAATCTCTCGCATTATCTGCTTTAAATCGACGGTATTGTTGCATATACACTTTATATTTGCCATATTTTCTCATTATTTTTTCAATTGTATCGAAAGACATAAGTCCTTCGTTGTTATAACTCAAAAAGATGTATTTGAATTTTGCATTTTTAATGAGTTCGTTAAAAGCATCTGCGACTTTATTCTTTATGCAGAATACACTTTTTTGGTCAGCATAATCACGCAAGCCGGTTTTACCTTTAATTTCCGGATTATCATATCTTGCGATTGTTTCAAGCAAGTGGTAATTTGAACAATACTGACGCGCATTATACGGCGGATCAAGGTACAATATATCGCCTGAAACATTCTTTATGAGTTCACTTATATCCTCATTATATACTTTACATTCAACAGTTCCTTGCATTATGGGGAGTGCAATAAGTTCCATTTCTTTTAATGCAGATTTTTTTAGCTTTTTAAGATAAGCCCCGTAAACAGATGCCGTATTAGCATACTTGTCAATGCTATTTAACAATGAACCCAATAAAAAGAAATATTCGTGCTCATTGATTGTTCCTTGTTGTAGCCAATTTTCAATAGTAATTCTGATAGCGTCACATTTTTTAGCATTAAAATCAGAAAAATACATCCTACGAAATTCTTGTCCCTCAGTGCCTTCATAGGAATAGTTTTTGTAGATAAAACCCTCAATCCCTTGCAATTGGTCTAATTCTTCTATAAGTTGCTTACAGCGTGATTTGTCAAGATTGCCGTTGTTTTCAATCATATGCTTAGTTATTACATAGCTGTAGTATTGAATATCGTTGGCGATAATAGAATAGCCTTGCTTTTTAAAAGAACCGCTTACAACTCCTGTGCCGGCAAATAAGTCGGCAAAAACCATTTCTGAAGGTTTGCGTGACTCGTTGTATAGTTTTAATGTTTTATCGATAGATGTTTCCAAGAAATCAATCAATGAATATTTAGATCCGATATAGTTCATATTATTCTCCTTTTTGCAGAGTTTTTAATAAAACTCCATCTGCGTTCTTCCAACAAGCATTGCCGCTTACACTACTGCCTGCAACAAATTTTGCTGCTGCCGAACTACTTGTAAATAGTATGTTTTCCGACAAAACGCGTTCACCATTGATTATAGTTGATTTTTCTTCTCTCGTCTTTACGATTGCATTGGGGCAACTTTTACTGTTTGAAATAGACAACTTAGAGTCTTTCAACAACAAAAATCCGTCATCGTTCCATACGCATGTTGCAGTATATTTATCCGTCGTAAAGTAAAGCGAGATACCGTTTTTATCGTCACCATTGTCTTTATCCGAAAAAGACGTGTGCGTGTCGATTGGCTCATTTTCTCTATATTGACCTTCATCCTCAAGTCTTTTTCTTAAAGCGGATAATACTTCGCCTTTATAAGAGAAATGAAGAGTTCCTTGAACTCCACAATCACGATGAAGCAATTTCTTTGCTAAAGCACTTAAAGAAGTAGTCTTTCCTTGATAAAGTATTTCTCTATCGCCAGCAACAGTACAAACAATAGAATTATCGTGAATATAGATAACCTCTTCACCAACTTTTATACCACACTTAAAGAAAGAAAACGGGGATTTTCTTTCTGCAACAATAGAAGCTTCTTCCGCTATCTTTTGTTCCTTCTTCTCTTGAGCAGTTTGTGCATATATTATGGGAGTTTCGCCAAACATACCACCAATAGTTCCCAATACGTCAGCAGCATCTTCAGGTGACATTGCAAAAAACTCACGCACGCGAAGTTTTCCATTTAGGTTTTCTTTTGCCCTAAGTTCGGGTTTGAACATATCAAGCAGTTTATGTACGTTTTTGTCAGCTAACCTATTGGCAACGTGCAAGACTGCATATTTTCTAAACCCAAAAGGAGTACATTCGCTACGATTTAATTGTGCTAATCTTTCGTCTACGTTATCTGCATATCCAATCTTTACGTATTCAGGGAAGGATGGGTTTGTCAGTATGTAAATATATCCACCTTGTTCAGCCATATTACTTGTCCTCCTCTATAATATTGTTTTTCTTGCAGAAATCATCAAAAGCCTTTTTAGCTAATCTGCTTGGATTATAAGAGCCATTTTCCCATCTGTTGATTGTGGCAAAACTAACACCCAATTCTCTCGCTAAATCCTCTTGGGATAATTTAAGTTCAGTTCGAACATATTTTACTTTTTCAGCAAAACTCATTTCAGTACACTCCTTATTATTGAAACTATTATAACACTTTTTATAAAAAATGTAAAGATGATGTAGTATATTGTCTTGAAAAAATATTTTTGTGTGATATAATTAAAATGATGAAAATACTTGACTTTTAAATTGAATTTTTATAGAATCTACTATTCTAATAACAAGGAGAAAAGGAAAATGGCAAAAAAGCAAAAAATATACGCAGTTAAAAAAGGAAACCAAACAGGAATATTTTATACTTGGGAAGAATGTCAAACTGCAACCAAAGGTTTTTCTTCTCCTGATTTTAAATCCTTTGAAACAGAGGAAGAAGCAAAAGCTTATTTAGAGGATGTTGATATTATATATGAAAAACAAATAGCTCCATTACTTGCACAAGGAAAAGTTGTGGCATTTGTTGATGGCAGTTTTAATGAGGAAAAGGCATCTTATGGATTTGGCGTTCATATATTAACACCTACTTCTTCTGCTCCGGTTGAGTTAAGCGGCAAGGGAACAAATGTTGATTATGTTGATTTGAGAAATATTGCAGGCGAAATATTAGGTGCCGTTAATGCTATCGACTGGGCGTGGAAAAATAATTTTGAAACAATCGTTATTTTTCATGACTATGAGGGAATAAGAAACTGGGCTACAGGTGAATGGAGAACCAATCAACCCATTTCTAAATTTTATAAAAATTTTATTGATGATAAGAAAGAAATACTAAATATTGATTTTGTTAAGGTTTCTGGACATTCCAATAATAAATATAATGATAGAGTTGATGCTTTAGCAAAAGCATCAGTTAATGACAATAAAATTTTAAAAGATGCCAATGGTAACAATGGTTACATTATAAACAACATCTCAAAGGATAGCATATTTAGTATTATTGAACAATTGAAAAATGAATGTCCAGAATTGTGTTATACGGTTACTACTACCACCACAAATAAGTGTACCTATATAGTTACTTTAAATAATGATAAAGTGAATCTTTCTGTATTTAATAACATAAAATTGCTTGTACAAGGGAAAAAATCCAATTTATTTCAGCTCATTACTACTAGTATAATTGAAAGATTGGACTGCACAGATTTTATTAAAATATTAAGAGATGCGTATGGCAAAACGATAAAAAAAGATGAACTAAAATCATCTTTGATAACGCATTGTCCAAATTTTAAAAATGTTTCTTTGCCTCAAAATATTGAAAAATTACTAAATCAAGCATTTGTAGATTTGGATACAAATGGTTATAATGATATTGAATTCTCAAAATATACTTTAGCTGTTTTGAGAGCATTGGAAGGTGTGCTTAAATATAATTTGAGTAAGTATAATATATCAATTCCAAAGACTGGATTCAATATGTTTGATAAGACTTCGGGAGTTTACGTCTTACAGCAGAGACACAAAAAAGGGGTTCCCTCTCAAGATGTCGTAAAAATAGAGAATTGTTATAATCACTACTTTAATAATAGACACACATTATGTCATTTCGGTTATGTTTTTCAGGGTGTCGATACAAATACTAGATTATTAAACACTAAAAAGGAAGCGGATAGTATTATAAGAAATACATTGCAAGTAATTAACGATAATTACATAGTATAAATTATGAAAGATATTATAATTAACAAATCAAACAACCCCAAAATCAAATATGTTATTTTTAGCACATCAACAGATAGTCCGCTATTTGTACTTGATGATATAAATAAAAATATATGTTTAGAAAATGGACAAAGCGTGCTTTTTGACCAACTTTTGCAGACGGGAGATTCTGATAACAGATTTTTAAGTCTTAAATTTGTAAATGGTATGTTTGATTTGTCGTCAATTAAACACATTGATAAAAAACAAATAGACGAAACATTGTATAAGTTCATTTCTGATTTTTTAAGAAAAGAACAACGTGTGTTACGCTATTCTATTTTATTAGAAGAACAAAAGGACTTTATTTTAAGTGGGGGTAATATTTAATGTTCCCTCAAGATTTACAACTATTATTGAACAACAACGATTGGGGGGGCATAGAGAATTACATTAACACACTTCAGAAACCTCTTTCACAGGACATAAAAGAATGCCTTGCATGGAGTTATTCTAGGCAGGAAAAATATAACGAAGCTATTGTAATTTATGATGAATTATTATGTGAACAGCCTAATAATGCAAAGTGGTTGTATTCTAAAGGATATCAATATTACGCTCAAAAAGATTACCAAAATGCCGTAGTTTATTTTGAAGAAGCTTTGACAGTTTATCCAAACTATATAAAAGTAAAATATCGTATTTCATATGCATATATACAGTTGGCGGGTAACGAACGGCAATGGACAAAAGATGTCTTTTGGAAAGCAATTAACCATTTAAAATCTGCCCACGATATATACAAAAATTTTACAATTGAGGAACAAGAAAAGAATCGCTCTACTTATGCCGATATTTGTGCCTTACATGGCCGGACACTTGTTGGTTCTAGTAAATATATTGACTTAGCAATAAACTACTTGGAGCGTTCGTTATCGCTCAAAGAGGATTTAGATGTTCGCTATCAATTGGCGAAAGCTTATTATTTTAAAAAAGATTATACAAAAGCATTAGAACTACTGCCGACGCAAGGCAAAGTTGCATATTACATATTGGAATTAAAGAGTCAAATATACGCTGATAATGGACAAGTTGAAAAATCCAACGAAGTATTGTTCACCCTTTTAAAATTTCGAAAAAAAGATTATATTTATCAGAGGCTATCTAATAACTTTTTGTTGCTTAACAATATGGATGAAGCCTTAAAATATGCGCAATTAGCTTTAATTTGTGGTAAAAGGAATTATAAAAATATTTTTTTGTGTGGACAAGTATGCTATAAAAAAGCTATGTATCGAGAATCTTACGATTATTTGCAAAAAGCACGAAAACAAAAACAAAAAGATTATAATTTAGACTTACCTGAAGCTATTGAACTTATGGATAAAATAATTCATGTGACAAATAACTTTTCTTTATGTGAAGATAAATTATGTGAAGGAATAATATCCCAATATAACCCAGAAAGAGGATTTGGATTTATAGGCATTCCAACAGATAGTGAACGATATTTTTTCCATATAAGTCAGTTTGCTAATATGCCACAACCAAAAGTTGGAGTCCGTGTAAAATTTATGAAAGAGCAAACTCCTAAAGGTTGCCAAGCGAAAAATATTAAATATGTTTAGTTATTAAAAAATATTTTATATAAAATAAGTTGCAGTATGCGTAAAGTTCAAATTGACTTTCAAGCTTTCCGCCAAACAAAGCGGACAAGCAAACTTGCTTGTCCGTTTTTGTTTTTCGATACTTAACAACAGGGATTTGAACGAGAGCGTTAAGAAAACGACACGGTGCGTCGTTTTTAGCGGCTGACCGCAAGCGAAGAGAGAAGCAAGCGCTTGCATTTGCGGAAATCGAGCGCAGCGGACATAGCCAACGATTGTGCGATTTGTCGCACAAATGCGTAGCATTGTTGCTTGCAACAAAGCGTTGAGTGTAGACCGAAGACTTTTGCAAAGCATAAAAATATTTCACGCGGATTGCTTTGCAAAAGGCAAGAACAAATTCCTGTTTCTCCGCCATAAAAACCCGATTTACTTCGTCGGGTTTTTATTATGCTCCGAAACAGGGATTTTGCACGATGCGGCGCATCGTGCCGCCTGCGGCGTGAACCCCGGCTCGTTAATTTACCCGCAAACGAAGAAAAGAAAAAGGCGAGCGGTTTTCGTTTGACGAAAAACGGGGCGCAACAGGGCGCAAGAAGACTTGATAAACAATTTTTTTTATGATAGAATGGTTTCAACATCAGAAAGGCACGGAGGTATCCGACCATGAAAATGAAAAACAATACGACCGAAAGCGCAAAGTGAACGAAACGTTCCTTTGCGTTTTTTTGTATTCAGCGGAAAGCCGTCGCGACGAATATAAAACGACAAGACAAATATAAATAAAAAAATCGAAAAGGCAGGTAAGCGGAAAATGGATAAACATATCGAACAATGCACGCACAGAGAAAAAGCGGATCTGGTTTTCAAAAACTGCAAAGCCGTGAACGTATTTATCGGCGAAATCGAAGAGTGCGACATAGCGGTTTCGGACGGAATAATCGTGGGCGTCGGGCGATACGACGGCAAGAAGGAAATCGACCTTAACGGCGCGTACGTTTCCGCGGGGCTTATCGACACGCACCTGCACATTGAAAGCACGATGTTATCGCCCGCAAACTTTGCAAAAGCGGTGATGCCTTACGGCGTAACGACGTGCATAGCCGATCCGCACGAAATCGCCAACGTTTCGGGGATAGCGGGCGTCGAATATATGATAAAAGAGGCGAAAACCGTCCCGATGGACATAAGATTTATGTTGCCGAGCTGCGTGCCCGCGACGCCTTTTGAAGACAACGGCGCAACGATTAACGCGTCCGATACGGAAAAATTCATAAAAAACCCCGACATATACGGGCTTGGCGAATTTATGAACAGTCCTGCCGTCCGCGCGGGCGACGAAGAAGCGATGAGAAAACTGAAATGCTGCGCGGAAGAGGGCAAAATAATCGACGGGCATCTGGTAACCGCAAACGAGGACGACGTCAACGCATACGCGCTCAAGGGGATAAAAACCGACCATGAAAACATCTGCGAAAAGGACGTCCTGGACAAAATCAAACGCGGATTTTACATTCAGATGAGAGAAGGCTCCTCAACCCGCAACATAAACGCGCTGGCGGGGGCGTTCACCGACAAAACGAAACGCAGGCTGTTGCTTTGCACCGACGATAAGCAGGTGAGCGATCTGAAAGAAAGAGGACACCTTGACAACAACGTAAGAATGCTTGTGAAAGCCGGGAAAAATCCGATTGACGTGCTGACCGCCGCGACTTTGAACGCCGCCGAGTGTTACAAAACCGACGACCGCGGGGCAATCGCGCCGGGAAGAATCGCCGACCTTGTGGTGTTTGACGACCTGTACGATTTCAGACCGAAAGAAGTTTACAAAAACGGCGTGCTTGTCGCAAAAGACGGGAAAGCCCTGTTCGACGCGGAAAGCGTTTTCGACGCCGCCGTAAGAAACACGATGCATACGGATTATATTTCCGAAGACAAACTGAAAATAAAATTAAAGTCGGACAACGTAAAAGTCATCGGTTTAATGCCCGACAACGTCGTTACGTTCAACAAAACGAAAAAAGTCAACGTCAGAAACGGCGAATATGCCAAAACCGAAGGGCTTAACAAAATCTGCGTTGTCGAAAGGCACAAAAACACGGGGAAAATCGGGCTGGGACTTATGGAAGGATACGGTCTTAAAAACGCCGCCGTCGCGTTGTCGGTCGCGCACGACAGCCACAATATCATCGCAATCGGGGACAACGACAAAGACATGGCGGCTGCCGTCAACGAAATTATTCGCGCGGGCGGCGGAATGACCTTTTCAAGAAACGGCGTTATCGAAGAAACGCTGGAACTCCCCGTCGGCGGGATTATGAGCGACAAGGATCAGGAATACGTCTTTGAAAAAACCGAAATCCTGCGAAAAAAAGCGCGTGACGCGGGCGTGCCGGAAGAAATCGAACCGTTCATGTGCCTGTCGTTTATGTCGCTTGCGGTAATTCCCGAACTGAAAATTACGACGCGCGGGCTTTTTGACGTGATTAAATTCGATTTTACGCCGATTGAAGAATAACCGCCTTATCTTCTCGTGGAACGAGAAAATATCGGCGTTTTGGCAACGCTTGTATTATTATATTATTTGTTGGCATATAAACGGAAAGTTAAAAGAGAAAACAAATTTAATCCACTTTATAATCCGCGCCACGTGAAAAGTTTTTGAGATTTTTTAACTTTCACGCAACGACGCGGACTTTTTGTTGTCTTTATAGGTAGACGCAGCGTTTGATCGTTGATAAATCGCAAACGGTTTTTCGACGTCGAAGGAGAAGCAAAATGAACGACCAAAAGATTATCGAATTGTTTTGGGAGCGGCACGAGAGCGCGATATCCGTCACGGCGGAAAAGTACGGGAAATACTGCCATACCATCGCTTACAACATTCTTTTCAATCATTTCGATGCGGAAGAATGCGTTAACGATACTTACCTTGGCGCCTGGAACAGTATCCCCCCGCAAAAGCCCGGCAACCTGACGGCGTTTCTCGGAAAAATCGCCCGCAACCTCGCCATCAATCGCTATAAGCGGCAATCGGCTGCAAAGCGCGGGAACGGACAGGTGGAAATCGTTTTGTCCGAGCTTGAAAACTGTATTCCCGACATAAGCGGCGTCGAGACGGCGATGGACGAAGCGCATCTCGTTGCAGTGATAAACAACTTTTTACGCGCCCAGCACAAAACGAAACGCAACTTATTCGTGCAAAGATACTGGTATATGTATCCCGTCCGCGAAATCGCCGAAATGCACGATATGAGCGAAAGCAAGGTCAAAGCCATTTTGTATCGTATGCGCGTCGACCTCAAAAAAAATCTCGAAAAGGAGGAAATCTACCTATGAAGAAGGAAAAATTATTGAACGCAATCGGTCAGATTGACGATAAGATGATTGCGGACGCAAAGCCCGAGGTCAGGGCAAAACAAAAACGAGTAAAGTTCAGCCGTATGGCGGTGGCAGTGGCGGCGTGTCTTGTGTTATTGCTTGCGGTCGGCGTGATTACCCCGATTGCGGTCGGAAACACGGCGGCGGGCACGATAACGATGGAAATCAATCCGGGGGTTGAATACACGATCACCCGAAACGGAAAAGTAAAAGAAGTTCGCTTCCTGAACGACGACGCGGAAGGCGCGCTTGCAAAAGTCGCGCTGAAAGGGCAAAGTCTCGATACCGCGGTGGCTCTTACCATTGCAGCATACAAGGCGGCGGGCTTTATGGAAAGCAACGATACCGTGCTGATTTCATTCGACAAAAAGTTGAGCGAAAACGCCAGACTGAAAGAGTCCGTGTCCGAGAACGTGCGGCGTGCGCTTGAAAAAACCAAGTCCGTCCACACGGTGGTTTACGCGCCTGCTGCGGTCAACGACGAAACGGCAGCCATTGCGAAAAAATACGGCGTATCGCAAGGCAAAGCCCAACTTATCGCCGACGCAAAGAAAAACAGCAGCATGTCCGAAGAAGAACTTGCAAATCTGCCCCTTGACGAGCTTGTCTGGTTGCAGAAAGATATCGACTCTAAAATTATCGCTTCCGGCTATATCGGCATTTTAAAAGCCAAAGCGATCGCATTAAGTGACTCCGGCTGCACAACGAGAGTGGAATTTACCGAAGCAAGGCTTATCGACATCGGCGCGAAATATCCTTATTATCGCATCGTGTTCAACGACAAATACACGCAGTGGACATACCTTATCAACGCAATCAACGGCGACATTCTTGACAAAAACGAAGTGGCATTGTTCATATCTTTGGAAGACGCGCGAAGCATCGCTCTGAAATTCGCGGGGCTTGCCGATAACGACGAAGAAAAAGTCGAGTTTACCAAAGAAGAATTGAGCAGAAATTCGGGACGCCCGTGCTGGATTCTGGAATTTTATACGACAAAGTTCCAATACTTTTTCAAAATCGACGCCAAAACCGGCGAGGTGTTCTTTTTCGAATACCATATCGACATAAGGAAAGCAAAAGAAATCGCGGCGCAAGACGCAGGTGTCTTTGAGGAATTTTCAAAACTCACGTTCACCATTGAAGAATACGTCGGCGGCGGCATTAAAACCCCGTATTTCTATCTCGTGTTCAATAACGACAAAACGCAGTGGACTTATCGTATCGACGCAACCTTAGGTCACGTGCTTGACAAGAGCGAAGTCGCGTTACTCGTCTCGTTGCAGAAAGCAAGAGAAATCGCGTTGAAAGACGCCGGCATCACGGACGAAAACGAAGTTACTTTCACAAAGGAAGAACTGAACAAAGGTCCCGAACGCCCGTGCTGGATTATTGAGTTTTACAACGAAAATTATCAATACTCCTACGTCATCGACGCCGAAACGGGAGAAATCTTATTCAGCACCCGCTACGTGAGCATGGCGAAAGCCAAAACGATCGCGCTGCAAGATACGGATCTTTCCGACGGCAGCAGGGTTGTCTTCACCGTGGAAGAACTGGTTGCCGGCGGCATTAAAACCCCGTACTATCTGTTCGTGTTCAACGACGGGAAAACGCAGTGGACTTACCGCATCGACGCGACGGACGGCAGCATTATGTACAGCAACGCAGAAGCCCTTATGGTTTCTCTGGACAAGGCAAAAGAGATTGCTCTAACGGACGCGGAAATTCCGAAAGGAGTCGAAGTCGTGTTTACCAAAGAAGTGTTGAGCAGAAATTCGGGACGTCCGTGCTGGGTTTTGGAATTCTACATCGAAAAGTACCAGTTCAGCTATAAAATCGACGCAAAGACCGGCGAAGTGATTTACAACCGCAGATATATCAATATCGAAAGAGCAAAGGAAACCGCTTTGCAGGACGCCGCGATCGAAGAAAACTCAAAGGTTGTCTTCACCGTGGAAGAGCTGGTTGACGGCGGAATTAAAACCCCGTATTTCTATCTCGTGTTCAACGACGGACAAACGCAGTGGACTTACCGCATCGACGCGACAAACGGCGGAATCATTCATAAGGAAGATAAAGCGTTAAGGTAAACCGACGGCGTAAAAAGCAACGAAAACGGAGATTTGTAAAAACGAATCTCCGTTTTTTCATTGTCAGATAAAGAAGCCGTTCGTCCAAAGAATTTTCGGGCAGAAATCCGTTTGTTGCAAATTTGTGACAATTCTGACGCAATCGTTCGGGGAAGTCGGTTTTATTATCTGGTAAAATTATCGTGTGCGGTCGGAAAGCACAAATACGGATTTAATCGCCGTGCGGCGTTTAAATAATAAAACAAAAGGAGTAACAAAATGAAAAAAACATTTATTATGACGATTTCGCTGGTTTCCGTACTTGCGATATGTATGGCGGTTTTTGCGGCATGCGGGAAGAAACACAACTTCTCAAAAACCTATACCTACGACAACGAGTATCACTGGCACGCCTGCACCGATAAGGACTGCAAGGAAGTGAAAGACAAGGCGAAACATACCTACGGCAAATGGGAAGTAACGAAAAAACCCACCGCAACCGAAAAGGGCGCGAGAACCCGTTACTGCACCGTCTGCAAAAAGAAACATACAGAAGAGATCGCCGCTCTTCAAGCCAATCCCGTAACTTTGAAAGAAGGCGTTATGCTTGACAAGAAGTACGACGGAAAAGCCGTGATGTTCACGAAAGACCAATTCAAGTTCAAGGGCAACGGCGCGGTCACTTTCATGTATAAAGCAGGCGAAAGCGAATGGACGGCGAAAGCCCCCATGGCGGTCGGCAAATACAAAGTGAAAGTCATGGTTGCCGAAACCGAAATGTATCAGGCGGGCGTTGCCGAATTCGATTTCGAAATCAAAAAAGGCGACAACATGATTACCTTGAAAGACGGCGCAATGCTGGGCAAAGTTTATGACGGAGCCGCCGTTGAAATCACCAAAGATAAGTTCAACGTAATGGGAACGGGCGAAGTAAAGTTCATGTTCCAGAAAGACGGCGAAGAAACGTGGTCGGCGGAAGCCCCCAAGGAGGTCGGCAAATACAAAGTGAAAGTCATGGTTGCGGAGTGCATGAACTACAATGCGGGCGAAGCAACGTTCGGCTTTGAAATAACCGCTGCTGCGGCATAAGGCGGCGAAACCAAGTAAAAACAATTCTTTTTTATACCATTCTTTTCCTATATCCTTATATAACGTTTTTCGGAGTGCGGCGCGTTTTATATGCGCCGTGCGACGGAGAATGTTGCAATATTGTTGCAAAAGAACCGCAGGTTTTCGGGGATTTATGCTTTCGGGATAAGATATGATTAAATTGTAAGCGACGGGCTTGCAAATAATCAAAAAGGAGCATATACCAATGAAAACCGAAAGAACAATGAAAGCAAAAAAGATAACTTTACTTTCCGCCGTCGTTGCGATCGCCGCCGTGGCAATCACGCTTACGGCAGTGCTTTTGCCGAAATATAAGGTAACGAAAGCCTCAACGGGGAACGAAAAGAACACCGCCGAAATCGAACGGACGATTTCACAAATCGAAAGTTTGGAGGCGGAATATCAGAAATCGTTTGACGAAAACGCCGCGCTTTGGGAAAAGTATTTTGCAGCGTTCCAAAAACTTGACGAAATTCCCGAAAATTTTGACGAAAGGGCGTTCATCAAAGAATTGAAAACTCTCACCGACGACGAAAAGACCGCGCTTTTGAAAAACGTTGACGCGCTCGACGCGCTCGACGCGAAACTTGACAAGTTGTACGATGAACTGTATGATAAAGACGAGGACGTTCTGTACAACGATTGCAAGGACGGCTCCTGCGGCTTTTCCGGAAACGGATGCGGCGAGTACGATGTGCTTTTTATCGAATGCGATGAAAATTGTTTCGCTGAAAACTGCGGAAAATAAAAAATAAAACCCACCAAAACACATCTTGCAAAAGGCATCGCGAAAAGCGATGCCGATTGCGCGCGAGAGGGAATATGGCGTACAGTATTTACGTTGCCGACGACGAAAAAAACATAAGGGAACTATTGAAAAACTTCCTTCAAAGCGACGGGTACGAAGTGAGCGCGTATGACACGGGCGACCTTCTTCTTGCCGCGTTTGAAAGGGAGCCTGCCGACCTTGTCATTCTTGACATTATGATGCCCGGGCGCGACGGAATCGAGTGCGTGAAAGAATTAAGAAAGTATTCGGACGTACCGATAATCCTTCTTACCGCCAAAGACGGCGAACTTGACTACGTCAACGGGATAACGCTCGGCAGCGACGATTACCTTACCAAGCCGTTCCGCCCGACCGTGCTTTTAATGCGGGTGAAAGCCCTTTTGAGAAGGGCTGAAATGAGCGGCGACAAAAAGTCGAAAGGCAAGGTTTTGAAACATGCCGATTTAACGTATTCGGAAGATGAACATTCTGTTTTTGCCGATAAAACCGTCGTTCCGTTGACAAAAACCGAAATGAGTCTGCTGGCGTTTATGATGGAAGAACCGCAGAAAACCCATTCGCGCGATAGTATGCTGGACAAAATCTGGGGGTTTGACGAAGACACCGAAACGCGCGCTATTGACGAAACTGTAAGGCGGATAAGAAAAAAATTGTCCGCGGCAAAAAGCGTCGTAACCATAGAAACCGTGTGGGGATACGGATACAAACTAAGCGCGGCGGTGAAAGACGAATGACAAAAATCAAACTGAAAATACTGCTGACGTGCTTATGTTCGGTCGCGCTTATCCTTTGCACTTTGCTTGTCGTCGTAAACGTCGTTGTCCCGAAAAGTTTGGAAAATCAGGCGAAAAAGGCGATTGAACAAGAAATCGGCGAAAATCACGACGACGAAAAGGCGGGCATGAATTTTCTGAGTTCCGGCGTTTCGTATCTGGAAATCGGCGGGGCGAACGAAGACCTTATATATCTCACCGAAACTGAAAAAGCAGTGCTGGCGTTTTGCGACGATAAAAAGCTCGTCCGCGGCGAGGTTTACAGAATGAAAGATAAAAACCGCGACGTTGTTCTGGCGGTTTATTCGTCCGACGCCGACTTAACGGATAAATACGAGTACGTTTTGTACGTCGATATAAAATCAATATTGAATTACGTCCGCTGGCTCAACCTGTTGTTTTGCGTCGCGGTGATAATCGTGGGCGCGGTGATATGCGCCATCGGCTTAAAGCTCGGCAAGACAATCGAATCGGCGCAGGAGATAAGGCAGTCGTTTTTCCAGAACGCCTCGCACGAACTGAAAACGCCGCTAATGGCGATTCAGGGCTATGCGGAAGGAATACAGACGGGGGTTCTCCCGGTAAAAGAATCCGCCGGCGTTATTATGGAAGAAAGCGACAGAATGACGGAGCTTATCGAAGAACTGCTGGCGTTGTCGAAAATCGACTCCGCGCAGGCAAAACCGGAGTTTCTGGAAACCGACGTAACCGAAATAATAAAAAGCGTCGCAAATTCGTTTGCGCCCGTCTTTGAAAACAGTCATAAGACGCTTAAAACCGAACTTTCTTGCGAGGCGGCGGTTTTGTGTGACGAGAAGCAAATACGAAAAGCCGTTTCAAATCTCATATCCAACGCGTTCAAATACTGCAAAACGACGGTGACCGTTGCGTGCAAAAACGAAAACGATAAAACGATAATCGCGATTTCCGACGACGGCGACGGCATTGACAAGGACGATCTTCCGCACGTTTTTGAAAGGTTTTACACGGGCAAAAAGGGAAATACTGGCATAGGGCTTGCTCTCACAAAGGAAATAATCAAAATGCACGGCGGAGAAATTCGGGTGCACAACGAAAACGGGGCGGTTGTCGAAATAACGCTCGGAAACGTAAACGGTAAAAAGAGCCGTGAGCACCTTTGAGATGCGAAAACAACGTCTTTTTCGGCAGAACGCGACAAATTGACAAAAACGAAGTTTTGTGATAAAATATTCATACCTAAAACAGGAAGGAGCAAACGACAATAATTTTTAATCGGAAGTTTTAACCCCGCAACGGAGGTAACCGCCTATGAAAAGAATTATTAAAGCGCAATCGGAATAAATTTTATTTCCTTGCGCTTTTTTGTTTTAGAAAACCGAAAAAGTCCTTGAAAAGCAAGTACGGATTATCTTTTGACAGGAATCTGAAAGGAGAAGAAAAATGAAAAAGTGTCTTGCAATCGACATCGGAGGATCAAAAGTTCTGGTGGGAGTCGTTGACGAAACGGGCATTGTCGTCGAATACGATCGCAAAGAATATTCGTCGGCGTATTCGCTTGAAACGCTGTATGCGGACGTAAAACGAATGGCTGCGCCGTATATGGAAAAATACAAGCCCGAAATATGCGGTGTTTCGTTGCCGGGGCCGGTGAACGGCGATACGGGCGTATGTCCGCTCGCGCCTTTTTTGGGAATAAGGGATTGGCACGCGGCGGAAGACCTTAAACAAATTCTTGGGATCCCGGTGTATGCCGAAAACGACGCGAACGCTTGCGCCGTTGCCGAGAAAGTTTTCGGAAAGGCGGCGGACGTCGACGATTTTATGTGGATCACCGTCAGCAACGGAGTGGGCGGCGCGCTGTATCTGAACGGAAGCCTTTACGTCGGGGCGAACTTTTGCGCCGGCGAATTCGGGCATATCAGAGTCGAAGAAAACGGAAAGGCTTGTACCTGCGGGAAGAAAGGCTGTCTGGAATCGGTGGCGTCGGGACGGGCGGTTTCCGCTTATTACAAGGAAAAAACGGGGCAGGACAGGACGGCGAAAGAGATTGGCGCGCTTGCAATCGAGGGCGATGAAATCGCAGTTGCGGCATACAGGCGCGCGGCAAAAGCACTGGGCGCGGTCATAGCACAAGCCGCGACTCTTCTTGACGTGAACGTTTGTTATCTTGGCGGCGGAGTATCCCAAAGCCTGGACCTGTTCAAAGACGACCTTATCGCAGAAATCAACGATAAACTGTTTCTTCCGATTGATAAAACCGTCAAAATCGAATATTCGGGGCTTGGATACTATGCGTCCCTGTGCGGCGCGGCGGCGGTTGCATACGGTGCGAACAAACAACGAGAATTAAACAAAGGAGAATAAATATGACGGACGAAAAAGAGAAAATTAACCTTTCCGCATTGTTCAGAATCGGCTACGGGCTGTACGTCCTGACCACCAACGACGGAAGAAAAGACAACGGCTGCATCGTAAACAGTGTAATGCAGGTCACAAGCAATCCGCTGAGAGTCGCCGTTTGCGTAAACAAGCAGAATTACTCGTGCGGGACGATTCGGGAAACGCTGAAAATGAACGTCAACTGCCTGTCGGTCGACGCGACCTTTGACGTTTTCAAAAGATTCGGTTTCCAAAGCGGTAGAAACGTCGATAAGTTTTTCGGAGAAACGCCGGAAAAGAGCGAAAACGGGCTTGTCGTATTGCCGGAGTTTTGCAACGCGTTCATATCCCTTGCGGCGGAGCAGATAATCGACCTCGGCACGCACGACATGTTCGTTTGTTCCGTCGAAGAAGCGGCGGTGTTTTCCGATCTCGACACGCTGACATATACGGAATATCAGAAAAACGTGAAGCCGAAGCCCGTCGCGCCAAAGAAGAAATCGTACGTTTGTAAAGTGTGCGGCTACGTTTTCGAGGGCGAAGAACTGCCGCCCGACTTCATTTGTCCGATATGCAAGCACGACGCGTCGGCGTTTGAACTTATGAAATAAATCAAATACAAATAAACCAAAAGGAGAAAGAAAATGAAGAAGTACATTTGCGAAGTATGCGGTTGGGTATACGACGAAGAAAGTTGCAAGGAAAACGGGATCCCGCTTGTCGAGTTTGAAGACTTGCCCGACGATTTCGTCTGTCCCGTATGCGGAGTCGGAAAAGAATTGTTTTCCGAAATAAAATAGGACAAAAATGAAAACCCAGACAAAGACAATAATTCTTCTTCTGACCATAGCGTTGACGTTGTTTTCGTCGGTCGCATTCTCGTCGCCCGCCGTCTCGGAAGCGAATTCCGCGCCGAGAGAAACGATAGGCTACGATTCAAGCGGGGTTATCGTTAAGACCGAAAACAGCCCGATAGTCGTCGACAAGGAAGATCTGACATTTCATATTTATTCCGCCGACCGATTTATTCCCGTGCAGGAATACGTCAGGCGGGGCATAGTTACAGCCGAATACACTTTCCGCAATCCGACAAATCTGATTGTCGAAACAAGGTGTCTGTTTCCTTTCGGATTCGTTCCGTATGACGAATCGCAGACCGAGGCGGACAAGGAATACTTTAAGGTAAAAACAAACGGAAAAGACGCGGACAAAACAATCCGCCATACTTATAAGGCGGATCCCTTTGCAAAATTCGACCTTGAAGAGGACCTTCGATACTTTTCTGACGACTTTATCGCCGACGATACTCTTTCAACAGATTTGATGGTTTACGAATACGTTTTGGACGTTAAAGGTGCAAACGGAAAATTGCCGACGTACGTCAAGTTTTCGGACAACGTGAAAAACCTTAAATACATAGTGGCGGATAATTACGTCAAATACGAAAAAAACGGGGACTTAATGGAACTTGTCGCATGGCAGGACGGCCTGAAAGGCGGGCAGCTGACGCTGGCGTTTGTCGGAAACGACGTGGCGGATGTCGAAAGCAAATTCAGTTTCTTTGACGACAAGTGGAAAAGCGTCGGGGGAAGCGTCGTCAAAGGGAAGAAGGTCGAGTATAATTTCAAAGATTACGCCCTGAAATTCAGACCGGCGGGAAGCGAAGTCAGCGACGTGGACTGGTACAACGCGACGATTGCGCTGATTAAAAGCAGAACGTCGACGGTGTTTCAAAAGTGGGAACATTCGCTAAGCACGTGTTTGTTCCGATGGTACGATTACACTCTTACGTTCGCGCCGGAAGAAACGCTTGTCAACACGGTATCCGCGCCGCTTTATCCGTCGGCAACCCGCAATTACGTGCCGCCGGTGTATTCGTACACTTATCTTTTAAGTCCCGCGGCGGGCTGGGCAGACTTCAACAACCTTACGATACGGATATACACGGACATGTACTTATTAAGGGGCGAAACGCGAAAGAGCGTGACAAATCCGGACGGCTCGGTTAACATAACGGGTGAGACCGTCGATTTTACGAAGAACGGCGGAATCTACGAGGCGTATTTTGAAAAACTGCCCGACGGCGATCTTACGCTTTTCATTTGCGCGTCCGAAAAACCCGAAAGGTACAAGCCGCCGCTCGGAAAGGTGACCAAAATCATCATAACATTGTCCACGGGCATCGGGTTGATTGTTATCGCGACGATAATACTTGTCGTTACCGTCAAAAAACAGAAAACAAAAGGAAAGAAAAGATAAAATCAGAAAAAGTGGAACGCGTACGGCGGATTATTCCTGTTCCGAAACGGGGGCGGGGATTTCCGCGTCGGCGCGTTTTTTGCGTGTGACAAAGAATATGATAATCGCCGCAACGAGCGTCAGCATTTCGGCGGCGGGCGTTGCGAGCCAAAGCCCCGTGATTTTCCAAAGATGTGCGAAAAGATAAGCAAGCGGAATAATCAGCACGACTCCGCGCAGAAGTGTGATGATTTGCGAACATACGCCTTTGTCGGACGCCGAAAAGTATGACGAAAATAACAGATTGAACCCCGAAAACAGCGAAGAAATGAAATACAGTTTTATGCCGGTCGTGGCAAGTTTTTGAAGGTCTTCCGCTTTTTCCGTGTTGAAGATTGCCGCAATGCCGTCTGCCGAGAAAAACAGAATAACGTACAGGACGGCGGCGGTCGCGCCGATTGTAATCAGGGCGTATTTCAGCACCTGTCGTATTCTCGTAAAATCGCGCTGTCCGTATGAAAAACTGATTATAGGCTGGGTGCCCAACGAAATCCCGTTGAAAATCGCGTTTATCACGTAATACACGTTGACGACGATGGCGAACGCCGCAACCGCCGTATCCCCGCCAAGCGACTTGAACAACTTATTGATGAGCATCATCACGAGTCCGAAGCCGAACTCCGCAATGAATGACGCAAGTCCCAGCGAGATTATCTCGCCGAACACGCGAAGAGATAGTTTCGTCTTTTCCAGACGGAACGTGTTTTTCTTTCGGAAAAAGAAAATCATCAGAATAAGCATGCTGATTACGGGCGAAATGCCTGTCGCAAGGGCGGCGCCGAGCATGCCGAGTTTGCACGGGAAAATAAAAACGTAGTCGAAAACGATGTTGAAAAGGTTTCCGAGAAGCGACGCGGTCATCGCAAGTCTGGGCGCGCCGTCGTTGCGGATGAAGTTTTGCAGAACGTTGTTGAACATAAAAAAGGGCGCAAAGCAAAGTATAATCTGCACGTAGGTTTTGCTCCCCGAAAACGTTTTGCCGTCCGCGCCGAGAAACGACGCCACGGGACCGCTTAAAAACGCGCCGAGAAGTACGAATACGACCGCAAAACACGCGACGACAAAAACGGTGTGAGTGAACACTCTGTTTGCGCTTTTGACGTCCCCCGCGCCTTTGTATATGGCGAATTTCGTACTTCCGCCGATGCCGAACATAAGACCGATTGAAAAAACGATACTGAACGAAGGCATTGCCAGATTCAACGAGGCAAGCCCGGTCTTCCCGAGACTCAAAGAAATGAAAAATGTGTCCGCCAGAATATAGCAGGACAGCCCGATCATGGCAATCACGTTTGCCGACACGTATTTAAAAAATTCTTTCAAGGTCTGGTTTTTCATTTTTTCTCCACAAATAAAAAAGCGCCAGGTTGCATCTTCAAAGGCCTAACGATGCAATTTGACGCGCTCACCCGGCGGCGAGATTATTCATTTGATTGCATTATATAGAAGTAAACGGCGGTTGTCAACGAGATTGCGCCGAAATTTTTGAAAGACCGCTGCCGTGAAAATGCCGCTAAAAGTGAATAAATTATTTTCAACCGTTGTAAATAAGGATTTTTCGTGGTAAAATATCTTTGATTGAAAATTTTAAGGAGTTAATATGAAAGTTTGCATTTATGGAGCGGGTTCGCTTGGAACGGTACTTGGAGCATACGTCGCGAAAAGCGGCGAACAAATCGACCTTGTCAACAGGAACAAAGCGCACGTCGCCGCGTTGAAAGAGAACGGCGCAACCATCACGGGGACAGCAAATTTCAACGTGAAAGTCAACGCGATGCTGCCCGAAGAAATGAAGGAAAAATACGACATAATTTTTCTTATGACAAAGCAGCTCAACAACAAAGAAGTCGTGAAAATGCTCACAAACTTTTTGGCGGACGACGGTGTAATCTGTACGATGCAAAACGGTCTTCCGGAACACAGCGTGTCCGAAATAATCGGCGAAGACAGGACGTACGGTTGTGCAATCGGCTGGGGCGCGCAAATGACCGCTCCCGGCGTCAGCGAACTCACGTCGGAACCCGACGCTTTGGTTTTCGCGCTCGGCGCACTCAATAAAAAAGCGCAGGAAGACAAGCATTTCAAGGAAATCGTCCGTATACTGTCCATTATGGGCAAAGTCGAGGTTGAAGACAATTTTATAGGGGTAAGGTGGTCAAAACTTCTCGTAAACTCCGCATTCAGCGGAATGTCGGCGGTGCTCGGCTGCAATTTCGGCGAGGTCGCGGACAACAAAAAAAGCAGACTTTGCGCGCAACGCATCATAAAAGAAATCATCGACTCAACCCGCGCGGGCGGCATTCATATTGAGCCGATTCAGGGCAAAGACGTCGTAAAACTTCTGGATTACAACAATCCGATTAAACAAAAAATCTCGTTTGCGATAATTCCCGTCGCAATCAAAAAACACCGCCTTATCCGCGCAAGTATGTTGCAGGATATCGAAAAAGGCAAACCTTGCGAGGTCGAGGCAATCAACGGCGTCGTGAGCGAGTACGGAAGAAAGGTCGGCGTGCCGACTCCCGTCAACGACAGGGCGGTCGAAATAATCCGCGGCATCGAAGAAGGCAAGTACAAACCGTCTTTCGACAACCTGAAACTCTTCGACGACGTTCTTAAAAAGAAGTAACCGCAAAGTCAAAATATCTCGAAAAACAAGGCAGGCAGGCGATTTTCGTCTGCCTTTTTCGCGACTTTCAACAAAAGTAGGGAATACGAGGTTTTGGACAAAGAAACAAAAACATTGACAATGTAAGCGTACGACAATATAATTATTGTTAGAAGATAATTTAGGGGGGAAATATGGAAAGCACGAAAGTTTGTATGAAGTGCGGGAAAGAGATTCCTGCGGAATTTATTTTTTGCCCGTTTTGCGGCGCGGATCAAACCAAAAACATATGCAAAAAATGCGGAGCCGCTCTGCTGGACGGCGCGGTTTATTGCGGCGTTTGCGGCGCAAAAATCGAAAGCGAAGCACCTATTCAAAGTGTTCAGACGGAAAGTTTTGTGACGCCTGAAAATGAAAACGAAGAAGTCGTTTGTACACCTGTCCAAGCAGAAAACATTGCAACGCAACCCGTCGCTTTGACAGCCGAAAAAACGGAAACGATCGGCGATTTGCCAAGTAGCAAGCACCAAAACAAACGCGGCGTTTTCGACAAAAACAAGGCTTTAAGCATTGCAAAAAGTGCGATAATCCTTGTTTTTTGCATAATAATGTTCGGTCTTGCTTTCGGCCCGACGGCGAAATTCAAAATATACATCAACACGTCAACTGCAAGCGGACAGGCAAAAACCGATTACTTGTCAACAGTTGACGGCATTACGCTTATGAATGCAACAGCCCGTCATTACAAGCAGGGCAAGGACGACGTGAAAATCGAAAAACTCAAAGACAAGATTTATGAGGTTTCCGATGAATTTGAAAGAAAACTTTCCGGTTGTTATAACGAAAATACCGGCAGATATAATATCGACGACGATACCGCAAAGTTTATAGGGAAAGCGGCGATTGCTTTGCAAGCATACGGATTGTCTTTCGATGAACAAAGCGGTTCTGTCGAAAGCGACAACGCAATTGTTTTCGGGTTGACAAGTTTGTTGTATATTTTGTTTGCGTCTTCGATGCTGATTTGCGCGATTATTTATTTTGTTTTTACGCTTACGGGAAAAGGAAAAGACATAGGGAAATTCGTTTATGCGTTGCCGATGTTTTTGTTTTTCGCGCTGGCACTGTCGTTTATAAGCGGAGTGTTCAATAAAAACGCAAACGGTGTGAATCTGGACGTAATATACGGCGAAGTAGCGGCTTCGGGAGTGTTGATCGTTACAATGCTCTTTTCGGTAATGTCGACTGTTGCGATTCTCGTTGCAGACGCGTTAAAGAAAACAAAAAACGGTTATTCCGTGAAAAAACAAGCGATTAAGTTTTTGCCCGTCGCGCTCATTCTTATCGTATGCGCTTGCACGTTCGCGCCGAGCGCAAAAAGCACGCTTATTGCAAAAACGTCCGACACTCAAAGCGAAATGTTCACAACCGATTTTTATAATGATTTCACGTTATCAAGCGTTTTGAGTAAAGGCGAAAAGGAGATACGGAAAGAGTTTTTTGCGGGGAAAACTCCCTATGACGAATTTGATTATTATGCGTCGAAAATCAAAAAAAACAACGATGAGTTTATTGAACTTTTGAATATGGATAGGCCGTCGCAGTTATTAAGGTCGGTTCGATACAGCTGGGCGCGCGCATACTCTGCCGATAACATTGAGTCGGGATTACTTGCACAGGCGCAACCCGACGCGACGGCGGCGCTTGCGTTCGGATACTATGCTTGCTATATCGTGATTTTACTTTCCGGGGCATGGGTGTGCGCGTATCTTAGCGACACCGAAAAATGCAAAGCGACGTCAATGTCGTTGCAGGCAGCCATCGGCATACTCGTAATAATCGCGCTGGCGTTGACCATAGTTACGATATGTGTTGTAAACGCGACCATGCAAACGGCAGAGATAATGTATTTCAGCATGTCCGTCGGCGGCGGACTGATTGCCGCGCTTGTAATGTTTGTGGCGTTTACCATAGCCGCCGGGCTTATTTCGGAGAGGTTCAAGGACGCTCCGAAAACCGAAAACCCGATTGAACGGGAAGCGGCGTAAATAACGAAACAAATCATTAAACAAAACCGTCCGGATGCGGGCGGTTTTTTGTTGAAAAAAGGCGCGGGTGATAGGTTTTTAAGGTTTTCTACCAAATCTTTACAATCACAAAAAATCGTTCAAATACTTTACATTCCCGAATTTCCGTATTATTATTCATAGTGTAAGCGAAAATATATCAAAGATATATTGAAAATGCGGCAATTTCGGACGGAAAATCCGATAATTCTTGCAAAAGAGGACGTATCAAAAACACCCGAATTTTACAAAAAAGGTTTTAACGACGCGAAAATTTTGAAGCCCTACCGCGCACATTATTTATCGTATGTGCAAGGAAGGGCGACGAAATGACGCGCTCGAAACGAAATTTATAAAACAAATTTTCAAAGGAGAAAACAGCAATGGCAGAGATGAGTAAAGCTTACACACCGGAGTTTATGGGCGATCCCAATCCGCGTGAAAAAATTCTCAAACTCGCAAGAAAGATCACCGACTGCGTCGACCATAAGATTCTGGGCGTCACGGTAAACGATCCCGAATACTGGGGACTTGCCTGTGTGGTTACCGACGAAATGGCGGACGTCGCGCTGAAAATGAAAGTTCGTCATCACTACACGTTTGAAGACCTTCTTGCAAAGAATCCCGAACTCGGGAAAGAAAAACTTCAAAAGTTGCTTGACGACATGAGCAGAATCGGTATTCTGGAATACGATTACGGCGACAATTACGACCACAACGGTCCCATTAAGGGCGCAAAGAAAATCCGTCGTTATACGTTACCGATGTTCGTTCCCGGTTCTGCGGAATTCACGAACATGATAAAGAAGCAGCTTGACGACCATCCGGAACTCGCGATGTTCTTCGAGCGTATGACGTATCTTCCCCTGACAATGGTCACGGCTATGGTTCCCCCGGGAGGCGCGGGAATCGGTATGCACGTTATCCCCGTCGAGAAAGCAATCGAGATGGAAAACGGCACAATGGATATCGAGCATATTTCGTATTGGCTCAAAAAGTACGAAGGTCACCTTGGCGTAGGCATTTGTTCGTGCCGTTACGGCAGGGCGAAACTGGGTGAAGGCTGCGGCGACAGCTGTGAAGAATGGTGCATCGGTATCGGCGATATGGCGGATTACTGCCGCGAAACGGGCAAAGGCCGCGATATCACTTACGACGAGGCAATGCAAATTCTGAAAAACGCCGAAAAGAACGGTTTCGTACATCAGATCACGAATATCGACGGCGAAAACAAGATTTTCGCAATCTGCAACTGCAACGTCAATATCTGCAACGCTCTGCGTACGTCGCAACTTTTCAACACGCCTAATATGTCCAGAAGCGCGTACGTCGCAAGGGTTGAAAAAGACAAATGCGTGGCGTGCGGCAAGTGCGTGGAATACTGCCCCGCCGGCGCGGTAAAACTCGGACAAAAACTTTGCACGAAACAGGGCGAAATCAAATATCCGAAGCACGAACTCCCCGACAATCTCAGCTGGGGACCCGACAAGTGGGACGAAGATTACCGCGACAACAACCGCATCAACTGCTACGAAACGGGTACGTCGCCTTGTAAGGTTGCTTGTCCCGCTCACATCGCGGTTCAGGGCTACATAAGAAAAGCCAAAGAAGGCAAGTACAGGGAAGCGTTGGAACTTATCAAAAAGGACAATCCGTTCCCCGCAATCTGCGGACGCGTCTGCAATAAGCGTTGCGAAGCCGCCTGCACAAGGGGCACCATCGACGAAGCCGTCGCAATCGACGACATCAAGAAGTTCATCGCGGAACAAGACCTGCACGCGGAAACGAGATTCGTTCCCGAAGTCGTCATTCCGTCGAACGTCGATAAGCAATGGTCCGAAAAAATTGCAATCATCGGCGCGGGTCCTGCGGGACTTTCCTGTGCATACTATCTTGCGACGAAAGGATACAAACCCACCGTGTTTGAAAAGAACGCGCGTCCCGGCGGAATGCTCACTTACGGTATTCCTTCCTATAAACTCGAAAAGGACGTCATCGAGGCTGAAATCGACGTACTGCGCGAACTCGGCGTCGAAATTAAATGCGGCGTGAACGTCGGCACCGACGTCACCATCGACGAACTCAGAAAACAAGGCTATAAGGCGTTTTACGTTGCAATCGGCTGCCAGGGCGGCAGACTCCCCGGCGTACCCGGCGAAGACGCGATCGGCACGGATATGGCTGTATCGTTCCTGCACGACGCAACCGAAAACCACGACAGAAAACTTGTCGGCAAGACGGTTGTCATCGGCGGCGGCAACGTTGCGGTGGACTGCGCTCGCACGGCTGTCAGATTCGGCTCCGAAGAAGTCGGCATGTACTGCCTCGAATCGCGCGAAACAATGCCCGCGTCCGTAAACGAAATCAAAGAAATGCTCGAAGACGGCATCTCGATCAACAACGGTTGGGGTCCCAAAGAGATTCTGAAAGACGAAAAAGGCAACGTCAAAGCGGTCGTGTTCAAGAAATGCCTGTCGGTCATCGACCCGAAGACAAATCGCTTCAACCCGCAATACGACGAAAACGACACGATTACGGTCGAGGCACAACACGTTATCTTCGCAATCGGTCAGTCCGTTGTCTGGAACGACTTGCTGAAAGGCACGAAGGTTGAGTTCCATCACGGTAATTATCCCGTTGCGGATTCTCTGACTTATCAGACGGCGGAACCCGACATTTTCGTCGGCGGCGACGTGTACAGCGGACCGAAATTCGCAATCGACGCAATCGAAGCGGGCAAGAACGCGGCAGTATCGCTGCATCGTTTCGTACAGCCCGGCACGAGCATGACCATCGGCCGCAACAGAAGACAGTTTGTCGAACTTGACAAAGACAACATCGTCATCGACAGTTATGATACGGCAGGAAGACAGGAAGCGAAAGAACTCGACGGCGACAAGCACTCCTTCCGTGATCTGCACGGCACTCTCACCGAAGAACAGGTCAGGATCGAAGCGTCAAGGTGCTTGGGCTGCGGCGCGAGCATCGTCGACGAAAACAAATGTATCGGTTGCGGTGTCTGCACCACGAAGTGCGAATTCGACGCAATCCATCTGCATCGCGAACATCCCGAATGCTCCAAGATGAGCAGAAGCGAAGATAAGTTCAAGGAGATTTTACCGTACGCCATAAAACGCGGTATGAAAATCGCGTTCGGCAAGAAAACGCCCGAAGAAAAGGCTTCGCAAAAACGCCATAAGGCTGCGAAAAAAGCGGCAAAACAAGCCAAAAAGGATAAGTAATTTATGCACGAACTCGGGGTGGTCTTCCATATCGCGGATATAGTGCGCGACGTCGCGGTCGAAAACAAGGCAACGAAAGTCCAGAAAGTCGTCATGCAAATCGGCGAAGTATCGACGGTCGTCAACGACCAGCTTATCGATTGCTGGAACTGGAACGCAAACCGTACGGAACTTCTGAAAGGTTGCGTGCTGGAAATCGAACCGGTGAAAGCCGTGACGTACTGCGAAGACTGCAAGAAAGAATACGAAACGGTCAAATACGGCAAAATCTGCCCGTATTGCAAAAGCGAAAGGACTTATCTTTTGAGGGGCAACGAAGTCATGATAAAAGAAATCGTCGTGGAATAAGCGGCGAAAATCAAAAAACCATCGGGTGTTTTTCCCGATGGTTTTTCTTTGTGCTTTTATTCTTCTTTTTCCTTTTCCTGTTCGTCGAAATACGCGATGATGCGTTTCTTCACGTCACGCGGGATTTTTCTGTAATAAATACTGTTAAAGAAGTTTACGGGGTGCAGCGACACGAAAAGCCTTGTGAAGAAAGCGGCGGCGGAATTTCCCTTGATTTCGATATCGGCGGCGGACGTTATCGGCAGCGATTCGTCAAGACCGTTTATGGGGCAAGTGCGCCCGAGATTTACCGTGATTTCTTTTGTTTCGCCGGGGACAAGGTCAAAGAAGTTGTCCGAAAACTTTGCGCCGTTAATATTGTTTCTGATGAATACGCCGCGCGCAAACACGTCCGTTGAAAGTGTGATTTTAAGCACGCCGTCGCGGATAAAGTCGTATTCTCTTTTGATGACGGGGTGCAAAAGTCGCGCGTATTTTTCCCGTCTTACAAGCCTTGTGTCGGTATATTTTCCGTCTTCCGTTTCAAGTTCCGCATAAGCAAAACACCTTAAACGTTTGTTCTGATTTCTCACGATTGCCATACCTTGTGCAAGTTGCATTTTGCTTTCTCCGGCGGCAAGTGTAATGTCGCTATGTTTCTCAACAAGCACTTCACCGTCGTAATTGCACACTTTAAACGTGAGTTTTGCCGAAATATCCTTATTTGTGTCATTGAACGTATGGACGTAAAAACCGCCGTCCACTACGTCGATATTGACTGCGACGGGCGCGTAATAACGCCTTAAATAATATCCCGCCGCTTTAATACTTTCGTCAAAATCTCTTACCGACCAGCTGAGCCCCTCGAACACGTCGTTGAGTTGCCAGACGATAGTGCCGTTCACGGTGGTCTTATTGCGCCTGAAATGCGACACCCCTTCGCGAAGACCTTCCGCCTGTGCGATTTGCGAGGCGTAAACCCAGCCCGAAATATCTTTCGGCGCGTTGAATCTTTCAAGGGTATAATATTTGATTTTGCCGATGCCGTTTGTCGAAAAGTCGCGGGCTTTCAGTTTTTTGGAATTTATATTTTCGTCGTCGCCGAGAATTTTTTTCGTGCTGTTTTCGGACGGCAGACTCATCATGCCGAATTCGCTTGCAAAGCGCGGCAGACGTTTTTTGAAATAAGTCGCGGGCTTCATACCGTGCCACACCGCCCAGATATGAGCGTCGCCGACGTTGTCCGCCGCGTATCCGAACATATACGACACGCCCGACGGGCTGCCGGGGATATACGCTACGTCGGAATTTTCTTGCACGATTTTTTTCAGGTCGTAATAGAAAAACGGTTCCGCCACGTCGATATAGCGCGAGAAAAACATCCAGTTGACGGACATCGCCTCAATCTCGTTATTGCCGCAGAACAGCGCAAGCGACGGGTGGAAGTGCAGACGTTTCACCTGATATTCCGCTTCCTTTTTTACGTTTTCCATAAACGCGGGCAGGAAAAGGGGATATCCCTGACACGCAAACGGGAAGTCCTGCCACACAAGGATACCGCGCTTGTCGCACTCGTCATAGAAAAACTCGTTTTCGTATCCGCTCCCGCCGAATATTCTTATCATATTCATATTCATAAATTCGACGTCGGAAAGCAAGCGGCGGCACTTTTCCTTGTCGAAAACGTCAGTGACGTCGGGCGGGACGTAATTCGCGCCCTTTATGAAAAGGGGCACGCCGTTTAACGTAAAGCGGAAGTTTTTGCCGATTTCGTCGGGGCTGTTGTCGAAAACAAGGTCGCGAAGACCGATTTTCACGATTTTGCCGTCGACGATTTCGTCGCCGCGGCTCAGACTTACCACGACTTCGTACAAAGGTTGTTCGGGCTTATCCGACAAATCTCTTGTCCACCAAAGCTTAGGGTTTTTGATTTCGATATCCGCCTTGAACAAGCCGTTTTCGATTTCGATGCCTTTTGCGTTGAACTCCGACTTATCGGGGGACAGCACCGAAAAGAAGGTTGAAAAATCGTCCGTCGTATTGTATCTTTCGACGCGCGCCGTCATCGACAGCGTTACCGCGCCGTCCGAGTTGTGTTTTTGCGATATTCTGAAATCGGAAATTTCCGCGCCGCACGCCGTTTCGAGATACACGTCTTCGCGGATGCCCGACGCGGGGGCAAATGGCGCAAAGTCCCAGCCGAAGTGGAAGGCGGGTTTTCTTATATGCACGTCGCCCGTAAGACCGTTGAGATTTTTCGGCGTTTTGATGAGTTTGGTTGCGCCGACGACGAAAGCAACCGGCCCGCAGATTCTTACTTCCAGCACGTTTTCGCCCGTCTTTAACAGCGATTTCACGTTGCGGCGGAAAGGCAGAAACGCGTTTTCGGAATGGTCGACCTCCTGGTCGTTCAGAACGACGAAAGCGAGCGTGTCGATTTTGTTCAGCACAAGGAAAACCTTGTCGGCTTTCAAAAAGTCCTCGCTCACATTGAAAGTTTTCCGATAAATCCAGTCGTCCGCGCCCGCGCGGAAAAACCATTCGTTATCGCGCGTGTTTTCGGGCGAAACGTCCACAAGGGGGTTTTTCATGCGGTCAAGGCGGATAAGATCCAGAAAGTTTGTGCCGGGGACAACCGCGTCCAAAAAGTCCGCGTCCCTTGACGACTTGAATTGCCATTTTCCGTTCAGATCGAGTTTCATAAAGTAATGTTGCCTTTTTTTCGTAGGTGATAAACAAATTATACGACGATTTTCGGGGCATTGTCAATGCGTGCCGAACAAGGTTTGTATTATTTTTTCCCGGCAGCCGAAAAGTCTTGTAAAGCGCAACAACTTAAAATTATTGACAATTCGTTTTGATACATAATAAAATGATTATATCAAAATAACGGAGACGGCAAATGAAAAAGAAAATTCTTTTATCACTTACGGCGATTGCGATTGTGTTCACGTCGCTGTTTTCTTTTACCGCTTGCAACAAAAACAAGGTAAAAATCACAAAGAATATGAAGCCCGAAAAGCTGTATGAAATGCTTGTGAACGCCGATATAAAATCGTACACGGTTGAAATATCAAGCGAAGGGTACTCGATTACGTTACAATATACGCCGGACGGATACCTGTCTGCCGAAAAAGACGGCGACGGCCCGGCGGAAGAGAGAATATTTACCAAAGACGCAAGCCGCGTATATATGATTGAAAAAGACGGCGAAGGCAATATTACTTTCAATGCGTTCGATATGATGGGCGCGAAATACGACCTTGACTTTGATGAAGACGACGCGAAAGAAAACTTCTTCTATTACGCGATAAGTCCGCTTGCGAGTTATATCTACGACGTGAAAAACGGTTACGACGCCTTAAAGTTGACGATTGAAAAAGACAAAATAATCTTTGTTGACGATGAGGAAGAAATGAAAGTCGTCGTGTCAAACGTAAACAAAACGACGCTTAATATTCCCGAAGAGTACAAGGATTACGCCTCGCGCGAGACAACGGCGTACATTGCGAATTTCTCACCGCACGGCGACGGGCTTGCATTCACCGGTTTCAAACAAAGTGTAATCGAGTTCTCGATTCCCGAAACGTTCCAGGGCAAAAAGGTTGAGGCAATCGTGGCAAACTACAACAGAAGCCTTAAAAAAATCACCATTCCGAAAAGCGTGAATTACATCGACGGGCTGGACTTTTTGACCGCCAACAACGAAAATATTTATTTCGCCGGCACGAAAGCGCAGTGGGGAGAAATAAAGATTGTAAGCCGTTATATCAGAGATAAAGCAATCGTCGTGCACTGCACGGACGGCGACGTCGAAGTCAAAGAGTATTAAGGAGAAAAGGTCATGAAAAAGAAAATATTATTGACGGTTTTTGCGGTAATTCTTGTCCTTGCAACTGCGCTGACTTGTACCGCGTGCAATAAAAAGGAATTGAAACTCAAAAACGATATGAGCGCGGACGAACTAATGGTTGCGCTTGTCAAGGCCGATGTAAAAAGTATTACGAAAGTCGAGACGTTTTCCGACGGAATGGTCAGCACGACCTATTTCACCCAAAGCGGCTCAACAGAAATAATCGAAAGGGACGGGAAGGTTCAGCGTGCCGAATTCAAGTCGTTCGAAGACGGGAAATATTTCAATTTCACGAAAAGAGACGCGGATTCCGAGTGGATTAAAGGCGCATATACGCTTGGCGGAAACGAAGTCTTAAAAAGCAGCGTCGATGAGTTCAGGAGTGAATTTAACGATCTTCTTTTGAATATAAGCGTCGGGAAAAACGTCCGCGTGGAAAACAACGACAGCATCGTCATCGAAAAGAAGGACAGAACAATCGTTTACAAAGACATCAACAAAACGTCGCTTTACGTCCCCGCTGAAATCGCCGATTACAAGTCGTCCGCTCTGATGGAAATAGGCTATTACCATATCGTTGACGGCGGTTATGGCTTTAACGGAACCGCCGGAAATATTACGTTCAAGTCGTACAGGATTTTGTCCGAAATCGGCGACTCGCCCGTGGTTGCGGCTTGCATATACGAGGACGCTCAAAAAATATATATTCCCAAAAGCGTTGTGAAAATTGAACTTAACGGCGGAGCGTCAAGCGTCGAAATTCACTATGACGGCACCGTTGCAGAATGGAATAATAACGTGACGATAGTCAATAATTATCTTTCCGCCGACAAGATTATCAAATGCTCGGACGGCGACGCGACGGTTGTTGCGCCGAAGAAGGGCGAATAAGAATTATTGCTTAAAACGCAAAACAAAACCCCGAATTGCTTCGGGGTTTTTTATTGGTTTTGGATTATTCCTTGTCGGCGCGTTGCGCTTTGAGTTCGTCAAGAATTGCCGAAAGCAGTTCCTGCGTTTTGTCGGGAGCGGGTTCAACGGGCGTGACTTCAACGGGAGCGGGTGCTGCGGGGGCTTCTTCTGCGACCGCGACTTCTGCGGGGGCTTCCGTCGTTTCGGCGTCGCCGTTCTTTTTCGTTACTTTTTGTGCAAGTTGTTCCAGTCTTGCTTTTTCTTTGTCGCCGATTTCGCGCGCCTTATTGATTGCTTTCACGATAAGGAAGAGTACAAGCGCGGTGAGAAGGAAAGTAACGATTGCGGAAATAACCGCGCCGAAGTCCAAAATGACCGCTTCTTTTACGACTGCGCCTGTCGTCGCGTCGATGACGGGATCTCTCAGGACGACTTGAAGGCTCTTGCCGCCTTGTCCCAAAGGAATCATATTGATAAGGGGTTGAAGTATACCTTTGACAAGCGAGTTTACGATTGCGGTGAACGCGCTGCCGATAATCATACCTACTGCAAGGTCAAGGACGCTGCCACGATTGATGAACGCCTTGAATTCCTGCCAAAGTTTGAATTCGTGTTTCTTTTTCATAAAGTGTGCTCCATAACTTGATTTTCGAGAGATAATATAGCACACTGCGAATAAGTTTGCAAGTATATGATTAAAAATAATTATATAATTATATAAGCGACAGATTTAAGCCGTACGACCGACAAAACCCGCAAAACCCGTCAAATCTTGACAGCGCGCCGCACGGGTGATAAAATATATACAATAATATTTTCGGAGAAGACTATGTATCATATTATTATAAATCCCGTCGGCGGCAAGGGCGAAAGCATGAAAGCGCTGCAAACGGTCAAAAAATTGCTGGACGCCAAAAAAGTGCCGTATATCGTGCATGAAACGCAATACGCGCACCACGCAACCGAAATCGCAAGGGAACTTTCGCGCACACCCGACACGAAAATCATCGCAATGGGCGGCGACGGCTCCTTCCACGAGGTGCTTTGCGGCATTGAAAACTTTGAAAACGTTACGCTCGGGCTTATCGCGTGCGGCAGCGGCAACGACTTTATCAAAAAGTCGGGACACCCCAAAGACATCGAAAAAGCCCTTGACGTGATTCTGAAAGGCAACGTCGGTTACGTCGACTATATGGACCTCGGCACGACAAGGTGTCTGAACGTCGCGGGCGGCGGCATGGACGTGGACGTCCTTGTGAAATACGCCTCCGTCAAAAAACTGAAAGGCAGCGCGGCGTATAATTACGCCTTGATTTACACCCTGTTACATACCCGCTTCCACAAACTTCGCCTGATTGTCGACGGAAAAACGATGGATAAAAGCGTGTTTATGATCGGAATCGGCAACGGCGGCTTTATCGGCGGCGGATTGCCCATTTGCCCGCACGCAGAAGTGTCGGACGGGAAACTTGACGTCGTTATCGTCAACGAAATGAAAAAAAGACGGATTCCGTCGATGCTCCTGAAATTTTTGAAAGGCAAACACGTCGAGGACAAAACCGTTGAAGAATTCCGCACAGACCGCGTCATTATCGAGGCTCTGGACGACAGCCGGTTTGAGCTTGACGGCGAGATTATTGAGGACAGATACCTTGATATAAAAGTCGTGCCGAACAAACTGAAAATGTTTATGTAACAAACCAAATTTTTGCCACAAAAAAAGCACTTCGCAAAGAAGTGCTTTTTGTTTGGAGTTTCAAAGTTAAATGCGAGTTGTTTTGTCTTCGCCGATACCGACCATGCCGTCGACGGTGTATTTTTTGCCGTTCGTGTCGGTGACGTAGCCGTAAATCTTGCCGTAAGGCAGGGCGTAATAAACAGCCACGGGAATGGGCATATAAAACACGTTGTCGATTTTGAAAGTGATATCGACAAGCCCTTGTCCCGCCTCGTCGCGGATATGCCATTCGTTCGCTTTCTTTTTGCCGTCTTTATGGGTGAATACCACGGGCGGCATCGGGAAAGATTCGCCTTCCAGCCAGATTACGTTTTCGTTGTAATTGACCTGATCGACCGATTGGTTTCTCGTCAGGTTGAAAGCAAAGAACTTCTGTTCGCCGTCGATTTCGGTCTTGCCCATCGTGGTGAGCCAGTCGTAGTGCGAGAAGAAGGGATAATATCCTTTGTGGTCGTCGATGATACCGACAGAGCGCTCGTTGGTTTTATAGGTATTGCCGTTTAACGTAATCGTACCCGTCGCCTTGAAGAAATCTTTTTCGCTGTAAAGGGGGTTTCTGAACGAACCGTCCTTGTTTTTCATAAGGGGCATAACGCCGTTGGCAAGGGGCGAAAGACGTTCAAACGAAATGTCGATTGCAAACTCGCCGGATTTGCCTTTGGTATGACCGACGCATTGCGCTTTGCCGTTTGCGAAATCGTTGATAATCTTATATTCGCTCTTTTTGGTTTTGCAGTAGCAGTTGTCGGACAAAAGTTGTTTTGCGACCTTCGCGCGTTTCACGGGCACGAGATTGCGCCAGGCATAAATTTTGTTGTCGGCGTTGTTGTGCCATACGAAAATGGAAAAACCGATGGGACCCATGTTGTAGCACGCGCTGATGAGAGAGCCTTCGTCCATGTTGACTTCAAACGCTTCCCACTCGATAAGGCGCATGCGTTTGATGAACGACGGCGTCTTCATAAAGAAAGGTTTTTTGCAATCCATAAGGTTTAAGTCCTGAAAAGGCTCGCTGAACGTGCCGTAATGCGCGATGCCGTTTTCAACGATATGCGCGGGCGTCGTGACGGGCGTGCGTTTTTCGCCGATGTTTTTTGTAAAGTTACTCATAATAAAACTCCTTATCAAAAAAGATTTTGTATATTTTATCCGTAATTTAGTATATTGATGTTATCACACGCGCGTGAAAAAAGCAAGGTTTTTTGCCATTATTCGCGCGGCGCGCGTTTGGTTTTTCCGAAAAGTATGACGGCGCGTTCCGACGATTTTTTGATTTCTTCGGGACTGACGCCTTTCGCCTCCGCCAGAATTTTCACGACCGTCGGGCTGCAAAAACCGCCCTGACACCTGCCCATACCGGGACGGCACCTGCGCTTAATCGCGTCAAGGGTATATACGGGCAGCGGACTGTCCAGTGCGTCCAGAATTTCGCCTTTCGACACTTCTTCGCAGCGGCAGACGATTTCGCCGTACGCAGGGTTTTGTTTTATCAGAGCGTCGCGCTCGCTTTCCGACATTTCTTTCGGGTGCGGGTGCTTTTTTCTTATGGGGTTAAAGGAAGCGTTCTTTTCAACCGCCTTGAATTTCGACACGTATTCGACCGCCCATTTCGCAAGGTCGACGGCGATTGCGGGCGCGGCGGTCGCGCCGGGCGATTGTACCCCCGCCGCTTCCAGAATATTTTCGGTGAAAATACCTTTTCTTACCTGAAAATCTTCTTCGTAGGTCGGCGAGCGCACTCCCGAAAAGTATGCGATGACGTCGGACGGCTTTATATTTTCGGCGACTTTCATTTGCTCGTTTATGATAAAGTCCATCGTCTCCTTGTCGGTGGTAACGTCTTCGCGGTCGGGCGTTTCAAGGACGTTCGGTCCTATTATCATATTTTTGTCGACTGTGTGAATGACGGCGATACCCTTGCTCGTGTTTTCGTGCGACAGGGCGAATTTCGTCATATCGATGCGTTTTTTCAGCGACAGTTTTTCGTCGGACAAAACGGTTATCGGCGACTTGACTTCCGTCGTGTTGATGTATTTCCCGACCTTTTTGTCAAGGATTATGTCCGTGCCTTTTCTCGGGTGAATGGTAAAGGTTCTGTCGCCCGCCATATCGGCGATGACGTCGGTATATACGCCGGCGCAGTTTACGACGATCGTCGGGTGCAGCGTGCCGCGGTTGGTTTTTACGGCGGTGATTTTGCCGTTTTCGACGTCCATGCCCGAAACCATCGTGTTCAGCGCGATTTTCGCGCCGTTTTCAAGGGCGTTTTCCATAAGAGCGACGCACATTTTATAAGGCGACGTGAATCCGCCCGTGGGCATATACAGCGCGCCCGTTGCCCACGACGGGGCGTAAGGCTCGATTTTCAGCAGTCCTTTTCTGTCGACGTATCTGACGCCGGGTATTTTCAGCCGCTTGGAGTTAAGCACAAGAAGGCGGGGAAGAAGTTGCTCCCACTTTTTTGCGATGAGCAAAAGATGACCGAGTCTTTCAAACGGGACGTCAAGGTCGCGCGCAAGATCGGTGTACATTTGATTTCCGACGTAGTTATACTTGTGTTTTTGCGACGACGGGGAATAGTTTATGCCGACGTGCACCGCGCCGCCGTTTCGTGAAGACTGTCCCGCCGCGACGTCCGCGCCTTTTTCGACGACAAGTACGTCAAGGTCGTACTTTGAAAGTTCCCTTGCGGTTGCCGCGCCGACAAGCCCCGCGCCGATAATCAGAACGTCGGGGGAAAGCCCGTCCAGAGCGTTGTCGGTAATCGGGGGAACGTATTGCTTTTGTACAAAGCCTTTCAGTTTCACGTCGTTGACGACGCCGATATATTTTTTGTCGACGGCGATGCGACCCGCCTTTAAGACGGTGTTCCAGTCGTCGACTTCGCCTGAAAGGTAAATGCAGCCGTTTTTCTCTTCGGCGGTAATTCTGTCGTCAAGTTCTTTCAGTTTTTTGACTTTTTTCTCAAAATCGCTCATTTTATGTTTTTGATTTCCGCTTTTATTTTATTTTGCAAAAGTTCGCGCTCGGACGCGATGTCCCAAATGCCCAAACGCAGAACGTACGCGACGACGTCCCACGGCTTATGGCTGTCCTTTGTGAAGCCTTTGTTCATCTTTACGTAGTTTTTGATAAATCCGTTGTAAATGAACACGCGGACGGTACTCATAAGGAATATTTTGAGTTTGGAGCTGCCGGGGAAAAGTTCCGCGTCGTGGAACAAAAAGTGCATCATTGCAAGTTCCGCCTCGGGACGACCTTTGCAGGCGGTCATCCAGTCGATGACCTGATATTTGTCGCCGTCGCACATAATGTTGTCGGTGTGAAAGTCGAGGTGGATTATGTTGTCGGCTTCGGGCAGGGCGGAAATATAGTTTTTAAGTTTTTCGGATTCTTCTGCCGAAAGAAAAGTAAAAAGCCCGTTGTCAAGGGTTTCGAGCGCGACTTGCCGGACGTCGCGGAGTTTGTCGGAGTGCGCGGAATGAACGTGAGTGTGAAGCGCGGCGATGATTTTCCCGGCCTTGAACAAAATCGCGGGGTTTTTCATTGGCATGTTCGTCAAAGATTCGCCGTAAAGTTTTTTGAAAACGAGCCCTTGTCTTCCGTTTACTTCGACTTTGCCGAAACATTCCATCGGAGTGCAGCCTGTTTCAAACGCGACGGTCGTGTTCAGAAGTTCGATATCGACGTTTTCTTTCGATACGGAATCGAAGTAAAGTTTCAGCACCTTTTCGTCGCCAAGGTCGAAAACTTCCGAGGAACGAGCACGAAACATCGGCTTCGATAAATCGCAATTTTTCACAAGCGTCAAAATTTTTTCGTCCATAATTCTCCTTGTTTTTACGCGTACACGCGCACGAAATTCATATAATAATTTTATTTTACATCATATCAATATTAACTTTCAAGAAAATTCGACAAAGTCTTTCTTTTTTTGCATAAAATAATTAAAAAAATTTCATAATAGGTATTGACAAACCCGAAAACGGGTGTATAATATAGTTAGCAATCAAGGAAAGCGAGTGCTAACAATCGCAAACGATGATTGCTAACAATCTTAAAAAAATAAGGAAGTGTATATTATGAAAAACAATCTTACAAGATGGGACAAATTCGAAAAAGGACTTGACAACTTCGGCAATTCTTTCAACGCCGCATTCGATAACTTCTTCCGCCCGATGTACGACGGGGATATGATGCGTACCGACGTCAAAGAAAGCGACAAGGAATACGTTTTGGAAATCGAAGTGCCCGGCTACGACAAGAAGGATATTTCGGTTGACGTCAACGACGGATACCTTACCGTTTCCGCAAAGAAAGAAGAAAAGAGCGAGGACGAAAAACACGGCTATATCCGTCAGGAAAGGACGGCAAGTTGCAGCCGTAACTATTACGTCGGCGACATTGACGAAGACAACGTCAAAGCAAAGTACGATAACGGCGTATTGACGGTTTATGTGCCCAAAAAGGAAGATAAACCTGAGAAATCACGCACAATCACGATTGAATAAGTCAACTTAACATAATTTCCAATCCCCCTAGAAACGAGAAATTGCCTGCATTTTTTGCAGGCATTTTTCGTTTGTTTCAAATTGAATTTATTTATGATTTCTTTTCAAGAAGGTTTTTGAAAAGTTTTACCGCGGCGTCGTAAAGTTCCTGTTTATAATTTCTGGACGGAAGAAGCGGCGTGTTTTCGGGCGAGGTCGCCGTCGCAAGGGCAAGTCCCGAATTTTCAAGGTCGAAACCCATCGCGATTTGTCCGCATATCGCAATCACCGGCACGCCGAACTTTTTCGCGTGTCTCGTGAGCCCGCTGATTGCTTTTCCGTCAAGTGTCTGGTTGTCGAGTTTTCCTTCGCCGGTAACGACGAAAGCGGCGTCTTTCAAAAGGGAATCGAAGCCCGTGCCGTCAAGCATTACGTCGATGCCCGACGTGAGTTTTGCGTTGAAAAAGGCAACCATTCCCGCCGCGATACCGCCTGCCGCGCCGCCGCCTTTCAGGTTTTCGACGTCGACGCCGACGTCGCGTTTTATAACGGACGCATAATGTTTCAGTCCGTCGTCAAGGTCTTTCACCATCATATAATCCGCGCCTTTTTGCGGGGCAAAGACGTACGACGCGCCGGTTTCGCCGCACAACGGGTTGTCGACGTCGCACATACAGGTAAGGTTAAAATTCCGGGCGTTTTTCACGTCGATTTTTTCAATGTTTTTAAGCGTGCCGCCCGTCGGGATAAAGGTTTCGCCGCTTTTATCGAAAAATTTCACGCCAAGGGCAGCCGCAATCCCCGCGCCGCCGTCGTTGGTTGAACTGCCGCCAAGTGCAAGGACGATATCTTTCGTACGCATCAATGCGTCGTCGATGATAACGCCCACGCCGTACGACGTCGTTTTTGCAGGATTTTTGAATTCCGTTGAGGCAAGTCCGATTGCTTTCGCGCTTTCGACGATCGCGCACACGGGCGACAAAAGGTATTCCGCCGTGCATGGACGGAAGTTGCTGTTTCTCGTGCGGACGCTGATAAGTCTGCCGGTGAGCGCGCGACGGAAACATTCAAGCGTGCCTTCGCCGCCGTCGGCAATCGGCAAAACGCGCGTGTTTGCCGCAGGCGAGACGTCTTTTATCGCTTTTTCGATGGTGTCGGCGACTTCTTCCGCCGTAAGCGTCCCCTTGAAACTGTCGGGACAAATGAGAATTTGTTTGTTTTCCATAAATTCCGCCGTGATTATTACTTCGATATAAGTATATTGCAAGCGCGCGGATTTTTCAAGGGAAAAATCAAAAGTCAGCGTTTTGTTGCGAGGGTAAGTGCGATAAGGCGGTTTTTTCTGTGGGCGTCGAACACGACTTTTTTCGTCACGAGCGCGCCTTTTTTGACGATAGGGACGTTGTTCTTGTCGTAAACGGAAGACGTCGCGACGCGTCCGATAAGAAATCCGTAGTTTGAAAGAGCCTTTACGGGAAGGGACAAGGCGTTTTCGGGCGGCGACAATATCGACACCTTAAAATCTTTCTCGGGTTTTTCGATGACGGGCCTGCTTTTTTGTTTCCGCACGCGCTTTTTCCCGTCGGGCAGGAGAATGACTCCTTGCGCGTCAACGGACGCGATTCTTTCGACAAGCACGGGCGTTTCGTTCACGATGATTGCGGTGGCGATTTTATCGGTGTCGCCGAAGTACAAATCCGAAAGCACCCCGAGTGCTTTTCCGTCGGCAGTATATACGGGCGCGCCGAGGGGAAATTCGATAAGGTCTTTTCCCGAAACGTCGGATTGGCTTTTTATGCATAAAAGATTAGACAAAACGACAGAATCGTCGTTTATTTTTTTCAGGCTTCGGGCGGCTACGTACATATTTTCCGAATCTTTGGAATAAAGGTCGGAAAACGCGAAAAAACCCACCGATTTCAGACGCTTTTCGCACAAAACCCCCGTAATAGTGCCCAAAATTTTGTGTTGAGAGCCCGATATGACGGGTAAAGACAGATAAGACGTGATTTTTCTCATATTATTCCTCGCAAAACATACTACAAAATTAAGATATTTCAAAAAACGGGCGTTTATGTTGCAAAAAACGTCGATATTCTTCCGAAAAAAGAAAGTTTGTCCGTTTCGAGGCAAAAACGGCGCGGAAAAATCGGAAAAAATCGGGCGAAACGCCAAAATCGCAGCGGAAAAACATCGGCAAAGTTCGACAACTTTTTAACGAATAAATGTGGATTTGTCAACATAAAATAGTGCGAATGTGGATAACTCGGTGGATAACTACCCGTTTTTATACAATTTTTGAATAAAATCGCAACGGAGTGCAATGTGGACAAACTCGGCAAAACAATTTTCAAAATCAGTATGGCAATATTCGTAATTATTTTGACAATTTTTGCGTTTTTAAGCGTCGTATGTGTGAAAAACACGTTAAATATTCTAAAAAACGACGCGGGTTACGTCGTTGTGCTGGACGCGGGACACGGCGCACCCGACGGCGGCGTTGTCGGCACGAATACCGGCGTGCTTGAAAGCGATCTTAACCTTAAAATGGTGAAAATTTTGCAAAACTACCTTGAAAACGCAGGGGTGAAAGTCGTTTTGACCAGAAAAAACAAATATGCGTTGTCGAGCGGCGCAAAAGGGTTCAAAAAAGAAGACTTCAAACTCAGAAAAGAGATAATCGAGAGCGAAAATCCCGACGCTGTTATCAGCATTCACATGAACTTTTACAAGGCTCAGCCGTCGCGGCGCGGAGCGCAAGTTTTTTACGACGCGAAAAACCCGTATTCTCTGCCGTTTGCGGCGACGCTCATGCAAAAAATCAATACGGAAATCAACAAAAAATACGGCGGACGGGAATATGCTGCGCTTTCGGGCGACTTTTATATAATAAATTCGACGTCCGCCCCCGCCGCAATCGTGGAATGCGGATTTTTAAGTAACGCGGAAGACGAAAAACTGCTTGTCGGCGACGAATACAAAAAGGAATTCTGTTATCACTTGTTTTCGGGCGTGATGCAATATCTTTACGCGGGCGCAAGATAAGGGCGAGCGATGTTTGCCTTGCGGCAAAGCGATGTGCCTTCGGCGTGATATTTTGCTGTCGCAAAGCGATGTTTCTCTCTTTGAGAGAAGATAAGTTTTTTAATTACCGGTTTGCAAAAAGCCCACTGCTTTTTTTAGTAGCAGCGGGCTTTTTTGTTATTCAATTTTTTTATCAAAAGCAAAGGCGTCTGATTGCCTCGCGATAGATTTTGAACACGTTCATATAGGTCGAAATCGGGGTGTGTTCGTCGGGCATATGAATGGTGGACTCGACTCCCGGGAACTCCGGACCGAAAGCGACGCCGTGTTTTAAGGCGCGTGCGTAGGTGCCGCCGCCGATTGAAATCGCGTCAAGGTTCGTGTCCATTACGTCGTTATATGTCGAAAGCAAGGTTTTCACCAAAACGTCGTCTTTATCGACGTAAAGCGGCTCCTGAAACTCCGATTCTGCAATCGTGAAGTCGTAAAGGCACTTGTCGAGAATGTCGATTAAGGTGCTTTTTTTCACCGTGACGGGATAACGGATATTGATTGTGAACTTCAACTTTTCGTGCGAAGAAATTATGCCGAGGTTGACTGTGAGCGCGCCCGAAACGTCGTCGCGAAGGTCAAGTCCCGCGCCTTTTCCGTCAGAGGTTCTGAACGCATTGTAAATCTTTTTTAGATCCACGTCGATATCGCTCAACGCTTTCAGAAGTTTGACGATTGCGTTGTCGCCGAGCGCGGGCGTTGCGGCGTGAGCGGCTTTTCCGTGAGCGGTAACCACGATTCTTTCGTCTTTTATTTCATATTCGAGCCCGGATTTTTCGATAATCGTCAGGTTGTCGGCGGTATCGGGGATGCGCGCGGTGCAGACGTTAGGCACGACGTTGGGACGAGTGCCGCCCGAAATTTCGACGTTGCCCGAATAGTTTTTCTCAAACGTTATCGTCGCGATGCCTTTTTCGCAGTTGATGACGGGGAAGTCCGCGTCGGGCGAGAATCCCGTGTCGGGCATTTTTTCGACGGTATTGAAATGTTTTATACAACGCCAGCCCGTTTCTTCGTTGCAGCCGACGATGAATCTTATGCGTTTTTTGGGGATAAGACCTTCGTCAAGAAGGGACTTTACGGCGTACAGACACGCAAGCATGGGGCCGCGGTCGTCAACGACGCCTCTGCCGTAAATGACGTCGCCCGAAATCTCGCCGCGAGGGTTATGCGTCCAGCCGTCGCCCACGGGCACGGTGTCGAGGTGACCGAGAATACCGAAAGCCTCGCCTTCGCCGATGTCCGCAACGCCGCAGTAACCGTCAAGGTTTTTCGTCTGAAAACCGAAAGATTCCGCTTTGCTTAAAAACCAGTCGAGGCATTGTCTGTTACCTTCGCCGAACGGGGCGCCGGGCAAAGGTTTGCCTTCTTCGCCGTCGAAAGACAGGAGTTCAAGGGTGTCTTTCAGCAGTTCGTTTTGATATTTTTCCATTATTACCTCCGAAAAATCCGTTTAATTTTTGAAAAACGTTTGTAATTTTCAATATATTATTATACACTATTTATAATAAATGTGAACTAATATTTCAAAGCACAGGGCGATTTTATGCATGAGGGACATCGTGACAGAATGAGAGAGCGAATTTTGCTGTCGGATATAGAAAGTTTACAGCCGCACGAGGTGTTGGAGTATCTTTTATATCACGCAATACCGCGAAAAGACACAAACGGTATCGCGCACGAGCTTATTTCGAAATTCGGCAGTTTCAACGGGGTGCTTAACGCCGACTACGACGCGCTTCTGGACGTAAACGGTATGACGGCAAACGCGGCGTTGCTGCTGACAAGTCTGAAAGGCGTGTTCAGAATGTACGCGTCGGGCGACAAGAAGGGCAAAATCGTCATTGCGACGCGCGGCGACCTTGTCAGGTATCTTAGCCCGTTTTTCTACGGCGAAAAGACCGAAAAGTTTTACATGCTGTGTCTTGACGCGAAAAGCACGGTAATCAAACTTGTGAAACTTTCATCGGGTATTCCGCAGGAAGTCCGTGTGGACGTCAGGGACGTCGTGGACAACGCGTTGAAATATAAGGCGGTTTCGGTCGTAGTCGCGCACAATCATCCGTCGGGCGACGTGTCCCCGAGCGTTCAGGACGTCGAACTCACGCGGGCGATCGCGGCGGCTTTGCAACTTATCAAAATCAAACTTGCCGACCATTACATATTCAGCGATTTCGGATATTGCTCGTTCGTTGAAGACGGCGTCGGCGGACAGATTCAACAAAACGTAAATAACTTCTTGAAGGACGGTATAAAATACTGATATGGAACAAAAAGTAAGAACCCGTTTCGCACCAAGCCCCACGGGATTTATGCACATCGGAAATTTAAGGACGTGTCTTTACGCCTTTCTTTTCGCAAGGAAAAATAACGGCACGTTTATTCTTCGCATCGAGGACACCGACCAGGAAAGGTTTGTCGACGGCGCGGTAGATCTTATTTACAGGACGCTCAAAACGTCGGGAATCACTCACGACGAAGGCCCCGACGTCGGCGGCAACTACGGCCCGTATGTCCAGAGCGAAAGAAAACCCATATATATGGAATACGCCAAAAAACTTATCGAACTCGGCGGCGCGTACTACTGCTTCTGCACGAAGGAACGCCTTGAAACGCTGACCGACGAGAACGGAGTCAGGACTTACGACAAGCACTGCTTGCACCTTTCCAAGGAAGAAATCGAAGAAAACCTTAAAAACGGCGTGCCGTACGTTATCCGCCAGAATATTCCGAAAGTCGGGACGGGCACTTATCACGATATGGTTTACGGCGATATTTCCGTCGATTATTCGGAACTCGAAGACAATATTCTTATTAAGTCCGACGGTATGCCGACGTACAACTTCGCAAACGTCGTCGACGACCACCTTATGAAAATCACGCACGTTATCCGCGGGGTTGAATATCTTTCCAGCACGCCGAAGTACAATCTGATTTACGACGCGTTCGGATGGGAAAGACCGCAGTATATGCACCTTCCGCCCATTATGAAAGATGCGTCGCATAAACTTTCGAAGCGTTACGGCGACGCCAACTTCGAAGACTTCATAAATAAAGGGTTTTTGCCCGAAGCGATAATAAATTATATATCCCTTCTCGGGTGGAGTCCCAAGGACAACACCGAAAAAATGTCGATGGAAGAACTTATCGAAAAATTCGACGTGTCGGGGCTTTCCAAAAGCGGCAGCATCTTCGACGAAGCGAAAATGCGCTGGCTCAATCAACTTTACGTGAAAGAGTTGCCGTTTGAAAAGTTTATGGAATACGCTCGTCCTTACTTCGATAAAAGTTGCGCGAAAGGGAAGTACGATTACGACAAGCTCGGCCGCATTCTTATGAGCCGCGTCGAAATCTTTTCGGAAATTCCCGATAAGGTTGCATTCCTTGACGAGTACGGTCCTTTCGATACCGCGCTTTTCGTCCATCAAAAGTCCAAGACGACTATCGAGCTTGCGCGTGAAATACTTGAAAAGATTTTGCCCTTGTACGAAAGCGTCGACGAGTGGACGAACGAGAATCTGTTCAAGGTGTCGGAAGAGTTCGCCGCGGCGAACGGATACAAAAAACAGCAGTTGTTCTGGGCGGTGCGAGTTGCCGTCGCAGGTCGCGACGTTACTCCCGGCGGCGCAACCGAGCTTATGGACATTCTTGGCAAAAACGAAAGTTTACGTCGCATAAATTATGCGTTAACACTATTTTAATTCAATTTGGAGGAAATTATGAAACAACTGTCAATGCGCGCGAAAACGATTATCTCTTTCGTTTTGTTCGCCGTGGTTTTCACGGGACTGACACTTATCGCGTCTTACTGCGATCTGTCGATTTCGAAAATTCTCACGAAAAACACGTTGCCGGAAGGCGCGTATATTTCGACGAGCGTTTTCACGTTGTTCTTTGAGGCGATGGGAAGTTGTCCCATTTATCTCGTCGTGTCGATTGCCGGCGCGATATGGTTCTGGTGGGGCATCGCCCACAAGAAAATCTGGCTTTCGGTCATTGCCGCAATCCTTGTTTTCATCGGATTCTTTTTGACGCTGCAAGACGTTTTCAAATATTACACGGAAGCGGTCACGGCGTCGCTCAATAACGGTATCCCCGTTGAGGTCGAAATGAAGGGCGGATTTTACAAAACGCTTATTTCGGCGGTTATCGCGATTGCGGAAGGAGCATGCCTTGTGTTCGCCTGGTCGCGCGTCAAGCCCGAAACCAACGACGCTCTTTTCAAATGGGTGTTCGTCATCGTCGTCGCAATGGCGGGCTATCTTATCGTACACTTTGTGAAAGGCCCCGTCGGCCGCATGCGTTTCAGAACGATGAACGCCGCAGGCGACACGGAATTCACGCAGTTTACGAACTGGTGGGTAAGTAACGGAAAACGCAAACCGTATTCTGCGGAAGCGGGTTCGGCGCTCGTGCTTCCGTCCGACCAGTGCAAGTCGTTCCCGTCGGGACACACTTATTCGGCAGGTCTTATTTACACCCTTATTTGTCTGCCCGATCTCGTGAAGAGCATCGGCGACAAAAAATGGACGCGTCCCGTCATTTATGCGGTAACGATCGCGTTCACGGGTATCGTTGCAATCAGCCGTATCGCCGCGGGCGCGCACTATATGAGCGACGTTTTGTTCGGCGGCACGCTTTCGTTCCTTTTCATGATGATCGGTCGCGAAATCTTTATTTTCAAAGGCGCACATTTCAAGGCTTTGTTTGAAAGAAAGGCTGTGCCGCTTGACGGCAACAATGCAGAAACAGCCGAATAATCTTAAACAATAAACGAGAAAGCCCTCGCAATGCGCGAGGGCTTTTTTATATAGAAAAAGTGCAGAAATTTAAACAATAAAATTGGTTTAATCTTCGGTAATTTCGGCAGATTCTTCGGTTTGTGCCGTTTTCGCCGCCGCGTTTTCTCGTTTTTCGGAAAGCGTCAGGCGCAGTCTGTCGCTGTCCTTCCTTACGAAATACAAAGGCAGGAACGCAAGTACCGCAACGATTGACGCCGCAAGGAAGATTTTGAACGGCGGCGTAAAGCCTGCCGCCGACGTATCAACGTCCGAAAGCCCGATAATAAGCGTGATCAACGGGCCGATAATCATCGGAAGAAGTACGTTGAAGCACATTCTTACGCCCTGGAATCTGCCTTCCGTGCCCGTGGGGATGTAGTCCTGGAAAGACGCCATAAGCGCCGCGCTCAGGCTCAGAATCGAACCCAGCATAAAGATGCCCGCGACGTACAACACGGGAAGCCACGCGGCTTTCGGCATAAACTCCATCAGATACACGATAAGCGTGCATGCGACGATGACCGTAAGCAAGGGCAGATAAAAATGTTTTCTGCCGAGTTTGTCAAACAATACGCCCATAACCCCCGTGAATACCGCCGCGCCGATAATAACGACCGCAAGGGGCACGACGAAGTTGTCGCCTAGTTCCAGCGTGTTTTGGACGAAGTTGATGAGATATGAGAAAAACGTTTGTTGAGAGATGCCCAGTATGCACGAGGTAGCCAGACAGACGTACAACATACGGTTGTCTTTGATGACCTGTTTGCGGAAGCCGTAAAAGGTTTCTTTCAGGAAATCCGGGTTTTGATTTTTGACGATATGGGAGCTGTCCTTCATCATAAAAATCGCAAGGATTCCCGCCGCGATGGGGATAATTCCCAAAACTATGAAAAACAGCCAGTTGCTCTCATTCGTGGATTTATACAGCGATCCGAGCCCGATAAACACGATTACCGTCGCAAACACGGGCAATACCGACAATATCGTGTTGACTTTCCCGCGGTTTGTATCGTCGGTAACGTCGGTAGTCCAGGTGATGAACGCGGCGTCGTATGCCGTCGAACCCGCAAACGTCATAATGCAGTCGAACAGGACAAGCAAAAAGCCTAAGAGCCCCAGAGTATGCGAGTCGGCGCGCATAGGGATTGCCGCAAACAACATTATGGTAAGCCCCCAGGCGATGTATCCGTACGACACGAAAACCTTGCGCTTTCCGAGTTTGTCGCAAAGCCCGCCCGCAAATATCGTCGTTACCGTTGCGGTGATTGCCGAAAAGATGACCATAAGCGTCGTTACGACGTATGCCATATCTCTGTTGCCGGAGTTTGTGTAAATGTCCTGTGCGAAAGTTGCGAAATACATGTTCTCGACAACCCACGCAATCTGACCTACAAGCCCGAATACGATTGCCGAAAACCAGATTTTCCACCCGAGACGAGTGGATTTTGCGTTTTCTTTCATAATTTCTCCTTAATCATAAAGCTATATATATTATGATAACACCAAATACAGTGAGTGTGCAAGAAAAAAATAATTAAACAGCGAACGATGCTTTCCAGAAACGCTGCTCCGTAAAAAAAAGACTGCTTTCGCAGTTTGTTTACGTTCGCAGAAAATCTTAAACGCACCAACCCGCAACAAGTGCGGGTTGTTTTGTTTCGCCGTTTCTTTGAAACGCAAGCATTTCTCGAAACGCTGCTCCGCAAAAAAAAGACTGCGAAAGCAGTCTTTTTTTTTGGCAGGAGCAGTAGGAATCGAACCTACACCATAGGAGTCAGAGGCCTATGTGCTGCCACTACACCATGCTCCATCGGGGAAACTTTTTTCAAGTTCGTAAAAAATATAGCACAAGATAATATTTAAGGCAAGCGTTTTACCGAAATTTATGAAAAAGTGAATCATAAAAGAAAATTTTGCCGTTGCAACGGCGGGGAAACGGTGGTACAATGGTTTTATGGCAACACTCAGGGAAATTATCGACAACAGCAATTACGCCGTTTTCTTCGGCGGCGCGGGCGTATCCACCGCAAGCAACATCCCGGACTTCCGCGGAAAGAACGGCATTTACAACACCGAAAACGAGTGGGGTCTTCCGCCCGAAATCATTATCTCGCACACCTTCTTCACGCGGCGCACGAAAGACTTTTACGATTACTACAAAAAGTATATGGTATATCCGTCCGCCGTGCCGAACGCCGTGCATATCGCGCTGGCAAGGCTTGAAAAGGAAGGCAAAATCAAGGCGGTGCTGACGCAGAATATCGACGGATTGCATCAGGCGGCGGGCAGCAAAAACGTCTATGAACTGCACGGGAGCGTCCACAGAAATTATTGCACGCGCTGCGGAAAGTTTTATGACCTTGATTATATCCTCGGCGCAAAGGGCGTGCCGACGTGCGAGTGCGGCGGCGTGATTAAGCCCGACGTCGTTTTGTATGAGGAGCCGCTTGACGACGACGTATGGCAGGGCGCGTGGGAAGAAGTGCGACGCGCCGATACGCTTATCGTGGGCGGCAGCAGCCTTACGGTTTATCCTGCGGCGGGGCTTGTCGATATGTTTTACGGGAAGAACCTTTGCATAATAAACGCAACTCCGACGCCATTTGACCGCCGCGCTACCTACCTTTCTCACGACAGTTTAACCCGCGAGTTCGAAAACTTATAATCCACATAAATTATCTAAAATACCGAATAAACAAACGGAAAGACCGAAAGTGATTTCGGTCTTTTTTATGTACCGCAAACGGTGCATATATGATGATAAAATAATATTGTAAAAAGGAGAAAAACAATGTTTGAATACAAAGAAATAGTTGACGAATTGCTGAAACAAAACGGCTTTGAACACCAAAGCCTGTCGTATCTTGAAAAAAGATACAAAGACACCGAATACTTCGGCGACGATTACAACGAGTCGCTTCGTCTTTTCAAATTCTTGTTCGCCGCACACACGAAAGAAACGGATATCGAACTTTGGAATACGATTCATTGCCTGTTCGATAAATCCTTGCGCCATTATGACCGCGCCGATTTCACAAAAGAAGAGTGGGCGTATTTCAAGAAAGTTTTGGAAAAGAGCAATCGCGACAGAAAGTACGGCACGGCAAACTTCAATGCGCCGATGCAAACGAAAAGATTGTATATCGAAGGGTTTCAACCGCATCATCTGGAATTTGCGAAAGCGTATGCGAAAACGCATTTCGACGACGAGTGCGGATATTATCAGCGCAAAATGCAAAAACGCGAAATTGCAAGTTTATCGTCGCGAAGTGACAGTTTAAAGTTTGCAATTTTGCAAGAAACGTCGGGATTGCAAGTTGGCGAAATAATGCTTTTGTTTGAAGACAAAGAAGACGAGCCGTGCCTTTCAGTGTTGATTTACGACGAGTTTAAGCGGCAGGGTTACGCAAGCGAAGCGGTCGGTGCGTTGTAAGAAAAACTTGTGGCGGGGTGCGTCGCAAAAGCGGAAAGTACGGACTATTGCGGGGTAAAAGAACCCGTGCAGTATTTGCCGAAAAACCTTGTCTGCATTCCGCAAACGGAAGCGGCTTTAAGTTTTATGAAAAGCCTTAAAATTCCTTTTGAAAAGACCGACGACGATCCGAAAACGTTTTGGTTATCGGGGGAAAATAACAAGCCCGTTTACAAGGCGGAAATAAAATACGATATCCCGCCTGAATACGACTTTTCAAAAAAATGACCGGAAAACAGCGATTGTACCGTAAAAGGTACGAAAAGATTTTTACAATATCGTTGTATTAATAATCCGACCGTCCGATAAGATAATCGGAAGACACGTCAAAAAGGTCGGCAAGGCGCGAAAGGTTGTCAAGCGTCGGCTCTGCCGTGCCGTTTTCGTAACGAATATATGACGGCTGGGCGATTGAAAGATAACTTGCAACGTCGCGCTGCGTCAGGTTGTGTTGCTTCCGAAGTTCCAGAAGCCGTTTGGGAAAAGTTGTCATATTCTTCATTGACAATTATAGCCTTTGGCTATATAATTATTACTAAATATAGCGTAACGCTATCAAATAATATTATGGAGGAAAATTTATGCAAAGAACATTGTTAAGAGACGAAAGAGGTGGTATTTTGGCAACACTTCATATCCAAGATAATGGCGACGTTATCATTTATGACAAAAACCTTCATTATAAGGGCAGGTATATCGCAAAAAACGATTTCACTCTTGACGAAAACGGGCGTTATGTCGGCAGGGGCAATCTGACCGGATCGCTGATTGTCAGATAGAATTGATTTGAAAAAAAGAGTTTTCGGACGAAAAAGTATTGCATATATACAAACGGCGGTGTAAACTGAAATGGATAAGGGCAAGATAATCGATTTTTGCAGCAATAAGGGAAGAAGGTTTATCGGGTGCTTTCACGAGTTGTGTTTGTGTCCCGAAAAAGAAAATACGATTATCCCCGAAATGGAAAACTTATACGATGCGGTGAAAGGCGTAAAACTTGACGGGAAGCCGCTTTTGAAATCGTATTTGCACGATTGGTTTTTTACCGCCGGCTCTTATTACGAAGACGCCATGGAACACCCCGAATACGGCGAAATCGTGAGTTACGACAATTTTATTTTCAAAATACTTGACGATATGCCCGTACGTGAGGCACTGAAATACATAACGACAAAGGAGAAATAACGTGAAAGAACTATATGTCAAAAAAGGCGACAACGAATATGAGAAGGTAGAATTTAAGGATTTGCTGTCCTTACAATTCGATTACGACGGAGACGGTGTGTTGTTGATCACGGAAGAGAATTATTTGCGACTGAAAATGGCGGTTGACCTTAACGACAGGTACAGCGTCGGAAATGCCGATAATGAAAAAACCGCGCAATATTACATCAAAAACGATTATCTGAAAGGCGGACACCTTGTGAACGATATTGGCGTAATCAAGGAAGTTTGCAAGCGTATAGACAAGGAAAACTCAACGCACTTGTCGGTTGTCGGCAACAGAAAAATTAAAATATCCAACAAAACCAACAACGGAATCGATATTATGGCGAAGCGTATTGCAAACGTCGAAAATCTGGAACAACGCCTTAAAGACGGCGATCCGAGCCTTGTGCAGGAACTCGGCGGGAAAGTTGGCGAAAGACACGCCGTTTCGTTTGCGTCGAAGTTCTGCACGGAGGTATCGCTCACGGCGTTTGGCAACACTAAGTTTGCAAAGTTCGACTCGGTAATGCGCGACGTGTTGCCGATTTACGCATACAATTATCTGGGTAAAACGTACTGGAAAAAAACCACAAGGGGCAATTACGTGTCGACGTTTTCCGCGGACAAATACAAGGAGTATCTGGAAGTTGTCACGGACGTTGTCGATGCGACAAAACACAGTTTTCCCGACGTCGATATCGACAAACTCGATTTAATGCTTTGGTACTATTACAAGGGGAAATCGAACGTCTTGAACGAATTTGTGAAAAACCATACAAGAGAAATCATACTTTAATTAAACGCAAAGAAAAAGCCTTCCGGAAGGGAAGGCTTTTTTGTGCGGTAAAAAATAAATTGTAAATGAGTTTGACGGTTTTTTGCTTGTCTTCTTCGACGAATAAGCGGTTATTTTTGTTTGTTTTTGCCGACGAATAAGCGGTTATTTTTGTTTGTCTTTGCCGATATAGAAAAGGGCAAGACACTCGGGGCCGACGTGCGCGCCGATGATGGGACTCATTTCGTTTATGACAATGTTTTTATATCCGAAATGCTCCTCGATTTTTTGTTTCAGCGTGAGAGCGTCCGCCTCGCAATCGGCGTGTTCGATATAAACGAATTCCGAATTGTCAATACCTTCGGATTTTTCGCACATTTTATCAAACAGGGCTTTAACTGCCATTTTGCGACCTATAACCTTGGATATTGGCACAAGATAGCCTTCCGTGTCGGTGATGAGAATGGGTTTTACCTGAATTGCCGTGCCGACGATTGCCGCCGATTTTTTGAGCCTGCCGCCGCGGTACAGATGCATAAGATCGTTGACGGTGAAGTCGTGATGGCAGACGTCGCGGAAGGACGTTGCAAAGTCGACAAGTTCCTGAAAACTTGCGCCTTCCAGGCGTTTTTTCAGGCAGTAGTAAACGAGCATGCCTTCGCCGCCCGAAGCCGACTTGCTGTCAATTATGCAAATTTTCCTGTCGGGGAACCTTTCCAGAAGTTCTTCCCCGGCTTCCGTAACCGCCTTGAACGAGCCCGAAAGTTTTGATGAAAAGCAAATGAAAAACACGTCCTGACCTTTTTCAAGATACGGCGTAAAGAAGTCGATTGCGGTGGTCGTATTGATAAGCGACGTGGACGGAAAAACGCCCGCGCGCATTTTGTCGTAAAACTCTTTTTTGGAAATGGTATCCGCGTCGTACGCTTTGCCGTCGATAATGACGTCCATGGGAATAATCGCGAAATCGTCCTCGTAAAACTGTTTGGGAAGATTGCAAGTTGCGTCGGATATGATAACGTAATCGTGTGCCATATATACCTCTTTACAAAAAGTGTCGCGCGGTCGCGCGAGGAGCGTTTACGAAAAAAAGGAACGATAAAAAATCCCGTTCCCCGCTTGTAAAATTCCTCGATTTTAATATAAACAAAAATACCACATTTGTCAAGTTTTTTATCGCGCTTCCTAAAAAAAGTACGTGTATGCGTGCGCGCCCGCACTAAGTTTTTATTGACTTTTATATATTCAAAGGCGTATCATATTATTATCAATTATATCAAATCGTATATGTTCGGAGGAATTATGCAACACGAGATCACGAAACCCCAAAGATTGCTTGACGAAAACGGCAATATCAAAGAGCCCGGCTTTGCCAAAAAAATGCTTTACGAATATCACCGCTCCGACGTCAAAGCCAAAAACTGGCGCATTAAGGAATGGGATTACTACTACATCGGCAATCAGCATTACGGGCTTGCGCTCACTATCGGCGACAACGGTTTTGCAGGCGCATTGTCCACGTCGATTCTTGAATTCGACAAACCTTACGACGTTACGAAAACCGCGCTTGTCGTGTTCCCGCTCGGCAAGATGAACCTTCCCGAAACGTCGGAAAAAGGCACGACGAAATGGACGCAGGGCAAAAGTTCGTATTCCTTTGAAAACGACGGCAAAGTCCGCCATCTTAAAGGCACTCACGCCAAATTCGACGGCGACAACGCTTTGACTTTCGACATCACGCTTTCCGATTTCCCCGAAGAATCTATGGTAATCGCGACTCCGTTTGACAAAAACGCTCACTTTTATTTCAATCAGAAAATCAACTGCATGCGCGCGGAAGGCGTCGTAAAATGCGGCAATAAAGAATGGAAATTCGACAAGTCCGACAGTATGGGCACGCTCGACTGGGGGCGCGGCGTATGGACGTACGACAACACCTGGTACTGGGGCAGCCTGCAAGGCTATCTCGAAGACGGCAGTCGCTTCGGCTGGAATATCGGTTACGGCTTCGGCAACACGTCCGCAGCGTCCGAAAACATGCTTTTCTATAACGGGAAATCGCATAAACTCGACGAGGTTACCTTCAATATTCCCGTCAAAAACGGCAAGGACGATTATATGAGCCCGTGGACGTTCACGTCGAACGACGGCCGTTTTGAAATGAATTTCACCCCGATTCTCGACAGACAAGCGCCCTTGAACATCGGCGTAATCTGCATGCTTCCGCATCAGGTATTCGGCAAATTCAACGGCAAAGCAATCCTTGACGACGGCACCGTGATTGAAGTGAAGGATATGATAGGTTTTGCTGAGAAAGTCCACAACAAATGGTAAAAACGGCGACAATTCGCGCCTTTTTGAGTTTTTCCGAGAACCTGAAAATCCGTGTACGCATTAGTACACTAGGACTTTCAGAACCCCGTAAGAAACGTCAAAAATCCATCAAATTCTCGCCGTTTTTAGGGAGTTAGAATCTAAAAATTCTGACTTTTTAGGGAGAAATTTCTCGCCGTTTTTAGGGAGTTGGAATCTAAAAAGTTTGACTTTTTAGGGATTTTGGGGCCCCCGCGGGATACTGTGTACCCGTGGGGAGAAGGAGCAACCGAGCAAAAGACAAACAAACGAAAGAAAAGAGTTTGTTTGGTCAAAAGTGAGATTTGCGACGTAGCGAAGCAGATATAACTGCGTAGCAATCTGAGATTACACAGGATAATTTTATATATTTTTTACGTTTAGGTAGGAGGAAATTATGAAACGTACACCTTATTGTGAAATTCTGCAAGAATACGGCGGAAAGTTCGTCGACTTTGCAGGTTTTGAGATGCCGGTGCAATTTGAAGGGATTTTGCACGAGCACAAAGCCGTCCGCGAAAACGTCGGGTTGTTTGACGTGTCGCACATGGGCGAAATAATGTTGAGAGGAAAGGGCGCGCTCGATACAATACAGCGTCTTTTCACAAACGACTACACCACGTTGAAAAGCGGTCGCGTCAGGTATTCGCTGATGCTTAATGACGAAGGCGGGGTCGTCGACGACGTGCTTGTTTATTGTTTGTCCCCCGAGCTTTATTTCGTATGTGTCAACGCGTCGAACGTCGAAAAAGACTTCAAGTGGATTTCGGCAAATCTTTTGCCCGACACCGTCGCCGAAGACGTTTCGGAAAACACCGCGCAACTTGCGATTCAGGGGCCGAACGCGATTAAAGTAATAAGGAAAATTTTTAAGGAAGAAGACATTCCCGAAAAGAACTATTCGTTTACGTTGGTTGAAGGGCTGTTGAATTCCGCCGTAATGCTGTCGCGCACGGGTTACACTGCGGAAGACGGCTTTGAAATTTACTGCGCCTGCAACGACGCCGTGAGACTTTTTGACATTGTACACGAAGCGGGTAAGGAATTCGATATGGCGCTTTGCGGGCTCGGCGCACGCGATACGTTGCGCTTAGAAGGCGCGATGCCGCTGTACGGTCATGAAATGGACGACGAAACCCTTGCATCCGAAATCGGACTTAATATGTTCATAAAACTCGATAAACCCGATTTTATCGGAAAAGCCGCGTTGCTTGAAAAGGCACCGACCAAACAAAGGCTGGGAATCGAACTTATCGACCGCGGCATTGCGAGAGAACACTCGGACGTATATGCGGGCGATAAACTTGTGGGATACGTTACGTCCGGCACTATGTCGCCCACGCTCGGAAAAGCGATTGCAATGATAAGAGTCGATAAGGATATCGACACGTCCGATTTATCGGTTGACGTTCGCGGAAGAAGACTGAAAGCAAAGGTCGTACCCCTTCCGTTTTATAAAAGACAAAAATAACAGGAGTAAATTATGGAAATCAAACAAAACTTAAAGTATCTCGAATCACACGAATGGGCAGACGTTAACGGCAACAAGGTCAAAGTCGGCATCACCGATTTTGCACAGAACGAACTTGGAGATATCGTTTTCGTGGAACTTCCTTCCGTCGGCGAAAAAGTCGTCAAGGACAAGGAATTTGCAAACGTGGAATCCGTAAAAGCGGTTTCGCCCGTCGTGAGCCCCGTTACCGGCAAAGTGATTGCGGTCAACGGCGCGCTTGAAGATTCGCCGGAACTTATCAACGAAGACGCTTTCGGCGCATGGTTTATCGAAGTCGAGGCGGAAAGCCTGTCCGAAAACCTTATCGACGCGGCGGCTTATGCGGAAATCGCAAAATAAACGGGAGAATTTATGAGTAGTTACGTTCCCAATACTTTTGAAGACCGCGCCGCCATGCTTGAAAAAATCGGCGTGAAGTCGATTGCGGATTTGTTTGACGTGCCGAAAGGGTGCGAGGCGGATCTCAATCTTCCCGCGGGGAAATCGCCGCTTGAAGTCGAAAGGATAATCAACGCGCTTGGCGCGAAAAATAAGGTGTTCAGGACAATGTTTCTGGGCGCGGGCGCATACAACCATTATATCCCGCCCGTCGTGTCGGAACTTGCCGCAAGGGAAGAATTCGTCACCGCATACACGCCGTATCAGGCGGAAATGAGCCAGGGCATATTGCAGTCCATTTTCGAATACCAGACCGAAATCGCAAACCTTACCGGCATGGACGCGTCGAACGCGTCGCACTACGACGGCGCAACCGCAACTGCGGACGGTATCCTGATGTGCATGGGCGCAAAGACGAAAGCGGTTTTGTCCGACGCGCTTAATCCGGAATACAAGGCGGTCGTCAGAACTTATCTTGTGCCGCACGGTATCGAGGTTGTTTTTGCACCGACGAAAAACGGCGTTACCGATTTGGACGCTCTTAAAATGCTTATCGACGACGAAGTCGGCGCGGTATGTATCCAGCAGCCCAACTTTTTCGGGCTCATCGAAGACGCGGAAAGCGTCGGAAAAATCGCAAAGGAAAAGGGCGCGAAATACGTGATGAGTTGTTATCCCGTCGCGCTTGCGCTTCTTAAAACCCCCGCGGAATGCGGCGCGGACGTCGCAGCGGGCGAAGGACAACCTTTGGGGCTTCCGCTTGCTTTCGGCGGTCCGTATCTGGGCTTTCTGACCTGCCGCGAAAACCTTATGAGAAAACTCACGGGGCGCATTGTCGGCGAAACGGTCGACCACGACGGACGTCCCGCATACGTGCTTACTTTGCAGGCAAGGGAACAGCATATCCGTCGCGAAAAATCCACGTCGAGCATTTGCAGCAACGAGGCGCTTTGCGCGCTCACGTCGTCGATATATCTTGCGGCGATGGGCAAGGAAGGGCTTAAAGACGTTGCGAAACAATGCGTGTCGAAAGCGCATTATATGAAAGACGAAATCGTGAAAATCGACGGTTTCCGCCTTAAATACGACGGCGAGTTTTTCAACGAGTTTGTGATTGAATCGGACGTTGATACGTCAAAAATCGTCGATAAACTTCAAAAACGCGGCATTCTTGCGGGTTTACCGCTGAGCGACAAAGATATGCTCTGGTGCGTTACGGAGATGAACACGAAAGACGATATCGACGAAGTCGTAAACGTTCTTCGGGAGGTGAAATAATATGTTGATTTTCGATAAATCGGTATGCGGCCGTCGCGCCGTTACGCTTCCTGCACTGGACGTTCCCGAATATAATCTTGACGAAAACCTTGTGCGCGGTACGGAATTAAACCTTCCCGAAGTTGCCGAAATCGACCTTGTGCGCCATTACATAGGTTTGTCCTTAAAGGCGAATGGCGTCGACAACGTGTTTTATCCGCTGGGCAGCTGCACGATGAAGTATAATCCGAAACTTAACGAAGTTCTTGCAAGGAATCCCGCGTTCACTTCGGTGCATCCGCTGCAACCCGCATCCACCGTACAAGGCTCGCTCGAAGTCATGTACGACGCCGCGAAATCCCTTGCCGAAATCACGGGTATGGACGAAATATCCCTTGAACCCGCGGCAGGCGCGCACGGCGAATATACGAGTTTGCAGGTAATAAGGAAGTACCATTTGTCAAGGGGCGACTCAAAGCGCAACAAGATTATCGTGCCCGACAGCGCGCACGGCACAAACCCCGCAAGCGCGGCAATGTGCGGCTTTGAAATCATCAACGTGAAAAGCGATAAGCGCGGCAACGTGGATCTCAAAGCATTGAAAGAAGCGGTCGGCGAAGACACGGCGGCGTTGATGCTCACGAATCCGAATACCCTCGGGCTTCTGGACGAACATATTCTGAAAATCACTTCGATTGTCCACAAGGCGGGCGGGCTCGTGTACTACGACGGCGCAAATCTTAATGCCGTTATGGGAGTTATCCGTCCCGGTGATTTAGGGTTCGACGTGGTGCATCTCAATCTGCACAAAACATTTTCGACTCCGCACGGCGGCGGCGGTCCCGGCTCGGGCGCAATCGGTTGCAAGAAAAAACTTGCGAAATTTTTGCCGAACCCGACCGTAGGCGTAAAACGCGGCAAATATTTCTTCAAGGACAGCCCCGACAGCATCGGAAAGGTCAAAGCTTTTTACGGCAACTTCCTTGTCGTTTTGCGCGCGTATGCGTATATCCTTACTCTTGGCAAAGAAGGCATCAGGGAAGCGTCCGAAAATGCCGTGCTCAACGCAAACTACCTGCGCGTTCTGATTGCACCGTACTTCAAGACGGCTTTCGACAGAACCTGCATGCACGAATTTGTGTTAAGCCTTGAAAAGTTCCACGAAGAAACGGGCGTCAGCGCAATGGACGTTGCGAAAGCGCTCATCGACAAAGGTATTCATCCGCCGACAATGTATTTCCCGCTTATCGTTCACGAGGCGCTTATGTTTGAGCCGACCGAGACCGAAAGTCGCGAAACCTTGGAAGCGGCAGCCGATATGATGCGCGAGATTTTCGAAGAGGCAAAGGAAAACGCGGACAGTGTGAAGGCAAGCCCCGTTTCGACGCCGATATCGAGGCCGGATGAGGTTTTGGCTGCCCGCAAACCAAAAGTTAAAAAGTCATAATTTTGCGCCTTTTTGAGTTTTTCCGAGAACCCGAAAATCCGTGTACGCATTAGTACACTAGGATTTTCAGAACCCCGTAAGAAACGTCAAAAATCCATCAAATTCTCGCCGTTTTAGGAGAATTATTATAAAATAAAAGCACTGATTTTTCAGTGCTTTTTTGTTGTATCTTGTGTCTAGGAAGATAAATACTTTAACATAAAAAAAGACGCCGTGGTCGGCGTCTTTTTTGTGTGACAATTGATTATTCGATAAAGGGCCCGAGTGCTTCGATAAGGTCCGCGCAGTTGTCGCTGAATACTTCCAGCACCACCGGGGTGGACAGGTCAAGGCTGAATATGCCGAGTATCGACTTTGCATCCACAACGTGACGGCCGCTTCTCAAATCCATATCGTAGTCAAACTTATTCGTGACGTTTACGAAATGTTTGACGCTCTCTGCTGTACCGAGATTTAAGGTAACTGATTTCATATTGTCTCCTATATACAAAAAATTATTTCAAATTAACTTTTTCGTAAGGAATTTTAGCATTTATGACTTTTTTTGTCAATTATTTACAGGCCGTACTTTTCCTTTATCTGCGTAAAAGTATAGGGCGCGTCGAGAAACGCTTTGTGCGCGTCGTATAAGGAGTAGCCTTTTTTCGTCAGCCCGTTTATGACGTCGGAAACCTGAATGTAGCCGTAGTAATAGGTCGCGGCGTTTGCGGGTTGCATAATCGCGTCGAAATAAAGGTTTGTCGCGAAGTCGGAAATCGTGCTTTCCTTGTAAACGAGCTTTTTGCTGTCGGACGGATCCTGTGCGGAAGAATTCAGAAAGTATGCGTGTTCATTAAGCTTCACGGTGTCGGTGAGCCAGGTTTCGATGTCTTTCGCGGAAACGCCGTCGTAATTGACTTTCATATCGACAAGCACGCGAAGGTATCCTTGCGCCAGAACTTTTTTCACGCGGTAGCGCATAATAAGGTTGTCTTTGCTGTCCGTCGTGCCGTAAAGATTTGCGGCGTAGTGTTCGGCATAGGTTGCCCAGCCTTCCTTATATGCGGTGGGGCAAAGCACTTTCACGATGTTGTGCTGATTGCTGTTTTTCAGGTAATTGTACTGATAAAGGTGGCCGGGGATTCCTTCGTGCGACAGCAAATCGTATGACAGATAACCCGTGCTGTCCCAGTTGTTGATGATAATCGTTTCGTCCGACGACTTGTTGTCAAGGGGCGACACGAAGTACGCGGCGGGCGCGAAGTTATCCTTCATACTTTCGTCCACGACTTTGAGAGTTACGTTTCCCGCCGTGGTTGAAAACGCGGGGAAAGTCGGCGAAAGCAAGCCTTTAAGCGTGTCAATCGTATTATAAAGTGCGTTTTCCGACCAATCGTCGTTGTTAAAGGCGTCCACGACTTCCTTGTCGATGTCTTCTTCCTTAATGCCGAGCGCGACAAGTTTTGCGCGGATTTCTTCGATTTCCGCAGTCGTTTTGTTGAACTCGGTCATAAGTCTTTGTGCGGCGGAAGCAATCGTATCGCGCGTGCCCGTCGATGACTGGAACAGGGCGGCGTAATAGTTTTTGCCCGTTTCGCCGTAGGACGCGTATCCGCCCGAAACCCTTTCGATAAGCGTGCCGAGGGCAGGATCGGAGAAGATATGTTTCAGGTCGTTGCCGAGCCTGACGTACGCCTTAATCATCGTACGGATACCTTCGGTTGCCTGCTTTTTGTATGCGGTTTTTTGGTCGTCCGACAAGAAAGAGCAGCCGTCGATTTTTTGAATCATATTTTTGTAAACGAAGTTCTTCTTTACGTTTTCGTCGGTTGCGTATTCGTCGGGATTCGTGTCCGCGCAGTTCATATAGTCGTAAATCGAAATGTTGTCTTCCGAAACGCCGCTTGCGATAATTTCTTCCCTTGTGTTAAGAATGTGCGCGCCGGTGAAATTGCCCGTTTGTTCAACTGCGTAAAAGAGATTTATGCGGTGCTTCGAGAATCCGTTTTTAATGCAGTCGATTTCGTAATTCACGTATTCGGGAAACGCCGATGCCGTGTCGTTCATCAGGAAGATATAGTCCTTTACGTCCTGTTCGTCGCGGAGTTTGTATTCGGTAAGGTACACCGGGAGACTCGCCTGCATGCCCGAATATCCGCCGATATAGCTGTCCTGCATATAGTACGAGCCCGCAAGTTTCGATTCCTGAATGAAAAAGTATTGCAAAAACGTGAACAAATCCTTGTCGGCGTCGTTCATTTTGCTGTAACGATAGGTGTACGCCATAAGGGCGGCTTGCATTTTGTATGACGAATACGCCGCGTCGTAATCTTCCTTCGACGACGGGCGGGGAAGCGCAGCCTTTGGCGTGAGACCGAGCGCGGTGTCCGCGTCCTCAAAGAAGAAGTTCGCGCTCATCGCGTCGTTTGCAAACAGCGACGGGAACAATTCGTTTGCAAAGTCGTTTATATTGTTTTTTCTGAAAAAGTTGCAGCCCGAAAGGGTGACGACCGACACAAGAAGTATCGTCAACGTCAAAGCAACCGCCAATATTTTTTTGAAATTTTTATTCATAACTTGTCCTTTTTCGAAGTGTATATGTTTATTCTTTAATCTTATTCTATATCAATATACATAAATTTTCAATAAAAATTCCGAAAAATAGTTGAATGCGTCAAAACTGTTGAAAGAAAACGCAAGCGGTTTCCGAACGCCGACCTCGTACGCTTATACTCGCATTCGCTCGTGTAAGCGCATCGGTCATCAGTACGAATATACTCAAACAAAGGATTGAGTAGGGCTGCTCGGCATAGTGCAAATCGAGGATAAACAGCAAAGCGACGCAAGGTGTCTGCAAAGTTAGACACGGTGCATAACGCAAGCGTCTGTAAACAGCCGCTGAACGCCGAAACAAAGTTTCGGGTTCTTGCCCTTGACTTAATCTCGGCACAAAAAAACACACACCATATTCGGTGTGTGTTTTTTGTGGTGGGATTGAGTAGGCTCGAACTACCGACCTCGCGCTTATCAGGCGCGTGCTCTAACCAACTGAGCTACAATCCCATACTGGTGGAGGTAAGCGGATTCGAACCGCTGACCCCCTGCTTGCAAAGCAGGTGCTCTACCAACTGAGCTATACCCCCAAGGTATAAATCGTCGGCGTTAATCAAAACGCTTATAAAGAATATCATTGTCTTGAAAATTTGTCAACGATTTTATTGAATATTCGGTAATTTTTTGTCGCAAAACGAAAAAACGCAAAAAATCACATTTGCAGGTATGATTTTACGACGTTGCCGAGTGCTTCGGCGTTTTTTGAATACTGTTTATTCGTAATCAGCAGGTTTTTCAGCCCGATCCAATACGCCTTGATAAGTTGAGCGTCGCGCATATTCAAAACGGTGATGAAGTTGTCCAGCACGAACACGAGTTCCTTTCTTGTATCAAGGTCGAGTTTGCTGTCCTTAACCGCCGTGATTTGCGTTTTGACGTAGTAATCGGCTTGTTCGGACAGAGCGGCGTTGACCTCGATACGTTTTTCGTCGCGAAGTTCGAAATCGGCTTTTTCGTCGTCGGAAAGGAGCGTCAGCACCGCTTCCTTAAAGGGGGCGATGATGCCGTTGATAAACCCGACGTAGCTGTCGTTTTTGTCGTCGGCGCGGTAAAAATCCTGCACGAATTTCACGAAATCGCGACGACCTTCGTCGAAGTCGAGCAGCAGGCAAAGTATGAGCGCGACGCGCTTTCTTAAAGACGCGGGAAGACGGAAAATCGTCGCCGTACCGAGGTTGACGATGGCGCGGTTGTATTCGTCGTCGTAATCGAAATTGAAACGGCAATCGTAGGCGAGTTTTTTAAGCTCGTCATAATACGCCATACACCTTAAAAGCATACGGATTTTCTGGTTGGACATTATGAGTTTGCTGCCGATAAACTCGTCGCACTGGGCGGAGAATGCGGCAACCGCTTCGTTATTGTAATCGATATTCATATTCTCACCGAAAGATATTATATTATGAAACCGCCGAAAAATCAAGCGCGAAAAGGACAAAAAGAAATCCGCCTGAAAAGCGGATTATACGTCAAGGTTTTCGTATTTGAAAACGTCGTCGTCCAGAAACTGCGCCGCCGTCATATCGAATGCGGAAGCAATCTGAACAATCGTGTCAAGAGTTACCGTTTTGTTTTTGCAGGTCATTATGCAGTGCATCGTGCCGTGAAAAATCCCCGAGTTTTGTTCAAGACGATATAAAGTCATATCGCGTTCCTTCAACAGAGATTGGATTCTGATTTTTACCGCTTCGCAACTTGTCATAAATCAATATTGTTCGTGTTATTTCTTTGCGATGCACTCGACCTCGACCAGAACGTTTTTGGGAAGTTTGCTGACTTCCACGCAACTTCTTGCGGGATAGGGCGCGACGAAATACGACGCGTAAATCTCGTTGAACGTCGCAAAGTTGGAAAGGTCGGTAAGGAAAGCCGTTGTTTTCACGACGTTTTCAAAGCCCATACCCGCCTCGTTCAGAACCGCTTTCATATTTTCAAAAACCTGTTTGCTCTGGTTGACGATGCCGTCCGCGACGTCGCCGGTTGCGGGGTTTACGGGGATATTGCCCGACACGTACAAAGTGTCGTCGACGAGTACCGCCTGCGAGTACGGTCCGATTGCTTTGGGCGCATTGCCGCTTTCGATTTTGACTTTCATAATTTATTTACTCCTTATTATAAACGATATACGTCCATTATAAATCGACGGCGGGCAAAAAGTCAACCCGCGATTTTGTTGATTTTTCGGGCGCAAAATAGTATATTGTGTTTATAAAACATTAAGGACGTATTTATGGACGTAAAAGAATTTCTGAATAAATCGTACACTGCTTATCACGCCGTGAAGTACGGCGCGGAAATGCTTGAAAAAGCGGGCTTCAAAAAACTTGATATGAAAGACGTATGGCGTCTTGAAAAAAACGTCGGCTATTACGTCATCGAAAACGGGACGAGCCTGTTCGCGTTCAAGGCGGGCGAAAATCACGTTTTCAACGTGGTGGAAAGCCACACCGATTCCCCGTCGCTCAAAGTCAAGGGCAATAAACTTATCGACAGCGCGGAAGGGAAAAGGCTTAACGTCGAAAAGTACGGCGGACTTTTGCTGTATAGCTTTCTGGACGCGCCGTTGAAAGTCGCGGGGAGGATTGCATATTCGGACGGCGGCGAAGTGAAAACCGAAGTCGTCGAAAGCAAATACAACGTCGTTATTCCAAGCCTTGCCATTCATCATAATCCCGACGCGAACACGAAACTTGCGCTGTCGGTGCAAAAAGATATGATGCCTCTTTTCGGCGGCGCGAAAGACGTGTATTCCACGCTCACCGACAAAGACGTTATCGACGCCGACCTTTTCGTGGTGCCGGCGACAAGCGCGTTTTCAGGCGGCGTAGGCGACGAGTTTTTGTGCGCGCCGAGGCTTGATAACCTTTTGAGCGTGTATTCGTCGCTGAACGCAATCATAAATTCAACCCCGAAAGACATCGCCGTCTGTTGCTGTTTCGACAACGAAGAAGTGGGCAGCGAAACAAAGCAAGGCGCCGCATCAAATATTTTAAATACGCTTTTAAGGAAGATAAACCGTGCGTTTATGAAAAACGACGATGATTTCACCTTTGCGACGGAAAACGGCGTTTTACTGTCGTCGGACAACGCGCACGCCGTGCATCCGTCCTTCCCCGAAAAGAGCGACCCGAGCGAGAAAGTGTATCTTAACAAGGGCGTCGTCATAAAGCATCACGTCAATTATTCCACCGACGCTTTGTCGTCCGCCGTCGTGAAAACCTTGCTCAAAAACGAAAATATCGAGGCGCAGGATTATTACAATAATTCCGACGTGCGTTGCGGAAGCACAATCGGGCTCGTTACAAGCGCCGACCTTAATATGAACGCCTGCGACGTGGGTATCGCCCAGCTTGCGATGCACTCCGGCGTGGAAACGGCAGGCGCGAGCGACGTCGAAAAAATGCAAAAGTTTATGACCGCTTTTATGAACGCCGCCTTCTCAAAAACCGAAAACGGTGTAAAAATCAACTGATATGTACGAAGTATATCTGAAAAAAGGCGAAGAAAGGCGCATACTTTCGGGGCATTCCTGGGTGTATGCGAACGAAGTGCAGGAAATCAAAGGCAAGGATAAAAACGGAAGTCTTGCCACCGTCTTCACGCACGATAAAAAATATATCGGGAAAGGATATATCAATCATTTGTCGAAAATTCTCGTGAGGATTTTCATCAGAAACGACGATATCGACGACGAAGAGTTTTACAAAAAACGCATAAAAGCCGCAAACGATATGAGAATCGCTTTGGGTTTCGACGACGCGTACCGTATGGTGTTTGCCGAAAGCGACGATCTTCCCGCGCTCATTATCGACAAATACGCCGACGTGCTTGTCATGGAATGTTTGTCGCTGGGCATTTCGCAAAGGAAAGACCTTATCGTGAAATGCCTTGTCGATTTATTTCACCCGAAAGGTATTTTTGAAAAAAGCGAAGCGCAGGTGCTGAAAAAAGAAGGCGTCCCCGAAACGCAGGGTGTATTGTACGGCGAAGTGCCCGAAAAAATCGTAATTTCCGAAAACGGCGTGAAAATGTACGTTGACGTCAGAAACGGTCAAAAGACGGGATATTTTCTGGATCAAAAAGAAAACCGCAAGGCAATCCGCCGTTACGCAAAGGACAAAACCGTGCTTGACTGCTTCTCGAACTCGGGCGGTTTTTCGATTAACGCCGCAACCGTCGCAAAGGAAGTAACCGCCGTCGATATTTCGGAAATTCAGGTGAAAGCGGTGCTTGAAAACGCCGCGTTGAACGGGTTTAAGAACGTGAACGCCGTATGCGCGGACGTGTTCGAGTACTTGCGTATGGCAAAACGGGAAAACAGAAAGTACGGCGTTGTCGTGCTGGATCCGCCCGCGTTCACAAAAAGCGCGGCGGAAGTAGGCGACGCGTACAGGGGATACAAGGACATCAACGTTCTGGGGTTGAAACTTGTCGAAAAGGGCGGGTATCTCGTCACGTCTTCCTGCTCGCACTATATGACGCCGACGCTGTTTCAGAAAATGATTGTCGAAAGCGCGAAAGAAAGCGGCAGACGGGTGCGCCTTGTCGAAATCAGAACGCAGTCGCCCGACCATCCGTCCCTTCTTTCCATGGACGAAACGCAATATCTTAAATTTTACGTACTGCGCGTCGATTGAAACGACGGCATAGATTGACTTTTCAAAAGCGTGGTGCTAAAATATATTTACTCCGAAAGAGCAACATCGACGGGGCATCAAAACAGGAGGTAATAACATTGAGCAACGGAACTGTAAAATGGTTTAACGCGACGAAAGGCTTCGGCTTCATCGCAAACGATGAAGGCGGCGACGACGTTTTCGTACATTTCAGCGCAATTCAGGGCGATGGTTACAAGACGCTTAAAGAAGGACAAAAAGTTTCTTTCGACGTGGAAGCCGATCCGAAAAACGCCGCAAAACTTCGCGCAATAAACGTAGTGGCAAAATAATGCATACAACCGACGGCAATGCCGTCGGTTTTTTATTGCAATCGCTTGAAAAACAAGTTTACATTTGGTAAACTTAACTTATAAACCATAAAACGAATCGGAGTCATTTATGTGCGACACAATCGTGGCAACCCCCGCTTACACCAAAAACGGGAAAATGCTTTTTGCGAAAAACAGCGACAGAAGTCCCAACGAGCCGCAGTTTTTACAGCATATCCCAGCGAAGGATTACGACCTTCAAAAAACGCCGACGCTTGCGCTTACTTACGTTACGGTGCCGCAGGTCGAACATACCTTTGAAATCACGATTTCCCGTCCGAGTTGGATGTGGGGCGCGGAATTCGGCTTCAACGAGTTCGGGCTCAACATCGGCAACGAAGCGGTGTTCACGAAAGAAAAGTACGTAAAAACCGACGGCGTAACGGGTATGGATATGCTGCGCCTGGCTCTTGAAAGGTGCAGGAGCGCGAAAGAAGCCCTGGACTTTCTGACCGATTTTATCGAAAAATATCCGCAGGGCGGGAATTGCGGATACGGAAAGAAATTTTATTATCACAACTCTTTTCTGATTGCCGACTCGTCGGACGCTTACGTTCTGGAAACCGCGGGGAAATACTGGGTATGGAAAAAGGTGAAAGACTTCTTTGCAATATCCAACTGTCTGTGTCTTGAAAACTATGACGAGTGCAGCGCAGGGCTTGTCGAAAACGCAATCAAAAACGGCTGGTGCAAGTCAAAAACCGACTTTAACTTTGTAAAATGTTATACTGAACCTTGTTTACGAAATTTGCAAAGGGCAGGGAACGCCGCATAAAAGCGATGGAGTTGCTGGGCGAAGGCGCGCCCGACGTTAAAAAGTTTATATCGATTTTGCGCTCTCACGCAGGGAAAGCGGAGCGCGGATATCAGGAAGTCGGCAGCATTTGTATGCACGCGGGCGGCGTTATCGGCGACCAGACGACGGCAAGTTACGTTGCGGAAATCGACGGCGCGGACAGCGTGTATTTTGTCACCGGCGCGTCGTTGCCGTGCATAAGTTTGTTTAAGCCGTACGTCCTTGGCAAAAACGAGCACGTCGCGGAAGACGGCGAAGATAAAAAAGGCGTCGAATATTGGCTGACGCACGAAAAAATGCTGCGCTATTTCATCAGCGGCACGCTTTTGACAAACGAGATTATCGAAAAAGGAAGGGCTGCCGAAAACGAGTGGATCGACAGGTTTTTATCCGCCGGGAAGGAAGACCGCGTCGCAATTTCCGAGGACGCCTTCGAGCAGGACGAACGGCTTGTCTTAAAGCAGCTTGACGACGCCCGTACAAAACAAATCTCGTTCACGAGAGGCGGCGTGTATTACAGGATTTTCTGGAAAAACAAAACGAAAAAATTGTATGAGTTTATCAAAAAAGAAAATAAGGAAAAGTAATAATAATACTTAATTTAATTAAAAAACCGCATTGAATAAAAAAGAAACCGCCGATTGGCGGTTTTTCTTATTTCTTAAAAAGCGAAACAAGCATATCTATGACGATTTTACGCATGCGGTCGTAGTCGATATAAGAGTGCTTGTCGAAAACCTTTTCGTGGGCGTAGGACTGCACGGTTTCCATCGCAAGGTGGACGCGCTCAAAAATATCCTCGCGGTCATAGCCCAAAGAGCGGAGCTTTGCGACGAACCTCGTCGTCATATCGTTTTCAAGCGCCATAAATTTGTCGCGCACGGTTTTGTCCGTGGACGAAAGGGAGTGCAACGCCTCGTGAATGGCGGCGTTGTTTTCGTGCACCGTAACGGCGTTGTCGATGGAGTGCGTGATGATAAAATCGAAGTCCACGGGGGCGGTGATTTTGTCGAACATTTCAAACACGGGATAAAACACGTTGTCGACGTAAATGTCCAGCACCTCGATGAGAATATCGCGTTTGTCGTGGAAATATCCATAGACGATGCCCGTGGAAACGCCCGCTTTTTTTGCGATTTCCGACGTGTTCGTATTGAAATAGCCGACCTTTGCGAAAAGTTCGTACCCGGCTTCGATAATCCTGTTTTTTTTGTCGATCGAGCGCTGTTGTTGCGGCTCGCGTACTTCCTGTGACATATTTTTTTACCTCTCAAACATTATACATTACTTTCAAAGAAAAAGCAAAACAAAATGCCGTCAAAAAATATGAAAAAAATTTCAGATTTTTGTCAAAAAGGGTTGACAAACTATGTTCAAGCGAATATACTAACCTTGCAAATATGAAAGAAAATTCATATTCACATAATTCGGAGGTGGCTTATGCCGTTGGTAGTAGCACCCGTCGGCAAGGACGTGAGAGTCGTGAAAATCCTTGCGGACGAGAAAACGAAAAAACATCTTGAAAACCTTGGTATTACGATCGATTCCGTTATCCGCGTAATATCGGCAAGCGGGGGCAGCGTTATCTGCATCGTAAAAGACGGCAGGCTCGCTCTCGACAAAGAAATGGCAACAAAAATCCTTATTGCATAGGAGGCATATATGGAAAAGAGATTAAGCGAATTTTCGATTGGCGAAACCGGCGTGATTCGTCTTGTCGGCGGCGACGGCAAGATAAGACGTCGTTTGTTCGATATGGGCGTTACTCCCGGCGCGGAAGTTTATCTTAGAAAACGCGCTCCGCTCGGCGATCCCATCGAAATTACTTTAAGGGGTTATGAACTCACTCTTCGCAAAAGCGAGGCGGACGTCGTAACGATGGAGGTTGAAGCATGAAAAAGTTTGCACTTGCGGGAAACCCTAACTGCGGTAAAACAACCTTATTCAACTCCCTGACGGGTTCGACCGCGCACGTCGGCAACTGGCCGGGCGTAACGGTCGATAAGCGCGAAGGAACGTACAAGAAGTGCGCGGAACCCGTGTCGATCGTCGACCTTCCGGGCATTTATTCGTTGTCGCCTTACACGCCCGAAGAAGTCATTTCCAGAAACTTCATTCTTGACGAAAAGCCCGACTGCGTCATCAATATCGTCGACGCGACAAACCTTGAACGCAACCTGTATCTGACCACTCAGATTATGGAAATCGACGTGCCTATGGTCATCGCGCTCAATATGATGGACGAGGTCGAAAAACAGGGCGACAAAATCGACGCGGCAAGCCTTGAAAAGAAAATCGGCATTCCCGTCGTACCCATTTCCGCGCTGAAAGAAAAAGGGCTTGAAGAACTTATGAAACGCGCGTACGACGCGTCCAACGAAAAGCGTCAGGGTAAAACGGTCCTTGAAGGCAGCGCGCTCATGCACCTTATCGGCGACTGCAAAATCGCGCTCGAAGGTCAGGGCGTCGACAACGCTTTGTTCCACGCGATTAAACTTGTGGAACTTGACGAGCTGGAAGTAAAAGCGCATCCGCAATCGACGGCGATGGTCGAAGAGTTCAAAAAGACTTTCTCCGACGACACTTTCGGCAGCGACTTCGAGGCGCTTGTCGCGGACAGCAGATATAAATATATATCCAAGCATTATTCGTCCGTACTTACAAAGAGCGAACAAAGGCAAAAGGAAAAACTTTCGCGTTCGGACAAGGCGGATAAAATCCTTACTCATAAGGTATGGGGTATCCCCATCTTCCTTGTAATACTGTTTCTGGTATTCCACCTTACGTTTGCGGAAGACTTTTTGTTCCTCGGCGCGGGTGGCGTGTTTGATAAGAAAGCGGTGGCTTATGACGCGAACAAAAACGTAATCGAAGTTACCGAAGACACTTACGATCCCGATAACGTGAAATACTACGACGCGGACGGCAACGAAGCCGAACTCACCTTTGAAAACGGCAAACTCGCGTCGGTCGAGGCGAAACCCTTTGTATTCACGGGCGACGGAAAGAAAGTCCTTGTCGAAAACGCGGCGGAACTGCCCGAGGGCACGAAATTCTATGCCGACGAAAAGGGCAAATGGGAAGTAACCATCGAAGCAACTCAGTTTGTGTACTGGAAAAACAGCCTCGGCGAAATTACGAGAATTTCGGCAGGCGACGCAAAAAACCTTGCGGCAGGCACTAAGATTTACGCCGACGAAGAATTGACTCACGAAGTTACTCTGAACGCCGACGGCGAAGTCGAAGGATACACGGACATAGAAACGGAATACGAATCGGCATTCGTGTCGGGCATCGACGAGTTCTGCGCGGGAATTTCCGCGGCAACCTTCTTCGGATATGAAGAAAGCGTTTACGGTCCCGGCGTAATCCTTGCGAACCTTCTCAACACGTTCACCGACTTTTTAAGCACCTGCATCAACGAAGGTCTTGTGAAATCGGGCGCACCCGACTGGCTTACTGGGCTTATCGTTGACGGTATCTTCGGCGGCTTGTTCGCGGTACTCGGCTTCCTGCCTCAGATTCTTTTGCTGTTCCTGTTCTTCTCGATTTTGGAAGACAGCGGATATATGGCGCGCGTAGCGTTCATCCTTGACAGAATTTTCAGAAGATTCGGTCTTTCGGGCAGGGCGTTCATGCCGATGATTATGGGCTTCGGTTGCTCCGTTCCCGCGTTCATCAACACTCGTACGCTTGCCGACGAAAAGGAACGAGTCGCGACAATCAGGGTTATCCCGTTTTTCAGTTGCGGCGCAAAACTGCCGATTCTTACGGCAATCGCGGGCGGTATCGCAACTATGACGGGGCTTAAAAATCCCGACGTAATTACTTATTGTATGTACATTCTGGGCGTAGTCGTCGCAATCGCTTGCGTGCTTCTTATGAGAGCGACCACGATGAAAGGTGACGTTCCCCCGTTCATTATGGAATTGCCCGCATACCACGTGCCGCAACCCAAAAACCTTATGTTGCACCTGTGGGATAAGACGAAACACTTCGTCAAGAAGGCTTTCACGATTATCCTTGCGTCGACAATCGTTATCTGGTTCATGAGCCATTTCAGCTGGAACTGGAATTACCTGGAAGACACGCAGATGAATCAGAGTATCCTTGCGGGTATCGGCGGACTTATCAGACCTTTGTTCACCCCGTTGGGATTCGGCTCGCAACTTGCAAATAGTTTCGGTTGGGTATTCGCGGTCGCGGCAATCACCGGTCTTATCGCAAAAGAAAACGTTATCGCGACGTTCGGTACTCTTGCGGCTTGCATAGTCGGCGGAATGATCGACGTGGAAGCGGACGGCGGTTTGATGGCAGTCGCGGAAATGATCAGAGCAACAGGCATCGGCGTTCCCGGACTCATCGCGTTCATCGCTTTCAATATGCTGACAATCCCCTGCTTTGCGGCAGTCGCAACGGCAAAGGCGGAACTTCCCTCAAAGAAGTCGTTCAGAAACACCTTGCTGTTCTGGGTCGGCACGAGTTATATCGTGGCAATGATGATTTACCTTATCGGCAGCTGGTGGTGGACGGTGTTCATCTTCGCGGCAATCTGGGCGGCAATCATTACGCTGATCGTGCTTGACAACAAAGGCAAAATCGATGTAAACGGCTTTTTCAAAAACCTTAAAGGCAAAATGAGAAAAGCAAAGGAGTAATAATATGTGGTCGTGGCTTGCACCGTTAATCGGAATATTATGCGCGCTGTTCGTGGTAGGCGTTATCGTCTGGAACCGCGCGCGCAAGAAAAAAGGAAAATCATCCTGTTGTAACGATTGCGGGGGCTGCCCGTGCTGCAACTCCTGCAAAGGTCGGGACGCCGAGTTGAAAAAACTCGAAGAAGTCAGAAACAAAAATAACAACGAAACTTCATTATAATAATAGTAACATTTGTCCCTCCCTGGAAAAAATCCCCGCGCAATTTGCGTGGGGATTTTTTATATCGTTTCGGGTTGGAAATTCGTGTTTATTTCAGTTTTATGAAATCGTTGAAAAGCGACGGAGCGTCGGCGTAAAACACGCCGGTGTCGTTTGCCGTTTTTTCATTGAAGTCGTTGTTTTCGCCAAGTTTTTCGCGGGAAGAATACATAAGAAACGGCACGGGATTTCTTGAATGAGTTTTGATTGAACAAGGCGTCGGATGGTCGGGCAGAAACATCAGCGCAAAGTCTTCGTGTTTTGCCGTCAATCCGTTTACAATCGTCCCGATTATGTCTTTATCAATCATTTCGATGCTGTAAACCTTGCGTTCTGCTTCTCCGCGGTGTCCGCATTCGTCGGGTGCTTCCACGTGGATATAGCAGAAATCGTTAGTTTCAAGGGCTTTGAGAGCGGCTTCTCCCTTGCCGAGGAAATTAGTGTCCCAGTTGCCTGTCGCGCCGTTTACTTCGATAACGTCCATGCCTGCGCCTTTGCCGATACCTTTCAGCAAATCGACCGCCGAAATCATTGCGCCGCGAAGGGAAGTTTTGTCGACAAACGGGGTGAGCGCGGGCTTCACGCCGCCGCCCCAGAACCATATGCAGTTGGCGGGATTTTTGCCTTCTTTTTTACGCTTTTCGTTTATCGGGTGGTTTTCAAGCAATGCGTAAGATTTTTCGTAAAGGTCAAGGAACAAATCCTTGTAAACGCCTTTCGGGAGATAGTCCTTGATTTTCCTGCCCGATATGTCGTGCGGCGGGGTAACTTCGTCGTCCACGACGCCGTGGTTTATAATCAGGCAATGGCGATAACTGACGCCCGGATAAAAATGCAGGGAGTCCGTTTCCAGATGTTTTTTGATGTGCGCGACAAGCACCGCGGCTTCCGCCGTCGATATTTCGCCCGCGGAATAGTCGACCATCGTTTTGTCCGAAAAGTTTTTTTCCGTGGAGAGCGTGACAAGATTCATTCTGTACGCGACGTCGGTATCTTTCATATCGACGCCTATGCTGAGCGCTTCCAACGGCGAACGTCCGCTGTAATACTTTTCGGGGGCGTAGCCGAGCACGGCAAGGTTTGCGACGTCGCTTGCCGGCTTAAACCCGTCGGGCACCGTTTTCACAAGCCCGATTTTTGCGGTTTTTGCAAGTTTTCTTGCGTTTTCGATGTTTGCTTTTTCAAGGGGCGTACCCGAAATCGACGGTATATATTCGTCCGCCATCCCGTCGCCCAGAACGATAACGTACTTCATACGGATAAAGTATAAATCAATTATCTTGCGTTTGTCAAACGAACGCGAAGATTGCGGCGCCTTAAAACATAATAAAATCTGCTTGCGTAAGCGCATAAAAGAATATATAATATATATACTTGTTGAAATGGTAAATTGAAACGGTAAAATTTATGGCAGAAAGCAAAGAAAAACTTCAAAAACTGCCGCTTGGCGAAATCAAACCTATGGGCTGGCTCAGACGGGAACTCGAATTGCAGGCGACGGGACTTACCGGACGTCTGGACGAGTTATGGGACGACGTTTCCAAAAAATCGGCGTGGCTCGGCGGTCACGGCGAGGCGTGGGAGCGCGGTCCGTATTACCTTGACGGGCTTGTTTCGCTTGCGTATCTTCTGGACGACCGCCGTCTTATCGACCGCGTCGGATTATGGATTGAAAAAATCCTGTCGTCGGTTGACGCCAGCGGGTTTTTCGGGCCTGCGCGCACGGTTGACTGGTGGCCGCGTATCCTTGCGCTTCGCGCGCTCTGGTCGTATTACGAAGTTACCGGGGACAAGCAGATTCCGCCGTTTGTAAGAAACTTTTTCAAGTACGAATTCAATAACCTTGACGAGCAACCTTTTTACGTATGGGCTGCCGCAAGGTCGTTTGAACAATTTATCCCGATGAAACGGCTTTTCGACGAAACGGGCGACGAGATGATAAACCAACTTGTCGACAAAATCGTGGACGGCTCGTACGACTGGTTTTCGGTTTATGAAAAATTCCGTTATAAAAAACCCGCCTCGACTTATCTCAGCCGCGGCATTATAAATTTCGGCGCGAAAGTGGGCGCAAACGCCGACAGAAAACGGAAATACGGCGCAATGCCGCAAAAAAAACAGATGAGCGCGCATAAAATCACGGCGCACAACAAACTGCCCACCGTAAGAAAACTTATGCTTTTGCACGGCGTGAACAACGCGATGGCGGTGAAATATCCCGTTTTGCTGAACGATTTCCGTCCCGATCCCGAACTTGTGCTGTTGTCGAAAAGGACGGTTGAAAACCTTATGAAATATCACGGCACGGCGGCGGGCGTATTCACGTCGGACGAGACGTTGGACGGCACGAACCCGTCAAAGGGCGTCGAACTTTGCACGGTGGTTGAGTTTATGCGAAGCCTTGAAACGCTTGTCGAAAAAACGGGCGACACTTATTACGCCGACTTGTTGGAACTTAATTGCTTCAACGCGCTTCCCGCAACGATTACCAAAGATTATACGGCGCATCAGTACGTCCAGCAGCCAAACGCCATTGCGGCAAACCGTAGGAAACGCGACTTTTTCAACGTGCGCCCCGACGGCACAGTTTACGGGCTGGAACCCAATTACGGTTGTTGCACGGCAAATATGCACCAGGGTTTCCCGAAATTCACGGAAAATCTTTGCTACAAAACCGACGAAGGATTTTGCTTTATGGTATATTCCCCGTGCAGAATCTCGACGCTTTTCAAGGGCGTAAGAGTTATTCTGAACGAGTCCACCGATTATCCTTTCAAAAACAAGTCGAAAATCGTCGTGGAGTCGGTGTCGGGCAATCCCGAAATCAAGTTTTCCTTCCGCGTGCCGCAATACACGAGCCTCGAAGTGCTGGTAAACGGCAAAAAGGTCGTGTCGGGCGACAAGGGCATTATCGCTTTCAAGAAAAAGGTTGAAGCGGGCGACGTCATCGAACTTTTGTTCGATATGCCGCTTACGACGGTCGTGAATCCCGACAAGTCGATAAGTTTTCGGAAAGGAACGTTGCTTTTTGCGACGAAACTTCGCGCAAAGTGCGATACGCGCGGCAAAATCCCGTTTTGCGACTACGAATACAAGACGGTTTCGCAGTGGCGCACCTTGCCCGAACTTCAACATAAAAAACATTTGACCGTCATAGAAACGACGGAAAGGGAAGTGCCGGCGATGCCGTTTGACGAGGACAATCCCCCCGTCGAAATCACGTATCGCGCGCGCTACGTCCAGAACTGGAACGAGGTCAAAAACAGCGCGGGGAGAGTGCCCCGCCATGCAAGGTACGGCAAGGAAACGTTCGAGCGCACCCTTGTACCGTACGGTTGCACGAGAATACGAATTTCCCAACACCCCGTTTTTAAGTGAAAGAATAAGCGTCTTTGCGACTACGCGGTCGGTATTTTTTCAGTTGTGTACTCTGATGTACACGCCTTCAAAAATCCGTCCCTGTTGTCACAAATACACCCGTTCTTTCACTTAAAAAGAAGAGAAGAAATAGAAGAAATAAAACAAAAATAAAAAAGAAATCTACATATTTTGTAAGGAGAAACTTATGAAAATAACCACAAAGTGGGGCGAAAAGATTGATAAAAACAATCCGTTGCCCGAGTATCCCCGTCCGCAATTCGAGCGTGACAGTTTCATCAACTTAAACGGCGTTTGGAGTTATCTCATTTCCAAAAAGAAAACCGAAATTCCCACGGCGTTTGAAGGAGAAATCGTCGTGCCGTTCTCGCCCGAGTGCCAACTTTCGGGGGTTGAACGCGTCGTTATGCCCGACGACTTTTTGTATTACGAAAGGGAATTCGACCTTCCCGAAGAGTTTATAAAAGGACGCGTCATTCTGAACTTCGGCGCGGTGGATTATATCGCGAAAGTTTACGTCAACGGCAAGTACGTGGGCGCGCACAAAGGCGGATATAATCCCTTTTCTTTTGACATCACCGACTACATAGTCATCGGCAAAAACCGCATAAACGTTACCGTTACCGATCCCAGCAATACCGGCGATCAGTGCCGCGGCAAACAAACGCTGAACGGCACGGGAATATGGTACACCCCGCAAAGCGGAATCTGGCAGACGGTGTGGCTTGAAAGCACGCCGCTTACCTTCATCGAAAAAATCAAAATTACGCCCGATATCGACGAAAAGGCAGTTAAAATTGTCGTTTCGACAAATAAAGCCCCTGAAAGCAAGGCTGAAATCGTTGTCGTGGACGGCGATAACGTCGTTGCGAACGTGAATTTCGAAAGCGGAAAAGAAGTCGTGATTCCCATTGAAGATATGAAACTCTGGTCGCCCGATGACCCGCACCTTTACGACGTCGTGGTCGTTTGCGACGACGATATGGTAAGAAGTTATTTCGGTATGCGTAAGTTCTCGGAAGGCGTCGACAAAACCGGCAAAAAACGCCTGTTCCTCAACAACAAGCCTTATTTTCACAAAGGTCTTCTCGACCAGGGATATTGGAGCGACGGTATGCTCACTCCGCCGTCCGACGAGGCGATGATTTACGACATTCAGACGATGAAAGACCTTGGCTTCAATATGCTGAGAAAACATATCAAGGTCGAGCCGATGAGATGGTATTATCACTGCGACAGACTCGGAATGATCGTGTGGCAGGATATGGTGTCCGGCTGCAAAAACTACAACATTCTGTGCATCGCCATTCTGCCGTTTTTGGGCTTTATGTTCAACGACAACAAGTACGGATTCTTCCACAGGAAAAACAAGGAAGCGCGCGACGAATACACGCAGCAATATTTTGAAATGCTCGACAACCTTTACAACGTCGTATCCATCGGAATGTGGGTGCCGTTCAACGAAGGCTGGGGACAGTTCGACAGCGCATGGTTTTCGGAGCGCACGAAAGAGTTCGACGCGACGCGTACGGTCGACAGCGCAAGCGGCTGGCACGATCAGGGCATCGACGCAAAGAGTATCCACTGCTATTTCACGCCGTTCAAAGTGCCCAAAAAAGAAAAACGACTTGTTCTTCTTTCGGAATACGGCGGATACAGTTATCAGGAAAAGGGACACGTTTTCAACAATAAGAAATTCGGTTATCGCATTTACAACGATAAGGAATCCCTGAATGCGGCTTACAAAAAACTGCACGAAAAACTCATTATCCCCGCAATCAAGGACGGACTTGCCGCAACGGTTTACACCCAGGTTTCCGACGTTGAGAGCGAAATCAACGGGCTTTTGACGTACGACAGGCGCGTTCTTAAAGTCGATCCCGATATGGTCAGGGCGGTCAACGCGCAATTAAAACTGTAAACCGCGTTGACAACGCGCGCGCGTTGTGATAACATTACAATAACGGAGGTTGTTATGAATTACCTTGCAAGTCATCTTCCGAAAGGTGAGAAAATTTACGCAAAAACCCACAAAAGCGTATTCATTTTTATGCGTGACGTGCTCATCGCGGTGTTGCTTTTCGGCATTGCCGTCGGCGTGCAGCTTGGGTTCAAGGTCGACGCGAAAATAATGATATGGGTTTATATCGTGTGCGCCGTCGTGGTGGTTTTCTGTCTGTGCGACAGCGCGGTTCGATACGCGTCGACGTTGCTTGTGGTAACCACGCATAAATTTATGTACAAAGAAGATATCATAACGATTAAGGTTTTCGACACGCAACTTCAAAACATCGACTCTGTCGAGGTAGATTACAAAACTCCGCTTCGCCGTGCGTTGAATATCGGCGATCTCACGTTGCGTACAAGAAACTCCGTCCACGTGTTCAGAAACCTGTCCCGTCCCGACCGTTTCAGCGCAGTGCTCAACAAACGCGCGTCGGACGTGCAGGAAGGCAGGATCGCAAAGACCTGCATCTCGTTTGCAATCGGCAAATCGCCCGCCCCTTACGTTGAGAGAAAGGACGCCGCAAACGCTTAACGAAACAAAATTAAACGACCGTGAAAGCGGTCGTTTTTTCATGCAAAAAATCTTTGAAAAGCTCGTTTAATTAAACATATCCAAAAAAAGCCATTCGTGAAACCCGAAGTAACTTGCAAGTTCCAGCACGGCAACGATGAAAACGAGGTGGGCGACGTACACGATAAGGGTGTGCCGTCCGATGAAACAGACGGGCTTGTTCCATTTTCCGTCAAGTTTCGGCATCAGCGTTTTCTTGTCGCAATAAAGATAGGGCGAGATTGCCGCCGCAAAGAAAAACATCCCGGAATACGGCAGAATCGGCCAGAAATCGCCGGGTGACAGCGCGAAAGTGCCGTCGGTAAAGACGAATACGAAAGCGTCGGACGCAACCTTTGACTGGAAATCGAGGTCGTACGCGCACCTTATCGAAAGCCCCGCGATAACAAATCCCAGCGCAATGCCCAAAAGAAAATTCAGGAACTTATTGTGCCGTGTGATAAGTTCGATAACCGCCCACGTCGCGACGCAGGTTGCAAGCAGGTGAATTATTCCGAAGCGGATTATCATTCCGGGCTCGAAAGAGTCCGCGATTGCGGTCGCCGTCGTTATCCCGATGGAGATAAGCGCAAGCGTGCAGGCTCGTTTCATATTGTTCCTTGAAAATCCCGTGGAAAGTCCGCAAAGGGTGATGAAAGTGAACACGACGATGGGGTGAATCACTTCGCGCGCGGGGTGGTTCATATAAAATTCCGCCGCGGCGTAAAACCTTGTGAATCCGTTTGTCGCGCCGTGCGACAGGCGCAGCCATTCTGTCCCATAAAAGTAATCGACCGTCATAAGAAGATGGTCGATAAGCATCAGAAGAATCAGAAAACCGCGGATAAAGTCAAGTTCCCAGATTCTGCCGCGTTTTTTTGCGGCGGGTTTTTGAACGACGTCGACGTCGGTCATGAAATCATACGAATCCGTCATCGCTTTGCCTCGGTGCGGAGATACGTGAGCCTGCCGTTATAATCGCGATAGACCTCGTAGCGGTTTTCGTATTCGTAAATGATAAGGTCGGGCATAAGTTCGCTTCGGTAAACGAGCGGTTTTTCGGGGCGTTTCCTGCTGTCGTAAAATTTCAGCGCGCTTTTAAGAGGCGTCAGGATAATGTTTCTTACGGAAATAATCACCGAACTCACAAGACACAGCAAAAGCCCCAGAAGGTACAACTGTGAATTCGTCGAAAAGTCGAAAAGCACGACGCCCAGCGTCAGATGAATTATCAGACCGTATAAGAAGTAAAAAAACGGGACGTAAAGGCCGAAGTAAAGCATTATCGTCGATAAAAATCTGACGACGTAGCCCAAAAACTTCATCAGGACGCTCAGAATCCCCGCGCCCGCAAAGCCTGCGATAAATCCCGGTTTACTCATAATCTTATTTGTCGATAATCAGCGACACGATTTGTTTCGTATCGATATTTTCAATGCCTACAAGGTCCTGCACGATAAGTCCGTCGATTAAGATAAGCAACAAATCGGCATAGCCTTTGGCTTTTTCTTTTTCATCGATTCTTTCCTCGATGGTTTTTTTGATTATTTCGCGCCACGAACGATATTTTTCGCGGAACAGTTCGCAAAGTTGTTTGTTGTCGGACAACGCCTTGTTGACAAGGTAAATATGCACCTTGCTTCTTTCGCCGTATCTTGCGCCGAAGTCCAGGACGTATTTTGCAAGACGGGGGAAAGACGTGTCCTTATCGGCGTTGTTGATCCATTCGTAGTAACGCGTTGCAAGCCCGTTCAGATATTCAATAGTGATGTCCTCGAAAATAAGTTCCTTCGAGTTGTAATAATAAAACAGCGTGCCTTTCGTGATATTTGCGGCGTTTGCGATGTCCTGCAACGAAATTTCGTTGACGTCGCGGGTTGAAATCAGGGATAAGGTGCTGTCGATTATTTTTTGTCTGGTATCGGTTTTCAGTGTTGCTGCCAATGTTTGCCTCCGCTCGTGTGCCAAAACAAAACGTTTTTCGGTACACATAATAATATCACAATGCACGCGCGCCTGTCAAATGAGAATAAACTTAAATAATATGCTTGTGTTATCGCACGCGCGCAAGAAATTGCCCGTTAAACATTGATTTTGCGGCATTTTGTGGTATAATCGAAGGTGTGGAGGGTGGCTATGAGAATTATTCCGTGTCCGAAAGAATTTACAAAAAAAGACGGCAGTTTCCTGTTCGACGCAGAAACGGGGTTTTCCTGCGACTATGAAAACGTCGGGAATTCGATTTCTTCGTTTTTGAAAACCTGCGGTATCGGATGGCGTACGGGCGACGATATAAAATTCACGTCCGACGGCTCCGACAGTTCGTCCGAAGCGTATACGCTTGTTGTCGGCGAAGACGGCGTCACGGTGTCCGCAAAAAGCGAACGCGGGCTTTTTTACGGCGCGCAAACGCTGAAACAGTTGATTCTTTCGTCGTTTGACGAAAAGACGAAAACGGCGGAGATTCCTTGTTGCGAAATCAACGACGAGCCGCGTTTTTCGTATCGCGGATATATGTTCGACACCGTCCGACACTTTTTCCCGGTCGAAGTCGTGAAAAAGTATATCGAGGCAATTTCGCTTCTTAAACTCAACGTGTTCCATTGGCATTTGTCCGACGATCAGGGCTGGCGCGTTCAGATTGACAAATACCCGCGCCTTACCGAGCACGGTTCGATGCGCCGTGAAACATGCGGCGACAAGAAACCCCACGGCGGTTTTTACACCAAGGAACAGATAAAAGACGTCGTCGAGTTTGCAAAAGAAAGATTTATCACGGTAATTCCCGAGTTCGATATACCGGGACATACCCGCGCCGCGGTTTCTGCTTATCCCGAGCTCGGGTGCAGCAAAAAGCCCGTGGAAGTGTCCACGAAATTCGGAATCCACAGCGAAATACTTTGCGCGGGACGAGAAGAATCGTACGATTTTGTCAAGGGCGTTCTTACGGAATTTGCGGAAATGTTCCCGTCAAAATATATCCATATCGGCGGCGACGAGGCCGTCAAGCACGAGTGGTACAAATGCAAGGACTGCCAGAAAAAAATAAAAGAACTCGGGCTTCGCAACGAAGAAGAGTTGCAGGCTTATTTTACCGAAAAGGCGGTTGAGTATCTTAAATCGCTTAATAAAACCACGATTTGTTGGAATGAAAGCGCAAACAGCGGCAAACTTGAAAGCAGCGTTATATTGCAGTTCTGGTCTGACGGGAAGGATAATGAAAACGTAATACGGGAAGTTAAAAACGGCAGAAAAATCATCGTGTCGAAGTTTAACCCGTATTATCTCGATTACCCGTATCCCATGCACTCGTTGAAGGCTGCGTACGAGTTCGAGCCCGTATTCCACGGCATCGAAGGATACGAACAAAACGTGCTGGGCGTCGAAAGCACCTTGTGGACGGAGTGGATCGACAATACGGATTTGCTTGCGTTCAGAGTGTTCCCAAGACTTACCGCGGTGGCGGAGAGCGCCTGGTGCGATAAGTCGAAAAAGGATTACCTTGCGTTTGAAAACTCGCTGAAAAACGTCAATAAACTTATTGAAAACACAACGGGTATCAAGGCCGCGCCGCTTAAAGACTGCAACGTCAAAAATCCGCTGAAACGCGCCGCAATCATGATGAAATTCGGCATGCATCTGATCGATTTTGAAATGATTGCCCGCTCCAACCGCGCGGCAAAAGAAATGAAAAAAATGCGAAGCGTCCGCAAAAAGGAGAATAACGGAAAATGATTACCAAAAGATACAAACTTTACAAAAACTTCGGAAAGTGTATGGAAATAAGCAACGGCACGGTGAAAGCTCTCGTTACCGTCGATATCGGACCGCGCGTCATTTATTACGGCGTGAAAGGCATGAACATCATGCACGAAGACATCGACAGGCTCACGAATAAAGGCGGCGAATTTTTCGACAAAAACTTCAAAGAAGGCGAAAAATGGTATCTTTACGGCGGACACCGCATCTGGAAAGCCGAAGAAGACTTGCTTTCCTACGTCCCCGACAACTATCCCGTGCGCGTGGACAGGCTGGAAAACGGCGCGATATTCACGCCCGCACCGCAAAAACTCACGTCGCTTCAACAGGTTATGCGCGTCGAAATGGCGGACGACGGCACGCTTACGGTCACGGAATCGTTGACGAATATCGGCGAAAATCCTTATGAACTTTCAATCTGGGGACTTTCCGTTTTGCGCCAGGGCGGCACCGAAATTATCCCGCTCAACACCGTCGATACGGGGCTTTTACCCCAGCAAAATATGGTATTTTGGCCGTATAACGACAAAAACGACAAAAGATTTTCGGTGAATACGAAGTACGCCGTGTTAAAACAAAAAAAGACTATCGAGCGTGCGTTCAAACTGGGGCTTTTCAACCATCACGGCTGGTGCGCGTATCAATACAACAAATACCTTTTCGTGAAACGCTTTAAGGTGCTTGGCGGCAAATTGCCCGATTATCAATGCAACTTTGAAACGTACACGAACGAACATATTATGGAAATGGAAGTTTTGTCGCCCGTAACGACGCTTTTGCCCGGCGAAACTATTTCTCAGGAAGAAAGATTCTCGATTTATTCCGGCGTGAAACTTTCAAAAACGACCGACGAAGAAATCGATAAAATGTTTGAAGACATAGGTTTTAATGGATAAGTTTATGAAAATCGACAAAGACTTTTTGCCGATATACGAATTCAACAAGACTTTTTACGAAAAAGTCAGGAAAGAAGGCGCGGATTTATTCGCGTTTTCTGTTGAAAGAAACGACGGATATTCCGAGTGTTTTTCGATTGACGTGCTGAAAGAAGGCGTCGACGACGCGCTCAACTTCCGCCGCGCCGAAAGATTCATAAAAACCGCGCTTTGGACGGTCGGCGGATATAAACTGAAAATCATCGCAAACGACACGCTGTATAAAAGCCTTGAAAACGCGTATTCGCACGGCGGAAAACGCGATTTTGACGTGAAATTTTTTGAAAAGGTTTACGACGCGCCGTTTTCGGTTGAAAGAGTTCCGGCTCTTTTCAAAAGCAAGCGGGAACTCGTTGCGGCGGACAAAAACGAATGCGGCGCAAGAATCGGACTTGACGCCGGCGGCAGCGATATTAAGATTTCCGCGGTAGAAAACGGAAACGTGCTGTTTTCAAAAGAGATTTTGTGGCAACCGAAAGTCAATTCAAACCCTGCTTATCACGTAAAATTCATAAACGACGCTTTGATTGATGCGGCGACGCACCTTAAAAAAATCGACGCAATCGGCGTGAGCAGCGCGGGGATTTACGTCAAAAACGAAGCGCGCGTCGCAAGTCTGTTCATAAAAGTGCCTGAAAACGACTATGACGCGGTAAGGCGCATTTACATCGACGCGGCAAAACGACTCGGCGCGCCGGTAACCGTTGCAAACGACGGCGACGTTGCCGCAATGGCAGGCGCAATCAGTATGGATATGAAAAGCGTTTTGGGAATTGCAATGGGAACGTCGGAAGCGGCAGGTTTCGTCGACGATAAAAACCGTTTGTGGGGCTGGCTTAACGAACTTGCGTTCGTACCCGTCGATATGAACGAAAACGCGGCGGTCGACGAATGGTCGGGCGATATCGGCACGGGCGTGAAATATCTGTCGCAGGACGGCGTGATAAAACTTGCGTGCCTTGCGGGTATCGAGTTTCAGACGGGCGTGCCGTCAGAAAGGCTGAAAGTCGTACAACAACTTCTTATTGAAGGAAGTGAAGTCGCGGCAATCGTTTTTTCGGACGTCGGCGTATATCTTGCGTACTCGCTTTTATACTATTACGATTTTTACAAATTTGAAAACGTGTTGCTGATGGGGCGCGTTATGAGCGGACTCGGCGGCGAAATAATAATGAACAAGGCAAACGAAGTGCTTAAAAACCACGGCGCGGACAAAAAATTCAGAATTTTGCTTCCCGACGAAAATTTCCGAAGGCTCGGGCAGTCGGTCGCCGCGTCGTATCTCGGCTGAAAACGAAAAATCAAACGATAATCTTTGAAACCGTCGCAACGCGGCGGTTTTTCTTTTTCCGTAAAAGATTGTAAAAATGACACAAACAAATCCGATTTTGTGTTAAGACTGTCACATTGACTTAAAAATAATAAATAATGTGTCAATATGACAGGATATATGACACAATATTGAAAATCGAAAAGCAAGGGCGAAAGCGCATACCTTATTAAATTCGCGCGCACGCGCGCACGCGTAAGAATTAAAAAAACGATATTTGGCGAATATCCGAAAGAATGACGTAAAAATAATAAGAATTATTGTCGGACAGGGGAAAGAGTCGCGAAATTTCCCGTCCGACAAAATTCGCGCTTTGCGTTTTTAGGTAAATTCTCGCGATTTTCGTCGGAATTTCCGACGCCGCGGGTATTACGTCCGCAATTTTGACTCGAACCGCGTCGAAATACGGATTTTGGACGAAATTTAACCAAAAAAGTTAAAATTCGGTCAAAAAAATGAAATAATGGCGAAAATTTGCTTGACGAGTATTGATTTTTATTATATATTAATTAGGCTGTTTGATTTTGGGATGATGCAGGAAGTTACTTGTTTCACAAGAGAATTTCTGCGGACAAGGGTACGATGTGATTCGTGCGACTAACGGAAGCGGGCGATCCGCTTTTATTTAACAGGCAGTATGACACACACGGAAGTGTGTACGAAGTTAGGAAATTTTGGAGGTACAAAAATGGCAGGACAAAAAATCAGAATTAAGTTGAAGGCTTACGACCACACCTTAATCGACGCATCGGCAGACAAGATTGTCGAAACGGTAAAAAGAGCGGGAACCAAGGTTTCGGGCCCCATTCCTCTTCCCACCGAGAAAGAAATCATCACGATTCTTCGCGCGCCGCACAAATATAAGGACAGCCGTGAGCAATTTGAATTAAGAACGCACAAACGTTTGATCGATATCTACAACCCCAGCAGCAAGACGGTCGATTCTCTTATGAAACTCGATCTCCCCGCCGGCGTTGATATCAGCATCAAACTTTAATGTAAATACATTCGGAGGTGAACTTTATCTATGAATAAAGCAATCATTGGAAAGAAACTGGGCATGAGCCAGATATTCACGGCAGACGGCACCGTTATTCCCGTAACGGTTGTCGAGGCAGGTCCCTGTCCCGTCGTACAGGTCAAAACGAAAGACCGTGACGGATACGAAGCCGTAAAAGTAGCGTTCGGCGCTATTAAGAAAAACAACGTAAACAAACCCGACGCGGGACAATTCAAAAAAGCCGGCGTCGAAGCAAAGCGCGTACTTAAAGAGTTCAAACTCGAAAACGCTGCTGAATACAAAGTCGGCGACGAAATCAAATGCACCGTCTTTTCGGAAGGCGATCACGTGGACGTTGTCGGCACTTCGAAAGGTCACGGCTTTTCGGGCGTCATTCAAAGATGGAACGCGCAACGCGTCGGCAGCATGTCGCACGGTACCGGTCCTATCCACAGAAGCGTAGGTTCAATGGCTGCAAACAGCGATCCTTCCCGTGTTTTCAAAAACAAACACATGGCAGGTCAATGGGGCGCGGAACAAGTTACCGTTCAGAACCTTACAATCGCACGCGTTGACGAAGCAAGAAATCTGCTTCTGATCAAGGGCGGCATTCCCGGTCCTCGCGGCGGATACGTCTTCGTCAAACAATCAATCAAGGGCTAATCGGAGGATACAGAGATGAAATTAAACGTTATGAATATGGCCGGCAAGAAAGTTGGCACCGTCGAACTTAACGACGAGTTGTTCAATATCGAGTACAACGAAGCTCTTATCCATCAGATTGTCGTTGCACAACTTGCAAACAAACGTCAGGGCACGAAAAGCACGCTCACCCGTGCGGAAGTCCGTGGCGGCGGCGTAAAGCCTTATCGTCAGAAAGGTACCGGTCGCGCTCGTCAAGGTTCAATTCGTTCGCCTCAATTCGTAAAAGGCGGCGTCGTATTCGCACCGAAGCCCCGCGACTTCTCAAAGAGAACCAACAAATTCGCAAGACGTCTTGCATTGTTGTCGGCTCTTTCCGAGAAAATCCGTACCAACGAAGTTACCGTTATCGATAACATCGAACTGAAAGACGCAAAAACCAAAGAGGTCGTTGCAGTGCTTAAAGCCCTCGGCCTTGATAAAACCACCCTTATCGTTACTGCGGACAAGGACGAACTCGTGCTTCGTGCGGCGGGCAACCTTGAAAAAGTCGAAGTAACGACCGCCGACCTTATCAACGTCTATGAAGTCGTGAAGAACAACAACTGCTTGTTCACCAAGGCGGCAATTGAAAAAATCGAGGAGGCAAATGCATAATGACTGCTTACGATATCATTATTAAACCTATCCTCTCCGAAAAGAGTTACGACGGTATCGCGGACAAAAAGTACGTCTTTATGGTCCACCCCGACGCCACCAAGACCCAAATCAAAAACGCGGTCGAGGAAATTTTCGAAGTTAAGGTTGAAAAAGTCAACACCATCAACGTTACCGGTAAAATGAAAAGAATGGGCAGAACCGAAGGCCGCAGGTCTTCCTACAAGAAAGCCTACGTACAACTTACCGACGAAAGCAAGTCCATCGAGTTCTTCGAGAGTCTTGCATAATAGGAGGAATGAACAATGGCTATTAAGAAATTCAAACCGACTACCCCTTCGCGCCGTTTCATGACGGTCTCGACTTTTGACGAAGTCACCACCACGACTCCGGAACGCAGCCTGCTTGTCAGCAAGAACAAATCCGGCGGACGTAACGCAAACGGCAGAATCACCGTCAGACACATCGGCGGCGGCAACAGAGTAAAATACAGAATTATCGACTTCAAACGCGATAAAGACGGTATCCCCGCAAAGGTCGCTACCATCGAGTACGATCCCAACCGTTCCGCAAATATCGCACTTTTGAACTATGCAGACGGCGAAAAACGCTACATCATCGCTCCTCTCGGAATTACCGTCGGCGACGTGGTAGTAAGCGGACCCGATGCGGATATCAAAGCAGGCAACTGCCTTCCCATCGAAAACATTCCCGTCGGTACCGTTATCCATAATATCGAGCTTAACCCCGGTCGCGGCGCACAACTTTGCAGAGCAGCCGGCAACGAAGCGCAACTTATGGCAAAAGAAGGCAAGTACGCAACCGTACGTCTTCCCAGCGGCGAAATGAGATATATCCTTGCGCGTTGCAAAGCGACCATCGGTCAAATCGGCAACGTCGACCACGAAATCGTATCGCTTGGCAAAGCCGGCCGTAAACGTCATATGGGCGTCAGACCTACCGTCCGCGGTGTCGTTATGAACCCCTGTGATCACCCGCACGGCGGTGGCGAGGGCAAATCTCCCGTCGGTATGCCCAGCCCTGTTACTCCTTGGGGTAAACCCGCATTGGGATATAAGACCCGCAAGAAGAAGAATGTCAACGATAAGTATATTATCAAGCGTGTAAACTAGGAGGCTATTATATGAGCAGGTCAGTTAAGAAAGGGCCTTACGTTGAAGAAAGGCTTATGAAAAGAATAATCGCAATGAACGAGAGCGGTGAATTGAAACCCGTCAAAACCTGGTCAAGGGCTTCCACCATCTTCCCCGAAATGGTCGGTCACACGATCGCCGTTCACGACGGAAGAAAGCACGTTCCCGTATTCGTTACCGAAGAAATGATCGGATGCAAACTCGGCGAGTTCGCACCCACCCGTACCTTTAAGGGACACGCAGCCGGCGAAAAATCGACCGGTGCGAAATAGGAGGTATTCAGATGGCTACAAGAAGTAAACAAAAATCTTTGGCAAGAAAGACAAACGCCGATAAGCGTCCCCATGCCGTAGCGAAATATATCAGAATCTCTCCCTTCAAGGTAAGAATCGTTCTCGATATCATCCGTGGCAAAAAATACAACGAAGCGGTCGCTATCCTCGAAAACACTTCGAAAGCGGCTTGCCCCGAAGTTCTTAAAGTGCTTAACAGCGCGGCGGCAAACGCCGAGAACAACCTCAATATGAGCAAAAACGATTTGTTCGTTGCAGAGTGCTTCTGCGATCAGGGCCCCATTCTCAAAAGAATCAACCCCGTATCGAAGGGACGCGCACACCGCATCAACAAACGCACAAGCCATATCACTGTCATTTTGGACACCGTTAAGGACTAGGAGGTAACTATGGGTCAGAAAGTTAATGCACACGGCAACAGAGTCGGTATTATTAAAGATTGGGATACCAAATGGTACGCGGACAAGAAAAACTTCGCAACCAACCTTAAACAAGACGACGACATCCGTAAATTCGTTAAGAAAAATTATTACAAGAGCGCGATTTCGAAAATCACCATCGAACGCGCTGCCAACAAGGTTACCGTCAACATTCACACCGGTCGTCCCGCAACCATCATCGGCAAGCAGGGCGCAGGCGTCGAGGCAATGAAGAAAGAAGTTCAGAAATTCTGCCCCGAACGCAACGTCAACATCAACGTTATCGAAGTGAAACGTCCCGATATGGACGCACAACTCGTTGCGGAAAGGATTGCGGAACAACTCGAAGCGCGCGCATCGTTCAGACGCAGCATGAAACAAGCGATGAGCAAGGCTATCTGGGCAGGCGCAAAGGGTGTTAAAACGATGGTCAGCGGTCGTCTTGACGGCGCAGAAATCGCAAGAAGCGAAAATTATCACGAGGGTTCTGTTCCCCTTCAAACTCTTCGCGCGGATATCGACTACGGCTTTGCGGAAGCAAAAACCACGTTCGGTCAGATCGGCGTAAAAGTTTGGATTTACAAAGGCGAAGTCCTTGGCGGAGTACCCAGAGAGGAGGTAACGACAAATGTTAATGCCTAAAAGAGTTAAAAGACGTCGTCAGATGCGCGGCAGAATGAAAGGCAACGCGAACAAAGGTAACAGAATCGCTTACGGCGAATACGGCCTTGTCGCAGCGGAACCCTGCTGGATTACAAGCAATCAGATCGAAGCGGCGCGTGTCGCAATGACGAGATATATCAAACGTGGCGGTCAGGTTTGGGTTGACATCTTCCCCCACAAGCCCGTTACGAAGAAACCCGCCGGCACCCGTATGGGTAGCGGTAAAGGTTCTCCCGAATATTGGGTAGCAGTCGTGAAACCCGGTCGCGTTATGTTTGAAATGGCCGGCGTATCCGAAGACGTTGCAAGAGAAGCATTGAGACTTGCTTCTGCAAAACTTCCCATCAAGTGCAAGATTTACAACAAGGCTCAACTTGAAGCAAAACTTGCCGAAAAAGAAGGCGGTGAAGCGAAATGAAAACGAACGTTTTATATAACAAGACAAACGAAGAGTTGCAACAACAACTTAAAGAGTTGAAGTCGGAATTATTCTACCTTCGCTTTAAGCACGCGACCAATCAGTTGACCAACCCCAACGTCCTCAGCAACTGCAAGAAGGACATCGCAAGGGTACAAACCATTTTGCGTCAACGCGAACTCAATATCTCTGTCGAGCCCGCAGCCCCCGCAAAGAAATCGGGCAAAAAGGCTAAATAGGAGGGACTTAAATGGAAAACACAGTAAATATCGAAAGAAATCTGCGTAAAAACCGCGTCGGTATCGTCGTATCCGATAAAATGGACAAGACCATCGTCGTCGCAATCGAGCAGAGAGTAAAGCATCCCCTCTACAAAAAAATCGTCAAACGTACCAAGAAATTCAAGGTTCACGACGAAAACAACGTTGCAGGCGTAGGCGACAAAGTTCTTATCGCTGAAACCCGCCATCTCAGCAAAGACAAATGCTGGCGCTTGGTGGAAGTCATCAAGAAAGCAGAGTAAGGAGGGCGTGATAAATGATTCAACCGCAAAGTAGATTAAAAGTCGCAGACAACTCCGGCGCAAAAGAAATCATGTGCATCAGAGTTTTGGGCGGCAGTTTCAGAAGAAGTGGCAATATCGGTGACGTTATCGTAGCCTCCGTAAAGAGCGCAACGGTCGGCGGCGTCGTTAAGAAAGGCGACGTTGTCAAAGCGGTTATCGTAAGAACGAGCAAGGGCATTCGTCGCGCAGACGGCAGCCATATCAAGTTCGACGACAACGCGGCAGTCATCATCGACGCACAGAAACAGCCCCGCGGTACTCGTATCTTCGGGCCTGTTGCAAGGGAACTTCGCGATAAAGATTACATGAAAATCATTTCGCTCGCTCCCGAGGTTCTGTAAGGAGGACACACGACAATGGCAGCATTAAACGTTAAAAAAGGCGATAACGTAATGGTTATCACCGGTAAAGATAAAGGCACTGCGGGCGAAGTCCTTAAAGTATATCCCGAGGACAATCGCATCGTGGTAAAAGGCGTCAACGAGGTTCACAAACACGTGAAACCCCGCAAAGCGCAGGATAAAGGCGGCATCGTCAAACAAGAAGGCACTATCGACGTGTCCAACGTTATGGTCATTTGCCCCGCTTGCCACGAAGTAGTTCGCGTAAAACACGCAGAACTTACCGAAGACGGCAAATCCAAGAAGATTCGTGCTTGCGCAAAATGCGGCGCAGACCTTGACGGCAAGAAAGTTTCCGCCAAGAAAGCAGCCAAAAAAGTTGCGAAAAAAGCCGCATCCAAGGCAAAAGACGCCGAATAATACGGAGGTAATATATGGCTGAAAAGACAAACGATGTTCAAAGAAACTGGTTGCAAGCCTATTATAAGGAAACGGTAGTTCCCGCCCTTATCAAGGAATTCAACTATACGAATATCAATCAAGTTCCTAAAATCGAGAAAATCGTTCTCAACATGGGCCTTGGCGACGTGAGAGACAACGCAAAGAGTTTGCAACTCGCCGTTGACGAACTCAAACTTATCGCAGGACAAAAGCCTATCGTTACGAAGGCAAAGAAGAGCGTTGCGAACTTCAAAGTAAGAGAAGGTCAGAACGTCGGCGCAAAAGTTACGCTCCGTGGACAGAGAATGTACGATTTCTTTGCAAAACTCACCTGCATCGCGCTTCCTCGCGTACGTGACTTCAAGGGCGTATCGAGAAAGTCCTTCGACGGCCGCGGCAACTATGCGCTCGGCGTCAAAGAGCAGTTGATTTTCCCTGAAATTTCCTATGATCAGGTCGAAAAAATCCGCGGCTTCGACATTTGCGTCGTCACCACCGCGAACACCGACGAAGAAGCAAGGGAACTTCTGAAACTGATGGGCATGCCCTTCGCAAAGAATTAGGAGGCTTAAAATGGCAAAAAAAGCATTAGTCAATAAACAACAAAGACCGGCTAAATATTCGACGAGAGCATACACCCGTTGCTCCATCTGCGGCCGTCCCCACGCGGTACTTCGCAAGTACGGCATTTGCAGAATTTGCTTCCGCGAACTGGCTTACAAAGGTCAGATTCCCGGCGTCAAGAAAGCAAGCTGGTAACAGGAGGATAGAGATATGTCAATGACAACAGACCCCATTGCAGATATGCTTACCCGCATCAGGAACGCACTTACTGCAAAACACAAAACAGTTGAAATCCCCGCCTCCAAAATCAAGGTTAACATCGCCGAGATTTTAAAGAAAGAAGGCTATATCGCCGATTACGAAGTCATCGAAAGCGGCGTTCAGGGCGCAATCAAAATCACGCTTAAATACGCAGGCAAGAACAAGAAGGTCATCACCGGACTTAAACGCATCAGCAAACCCGGTCTTCGCGTTTACTGCGAAAGCACGAAAATACCTTCGGTTCTGAACGGAATGGGCATTGCCATTCTTTCGACCTCGCAAGGCGTCATGACCGACAAAGAAGCAAGAGAAGCCGGCTGCGGCGGAGAAGTTCTTGCTTACGTCTGGTAATAAAGGGAGGTACAGAATATGTCAAGAATAGGAAGACTTCCCGTTGTTATCCCCCAGGGCGTTACCGTAACGTTTGCTGACGGCGTCGCAACCGTCAAAGGACCGCTCGGCACCCTTTCGGAAGAAATCAAAGGTCATATCAACCTTGAAATCAAGGGAAACGAAGCAATCTTTACAAGAGATAACGAAGAAAAAGCAACCAAAGCGTTGCACGGCTTGTACAGGGCAACCCTTCACAATATGGTGGAAGGCGTTACCAAAGGTTTTGAAAAACACCTTATGATCTCGGGCGTCGGCGTCAAGGTTACTCTTCAAGGCACGAAACTCGTTATGAACATCGGTTTCTCGCATCCCGTCGAAGTGGAACAACCCAAAGGTATCACGTTCGCCGTCGTCAACGCCACCCCGAACCTTGTCGAAATCGCCGTTAAAGGCATCGACAAAATCGAAGTCGGTCAATGCGCGGCAACTATCAAAGCCATCAAGAAGGTTGAACCTTATCACGGCTACGGCATCTACTACAAGGACGAAGTCGTTGTACGTAAAGAAGGCAAGACGGCCGGTAAATAAAGGAGCGTAAAGTATGATTTCCAAATTAGATAAAAACACTGACAGGCTCGCAAGACACGCAAGAGTCAGAAAGAAGATCGGCGGTACTGCTGAAAGACCCCGCTTCGACGTTTACAGAAGCAATATGCACATCTACGTTCAGGTCATCGACGACGTCGCCGGAAAAACCCTTGCCGCAGCATCTACGGTAGAAAAAGAAATCGGCAAAATGGTTGAAGGCAAGAGCAAAACCGAAGCCGCGAAAATCGTCGGCGCGGAAGCCGCAAAACGCGCGATCGCCGCAGGCATCACCGAAGTGGTTTTCGACCGTGGCGGTTACATCTATACCGGAAGAGTCGCAGCGGTTGCGGACGGCGCAAGAGAAGCCGGCCTGAAATTCTAGGGAGGTTATTATGGCAGAAAGAAACGAAAAGTTCAATAAAAACAGAGGCGAGAAGCGCGAGGACAATACCCCGCACAGACTCATTGCCATTAACCGCGTAACGAAGGTTGTCAAAGGCGGCCGCAGAATGCGTTTCACCGCACTTGTCGTCGTCGGCGACGAAAAGGGCAGCGTAGGTATCGGCACCGGTAAGGCAGCCGAAGTACCCGAGGCAATCAAGAAGGCGGTCGAAGCGGCAAAACGCGACGTCAAACCCGTCGCAGTCGTCGGAACGACCATTCCTCATCGCGCAGAAGGCGTCTATGGCAGAGGCAGAGTTCTTCTTATGCCCGCCGAAGAAGGTACCGGCGTTATCGCCGGCGGTCCCGTACGTGCCGTTCTTGAAATGGCAGGTATCAAAGATATCCGTACGAAATCCATCGGCACCACGACTCCTATCAACTGCGTACGCGCAACCATTAACGGTTTAAGACAACTCCGCACCGCCGAAGAAATTATGGAAGTAAGAAACATCGGCAAAGCGGACGACGAAAAAATCGTGCTGTAATCGGAGGTAACCGAAATGAAACAAATTAAAGTAACTTTGGTTAAAAGCACCATCGGCGCAGTCAAAAAGCAACAGGCTACCGTTGAAGCGTTAGGTCTTCACAAAATCGGACAGTCCAAAGTATTTACGGACAGCGAGGTTTTGCAAGGTATGCTTAAAGTAGTCTCCCACTTGGTCAAAGTGGAAGAAGCGTAAAGGGAGGGCACATTTATGAAAATGCACACTTTACAACCCGCCGAAGGCGCGGTAAGAGACGTAAAAAGACTTGGCAGAGGTATCGGCTCGGGTACGGGCAAAACCTCCGGCAAAGGTCATAAAGGTCAATGGGCAAGAAGCGGCGGCGGCGTACGTCCCGGCTTCGAAGGCGGTCAAATGCCTATTTGCCGTCGTTTGCCTAAACGCGGCTTCACCAATAATTTCAAGAAAGTATATTCAATCGTGAACGTGGGCGACCTCGACGTGTTCGAGGCAAACACCGAGATCACGCTCGAACTCTTGTACGAGAATCGCATCGTCGGAAAGATGGAACCTTATGGTCTGAAAGTCCTCGGATGCGGCGAACTCACGAAACCCCTTACCGTTAAAGCCAGCAAATTCACGGCTTCTGCGGTAGCGGCAATCGAAAAGGCAGGCGGAAAAGCAGAGGTGTTATAATGTTTGAAACTATTAAAAACGCATTCGGAACAAAAGAAATACGCGTAAAAATCTGGGCAACGCTTTTGTTGCTTCTGGTTTACCGTATCGGCTGTTTTATTCCCGTGCCCGGACTTAACGTCAGTATTATTTCGGACGCTTTGAAAGCTAGCAGTGCTTCGTCGTTCTTGAACGTCATCAGTGCTATCACGGGCGGGTCCCTTTCACAAGGTACGCTTTTTGCTCTCGGAATAATCCCGTTTATCAATAGTTTCATCATAATGCAACTTCTGACGCTCATCATTCCCAAACTGGAAGAAATGAGCAAAGACGGTGAAGAAGGCCGTAAAAAAATCACGCAAATCACTCGTTACGTCGCAATCGTACTCGCAGTGGTTCAAGCCATCGGCATTGTGTTTTTGTGGAAGAATTACATCAACCCCATTTACGGAATGCAAAAGAACTGGCTTGCGATGATTTACGTAATCGTAATTCTCGTCGGCGGCAGCGTAATGGTCATGTGGCTGGGCGAAAGAATCACGGAATACGGCATCGGCAACGGTACGTCGCTTATCATCTTCGTCGGTATTCTTTCAACGGCGGGCACCTCGCTTCTGAACGCGTTCAGAACCGTCCCCACCGATCCCAACAAACTCTGGAACATTTTCGGGTTCTTAATCCTTGTCCTGGCACTCTTTGCGTTTATCGTCTTTATGGACGGTGGCGAAAGAAGAATCACGGTGCAATATGCAAAACAGGTTAAGGGCAACAAAATGTACGGCGGACAAACCACGTTTATTCCTATTCGTGTAAACGCGTCGGGCGTTATGCCGATAATCTTTGCGTCGTCGTTCATTATGTTCCCGCAGATGATAATCAGTTTCATTCCCAAACTTGCCGAAAGCAAATTCGGCGTATGGTGGATGAGAAACCTTACCACTTCCGGCGGAACCTGGTGGGGCAGCCTGATTTACTACATCTTCATGGTTGTATTCATCATCTTCTTTGCATATTTCTATTCGATGATTCAGTTCAACCCCGAAGACGTTTCAAAGAACATTCAGCAATACGGCGGGTTTATCCCCGGTATTCGTCCCGGTAAACCCACGTCTGATTACCTTAAACGTATCAACAACCGTATTACTTTGTTCGGAGCAATCTTCCTTTCGATCATTTGCGTAATTCCTACGTTCCTGTTCAACGTTATCGGCAAGGACATCGGACTTTCAAGCGCATTCTCGGCAACCGGACTTCTTATCGTAGTATCCGTCGCGCTGGAATTCAACAAGTCGCTTGAATCGCAAATAATGATGAGACATTACAAGGGATTCCTTAAATAATAAAGTATGAGGGAAGCGGCGCAAAGCGACGCTTCCCGAAACCTTGCTTTTAAGGACGGGGGAAAGAGTTTTTTCAGGAGAGTTTATGAATATTATTCTTTTGGGCGCACCCGGAGCAGGAAAAGGCTCGCAGGCGGCGAAAATATCGGAATATTACAAAATCCCGCACATTTCGACGGGCGACATATTCCGCAAAAACATTAAGGAACAAACGGCACTCGGCAAACTTGCAAAGACTTTCATCGACGCAGGCAATCTCGTGCCCGACGACGTGGTTATCGATCTCGTCAAAGACAGGCTTTCAAACGACGACTGCAAAAACGGATATATCCTTGACGGATTCCCTCGCACCATTCCTCAGGCCATCGCGCTTGATAAGGTTGCGGATATCGACGTCGTTCTGAACATCGACGTTCCGTTTGACGTCATCGAAGACAGACTGACCGGCAGACGCGTATGCATTTGCGGCGCAACCTATCACGTATCGCAACTTAACGGCAGGGATACCTGCGAAAAGTGCGGTCAAAAACTTTTCATCCGCGACGACGACAAAATCGAAACGGTGAAAGCGCGCCTTAAAGTCTATGAGGAGCAAACCGCGCCTCTTGTCGAATATTATCAAGGTCTCGGCCTTGTCAAAACGATTAAAGGACGCGACACCGTCGACGAAACGTTTGAAGAAGTCAAGAAGGTTCTCGATACGTTATGATTTACCTTAAAACCGCAAGCGACTTTGAAAAAATGCGCGTGGCGGGCGCAATCGTCAGGGACACCCTTTTGCTTATGGAAGAAAAAGCGAAAGAAGGCGTCACGACGGCGGAACTTAACAAAATCGCCGACGCTTACATCAGAAAATGCGGCGCAGAACCGAGTTTTCTGAATTACAACGGATATCCGTTCAGCATTTGTGCGTCGGTTAACGAGGAGGTCGTCCACGGGTTTCCTTCCAAAAGGGCGCTTAAAGACGGCGATATTGTGAGTATCGACGTGGGGGCTGTTATCAACGGTTTTCACGGAGACGCGGCAAGGACTTTCCTTATCGGAAACGTAAAGGAAGAAGTCAGAAAACTTGTCGAAGTAACGAAAGAATGTTTCTTTAAGGGGATCGAAGCCTTTAAGGACGGAAACAGACTTTCGGACATCGGAATCGCGGTGCAGACGTACGCCGAAAGTTTCGGATACGGCGTCGTGAGAGAAATGGTCGGACACGGCATCGGCAGGAAAATGCACGAAGATCCCGAAGTCCCGAATTACTTTACGGGAAGAAGGGGTCCGAGGCTTGAACCGGGTATGGCGCTTGCCATCGAGCCGATGATAACTCTCGGCAGTCCGGACATCTGTCTTGACGAAAATCAGTGGACGGTGTCGACAATCGACGAAAAACCCGCCGCGCATTACGAAAATACCACAATTTTAACAAAAAACGGCCTCGAAATATTGACATTATAAAAAAATTAATGTATAGTATGAAAATCAGTGTCGGAAATATTGTCCTGTCAAAAGCGGGACGCGACAAAGGAAGATATTTCGTCGTGACGGAAGTCGTCGACGAAAACTACGTCAGAATTTCCGACGGCGACCTTCGCAAAGCGGAGAAAGCCAAACTCAAAAAAGTAAAACACTTGAAGTTCAGCGGTGATAACTTGCCCGAATTTGCAAATATGCAAAACAAGGACAAGGGTGTTGTCAACGCCGAACTTCGTAGCGCGTTAAAAGCGTACAAAAACACCTGTAAGGAGGAACAATAGTGTCCAAGGAAGACGTCATCGAAGCGGAAGGCCGCGTTGTCGAGGTTATGCCCAACGCAACTTTCAAGGTTCAGCTGGCAAACGGTCATATCGTTATTGCCTACTTGTCCGGAAAACTCAGGATGAATTATATCCGTATTCTCGAAGGAGATAAGGTTACTATTGAAATGAGTCCTTACGACCTTACGAAAGGTAGAATTACCTGGCGTAGCAAAAATTAATGGAGGTATCAACAATGAAAGTCAGACCGTCTGTTAAACCTATGTGCGACAAATGCAAGGTTATCAAAAGAAACGGCAGAGTTATGGTTATCTGCAGCAAAAATCCCAGCCACAAACAAAGACAGGGTTAATTTCACTATTGCATATTATCTGCCGGTAGCACGCGGCTGATTACCGTATCATTCCATTTACATGCGGTATGTGTGAGGGCGACAATATAAAATATCATTTGTAAATTTAATGGAGGTTACAAAATGGCACGTATTGCTGGCGTAGATTTACCCCGCGAGAAAAGGCTTGAAATCGGACTTACCTATATTTATGGTATCGGCCGTCCCACTGCCACGAAAATCTTACAAGAAACCGGCATTTCCCCCGACGTCCGCGTCAAGGATCTGACCGAAGAACAAGTAAGTCTTCTCAGGGAGTATATCGAAAAGAATCTTCACGTCGAAGGCGATTTGAAGAGAGAAATTTACACAAACATCAAACGACTGAAAGATATCGGTTGTTATAGAGGCGTAAGACATCGTAAAGGCTTACCCGTACGCGGTCAGCGCACGAAACAAAACGCGCGTACCTGCAAGGGTCCGAAGCGTCTTGTCTCACGCAAAAAGTAGGAGGTAACTTATGGCAGCACCCAGAAAAGTTATTAAGAAACGTAAAGACTTAAAACGTATTGAAAAAGGTTGCGCGCATATCCATGCCTCTTTCAATAACACTATCGTCACCATCACCGACACCGAAGGCAATGCCATCAGTTGGTGCAGCGCGGGCAAACTCGGCCTTAAAGGTAGCCGTAAGAGCACCCCGTACGCAGCGCAAATGATCGCAGAAGCCGCTGTCAAAGACGCGCTTCCCCACGGATTAAAGAGTGTTGAAGTTTACGTCAAGGGTCCCGGCGCAGGTCGCGAAAGCGCAATCCGCGCAATCAACACCGCAGGCCTCGAAATCACCCTTATCAAGGACGTCTCTCCCATTCCTCACAATGGTTGCCGTCCTCCCAAACGCAGAAGACTGTAAGGAGAATTTGATTTATGGCTAAATATACAGGACCGGTACTTAAAAAGTGCAGAGCGTTGGGTATCAGCCCGATGGAACTCGGCATCGATAAAAAATCAAACCGTCAGGTTAAAGTTTCCAGAAAGAAACAAAGCAACTACGCTTTGCAACTCAAAGAGAAACAGAAGGTTAAATTTATCTACGGCATTCTTGAAAAACAATTCAAAATGTACTACAACAAGGCTGAAAGAATGCGCGGCGTAACGGGCGAAAACATGCTCGTTCTTATCGAAAGCCGCCTCGATAACGTTGTTTATCGCCTCGGCCTCGGCAGCAGCCGCGCTATGGCGCGCCAGATCGTAAACCACGGTCACATTACGGTAAACGGACACGTCGTCGACATTCCGAGTTACCTTGTGAAAGCGGGTGACGTCATTGCCGTTAAATCCAACAAACAGGACAAAGTCATGTATGCGGACATCAAAGAAGGCAACAAAGTCGTACTTCCCGCATGGCTGTCCTTTGATAATGCAACCCTCACCGGAAAAGTCGAGCGTCTTCCCGAACGCGCGGATATCGACCCGTCTATTTCCGAACATCTCATCGTTGAGTTGTACTCGAAATAATCCGATTTTGACAATCAGATTATCCTTTATAGGAGGAATTGTTATATGATGGAAATGAAACGACCTAAAATCACTTACGAAGAGAACGAGTCGGGCAGTTTCGCCCGTTTCGTGGTAGAGCCTTTGGAACGCGGTTTTGGTACGACGCTTGGGAACAGTTTAAGAAGGATTCTTCTTTCCGCGCTTCCCGGTGCAGCACCCGTCGGCATTAAAATTGCCGGCGTCGACCACGAATTTTCAACCATTCCCGGTGTACGCGAAGACGTTACCGAAATTATCCTTAATATCAAAGGTCTCGCAATCAAAATCCACGGCGCTTGCCCCGAAAAGAAGGAAATCACCCTTTATAAGAATACGGCAGGTCCCGTGACGGCCGCAGACATCAGCGTTCCTTCCGATGTTGAAATTCTTAACCCCGATATGTATATCTGCAACCTCGAACAGGGCGCAGTGCTCGATATGTCGATTTATATCGATACCGGCCGCGGATACGTTCCCGCAGACCGCAACAAGGACGCCAAAGCGCCCATCGGATATATTCCCGTCGACAGCATCTACACCCCCGTCGAAAAAGCAAACTACACTGTCGAGAGCACCCGTGTCGAGCAGAGCATCGACTTTGACAAACTGACAATCGAAGTCCTTACAAACGGCACCGTTTCCGCAAAGGAAATCATCAGCCTTTCTGCAAAGATTATGAACGACCACGTTCAGCTTTTCGTCGACCTTATCGACAATATGTCGAGCTACGATATTCTCGTTTCGCAAGACGACGACAAACAACAGAAAGTGCTTGAAATGTCCGTCGAGGACCTTGACCTCAGCGTTCGTTCGTACAACTGCTTGAAACGCGCAGGTATTCACACCGTCGAGGATTTGACCAAAAAATCCGAAGAAGATATGCTTAAAGTGCGTAATCTCGGCCGCAAATCGCTTGAAGAAGTCATCAATAAACTTCACGATCTCGGTCTTGATCTTCGCAACAAAGACGAGTAAGGAGACTTTTTATGGAACCCAAAAAATTAGGAAGACCTACCGATCAACGTCTTGCCGTTCTCAGAAACCAGGCAAGCGAACTCTTGTGGTATGGCAAAATAGAAACAACCGTTGACCGCGCTAAATCGGTCAAAAGCATCGCTGAAAAACTTATCACCCTTGCTATCAACACTTACGAAGATACCGTTAAGGTTACCAAAACCAAAACGAACTTGAAGGGCGAAAAAGTCGAAGTCGAATTCACCAACGACGGCCCCAAAAAACTTGCTGCACGCAGGAAAATGATCGCCGAACTTCGTGATATCCCCGAAGCCAAAGAGGAAAAAGAAAGCAAAACCGCATATGCCAAACGTACCGCGGACGTCAGCAATCCTCTTGTTGAAAAACTCTTCAACGAATATGCTCCCAAATACGCAAAACGCGCGGAAGAGAAAGGTCAGAAGGGCGGCTACACCCGCATCGTCAAACTTGGCGAACGTCGCGGCGACGCAGCATCCATGTGCATTCTGGAATTGCTGTAATCTTTAAAACTAAGGCACGCAGAAATGCGTGCTTTTTTTATGCAAAAATTATTGATAATATCGCGCGTTTTTTATATAATTGACCTATGCAAAAGATTCTGAGTACAATGCGTCGGGCGATAACCGACTACAATATGATCAGTGACGGCGACAAAATCGTCGTGGGCGTTTCCGGCGGCAAAGACAGTTTATTGTTGCTGACCGCCTTAAAAGCCTTTCAACGCTTTTCTCCCGCGAAATTCGACCTTGCCGCAATCACTATCGACATGGGCTTTAAGGACGCGTCTGTCGCCGAAAAACAGGCTCTGTCGGCGTATATTGCGGAACTCGGCGTGCCGTATTACGTAGTCGATACCGATATTGCCGAAGTCATCTTCGAGGCAAGGAAAGAAAGCAATCCGTGCAGTCTGTGCAGCAAAATGCGTCGTGGCGCGCTTAACAATAAGGCGATCGAGCTGGGATTCAACAAACTCGCCCTCGGACATCACGCCGACGACGTCGTGCAAACTATGCTGTTGTCGCTTTTGTACGAAGGCAGGTTTTCGACTTTCCAGCCCGTATCTTTTATGGACAGAAGCGGCATAACGCTGATACGCCCGTTCATTTACACAAGCGAATCGGACGTCAAAGGCGCGGTCAACAAACTGAATCTGCCCGTCCTGCACAACCCGTGCCCCGCGAACAAGCACACTCAGCGCGAATACGTCAACGAACTTGTGAAAAGGCTCACGAAGGAAGTGCCGTACGCCCGCGAAAGAATGCTTGGCGCAATCTATCACCCCGAACGCGCAAACCTTTGGCAAAAACCCGATAAATCCGACGATTAAAAGGTCATAAATCCGTTGTCCCCCTACATATTTTATAAAGCAGGGGGAATCAATGGAAAGGAATATCGAAAGGATTTTAAGGGAAGCCCGATACGTCTTGGAAAACAAGTGTACCGTGCGGGAAGGCGCAAAAAAATTCGGCGTGTCGAAAAGCACTTTTCACGCCGACGTCACTTATAAATTGAAAGACGTCGATAAGGAAACGTACGAAAAGGTGCAACGCCTTATGGATTATCACTTTTCAATCCGCCATTTAAGGGGCGGAGAGGCGACAAAAAGAAAGTATAAGCAATCAAAATCGCCCGTTTAACGGCAAAAAACAACCGCACTATTAAAGTGCGGTTTTGTTGTGTGGTTTATTCTCGTCCAACGAGTTCGTCGATTGTAATATCGAAAATGTCCGCAAGTTCCCACAGCGTTTCGATATCCGGCGTATTTCGCCCGATTTCGTAATTACTGATAAGGGTTTTTCGGCTGCCGAAACGAGCGGCTAATTCTTCCTGCGTAAGCCCCGCCTGTTTTCGGAAAAACCTGATATTTTCTGCGATTTTAATATTTTTCATACAAATTATTCTCTTCCGACAAGTTCGTCAAGGGTAATGTCGAAAATATCCGCAAGTTCCCACATTTTGAATATATCGGGAACGTTTTTGCTGTTTTCATAATTGCTGATTAACGACTTGTCGCTGTTAAAATGCGCGGCAAGTTGACTTTGGGTAAGTCCTGCTTGTTTGCGGTAATATTTCAGATTTTCTGCAAACTTAAACGTTTTCATTTTGATAACTATTCTCTTCCGACAAGTTCGTCAAGAGTGATGTCGAAGATATCCGCAAGTTTTACAAGCGTGTAAATATCGGGCGTGCTGATTCCGTTTTCATAATTTGAAACAAGGTTTTTGCTTCCGCCGAGTTGTTTTGACAATTCTTCTTGGGTAAGGTTATTCGCCTTTCTGAAAAATCTTATATTGTCCGCAATTTTTAATTCTTTCATATTGACAATAGTACAAGAATCTTGTACAATAAAAGAAAAACCACAAGAAACTTGTTGTTTAATATGAATTTAACAGAATTAAAGCGGGAAATTTTGAAACTTTTGAACGAAAGCGGTCGGGATTGGGAGATTAAAAGCGACGATGGCTTTAATATCGCGGTATTTACCGAAAACGACGGCAGTTTTATCGTAAAACTTCAAAACGGTTCGTCGATGAAAAGAAAAACGAGGCAGTTACCGTTGAAAGAGTTTAAGGAAAAGTATGCTCCGCACGAATAAAACGAACAGGGCATAAAAAAAGACACTCGGCAGTGCGAGTGTCTTTTGTTTTTGCTGAATTATGCTTTGCCTGCGCAACCCAAAACGTCGATGAGTTTGTGGCGGACGCATTCCTTAATCGCCGCTCTTGCGGGCCCGAGATATTGACGGGGATCGAAGTGCGAAGGATTGTTATAGAAATGTTCGCGGATAGCGGCGGTTGCTGCCATACGAAGGTCGCTGTCGACGTTGATTTTGCAAACAGCCATACGTGCGGCTTCGCGAAGCATATCTTCGGGAACGCCTTTTGCGCCGGGCATACTTCCGCCGTACTTTTCAATGGTTTCGACGTATTCTTGCGGAATGCTGGACGCACCGTGCAATACGATGGGGAAGCCGGGCAGACGTTTGCCGACTTCTTCAAGGATGTCAAAGCGCAGACGGGGAGCGGTCTTGAACTTGAATGCGCCGTGGCTGGTGCCGATTGCGATTGCAAGGGAGTCGACGCCCGTGCGGCCTACGAACTCTTCAACCTGGTTGGGGTCGGTATAGCAAGCGTCCTTTTCGCTGACGTTTACCGCGTCTTCGATGCCTGCCAGTTGGCCGAGTTCCGCCTCGACAACGACGCCGTGGTCGTGAGCGTATTGTACGACTTCCGACGTGATTTTGATATTTTCTTCAAAAGAGTGATGCGACGCGTCAATCATAACCGAAGTAAAGCCGCCGTCAACGCAGGATTTGCAAAGTTCGAAACTGTCGCCGTGATCGAGGTGCATTACGATGGGTAGTCCGCTGACTTCCGACGCCGCCTCGATAAGATGACGGAGATATACAGGGTTTGCGTACTTTCTTGCGCCCGCGGATACTTGCAAGATAACGGGAGCGTTTTCTTCGGTGCAAGCCTCGACGATGCCCTGGATGGTTTCCATATTGTTGACGTTAAAAGCGCCGATTGCGTAACCGCCTTCATACGCTTTCTTGAACATTTCGGTGGATGTAACTATTGGCATAAATAACCTCCATTGATTATTATGTTTATTTTGTCAAGGTTATTATATATTAAAAGCCGATAAATTTCCACTAAAAGACGCACAAAATTGAAAAATACTTCAATTTTTTACAAACCGTGCAAAATGCCGAAAAAGGCGAAAAAAAACCGCAACGGGCGTTGCGGCATTAAAAAAAAGCAAAATTATTGTTCTGCGCTTATGGTTTCGTAGGGGATATAGGCGTCGTCATCCTCGATAATCTTTCCCTTTTTGACAAGGTGTTTGTAATGAAGAATCTTAATGACGAGAATGAATATTCCAAGCGCGATGGGCGCGCACGCCGCGACCACGATGACGTAGTAAAGAAGCGGATTGAAAATGCCTGCGTACGACGAAAATCCCGCATAGGTTTTTATCGACAGGTAATACGTCAAAAACGTTGCCGCCGACGAAGCGAATCCGAAGCCCACAAGATGATATATGCGGTTTTTGCCCGTGAGAGCAAGCACGATAAGCATCGCCGCTCCGTAAAGAACCACGATGTAATACCACTTTGAAAACAGCACGTTGTACGCAAGCGACGTATCGATTGCGGCTTTTGCCGCGATGTCAAGCATCTTATACGATTCCGTCTTCATAAATCTGCGTTGGGCAAGGGCGGCAACGTTGTTTGCCATAAAATACCCTGCCGCGGCTGCCGCAGCAAACACAATGACGAAACAGAACACGGTATAAATCGCATACGCCGTGCGTTTCGAGTTCAGATTTTTCTTTTCCTGTTCAAGAGCGCTGTCGACGGAAAATTCCTTGACGTTGGCTTTCTTGAATTTTTTCTTATTATCTTTCTTTCCCATAATCTTAATAAAAGGCATATACCTTACATCTATTTTAAGGCTTAAAACGGTAAAATGTCAATACAACTTTGAAAAAATGTGTCGATTTCGCCCGATATACGGTTGAAAACATAGTTTTTACTGTTATAATATATACGAAATATTGAAAAACAGAGGTTTAATTATGATTTCAGATGAAAGACAAAAACTGCTGGCAAAGAATCTTGTGGAATATTCGATAAGCGTTCAGAAGGGCGAAAAGGTCTGGATCGACGCTTTTGGCATCGACGTTTCTTTTGTGAACGCGCTTGTGGACGCGGTGTATGCGGCGGGCGGACAACCTTACGTTTTCCTGCACGACAGACGCGTCGAACGCGCTGTTCTTAAAAACGTTACCGACGAACAGCTGGAACATATGGCGGCGCACGACGCGCGTCTTATGTCCGAAATGCAATGTTACATCGGCGTCAGGGGCGGGCAAAACAGTTACGAATTGTCCGACGTGCCCGACGACCGCATGCAGGCGTACAACCGCATTTACAACCACCCCGTGCATCACGAACAACGCGTGTGCAAAACCAAATGGGTGGTCATGCGCTATCCCACGGAAGGCATGTCGCAACTTGCCGGAATGAGCACCGAAGCCTTTGAAGATTTTTATTTCAAGGTATGCTGTCTGGATTACGCAAAAATGGAAAAAGCAATGCAACCGCTTGTTAATCTGATGAATAAGACGGATAAAGTGCGTATTGTGGCAAAAGACACCGATTTAACGTTCAGTATAAAAGATATTCCCGCGGTTACTTGTTCGGGCAGAATGAATATCCCCGACGGCGAAGTTTACACCGCCCCCGTGAAGAACAGCGTCAACGGAGTGATACACTACAACGCGCCGAGTATCGAAAACGGCTTCCGTTTCGAAGACGTCAGACTTGTTTTCAAAGACGGCAAAATTATTGAAGCGACCGCAAACAACTCTGCGGCGGCAAACGCGATTTTCGACACCGACGAGGGCGCACGCTACGTCGGCGAATTCGCAATCGGCGTCAACCCTTATGTCAAGAATGCAATCGGCGATATTCTGTTTGACGAAAAAATCAGCGGCAGTATTCATTTTACGCCGGGTGCCTGTTACGACGACGCTTACAACGGCAACGTGTCTGCCGTCCACTGGGATCTGGTTTTGCGCCAAACCCCCGACGTCGGCGGCGGTGAAATCTACTTTGACGATGTGTTAATCCGCAAAGACGGTTTGTTCGTGGTGCCGGAGTTAGATTGTCTTAACCCGTCCCGTCTTGTTTAACGGCGATATTTTGCGACCTTACGGCGTTTTGACAGAACTTTGCTCAGTTACGTACGCATAAGTACGCGCCTTCGCAAAAACCTGCCAAGAACGCCGTAATCTCATCAAAATCTCGCCGTTAAACGATAGAGATAGAGAATGCGTCTTTTTGAGTTTTTCCGAGAACCCCAAAAATAAATGGGGACCCCGCGGGATACTGTGTACCCGTGGGGGAAAGTCAAAAACAAAAAAACAGGGCGAATTTTTGAAATATAAGGAAATTACTCGGGTATTTTTGGAAATATCGTTAAAAAATAAACAATAATTGGTAAAAAGTGGGTAAATTTGCTTGTTAAAATTATATTTTAAGGGTAAAATGTACTTGCAATTCGGGTTTCCGATTGTTAATTACTTCGTAATATAAATTTTGGAGGATATCTATATGTCACAAAACGTCAGAGTTGCTATCAACGGCTTCGGCAGAATCGGCCGTCTTGCTTTCAGACAAATGTTCGGCGCGGAAGGTTATGAAATCGTCGCTATCAACGATCTTACCAGCCCCAGAATGCTCGCTCATCTTTTGAAATACGACTCAACCCAGGGTAACTATGCAAACAGCCACAAGGTTGAAAGCGCAGAAGCTGTTCTTAACGAGGACGGCACCGTTAAAGAAGACGGCTACATCATTGTCGATGGCAAGAAAATCACCATTTACGCACAAAAGAACGCCGCTGACCTTCCTTGGAAAGCCCTTGACGTAGACGTTGTTCTCGAATGCACCGGTTTCTATACCAGCAAAGCGAAAGCGCAGGCCCACATCACCGCAGGCGCAAAGAAAGTCGTTATTTCCGCTCCCGCAGGCAACGACCTTCCCACAATCGTTTACAACGTAAACCACAAAACGCTCAATAAAGACGACAATATCATCTCCGCCGCAAGCTGCACCACCAACTGCCTCGCTCCGATGGCAAAAGCCCTTAACGACTTTGCTCCCATCAAATCGGGCATTATGGTTACCATTCACGCTTACACCGGCGACCAGATGGTTCTTGACGGACCGCATCGCAAGGGCGACCTCCGCCGCGCTCGCGCAGCTGCCGTGAACATCGTTCCCAACAGCACCGGCGCAGCAAAAGCAATCGGCCTTGTCATTCCCGAACTTAACGGAAAACTTATCGGCTCCGCACAACGCGTTCCCACGCCTACCGGCTCCACCACGATCCTTACCGCTATCGTTGAAGGCACCGTTAAGAAAGAAGACATCAACGCCGCTATGAAAGCAGCCGCAAACGAAAGCTTCGGCTATAACGAAGAAGAAATCGTTTCAAGCGACATCATCGGTATGAGATACGGCAGCTTGTTCGACGCAACTCAGACGATGGTCATCAACCTCGACAACGGCACTTCCGAAGTACAAGTCGTTTCCTGGTACGACAACGAAAACAGCTACACCAGCCAAATGGTCCGCACCATCAAATACTTCTCGGAACTTCTCAACAAATAATCGAAAAACAAAAAATACCCTCGGCAAACGCCGAGGGTTTTTTATTTGCTTTTGTTCTTATGCCGTCGTCGACAACTGTGTGACGGTGATAAACGCGTTGTTGAAAGACGCGGTGTCTGCCGTCGTGTTGTAAATCGACAGCGTGCCGGGCGATGAAAAACTCAGATAAACCGTCTTCGCCGCGGACGTAATCCCCGTGTCGGAACCGTCGTAAACAACGTTGTTCGACGTCGCTCCGTTGACGTACAAAGTTATGGTTTTCTGGGTTGCGCCCGTGGTTGACGCCGCGCCGCCGAAAGTTACGAGATATTCGCCAATCGGCACGTTTACGGCGTTATTTGATACGGTAAACGTCCCGCCCGTGCTTTGTGCGGTTTGCGAAATCGGGATAATCGTGTTGGTTGCAACGCTTTCTGTTGCGGTGTTTTCCGCATGCACGGTATAGCTTACGCCGGCAGGTCCCTGCGGTCCCGTTGCACCGGCAGGTCCTTGCGGACCGACTGCGCCCGTCGCACCCGTTTCGCCTTGCGGTCCTTGCGGTCCCGTTGCGCCGGCAGGTCCCTGCGGCCCGACAGGTCCGGGCACGCCTTGCGGACCGCGAAGTCCGTTGAAGCCGCGAGGCCCCGGTATTCCTTGCGGTCCGACGGGACCGCGTGGTCCTACAATCACGCTGCAAAGTCTTGCGGGCGGATTGCAAGGATAAATATTGTTTCTGCATAAACAACCCATAGTTTTACCTCCGAAAAAATATGTAAACAAGGGCTTTCGTTATATCCTATGCCGCCGCGCTTCGGCGTGTGATTTTCAATGGTTTGACATCATAAAAATAATGTGATATATTTTATATATTCTTTTATGGGAGAATTGATAATGAACTATGTAATAAGCACCGACGCGTGCGCAGACATGCCTGTCGGATATGAAAAGGAACACGATATACCCATCGTTCCGATGCCGTACTCTTTGAAGATGCCGAAGGGCACGCCGAAAAAACTCGACTTTATCGGGAAGGCGAACACGGAGTTCGATATTGTGGAATGCCGCACCGACACGACGGGCTTCATTCAGAACATGAAAAAGTTCTTTGACACTCTTCGCGCGGGGGCGATTCCCAAGACGAGTCAGTCCAACGCCGAAATCACTTTTGAAACGCTTGAACCTTACGTGAAAACGGGCAACGACGTTTTGCATATCGCGTTTTCGTCGGGCATGAGCGGCAGTTTCAACTCCGCCTGCATCGCGGCAACCGAGCTTATGGAAAAATATCCCGGACGCACCGTGAAAGTCGTTGACAGTCTCGGAGGCGTCGGCGGCGAAGGGCTGTGCGTAATGGACGCGGTGAAACTTCGCGACGAAGGCGTGAGCCTTGAAGACGCGCACAAAAAACTTACCGAATACGCGCCGAGATATCATCATTATTTCACGGTAGGCGACAAAGCCTATCTTGCAAGAAGCGGCCGTATCTCGGGCATCGAATACATGTTCGCAACCCTTCTCAATATCCAGATTATTCTGGGACTTGACGGCGAAGGCAAGGTTTATCCCGCCGCAAAGGTCAGGGGAACGAAAAACGTATACAAAAAGTTTTTGGAATTGTTTGAAACCGAAAAGGGCGACGAAGACAACTCCGAAATCATTTTGTGCCACGGCGACAATCCCGACGGAATCAAACTTCTGGGCGAAATGATGACCGAAAAATTCCCCGAAATCAAAAAAATCGATTACAACTACGTCAACCAGATGGTGGGCAGCAATTCGGGCCCCGACAGTCTTGCGCTTTTCTTCCACGGAAAACCGCGCGCGATTTACAAGAAGTAATAAAAAACAAAAGCGAGGAAAAAATCCTCGCTTTTTTTATGCGAAAAACAGTTATTCGTTGAAATCTTCGCGACTTAACGTTTTCCCGCTTTTTGCCGATTGATAAATGACGTAATAACCTTTTCCGTTTTTGTCGTCGGTCAGTGCCAGCCAGTCGCAGACGTTTTTGATTTCGTCGGGCGGCGGGCTCTTTTTTTCGTACGGCACGCCGTAGCAGATGTATTCGACCTCGTCAAGGTTGAAAATCAAGCCCACGACGTAATTGCCGTCGTCGCCGCTAACGTCCACCCATTTGCTGTTCGGAACGGCGTTTTCAAGGTCAGTGTTTTTTGGAAAACAAATGAACATTTCGTCAAGTTGCGGCTTTACGGCAAGGTAAAAATCGTTGCCTGTAAAACTTTCTTTTGCGAAATCTGGGGCGGAAACGCTTGCGTTTTCCACGCGAAAACCCGCGTCTAAGGCATCTTGCGGCGGTTCGTCGGGCGGTGAAAACCGTGCGGTTTCGGCGGTTTCGGACGCGGTTGCCAAATCGACGTTTTCATCTTTTTTCCGTGTTTTTTCGACGGGGTTTTCTTGTTTTTTCACTGCCGATTTTTTGCGGTTTTCCGTTTTCTTTTCAAAGTCGGATAACAGGTTGAAACAGCGGAATTTGTCGTTTCCCGTCGTGCCGAAATACAAGGTTTTGCCGTTTTTTGCGATAACGCAATCTATGTTGTCGGAAAGCGAAAGAGTGCCGAGATTTCTTTCTCCGTTTTCTGCATTAAACGACAAAATTTTGTCGCCGATTCGTATTATCATCGTTGCGTCCCGAACGTCGTCAACGTGCAAAGAAGTATTGAAAACAGTGCGCCCGCCGTCGGACACGAAACGCAAAATACCGCTGCCGACGCCTGTTCTGACGTCGGATAAAATCATAACTTTTTTCTGAAAAGACATATTAAATTCTCCTTTTAAGAAATAATATGTGTTATGTATTAAAAAAATGCGCCTGTTTTGAAAACAACAAAACAGACGCTTTAAGTTAAAAAAACGATGTTATAAACCTATTGTTTTGCGACAACGGTTGCGGAAGCGATGACGGCGATACCGTCGCCCGCGCCGACGAGACCAAGTCCTTCCGTTGTCGTGAAGGCAAGCGACAAATTGTCCTTGCATATCGAAAGAGCGTGTGACAACGACGCGCGGATTTTGTCGAAATACGGGTTAAGTTTCGGGCGTTGACAAGCGACCGTTGCCGAAACGAATTTCACGACGTAGCCGCGCTTATCTAAGCGCGATAAAACTTCTTTCAAAAGAAGCATGCTGGAAATTCCTTTGTATTTTTCGTCGGTGTCGGGGAAAAGAACGCCGATATCTCTTTCACCGATTGCGGTAAGAATCGCGTCCATTACGGCGTGCGTCAGAACGTCCGCGTCGCTGTGTCCAAGCAGTCCTTTTTCAAAGGGGATTTCCACGCCGCCGAGCACGAGTTTCCGATTTTCGACGAGCTTGTGCGTATCTATTCCTACGCCCGTGCGGTACGGGGAAGTTTCAAGGTCGGAAAATCTTGTGATTTTAATATTTTTCACGTCGCCGTCCACGGCTTTCGCGTCGTCGTACAAAGTAAGGTAAACCGACGCGTCGTCGGTAAATGACGAAGAAATGCGGGCATAAGCGGTTTTCAGTTTTTCGGTTCTGAAACCTTCTGGTGTCTGAACGCGGCGGAAATCTTCGCGGTCTGCCGCGCGGTATCCGTTTTTCACGTTCGCGATGCTGTCGTCGAGTTTTATCACGGGGACCACTGCGTCGACGTCGTTCAGCGCGTCAAGTACGTTTTTTATCACGTTGTCGGAAACGTATGGCCTCGCGCCGTCGTGGATAAGAACGAATTCGGCAGTTACGCGTTCAAGGGCGCGTTTCACGGTGTCGGTGCGGGTGCTGCCGCCCAAAATCACGGTTACGTTTTCGTATCCGTCGAAAAGCGAGCGCGCGCGGGCAAAATTCTCGTCGTTCACCGCGACGATTATTTTTTCAAGACCGCAAAAAGCAAGAAAGGGCAATACGGTATTTTCAAGCACCGTACGGCCGTTTACCGTGCAAAAGAGTTTGTTGAGGTTGTCTGAAAAGCGGGAACTCTCGCCCGCCGCCGGAATAATTACGTCAAACATCAGTCGTCGATCACCTCATACAAATCGGTTGCGTTTGCCTTGTTTGCGACGTCGGGGGTTGCAAGGATTTTGATTTTTACGGTGTCGTTGCCGAAATGCACGACGACGATATCGCCCGCTTTGACGTCTTTGGACGGTTTCGCGTCGCGGCCGTTGACCTCGATTCTGCCGCCGTCGCAGGCGTCCTGCGCGACGGTGCGGCGTTTAATAATGCGTGAAATTTTCAAAAATTTGTCGATTCTCATTATTTTTCGTTTATTTTTGTACTTTTTTTATTTTATTTATAAATATATAGGCAAAAACGGTTGACATCTTGTGCGACTTCGTGTAAACTCGTAAAATGCGTAAAAATATGAATAAGTATATTTTTCTTTTTCGAATCAGTCGGAAAGGGTAGGGGCGAATGTCGCCTTTTTGCGTTGTCGTACTGAGGTTTTAGCCCTCGCGAGGTGCATCAAGACATAACCTTCTTATGCACTTATCTTATTATAATGCACGGTAGCAAAAATTTCAACATAATTTCAAAATTTAATTTCCAGTAAAAAAGGAGTTACACGATGTCAGAAGTAAAAGTTCACAAGGTAAAGTATGGCAATACCGAGCGTTACTCTTTCAGCAAGATCAAAGACGTGCTCGATATTCCGTACCTCATCGAAGTTCAGAAGAATTCGTACAAGAGTTTCCTCGAACACGGCATCAAAGACGTGCTGGACGAATATTCGCCCATCCGCGACTTTTCGGGACGTATGGAATTGTCCTTCATCGATTACAGACTCGACGGCGAGCCGAAGTATTCGGTCAGGGAATGCAAAAACCGCGACGCGACGTATGCCGTGCCTCTTAAAGTAAAGGCTCGTCTCACCAACCTCGAAACGGGCGTTATCGAAGAGCCGGAAGAAATCTTTATGGGCGATATTCCTTTGATGACGGACAGCGGAAGTTTCGTCATCAACGGCGCGGAACGCGTTATCGTCAGCCAGCTTGTCAGAAGCCCGGGCGTTTATTACAAGGGCGAAAGGGACAAGAACGGCGTAATGCGCTATTCCAACCAGATGATTCCTAACCACGGCGCGTGGCTTGAATTCGAGCAGGACGCCAACGGTTTGCTTTGGGTACACGTCGATCGTCAGCGCAAAATCACCGCAACCACGCTTTTAAGGGCTTTGGGTTACGGCACGGACGACCAGATCAACGCCGTATTCGAAGAAAAGATGATTGCCGACACCTGTGAACGCGATCCGCAAGGCTCGCACACCGAAGAAGCGGGCAAAATCGACCTGTTCAGAAGAATGCGTCCCGGCGAAGTTCCCACCCTCGAAGGCGCGAACATTCTCATCAACAATTACTTCTTCGACAATCGTCGTTACGACCTTACGAGAGTCGGCAGGTATAAGTTCAACAAAAAGTTGAGCATTGCATCCCGTATCGCGGGACAAAAAATCACCCGCGACGTCGTAAGCGTTCTCACCGGCGAAATCCTTGCCGAAAAAGGCGAGGTCATCACCGAAGAAAAAGCAAAAGAAATCCAGAACAACGCCGTGAACGAAGTTTACGTCGAAGTTTCCTCTGTCGAAAAAGACGGCGAAAAGAAAACGATTGAATTCAAAGTCATCGGCAACAACACCGTCGACCTTGACGCAATCGTCGACTGCAATCCCGAGGAACTCGGAATTCTGGAAAAGGTTTATTATCCCAATCTCAAAAAACTTCTTGACGAGGTCGAAGGCGACGAAGCGCGCCTTGACGCAATAAGAAACAACGTGAAAGAACTTGTCGTAAGACACCTGACGCTTGAAGACATCGTAGCGGCAATCACTTACAACCAAGGTCTTTCCTATGGTCTCGGCACGACCGACGATATCGACCACTTGTCAAACCGTCGCGTCCGCTCCGTCGGCGAACTTCTGGAACATCAGTTCGGAAAAGGTATGCTCCGTCTTGAAAGAGTTATCAAGGAGCGTATGTCCATCGCCGCCGAAACCGCCGATATGAAACCCTCGACGCTTATCAACACCCGTCCCGTGGCAAGCGCAATCAAGGAATTCTTCGGAAGCTCCCAGTTGTCGCAGTTCATGGAACAGCCCAACCCCATTGCGGAACTCACGCACAAACGTAAAGTTTCCGCTCTCGGCCCCGGCGGTTTGTCAAGGGAAAGAGCCGGCTTCGAAGTCCGTGACGTTCACCACACTCACTACGGTCGTATGTGCCCGGTAGAAACGCCCGAAGGACAGAACATCGGTCTTATCACTTCGCTTGCTTCGTACGCACGCATCAACGAATACGGATTTATCGAATCGCCGTACAGAAAGGTCAAAAAACCCGAAGGCATCGTTACCGACGACGTCACTTATATGGCGGCGGACGAGGAAGATAAGTACGTCATCGCGCAAGCCAGCGAAACGCTTGACGAAAACGGAAAATTCATTCACCAACGCGTTACGTGCCGTATCCGCGAAGATATCCGCGAGGTTGACGTAAGCCGCGTCGACTATATGGACGTATCGCCCAAACAGTTGGTATCCATTGCAACCGCTCTTATTCCGTTCCTTGAAAACGACGATACGAACCGTGCGTTGATGGGCTCGAACATGCAGCGTCAGGCAGTGCCTCTGCTTCGTCCCGAAGCGCCGATGATCGCAACCGGCGTCGAACATAAGATCGCATACGACAGCGGCGTGCTTATCATCGCCAAAAACGACGGCGTCGTAAAATACGTCGACGCAGACAAAATCGTCGTGGCTCGTCCCGACGGCGAAGACGATACTTACTACACCTCGAAATTCGTGCGCAGCAACCAAAGCACCTGCATCAACCAGAAACCCATCGTGGTCAGCGGTCAGAAGGTGACGAAGGGTATGATCCTTGCGGACGGTCCTTCAACTCAGAACGGCGAACTCGCGCTTGGCAGAAATATCCTTATCGGCTTCATGAGCTGGGAAGGCTATAACTACGAAGACGCGGTACTTATTTCCGAACAACTCGTACGCGACGACGTTTTCACCTCGATCCACATCGAAGAATACGAAAGCGAAGCCCGCGAAACGAGACTCGGCGAAGAACAAATAACGAGAGATATCCCCAACCTTTCGGAAGAGGCTCTTAAAAACCTGGACGAAGACGGTATCGTCAGAGTCGGCGCGGAAGTCAGAAGCGGCGACATTCTCGTCGGTAAAGTCACCCCGAAGGGCGAAACCGAACTTACACCCGAAGAAAGACTTCTTCGTGCAATTTTCGGCGATAAAGCAAGAGAAGTGCGCGATACGTCCCTCCGTGTGCCTCACGGCGAAAGCGGTATCGTTGTCGACGTGAAAATCTTCACAAGAAAGAACAGGGACGAGCTTGCTCCCGGTGTCAACAAACAGGTGCGCGTATATATCGCGCAAAAACGTAAGATTTCGGTCGGCGACAAGATGGCGGGCCGTCACGGTAACAAAGGCGTCGTGTCCCGCGTTCTTCCCAAAGAAGATATGCCGTTTATGGCAGACGGTACGCCGCTGCAAATCGTATTGAACCCATTGGGCGTTCCTTCCCGTATGAATATCGGTCAGGTTCTTGAAGTTCACTTGGGACTTGTCGCGAAAATGCTTGACTGGAAGATCGCAACCCCCGTATTCGACGGCGCGTCCGAAAACGACATCAAACAACTTTTGCAGGAAAACGGACTTCCCGAAGACGGCAAAATTCAACTTTTCGACGGCCGCACGGGCGAACCTTTCGAAAACCGTGTAACGGTCGGCTATATGTACTACCTTAAACTTGCTCACCTTGTCGACGACAAGATTCACGCAAGAAGCACGGGTCCGTACAGCGTGGTAACGCAGCAGCCTCTTGGCGGCAAGGCGCAATTCGGCGGACAGCGTTTCGGCGAAATGGAAGTCTGGGCGTTGTACGCATACGGCGCGGCGAACATTTTGCAGGAAATCATCACCGTTAAGTCGGACGACGTCGTGGGACGTGTCAAGACTTACGAAAATATCGTGAAGGGCAACAACGTGTCCGAACCGGGTATCCCCGAATCGTTCAAGGTTCTTATCAAAGAATTGCAATCGTTGGCTCTTGACGTCAAAGTTCTTACCGAAGAACACGACGAGGTCAAACTCCGCGACTTCACCGAAGAAGACGCAGACACCGTTGCGTTCAACGCGGATAAGAAAGACGAAGAACTTGCGGAAGTCGACATCGACGACTTGTTCAAGGTTGACAACGTTGACGAAGGCGATCTGTTCGGCGACAATCTGTTCGACGACAGCGACGCTGATTTCGATAACGATATTTTCAAGGATATGGCCGACAACGTGTCGGACGATGCTGAGTAAGGAGGTATCGGCATTATGTATGAATTAAGTTCTTTCGATTCAATGCAAATCGGTATTGCCAGCCCTGAAAAAATCAGGGAATGGTCGTACGGCGAGGTTCTTAAACCCGAAACGATAAATTACAGAACACAAAAACCCGAGCCCGGCGGACTTTTCTGCGAGAAAATCTTCGGGCCCACGAAAGACTGGGAATGCCACTGCGGCAAATATAAACGCATCCGTTACAAGGGCGTCATCTGCGAAAAGTGCGGCGTCGAAGTAACGAAAGCGAAAGTCCGTCGCGAACGTATGGGACATATCGAACTTGCGGCGCCCGTATCGCACATCTGGTATTTCCGCGGCGTTCCTTCGCGTATCAGCCTTATGGCGGATATTTCCCCGAAGGAGCTTGAACAGGTTTTGTACTTCGTATCCCATATCGTTCTCGATCCGGGCGAAGTACCCGAAATCCATAAAAAACAAGTTCTTACCGACCGTGAATATCGCGAACTTTGCGAAAAATACGGCAGCAAGGCTTTCCGCGTCGGAATGGGTGCGGAAGCGATAAAAGAACTTCTTATCGAAATCGACCTCGATAAGGAAAGCAAAATGCTGAAAGACATCGTCGCGAATTCCGTCGGACAAAAGAGACTGCGCGCGGTAAAACGTCTTGAAATTGTGGAAGCGTTCCGCATCAGCGGCAACCGCCCCGAATGGATGATTCTGGACGTTATCCCCGTTCTCCCGCCCGAACTTCGCCCGATGATTCAACTTGACGGCGGACGTTTCGCAACGAGCGACCTTAACGACCTTTACAGACGCGTTATCAACCGTAACAATCGTCTGAAACACCTGAAAGAACTCGGCGCGCCCGACACCATCATTCACAACGAAAAACGTATGCTCCAAGAAGCCGTCGACGCTCTTATCGATAACGGCAGAAGGGGCAAGGCGGTCACCGGCAGCGGCAACCGCGACCTTAAATCGTTGTCTTCGATGCTGCGCGGTAAACAAGGCCGTTTCCGTCAGAACCTGCTTGGTAAACGTGTCGACTATTCAGGTCGTTCCGTTATCGTCGTAGGACCGGAACTGAAACTTTATCAGTGCGGTTTGCCCAAAGAAATGGCTGTTGAGTTGTTTAAACCGTTCGTAATGAACAAACTTGTGGAACGCAACATTTGTCATAACATCAAGAGTGCGAAACGCTTTGTGGAGTCGATGAAACCCCAGGTATGGGACATTTTGGAAGAAGTCATCAAGGATCACCCCGTACTTCTGAACCGTGCTCCGACGCTTCACAGACTTGGTATTCAGGCGTTTGAACCCGTCCTTGTCGAAGGTCGCGCAATCAAACTTCATCCGCTTGCCTGCGGCGCGTTCAACGCCGACTTCGACGGCGACCAGATGGCAGTCCACGTACCTTTGTCGATCGAGGCGCAAGCCGAAGCCAGAATCCTTATGTTGTCCACCAACAACATTCTGAAACTTTCGGACGGTCACCCGATCATCTCTCTTACACAGGATATGGTAATAGGTTCTTATTACCTTACTATCATACGCCCGGGCGCGAAAGGCGAAGGCAAAATATTCAGATCCCCCAACGAGGCGATGACCGCTTACAGAAACGGCGTCATCGACCTTCAAGCAAAAGTCGTAATGCGCGTTGAAAAGGAAATCGACGGCAAAGTGTACAGCAAACGCCTGACCACTTCCATCGGCCGTTGGATTTTCAACGAAATCATTCCGCAGGATTTGCATTTCGTACCGCGCGACACGCCCGAACAAATGCTTGACCTCGAAGTCGAAGGGCTTATCAACGAAAGCAAGGGCATTATCGCTCTTCGCAAGCAGGAACTCAACAAGATCGTCGACAACTGCTTTAAGTACAAGGGCGCAACCGAAACCGCAAAAGTCGCTGACGCTATCAAGAGCCTTGGCTATAAATACTCGACTTTGTCGGGCGTAACGACAAGCGTTTTCGATATGCACATTCCCGAAGGCAAAGCGGCAATCATCAAGAAAGCCGACGACGCAATCGTCAACGTCGAAAAGAACTTCCGTCGCGGTATCATCTCGGAAGACGAACGCTACAATGCGGTTGTCGAAACCTGGAAGAAAGCCACCGACGAAGTCACCGAAGAACTTAAATCCGAAATGGACCCCTTCAACCCCATCTGGATGATGGCGAACTCCGGCGCTCGTGGTAACATGGGACAGATTCGTCAGCTTGCAGGTATGCGCGGACTTGTTTCCGACCCGTCGGGCAGAACGATCGAACTTCCCGTCAAGGCAAACTACCGCGAAGGGCTTTCCGTTCTTGAATACTTCATTTCGTCGCACGGCGGACGTAAAGGTCTGGCGGATACCGCTCTTAAAACGGCTGACTCGGGTTATCTTACCCGTCGTCTTGTCGACGTATCGCAGGACGTCATCGTCAACGAGGACGATTGCGGCGACACGAAAGGCGTCGAAGTCACGGCAATTTACGACGGCAAGAACAGACTTGAAACTCTTGCGGAACGTATCGACGGCAGATATACGGTGAAACCCGTCCTGCATCCCGTCACCGGCGAGGTGCTTGTGGAAGCGGATACGATGATCCTTCCCGACAAGGCGCAGGAAATCGACAAAATTCTTACCGACGAATGGATTAAGAACGGCTCCGATCTCAAAAAACTGCCGAAAGTCGCAATCAGAAGCATTCTTTCGTGCAAAACACGCCACGGCGTCTGCGCGAAATGCTACGGCAAGAATATGGCAAGCGGCAACCCCGTAAAACTCGGCGAAGCGGTCGGTATCATCGCGGCGCAATCAATCGGCGAGCCGGGCACGCAGCTTACGATGCGTACCTTCCACTCGGGCGGCGTTGCAACGTCGGACGATATTACGCAAGGTCTTCCCCGTGTCGAAGAATTGTTTGAAGCGCGTCGTCCCAAGGGACAGGCGGTCATCGCAGAAAACAGCGGCGTCGTAACCCGCACCAACAACGATCGTGAAATCATCGTTACGAGCGCGGACGGCGAAACCAAATCGTACGCGATTCCTTACGGCGCGAAACTCAAAGTCGATAACGGCAGCAAGGTGGAACCGGGCGATCCGTTCACCCAAGGTTCAATCAACCTGCAAGATATGCTCCGCGCACGCGGCGTAAAAGGCGTACAGGATTACGTAACGAAAGAAGTCCAGTCGGCGTACAGAAACTCCGGCGTCGATATCAACGATAAACATATCGAAGTCATCGTCCGCCAGATGCTCAGAAAGGTCAAGATCGAGTCGCAGGGCAGCACCGATATGCTCCCCGGCACGCTCGTCGACATCTTTGCGTACGAAGACGCCAACCAGAAAACCCTTGAAAACGGCGGAGAACCCGCAAAGGCAAAACGTACGTTGCTCGGTATCACGAAAGCCGCTCTCGCGACGGAATCCTTCTTGTCGGCGGCATCGTTCCAGGAAACCGCCCGCGTACTTACCGACGCCGCAATCAAGAACAAAATCGATCCGTTGCTCGGTCTGAAAGAAAACGTTATCATCGGTAAACTTATCCCCGCCGGCACCGGTATGAAGATTTACAAAAATATCACCACCGCTCCCGTTGTGGATCATCCCGAAAAGCCGGTTACCTGCACTTTCGAAGATAAGGAATTCGACGACACCCTCGGCGATTACGACAACGAATAACAAATACACGGCGGTCACATCGGAAGAATATCCTTTTTGACCGCCGATTTTTTGGAGATACTATGAAAAGACTGTTTACATCAGAAAGCGTTACCGAAGGGCATCCCGATAAGGTTTGCGACCAGATCGCGGACGCTATCCTTGACGATATTCTTGCAAAAGATCCCGGGGCTCACGTTGCGTGCGAAGTTTGCGCGACGACGGGCGTCGTGTTCGTAATGGGCGAAATCACGGCGGATTGCTACTCCGACATCTCGAAAATCGCGCGCGACGTCATCAAAGACGTCGGTTACGACAGCAGTGATTTAGGATTCGACTACAACACCTGCTCGGTTCTCACTGCGATTAACGAGCAATCGCCCGACATCGCAATGGGCGTCAACGACGCGCAGGAATTCGACGGCGATATTATCGACAAAACCGGCGCGGGGGATCAGGGTATGATGTTCGGTTTCGCCTGCGACGAAACGGAAGAACTTATGCCGATGCCCATCGTGCTGTCGCACGCGCTCACCAAAAAACTCACGGCGGTGAGAAAAGACGGCACTCTTTCGTACTTGCGCCCCGACGGGAAATCACAGGTTACCGTCGAGTATGACGACGGCGTTGTGAAACGCGTCGATACGGTTGTCATTTCCGCACAACACAACCCCGACGTAACGCAGGAACAAATAAGAAAAGATATTATCGAAAAGGTCATAAAAACCACAATCCCCGAAAACCTTATCGACGACGATACAAAGATTTTCGTCAACCCCACGGGCAGGTTCGTTATCGGCGGACCGCACGGCGACAGCGGGCTTACGGGACGTAAAATCATCGTCGATACGTACGGTGGATATTGCCCGCACGGCGGTGGCGCGCTTTCAGGAAAAGATCCTACGAAAGTTGACAGAAGCGCACTTTACATGGCAAGATACGTCTGTAAAAACGTCGTTGCGGCAAAACTTGCAAAAAAATGCGAAATCGAGGTTGCCTATGCAATCGGTCGCGCACACCCCGTTTCGGTGTCATTGAACACGTTCGGCACGGGCGTAGTTTCCGACGAAATTCTGACAAAAGCGGTGCTGAAAGTGTTTGACTTCCGTCCGCTTGCAATCATCAACAACCTTGACTTACGCAAACCCGTTTACAGAAAGGTCGCCAACTACGGCCATCTCGGAAGAAACGACGTTACTTGGGAAAAGACCGACAAAACGGAGGAACTTAAAAAAGCGGTAGCGGAGATTAAGTAATGATTATCTCGGGCGACGTCGAAAAAATTATTTTCAGAAACGAAGACAACGGTTATACCGTCGTCGATTTAAGAAGCAGCGGTGATTACGTCACCGCTGTCGGCGTTTTTCCGGAAATTTACGAAGGTATGCGGCTGGAACTTACAGGCGACTATAAGTACCACACAAGACACGGCTTGCAGTTTCTTGCGGAAAGCGTGAAAGTTGTCGAGCCCGACGGCGCGGCGGCAATCGAAAAGTTTCTGAAAAGCGGAATTTTTAAGGGCGTCGGCGAAGTTACCGCAAGGAATATCGTGGAGCGTTTCGGCGAACGCACCCTCGACGTGATGAAAACAAGCCCCGAAAAACTTGCCGAAGTGAAAGGAATCAGCGCGAAAAAGGCGGCGGAAATATGCGCCACCCTTCGCGAGCACGGCGAAATGCAGGATACGCTTGTATATCTTCAACGCTTTGACGTGTCCTTAAACCTTGCGCTTAAAATCTATAAAACGTACGGCGCGCGCACCGAAGAAGTCGTAAAAACCAATCCGTATCAACTTATTTCCGACGTGGAACGCGTCGGGTTTCAGACCGCCGACAAAATCGCACAGGAAGTCGGAATCACGAAAGACAGCGATTTCAGAATTCGGGCGGGCATAATTTATACCCTTAAAGAAGCGTCGAACAAGAGCGGGCACACCGCGCTTCCCGACGATATACTCAAAAAAGAACTTTTATCCCTTTTGGGATTTGACGAAACTTATCTTGAAAAGGTGGAGTGCAATATCGAAGACCTTATTTTCCTGGCGGAAATCAAAGACTACGTCGTCGATAACGCGCGCTTTTATATGCTTTACAAAAGCTACCTTACCGAAAAAACGATTGCAAGACGACTTGCGCTACTCGAAGCGGCGCACGGCGGCATCGAAGTGGATTTTTCGGAACAAATCGATAAGTTTGAAGAAATGAGCGGCATAAAACTGCACGAAAAGCAGCGCGAAGCCGTGTCGAACAGCCTTAATTCCGGCGTGCACGTCATAACGGGCGGCCCCGGCACGGGCAAAACCACGATAATAAAGTGCATTCTGCACATTCTCAAATTTTTGAAGCTGTCCTATCAGCTGTGCGCGCCAACGGGACGCGCGGCGAAACGTATGGGCGAGGCGACGGGTGAAGAAGCGAAAACCATTCACCGCCTGCTTGACCTCGATTTCAAGGACGGCAAAGGCTATTTCACTTACAACGAAAACACGAAAATCCCCGTGGACGTCGTCATCGTCGACGAAGTGAGTATGGTTGACGAATACGTCTTTTCAAGCCTTGTCAAGGCGTTGCAGGACGGCGCGACGCTAATACTCGTGGGCGACAAGGATCAGCTTGCGTCGGTGGGCGCGGGCAACGTTCTTGCGGACGTAATCGCGTCGGGACTTTTCAAAATAACGTATCTTGACAAAATCTACCGTCAGTCCGACGGCAGTATGATTATCGAAAACGCGCACCTTATAAATCACGGCAAAATGCCTGTGCTCGACAACCGCGCAAAAGACTTTTTCTTTGTCGATAAGTCCGATCCGACCGAAGTCAAAGCCGAGGTCGAAGCGCTTGTCACGACAAGACTGCCGAAGTATCTGAAATGCGAGCAGACCGACGTGCAGGTATTGTGTCCGATGAAAAAGGGCGTTGCGGGCGTCATCAGTTTGAACGCCGCGATAAGGGACAGCCTTAACCCGAAAAAGGATTCTGCCGACGACATAAAATGCGGCGAATACACCTTCCGCGAAGGTGATAAAATAATGCAGACCGTCAATAATTACGAGCAGGAATGGTTTGAAGAAGTTGACGGAAGAATTAAACGCGGGGCAGGCGTTTTCAACGGCGATACGGGCTTTATCGAAAGTATTGACCGACAAAATATGAAGTTTAACGTGCGTTTTGACGATAATAAAGTGTCGGAATATTCATTAAGCGATATTGACCAGATTATCCCGGCATACGCCGTTTCGGTGCACAAATCGCAGGGAAGCGAGTTCAAGGCGGTGGTTGTCGCGCTCTCGCAGGGGAACTATTTCATAATGACCAGAAACCTTTTGTACACCGCCGTAACCCGCGCGAAAGACCTGTGCGTCATCGTGGGCGCGGAAGACGTCGTAAAGCGTATGGTCAGGAACAATTACACCGCAAAACGTTATACGTTGCTCACAAGATTTCTGACGGAGGCGTACGGTGAATACGACTAAGATGAAGGAGTTTTTCAAAAAACTTTCCGATAAGTTTCTGGATTTGCTGTATCCCGAAGGGCTGACCTGCGTCAACTGCGGCGACGAACTTCAACACGAAACAAGGCTGAATCTTTGCGGCAAATGTTACTTAAACCTTATCGAAAACGACGGGCATCGCTGCAAAATCTGCGGCATAAGAATGAAAAACGAGGCGGATTACTGCGACAACTGCACCCGTTTCGATAAATACTTCGATATGAATCGTTCGCCGTTCATTTACGAAAAAACGGCAAGCGACCTTGTCAAAAAACTTAAATTCGGCAACAAACTTTATATCGCGAAAGAACTTGCGAAAGCGATGGCGGACGAATATTTCACGGGAAATTTCAATTGCGATTTCATTTTGTACGTCCCGATGACCGAAAAAGAAGAAAAAGAAAGGGGCTACAATCAGTCGGAACTTCTTGCAAAAGAGGTCGGACTTCGCACCGGGCTTTCGGTTTTCGACAATCTCAAAAAGGTAAAAGAAACCGACAGACAGAAGAAACTGACCGCAAAAGAGCGTCGTGAAAACCTGAAAGGCGTTTTCGACGTTGTCCGCGCCGATGAAATCAAGGGCAAAAACGTCCTTGTCATCGACGACGTTTACACGACGGGCGCGACGATAAATGAATGCGCGAGAGTACTAAAACGCGCGGGCGCACGCAAGGTTTATTCGATAACGGCGGCGCAAACCGCGTTCAAACCCGACGGCGAAAAAGGCGAAATCGCCGAAGATAACGCCAACGCTTTACACAAAAACTAATTTAGTGTATTATATAAAAAAGTCATTTTTTGCGCGCACGCGCACAAGGAGATTAAATGGGTATTTTCAGCACGCTTTTTGACGAGAACGAAAGAAACGTCAGAAAACTGAAAAAGATTGCCGACAAGGTTGAAGAATTGTCGGAAAGATTTAAGGCTATGTCCGACGAAGAGCTGCAAGCGATTACGCCGGCATTGAAAGAAAGATACAATAACGGCGAAAAGCTGGACGCACTTCTGCCCGAAGCGTTTGCGGCGGTAAGAGAGGCGTCGACGAGGGTTACCGGGCTTCGTCATTATTACGTGCAACTTCTGGGCGGCATCACCTTGCATCAGGGACGCATTGCAGAAATGAAGACGGGCGAAGGAAAAACGCTTGTCGAAACGCTGCCGGCATATCTCAACGCGCTTACGGGGAACGGCGTACACGTCGTTACCGTCAACGATTACCTTGCAAAGCGCGACGCCGAGTGGATGGGAAAAATTTACAGGTTCCTCGGAATGAGCGTCGGCGTCATTTTGCACGATATGAAGACGGAAGACAAAAAAGCCGCCTATAACGCCGATATTACTTACGGCACGAACAACGAATTCGGTTTCGATTACCTTCGCGACAACATGGCTGTCACAAAAGAAGACCGCGTACAGCGCGGACACGCCTTTGCAATCGTGGACGAAGTGGACAGCATACTCATCGACGAAGCGCGCACGCCCCTTATCATTTCGGGACGCGGCGATAAGTCAAGCGATATGTATATCCGCGCAAACCGTTTCGCAAGGACGTTGAAAGAAGGCGAAGATTACACCCACGAAGAAAAGGAAAAGACGGTCAATCTCACCGACGAAGGCGTCTCGAAAGCCGAGAAATTCTTTGGGGTGCAAAACCTTACCGACCTTGACAACACCGCGCTTAACCACTATATCAATCAGGCGATGAAAGCCAACGTCATAATGAAAAAGGACGTCGATTACATCGTGCAGGACGGACAGGTGCTTATCGTCGACGAATTCACCGGCCGCGTTATGACGGGACGTCGTTTCAGCGATGGGCTGCATCAGGCGATCGAAGCGAAAGAAAACGTCAGGGTACAAAGCGAAAACCGCACTCTTGCGACGATCACCCTTCAAAACTATTTCCGCCTTTACAAAAAACTGTCGGGTATGACGGGTACGGCGAAGACGGAAGAAGAAGAATTCCAGAACATTTACAACCTTGACGTCGTGGTTATCCCCACAAATCTTCCGATGATAAGAATCGACGAAAACGACCAGATTTATACGAAAAAATCGGGCAAAATCGACGCGATTATCAAGGATATCAAAGATTGTGCGGAACGTCGTCAGCCGGTGCTTGTCGGCACGGTTTCCGTCGAAAAGTCGGAACTTTTGTCAAAAATTCTGCACAGAGAACGCATTTTCCACAACGTATTGAACGCGAAAAACCATAAGATGGAAGCGGATATCGTCGCGCAGGCGGGCAGAATCGGCGCGGTTACCATCGCCACGAACATGGCAGGCCGAGGCACCGATATTATGCTGGGCGGAAATCCCGAATATCTTGCCAAACAACGCCTTGAAAAAGAAGGATACAGCACCGAAGATATCGAAACCGCAACGTCGTTTGTGAAACTCGACGACGAAAACCTTATTAAACTTCGCGACGAATACCAAAGATATTATAAGTCGTACAAGGAAACTTGCGACAAGGAAAAGGAAGAAGTCATCGAGGCGGGCGGTCTTCGCATAATCGGCACGGAACGTCACGAAAGCCGCCGTATCGACAACCAGTTGCGCGGTCGAAGCGGACGTCAGGGCGACAAAGGCAGTTCGATTTTCTATATTTCCCTTGAAGACGACATCGCAAGGATTTTCGGCGGCGATAAGTTGAAACGCATCACCGAAATGATGAACGTCGACGACGATATGGCGATTTCGAACAGCGTCATCAGCAAGCAGATCGAACGCGCTCAGCGCATGGTCGAAAGCCGCAACTTCTCAATCAGAAAGAGCGTGCTGAGTTACGACGACGTCATGAACAAACAGCGCGAAATCATTTACGAAGAACGCAACAAGGTTCTGGACGGCGTTGACGTACACGCGCAGGTCATCGATATGATCGAGCCTGTCGCAAGGGAAATCGTCGGGTTCTATTACGACGACGAAAAGCCCGTTGACGAGTGGGATCTCGAAGCGTTCAACCGCGCGCTCGAACAAAGACTTTTCCCCGAAGGCACTGCGTTTATCACGGCGGAAAAAGCCAAAAAACTCAGCCGCGAAGGTCTTGTCGAAGAAGTCGCCGCGAAAGCGAAAGAACTCCTTGAAGAAAAGGTCAAGTATTGCGAATCGGTCGGTCTTGACTTCCACGACCTTGAAAGGTTTGTGCTTTTACGAAACGTTGACAGCAAGTGGATGGACCATATCGACGCAATGTCGAGTTTGAGAGAAGGTATCGGACTTCGCGGATACGGTCAGCATAATCCCGTGCAGGAATATCAGAAAGAAGGCTTTGAAATGTTTGACGAAATGATCGACAACATTCGTCGCGACACGGCGATTACCCTTATGAAAGTCACCGTGGAAAGAAGCGAGGACGGCGAAGTTAAGCAGGGCGTCGAGCGCGTCAACAACAAGGCGAAACCCGTGAAGAGCGCAGGCAAGGTCGGCAGAAACGATCCGTGTCCGTGCGGCTCGGGCAAAAAATACAAGAACTGCTGCGGAAGAAACCAGAATAATTAACGACAATGGTAGATTTTTTCAATCAGAAAAATAAAATAAAGGAATTTGACGATACCCTTAAAATGGTTGCGGATGCATTCGACCTCGACAGTCTGAAAGCCCGCGTCGACGTCCTTACGAAAGAACAGCACTCGGACGGTTTCTGGGATAATATGGCGCACGCGGGAGAAATTAACCGCGAGCTGAAAATGTTGGAAACAAAAATCCAGAAATTTGAAAAAGTAAGGGCGGAAGTCGAGGACGTAAAAGTCCTTATCGAACTTGCCGAAGAAGCCGACGACGAAAGCGAAGTCGAAAGCGTAAATGCCGAAATCGCAGGTTTAACCGACAAAATCGAGCATTTAAGACTTGACGCGCTTTTAAAAGGCAAATACGACTCGCTCAACGCAATCATTACTTTGCATGCGGGCGCAGGCGGTACGGAAGCGCAGGATTGGGTGCAGATGCTGTATCGCATGTATTCGAGATATATCGAAAGAAAGGGTTATCAGATGAAAGTCCTTGACCTTTTAGAAGGCGACGAAGCGGGCATAAAAAGCGTGACGTTCACGGCGGAAGGCGACAATGCGTACGGATATTTGAAAGCCGAAAAAGGCATACACCGTCTTGTCAGAATTTCCCCGTTCGATTCGCAGTCGCGCCGACACACGTCGTTCGCATCGGTCGAAGTAATGCCCGAAATCATCAACGACGAAGAAATCGAAATTCGCCCGGAAGACCTGAAAGTCGATACCTATCGTTCGGGCGGCGCGGGCGGTCAGCACGTCAACAAAACCGAAAGCGCGGTGCGTATCACGCATATCCCGACGGGCATTATCGTTGCTTGTCAGAACGAACGTAGCCAGATTCAGAATCGCGAAGTCTGTATGCGTATGCTGAAATCGAAACTCATCGAAAAACGCGAAGAAGAACAAATGGCGGAAGCCAATTCCATAAAAGGCGACCTTAAAAAAATCGAATGGGGCAGCCAGATAAGAAGTTACGTTTTCTGCCCGTACACTATGGTGAAAGACCACAGGACGAATTACGAAACGGGTAATATTCAATCGGTAATGGACGGCGATATCGAGCCGTTTATCGTGGAATACTTGAAGAGGCTTTAATGTACGAAGAAATCGCCGCAAAAAAGTTCAAGGAACTTCAAAACAAGGACGATTATCTTATTCTTGCGATAGAGTCGAGTTGCGACGAAACGTCGGCGGCGGTAACGCGCGGCAGGGACGTATTGTCGCTTGTCATAGCGTCGCAGATCGAGATTCACAAGCGATTCGGCGGGGTTGTCCCGGAAATCGCAAGCAGGAATCACGTTTCGGCGATAAGAAACACCGTCGATGAAGCGTTGAAGCAGGCAAACGTGTCGCTTTCCGACATATCCGCCGTGGCGGTAACGTACGGAGCGGGACTTCTGGGTGCGCTGCTTGTCGGCGTATCGTATGCAAAAGCGCTTGCGTACGCAATGAACGTGCCGCTTATTAAGGTCAATCACGTCAGGGGGCACATTTCGGCAAACTATATCGCGGACAAATCGCTGGAACCGCCGTATCTTTGCTTGCTTGCGTCGGGCGGACACACTGCAATCGTGGAAGTTACTGGGTACGACGACGTAAAAGTCATCGGCACGACGCAGGACGACGCCGTCGGCGAAGCATTCGACAAAGTCGCGCGCGTTTTGGGGTTGCCTTATCCCGGCGGCCCGGAAATCGAAAAACTTGCAAAAGACGGGAAACCCACGATAGATTTCCCGAAAGGATTTCACAACAAACACACCCTCGATTTCAGTTACAGCGGGCTGAAAACGTCGGTGATAAATTATATGCACACGGCGGCGCAAAAAGGCGAAGAAGTAAACAAAGCGGACGTCGCGTGTTCATTCCAGAAATCGGCGGTCGGCGTAATGACCGAAAACGTCGAAAAAGCACTGCTGAAAACGGGGTTGAAAACCGTCGTTATCGCAGGGGGAGTCGCGTCCAACAAGCACCTTCGCGAGGAGATGGAAAAGGTCGGGAAAAAGCACGGCGTGAACGTGATTTATCCGCCTTTGAAACTTTGCACGGACAACGCCGCAATGATCGGCGCGTGCGCTTATAACCTTATAAAAGAAGGCAAAGGACGGGCGTCTTTGGACCTTGACGCGTCGGCGTCGGTAAGCCTTGAATAATTGCAAAAAACAGAGATTAAGTTGCAAAATATGGTGATAAACGCCTTGTTTTGCGGAAACATACACGAGACTTTTTAGGGAAGAACGATGAAACTGACAAGAAGCGCAAACATAATCGAAGTCGACGTAAACGGCAGAAAATATTCAAAGGTAAACTATTCCGTGCCCGAAGAAATCGCAAACTGCGTTACGCACGGATTGCCCATACTTTTTTATATCGCCGGGCTTATTTACATGCTCACGATAAGTTTCGACGCAAGGACGTACGCGACAAGTATTATCACTTGTCTTTCGGCAATCACGGTATACACGATATCGACGATTTATCACGCCGTTCAGGACACCGTGAAAAAGTATTACTGGCGCAAGGTCGATCATTCCGACGTGCCGTTTCTTGTCATCGGTTGCAGTTGCGCGGTGTGTTTATTGTTGTCGAATCACGTCTATAATTATATCGCGCTTGGCGTAAGTTTCGGTATCGCGTTCATAAGCGTTGCGCTCAGCGTGACGAACGTCGACAAATTCAAGGCGGTAACGATGACGCTCGACTTTGTAATCGGCGCGGTCATGCTTGCGGCGTTCATTATCAATTATTCGTACATACCTCACGCAGTGAAGATACTTTATCTTTCGGGAGCGTTGCTTTGTATCGCGGGGAGCATACTGTTCGGCATAAAACTCAGATTCGTACACGCGGTATTTCACGTGTTCATCACGGCGGGGACGATATGTTTTTACGTCGCGAGCCTGCTTTTAATGCAAAATTACCACGGTTTTTGAGATTATTTTATAAAAATCCCGTTTTTTTCTTTGACATCTTGTTCTTTTATTGATATTATATTAGGGCTTGTAGTATTGCTACAAGATGTTTTCTATTACTCTAAATGTGAGAGTATATGATAAATACTAAATTATTAAAGACCATTTCGGAATCCGAAAAAGTGGTCGGTACAAAACAAGTGCTTAAAAGCATTGAAGGAAAGACGGTAAAGTGTGTCATCGTCGCCGACAATGCCGACGGCTTTATCAGAAACAGCGTGACCGCGTTGTGCAGGGAAAACGGTATCGAAATCATAAGCGTTCCTTCCAAAAAGGAGCTCGGAAGAATTTCGGGCATCGACGTTCCGGCGGCGGTCGTGGGGTTGAAGTAAAGACGTTACCATAAATGTTTGAGTTTATCTTCGGGTTGCTGATAGGCTCATCCGAAATTACATCAGGAGGTTAGCAAAAAATGCCGACAATTAACCAATTAGTCAAGCAAGGCAGGGAAAGACAGGTCAAGAAAAGCACCACGCCTATTATGCAGCAATGCCCGCAAAAACGCGGCGTATGCTTGTCCGTCACCACGACTTCCCCTAAGAAACCTAACTCGGCGCTTCGTAAAATCGCGCGTGTCCGTCTTGTAAACGGTATGGAGGGTACGATTTATATCCCCGGTATCGGTCACAATCTGCAAGAGCACAGCGTGGTACTTATCCGTGGCGGACGTGTCAGGGACTTGCCGGGCGTCAGGTATCACATTATTCGCGGCACTTTGGACACGGCAGGCGTTGCAAATCGCAGACAGGCTCGTTCCAAGTACGGCGCAAAACGCCCCAAATAATAATCGGATGATTTCAACACCCAAATAAACAGGAGGTTACTAATATGCCAAGAAGAGCAGGCGTACCTAAACGTGACGTACTTCCCGATCCGAAGTTCAACAGCAAAGTTGTTACGAAACTCATCAATCAGGTAATGTACGACGGCAAAAAATCAACTGCCGAAGGTATCGTTTACGGTGCATTTGATATTGTAGAAAAGAAATTAAACCAACCGGCAATCGACGTCTTTACGAAGGCCCTTGAAAACGTGATGCCCGCAGTCGAAGTCAAAGCAAGACGAGTAGGCGGCAGCACGTACCAGGTACCTCTCGATATCCGCGCTGACAGAAGACAAACGCTGGGCATCCGCTGGATGACCTTGTACGCAAGAAAACGCGGCGAGAAAAATATGGACGAACGTCTTGCAGGCGAAATTATGGACGCTTTCAACAGCACGGGCGGCGCTTTCAAGAAGAAAGAAGAAACCCATCGTATGGCAGAAGCCAACAAAGCGTTTGCACATTATCGCTGGTAATTTGTATCAACTAATACTTATTGTTAAGGGGAGTCATGAGAATATCTTAATTATAAATAGGGAGAACAACCTAAACTATGCCAAGAGAAATTGCGCTTGAAAACATAAGAAATATAGGTATCATGGCTCATATCGATGCGGGAAAGACCACAACGACCGAGCGTATCCTGTTTTATACCGGCAGGGTTCATAAACTCGGCGAAACGCACGAGGGTACCGCCACGATGGACTGGATGGAGCAGGAGCAGGAAAGAGGTATTACCATCACTTCCGCCGCTACCACCGCGTACTGGAAAAACCATCGTATAAACATTATCGATACCCCGGGTCACGTTGACTTTTCCGTTGAAGTCGAACGAAGCCTTCGTATCCTTGACGGTGCAGTCGCATTGTTCTGCGCCAAGGGCGGCGTCGAGCCGCAGTCCGAAGCGGTATGGCGTCAGGCCGACAAATATCGCGTACCCCGTCTTGCTTTCGTAAACAAGATGGACATCACGGGCGCAAACTTCGACAACGCAGTCCGTATGATGCACGAAAGGCTCAAAGCCAACGCCGTTCCTATCGAACTTCCCATCGGAAGCGAGGCGGATTTCAAGGGCGTTGTAGACCTTGTCGCAAACCACGCCATCATTTACAAGGATGAACTGGGCGTAAACGTCGAAATCATCGATATTCCCGACGATATGAAAGAAATTGCGGAAGAAGCCCGCACAACTCTTATCGAAGCGGTTTCGGATTTTGACGACACCATTATGGAAGAGTTCCTCGACGGTAAGGAAATTACCGCGGAAGAACTGAAACCCGCAATCAGAAAAGCAACCATCGCTTTGAAAATGGTTCCCGTACTGTGCGGAAGTTCATACAGAAACAAGGGCGTACAAAACCTTCTTGACGCTATTGTGGAATACCTTCCTTCTCCTTTGGATATTCCTTCCATCGAAGGCGTCAATCCGAAGACCGACAAGGAAGAATTAAGACACAGCAGCGACAGCGAACCTTTGAGCGCGCTCCTGTTCAAAATAATGACCGACCCCTTCGTCGGAAGAATCGCGTTCGTACGTTTGTACAGCGGCACGATGAGGACGGGTATGACGCTCATAAACGCCACAAAAGGCAAGCGTGAACGTATCGGAAGAATTTTGCGTATGCACGCAAATAACCGTCAGGATATCGAAGAAGCGTATGCGGGCGACATCGTCGCGGTCGTAGGGCTGAAAGAAAGTTCCACGGGCGATACGCTTTGCGATATGAACCACCCCATTATTTTGGAACAAATGACCTTCCCCGAACCCGTTATCAGGGTCGCTATCGAGCCTAAGACGAAAGCAGGTCAGGAAAAAATGGGCATCGCGCTTCAAAAACTTTCCGAAGAAGACCCGACGTTCAAGGCTTACACCGATCAGGAAACCGGACAAACCATCATCGCGGGTATGGGCGAGTTGCACCTGGAAGTTATCGTCGACAGAATGCTTCGCGAATTCCACGTCGAAGCCAACGTCGGTAAACCGCAGGTCGCATATCGCGAAACCATTACGAAAACCGTTAAGAAACAGGGCAAATACGTCCGTCAGTCGGGCGGTAAAGGACAATACGGCGATTGTACCGTCGTGTTTGAACCGCTGGAAGCGGGCTCCGGTTTCAAATTCGAAGACCAGACGGTCGGCGGATGCATTCCGAAGGAATACATTCCCGCAATCGAATACGGCATCAGAGAAGCGTCTCGCAGCGGCGTCCTTGCAGGATACGAAACGGTTGACTTCAAAGCAACTGTCGTCGACGGAAGTTATCACGACGTCGACAGCAGCGAAATCGCTTACAGAATCGCTGCGTCAATGGCTTTCAAGGAAGGTTGCAAGGAAGCAGGTCCTATCCTTCTTGAACCTATTATGAAGGTCGAAGTTACCACCCCCGAAGATTATCTCGGCGACTGCATGGGAAGCATTACCGGACGTCGCGGCGAAATTGCGGGTATGGAACCCAACAACGGCATTTACCAGATCGATGCGAGAGTGCCTCTTTCCGAAATGTTCGGTTACGCGACAAACCTTAGAAGCATCACTCAGGGCCGTGCAAACTTTACGATGTTTTTCAGCCACTATAAAGAAGTGCCGAAGAGCATCACCGAGAAAATTCTCGGAAAATAACCGCTATTAATGCTTTGCATTAAAATAAAAAATAAAACATCAGAATTTGTAGGAGGATTCAAAAATGGCAAAAGCTAAATTTGAAAGAACAAAACCCCACGTTAACATCGGCACTATCGGCCACGTTGACCACGGCAAAACCACCCTTACCGCTGCTATCACCATGTACTGCGCGGCGAAGGGCAATGCAAAAGTCATGAAATATGACGAAATCGACAAAGCTCCCGAAGAGAAAGCACGTGGAATCACGATCAACACCGCACACGTTGAATACGAAACCGCAAACCGTCACTATGCTCACGTTGACTGCCCGGGCCACGCCGACTATGTCAAGAACATGATCACCGGTGCTGCTCAGATGGACGGCGCAATCCTTGTTGTCGCTGCATCCGACGGTCCTATGCCTCAGACTCGTGAACACATCCTTCTTGCTCGTCAGGTCGGTGTTCCCTATATCGTAGTATTCCTTAACAAATGCGACCAGGTCGACGACGAAGAACTTCTTGAACTCGTTGAAATGGAAGTTCGTGAACTCCTTTCGAGCTATGATTTCCCCGGCGACGATACTCCTATCATCCGTGGTTCCGCACTTCTTGCTATGCAGGCTCTTCTCGACGGCAGAGTCGACGATCCCGCAACCAAATGCATTCAGGAACTCCTTGACGCGGTAGACAGCTATATCCCCGCTCCCGAACGCGACACCGACAAGCCCTTCCTTATGCCTGTCGAAGACGTTTTCACCATCACCGGTCGCGGAACCGTTGCTACGGGCCGTGTTGAACGTGGTCAAATCAAGATTCAGGACAAAGCAGAAATCGTCGGTCTTTCCACCGAAAAGAAAGAAACCGTTATCACCGGTATCGAAATGTTCCGTAAACTTCTCGATTACGCAAACGCAGGCGATAACATCGGTACTCTTCTCCGCGGTATCGACCGTAAAGAAATCGAAAGAGGACAAGTTCTCGCAAAACCCGGCACGATTCATCCCCACACCGAATTCACCGCTCAGGTTTACGTCCTGACGAAAGATGAAGGCGGCCGTCACACCCCGTTCATTAACGGTTATCGTCCTCAGTTCTATTTCCGTACCACGGACGTTACCGGCTCCATCAAACTCCCCGACGGCGTTGAAATGGTTATGCCCGGCGACCACGTAGATATGGAAGTATCGCTCATCACTCCGATCGCTATCGAAGAAGGTCTCCGCTTCGCTATTCGTGAAGGCGGCCGTACCGTTGGTTCGGGTGTTGTTGCGAAGATTATCAAGTAATTAAGATTACTGATTTCTACAAATTCAAAAAATAAAATCATTATTGACCGCGTGCGCAAGCGCGTGCGCGGTCAAGAAGGTTTATGTTTTTTGTCTTAAAACAAAATAATAAGGCTGACGCACAGGTTGCAGGACTACTTGCAATATCGTTGACAGCGGTCAATTACTGTGCTATATTATTTAGGCGCCTTTTTCAGGCGTAATATTTTGGAGGTGTAATTATGCGAGTCAAGATTACTCTTGCATGCACCGAGTGCAAACAACGCAATTACGATACTTATAAGAACAAGAAAAACGATCCTGACAGACTTGAAATGAACAAGTATTGCAGGTTCTGCAAAAAAACGACTCTGCACAAAGAGACCAAATAACGGAGGGTCATATGGCAAAGAATATGCCCGAAAATCAGAACGGCGAAGAAGAAGTCAAGGAAGTCCGCATTTCGCGCGAAGAGTTAAAACAGGCTCGTCGCGAGGCTAAGGCTGCGAAAAAAGCCGCTTCCGAAAAAGAAAAACTTCAGAAGACCGACTCTGACAATAAAAATCAGAAGGTCAAGGCAAAGACCGACGCCAATGCGAAACCCAAACTCGGCAAGCGCATTTCCAAGGCTTTCAAGGAAATGATTTCCGAACTCAAAAAGGTTACGTGGCTGAAAGGAAAAGCGGTATTGCAATCAACGCTTATCGTTTGCGTCGTCGTGCTTGTCTTTTTGGTAATTTTGACTGCTATGGACTTCGGTCTTGGCAAATTGCTTGAACTGCTTGTCGAAAAAGCAGGGGCGTAATCGTATTATAGGAGTTTTCAATGGAAAATAACGGCGAAGCCAAATGGTACGTTGTGCATACGTATACCGGCCATGAAAAAATGGTTGAGGACAACCTTAAAAAGATGATAGAAAACAGCAATCTTCAAGACTTTATTCAGGAGATTGCGATTCCCGTTGAGGAAGATATCGTCGAAAAGAACGGAAAGAAAAAGGTTGTCGAACGCAAAAAATTCCCCGGCTACGTTTTTGTAAAACTTATCGAAACGGCACACATCTGCTTTATGGTTACGAACACCCGCGGCGTTACTAACTTTGTTGGTCCCGTCGGAAAAGCAACACCGTTGTCAGAAGACGAAGTAAAGCGTCTGGGACTTGAAAAGGTCGAATTCGTCGACGTTGATTTGAAAGCGGGCGACAGCGTACGCGTTGTCAACGGCGCGCTTGAAAGTTTCATCGGCGTGGTTGAAGATATCAGTCTTGAACGTCAGAAGGTCAAAGTTATCGTTTCAATGTTCGGCAGACAAACCCCGGTCGAACTCGACTTGTCACAGGTCGAAAAAATTCAGGGTTAAAAAAATTAAAATACGCCTAATCGGGGCGAAAGCCCCTTTACATATCTTATGTGATGTGGGAGGAACGTAAATTCGATATGCGTTCCGCGATTGACCACGATTAGTCTTGGAGGTTTTTATGGCTAAGAAAATTACAGCGGTTGTCAAACTTCAATTACCCGCCGGTAAGGCAACCCCGGGCCCGCCCGTAGGTTCTACGCTCGGTCCGCACGGCATTAACATTCCCGGATTCACGAAGGAATTCAACGAGAAAACGGCAAAACAAGCAGGTATGATCATTCCTGTCATCATCACGATTTACGCAGACCGTTCGTTCTCGTTCATTATGAAGACGCCTCCCGCGCCCGTTCTTATCAAGAAGGCTTGCGGTATCGAGACGGCTTCGGGTGCTCCCAATAAAACAAAAGTCGCTTCGCTTACCAAAGCGCAAGTGGAAGAAATCGCAAAAATCAAAATGCCCGACCTTAACGCTGCTTCTCTCGAAGCCGCTATGAGCATGATCGCCGGTACTGCGCGCAGTATGGGTGTTACGGTAAAGGAGGACTAATAATATGTTCAGAGGTAAAAACTATAAAGCATCAATTGCGTCCTTCGACAAGACTAACTCTTTCGAGCCCGAAGAGGCTATGAAAATCGTGGTCGATACCGCAAAGGCAAAATTTGACGAAACAATCGAACTTCACGTAAAGCTCGGCGTTGACTCCCGTCATGCCGACCAGCAAGTCCGTGGCGTCTGCGTACTTCCCAACGGCACCGGTAAAACCGTCAAGGTTTTGGTAATCGCAAAGGGCGAAAAAGCAGACCAGGCACAAGCGGCAGGCGCAGACTTCGTCGGCGCGGAAGATATGATCGCAAAGATCCAGAACGAAGGCTGGTTCGGATTTGACGTTATGATCACGACTCCCGATATGATGGGTCTCGTCGGTCGTCTCGGTAAAGTCCTCGGACCCAAGGGATTGATGCCTAACCCGAAATCCGGTACCGTTACCATGGATATCGTTAAGGCAATCAACGACGTTAAAGCAGGTAAGGTCGAATATCGTGTCGACAAAACCTCGATCGTTCACGTTCCTATCGGCAAAAAATCGTTCGGCCCCGAGAAACTTCTTGAAAACTTCAACACGGTTATGGAAGCTCTCGTAAAAGCGAAACCCGCAGCGTCGAAAGGTACTTACCTGAAAAGCATCACCATCGCCGCAACGATGGGCCCCGGCGTCAAAGTCATCTATCGTATGAACTAATTTTATTATTATTTATAATAATAATTCGCAGGGTTATTAAAAACGCTTGACGAAAGCCGACGTTTTTAGTATTATTACAGTAACTTAATATCCAAAGACAGCAAGCACCTTTTGGTTTAAAATTCGCTCGCCGAGGAACTACTAATCATTATTAAACGATTATGCCGTTTTTCACGTCTTTGGGAAACGGCATTATTTTATGCCTTAAATCTTAAAGGAGGTTATAAATGTCAGAAATCAGAACACAAAAAGAAGCGGTTGTCGAAGAAATCAAGTCGAAAATTCAGGCTGCCAAATCCGTTGTTCTCGTTGACTACAAAGGCTTGACGGTCGCTCAGGATACCGAACTTCGCACCAATTTCCGTAAAGCCGGCGTCGAATACAAGGTTTACAAAAACCGCCTTGCAAAAATCGCTTTCAACGAACTCGGATACACCTGCTTTGACGCAGCGCTCGAAGGACCTACCGCTATCGCATTTGCAATGAACGATTCCGTATCGGCGGCGAAAATCGCGGCAGAAGGCGGCAAAAAGTTCAACAAACTTGAAACGAAGTGCGGTCTTGTCGACGGCGAATTCAACGACGCGGACGCATTGAAGATCATCGCATCCTTGCCTTCAAGAGAAGTTCTTATCGCAAAGATGCTCGGCAGCATGCTTGCTCCTATCAGCAAACTTGCTTATGTGCTTAACGCTATTGCGGAAAAGCAAGAAGCTCAGGCGTAATTTTACGTCAACAAAATTAAAAACATTAAACTATTTATATTTGGAGGATTAAAAAAATGGCAGATGTCGCTAAATTGATGGAAGAAATCAAAAGTATGACAGTTATAGAATTATCTAATTTCGTAAAGGCTCTTGAAGAAGAGTTCGGTGTTTCCGCAGCTGCTCCCGTCGCAGCAGGCGCTGTTGCAGGTGCTGCCGAAGCTGCTCCCGCAGAAGAAAAGACCGAATTTGACGTTGTTCTTAAAGAAGTCGGCGCAAACAAAATCGCCGTTATCAAGGCTGTTCGTGAAGCAACCGGTCTTGGTCTTGTCGAAGCTAAACAAGCTGTTGAAGCTGCTCCGAAGACCATCAAAGAAGGTATCCCCAAGGATGCAGCGGAAGCTCTTGTTGCTAAGTTTAAAGAGGCTGGCGCTGTTGCCGAAATCAAGTAAAAAGGCGATAATTCGCGAATTTAGGCAGAAACAAAAACCGCAGACCGCTTATGTACGACAAGTACACCGCGCGTCCTGCGGTTTTTCTTTCTTGTAACTTCATCGAATTCTCGCCTTTTTACAGTGCGTTAAACATAGTATTTGGGGCCCCCGCGGGATACTGTGTACCCGTGGGGCTTATGGTCGCCTTTTTACAGTGCGTTAAACATAGTATTCGGGTCCCCGCGGGATACTGTGTACCCGTGGGGCTTATGGTCACCTTTAAAGGGTGGGATTTTTTTATTTTTTCGAAGATACTTGCGTTTTCGGGGCGTTTGTTCTTGTGTTTTTTTGAATATCGTAATATAATGTGTGCGGATTAAAGTTATGAAAATCAAAAGCATTAAAGAAAACGATAAAAATACTTTCAAGGAACTGTCGAAAGAGTTTTACGCGTCCGGCGCGACGATAAATCCCTATAACGACGAAACAAACGAAAAAACGTTCAGATACCTTACTTCGGCGCATCACAACCTATTTGGTTATCTCATCATATCCGACGACGGAAACTGCGCGGGGTATTCCTTGCTCACGTCGTATTGGTGCAACGAAGAAGGCGGCGAAATCATTATCATTGACGAACTGTACGTCAAAAAAGAGTATCGCCAGCACGGATACGCAAAACACTTTATCAGCTGGGCGGAAAACCACTTCAAAGGACGCGCCGTCGAAATGACGCTTGAAGTGCTGTCCGACAACGCGCACGCAATCGACTTGTATTCGGAGCTGGGGTTTGCGCCCGACGGCTTCACGACAATGACAAGAAAAATATAAAGACTTCCGACGGGAAGTCTTTTTTATGTTTTCGACATTGAAAAATCGCCGCGTGTGTGATACAATAAATTTACAAATCCAAATTGAAAAGGAAACGAAATGAGCATCGGAACAAAGATACTGAACAAAATCGTGTCGCTCGCGCAAGCGACCGGCGGGCAGGTTGAAGGAAACAAGGACGTAACCGACGAAATGAAAAACCTTGCGCGGACTACCGCGGAAGAAGGCGTCGTAATGCTTAAAAACGACGGCGCGTTGCCGCTGTCCGAAAGCGACGTCGTTGCGGTTTTCGGCAGGGTGCAGAACGATTGGTTTTACGTCGGATACGGCTCGGGCGGGGACGTCAAACCGCCGTATAAAGTAAACCTTATCGAAGGGCTGGAAAACGAAGGCGTGAAAATCGACGAAACGCTGAAAAAAATCTATGCCGACTGGTCGGTCAAAAACGCGCCTTACGAAGGATTTTGGGGGCATTGGCCGTTCCATTTTGACGAAATGCCGCTTTCCGACAAGGTTGTCGGCGAAGCCGCAAAGCGCGCGAACAAGGCGATTGTCGTTATCGGGCGCGCGGCGGGCGAAGATCGGGAACAAAAACTTGAAAAGGGCAGTTTTTATCTGACCGACGAAGAAAAGAAAATGCTTTCCGTCGTGACGAAAAATTTCAAAAGCACGATTTTAATCATCGACAACGGCAATATTATGGATTTGTCGTTTATCGACGCTTACGGCAGTGCGCTTTCCGCCGCGCTTTACGTCTGGAACGGCGGCATGGAATCGGGAAACGCCGTGGCGCGCGTCCTTTCCGGCAAGGTCAATCCGTCGGGCAGACTTCCCGACACGATAGCAAAACGCTATAACGATTATCCGTCGGCGAAAAACTTCGGCGGCAAGAAATATAACAATTATCAGGAAGACATTTACGTCGGCTATCGCTTTTTTGAAACGTTTGACAAAACCGCGGTGAGATATCCTTTCGGCTTTGGATTAAGCTACACGACGTTTGAAGAAACGGGCGCGCTCAAAAAAGACGAGCAAGGCTTTTTCGTTGACGTCAGCGTGAAAAATACGGGGGACGTTCCCGGAAAAAACGTTGTGGCAGTGTACGTTTCCGCGCCGCAAGGGGAACTCGGGAAGCCAGAAAAAATCCTTGTCGGATTTCATAAGACAAAGGAACTTGAAACCGGAGAAACCGAAGAATTTATCATTCGGATTCCGCTTGAAAACATAACGTCGTTTGACGAAACGGGTTGCACGGGATACAAGTCGTCGTACGTCGTAGAGTGCGGCGAATACAAGGTATTTCTTGGTGCAAACGTGCGCGAAAGCAAGTTAATCGGCGCGTTTTATATTAATGAACCCGTGTTTACGACGGTAAATGCAATTTGTCCCGTACAACACGACTTCAACGTGATATACCCGAAATGCTTCAAGCGCGTGAAATATATTATGGGTGAAAAGCCCGTGCATAAGGCGAAGTTTGAAAGAGCCGAACGCATTATTGCAAATATCCCGGCGCTTTCTGAAAAGAAGGGCGACGTTGACTTTTTTGAAGTACAAGGCGGAAAGTGCAGCCTTGACGAATTTATCGCGTGCTTGTCGATTTCGGAACTTGAAATGCTGACGCACGGCGATTACAAAATGAACAGCCCGTTGGGCGCAAAAGGCAACGCCGGCGTATTCGGCGGGATATCCGAAAGCCTCAGGGAAAAAGGAGTGCCGGCAGTTGTTACGACCGACGGTCCGTCGGGAATAAGGCTTATGACGTACGCCTCGCTTTTGCCGTGCGGTACTGCGATTGCGTCGACGTTCAACAAAGACCTTGTGGAAAAACTTTACGGCGCGGTTGCGGAAGAAATGTTAAAAAAGGGCAGCGACGTTTTGCTTGCGCCCGGAATGAATATACACCGAGATCCCCTTTGCGGAAGGAATTTTGAATATTTTTCGGAAGATCCGCTGCTTTCGGGGTATATGGCGAGCGCGGTTGTCAAAGGTTTGCAAAGCAAGGGCGTATCGGCGTGTCCGAAGCATTTCGCGTGCAACAATCAGGAAACGAAACGGAAGAAAAACGATTCGCGCGTATCGGAGCGCGCGCTCAGGGAGATATACCTTAAAGGCTTTGAGATTTGCGTAAAGACGGCGGATCCCAAAATGATTATGACGTCGTACAACAAGGTAAACGGCGTTTACAGTTGCTATAACTTCGATTTATGCACCGAAGTTTTAAGGAACGAGTGGGGCTTTACGGGCGCGGTAACGACCGACTGGTGGAACGTCCCCGAAAACGATCCCGACAACGCCCGCGTGAGAAACAACGCATATCGCGTACGGGCAGGCAACGACGTACTTATGCCGGGCGGGACTCACGTCAAGGGAAAATACGACAATTCTGCCGAGCAATCGGTGAACGACGGTGCTCTCCGCCGTGAAGAACTTGAAAACGCCGCGCGACACGTCATGACGATGATGCTTGACGTGCCGTCGGTAAGAAGGAAAATCAAAAAATAAATCGTTATGAAAAAAAGAGCGGACAATCCGCTCTTTTTCTTTCCAGGAAAATCATTTTACGTTTCGGGTGAAGCATCTTGTCTTTGAAAGACCGTCTTCGACGACGATGTGGTCGGCGGAGCATACGCCGTCCGAGTTATAGGCACATTTTACGGACGCGCACGTGACGGAGTTTTCGATATTGCCCGTGCCGAAGTCTTCCGCCGCCTCGATATCGGCAAAAGTCTGCGCAAGAATACCGCCTTCACGCTTGATTTTGCTGGCGCACACGCCTTTTTCGGTGATGTTTACGATGCCCGCCACGCAGCGGGATTTTACGTTGTGTTCACAATTTACCGTATGACAAATAATATTATCCATTTTATCCTCCGAAATAATTTTTTTCAAATGCGGCAAAAATATACGGCGAAGTCGTCAAAAACTTGAAAACGCGCCGTATTTATGGTATTATATCGTTGAGGTGATAATATGAAAGTTATTTTATTAAGCGACGTCAAAGGCACCGGCAAAAAAGGGCAAATCCTTGAAGTCAGCGACGGATACGCAAGAAATTGTTTGTTGAAGAAGAAACTCGCAGTCGAAGCGACCGCATCCGCGCTTAACGAAAACGCGCAAAAGAAAGCGGCGGAAGAAAAACGCATCGCCGAAGAAATCGCGGAAGCGAAAGTCGTCAAAGAAAAGCTTGAAAAAAGCGTCATCGACATCGGCGTGAAATGCGGCGACGGCAAAATGTACGGCAGCGTAACGACCGCGGACATCGCGGAAGGCTTAAAAAAACAAGGTATCGAAATCGACAAAAAGAAAGTCGTGCTGAAAGAAAACATCAAGGCTTTGGGCGTGTTTGAAATCGAAATCAAAGTGTACGCGGGCATTTCCGCAAAAGTAAAAGTCAACATCGTCAAGGCAAATGACTGACCTTTTTGAAAACGAGCGCATCGATGATCTGGAAATCAACGACCTTCGGCTTATACAAAATGCCGAAGGCTATTGTTTTACGTCGGACAGCGTGCTCCTTGCAAACCTTGTGAAGGCAAGAAAGACGGACAAAATTCTGGACGTCGGCGCAGGCAGCGGAATAATTTCGATACTCCTTGCGGGGAAGATGGGATACGGCAACGTGTCGGCGCTCGAAATTCAGAAAAATATGGCGGCTCTTGCCGCGCGAAATGTCGAAATGAACGGTTTAAGCGACAAAATTGTCGTGATAAACTCTTCTTTGCAGGATTTTGCAAAAAGTGTCCCGGCGGAAAGTTTCGACGTCATCGTGTCGAATCCGCCTTATAAAAAGCCCGATTCCGGCGAGATGGACAAGAACGAAACCCGCGCCGTTTCCAAGTACGAACTGAAACTTACGCTTGACGAACTTATCGAAAACGCAAGACGACTTTTGAAGTTTCGCGGGAAGTTTTATATGGTGCATCGCGCCGACCGCATGGCGGAATGTATTTATAAATTGAAACAAAACAATATCGAGCCCAAGGTAATGACGCTTGTTTACCCAAAGGCCGAAAAATCTCCCGACGTCGTTATTTACGAGTGCATTAAGGGCGCGTCGGAAGGCGTGAAAATCAACACGCTTATCGTTTACGACGAGAACGGCGAATATACCGCGCTCGCCAGAAAAATGTATTCCAAGGATTGATATGGCAGGCACATTATACGTTGTGGGTACGCCCATCGGAAATCTGAAAGACATCACTTATCGCGCGGTCGAAACGCTTTCGTCCGTGGACGTCATCGCGTGCGAGGACACGCGCGTATCGTTAAAACTGTTGTCTTATTACAACGTCAAAAAACCCCTTATCAGTTATTACAAACAAAAAGAACGCGAAGGCTCGGAAAAGATAATTTCGCTACTTTCGGACGGCAAAAACGTCGCGCTCATCACCGACGCGGGTATGCCGTGCGTCAGCGATCCGGGCGCGATACTCGTGTCGGAATGTAGGCGTGCGGGGCTCAAAGTCGAAATCGTACCGGGGGCAAGCGCGGTCGTGTCGGCAGTCGCGCTTTCGGGGATAACGTCGCGCGGGTTCACTTTTTTGGGATTTTTGCCCGAAAAACGCAAGGATAAGGAAGAACTTGTAAAAGATTTTAAGTTTTCTTCCGAGCCCGTCATATTTTACGTCAGCCCGCACGAGATAAACGACGACGCGAAATTTTTGTACGAATCTTTCGGCGAAAGGCAGGTTTTTGTCGTACACGAGCTGACGAAAATGTTTGAAAGCGTCGAAGAACAAAATCTTTCTTCCTTTTCGATACCGTCGCCGAAGGGCGAATACGTCCTTATTGTGATGCCAAGCGCCGGCGGAAACGCATTGAACGACCTTAGCATTGCCGACCACGTCCGCCATTATATGCAAAGCGGTATGACGAAAAAGGACGCGATAAAACGCACGGCGTCCGACAGGAACGTCGACAAAAACACGGTTTACTCAGAAGTTCTTGATTTATAAATAAGAATTTGACGGCGGAATCGACAAAAATCCGCATACTTTGACAAAACAAATCAAAAACGAAAAATCCGCGACACCGTCTTAGTGTTATTATTTTTGCAAATAACATAAGGGCGGTATTTTTTCATTGAAAAACGACGCGGACGGAAAAATAATTTCACGGGAAGAATTCGGAAAGGGCAATTTGAAAAAGATATGCGACTGTTTGTCGAAAACGTTTGATAAGGGGAACGTGCTGGTTGTTTTCGACGAAAGAAGCAGTAACGTTTCCGACGACGTCGTAAGGTACCTTTTGAAAGGCGGATATTTCGTAAGGACGGCGGAAACACACGGAAAAGCCGAGGAACTTCCCGCAGTCGACGAGTGCGTAAAATATATAGTGGGAGTGGGCGGCGGAGGCGTTGCGGACGACGCAAGACTTCTTGCAAAACGTCAAAGCGTCGGATATTCCATTGTGATTACCGCGCCCGACAACGACAATTTTGCGTCGGACGGGGCGTATATCCTGAACGAATACGTGTATACGGGCGCGCCCGATTTCGTCCTTATCGACGAGGAAGTCGTTGAAAAATCGACGGGAGCCACTGCGGCGGCGGGCTATGGCAGGGCGTTTTCGTGTCTTGTCGGGCTGTTCGACGCGGACTTCAAAAAACTTATGTTTGCGCGTGATTTTGACGAATCCGCCGTGAATACCGTCGCGGAAAGCATAAAAATATTCGAGTCCAAGAAAAACGATGACAACTTCAAAACCCGTCTTGCAAGGCTGATGTTCACGATTTCCAAAGCGAAAAACAACCTCGATATGAAAGCGGAAAGCGCGGACGCCGTCGCAAGGGTGATGACCGAAAAATTCGGCAGGACTTTCGGCGAAAACTCATTTCTTGCGGCGTATATGATACTGAACGTGTACAGGTTGTATCTGGAATCGGACGCCACCGACACGCTTATCCCGGAAGATATCGTGTTGACCTTGAAAACGCTTGAAAAAATGCGCGTTGTAAACTATAATAATTACATGTCCGATTTGTCGGTAACGACGGCGACGGATTATCTGAAACAAACGTTCATATTAAGCGAATATCGCAGGGAAATGTACGAGCGGCTGGACGGCATGGATTTGCCCGCCGTTGCGAAATTCTGGCGAAGGCTTTACGACGACGCAGGCTTCTGGCTGAAACGATACGCGTCGTCGGACGAATTGTTTAAGGTGATGGCTCTGGCGTCGGAATTGTCGGAAGGCGGACTTTTGAAATACGTAAAAAGGACGGGCTTTTTCGAAAGGTTTATCTGATATGACACTCACGAAAGAACTTTTGGACGTTGAATTGTTTTTGTTCGATATGGACGGCACGGTCTATATCGGCGATAAGGAAATCGCAGGCAGTTTCGACGCGATACGCGCGCTGAAAAAACTTGGCAAGCGCATTTGCTTTTTCACGAATAACAGCAGCAAAGCCGCGGAAGATTACATCGAAAAACTTCATAAAATGGGGCTCGATATCACCCGCGACGAAATTTATACTTCGGGCGAAGTAACGTGCGAATACGTCAACCGCGTTTATCCCGGCGCGTCGGTGTTCGTCATGGGCAACGAGAAACTCAAAGCCGAATTTATCCGCCACGGCATTAAACTTTCTGAGGACAATCCCGATTTGTGCGTGCTCGGCTTCGATACCGAACTCGAATATTGGAAACTTTATCGCTTTTGCAAGTGGCTGAACAAAGGAAAGCCTTATATTGCGACTCACCCCGACCTTAACTGTCCCGCGGACGACTGCCCGATGCCCGACATCGGCGGAATGATTTTGTTTATCAACGCAACCATATCGAGAAATCCCGACATCATAATCGGCAAACCCGAAAGAGAAGCGGGCGAAGGCGTGAAAAGAAAATTCAATCTTCCGGCAAACAAGATTGCAATGGTCGGCGACAGGCTTTACACTGACATAGCGTTCGGCTTCAACAACGGCTTTAAGACGGTGCTGGTGCTGTCGGGCGAAACGACGGAAGAAATGGTTGGTGCCTCGGACAGGAAACCTGACGTAGTACTGCCGTTTGTCAAGGACTTAATTAAATAAACAAAGCGTCCGAAAGGACGCTTTTTTCGTGTACCAAAGTATTATCAAATAATAAGTCATTTTGTCGAAATAATCATTTTATCAATCGTTTTTTAATTATAAAGTTTATTTTATACCTTTTCAAAGAATAATCGTTTTTAATGCCGAATTAAAACGGCAGTTTCAAAATCGGAAAGGTGGCAATAATTCGGGTATGAAAAAACTATTGCTGCTTATTCTTATCGCGATATCGTGCACTCTGCTTTCGGGAAGGGAGTTGAACGAGTTTTTCACAACCCGCGATTACGTCGAATACAGAAACGACGAGGGAAGACTCCTTGGCGAAACGTTCACTTTTGACGAAGACGAGTTTTCAAAAGACGATTTATATAAAAAGTTTTTCGTGATTTATCATTTCGACGGGAGCCTTGACGACGTCGAGATAACCTATGCTTATTCTCCTGTTTTGAAAGGTATCGAAATCGTGGACGGAAAGCCCGTAAATTTGCAGATAACGAAGCGCGGCGACGTCGTAACGGTGTCGAACCCCGTCAACATGGGAAGTTATTGATTATTTTTAGGGCGGATGGTATAAGAAAAATTTTTCGGGACAATAATCAAGCAGGAGGTCAGTATGAACAAATTCAAGTCAGCGTTAATAAAAACAGGTAAATTTTTGAGAAAGAACGTTTATTACGTAGTAATCGTCGTCGCGGTTGCGGCAATCTGCGCGATCGTCGGCGTTACGGTTTCAAAAACCAAACAGGCGAAAAACAGCACGCCCGTCGTCAACGACACGAATATCGAGCGTCCTCAGGACAAACCCGCGGACAAGCCCGATCCCGTGGACAAACCCGACCCGGTCAAACCCGATCCCGTCGTGTTTATCGTACCCGTCAAAGACAGCGCGGTCGGCGCAAGTTTTTCGGAAACGGAACTCGTGTTTTCAAAAACGTTGGAACAATGGAGCACGCATAGGGCAATCGACTTCATGGCGGAAGAAGGCGCAAGCGTATTTGCGGTATGGGACGGCACGGTGTCCGAAATCGTCAACGATCCGCTGTACGGATACTGCGTGAGCATATCGCACGGTGACGGGCTTGTCACGAAATATTGCGGCTTGTCCGATAAGGTCAACGTATCCGTTTCGCAAACGGTGAAGAAAGGCGCGAAAATCGGCGAAATCGGAAACAATATGATTGTCGAAAGCGCGGACGGGACGCATCTTCATTTTGAAACCTATAAGGACGGAAAACTCATAAATCCCGAAGATTACTTCGTCCAGAGCGAAAAATAAAAACACTGCAAAACACCCTATTCAGGGTGTTTTTTCATGCAAAAACCGCCGTAATTTCGTTACTTTTTTAACAATACTTAGAAAATGACATAATACTTGACAGCGTAATAAGCCCTGCGATATAATTATATTGTCGGTCAGTCGTACGACAAATGCCGACAGAAGGGAAATTATGAAAGAATTTGCAAAAATCGAAAGGGCGGTGCATGCGATTGCGCCGTCAGTCAACGTTTCTAATGAAAACAACTGTGTGGTTCTTCGCGGGGAACTCGATAACTGGGACGACGTCGTCAGGTGCGGCAGGGCTGCCGTCAGCAAAAAATATCTGGGCGTCATCAACGATATCACTCTTCGCGGTTTCGAACAAAAGGTAAGACTCCCAAAAATCAACGACAAACTTTACGACGGAAGAAAACCCGACGTCCTTATCGTGGGCGGCGGTATTTCGGGCGCGACGATTGCACACGAGCTTTCAAAATGGCAGCTTGACGTGATGCTTGTCGAAAAGGGATACGACGTCGCCGTCGGCGCAACTTCAAGAAACGACGGTTGCGTGCACGTCGGCATCGACCTTACGCCGAAACTCGTCAAACACGATTACCTTATCAAGGGCAACGCGATGTACGACGAATTATGCGACGATATGGACGTCAAGTTTGAAAGAACCGGGCACATAATGCTTATGTATTATAAGTGGGAAAGATTGCTTATGCCCATTGTCGGACTTTGGTCAAAAATCCTTAAAATCAAAGGAATGAGATATATCGACAGAAAAGAACTGCTGAAAATCGAGCCCGAAGCGGTCGAATGGGCGCGCGGCGCGTACTATATGCCCACGGGCGGTATGGTTTCGCCGTATAAACTTACGGTCGCGCTTGCGGAACACGCGGCGGAAAACGGCGTGCACGTTTGTCTGAACACCGCGGTGCTCGGAATGAAGGTCGAAGACGGCGAAATCAAAAGCGTCGAGACCAACCGCGGCACGATTTATCCGCGACTTGTCATAAACGCGGCGGGTACTTACGCCGACGTCATTGCCGATATGGCGGGCGACAGAACGTTTACCATTCACCCGAGAAAGGGCATAGATATTATTCTGGACAAGAAAAAGGGTAATCTCGCGCATACGTCGATGGCGAAAATGCCGTTTGTCCACGTTCCCGCAAACTGGAAGGAAACGAAAGGCAAAGAAGGGTTGCTCAAAACCCTTATGAAAGGAAAAAACCTGAACGAAACGCAAAAGACGCATACCAAAGGCGGCGGCGTTATTCATACCGTAGACAACAACGTATTGCTTGGGCCGAATGCAATCGAAGTGCCCGACCGTGAAGATTTTACGACGGATATGCAAAGCATTCAGGACATCGTCGCAAAACAAAAAATCATACAGGACAAAATCGGTATGGGCGACGTCATCACGTACTTTGCAGGCGAACGTCCCGCAACGTATGAGGAAGACTTCGTCGTGCGCCGCGGTATATTCACGAAAAACATCATCGAGGTCGCGGGGATTCAGTCCCCCGGCATTACGACCGCGCCCGCCGTTGCGAAAGACGTCGAAAGATGGGCGATTATGTTCCTTGGAAAACAAGAGAAAGTCAAGGTCAACGAAAACTACAATCCGAAACATAAAAGCGTGCCGCACCTTGCCGATATGAGCGAAGAAGAGAGGAACGAACTTATTAAGAAAAACCCCGCTTACGGCGAAATCGTCTGCCGTTGCGAGGAAATCTCGAAGGGCGAAATTCTGGACGCCGTCAGAAGCGCGGTGCCTGTATATACGGTTGACGCGATAAAGCGCAGAGTGCGTCCCGGTATGGGCAGATGCCAGGGCGGTTTCTGCGGCCCGACGGTTGTGAAAATCCTTGCGGAAGAAAAAGGCTGCTCCGTTGAGGAAATTACAAAAGGCAACGATTACAGCGTGATTTTATACAATAAAACCAAAAAGGGGGCTGAAACTAATGTATGATACGGTAGTTATCGGCGGCCCCGCCGGTCTTGCAGCGGCAATTTCCGCAAATAAAGAAGGCGCAAAAGTATTACTTATCGAGCGCGAGCCGAAACTCGGTGGTATCCTGAAACAGTGCATACACGACGGATTCGGACTTATCACTTTCAAGGAAAAACTTTCGGGGCCGGAATACTCCGAAAGGTTCATCGATAAACTTTTTGAAACCGACATCGAAGTCAAACTTCTGACGTTCGTCACGAAAATCGAAAAAACCGAAAACGGTTTCACGATTTACTTTGTCAACAGAGACGGCGCAAGCCACGTTTCGACAAAAACCATCGTCCTTGCAACGGGTTGCAGGGAAAGAACCGCAAGGCAGATTTTCATACAAGGCACCCGTCCGTCGGGCGTATTCACCGCGGGCACGGCGCAAAACTACGTCAATCTTATGGGCGAAATGCCCACGAAACGTTGCGTAATTCTGGGCAGCGGCGACATCGGCCTTATCATGGCGCGCCGCCTGACGCTCGAAGGCGCGAAAGTCCTTGGCGTTTACGAAGTGAAACCGACGCCGTCGGGACTTACGAGAAACATTCATCAGTGTCTTATCGACTTTGATATTCCTTTGCATTTGTCGCACACGGTCACTCGCGTTTTCGGCGAAGACAGACTCACCGCCGTCGAGGTTGCGAAAGTCGACGAAAAAATGCAGCCGATTAAGGGCACGGAAGAAATTATCGAGTGCGACGCGCTTATCCTGTCCGTCGGACTTATCCCCGAAAACGAACTTGCCGAAAGCCTGGACGTCGATATTAATCGCCGTACGAAAGGCCCCGTCTGCGATCAGAATTATATGACGAGCGTCGAAGGCATTTATTCCGCGGGCAACTGCCTGCACGTCAACGACCTTGTCGATTACGTCACGGAAAACGCTCTCGAAGCGGGCAGAAACAGCGCGCATTACGAAAAACGCGCAAGAAAATACGTGCCGCTTTCAATCGACAACAACTTTTTGTATATCGTGCCGACCGTGCTTGACGTAAACGGCGACACGTCCGACGTTACGGTTTACTTCCGCGCGTCGCGCGATATGAAAAACGCAAGGCTTAGACTCAGCGTCGATGGCAAAGAAGTCATGACCAAAAAGTATCAGGCGGTACGCCCGCCCGAAATGGAAAGGCTCAAAATCAATTTCAAAGACTTCGGCGTGAACGAGAATTCCAAGGTGGAATTCACGCTTTTCGAGGAGGAATGATTATGAAAGAACTCGTATGTATCGTTTGTCCCAACAGCTGCAAACTTTCGATATCCGAAAACGGCGAAGTAACGGGTGCGCGTTGCCCGCGCGGCAAAAAATTCGCGACGGAAGAACTGACCTGTCCGAAACGCACCGTTTGCACGACGGTCGCGACGGTTTTTGACGACTATCCCGTTTTGCCCGTCCGCACGGAAACCGAAATTCCCAAGGACAAAATCCCCGCGCTTATGGAACTTGTCAACAATTTCACGCTGAAAAAACGCGTGGCGCGCGGCGAGGTCGTCATCGAAAACGTGCTCGATACGGGCGTGAACCTTATCAGCACATCGAATATGCTTTACGATTATTTTGTAAAAATATAATTATAAAGGGGAAAAAATTATGAAATACGGACCTTTGGCATTAAGCTTCGACTTCGGCACGCAGAGCGTGCGCGCCATACTTTTCGATAAGACGGGCGAAATCAGAGGCAAAGAAAAAATCGATTATAAACGCCCGTATTTTTCGGTAAAGCCTGGCTATTGCGAACAGACCGCCGATTTTTACTGGGATAATATGTGCACCGTTTCAAAGATGCTCAAAGAATCTTCGGGCGAACTTTGGAACGATATCGTCGCAATGAGCGTAACGTCTTTGCGCGACGTCATCACGTGCCTGGACAAAAACAACAATCCGTTAAGACCGTTTATTTTGTACCTTGACGGAAGAAGGGTTGAAAATCCGCTTGATTATATGCCGTCCGGAAAGAAAAAACTCGTAAGGCTTGCGGGGGCGCTCGATATGTGCGCCGCTCAGTACGCCGCGACTTTTTCAAACTGGCTTGCCATTAACGAGCCGAATATCTGGTCAAAAACGAAAAAAGTCGTAATGCTCCCGACGTATATCCATTATAAACTTTTGGGAAAACTTTGCGACAGCGTTGCGAATCAGGTTGGGCACGTCCCGTTCAATTACAAGAAAAAAGAGTGGATGCAACCGTCCGAAATGACCTATTTCATTTTCGGCAGTATCAGACCCGATATGCTTGTGCAGGACCTTAAAAAGCCGTGTGAAGTTATGGGATACATATCAAAAGAAGTCGCCGAAATCACGGGGCTTCCCGAGGGGCTTCCCGTTATCGCGTCGGGCGCGGACAAGGCGTGCGAAACCCTTGCGGTAGGTTGCGATGGTCCCGACGTCGCCGCAATATCCATGGGCACCGCCGCAAGTATCGAAATCACGACCGAAAAATACGTGGAGCCGCAACCGTTTTTGCCGGCGTATCCGTCGATTTATCAGGACAAATATAACCCGGAAGTCCTTATTTTCCGCGGTTACTGGATGATCAGCTGGTTCAAAAACGAGTTCGCGCATAAGGAGCTTGTCGAAGCGTCGGAGCGCGGCGTTATCCCCGAAAAACTGCTGGACGAACATTTGCGCGACGTCCCCGCGGGTTCGGACGGACTTATCCTGCAACCTTTCTGGTCACCGGGCACGTCAAATCCCGAGGCGAAGGGTGCGGTTATCGGTTTTGCAGACTACCACACGCGTGTGCACGTTTATCGCGCTATTATCGAAGGCATCGGATTTGCGCTGTACGACGCGCTTAAATCGATGGAAAAACGCGCGGGCTACGATATAAAACGCATTATGGTGTCGGGCGGCGGTGCGAATTCGGAAGAAGTATGCCAGATCACCGCCGACCTGTTCGGTTGCAAAGTGCAAAAAATTCAGACGTACGAAACGTCCGCATTGGGCGCGGCGATGGCGTCGTTTACCGGCGTCGGGGAATATAAACAGCTTTCGGACGCGGTGAAGAGTATGTCGCACATCACTTACGAGTACGTGCCGAACAAGGAAAATCACGAGATTTATCGCAAACTTTACGACCGAGTCTATCGCAAACTTTACGACGCCAACAAAAAATTCTACAAAGAAATCCGCGAAATCATCAAACATTAAAAGCGGAAATATGCACATATCGGCATAAATAAAAAGGGCAGACTTGCGTCTGTCCTTAATTATTTGCTCACAAGATCACGCGTTGTTTTCGTCTTCGCGCAGCGCCTTTTCGTACGCTTCCAGAACGCGGGTTTTGATAAGTTCGCGCGTTTCGGTGTTGATGGGGTGCGCGATATCCTTATATTCACCGTCGGGCGTTTTTCTGGACGGCATTGCAATGAAGTTGCCGTCGTTACCTTCGATAATTTTGATGTCGTGAATCACAAAACAGTCGTCGATAATTATCGAGGCGACCGCGCGGAACTTGGTTTCGTCGCGTTTTATAAGCCTGATTCGTATGTCTGATATGTTCATGTTTATCCCTCCGCAACATATAATTTAAGATAATTTTACAAGGTTTTTCGTGAATTTGCAATACTTTTTTGTATTTTTTCTCGTTATTGTCAAAAAATCGGCGGCAATCATATAATGCCGTATGATTTTTTTAAGCGGAAAAAAAGTGCATTTTATAGGCGTCGGGGGCGCGTCGATGAGCGCGCTCATAAGGTGGGCGAAGTCGTACGGGGCGGAAGTTTCGGGAAGTGACGGGGTGTATTCCAAAACACTTTCGGGACTTATTGAAGACGGCTTTGACGTGTACGTCGGCACGGACGAAAAGAGAATTTATGACGTCGATATCGTCGTTTACACGTCGGCGGTGAGCGATGGAAATCCCGAACTTTCCTGCGCGCGAACACTCAAAAAAACAGTTGTCGAGCGGCACGATTTTCTGGGGCTTCTCAGCGAAAATTTCAAAAAAGTCATTGCCGTTTCCGGCACTCACGGCAAAACCACGGTAACGTCCTTAATCGCCGCAATTCTAAAAAACTCGGGCAAAAAATTCACCGCGCACATAGGCGGATTTTCAAACGATCTGGGCGGGAATTTTGTAAGAACCGGCGACGAAATTCTTGTGACGGAAGCGTGCGAATATAAGGGACATTTTCTGTCGCTGCACCCCGATATCCTTGCGATTCTGAACGTGGAGTGCGACCACCCGGACTGCATAAACACGTTGTCGGACGCATTGTCGCTTTTTGCCGAGTTTGCACGAAACGTGCCGAATAACGGCTTAATAATCAAAAATTCAAACGTAAAGTACTGTGATTTGCATATATGCAAAAATGTGCATATTGAAAACTTTGGCGGCGCGGACGCGAAATGGCAGGCGGAAAACATATATTCGCACGGGGGAATATGTGAATATGATATCCTGAGAAACCGAGAATACTATATGCGAGTCCGCCCCGCGCTTTTAGGACGACACAACGTGAAAAACGTCCTTGCCGCGGTTGCCGTTTGCGACGCGCTTTCGATTGACAAAAACGTAATGAAGAAAGCCCTTGAAAACTTCAAGGGAGTCAAACGCCGCCTTGAAAAAACGGGGGAAGTAAACGGCGCGGACGTGTACGTCGATTACGCCCATCACCCGTCGGAAATCGCGGCGTCGATAAGCGCGATTAAACCCGTTGCGAAGAACAAACTTTTCGTGATTTTTCAGCCGCATACTTTCAGCCGCACGGCAAAGTATTTTCAGGAATTCGCATTATCGTTCAACGCCGCCGACGAAGTATGGTTCGTCCCGACCTATCCCGCGCGCGAAAAGGAATCGGACGGGAAAACGTCTTTCGATTTGTTCAGATACGTCGACGAAAACGTGCGCCCCGCCGAATACGTGAAAGATTTCGTGACGGCGGCGAAAAAAATCAAGGAAACGGCAAGAGCCGGCGACGTAATAATGATTATGGGTGCCGGCGACGTCGACATCATCGCAGACCTTCTGAAAGAATAAAAAGAAAAGCAAACAAAAAAAACCGCCGATACGGCGGTTTCGTTTTTGATATTTTCGGTCACATGCAGTCGACGACGACTTTGCCGTAGGCGTATTTGTCCTCGGAAATGCGCGGAAGTTCGCGATCGATGTCGTCGAATTTTATCACGGAGTCGATAAAACCTTCGGTATTTATGACCTTGTTTGCAAGCAGGTTTATTGCCGTGTTGAATTCCCCATAGCCGTTTTTGACGGCGGTAACGTTGAGTTGTTTTTCCAGCACGTCGCCGAGGTTCAGTTGCAGATTGCTCAGAAAGTAATTGTAGCCGATGACCGCGACCGTGCCGCCTTCCTGCGTGATGCTGGGAATGTAGTTGGGGAGCATGTTGGAGCGGGGTTCGTACAAAGTGAATTCCGCAAGTTTGCCGCCTGTGATTTCGATAATACGCTGGCGGACGTCCGCTTTGGACGGGTTTATGGTGTAATAAATGCCGTGATTTTCGGCAAGGGACAATTTCGTTTCGTCCACGTCGATGACGATCGGCACGAGTTGGTAATAAATGCAAAGTTCCGCCGCGATGATGCCGAGCGTGTTTGCGCCGAGAATCGCCACGTAGTCGCCGCGTTCCGTTTCGAGCGCGCCGAGGGATTTAACCGCAAGTGCGATTTGTTCCGTAAAAATGGCGTCGTTGTCCTTAATACCTTCGGGCAGGGGGTAAACGTTTTCGGGCGGCATCGAGATGAAGTCGCACAAAAAGCCGTCCATATCGAGCCCCATAACCTTGACGTCGGGGACGAGCGCGCCTTTTTTCTTGTAAAACGGATCGTCGAGAACGTAAGGGCTCAGAACCACGCGTTCGCCTTTTTTCAAGCCCGACATTGCGTGCGCCTCGGACACGAGACCGATTGCGGAACGCACGGGAATAATCGGATAAGAAGCCTTTTTCCCCTCAAAAATCGCGACGTCGGTTGAAGACAAAGCAACTTCGCTTATTCTGACTTTGACGTCGGTTGCCTCGGCTTCCTGCTTTTTCTCGACAAGGGCGATTTCTTCTTTGGCTGTGATTTGCCACGCTTTCATACAATTCCTCCACAATATGAACAAAGCCATTATATCATATCGAGATTTGTTTGTAAACCGCAGGTATAAATTAAAAAATACTTATTTTACGCAAAAAACCGTGAAAAATCGTTGACTAAATGCGTTTATGAACTTATAATAATTAAGCATTCATTCTTTTAAGGAAATAAAACGGAGGTATAGATATGAAAGATAATATCCATCCCGATTACCACGAGGTTACGGTAACCTGCGCTTGCGGCGCAACGTTCAAAACCGGTACGACCAAGAAGGGCGATACGATGAAGGTTGATATTTGCAATAAGTGCCACCCCTATTTCACGGGCAGACAAAAACTCGTTGATACCGGCGGACGTGTAGATAAGTTCAAGAAACGTTATAATCTTGACTAATTCATTTTGTGCAGATTGTCAGAAGATAATCTGCATTTTTTAAATTTTAAGATATGAGAAAAACCCAAATCGGCGGACAGGCGGTTATGGAAGGCGTTATGATGCGCGGCAAATGCAGTATGGCAACCGCGGTCAGAAATTCCGACGGCGATATCGTTGTCGAAAGCAAGCGCCTTATCCCCGTCGAAAAGAAAAACGTCTGCTATCGTATTCCCGTATTGCGCGGCATCATCAATTTTGCGACGATGCTTTATACCGGGACGCAAACGCTTTTAAGGTCAAGCGAAGTCTACGGCGAAGAAATCGAACCCTCGAAATTCGACAAATGGCTCTCCGAAAAACTGCATATCGACATTATGAAGGTCGTGATATGGTTTTCGGTGCTTTTGGGGGTTGCGTGCGCCGTAGGTCTTTTCGTGTTCCTGCCGCAGTTTCTTACCGAATTACTTTTCAAAGTTCCCGCGCTCAATGCGCTTTCGGGCAGCGTGCGCGACGTCGTTTTCAGCGTTATCGAAGGGTTGATAAGGCTTGTCATCTTCGTGGCGTACGTCGCGATATGTTCCTGCGTGCCCGACGTGAAACGCGTGTTCATGTATCACGGGGCGGAACACAAGACGATAAACGCCTTTGAACACGACGAAGAACTTACCGTCGAAAACGTGCAGAAGTATTCCACGATTCACAAGCGTTGCGGCACGACTTTTATGGTGCTCGTTATGGTTGTCAGCATCATCGTGCTGGCGTTTGCGGGCTGGCTTACAGTGGACGTTTTCGGCTGGCCGAACAATGCCGGCATCAAGTTTGCGGTAAGGATTGTGATGATTCCGCTTGTCGCGGGCATTTCCTATGAAATTCTGAAACTTCTGGCGTTGTCCGACAATATCGTCGTACGCATTATCCGCTGGCCGGGGCTGCAACTCCAAAGGCTCACAACCCGTCAGCCCGACGACGATATGGTGGAAGTGGCGATCGTCGCTTTCAAGACCGTCTACGAAATGGACGCCGACGAAACCATTCCCGAACGCACTTTCGACATCGGAAAACCTTATAAGGACGCGCGCGAGCAGGTGAAAAAGATTCTGCCCGCAGACAAATTCGATAAGTCCGACGTCGATTGGATTTTCACGGAAGTCACCGGCAAAAACCGCTCGGAACTGCCGCTTCTCAAAACAATTAAGACAAGCCAGCTTGAAAGGGCGCTTGCGTATGCGAAAGAACGCGCGACTGGCAAACCCTTGCAATACGTGTTCGGGCGCGTCGATTTTTACGACGCGAAACTTCTTGTGAACGAAAACGTGCTTATCCCTCGTCCCGAAACCGAACTTCTGGCGGAGGCGGTTGCAAACCGCGCGAAAGACAAAAGCGTGCTCGATTTATGCACGGGCAGCGGCGCGATTGCGATAAGCGTGAAAAAGCACGAGCCGACGGCGGCGGTTACCGCAAGCGACGTCAGCGAAAACGCGATTTTCGTGGCGAAAGCGAACGGCGTCGCAAACCTTGTCGACGTGAAGTTTATCACAAGCGATTTATTTGAGAACATCGACGGTGAATTCGATATAATAGTGTCGAATCCGCCGTATATAAAGACGGACGACATCCAAAATCTTGACGTCGAAGTCCGCGGGCACGAGCCGATTATCGCGCTTGACGGCGGCAAGGACGGGCTTGATTTTTATCGCAGCATAATCGACGGCGCGGCGGCTCACCTTAAAGACGGTGGGGAACTTTTGATGGAACTCGGCATAGACGAAGCCGAAGACGTGAAAGCGTACGCCGACGGAAAACTCGATTTTTCCGAATTTATCAAAGACTACGACGGCATCGACAGAATCGTGGTTTTCAAAAAGAGGTAATTTATGTTCAATAAACTCGAAGAAACCAAAAAAAGATATGAGTTTCTTACCGACGAAATCGTCAAACCCGAAGTTATCGCAAATCAGAACGAGTGGAAAAAACTCGTGAAAGAACGCGCCGATATCGAAGAAATCGTCAATAAGTACGCCGAATACAAGGAAGCCGAAAAAAACTTTGAAGATTGCAAGGCGATGATGAGCGACGACGACGCGGATATTCGCGAACTTGCGAAAGAAGAATACGATTCATTCAAAACCGCGCTCGATAACGTCATCGAGGAATTGAAAGTCCTGCTTATCCCGAAAGATCCCAACGACGACAAAAACGTCGTCATCGAAATCCGCGGCGGCGCGGGCGGCGACGAAGCCGCGCTTTTCGGCGCGGAACTTATGCGTATGTATATGCACTACGCCGACGCGAAACGCTGGAAAGTCGAGGAAATATCGTCAAATATGACCGAACTCGGCGGCGTAAAAGAAGTCGTTTTTATGGTGTCAGGGAAAGGCGTTTACAGTAAACTTAAATACGAAAGCGGCGTTCACCGCGTACAGCGCGTGCCGGAAACCGAATCGCAAGGTCGTGTGCATACCTCGACGGTCACGGTTGCGGTGCTCCCGGAAGCCGCCGACGTCGAAGTCGAAATTCTGGACAAGGATCTGAAAATCGACACTTTCCGCTCGGGCGGCGCAGGCGGTCAGCACGTCAATAAGACGGAATCCGCAATCCGCATAACGCACCTTCCCACGGGTATGGTCGTCATCTGCGAGGACGAAAGAAGCCAGATAAAAAACCGCGAAAAAGCAATGAAAGTCCTGAAAACCCGCCTGTACGACTACTATCAGCAAATCGCCGATAAGGAAATTACCGATAAACGCAAGGCGCAAATCGGCACGGGCGACAGAAGCGAAAGAATCCGCACCTACAATTATCCGCAAGGTCGCGTTACCGACCACCGCATAGGTTTCACGCTGTATTCTCTCACGAACTTCTTAAACGGCGATATGGACGAGATGATCGAGGCGTTGCAAATCGCCGCAAGGAACAAAGCGCTGGAATCCAACGCCGAAGGAATTTTGTAATTCTTATATTATTTCAACAATTTTTTGAAATAACTTGAAAAATATCCGCATACGGGTTAAAATAGAATCAGTAATTAACGGAGGTATTCAATATTGATACATTTGATTTACGGCGCGAAAGGCTCGGGCAAGACTAAAAGAATTATCGACATGGCAAACGCCAGTATCGACACAACGACGGGCGATATCGTTTTCATCACCGATACCAACCGATATATGTACGATATCAAGTATCAGATTCGTTTCATCAATACCGAAGATAATCATATTTTCACCGAAGAAGCGTTGCTCGGCTTTATCAAAGGCCTTATTGCAGGAAATCACGACATAAAAACCATTTACATCGACGGCGCGCATCGCATCGCGAAAAAAGACGTCGACGCAATGCAGGATTTCTATGCGGAACTTGAAATTATTGCGGAACGTCAGGACGTTGAGTTCGTCTTGTGCGTCAGCAAAAACGAGGATGAATTACCCGACTTTTTGAGGAAGTATTTATAATGCTTTATACAAGTACCCGCGACGGCAGCGTACGCATCACGGGAAGTCAGGCAATCGTAAACGGAATTTCAAAAGACGGCGGATTGTATGTTCCGTCGTCTTTTCCAAAATATTCCTTGAACGATATCGAGGCTTTCAAAGATTTATCGTACGTTGACCTTGCGACAAAAATTTTATCGGATTTTCTGGACTTTTCAAAAGACGAAATCAACGGCTTTTGCAAGGCTGCTTATTCGCGCTTTGAGACGGAAGACGTGTGTCCCGTCAAAAAAATCGACGAATCCACTTATATACTGGAACTGTTCCACGGCCCGACGCTTGCTTTTAAGGACGTCGCGCTGACGCTTTTGCCGCATCTTCTTACGGCGGCGGCCAAGAAAAACGACGTCAAGGAAAAGGTGCTTATTCTCGTCGCGACAAGCGGAGATACCGGGAAAGCCGCGCTGGAAGGATTCAAGGACGTCGAAGGTACGAATATCATCGTGCTTTATCCCGAAGACGGCGTGAGCGAAATGCAAAAACTGCAAATGCGTACGCAGGAAGGGGGAAACGTTGCGGTTTTCGGAATAAAAGGTAATTTCGACGACGCACAAGCCGCGGTCAAACGCATTTTCCGCGACGAAAAAATGATTGCGGCGTTGAAAGAACAGGGCTTCGTGCTGTCGTCTGCAAACAGCATCAACTGGGGACGACTTGTCCCGCAAATCGTTTATTATTTTTATTCGTACGGAAAACTTTTGACAAAGGGCGATATTAACGTCGGCGACGAAATCAACTTTTCGGTGCCGAGCGGCAATTTCGGCGACATACTTGCGGGCTATTACGCAAAGAAAATGGGGCTTCCCGTCAAAAAACTTATTTGCGCCAGCAACGTAAACCGCGTGCTTGCCGACTTCTTTGAAACGGGTGTTTACGACAGAAACCGCGACTTTTTCAAAACCATCTCGCCAAGTATGGATATATTGATATCCAGCAATCTTGAAAGGTTCTTGTACGACGTGTCGGGTGAAAACCCGGATTTCGTCAACGAAAAGATGACCGCGCTTGCAACGTGCGGGAAGTACGAGATACCTTACGATTTGATTGAAAAAGCGGGCATTGTCGGAGGATATGCGGACGAAGACGATACAAAAATGGCGATTGACTGTTTCTTTGACAGTTTTGACTATCCCCTTGACACACATACGGCGGTCGCCGTTACAGTATATAACAATTACGTTGCAGAAACGGGCGACGAAACACCCACCGTCGTCGTTGCGACGGCAAGCCCGTATAAATTCCCCGCGGACGTGTACGACGCAATCTCTCACGAGAACTGCGACGACGCGTTTTCGGCAATACAAAAACTTCATCGCATATCGGGCGTGAAAATCCCCGACGCGATAAGCACACTCGTCACGAAACAGGTAAGGTTTAATACCGTCGTCGATAAAAACGACGTCGATAACGCGGTATTGAACGCTTTTAAGGAATAATATTATGGAAGAAAACAAAAAAATCGTTTACAGCGCTTTGAAACCGACCGGCGATTTACAACTCGGCAACTACATCGGCGCATTAAGAAATATGGTGAAAATGCAGGACGAATACAACTGCGTTTATATGGTGGCGGATTTGCACAGCCTTACGGTGTCGAACCTGCCCGCAGACCTTCGCAGAAGAACCTACGACTTTATGGCGTTGTTCCTTGCAATCGGGCTCGACCCCGAAAAGTGCGTGCTTGCGGTGCAAAGCCACGTTCCCGAACACTCGGAACTCGGCTGGATTCTCAACTGCTACACAATGTTCGGCGAGGCAAGCCGTATGACGCAGTTTAAGGATAAGTCCCTGAAAAATCCTGACAACGTCAACGTCGGACTTTTTGCGTATCCCATGCTGATGGCTGCCGATATTTTGTTGTATCAGACCGACCTTGTTCCCATCGGAAAGGATCAGAAACAGCACGTCGAAATCGCAAGGACGATTGCGGAAAGGTTTAATAATAAGTACTCGCCCACGTTCGTCGTGCCCGACTGCTACTTCCCGAAGACGGGCGCGAAAATCCAGAACCTCTTGGATCCCACCGCGAAAATGGGCAAAACCGACGACAATACGAACGGCGTAGTTTTCCTGCTTGACGACAAGGATACGATCGCAAGAAAGTTCAAGCGCGCCGTCACAGACAGCGGCAACGAAATTATCGTGTCGCCCGAAAAGCCCGGCATCAGCAACCTTATCACGATTTACAGCGTGTTCACAGACAAAACTCAAAGCGAGGTCGAGCAAGAATTTTCGGGCAGGTCGTACGCCGAGTTCAAGACGGCGGTCGGCGACGCGGTAATCGCGAAAATCGCGCCGATTCAGGATAAATATCACGACCTTATGAAAAACAAGGATTACCTGAACGCGATTATGAAAGAGGGCGCGGAAAAATCGTCCTACCTTGCCGAAAAAACACTCAGAAAAGTCAAGAAGAAAATCGGGCTTGTGGAGATGCCAAGATAGGTTTACACGGCCGAATTTATAAAAATTTTGACAAAATCGGCAAAAATACGACAAAATAATCCCATAAAAATCAAAGCGCACCGCAATTTTCGGCGGTGCGTTTTTTATTTGCTTTTAATGACGAAACATTTGAAAAATCGGTTGAACAACGACGTTTACAAGCGTTTTATAACCTCGTCGGCAAACTCTTCCGTCGAAATTACTTTTTGAGTTTCGTCGCGTCCGTTTTTCATATCGAGTGTGACGAAGTTCTGGCTTATTACTTCTTCGACGGCGGTTTCGACGGCGGTTTTTGCCAATGATTTATCAAAAGAGTATTCAAGCATTTTCGCCGCTGCAAGGATTATTCCCGCGGGATTTACGCCGTGCGGATTTTTTGCGTCGAAGCGTGCGACTTTTGCGGGTTTATAAAGCCCCGTTGCGGCGTCGCCCAGATATCCTTCGCAAAGGTTTCCGAAACCGCCCGAAATCGCCGCGCCCAAAGAAAACAAAGTATCAGAAACGGTTTCGTTTGCGACTATCACGTCAAATGAAGACGGGCCGAAAAGAAGCGGCGCGACCACGCTTTTCAAAGTATAAGACGTAAGGTTTACCAAAGGGTAGTCCTCGTTGATTTCGTGAGTGATTTTGCGGCGCAAGAACTCGGTGTTGGACGTGTCCGCAAGGTCAACGGAAGCAAGACGATTTTTGCGCTTTTCGGCAAGTTCATAGGCGACGCGTCCAATACGCTCCGCGTACATTTCGGGAAGAGTTACGACGTCGTAAGCCTCGCGCCCGACTTTTCCCGTCTTGTAACCTTTTTCAACAAACTGTCTTGTGGCGATATCGTGCACAATCAAAAAATCGACGTTCGATACTTCGTCTTTGTCGTTCAGTGCAGAACAGTTAATCGTGTTATAAAAGGACTTTATCGACCTGAAACACCCAAATAAACCAAGGTTTTTGCAGATTAAAGTAATTACGTCGTCGTGAACGGAGGAGCGTGCGAAGTCGTATGATATCGCGCCGGCAATCGCCGCGTCCGCCGATTTTACAACTTTGTATTCGTCGGTTTTCAGTATCTCTGTTTCGGATTTTCCCAAAAAAGCGCGCGCGTCGACGGGGTGAAAAGTCAAAGAAAAACCAAACTTTTCGGAAACGGCAGTCAGAACCCTTTTTGCCGCGGCGGTCAGGATTTCGGAATATCCGTCGCCGTTTATGATCGCAACGTTGAACATACTCATTTTCTTTTGTCGGAAAGATAGTATTCCGTGCCGTCCAGAAGGGCGTGCCAGGACGCGTCGATAACGTTTGTCGAAACGCCGACTGTCGTCCAGTTTCTGAACCCGTCGGACGACGTGATAAGTACGCGGACGGTTGCTTTCGTCGCTTCTTCGCTGTTGAGAACGCGCACCTTGTAGTCGGTCAGCGTAACGTTGTCGATTTCGGGATAAAACTTTGACAGCACTTTGCGAAGGGCGATGTCCAGGGCGTCGACCGGGCCGTCGGTGCCTTCGGCGGATTCTTGTCGTTTTTCGCCGCCGACGGTAACGGACACGGTTGCGTTTGACACATTTTTGTCGCCTTTCGCGCAAATACTCACCGTATATTCTTCCGCGCGGAAAAACTCGGGCAGAAGATTTATCGCCTTTTTCACGAAAAGGTTGAAACTTGCGTCCGCGCCTTCAAACTGATAACCCTGCATTTCCATTTCTTTCAGTTTTTTGAGAAGGGCGTCGGATTGTTCTTTGTCGAGGGGGACGTCGGGGAGAACGTCTTGCGCTTTTTTCAGAAATATCGCGCGCCCCGCGACCTCGCTTATCGGGAAACTTCTTTCGTTGCCGACAACCGACGGGTCGATATGTTCGAAAGCGGGGGAATATTTCATCACGCCGTCGCCGTGCATACCGCCTTTGTGCATGAATGCGGCTTTGCCGACGTAGGGCGTGTTTTTGGGCAGGCGGACGTTTGTGATTTCCGCAATGCGCCGCGCCGTGTCGGTAAATTTTTTGATTGAATCTTCGGGCAGGATATCGTATCCTTTTTTGAGTTGCAAATCGAGTATCGCGGTGACGAGATTGCAGTTTCCGCATCTTTCGCCGAATCCCAAAAAAGTGCCCTGAATATGAGTCGCGCCCGCGTCGACCGCCGCAATCGTGTTTGCAACGGCAAGCCCCAGATCGTCGTGGCAGTGTATGCCGATTTTCGCGTGCTTGAAAGTTTTTACGACGGTTTTTACGATTGCCGAAATTTCTTCGGGAAGGGAAGCGCCGTTCGTGTCGCAAAGGACAAGAAGTTTCGCGCCGGCGTTTTTTGCGGTGCGTAAAGTGTCGAGCGCGTAATCGGGGTTTTCCTTGTATCCGTCAAAGAAATGTTCCGCGTCGAAAAACACCGTTTTGTTGCGGTCGCAAAGAAAACGAATGCTGTCGTAAATCATTTTCAGATTATCCTGCGCCGACACCTGCAAAACCTTTTCGGCTTGCGTAACGCTGCTTTTTCCGACGACGGAAACAAATTGCGTTTTTGACAAAGAAAGCAGGTTTAACGCGCTATCTTCGTCGGTTAAGTTGTTTTTGTGTCGGGTTGAGCCGAAAGCGACAAGGTGAGAATTTATCGTTTTCACGTCGTCGTCGCACAAAAGTTTTTTGTCTTTCGGGTTGGCGAAAGGAGTGCCTGCCTCGATATAATCGATTTTCAGGTCGTCAAAAAGGCGTATGCATTCCGCCTTGTCGTCAATCGACAAAGTAACGCCTTCGGCTTGCGCGCCGTCCCTTAAAGTTGTGTCAAGAACCTCGATTTTCATTTGTCGTTAAGTAATTTATTGACTGCGTTGACGTAAGCGATGATTGCCGCTTCCAGTACGTCGGTCGAAACGCCGCGGCCGCTTACGGTACGCCCGTCAAGGTCAAGTTTTACGATTGCTTCGCCCAGAGCGTCTTCGCCTTCCGTGACGGAGTGCAGCGAAAAGTCGCTGAGTACGAAGTCTTTGCCGACGATATTGTTGATTGCTTTGAAACTTGCGTCGACAGGACCGTCGCCCGATTCCTTTTCGGTAACGGTGCCGTCGTCGGTTTTTAAGGTGATTTCCGAAAACGCGCTGTTTTTATAGGACGAAATATCGTACGCTTCGAGGGCGTATTTTTTCGGCACGAGCGCGTTCAGTTTGTCGCCGTGCGGCAAAAGTGCCTCGACGTCGCGGCGGGATATCGTCTTTTTCCTGTCCGCAAGCGCCTTGAATTTTTCAAAAAGTTCGTCGATTTTGTCGGGAGAAAAGGTATAACCCATATCGGATAGAAACTGTTGAAAAGCGTGTTTTCCGCTGTGTTTCCCGATAAGGATTTTGTTGTCGACGATGCCCACGTCGTGCGGATTCATAATTTCGTAGGTTTCGCGCGCCTGCATTACGCCGTGCTGATGTATGCCCGCCTCGTGCGCGAAAGCGTTTCTGCCGACGATTGCCTTGTTCATCGGGATTTTCAGACCGACTACGCTTGACAAAAGCGTGCAGGTGCGGTAAATTTCGCGGCTGTCCGCGCGAGTCGTCGCGTCGAAATAGTCGCCGCGGGTTTTCAATGCCATTATGATTTCTTCAAGGTCGGCGTTGCCCGCGCGTTCCCCGATGCCCAGAACCGTGCCTTCGATCTGATTTGCGCCCGCCTTCACGGCGGAAAGCGAGTTTGCGACGGCAAGTCCCAAGTCGTCGTGGCAGTGGACGGACAGGTTAATGTCGCAAAGTCCGTCGACTTCCGAAAGGAGCGTTTTTACGATGTTTGCCATTTCGTCGGGGGTGGAATATCCGACGGTGTCGGGGATATTTATCGTCGAAACGCCGGCGTCGACCGCAAGCCGCGTAACTTTCACAAGATAATCGAGGGGAGTACGCGACGCGTCTTCAAACGAAAACTGCACGTTGTCGGTATACTTTTTTGCGTAACGAATGGCGTCGGTCAGCGTGTCGATTGCGGCGTCGGGCGTGATTTTGTATTTGTAGGCAAGGTGAATCGGCGAGGTTGCGATGAACAGATGCAACCTCGGGTTTTCGGCTTCTTTCAGCGCGTCCCACAGCACGTCGATATCGTGTTGTTTGCACCTTGCAAGCCCGGTGATTTCGGCGGTTCTTATGCGTTTTGCGATTTGTCTGACCGCTTCGAAGTCGCCTTCGCTCGCGGCGGGATAGCCTGCCTCGATAATATCGACGTTCAGGCGTTGCAGCGCGTCCGCCACGGCGATTTTCTCGTTGATGTGCATACTGCACCCGGGGGATTGCTCGCCGTCTCTTAAAGTTGTGTCCAGAAGTTTAATCGTTCTCATTCGTTCTTAACGTTTTTCCGCCGCGTCCGAGTGCCGAGCCGCCGGAGCGCGCCATTTCCAGCACGCCGTAAGGTTTCAGCACGTCGATAAGGGCGTCGATTTTGCTTGTTTCGCCGGTAAGTTCGATAATCATCGTGTCGTCGGACGAAACGTCGATGGGCTTCGCCTTGAAAATTGTGCAGATATCCACGATTTCGCTGCGCTGACTTGCCGCGCATCTGATTTTGATTAAAAGTAACTCGCGGAAAACGCAGTCGTCGCGGTCGAGATCGGCGATTTGCACGACGTCGACCTGCTTTTGAAGCTGCGCCTGAATTTGTTTTATGATTTTATCGTTGCCGCGCACCGTGACCGTCATACGGGAATAATCGTCGTTTTCGGTCGCGCAGACGGTAAGGCTGTCGATGTTGTAGCCGCGCCGCGCGAAAAGTCCCGAGATGCGGGTAAGAACGCCGGGGCGGTTTAATACGAGTACGGATAATCTGTGCATGTTGTCTTGCATAAAAACCTCACAATATATTTTCCTGCTTTTTAAGTTTCAGGTCGATGACGGCAGGGGAGTTTAAGTCGATTGAAGAAAGTACGCCGTCAAGTTCCCGAACGGTTTCCGCGCGGTATGCGGGTATGCCGAAAGAGTTCGCAAGTCGCACGTAATCGACGCCGCCCGGTAATACGCTGTCGACGACGTTGCCGCCGTATTTCTTCTTCTGAATTTCATAAATCATACCAAGCGACGAATTGTCGAAAATCACCGTAACGACGGGCAAAGAATAACGCCTGATCGTGATAAGTTCGTTGAAACTCATGTTGAACGAGCCGTCGCCCGTGACGTACAAAACGCGCTTGCCGGTTGCGAAAGCGGTGCCTGCCGCCGCGCCTATGCCAAAGCCCATCGCGCCAAGTCCCGCGCTTGTGATAAGCCTGCCGTCCAACGAAAAGTCGTAATAATTCGTGACGTAAAGCTGGTGTTGTCCGACGTCGGTCGTAACGTACGCGTTGCGCCCGAAATGACGGCAAAGGCAGTTTATCATACACTGAACTGTCGATAATCTTTCGTTTTTGTCGGGTTGTGCGTTGAACCAGGCGTGATCTTTTTCATTTACGCGGCTTAAAAGCAAGGGAAGCGTATCTGAAAGGTCGCCGACGATCCTTGCGTCCGACTGGTGGTTTTTGTCGATTTCGGCAGCGTCGATATCAAGGTGCAGAAGTTTCAGCTTTTTGTTGTAAAAAGTTTTTTCCGTTGCCTTGCTTGAAAACCTTGCGCCGACGGAAATAAGAAGGTCGGCGTCTTTTAAGGCGGCTTTCGCAAGGGTATTTTTTGCGGTCGAAACGCCGATGAAATATTCGTTGTCAAAGTCCGTCACGCCGACGCCGCGCATCGAAACGCCGATGGGCGCTTTGAGAATGCGGGATAATTTCGTGACGAGATTTTTCGTGCCGCTTGCAATGACTCCGCCGCCGGCGTAAATCAAAGGACGCGCCGACTCGTTGATGATTTTTGCCGCGTCGACAACTTCCGTCATATCGACAAGGTCTGCGGGTTTTTCTGACATTTTTGCGGGGACGTAATCGCAGGATTCGTCAAAAACGTTTGCGGGAATATCGATAAGGACTGGACCTTTTCTGCCACTCGTCGCGACGTAAAACGCTTCCGAAACGGCGAAAGAAAGGTCTTTCACGTCCTTGACGATGTAGTTATATTTTGTGATCGGCATCGTGATGCCCGTCGTGTCGACTTCCTGAAAACCGTCGTGACCGAGCATATCGACGCTCACGTTTCCCGTTATCACGACAAGGGGGACGCTGTCCGAAAAAGCGTCGGCAATCCCCGTGACAAGGTTTGTCGCGCCGGGGCCGGAGGTTGCGATGCATACGCCGACCTTATTCGTCGCGCGGGCATATCCGTTTGCCATAAACGCCGCGCCGCGCTCGTCCGCGGGCAGAATATGCCTGATATCCGACCGCGACAACTCGTCGTAAAGCGACAGAATACTTGCCCCGGGGTATCCGAAGACGATATCCACGCCGTGCCGACGAAGTTCTTTTATTAAAATCTCCGAGCCTTTCATCATAAAAGTGTCCTGAACGCGCCTATAATGATTTTTAACTATTTTATTATAATTATTTTATATAGTCAAATCTTTTCGGTTCGGAAATTCGTTGATAATACGATGAAAAACGGTTACAATATAATCATGAGTTTTTACGACGTGGTTTACGAACAAGTGAAAAAAATACCAAAGGGCAAGGTCGCGACGTACGGGCAAATCGCGTTTTTATGCGGCAGTCCGCGCGCAAGTCGCGCCGTCGGATACGCGCTGCATTTCAATCCCGATCCCGATTCGATACCGTGCTATCGCGTCGTAAATCGTTTCGGCGGGCTTGCACCCGCGTTTGCTTTCGGCGGACGGGAAGTGCAAAAAGCACTGCTTGAAAACGACGGCGTCGTCGTCCGCGATGACTTCACTGTCGACCTTGAAAAGTACGGTATGAGATGAAATTCATTGACATTTTCCGCCTTATTGTTTTATAATGTCTTTTGTTTGAAAAGGAGTAATTATGGACAAGTTTTATCACATCAACATTGCGGGGCTTGAAAGGGATTTACCCATTTGCCCGATTAACGAAAACCTTTACATAGCCGGATTCGTCATGTTTTCCGACGTCGAAATGACCGTCAGGTGCGCGGAAGAACTTCTGAAAAAAGCACCCGAACACGACCTTATCATCACGGCGGAATCGAAGGGTATTCCTTTGGCGTACGAGATGGCGAAACAGGAAGGCAAAAATTATATTCTTGCCAGAAAGGGCTTGAAAGCCTATATGGTCGATCCCGTTAAGGTTGAGGTGAAATCCATCACGACGGCGAAAGTCCAGACGCTTTATCTTGATAAGTTTGACATCGACAGAATGAAAGGCAAGCGTATCCTTATCGTCGACGACGTTATTTCGACGGGCGAAAGTCTGCACGCGATTGAGGAACTCGTGCGTATCGCGGGCGGTCAGATCGTCGGGAGAATGGCGGTGCTTGCGGAAGGCGACGCGGCGGAAAGACACGACATTATTTTCTTGCAGAAGCTGCCGTTGTTCTTCAAATAAAAGCGGATATAAAAACCAAAGAAATATTTAAGGATAGCGAAACCGCTATCCTTTTTGTTTGTTTCGATATATGAAGAACGGGTATTCGCGTTGCACAAAACGAGCGAAACGGTATGTGCTAAAAACGCGCTTGCAAAATATTATTTTCTGTCTTCTTTTGCCGTGGCGAGCATGGCTTTAAGGACAACGACGTGCAATTCTTCGTCCTCGATTATTCGCTCAATAGTGGCTTTTAACGTATTGTTTTGTATGCATAAAATTGTGTTTTTGTAATTTTCAATCGCACACAGTTCTCCTTGAATATCATATTCCAAAAGTTTAATAAGGTCTGTTGCGTAGTTGACGTAACTGCCGTTCCAGAACGCCGTTCTGCCGCCGATAACGGGGAAACTTCCGTAAGCCGCAATCGCCGTCCCGAGGATTTTTTGGTGCTTCATTTCGCAAGCCGCAATCTCTGCAAGTTTTTTTGAAAACTCCGGAAACTCCCGCGATAAAACGTAACTTTGATAAACGTATTGCAGGATTGCCGTCGTTTCGCTGTCGCGCCCGCCGTAGTCGTTCATTAGTTTTTTCGCCTCGACGGGGTTCGGGTACGGTATGACCGGCTCGGGATATGGTAAGTCTTTTCTCACGCTCAAATCAGAAAAATTCATAAAAAACGCCTCCGCACGTACAAGATATGCGAAGGCTTGAAAAAAGGTTCAAAAAATCATAAATACACGACGAGCGCCGCAACGCCGAACAATACCAAAAAGTATAAAAAGTTGACGGCAAGAAGTTTCAACACGAAATGTTTTTTGACGTCGTATTTTCTTTCAAGGCTCATTACCATATAGTTGTTCAAAGGGGCGGTGCCGTATTTTCCGATATTTATGCCGTACATCAGCGACACGGTGTTTTTGGAAAAAGTCGGGAACACGAGCGCGACGGGATTGTTTGTGAGAAGTTGCGACGCAAGCGCCGAAAGCCACAGCTCGTTGCCGGCGATGATTTTTGTCAGAAATCCGTTGACGGACGGCATACGCAGGAAGTTGCCGCTCATCACGAAAAACGCCGTAAACATTATAATCACGCCGTAGTTCGCTTTTTTGTAGCTTCTGGGGTGGACGAAAAGCATCACGACAAGGATAATCGGCGTAACTATGTAATAAGGCAGAACGTCGAAAATCGAAATTATGATGAACACGAACATCACAAAGTATATTAAAAGTTCGAACTTCGGCAGTTTATATTCGCCGACGGGGGGCGGATTGAGTTTTCCTTTTTTGACGAAAAGGCACATTATAAACGTCAGTCCGTATCCCGCAAGCGCAAGCGGCCACAGGTTTTTGACAAACCAGAAGAAATCGAAATCGTAATAGTCGATAAGGAACAGGTTCTGCGCGTTGCCGAGCGGCGACACGATGCCCGAAAGTTTCACCGCCATCGTCTGCATAATCACGACGAACGGGATAAGGTCGTTCGCTTCCGCCTGCGACAGCATGATTATCGCAAAGGGAATAAAAGTAATCGTCGCGATATCGTTCGTGATGAAAAGGGCAAAAAATGCCGGTAAAAAAATAAGTACCGTCGCGATGGCACGGCGGTCGGATATTTTATCGAGGATTTTGCCCGACATGATCCCGAAGAAGCGGCAATCTTTCAGCCCCCTGACGACAAGCATGAGCGACAGAAGACACAATATCGTTTTGTAACTGACGTAGTTTAAGTATTCCTTATCGGGCGGAACGAAGAAACAGGTGATTATCGCGCCGAGGACGGCAATTATCACGAAAATGTTGTTTTTCAGAAGATTCTTGAACTTTAAAAGGCGCAGATAAGCGTCCGTCCCGTCGTGCGGGTCGGTTGAAAAAAGTTTAAGTTTTCTCTTAAAAATCTTGCGTTCCATTTTATTACTATATTTATAAGGTAATAATTAATATACAGTCGTTTTACCGTAAAGTCAATAACAAACGGAAAAATTTAACGCGAAATTTTTAATATTTGCTCCTAAAACGCTGAAAAACGGTTGTAATTTTGAAATTTATATGTTAAAATTCACTTTGCTAATTAAATTCGGAGGAATTTATAATGATAAAAAGTTTAATGCCGATGTTATCGGTTATACAATATGAAGTCGGTCAGAAGGTCGGCTGGGCAATGATGACGCTCATGGTGCTTGCGGCAATCGCTCTCGTCGTCGTGGTTCTTATGCAAAAGAGCAGCGGCGAAGATATGAGCGCAATCGCCGGATACAACCAGAAAAACGACTCGTTCTTCGGAAAGAACAAATCGCAAAGTTCCGAGGGCAGGCTCAGAATCGCGACGGTGGTATTATCGGTATTACTTCTTGTAGTTTCGGTTATCTATTTCGTAATTTTAAGCCTCAGCGGAAGATAAGGTTTATTTTAAGTACAAAGGGCGACGATAAGTCGCCCTTATTTTTAATATGGAATTTAAGGAAAGATTATTAAACGAAATAAAATCGGCGGGGCTCGACAACTTTACGGACAGATTGTTAAACCGAAAACTCGGGATATATTCGACGTTTGAAAAGCGCGAGGTCACGAAAGCCCTTGACGAACTCGTGCATGACGGCGTGCTTGTGTCCGTCGAAAAAGGAAATTATACGCTGAAAGACAAATGCGATGCGGTAAGCGGCGTGCTTCGCGGCAATCGCAGGGGTTTCGCGTTTCTTATCCGCGACGACGGCAAAGCCGATTTGTTTATACCGCACAAAGGTTTGCGCGGCGCGCAAAGCGGCGATAGGGTTTACGTCGTGCCCGTGAAAGGCACTGCCGACGAAGGCAAAGTCGTTTCGGTTATCGAGCGCGGAAAACGCCAACTTGTGGGCGAATATACAAGCGACCGCGCTGGACACGGATTTGTCATTCCCGACGACGAAAGTTACTTTTCGGACGTGTTTATTCCGACTTCGGGACGCGGCGGCGCAAAGAACAAAGACAAGGTCGTCGTGAATATTTACGACTGGGATTCGGGCAAAAATCCCGTTGGCGAAATCACTGAAATTCTTGGCCGCGCAAACACCGTAAAAGGCGATACTCTGGCAATAATCCGCGACCACGGGTTTTATGAGAACTTTTCAAAAGAGGCACTTTACGACGCGGAAAGAATAAATAAACCCGTTGATAAGAAAGAAATCGCAAAACGCACAGACTATCGCGATTTGCTCACGATTACAATCGACGGTGCCGATGCGAAAGACTTTGACGACGCGATAACGGTTGAAAGACGCGGTGACGGATTTGTCCTTTACGTCCATATCGCGGACGTCGCGCATTATATAAAACAGGACGGAATTCTGGACGCAGAGGCGTTGAAACGCGCAACGAGCGTTTACCTTCCGAATATGGTGTTGCCGATGCTTCCCGAAGCCGTGTCGAACGGGGTTTGCAGCCTCGTCGAAAACCTGGACAGGCTGACTCTTTCCTGCGTTATGGAAATCGACAAAACGGGAAAAGTCACGGGAAACAAAATCGTCGAAAGCGTGATAAGAAGCAATCATCGCATGACCTACGACGACGTGCAGAAAATCCTTGACGGCGACAAAAAACTCATTGAAAAATACGCCGACGTATACGATATGATAGCGTGCGCGCGCGACCTTGAAAGGGTACTGAATGCGAAAAGAAGAAATCGCGGCAGCATAAACTTTATCTCGGAAGAACCGAAGTTTACGATAAAAGACGGGAAGGTCCTGGACGTCGCGCCTTATCCTTATTACGAAAGCAACCTTATTATCGAAGAATTTATGCTGCTTGCAAACGAAACCGTTGCGGAGTTTATGTATCATACCGAACTGCCTTTCGTTTACCGCGTGCACGAAGCGCCGAATAAAGAAAAAGTGCTGGAATTCAAAAAGTTCGTTTCTTCGTTCAATTATAACTTCGTCGTGCACCAGAGCATGCACGCGTCGGAGTACCAGAAACTGCTGGACGACATAAAAGGCACGGCGGAAGAGCGCATAATCAGCAAAGTTATGCTTCGCAGTATGCAAAAGGCGAAGTACACGACGGGGAATGCGGGACACTTCGGGCTTGCGCTCGAATACTACTGTCATTTCACGTCGCCGATACGCCGTTATCCCGACCTGACCATCCACCGCGTCATCAAAAAGATGCTTAATGGACAACTGTCGGGCGCGGAGATTACGAAAACGCTTATCAGGTGCGAAAAGGCGGCGGCAATATCGTCGGAAAGGGAAATCGCCGCGGAATGTGCCGAGCGCGACGGCGACGATTACTTCAAAATGCTGTATATGGCGGACAAATCCGGCGAAATTTACGACGGTATAATCAGCGGCGTAACGGGATTCGGGGTGTTCGTTCAACTGCAAAACACGGTGGAAGGGTTTATTTCGCTTGACAAACTTCCCGCCGGAAAATATAAATTCGACGAAGGGCGGTTCACCCTTGTTTCGGGCAAACACGTTTATTCGTTGGGCGACAAAATAAAAATCAAAGTGGACGGCATTTCCCGCGAAATCCGCCGTGTAAATTTCTCGGTTTATGAAGAAAAAGCAAGACGGCAATAAAATCATTGCCACCAACAAAAAAGCGTATCACGACTATTTTATCGAAGACACTCTGGAAGCGGGCATCGCTCTCGAAGGGCACGAGGTAAAGTCGTTAAGGCTTAATAACGTCAATATGAAAGACAGTTTCGCAATCGTGAAAAACGGCGAGGTTTTCCTTGTCGGCATGCACATTTCGCCGTATAAAATGGCGACGATGTTCAAAATCGATCCGATGCGTAACCGTCGCTTACTGCTGCATAAATCGGAAATAAGAAAACTGAAACAAAAGGTGGAGCAAAAGGGATATACCCTTGTCCCCACGAAACTTTATTTCAAGGACGCGCTCGTAAAGGTCGAACTCGGCGTCGCAAGGGGCAAAGAGCTGCACGACAAACGAGACGCGATTCAGGAAAAAGAAAACAAAAGAAAACTCGACCGCGTATTGAAAGAGTACGGCGCGAGATAGGAGATATTTATGGATAAAAAAATCGATACTTTATGCGTACAGGCGGGCTATACTCCGAAAAACGGCGAGCCCCGTCAGATCCCCATCGTGCAAAGCACCACGTTTAAGTATGATTCGAGCCCCGAAATGGCAAAACTTTTCAATCTCGAAGCAAGCGGGTACTTCTACACAAGACTTCAAAACCCCACCAACGATTACGTTGCGGCAAAGATCGCGGCACTCGAAGGGGGAACGGCGGGTATGCTCACGTCAAGCGGTCAGGCGGCAAACTTTTACGCCGTGTTCAATATTGCAAGTTGCGGCGACCACGTCGTCAGCAGTTCCGCAATTTACGGCGGCACGTACAACTTGTTTGCGGTTACGATGAAAAAGATGGGCATCGACTTTACGTTCGTATCGCCCGACTGCACGGAAGAAGAACTCGAAGCGGCGTTCCGCCCGAATACGAAAGCGTTGTTCGGCGAAACCATCGCAAACCCCGCGCTTGCCGTTGCGGACATTGAAAAATTCGCGCGGGTAGCGCATCGACACGGCGTTCCGTTTATTATCGACAATACGTTCGCAACGCCCGTGCAATGCCGTCCTATCGAGTGGGGCGCGGATATCGTAACGCATTCCACGACGAAATATATGGACGGTCACGGTGCGGCGGTCGGCGGCGCAATCGTTGACGCGGGCAAGTTCGACTGGTTCGCTCACGCCGACAAATTCCCCGGGCTCACTACCCCCGACGATAGTTATCACGGCATCGTTTATGCAGAGCGTTTCGGGAAAGAAGGCGCGTTCATCACGAAAGCGACGGCGCAACTTATGAGAGATTTCGGCTCGATTCAGTCGCCGCAAAACGCATTTTATCTTAATCTCGGGCTTGAAAGCCTGCACGTCAGAATGAAACGCCACGCCGAAAACGGTCTTGCCGTCGCAAAGTTCTTGTCGGAAAACGAGAACGTCGCGTGGGTTTCGTATCCGCTGCTCGAAGGCGACAAGTATTACGACGTTGCGAAAAAGTATCTTCAAAGCGGCGCGTGCGGAGTCGTCAGCTTCGGCGTGAAGGGCGGCAGGGAAAAAGCCGAAAAATTTATGGCTGCGCTGAAAATCATCGCAATCGAAACGCACGTTGCCGATGCAAGAAGTTGCTGCTTGCACCCCGCAAGTTCGACGCATCGCCAGATGACCGACGAAGAGTTAACGGCGGCGGGCATTTCTCCCGACCTTATCCGCGTAAGCCTGGGGCTTGAAAACGCAGACGACCTGATTGAAGATATCCGTCAGGCGCTTGAAACGGCGGTGAAGTGATATGCCGATCGTTATCCCTCGCGACCTTCCTGCATTCGACAGTCTGCTTCACGAAAAGATTTTCGTCATGGACGGCAGCCGCGCCGTGTCGCAGGACATTCGCCCCATCGAAATCGCAATTCTGAACCTTATGCCCACAAAGGAAGTTACCGAAACGCAGCTGCTGCGGTTGCTTGGTAATACGCCTTTGCAAGTGAACGTCACGCTTGTCAAAACGTCGACGTACAAGGCAAACCATACGAGCGAAACTTATCTCGACAAGTTTTACAAAAACCTTGACGAAATCAAAAAAATGAAGTTCGACGGTATGATAATCACGGGCGCGCCCGTCGAAACCCTGCCGTTCACCGACGTCAAATATTGGGCGGAACTTCAAGAAATCCTTGATTTTGCGGACGATAACGTCACCAGCACGATGTTTATATGCTGGGGCGCGCAGGCGGCGCTTTATTACTACTACGGCATAAATAAGCATCTGCTTGACAAAAAACTTTTCGGGGTGTATAACAACGTTAAGTGCGTCTTGCACGAGCCGCTGCTAAAAGGCATGGACGACGTGATTCGGATTCCTCATTCGCGCCATACCGCAATCGACGAAGAAAAACTGAAAAAATGCCCGGATCTTGAAGTGCTGGTGTCGGGCGAAAAGTGCGGTCCGTCCATTATAAAGTCAAAAGACAACCGCCGCATCTTCCTTACGGGACACAGCGAATACGACCGCGAAACGCTGGAAAGAGAATACCTTCGCGACAAAGAAAAAGGGCTTGAAATCGCCCCGCCCGAAAACTATTACAACGCGGACGGCACGATAAATATGAGCTGGGGCAGCACGGCAAATCTCCTGTATTACAACTGGCTCAACTACTACGTTTATCAGGTCACGCCCTTTGAAATCGACACGATTTCAAAATAAGCGGCAAAAAATAATACTGCAAATCAAACGGTTTATCGTATCGTTTCGTACGGTAAACCGCGAGATATATCAACTTAATACTTTTTTCGTTATTTTGTCCACGGGGATGTTTTTGGATTCGACGTTTTTGTATGGACGATAAGAAGCATGTCGCAGGTCCGGCTGCGTTAAAGACGGAAAATTAAAATTAAACGCAAAAAATAACGAAAAAGTGAACGCTCCTGCGTTCGCATTCGCTGCTTAATTAATTAGCGGCACGTCGACCTTACGTTCCTGTTCCGTAAGCAATCGGCGTCATACTGAACGGGCTACGGATTTACCCACGGCGGTAAGTAAATCGGCATTCTCCGCCTCTTCAAAACCGCCGTCTGTCGGCGAACGACGGTAAGAGAACTTAATCACCGAATAAGCATGTAGAAGGTGTCGGGTGTAGAAGGACGAACCGGGGTTCAAATCCCCGCATCTCCACCACAAAAAAGACAAGTTGAACTCTGTTCGACTTGTCTTTTTTATGCTTACTATGCTGGGATTTTGCACGGCAAAAGCCGTGCCGTTGCTTTGCAACGTGAACCCCGGTACCCGGGCTGGCACTCCGCTTTAAAATGCAAGCATTTCCGCTCCGTTATTACGCAAACTATGTTTGCTACAAACCCCGCATCTCCACCAAACGAGAAACAAGTTGAACCCCTGTTCAACTTGTTTTTCTATGTCGTCAATGCGGGGATTTCGCACGGCAAAAACCGTGCCGTTGCTCTGCAACGTGAACCCCGGTACCCGGGCTAGCGCTCCGCTTTAAAATGCAAGCATTTCCGCTCCGCTATTACGCAAACTTTGTTTGCTACAAATCCCGCATCTCCACCAAATAAAAAACGAGTTGAACCCTCTGTTCAACTCGTTTTTTATTTTCTGTTTATTGACATATTCTTTATGTTAAGTTATATTTGTATTATAAAACACTCAAAGGGGGATATATGAAAAAGAAGTTTATAATAATTACACTTGTTTTGATTTGTTGTTTGATTATATTTACTGCTTGTAGCAGTGGCAATAATGATGACACTGTCGAAATTGGTAGTAAAACGATAACGGCAACGCATACGCAACATTTAACGTCGCAGACGGATTTTGAGAAATTTTTTACTTTTTCCAAATCGTCAACGCATGGGACTGATAACGGCAGATATGGTAAAGAATACACAAGTTATTCTGTAACAATTGACATCAAACCAAGGCTTTCTGGATTTGTCGAATATGAGGGGAGTCTTTCATTTAGAGTCGTTGCAAACGAAAATAGTACAGGTGGCGGACACCATAACGAATTGATTCCTGTGTCAGTCTCTTATAAAGGCAAAGCAACAAAAAGATGCGAGTATAATAGCGATAAATATAAAGATGAAAGCGTTGTTTTTCCTCATATCAATGGAATAGGATATTACTATGAGGATGCATACACATTGGTTCCTACGAATGTGGATATAACGGTTACGTATCACAATGAAGGATTGAGTGGAGATTACAGTCAATGCTATCAAACCATAAACGTAACAAAATATAACTACGAAAGTTATATTTTCGGTAAATTAAATAATAGCGTATATTACGTTACCGTAAAATACCAAAACGGTGAAACCGTGGAACTTACCGCTAACGGTCTTTTGCCAGAAAGCAAAAGAGATATAACAGAAGAAATTGTTGACGTTTACGGAACTATCGACATTTATCCGAGTGCGACTATATAAGCATTGCAAATGATGAAGTTAGCGTGTTTAAAAACACGCTTTCTTTTTTTATTGGTTATTGCGGATATTTTGTAATGTAATAATTCACAAATCGACATTTGCAAAAGCGTGAATGGGGCAAAAGGTAACGATTATTCAACTTATGTCACGGGCATCTCCACCAAAAAAGGAACAGCGACGGCCGTTCTTTTTTTATTCCGAAGCGGGGATTTTGCACAGCAAAAGCCGTGCCGTTGCTTAAAAGGCAGGATGCGGGAGGAAAGTCGTGTTTTTAAGGGCGGTTTTTTGTTGCGGGATATACTAATTATAGTTAAATATATTGTTTTGTTATCTTTACGCTCGCAAACGCCGCGTGCAACGTGGTATAATCTCAAAGTATGTTTAAGTTGCTTCGTCTGTTAAAGCCCGACGCGGGCAGAATAGTGCTTGTCGTATTTCTGACGCTGATAACCTCGGCGGCAAGTCTTGCGCTGCCGTATCTTATGAGTTATATCGTGGAATACGGTATCGGCGGGCAGAATATGACGGTTACGCTTGCGTGTTCCGGGATAATGCTCGGCGTGTCGATAATGGGGCTTGTCGTGGGCATTTTGTCCTACAAAATCTCGGCGGGCGTCGTCAGCAGATATTCAAAGACCTTGCGCGAAGTAATTTTCAAAAAGGTAAACACGCTCAATCCCGATCAACTCAATCACTGGGGCACGGGCGCGCTCATCACGAGAAGCACAAACGATATCTGGCTTCTGGAAGAGTGCGCGAGTATGCTTATGCAGGGAGTCATCAGTATTCCCATTCTGGTGCTTGGCGGAAGCGCGCTGGCGTTTCTTGCCGATCCGTGGCTTGCGCTTATCATGTTCACGTTCGTGCCGGTCGTCGTGACGGTGCTGTATTTCGTCGTGCGTCGCATTATGCCTCTTTGGGAAAAGAGCGACGAATACATCGACAAACAGAACAGCATTATCCGCGAAAGGTTGACGGGTATCCGCGTTATCCGCGCGTTCAACAGGGAAGACCGCGAGTGCGACCGCGCCAACGAAGCCACGCTCGTCATGGCGAAAAACATCATAAAAGCCAACGTCAATATGGGGCTTCTTACGCCGGTTATCATGCTGGGGCTTAACCTTGTCACGATTCTTATCCTGTATGTCGGCGCAAAGCTTATGCAGGGCGGAAAATCGGCGGTTACGGGGGCGGATATTATCGCGATCGTGCAGTACGTCGCGCTTGTCATGAACGGCATTATGATGTTTGCGATGATGCTTGCGTTTTTGCCGAAAGTCGCCGTAAACAGCAGACGTATCAACGAGATTCTGGAAACGGAAGTTCAAAAAGAACCCGACGACGAAAACCTGCCCGCTTTTTCGGGCGCACTTAAATTTTCGCACGTCGATTTCAGATACGAAGGGGCGTCGGAGAACGCGTTGAGCGACGTGTCTTTCGATATCGCGCCCGGCGAAAAGGTTGCGTTCATCGGCGGTACGGGCAGCGGGAAAAGCAGCATCGTCAAACTTATTATGAAGTTTTTTAACCCGACTTCGGGCGAAATATCCTACGACGGAAAATCCGTGTCGGAAATCAGCGGAAAACGCGTCAGAAACAACGTGACGTGCGTGCTTCAAAACGCCACGATATTTTCGGGCACGATCGGCAGCAACGTCAGAATGTCGGCGGCGGACGCTTCCGACGAGCAGGTGTACGACGCGCTTAAAATCGCGGAACTGAAAGGATTTGTCGAAAACCTCGAAACGGGGCTCGACTACGAAATACTAAGCGGCGGCAGTAATCTGTCGGGCGGACAAAAACAACGTCTGTCGATTGCGCGCGCAATGCTTAAAAATGGTTCGATTTATCTTTTCGACGACAGTTTTTCCGCGCTTGACTTCCTGACCGAAGCGCACGTCAAGGAAAACCTCGATAAAACCCTTTCGGAAAAAACGAAAATCGTAATGACGCAACGCGCGTCGACGGCGGCGTCGGCGGACAAAATATTCGTCCTGGACGAAGGGCGCATCGTCGGGCGCGGAACGCACAAGGACCTGCTTTCGTCGTGCAGACAATATCGTGAAATTTACGAGTCGCAGACGGGACAAAAGGTCGAAGGAGGCGCATTATGAAACGGTTTCGAAGCGGCGACAAAATGACGAAAAACGAAACGAAAAGCATAATTCTGCGCCTTGTCAGAGAAATCGGCAGAATCAAATGGGGCATGGTGTTGGTGTGCGTATTAAGCGCGCTTACGATGGCGGCAAACATCGCCGCGCCCAAGTTCTTGTCGGACGCTCTGGACGTCCTGAATGCATATAACGGGACGGGCGATCTTGTCGGGCAAATCAAAAATACACTCATACTTCTTATCATCATATATACGGCGTATTCGGTGCTGAGTTACGTCGAAATGCTGGCGTCGAACAAGATTGTCAGCATGCACTTTACGGCGGGACTTCGCATGGATATGTCCACGAAAATCAAGTACCTGCCCGTGTCTTACGTCGACAGGACGGAAGCGGGGCAACTTCTTGACAGAATGACGGGCGACGTGTCGCAAATGGGCAACAGTATACATAGTATTGTCGAAACGCTTTTAATGGGCATTTTGCAACTTCTGACGATTATCGTTATGATTTTCACGATAAACTGGGTGTTTGCGCTGATTGTTATCGCGTTTGTGCCTGCTTCGGTCGTCGTGTCGTACGTCATCGCAAAGAAGAGCGAACCTTATTTCGATAAGATGTTCAAATCGTCCGGCGAGATTTATCAGGTTGTCGAAGAAACGTATTCCGGGTATCAGACGATAAAAAGCTACAACGTGGAAAACCGCCAGGAAGAAAAGCACGCGCGCGTCAACGACGAAATGTGCAAGGCGGAAGAAAGGGCGACGTTCCTGTCGTCGATAATCACGCCCGTCGTGTCGCTCACGAACAATATCGCCTACGTCGCGATATGTTTAATCGGCGCGTATTTCGCAATCGAAGGTATGAAAATCGGCGGCAACGTAGTCAGCGTCGCGGACATTATCGCCGTCGTCATTTACGCAAAAATGTTTTCGTCCCCGCTTGAAAGAATCGCCGGCGCGATAAGCAGTATGCAAAGGGTTGCATCGGCGTCGAAAAGGGTGTACGAGGTGCTTGACGAACCCGAAATGGACGTAAGGGAAGGCGAGATGCCCGAAAATGTTCAGGGCGTCGTCGACTTCAACCACGTCGCGTTTTCTTATAATCCCGAAAACCCGCTTATCAAAGACATGAATATCCACGTCGAAAAAGGGCAAAAGGTGGCGATCGTCGGGCCTACGGGCGCGGGCAAAACCACAATCGTCAATCTTCTTATGCGATTTTACGATCCGAACTCCGGCGAAATAATAATCGACGGCACGGACACGGGAAAAGTCTCGCGCGAAAGCGTAAGGGGCTGTTTCTCGATGGTGTTGCAGGACACCTGGCTTTTCGGCGGCACGATTTACGACAATATCGCTTACGGAAAAGACAACGTTTCGCGCGAAGAAGTTATCGCCGCCGCCAAATCCGCGCACGCCGACGGCTTTATAAGGATGCTCCCCGAGGGCTACGACACCGTCGTCAACGAATCGCTCACAAACCTTTCGGGCGGACAAAAGCAGTTGCTGACGATCGCAAGGGCGTTTTTGTCGGACAGACCTTTGCTGATTCTGGACGAAGCGACAAGCTCGGTCGATACCCGCACGGAACTTCTGATACAGGGCGCAATGGACAAACTCATGCGTAAGAAAACCAGTTTCGTCATCGCCCACAGGCTTTCGACAATCGTCAACGCCGACGTGATTCTTGTCATCAAAAACGGCGACGTCGTGGAATCGGGCACTCACGAAGAACTGCTTAAAAAGAACGGCTTCTATGCCGAAATCTACAACGCCCAGTACAATTTCTCATAAATCAACCGAATGTTAATATGATAAAGACCGCTGTCGTGCGGTCTTTTTTCGTGTCCGAAGAACTTGTGCCTGATATGCCAACAGATAATAATACGAACGTTGCCAAAACGCCGATATTTCAACGCTTTTATGAAAAATGCTCGCTTGCAGTACATACAGTACAACTGCGTTCGCCTTTTCCAAAAATCATCTGAAATCTCGGCGTTTTCGGTTGTGAACAAGTTTTCCGTCGTGTTTTTAGAATAAGACAAGGCACGCGAGCGGCTTAATACTTTACCGTATAAGCCGTGAGCGTAACGCAGTATTAGTCAAAAACACGGCGTAAAACCTAAGTTCGTATTATTATCTGTTGGCATAAATACGCAGAATAAAAAAACTTGACAAAATACGGGGGGGGGTGTACACTTTTAGTATAAAGAAACGGGGGAAATTTCTTAATGCTAAAAAACCGCATGTTTTGTATCGATTGTGGAAAACAGGGGAAAATCGTCCCGTTTTTGCAGTAATTTTTTCGGTATTTCGCAGTATGATATTCAATTCAACTTTATTTATAGCAATTCAACTTTTGGTTGAGCCGCACCGTTTGCAACCGACGGTTTAATCCCATATAATTGCAAATATGGAGGTGGCCATATGACTTATGGACAAAAGATAACGCAATTACGAAAGAATGCGAACATGACGCAGGCTCAGCTTGGCGACGCGCTTAACGTGAGCGCGCAGGCGGTTTCCAAATGGGAACATAACCTTGCCGAACCCGATTTATCCACAATCAAGAAGATCAGTTACATATTCAAAATATCCATCGACGATTTTCTGGATATCGACCATAAGGACGGGAATAACGGCGAAAACGTAGCGGAAGACCGCCCCGACGAAAGCGGAACGACGGAAGTTTCCGAACAAATCGTAACGGCAGTCGAAAACGCCGTGAAGCAAAATCAAATCGCGCCGATCGGTTATTGCGTGTCGTGCGGAAGTATCGTTACGAAAGAAAACGCGGGAATAATCGCGCCGAAAGTTCTTTGCAAAAAATGCTATGAAGAAAAACTCGCAAACAATAAGGTTCTGGCGGAAAAACGTCAGAAAAACATCGACGCAAAAGTCAAAGACGTAAGGAAAAAGAAAAGAAAAAGCATCGTCTGGGGAAGTATCGTTTCGGTAATTTTATTAATTTTCAACATTATGGCAATGGCAAGCGGTGAGTTTAACGATGATCTTGCGTATTTTATTCCGTTCACGATTTTTATGGTGTACGCCGCGTTTGCGTTCGTGTCGGAAGTTATCCTTGACGAAGGACCTATCCCGGAAATTCTCGTGTGGTTCGTGACGCGCCCGATAAAACTGCCGGGGATCATTTTCACGCTCGATCTCGGCGGACTTGCCTTTTTAATCGTGGCGAAAATAGGTTTTGCGATTCTGGGATTCCTGCTCGGCGTGTTATTATTCCTGATCGGCGTCGGAATCGGCATTATCGTCGCGCCTTTCTCTTATCCGTTCACGATAACAAGAATCAACAAAGAAATAAAACAAATAAAAAATTCAACGGGAGAAACAATATGAAAAGAAAACCAATTTTATTCTTTGTAACAATAGTCATTGCCGTTTTGGCGATGATGACTCTCGTTGCCTGCGGCGACAAGGGCAGCGGAGGTTCGGGCGGCGGAGGCACCCCGGACACACCTCCCGCCGAACAACTTAAAAAATTCGACGGCGTAAAGTTTGAAAATGCGACTTTCGATTACGACGGCAGCGAAAAATCGATAACCGTAACGGGGCTTCCCGAAGGCGCCAAAGTAGTTTACACAAACAATAAAGGCACCGACGCAGGCGTTTACAATGCAAAAGCGGTTGTCACGAAAGACGGTTATGAAAGAAAAGAACTGACCGCGACGCTCACAATCAATAAAATCAACTTTACGGGCATCGAGTTCAGCGGCAAGACGGTAACGTATGACGCCACCGAACACAAACTTGACGAAGCGACGGGCGTTCCGTCTTTTGCCGACGTCAAATACACCGGCACAATGAAAGAAACCAACGCCGGCGTATACTCCGCAACGGTTACCGTAACGAACAAAAACTACAACGACTTCACAAAAACCGTTCAACTTGAAATCCAAAAAGCGGAACTCGGCGAAATCAAGTTTGAAAACGGCACTTTCGAATACGACGAACAGGAACACTCGATTCAGATTTCGGGACTCGTTCCCACGGGTGAAATCGTCGTATATTCGGGCGGCGAAAACGGCAGAAACGGCGCAAGAAGCGTCGGCACGTATACGATCGTCGCAAAGGTCGGCGGCAAAAACTATAATCAGAAAACTTTGACCGCAACCCTTAAAATCAAGTCGACGGAAGAAGAACTTGCAACGACTTTGTACAACGGCAAAATTTATTTTGAAAATCCGCTTGACAACAAATGGCTTTATTGCATAGACGGAAGCGAAATTAAACTTGTGAACCGCGACGTTGCGTCTTCGTTCGTGCAGGGCGGCGAAAAACTTTATTATCTTGCTCAAAATTACTTCGGCAAGGGCGTCGTAGGTTTTGACGGCACGAAAGCGGAAGATTTGTATTCGGTCAACGGAAAATATCTCGCAACCGACGGCACGTTCCTTTATTATTCGGTATCGAGTCTTCTCGACGATGAAAAGAACGGCATTTACTCGTTGAAGATTTCCGATTTATACGATACGAACGCCGAGCCTTCGGCAAACAAATTGTGCGCGGATAAGGCGGAAGAACTGACGGCTATCGGCAATTATATTTATTTCGTCGCGAAATCGGGCGGAAAACTTTATCGCATAGATAAAAACGCGTCGAACGGCTCGTCGCAACTCGTTTACGATTATAAGGTGTCCGACCTTGCAACCGACGGCACGCGTATATTCTTCACAAGACATATTACGCTTTCGAATCTTAAACCCGGCGCGGCGATATATTCCATCGACACGACCACCGCGTCACTCCCCGTAAACGACGACAGCGTTGCGCTTAAAAAGATTACGTATTCGAAGGGCAAATACCTGACTGTTGTCGGCGAATATCTTTATTTCGTAAACACCGATATGATAACGACAACCATTTTCGGCGACGGCATTTATAAGGTGAAAATCGACGGCAGCGAGTGGAAAGAAAACGTTATCGGCGGCACGAAAGTCGTGGACGGCGAAAACGACAACGTCTTTGCTCTTACAACCGACGGAACCGTCTTGTATTACTTCCGTGCAAACAATAAGCACCTGTACTCTTATTCGGCAGGCGTTGAAACCGACCTTATGGCAGGATACGTCGCGCCCGTTTATCAACCCGTTATCACGACTTATTACGAAGAAATGAAAGAGTATAACGGCGAACTTTATTATATCGATATGAAGGACAACGGAAAACTTCATAAGTATAATATCCAAAGCGGTTTCGACGTCAGGATCACAAGCCTCCAAGTTGCGGATTTTGCAATTTACGAAAACGAGTTGTATTACGCAACGGTAAGGCTTATGACCAACTTCGACCTTTACAAAATGAATCTCGTTACCGGTGTAAACACGAGAATTTCGACTGAAAAATGCCTGCACATGTCGTTTATGGACGGGAAGATTTATTACGCAAACTTCTCGGGCAAAAACTCGTTGAATGTAATGAACCTCGACGGAACCGAGGACACCGAACTTGTTAAGAAAGGTGACAAAGGTTTCAAAGACGGAATTGACGATTTTGATTTATATGCAATCAACGGAAAAGTGTATTTTGTCGCGAGCGAACTGTATTGCTACGACGTGGCTTCAAAAACGGCGACGAAACTCAACAAAGACGTAAAACCCAACGAATATTTGTTCACCGATGAAAACACGGTGTTCCTGATGAACGACAGAGCATTGAAAAATACTGTAAGCAAATACGACGTGAAGAACAATGTTTTAACAGACGTTGCTGACCTTGGCACGACAAACGACGCACGCAGTTTCTTTGTAAGCGGAAAATACTTCTATTATTACAGAAACGTTGCGGCGGGATCGTCAAACAAAGGACTTTATCGTGTCGATATGACCGCGTCAACGCTAACTTCCGAACTTGTAAGCACACTTGACGGATATTATATGTCAAGCGCGGTGGTTGTCGGAAACAAAGTTTACTTCCTTGACGTATGGCAGGCGAAAAACAGCATTCCCACACCGTCAAGCACCGGAAAACTTTGCGTGCTCGACCTGACAAGTAAAACGGTGACAAAACTTCAATAACAATTAACACAGACGAAACGGCAATTCCGAAACGGCGGGATTGCCGTTTTTCGTTGTCGGTTTTTAATAGTTTCGGGCAAAAAATGTAAACGAAAGTTGTTGTTATTTTCACAAAGTAATGTTATTATAGTAATGTATAAGGGTCAGTGTTCCCTTTTTCAGGAGGAAAATATGAAGGCGAAGAAGAAACTTATCGGCATTCTGCTTGTAATAGTGGTGGTTGTTTTGAGCCTTGGCGTGCTTACCGCATGCGGCGAAACCCCGGGCGAAACGTCGAAGAATAAAAAGGCTGTCGTCATTTGTACGGCGTTGCTTTCGGGCGGGCTGTACGACACGAAGACGAACGAGGCAATCTGGGATCCCGTTGCCGAAGGCGTTTATTTCCAGCAGGTGTTCCCCGGCGGGGATATGATGGGACTTGTCATGGCGGTGCTTACCGACAAGACGACGTACGACTTAATCGGCGGCATTATGAAGTACAAGGACGAATCCGTCGAAAACTTATTATGGCAAATCACGCTTGACGAGCAGGGCAAAAGCAACAATCCGAATCTGCGCCCCGCAAACGTTCGCCCCACAACTGCGGACGGCACGTTCAAGTCAACGCTGTATAACGATTCCGGCGAAGTCGTCGACGGATACGGCGCATACACGGCAGGCGAAAAAATTCAATACGGCGCAATCGCCGCGTATCGTCAGCAATGCCTGGACCTGAAAGCCAGATACGAAAAGCAGGGCTGGGACGTCGTCGTTTTCAACTACGACTGGCGCATCGACAACAGGGTCAATTCCGAACTTCTTGAACAATTCATTCAGACCAACGGCTGGGAAGAAATAATTCTCACGTCGCACAGTATGGGCGGCCCCGTCGTTGCGGGATATATCGCAAGACTTCAAAACAAGTGGTTGGACGCGGAAGCGAAAAACCCCGGACAAACCGACGTCAAAAAACCGAATCAGATCATTCGCTCGTATCGCGCGTTCTCGCCTGCAACGGCGGGCTCTCTTGACGCGATTTATTACATGGACGATCCTATCGGAGCGATTGCCGACGTTGTAAACGGAACGGTCGGCGACACCCTCGGCGGCGTTGTTCTGGGTGTCGACGCGATTTCGGAAGGCATAAAGAAACTTGCGGGACCGCTTGCACAGAACCTTACTTCCGTAATGCAACTTCTGCCGTTCCAGACCTTTGCGGATTCCGATTATTACGGCGAGAACGAAAGCCCTGTTTACGTTGACGGCGTACCCGTGAAAGATATGTACGAATGGTACTGCTCGCGTCCCTGGGCGCACACCAGCGACTGGAAACCGGGCGTCGACGGCATTTACGACAAACTTAAACCCGGCATGAAAAACCTGCCGGCATACTGGGATTCCTTCTACGTCAAAGAAAGCGTGAACGACAAAGACGCCAACGTTTACGCGCCCGAACTCGTGAACACGACTTATTGCCTGGGCGTCGGATACAACACCAAAAAGAGCGTTCAAATCGTGACGAAAGACACCGACACCGTTAAGGTCAACAAGGTTACTTACGAAATGTGGGACACCAAAAACCATAAGTACGACACGCCGCTTACCAGCATCGAATATTATTCCTACGACCACAAAGCAATACTCTTTGGCGACGGCGACGGAACGATGCCCACCAACGCATGCCTCGGCGGACTTAACTACAATGGCGACAAGACGATAAGCAACACGAAAGGCCGCGCGATTTATCCCTTGCCGGAAGCGCGCCAGACCACGACGATTTGCTACTATAACACGAACCACGGCACCGTCGGCGGATATTGGGACGTCCTGAAATGGGACTTCTACGAGATGATTGACAAGATTATCGTCGAAGACGAAATAAATCCTTTCTTTTAAGCCTTGATTGGTAGCGAAAGCACGCGCTCGCCGCGTGCTTTTTTGTTGCTCTTTTTCAAAAATCGAATTTTCTTACAAGTGTATAAGATTTAGGTAAATATTAAGTAATAATTATATACTTGCAATAAAGACTGTATTTATGTATAATAAGAAACGTAATGAAAAAGAAGGAAGCAAAAAAACTCAATAAAATCGACGCGCAGGCAGTGCATAAGAAGCGCGCCCTTATCACGGAAAAAATAAGGGAATCTTTCGTATCGACCTTGCCGATAATCATCATAGTTGCGATAATGTGTCTGTCGATACAACCTGTGCCGACGGGCTTATTGTTGTCGTTCCTTATCGGCGCGTTGCTGATAATCGTGGGAATGGGGCTGTTCACGCTTGGTGCGGACACGTCCATGACGCCGATCGGCAGCCGCATCGGCACGACTCTTACGAAGTCGAAAAACCTGCCGCTTATTTTGTTTGTGAGCTTTATTCTGGGCGTTGCGATAACGATTGCGGAGCCTGACCTTCAAGTTCTTGCGGAAACCGTGCCGCACATCGACGGCAAAGTCCTGCTGATTACGGTGGGCGTCGGCGTAGGGTTGTTCCTTGCGGTGTGCATGCTCAGGACGATTCTGGGCATAAGGCTCAAATGGCTTATCCTTGCGTTTTACATAATCATATTCGTGCTTGCGGCGTTTGCCGATAAAAACTTTTTGTCGATTGCTTTCGACTCGGGCGGGGTAACGACGGGGCCGATGACGGTGCCGTTTATCCTTGCGCTCGGCATAGGTGTCGCGAATATCCGAAGCGATAAAAAGGCGGAAGCGGACAGTTTCGGTCTTGTCGCGTTGTGTTCGATAGGGCCGGTGCTTGCGGTGCTGATTTTGGGGTTCTTTTACAAGGGACAGGGCGTTGCGGACGTGAACCTTCCGTTCATCCCGGAAACGACGACCGAAATGGGACTGGAATACCTGAAAGCGTTCCCCGCATATATGAAAGAAATGGCGATTGCACTGTCGCCGATTATCGTACTGTTTTTGATTTTCCAGGTGGCTGCTTTCAAGATGAGCAAAAAGAGTTTTTTGAAAACGCTCATCGGTATTCTTTACACATACGTGGGTTTAGTGTTGTTTTTGACGGGTGTAAACGTCGGTTTCTCGCCGCTGGGGTTATATCTCGGTCAGCAAATGTACAGCGGCTGGACGCAATATATTCTCATTCCCGTGGCAATGCTTATGGGCTGGTTCATAATTTCCGCCGAGCCCGCGGTATTCGTCCTTGAAAAGCAAATCGAAGACGTGAGTTCGGGCGCAATCCCCGGGAAAGCGATTAAGCTGAGCCTGTCGATTGCAATCGCGTTGGCGATGGGGCTTTCGATGATCCGCGTCCTTACGGGGATATCGATACTCTGGTTTATCGTGCCGGGTTATCTCGTCGCGCTTATACTGATGTTTTTCGTCCCCGACATATTCACGGCAATCGCGTTCGACTCGGGCGGGGTTGCGTCGGGACCGATGACTGCGACGTTTATGCTGCAATTTTTCATCGGCGTATGTTCGGCGCGCGGCGGCAATATATTAAGCGACGCTTTCGGCGCGGTCGCGCTCGTTGCGATGATGCCGCTTATTTCCATTCAGATCACCGGTCTTGTTTACAAGAAGAAGAAACAACGCGCGGAACGCGTACCCGAAGTCGTTTACGGCGACGACGATATTATCGAACTGTGGGGGAACTGATATGTACTTTGTAATCTCGGTAATCAATCCCAACGGATTGTCGATTCTGAATAACATTTGTCAACGGCTGGAAATCCCCGTGATTCTGTCGCTTATCGGCCACGGCACCGCGTCGCAGAAGATACGCGATTTGTGGGGGATCGAGTCCACCGATAAGAGAATCCTTTTTGCGGTCGCGGACGAAAACAAAACGAAGTCGCTCATCATGGAAGAACGACGCCGTCTTTACATCGACGCACCAGGCAACGGCATTGTGATTTCCGTCCCGATTAAAAGCGTCGGCGGCGGCAGCACCCTCAATTTTTTGAACGGAGGAAACAAGGATATGAAAGCACCCGATATAAATTTTGAATACGAACTCATTCTCGCGATTGCAAACGAAGGGCATACCGACGCCGTTATGGACGCCGCAAGGGCTGCGGGCGCGGGCGGCGGCACCGTTATCCACGCAAAGGGTACGGGCGGCATGGGCACCGAGAAATTCTTCAACGTGTCGATTGCAAGCGAAAAAGAAATCATTATCATCGTTGCGAAAAAGGAAAAGAAAGCGGACATTATGCGCTCCATCGTTACGACGGCGGGCGCGGGCACCGACGCAGGCGCGATAGTTTTCTCCCTTCCCGTTTCCGACGTCGAAGGGTTCAGACGGGACGACGATAACGCCGAAATTCCAAAAGTCGAACAAAAAACAGAACAAGCAGAATAATTTCAGGCCCTCCTATTTTTCGGGAGGGCTTGATTATTTTCTTATTCGGTGGTAAAATATAGACATAATTTACGGTAGGTGGGATATGTTGGATTTCGAAAAACACAAACAGGCAGGGGAAAATTATTTATCTTGCGACGTTGAAAAGAACTTATGCTTCCCGATGCATTGCAACGAAACGTACGAGTTTTTATACTGCAACGACGGGCTTGTAAACGTTACCGTGCTGGACAGAATTTATCGTCTTCGCGCGGGGAAGTGTATGGTAATTCCGCCAAAGTTCGCGCACGCTTACGAAACGCCCGATTACAGCAACGTTTTCATCTGTAAGTTTTCAAAGGATTGGGTTCCCGACTTTTACGAAAAGCACGACGGCTACATCGCGACTTTCCCGGTTTTTTCGATAGAGTTTGCGGAATCGATGGTAAGGAAAATGCCCCTTGTTACCAACGCGTTCAAGCTAAAAGCCGTTTTGTATCATATTCTTGCGGAGTTTGAGACGCACACGGCGTTTATCCCCGTCGACAAAAAGAAGGTGGACGTTTTGAACGCAATCGCGAAATACGTTTCGCACAACTTCACGGAAGACATAAGCCTGAAAGACCTGTCCGACAAAATGGGATATTCTTACAATTATCTTTCGGCTGTTTTCAACGAATATTTCGGCGCGAATTTTTCCGACGTCGTGAATATTTACCGCATAAATTACGCAACCGATCTGTTGTATTCGACCACGCTTTCCGTCGCGGAAATCTCAAAAAAGGCGGGTTACGATAGCGTGCGTAGTTTCAACCGCAACTTCCAAAAATACAAAGGAAAGTCGCCGCGCGACGCCCGCGAGTTCGTGAAAGAAGGCATTATCGTTGACGTCTGACGGTTTTTTGCGGTTTTTACTGTATATTTTTGGTCATTTGTATAGTAAAAAAAATAAAGACGTCGATTGTTTGAAAAGAGCGTCGTTTTTATGATATGATTATCATATAAATATAAAAAATAAAGAGGAGAACATTATGGCAAATTTTTCAAAATTGATTGAAAAAAAGGCAGACGCCGCGCAATATATGGTTGACGAAATCACCCATATCTGCAAGGATATGCCCAAACGTACTCCCGGCGAAGAAGGCGAAAGAATCGCTTGCGAGTATATGGCTGACGTCCTTAAAAAAGACTGCGGATGCGAACGCTCCGACGTTGAATCGTTTAAGGAAAATCCCGGCAGCTTTTTCGGCTGGATTTATATCACGATCACCTGTGTTCTTGCGGGGCTTATCGCATACTTCTTCCTGCCGATATTAGGTTTTGCGCTTATCGTTTTCGGTTTCTACGTAATGATAATGCAATTCGGTCTTTACAAAAAGACTTTCGACTTCCTGTTCCCCGAAAAGACGGGCACGAACGTTACCGCAATCAAGAAATGCACGGGCGAAGTCAAAGGTCGCGTATTTTTCAACGGTCACCCCGACGCAGCGTGGAACTGGCCCGTCAACAATAAGTTCGGCGGCAAAGTTTACGAAGCGAACATCGTTATCGTTGTCCTTGGCGCGTTGTTCCTTATGGGATGCAGCCTTGCGACGGCTATACTCACCGGTTTCAAACCCATGATACTTAAACCCGAAAACGGCGTTCTGTTCTGGCTTGGCATCGCGAACCTTGCATTCGTACCTTTCTATTTCGGTATGTACCGCATGTGGGATCCGAACACGACGGTCGACGGCGCAAACGACAACCTTACGGCTTGCCTTATGGGCATCGCGATCCTTAAAGCGATGAAAGACGAAGGTATCGAACTTGAACACACCGAAGTCGGCGTTATCCTTTCGGGCTCCGAAGAAGCGGGACTCCGCGGAGCGAAAGCGTGGTGCGAACAGCACAAAGGCGAATTCGACGACGTTCCCACCTGGATTTATTCTTTCGACACCATTCACGATCCGAAATTCCTGGGCGTAAATTACCGCGACCTTAACGCAACCGTCAAAGCCGACAAGGAAGTTTCCGACAGCTTTATGGAAGCGGCAAAAGAACTGGGCATTCCCTGCAACAAAACTCTTGTTCCTCCCTTCGGCGGAGCAACCGACAGCGCAGCGTTCGCACAGGCAGGTTTCAGGGCAACCGGTATCACCGCTCTGAACCACGTTCTGGAAGATTATTACCACACGCTTAAAGACAGCTACGACAACCTTAACAAAGATTGTCTTGCGGATTGCTATGCAATTTCTGTCCGCGCGCTTGAAAACTTTGACAAAAAGATTTCAAACAAATAAGTAAAACAAACACGATAATGAAGGATAGCGAGTTTTCGCTATCCTTTTTCGTTGAAAAAAATCGGTAAAGGCGGCGGATATTTTTTTCATTTCTTGACAACAACGTATATTTAATGCAATAATAAAATTAATTTAACGCAACGTGGAAAGTATGGAAGAAATCAAAAACACCGACTGCAATCTCATAACGGGACTCACGTCCGAAGAAGTCGAAGCGCGCGTCAAGAGCGGGCTCGTCAACGGATTGCAAACAATAAAAACCAAAAGCGTACTCAGAATACTTATCGACAACACCTTCACGTTTTTCAACTTCGTGTTTTTCGTGATGGCAATCATCGTCGCGGCGTTTTCGGGATTCGACGAGGACGGCATGGGCAATTACGGTTTCGTGATACTGTGCGTCTGCAATACGCTTATCGGTATCGTGCAGGAACTTCGCGCAAAGCACACGATGGATAAACTGTCGCTCATTTCCGCCCCGAAAGTCAGGGTTATCCGCGACGGGGAAGAAAAGGAAATCGCCGTGAAAAACGTCGTTATGGACGACGTTACGATATTGCAGGCGGGACACCAGATTTGCGCGGATTCGGTCGTTGTCGAAGGCAGTATCGAGGTCAACGAAAGCCTTATCACCGGTGAGCCCGACGCAATCGTGAAAAACGTAGGCGACAGCCTTATGTCGGGAAGTTACGTCGTATCGGGACGCGCAAAAGCAAAAGTCGTGCACGTCGGCATGGATAACTTCGCAATGAAAATATCCGCCGGCGCGAAGTATTTCAAAAAAACCGTTTCGGTCATCAAAAATTCGTTAAATAAAATCGTAAAAACGATGTCGGTGGTCATTGTGCCGCTGGGCATCGCTCTTTTTTCAGTCAAATATTACATTCAGGGCAACGATATGAACAGTACGGTGCTGACGACAATCGGCTCGTTGGTCGGCATGATTCCGAGCGGTCTTGTCGCGCTTACGTCGGTCGTGTTCTGCCTGAGCGTAATAAGGCTTGCGGGACACCACACCCTTGCACAGGATATGTACTGCGTCGAAACGCTTGCAAGGGTTGACGTGCTGTGTCTTGATAAAACGGGCACGATTACCGAAGGCAGTATGGAAATCCACGGTATAAAGACCGTCGATTTGTCGGAAGACGAGTTCTGCCGCCACCTTAAAAACCTGTCGGACGCCGTTAAGGACGAAAACGCAACGGCGGCGGCGGTCAAAAATTACGTCGGACAGTACGAGGCGGCGGGCGAAGTCAGCGTTGTCGTGCCGTTTTCGTCGGACAGAAAGTGGAGCGGCGCGGTTATCGACGGCAGAAGTTATGTGCTGGGCGCGCCCGAATTCGTTTTCCCCAATACCGCGGAAGAAATAAAAGCAATCACGCGCGAAAAAGCGGAAGAAGGACTCAGGGTGCTTGTCCTTGCGTCGTCGGACGTCGAAATTATCGGACACGGCCTTCCCGACGGACTGAAAGCGGAAGGGTTTATATTCATCGCCGATAAAATAAGAAAGGAAGCCCCCGATACGCTGCAATATTTCAGGGATCAGGGCGTTACCGTCAAAATTATTTCGGGCGACAACCCCGTTACCGTGCGCGCCGTCGCAAAACGCGCAGGGCTTTCCGATTGCGACAGTATCATTGATATGTCAACCCTGAAAACCGACGAGGAAGTCATCGACGCGGCGGAAAAATACACGATATTCGGCAGGGTTCTGCCCGATCAGAAATTGTTGCTTGTAAAAGCCCTGAAAGCAAAAGGACACACCGTTGCGATGACGGGCGACGGCGTCAACGACGTGCTTGCATTAAAGGAATCCGACTGCTCGATCGCGATGGCTTCGGGTTCGGACGCCGCAAAGAACGTGAGCAGTCTGGTGCTTCTTGACAGCAATTTCGCGTCGATGCCGAAAGTCGTTGCGGAAGGCAGACGTTCCATAAACAACCTTGAAAGGTCGGCGTCGTTGTTCCTTGTAAAGACGGGCTACAACTTGCTTATCGCGCTGTTGTTCCTTATCGTGCCGTCGATTCTGCCGTTCGAGCCAAGGCATCTGACGCTGCTGGGCGGGGTAACGATCGGGATTCCTTCGGGAATACTCGCGCTCGAACCCAATAAAAACAGGGTGGAAGGCAGGTTTTTGCCAAAAGTCATTATGAATGCGGTGCCCGGCATAGTAACCGTAATGGCGGGTATTATCGCAATCGTAATCACAACGCAGACGATACTCACGGGGCTTTCTCCGGACGAACAGCACGCGCTGTATTTCCTTGCGACCGTGTTTGCGGGATATCTGTTCGTGTTCAAATCGTGCTGGCCGTTCAACCTGTTGCACGCGGTGCTTTTCGTGGGCGTAATCGCGCTTCTGGTGCTGTGTTACTTCGTGCATCTGTCGTTTATCGACATACAGTCGTTCTTCGGTCTGTACCGCGGAATAACGCCCGCAATGTGGAAAGTGCTTGCGGTGGTATGGTCGATACTCGTCGTCGTATTTGCGGCTATGTGGGCGCTTGATAAAAAGTATAACGTGCGCTTCCAGACGACCGTCGGCGACATCGAAGACAAAATCGATTTAAGACGCGAAGAAGTCCTCAAAAAAAGAGAAGCGAAAAAGGCAGCAAGAAAAGCAAAAAAATCCCTGTAAAAAAAGACAAAACAAAACCCGCAATCTGCGGGTTTTTTAATGCGTTTTTTCAGAAGAACGAGTGCAAAACAAGCATCACTATGCCAAGGATTAAAAGCACCACGCCGACGGTAATATTAAGCGTTTTGGGCTTTACTTTGTTTGCGATAAGCGCGGCAAGTTGTGCCGAAACGAGCGTGCTGAATATGCAGGTTATCATTGCCGTAGTGTCGGGCAAGCCGCCGATTCCGAAATGCGATACCGCCCCGACAAGCGCGGTAAACGTCATGATAAACACGCTTGTGCCGACCGCCTTTTTAAGAGGAAATCCCATAAACGACGTGAGCACGAGGAGCATCATCATGCCGCCGCCCGCGCCGACGAATCCGCAAATCATACCAATCATTGCCGACAGCGCGAACGTTTGCATCGCGTCGCACCATTTGTTTTTGTACAAGCGGTCCTTTAAGGGATCTCTGCCGTTGACGGGAACGAGGATGAATTTAAGTCCGAGTAGTGACGTTGCGAAAATGGAAAAGTTGCCCATAAGGTGATTGTCGATTTTTGACGCAAGAAAACTTCCAAGAACCGTAAAGCACAAAACGACGACAAGCATTTTCGAGCCTTTTTTCACGTCAATGTTTTTATCGACGGCGTAAGCGGTTGCGGACACGGCGGACGCCAGAACGTCGGAAATCAGCGCGATACCGATGGCGTCGTACGACGGGAAGTCCAGAAATGCGACAAGCATCGGTGCGATAAACGCGGCGGCGGACAATCCTGCAAATCCCGTGCCTATGCCTGCGCCAATGCCTGCGAAAATATATACGATAATTTTAATATATTCTTCCATACAAACGTAATAAATTATATCACCGCGCGCTTTTATGTCAACCGTTCGCCGTTGACTTTCCGATATTAAAGTGGTATCATATACTTTATGAAAATAATGTTCGTGTGCCTTGGAAACATCTGCCGCAGCGCAATGGCGGAATTTATGATGAAAGACGCCTTGAAAAAGCGGGGGATATCGGAAAAGTACGTTATCGACTCCGCCGCGACGTGCGGGCTCGAAACTGGCAATCCCGTTTATCCCGACGCGCTGAAAAAACTGAAAGAGCACGATGTTCCGACGTTCCCGCATTATTCGAAACAGGTCAGGAAAACCGATTACGACAAATACGATTTGTTCATTGGAATGGATGACAAAAACGTCGCGTATCTCAAAAATCTTTTTGCGCCCGACGAAAAAAAGAAGGTAAAAAAGTTTCTGGAATATGCAGGGCAATCCCGCGACGTCGCGGATCCGTATTATACCGGCAATTTTGACGATACTTATGACGATTTGAAAATCGGTATCGAAATTTTGATAAATAATATTGAAAACAGGAAGTGAATTTATGAGTGAATGTACGCACGATTGCAGCTCCTGCGAAAGCCACGGAAGTTGCAGCGAAAAAACCGACTTCACCGTCCCCGTAAACGCATTGTCGAAGGTCAAACACGTTATCGGCATCGTGTCGGGAAAAGGCGGTGTGGGCAAATCTCTCGTAACGGGGCTTATGGCGTCGATTACGGCAAAACAAGGGTTTAAGACGGCGATTCTGGACGCTGATATTACCGGTCCGTCGATTCCGCGCATGTTTAACGTGGACGGTCCCATCGACAGCGACGGCAGTTTCTTTTATCCCGTGAAATCGAAAGGCGGCATTGAAATTATGTCGGCAAACCTTTTACTGGAACACAATAACGATCCCGTCGTATGGCGCGGTCCCGTCATCGCGGGTATGGTGAAACAGTTCTGGACGGATTGCGTCTGGGGCGACGTGGACTTTATGTACGTCGATATGCCTCCCGGAACGGGCGACGTGCCTCTTACGGTTTTCCAAAGCCTGAACGTCGACGGTATCATCGTCGTGACAAGCCCGCAGGAACTCGTGTCGATGATTGTCGGCAAAGCCGTGAAGATGGCAAATATGATGAATATCCCCGTGCTGGGCGTCGTTGAGAATATGAGTTACGTCAAATGCCCGGACTGCGGGAAAGAGTTTTCGATTTTCGGCGACAGCAAGGTCGACGAAGTCGCAACCGAATTCGACCTGAAAGTTCTCGGACGGATTCCGTTTGACAAAAACATCGCAAAAGCCTGCGACGAAGGCAAGGTCGAGTCGCTTGACGCGGACTTCCTTGACAGCGCGAAAGAGGCGATAAAACGCCTTGCAAAATAAACGAAGAAAAAAAGAAACGCCCCGAAAAATCGGGGCGTTTCTTAAATATATAAGGGGGAAGGAAATTATCTTGCGTTTAAGCGGTCGAATTCTTTCACGTTTTCCACGATAAGGTCAAAGAATTTTTCAACGATTTTTTTGTCGTCGTCGTTGCCGCGGATTGCAATCGTCATCGTTACGACGTCGTTTAAGGTTGTGAGCGCAAGCTGCATAAAGGGTTTGTACTTGACCGCGCCCGTCATAAATCCGTCAACGGGTTTCGCATTGCCGAAAGTCAGTTTATCGACGGGAAGAAGCCCGATGTTGCTCATACCGATAAGCGGGTTGTCGTACCCGATTTTGATTGCGAATTCCGAAATCGAAAAGGGCAGTATGGTATAGGCGAGTTTCAGAAGCGGTAGGCTGTAAAGTCCCATATATTTGTCGCGCTTGCTTTTCTTTGTGGAACGCATGACGTTGATGAGCGTATCGTTGATTGTTTCGCCCTTGTTATGCACCGTGCAAAGCATAAATCCCGTGTGATTTGCAAGCCCGCCGGCCTCGTCGCCGCCTTCGATATGACGGCGCAAATCGACCATGCAGGGGATTGAAAGGGTTTCGTCGTCGCGCATACCCGAAATATCGTAAAGCGCGCGCACGTACGCCGCAAGCAGCATATCGTTGACGGTAACGCCCAGACGTTTTCCCGCGTTTTTCATATTAAGGAAAGTGTCGCGGTCGATTTTTCTGATGTTGATCATCGTGTGGTCGTCGGGACGGGGTTCGGTCAGCGGAAATACGTGTTTGTCTTTCACCGCGCTGATGTTTTTGAAAAGACCTTTCGCGACCTTTTTGTCGGCTGCGTCGAGTTTCGTATAAACCTGTTCCGCGCTTCTCGTACCTTGTTTAAGGTCGGTGGGGTTTTCGCCGCTTAAAAACGCGTTGTAGTTTTTTGCAAGTTTTTTCAAAAAGTATTTGAAGTCGCCGCCGTCAAAGCACATATGGTTGACGATCATCGCAAACGTCGATTTTCCGTCCTTGTTCAGGACAATCACCTTAAACTGTACGTTGCTTGAAACGGGGATACTTTGACACAGGAAATCGTACGCTTCTTTTTCGGGATCGTCGCTGTCTTTTATTGTCAGGATATCGTCGACGGTGTAAGGCTCCACCTTCCAGTAAGGATTGACGGGATTCTCGTGAAAACTGCTGTGAAGCACGGGGGCTTTTTCGCACATTATGACCAGCACGTTTTTAAGTGCGTCGGCGTCTAAGAGCCCGTCGAAAGTCAGGGTTGCGTGCACCATACGGTCGTAATAGTTTCGGAAAAGATATTGCATCTTATCCCACATTTCGGCTTTTATAGTTTTGCTCATAGTATCAAAATCAGTATTTTATCGTATCATTTTTACGAGATAAAGATTGTTATTTGTTTTCGTCGTTCCACATTGTGTAGTACGCTTCGTCGATGCGCGCTTTCTTTTCGGCTGCCGCCTTATCCTTTTTCTTTGAATAACTCACAAGAGAGGCGATAAGGATAACGACGTCGAGAAGGGCTGCGCCGACGGGAAGAAGCCACGACGGATGCCACGGGATAACGTGCGCCACGCCAAGCATTACGTACACCATAACGGCGGTTACTTCAACGGTTGCAAGCAGGTCGAAAAGCCTTGATTTACTGTTGTAAGAATACGCCTCGGCGGTGTCGGTGATAAGCATTGCGACCACCATTACAAGGAAGGTCATCCAGCTGTACTTGAAGTGCACGAGGATTTGCAGAATAAGGAAAATAAACGTGAACGTAAGCGCGATGATGACGTGCGACAGACCGCGGATTGCAAGGTGTCTTTTCTTTTTCGCAAGGACGATAATACCGAAAATCGCGCCTGCTATAACGCCCATAAACGCGCCGCCCACAAGAATGAGCCAGGTTTTGTCCCATGCGCGGGTTGCGAAACTGACCGAAAGATATCCGATCACGACAAACAGCGCGATTGCGATGCCGGTGAGCACTCTTGCGCCGATGCGTGGCACTGCGCGCTTTACGTTGTCCAGACGGTTTTCAAAATCGACGAGCGTGTCTTTGAAGTTTCCGAGACTGTCGATGCACAGGTCGTAGATGGCGTTTTCGTCCGTCATACCTTTTATCTTGTATTCCTGCGCGCGGTCGAGAAGGTTTTGCAAAACTTCTTCGCGGTATTCCATTGCTTCTTTCGTGGGAGAGATGGTGCGGAATTGTTGTTCGAGATACTTTTTGAAGCGGTCGATTAACATATTATTTTGTTCCTCCGTTGATTAAGTCTTTCATTATTTTTATGGTGTCAAACCAGTTGGTTTTATTGAAGTCGTAAAAGGCGCGGCCTTTTTTGGTGATGCGGTAATATCTGCGTCTTGCGCCGGCGTCGCTTTCGCCCCAGTAACTTTCGATAAACCCGTCGTGTTCCATACGGCGGAAGGCAGTGTAAAGGGTGGCGTCTTTAAGGATAAGTTCGCCGTGGCTAAGGTCTTCGATCGCCTTGCTTATTTCATAGCCGTAACTGTCGTTTTTGATAAGCTGTGCAAGAATTATCGTTTCGGTGTGACCGCGCAGCATATCGGCGCTTATTGCCATTTTATTTCGCCTCCTTATGTATATCGCCTGACGATATATATCATAGCACAAAAGACGACGATGTCAATATTTTTTTGATAAAAAAATGAAAAAAAATCCCAAAAATACTTTTCCGCCGGAAAAAAACGTGTTTACAAACCCGCATTTTATATGGTAAATTATTTATATAAGAATAGTTTCGGGTGGATATATTATGGACAAAAAAGAAAGAACGAAAAAACCGATGAAAAAGGGCGCAAAATGGGCGCTTGTCATTTTTATATGGGGCTTTTCGGCGTATTTTCTCGTCGCGCTGTCGGGATTTATCGCGGCAACCGTTTCGGCAAAGGACGCGAAAAGCGTCTGGTCGGACTGGCAGAACGAATACATCGCGCTTCTTGAACAGCGTTACGCTACCGACGAAAACTTTTCAAAGGTGAACGACGAGGATTTTCTTACCCGCACCGATATGGCAGAAGTCCTCGGCGCAAAGCTTAACGAGATAAGGTATATCGCGTCGCACAACAGTTACAAAACGGGGCTCACTCCCGAAACGAAGTATTTTTATCACGGCCCGCTTGCGGCGATAATGGGAAAACAATACGATTATATCTTCGACACGATTACCGAACAACTCAACGCAGGTATCCGAAGTATCGAACTTGACGCGAATAAGGTGAAAACCGCCGACGGGTTCAGAATCGAGTGTCTGCACAGCGATATGCTGGAAACGAACAGCACGATGATCGACTTCGACAAAGGTCTTAAAGAAATCAGAATGTGGATGGACAGAAACGAAAACGCTTTGCCGATTATCGTCCTTGTGGAGCCGAAAGGCGGCAAAAAATTCGATCTCGAAGCCTTTGATAAATTCGACGAAATGCTGTTTGAAAACTTCGGTGAAAAACTCGTTACTCCCAAAAAACTGCTTGACGCGGCGGGCGTTTCCGACTTTGACGAATTCCGCGCGAAAAACGCTTATCCGACCGTTGCAAGTCTGAAAGGGAAAATCATTTTCCTGTTGCACGAAAAGGACAGCCTGGAAACGTACATGCAGCGCGATCCCGATATGCAAAAAAGCGCGATGAATATCGCCCTTGACTACGCCACCGTCCAGAAAAAAGGCAAGGATTATTCCCGTTTCTCGTTCACCGTGGTTCTGAACGATCCGACGAAACACAAGGAACGTATAGCGCAGGCGATAAACCGCGATAATTTTATGGTCAGAACGAGGCTGGACAGATACGCCGTCGTGAAAGACCATTGGTACAAAAACGGAATCGAGTCCGGCGCGAATATTTTAAGCACCGATTACACCCCGCACGCCAAGGAAAGAATAATGGAATATCCGACGAAAGGGAAGTGGACGGATACCTATTACGCAATATTGTACGAGGCGGACAAAACGGTAACCTTGCGCGGCAAATAACGAAAACGAAACGGTCGGCGACGGCCGTTTTTTCGTGCGCCCGCGACGTTGTATCGTAATATTTTGAATGATATTGAAATTTTTTGTTATTTTTGGGGTTTTCCGAAAAAACTTTTGTTACAAGAACGCTTTTCCGTAAAAAATTCGGAAAAAAATCAATAATTTCGTTTACACCGCATATAACGTATGTTAAAATCGAATAGTAAGGAAAAAGGAGATAACCGTGGATAACACCGACGTAAAAATATTGCAGTGTCTTATGAAAAACGCTCGTGCGAATTCGTCCGAAATCGCCGAGAAGGTTAAGCTGTCCACGTCCACCGTTATCGAACGCATCAAAAAACTTGAAAACTCGGGCGTTATCAAAGGCTATGCCGCGATTATCGTCCCCGAAAAACTCGGCAAAGACGTCACCGCGCTTATAAGCGTCGCAATCGACCATCCGAAGTTCAACGACGGTTTCGTCGCCGCGGTCAAGGACAACCGCCACATTGCGGAATGTCTGTATATCGCGGGGGAATTCGATTACTTTCTGAAAGTCGTCACCGACAATACGAAAACGCTTGAAAGCGTGCTGAACGAAATCAAGAGTATCCCCGGCGTTTCAAAGACGCAGACGAGCATCGTTTTAAGCAGTCCGAAGAACGAATACAGCGTCCCCATAAAGGCGAAAAAAGAAAAGTAAAATATGCGCGAAAGCGCGAAATTATAAAATAAGGGCGAAAGCCGAAAATTAAGGAGAAATAATAATGATAGTTGGTATCCCCAAGGAAATTATGCACGACGAAGCGCGTGTTGCTGCAATCCCCGACACCGTAAAGAAAATGGTCGCCGCAGGCATGACCGTTCTTTTTGAAAAAGGCGCAGGCGAAGGCTCGCACTACCATGACAAGGATTATCTTGCCGCAGGCGCAACCATTCTTGAAGATTGCGAAGAAATTTTTGCAAAATCCGACGTTATCCTGAAAGTTAAGGAACCTCTCTTCAACGAAGAAAAGGGCAAACACGAAATCGAGATGATGCACAAAGGTCAATATATTATTACGTTCATTCACCCCGCGTCTCCCGTAAACCACAAGATGGTCAAAGATATGGCGGCGGCAGGCGTTATCGGCCTTACCCTTGACGGCGTACCTCGTATCTCCCGCGCACAATCAATGGACGCTTTGTCCTCGATGAGCACCTGCGCAGGCTACAAGGGCATGCTCATGGGCGCAAACGATATCTCCAAATTCATGCCTTTGATCGGCTCGGCAGTCGGCGTTATCCAACCCGCAAACGTTCTCGTCATCGGTACCGGCGTTGCAGGTCTTCGTGCGGTCGCAACCGCAAAAGGTCTCGGCGCGAAAGTATATTCTGCCGATATCCGTCCTTCCGCAAACGAACAGGCAATGTCGCTCGGCGCGAAAATCGTCCCGACCGGTGTTCCAGAAGAAATCGCAGTACGTCGCGTAGGCGTTGTCGAATATGCAAAACGTCTTCCCGAAGAATGGCTTGAAAAAGAACGCGCGGCACTTGCAGACGCAGTCAAAAACGCCGACATCATCTTCTGCTCGGCACTCCTTCAAGGACAACTCGCTCCCACGCTCCTTACCGATGAAATGGTCGCTTCAATGAAACCCGGCTCTGCAATTATCGATATTTCCATCGACCAGGGCGGCAACTGTGCAATCACCTCTCCCGGTATCCGCGACATCAAACACAACGTCATTATCGAAGGTATCAAGAATATCCCCGGTCAACTTCCCACCAGCTCGACCTGGCTCTTCGCATACAACATCTACAATCTGCTTGCGTTCCTCGCGAAAGACGGCAGCATTAAACTTGATATGAACGACGAAATCGTACAAAGCATTCTCGTAACGATTGACGGTGAAATCGTACATAAAGGTGCTCGCGAGGCGATGGGACTTTAAGCGCCGACTTTTGACGATATTTTGAGTTTTTGTGACAACCTGAAAATCCGTGTACGTCCTTGTACACTAGGATTTTCAGAACATCGCAAGAAACATCAAAATCTCATTCAAAATCCGCCGCTTAAAAGATGATATATTTGACGCTTTTAATGATACGTGGAAAACTCGGAACCTTAAAAGAAACGTCAGAACTTCATCTAAATCTCGCCGCTTAATGAATGTAAATTTTGATATTAACGCGATGCTGAAATCTGTTATTGAGGATTTTCAGAACGCCGCAAGAAACGTCAAAATCTCATTCAAAATCCGCCGCTTAAACGGGTAAAATCCACCGCTTAAACGGCGAAAATGGCGAAAACCGCTTCACAGCATTAACTTTTATCAACAAAAGGCAATCCCCTGCCTGCTTTCGGGCAGGGGGTATTTTTAATAATGATACAGGCAGGAATTTAATATGTTATCAACGTTAAACTCTGTTATTACCGGCGCGCTCGCAATGGGCAATTTCGGCCTTGAAAAAGCAATTTACTTTCAGCTGATTCTTCTTGGCGTATTCGTTGTAGCGACGCTTGTCGGTTACAAACTTATTTCAAACGTTCCGACGCTTTTGCACACCCCGCTTATGTCGGGTATGAACGCTTTGTCGGGCGTTACGGTGCTTGGCGCGTTGTCGGCAAGTGCCTCGCTTTTCAAACTCGGTACGGCGGGCATCGTGCTTTCCGCGATATTCGGTTCTCTTGCAATCGCTCTCGCGATGGTCAACGTCGTCGGCGGCTTTATGGTTACCGACCGTATGCTCGGCATGATTGCGAAAAAGAAGGCGAAAGGGCAAACCGTGATTTACGCGGCGTCGGCAGTTGCGGGCGCAGGACTCCTTGCGGTAATCTGCTGCATGGACGTCATCGCAAAAGGCGCGGGCACATCGGCGCGCGATTGGGTTTACCTTGCAATGGCAATCGTATTGTCGCTTGGCGTGCTTTTGGGCATCGCGATGATGGGCAAAGTCGCTTACAGCAAAATCGGCAATCGTTTCAGCGCGATTTGCATGCTCCTTGCGATTATCCTTATTATCGTGTACGGCAATGGCACAAACCACATTGCGGCGGTATGGACGCTATATATCGGGCTTGCGCTCGGCGCGGTTGCGGGTATTGTCCTTGCAAAGAAAGTCAAAATGATTCAGATGCCGCAGATGGTCGCTCTCCTTAACGGTCTGGGCGGCGCGGCTTCGGCAATCGTCGGCGCGTTTGCAATGCTCGGCGTAGGCACGGGCTTTGACGCGTTCTCAACGACGACGTCGGCTCTTGCGCTTGCGGTCGGTATGATTACCCTTATCGGCAGCCTTGTCGCAGCCGGCAAACTTCACAAGATTCTTCCGCAAAAACCCGTCGTTTACAAAGGACATCAGGCGATGACCGTCGGCAGCCTTTGCCTGACGCTTGCGCTCATCGTTGTCTTTGCGGCGATTGCGGCTCTTTCGGGCAGCGGCAAAATTGCTCTCGGTATCGACCTGAAAGCGTTTTGCGGAATTATGATCGCATTGCTGTTCGTCATTTCGGGATTCTTCGGATACATTTTCGCGATTCGCGTAGGCGGCGCGGATATGCCTATTACGATTTCGCTGCTTAACAGCCTTTCGGGTGTTGCCGGCGCAATCGCAGGTCTTGCAATCAACGACTTGTTGCTCGTTGCGGTCGGCGGTATCGTCGGCGCGTCGGGACTTCTCCTGACACAAATCATGTGCAAGGCGATGAACAGAAAACTCGGCGCAATCCTTCTTGGCGGCACGTCGTCCAACGACAATGCTCAAAAAACTGCCCCCGAAAAGGTCGAAGTCAAGGCGGAAGCGAAACCCGCCGAAGTGAAAAAGGAAGTCAAGGCGGAAGAAAAACCCGTTGTCAAGACGGAAATCAACTACGCCGCAACTTTGAACAACGCGAAAGAAGTCATCATCGTTCCCGGATACGGCATGGCTATCGCGCAGGCACAGCACCTTGTAAAGCAACTTGCGGATAAACTCACGGCAAACGGAACGAAAGTAAAATACGCAATTCACCCCGTCGCTGGACGTATGCCGGGGCATATGAACGTTCTTTTGTGCGAAGCCAACGTGGAGTACGAAGACTTGTTTGAAATGGACGATATCAATCCCGAGTTCAAGACGGCGGACGCAACGATAGTAATCGGCGCAAACGACGTTCTGAACCCTGCCGCAAACACTGCGGAAGGCACGCCCATTTACGGAATGCCTGTTCTGGACGTTGCGGATTGCAAAAACATCTTTATCTTCAACTATGACTTAAAACCCGGCTATGCGGGCGTAGATAACCCCATTTATACCCGCGAAAACGGCGTACATCTGTATCTCGGCAACGCACAGGAAACCCTGCAAAAGTTTATCGCAGATATGGATAAGCCCGTTGAAACCACGACGGAAGTCAAGGCCGAAAAGACGGAGGCAAAACCTGTCGAAGTCAAGACCGAAACCAACTACGCTGCAAGCCTTAACGGCGCAAAAGAAGTCATTATCGTTCCCGGATACGGCATGGCTATCGCGCAGGCACAGCATCTTGTAAAACAACTTGCGGATAAGCTCGCCGCGGGCGGCACGAAAGTAAAATACGCAATTCACCCTGTTGCGGGACGTATGCCCGGACACATGAACGTATTGCTTTGCGAGGCGGACGTCGACTACGAAGATTTGTACGAAATGGACGACATCAACCCCGAGTTCAAGACGGCGGACGCAACGATAGTCATCGGCGCAAACGACGTTCTGAACCCCGCCGCGAACACCGCGGAAGGTACGCCGATTTACGGAATGCCCGTACTTGACGTTGCGGATTGCAAAAATATCTTCATCTTCAACTACGACCTTAAACCCGGTTACGCCGGCGTTGACAACCCCTTGTATTCACGCGAAAAGGGCGTTCACCTGTATCTCGGCAACGCACAGGATACCCTTCAAAAGTTTATCGCCGACATGGACAAACCGTCGGAAATAACGCTTGAAAAGGCGGAAGAAGAAAAGCCCGCAGTCGTTGAAGAAAAGGCGGAAGAAAAACCCGCTGAAAAGGTTGAAAACCCCGCAAAACTTTTGCGTGACGCGAAAGAAGTCATCATCGTTCCCGGATACGGAATGGCTATCGCGCAGGCACAGCACCTTGTAAAACAACTTGCGGATAAACTCACGGCAAACGGAACGAAAGTGAAATACGCAATTCACCCCGTTGCGGGACGTATGCCCGGACATATGAACGTATTGCTTTGCGAGGCGGACGTCGACTACGAAGATTTGTACGAAATGGACGACATCAACCCCGAGTTCAAGACGGCGGACGCAACGATAGTCATCGGCGCAAACGACGTTCTGAACCCCGCCGCGAACACCGCGGAAGGTACGCCGATTTACGGAATGCCCGTACTTGACGTTGCGGATTGCAAAAATATCTTCATTTTCAACTACGACCTTAAACCCGGTTACGCCGGCGTTGACAACCCCTTGTACACTCGCGACAGCGGCGTGTATCTGTATCTCGGCAACGCGCAGGAAACACTGCAAAAGTTCATTTCCGACATCGACGCGTAACAATCAAAACAACCGAAATCTGCCACCGTGTAATGCGGTGGCATTTTTTCGCATAAGTTTTCCGGCTTTGCACAAACTCCGATAAGGAGGCAAATATGAATCTTTTGAAAGAAGTAATAAAAAACTGCAACGTCGGCGTTGACGCAATCGACAACATCTGGGAAAACGTCAAGGACACGAAACTGCGCGAAACCATCTGGAAACAAAAAGTCAAGATAATGGATTTGTCCGACAGGGCGTCCAAAGAACTCGGGGACGAGCCGTCCGCAAAAGACGGTACGTATCCCAACAAAATGGAAAGGGCAATGATGAAAGCCGCCGTAAAGATGAAATCGGGGCTTGACAAGTCCACGACGAACATTGCCGAAATGCTTATCGAAGGCAACAATATGGGCATTAACGACGTCGTTAAAACTTCGCATCTTTATCGTGAAGAAGACACGCCTTTTGCCGGCGAACTTATCAAACTTTACGATGCCAACGTCAAAGAGCTGCGCCGCTTTTTGTAAAAATTCAAAAAATACAAACCGCGCCGCAACACACAAAACAACGCGTTAAAGCATTGTTTTGAGCAGATAAAACAAGGATAATGGAAAATTATTATTATCTGTCGGCATCAATAGAAAGCGATTTACGCGGCGCACACTGCACTTTTGAAATCGCATTGTCGGGGGCGACAATGCTCACTCTTTTGCTTGTGTGCGCCTTTTTTCTCCACGCAAGTACGAAAGTATCTTGCGTGGGTTTTATAATGCGGTGTCCCTTCCGGGCGATGCGTCGCACACTGCACTTTTGAAATCACATTATTGCAAGCAATAATGCTCACTCTTTTGCTTGTGTGCGCCTTTTCCCCACGGGTACACAGTATCCCGTGGGGTCCCCAATATCTTTAATAAAATACTAAGTGACACAAAGTGTCTGCTAAGATAAACACGCTGCATAACGCAAGAAAACGCAAGCGTTTTCCGAACGCCAACCTGCGGTCGGGTTCTCTGCCCCTTGAAACATCCGACAAATAAAAAGCGCACATCGTTGTGATGTGCGCTTTTATTTGGTGGACGTTAACGGACTCGAACCGCTGACTTTCTCCACGTCAAGAAGACACTCTACCAGCTGAGTTAAACGTCCATAGCGAAGATTATATTACCACACAATTTTGATTTTGTAAACAGTTTTAAGGGGGAAATTATTTATTTTCCGGACAAATTTTCAAGAAGTTCCGCCGCGTCGCCGACAAGTTCGACACAAGGGCGCTTTTTATAATAAGCGGCGGTGCGCGGTTCGGGCGTGGGGGAAGTGTCCGAAACGCCCAGAAGTTCCTTGCAGATAATGCTTCCGTTTTTTTCCTTGAAACCTGCCGCAAGATTCTGGACAAGCGCGTAAAGTTCCGCCTTTTCCTGTTTTGCCGAAGGATCGGAGTAACCGTATTTAAGCCCCGCAACCATAAACATACCGCTGACCGCGCCGCAGACTTCGCGCATTCTGCCCATGCCGCCGCCGAACGACGACGATATGAGAGCAAGCGTTTTTTCGTCGATTTCAAGTTCGTCGGAAAACGCAAGAAGAACCGCTTGCGCGCAGTTGTATCCGTTTTTGAAGTTTTGCATTGCTTGTTCGCGTTTTGTCATAATATCACCGAAAAAGAAGTTTAGTTTTGAAAATGATATGATAAATGCGGTTTTTTGCGATTATCATATCAAATATATTATACAACTTTGCCGCCGTTTTGTCAAATGCGGGAAAAGCATTTAAGAAGAAGACGGCGTAAAAAAACTAATGCGGATAAAATTTCCTTGTAATATTACTTAATATGTGCTATAATAGTATTCACTTTGAAATTTATTCAAATATTCAGGAGAGATTATGGCATACGAAATGTTGTTAAGCCCCATTAAAATCGGCAACATGCAGCTCAAAAACCGCGTGGTCATGGCGCCGATGCTTATCGGTATGGGCGACTTCGACGGTAAACCCACGGAGCAACTTATGAACTATTACGTTGAACGCGCAAAGGGCGGCACCGCTCTTATCATCACGGAAATCACGCGCGTCAACGATTTTCACGGTGCGGCGGCGTTCGCGCAACTTTCGATGAGCAAAGATTCGCATATCGAACCTATGCGTAAATTCGCCGATCGCATACACGAGGCGGGCGGAAAACTTGCGGTGCAACTTCATCACCCCGGACGTCAGAATCTCGGGCTTTGCATCGGCACGATTCCTCTTCTTATCCCGTTCCAGAATATCAAATGCGTAAAAAAGCTTATTTTCAAAGTCGTGCCGAAAGTCGGGCCGAAACTTCTGGAAAAGCACTGGTGTCCGAAGGTTTATGCCCCGTCCGTTACGGAGCGCGCGAAGTTTGCCGACAGCAAGATGAAGGCTTTTTCGCATAAACAAATCGTCAACCTTGAAAAGGACTTTATCGACGCTGCCGAAAGGTTGCAAAAAGCGGGCGTCGACGCCGTTGAACTGCACGCGTCGCACGGCTATCTTATCCAGCAATTTTTAAGCCCGTACACCAACCGTCGCACCGACGAATACGGCGGAAGCCTTGAAAACCGCATGCGCTTTTTGCTGAATATTATTAAGGGCATCAAGGAGCGTTGCCCGGGTTATCCCGTTCTTGTCAGACTCACCGTGGACGAGTGCTATTCCTATATCGGAAAGCCCGGCGTCGGATACGACCTGAAAGAAGGCGTCGAAATGGCAAAACGCCTCGAAGCGGCGGGCGTCGACGCAATCGACGTATCGTCGGCGGGTTACGACACTTTCAACTACTGGCTTGAACCCACGTCTTTCCCCGTCGGTTGGAGAAAATATATGGCGGCGGAAGTCAAGAAGAACGTCAAGATTCCCGTGCTTGCCGCAAACCTTATCCGCACTCCCGAACAGGCGGAACAGCAACTTGAAGAAGGCACGCAGGACTTAATCAGTCTCGGTCGTCCGCATATTGCCGATCCGTATTTCGTCAACAAGTGCGCGTCGGGACATCCCGAAGATATCCGCCGTTGCATCTGCTGCTTATACTGCATTCAGAGCATGGAAGAACAGGCATTCCACGGCAGTCATACGTTGTGTTCGCTCAATCCGTATCTCGGTCACGAGGGCGAAATGGACAAAATCACCGAAAAGGTCGGAAACGGCAGGCTTGTCGTAATAGTCGGCGCGGGCGTAGCGGGGCTTATGTGCGCGGAAGTTTTGTTAAGGCGCGGCTTCAACGTCACGATTGTCGAAAAAGAAGCGGTTGCGGGCGGACAGCTCAACCTTGCGGACAAAGGTCCCGGCAAAGACAAAATCGCGTGGGCAACGGAAGACCTTATGACGTCGGTAACAAAACTCGGCGTGAATATTAAATTCAATACGGAAGCGACCGTCGAAATGCTGAAAGAGATGAATCCTTACGCGGTCGTTATCGCAACGGGCGGTGTGGCGATTAAGCCGAAGTCCATAAAAGGCATCGACAACAATAACGTTTGCACGTCAACCGAGATTTTGTCGGGCGCGGTCAAACTTGAAAACAAACAGGTTGTCGTCGCCGGCAGCGGTATGACGGGGCTCGAAACGTCGGAATATCTGTGCAAAGACGGCAATCACGTTACCGTGGTCGAGGGCAAAAACCAAATCGCGCCCGGTATGTGGTTCCAGCACGTTGACGACGCAATGCAAAAACTTTCAAAGTACGACACCAGATTCGTTACCGGCAAAATGCTTGTCGAAATCAACGAAAAAGGCGTGGTTGTCGAAGATACGAAAACCAAAAACAGAAGCGAAATTCCTTGCGACAACGTCGTTATCAGTCTGGGCGTAAGAAGCGACAACAAACTTTACAAAGACGCGAAAGATATGTTTGAAAGAATTTACGTCATCGGCGACGCCGATAAGACGGGACGTATCGCAAGCGCAACGAAGGAAGCGTTTGAAACCGCTTTGAAAATCAAATAAGAAGTATGCTTGATAAGTTCAAAATCGGTCATTTCACCGACGAAACAAACGGAACGGGGGTTACCGCGATTATTTGCGAAGACGGCGCAGTCGGCGGCGTCAGCGTCCGCGGCGCAGCGCCCGCAACGCGCGAAACCGACCTGCTTTCGCCCGAAAAAACCGTCGAAAAGGTAAACGCGGTCGTGCTGTCGGGTGGCAGTGCGTTCGGACTGGAAGCGTCATGCGGCGTTATGCAGTATCTTTCGGAACAGGGTAAAGGCTTTAAGGTCGGGAAACAAGTCGTGCCCATTGTCGTCGGAGCGTCGATTTTTGACCTTGAATACAAGAACTTTGCGTTTCCCGATAAGGCGGCGGGATACAGTGCCGCGAAAAACGCCAAAGAAAACGATTTTTCTTCCGGCAATATCGGTGCGGGAACGGGCGCGACTGTCGGCAAACTCCTCGGAATGGAATGTGCCGCAAAAGCGGGGCTCGGCGTTGCAAGCGTGACGATCAACGGCGTGGAAGTCGCGGTTATATCGGTCGTGAACGCATTGGGCGACGTCGTGGACAACGGCAAAATCATTGCGGGCATCAAATCCCCCGACGGAAGTTTCCTGGACAGCCTGAAAGTTTTCACGGCGGGCGCGGTCGGACAACACGGCGCAAACACCACGATAGGGTGCGTCCTTACGAACGCGAAAATCACGAAAGTTCAGGCAAACCGCCTGGCGGACCTTGCACACGACGGGCTTGCGCGGGCAATTTCCCCATCGCATACGAATTTTGACGGCGACGCATATTTTGCGCTTGCCTCAAACGAAAAAAGTATCGAGTTCAATATCCTTACCGCGCTTGTGCCGCAGCTTACCGAAAAGTCGATACACGCGGCGGTTACGGGACAAAGTAACTTGACGCAAAAGAAAACGGATAAACTTATCTTCGGCATTTTCCAGAAAATGTGGAAGTAACGAGAAGGTACTATGGCTGAATTTGAGAAAATCTTAATCGAATTCTTTACGGGGGACGGTATGACGATTGCGCGTACCGTCGCCGTGTTTATTTTCGGGTTGCTTGCGGTGAAGCTCATACTGCTTATCGTGAACAAACTTTCGGTGCGCGCGCACATCGACAAAACCATTTCAAGTTTCGTGTTGTCGGTCGTGGGCGTTTTGCTTTATTTCGGCTTATTGTTGCTGACGGGCAAATCGGCGGGGATTTCGACGGCGAGTTTCGTCGCGCTTATTTCGGCTGCCGGGCTTGCGATATCCCTTGCGCTCAAAGACAGTTTAAGCAACCTTGCAAACGGATTTATTATTCTCGGAAGCAAGCCTTTCGTCGTGGGCGATTACGTTGCGGTAAACGGCGTTGAAGGCACGGTGAAATCAATCGGGTTTTTCAACACGAAACTTGTGACCTACGACAATCAGATAATCACTTTGCCCAACTCCTCGCTTATCGGCAGCGGCGTGGTGAATTACAGCACGAATCCGACGAGAAGGGTTGTTTGCAGACTGCGCTTTTCATACGACGAGGACGTCGAAAAGGTCAGGAAGATTATGCTTGACGTCGCCCGCGGCAGGAATGAGATTTTGTCGTCGCCCGAACCGAGCGTGGTCGTTGAAGACTACACCGACAGCGCGATTTTAATCACTCTTCGCTGCTGGGTACCTACCGAGTATTACTGGGACGCGCTTTACATTCTGAACGAAGAAATTGTCAAGTCTTTGAAAGAAAACGATGTTGCCGTCACGACGAATAAACTTGCCGTAAAGGTTGTCGGAGATAACAAACAATGAAAAAACGCACTTTAATTATCATATTTTTACTGTTAACGTTGCTTATTGCGTTTTCGACGTCGGGCGTTGCGTATGCGGCGGACAGCGCGGCGAACGAAACGAACACGGAAGTCAAGTTTTCTGACGACGATTTAATCAAACTTATCGCAACGTACTGCGCGTTCGGTCTGTCGATTATCGTCGGAATTCCGCTTATCAAAACCGTCAACAGAAGGAAGAAACAAGGCTACGTCAACAGCCTTGCGGAAGAAACCGAGTACGTCGCAAAACAAGTGCGCGCGCTTTACGCAAGTCGCGACAAGGAAAGGTCGAAAAGAGAAGTTTTGAAGTTTTCGATTAAGGTTACGGCGGTTGCCGACCACGCGCTCACGACGTACACCGAAAAGCAAATACAAGGTTATTACGAACTGTACGAATGCTTGTCCGACATCAACGCAAAACTTCTTGCGCTTGACAAAGTCAAGGAAGACAAGGAAGAGTACGACAAGGAATTTCTTCTTATCGTCGACGCCGCCGAAAGCGTCGCGGAAAAGGCGAAACTCCTTAAACAAAATGCAGAAATCATTGAAAGGTACAACAAATGATTGACATCGAAAGGCTGAATTATCTGGCAAAAAAATCCAAAATCGAAGGGCTTACCGACGAAGAAAAAGCCGAGCAAGCCGCAATTCGCCGCGAGTATATCGACAGCGTAAAGGCGTCGTTGAAAGCGCAACTCGACAACACCTATATCGTTGACGAAAACGGCGAAAAACACAAAGTTCAACCAAAGAAAAAACAATGAGCAACGACATTAAGGACGTAACGTACGAAATCGAGGACAGGTATTTTAGCCCATACGCGTTCAAAAGCCGCGACACGGCGGGAAGGGTTACTCCTGTCGAAGAGTGCAAAATCCGCACGGAGTTTCAGCGCGACCGCGACAGAATTATTCACTGCAAAGCGTTCAGGCGGCTGAAACACAAGACGCAGGTTTTCCTGTCGCCCGAAGGCGATCATTACAGAACGCGCCTTACGCACACCCTCGAAGTGTCGCAAATCGCAAGGACGGTCGGGCGCGCGATAAGGCTCAACGAAGACCTTATCGAAGCGATCGCAATGGGACACGACCTCGGGCATACCCCGTTCGGACACGCAGGCGAGCGCACACTGAACGAATTGACGAACGGGCATTTTTCGCACAACGAACAAAGCGTACGCGTCTGCGAAGTGTTGGAAAAACTCAATCTCACGGCGGAAGTCCTGGACGGAATCAGGGAACACCGCATCGACGGCAATCCGAAAACGCTGGAAGGGAAAGTCGTGGGATACGCCGACCGCATCGCCTACGTCAATCACGATATCGACGACGGCATACGCGCCGGGCTTATCGCGGAAGAAAGCCTGCCCGAAGAATGTATAAGCGTTCTCGGTCGCACCCACCGCGACAGAATCAACAATCTTGTATATAATCTCGTCGAGAACAGCGCGGGCAAACCGTATATCACGCTGTCGGACGAGTTCGAGCGTGCGCTTGACGGGCTGCGCTCTTATATGTTCGCAAACCTTTATACTCAGTCGGAAGCGAAGTATGAAGAAGTGAAAGCAAAACGACTTATCGAAAGCCTTTTCGATTATTTCGTAAAAAACACCGACGAACTTCCCGACCTTTATAAAAATCTGTTGTCGGAATACGGCGTGCAGACCGTCGTGTGCGATTATATCGCCGCAATGAGCGACCGCTACGCCGTCAAAGTTTTCTCGGACATCTATATTCCGAAAGGCTGGCAAGAAAAATCGCGCGAGTTTTAGGAATTATCGATTTTTTGACGAATAATAAATTGTAAACGTTTTGAGCGTTTGAGGTTATATGTTTCAGAAAGAAGGCTATCCTTTGGACTGGTTACAGGAATTAAAGGAAAAAAACAACATAGTCGAAGTTATCTCGCGGTACGTGCAGTTGCAGCAAAAGGGCGGCAAATTTTGGTGTTGCTGTCCGTTTCATCATGAAAAAACCGCGTCGATGTGCGTCAACGAAGACGGACAGTTTTATCATTGCTTCGGCTGCGGAGAATCGGGCGACGTCATCACCTTTATAATGAAGATGGAAGGCATGACTTTCCCGGAAGCGGTTGCCTTTCTTGCGGAGCGCGCGGGTATGCAAGTCCCCACGCCCGTCGGTTTTCAAAGTAATGCGGAATCCAGACAAAAACGCGACAGATTGTATGAAATCCTGACTCTCACCGCCAAATTTTATTACAAATCCCTTATGAGCGACGAAGGGAAAGACGCGCGGACGTACCTTGAAAAACGCGGCGTCGATAAAAACCTTATGACAAGGTTCGGGCTCGGGTTTTCGCCAAGTTACGACGGCGTCATCAATCACTTGAAAGAACAAGGTTTTTCCGAGCAGGAAATGATAGACTGCGGTGTGGCTTGGCAAAGCGAAAAATTTAAAAACGTTTTCGACGCACTGCAAGGCAGAATGATCGTGCCGATTTTCGATATGCGTGGCAGAGTCGTTGCTTTCAGCGGACGAGCCATCACCAAAGAATATACGGGCGGGAAATACGTCAATTATCGCAATACAAAAGTCTTTGAAAAGGGCAAGGTTTTGTACGCCGGCAACTTCGTCAAGAAAGAGAAACAGAAAATTGCCGTCAATCGCGTCGTCGTGGTCGAGGGATATATGGACGTCATCTCCCTTGCAAAGTACGGCTTCAACAACGTGGTTGCGGGAATGGGGACGGCGTTCACGCCCGAGCAGGCGCGCGCACTTCGCACGTTGTCAGAAAACGTCTGCGTGTGCTACGACGGCGACGCTGCGGGACAACACGCAACCGTCAGAAACCTCGAAATTTTGAATAAGGAAGGGCTGAATTTGAAAGTCGTGTCGATTCCCGAGGAAGGTATGGATCCCGACGACTATGTCAAAAAGCACGGCAGAAAAGGCTTTGAAAAACTTTTGGACGAGGCGGTGCCATACGTCGAGTTTGTCTTGGCGGTGATTGCAAATGACTATAACTTGTCCACCAACACAGGTCGCGCAAAGTACGTCAACGAGGCTTTGGCGTTCATCAAAACTTTGCCTGATACGACAGGACGCGACGTTTACCTTGAAATTGTGCACGATAAAAGCCGTGTTGCGATGAATATACTGCGTGACGGGTTGGAAAACGACATAACGGAAGTCGTGTTCCAAGAACCGCAAATACAAAAAACCGAACTTCCCGTAAGTCTTGAAGCGGCGCGGTTTGTGTTGAACAAAATGGCGTCGGGCGCGGACTTTGCAAAACCCGACGACGTCATCTCCCGCGACGTGTTCGGCGACAACGAAGTTCATAAACTCGTGTACGACTACGTCAAAGAAAAAACGGAAGCCGGCGAAAAACCGCAGGCGCATATGCTGTATTCTTTGTCGCAGGACGAGGAAGTTGCAAACGTGTTAAATTCCGTGAAGGAATTCCACGACGAAACCAAACTCATAAAGTATTACCGCGACAGCGTGAAACTCTTAAACTTAAACTACGTCAACTACCGCATCAAAACGCTTTCGCAAAGTTTCGACGCATGCCCCGACGCGTCCGAAAGACGTCGGATTCTCACCGACCTTTCGGTTTATCAGAACATGCTGAAATCACTTAAATAAGAAAAAACGCAACTCGCTTGCGATAAATATTTTTACCGTAAAAGAACTTGCATACATAAGGAGGTCTTAATGGAAAACAGGGAAGCCTTATTAAAGGCCGAAACCGACAAACTGATTGAAGAAGGCAAAAAGAAAGGCTCTTTAACTCAGGAAGAAATAATGTCAAAGCTTGAAAAGATTGACGCAACCGCAGACGAAATGGAGGACGTCTTTAAGACAATCGAAGCCGTCGTTCAGGTTGGGGAAACCGAAGATAACTTTGACAAGATTATGGCGGAAGGCAGTCTTGACGACTCCGTCAAAATGTATCTGAAAGACATCGGCCGCGTGCCGCTTTTGTCCGCCGAACGCGAGGTCGAACTTGCAAAACGTATGGAAGAAGGCGACGAGGAAGCAAAACGCATATTAAGCGAAGCCAACCTTCGTCTTGTCGTGTCGATTGCAAAGCGTTACGTCGGCAGAGGTATGCAGTTCCTTGACCTTATTCAGGAAGGCAACCTCGGGCTTATGAAAGCCGTCGAAAAATTCGATTACAGAAAGGGGTTCAAATTCTCGACCTACGCGACGTGGTGGATAAGACAATCCATTACCCGCGCGATCGCCGACCAGGCAAGGACGATTCGTATCCCCGTGCATATGGTAGAAACCATAAACAAGCAGGTGCGCGCGACGCGTCAGCTTTTGCAAAAACTCGGCCGTGAACCCAGCCCCGAAGAAATTGCGGAGTTTATCGGTTCCACACCCGAGCGCGTGCGCGAAATCCAAAAAATAGCACAGGATCCCGTGTCGCTCGAAACGCCTATCGGTGAGGAAGAAGACAGCCATCTCGGCGATTTTATCGAAGACAGCAACGCCGCAGCCCCCGCGGAAGTCGCGGAAGCGAACATGCTGCGCGAACAGCTTATAAGCGTTTTAAGCACGCTTACCCCGCGCGAAGAAAAGGTGTTAAGACTTCGTTACGGCATCGACGACAGCCATCCGAGAACGCTTGAAGAAGTCGGAAAAGAGTTCAACGTAACGCGTGAACGTATCCGCCAGATCGAAGCGAAGGCTTTAAGAAAACTGCGCCACCCGAACCGCATCAAAAAGCTGAAAGATTATACCTAAAAATGTTGACGCTTGACGAAAGATTAAGTGCCGTCGTGAAGGAGCTGGAACTTGGCGATAAGGTTGCGGACATCGGCTGCGACCACGGCAAAATCGCAAATTCCGCCGTGCAAATCACAAAAAACCCCGTTTATGCCGTCGATATCAGCGCGGAATGTCTGATGAAGGCGCGGACGCTTTCAAAGGAACTTTTGCAGGAAGACGACGTGATTTGCCTTGTCGGCGACGGGCTTAATCCCGTGAAAGACAAAGACGTCGATACCATCGTTATTGCCGGTATGGGCGCGCACGAAATCGTGAAAATTTTAAGCGACTCGGACAAGCGATACGAGAAGTATATTCTCGTCCCGCATCAACACGCCGACGTTTTGAGAGCCTTTTTGCAGGAAAACGGCTTTTTCGTGAAAAAGGACGGCGTCGTGAAAAGCGGCAACAAGTTTTATCCCGTCATCGTCGCGGAAGGAATCGGATATACGCGCTACACGCCGTTTGAAACCTATTTCGGAAAGGACGATACGGAAGACCTTGCGGAATTTATCGGAATGCGTAAAAAAGTCCTGAAAATGCTTGCGTCCCGCGCGAAAGGCGAGCCGCTTAGAAAAATCCTTGCCGAAACGAGAGAGATCGAAGAATATGAAAATCAAAGAAATAATCGCTGAAATCGAAAGAGTCGCGCCGCTTGACACGGCGTTGCCGTACGATAACCCCGGGCTTATTGTCGGAGACGATGAGAAAGAATGCACGGGCGTACTTCTGACGGTCGACGCAACGTACGGCGCGCTTAAAGAAGCCGCAAGCAATGGCTGCAACCTTATTATTTCGCATCACCCGATAATCTTTACGCCGAGAAAGAGTTTTTTGACGAAAGATTATAAATGCGACGTAATTGCGTCGGCATACGTGTCGGGCACGGCGATTTACGCCGCTCACACGAATATTGACGGATTTCACGACAATATGGCGGTGCGGACGCTGAAAGCAATCGGCGCGAAAAACGTAACGACGCTGTTCGATAACGGATTCGGCGCGCAAGGCGACGTCGATATGAAATTTTCGGAAATTAAGGAAAAGGTCAAAAAACTTTTGTGCGACGACACGATTTTCACGGTCGGCGACGAAAACAAGAAGATTAAAAAAATCGCGATGATAAACGGCGCGGGCGGTGACGACGAATGTTTCTCCCGTGCAAGAGAAGTCGGCGCGGACTTGTATATTTCCGGCGAGTTTAAGCATCATATCCTGCTGGAAGCAAAGGAAACGAATTACGCTTTAATGTCCGTAGGACATTATGCAAGCGAAATGTGTTTTAATGACGTTCTTAATGACATATTAAAGTGTCACTTTGACACAATCAAAATTGTAAAATATTATGAAGGAAATCCCTTTAACGGCTGATTTCCGCGAGGTGTATATATGAAATTTGACAGTATGCTCGAATACCAGAAAATCGATTCGGAACTTGTAAAGATTGAAAGAGAACTCAACAACAGTACCGAAAAAGAAAAGGCAAGCGCCCTGAACGCAAAAATCAAGACCGCGGGCGACAATATGGCAAAATTCCAGAGCGAGGCGGACGAGCTTAATCTGAACGCCGAAAAACTTGCGGCAAACGTCGGTAAGTACGAATCCGAAGTGAAAGAAATCGCGGACTCCATCTCCGACGTTCAGGACGAACAGGAAATCGAATATTATGAAAAGGTTCTTGCGGGGCTTTCCGAAGACGTCAACAAACTGCTACGGGAACTGCAAAGAGTGTCCGCCCGTATAGATCAGGTGAAAGATAACAGCGACAATCTTACCCGTCAGGCGGTGCAACTCAACGAGCAATATAAAGTCGCGCTGCAAAGTTATCAAGGCTTGAAACTCAAACTGCAAAACGAAGGTCGCCCCGTGATGGAAAAACTGAAAGCGGTTGAGAAAAACATAGATCCCAAATTCATTCTGATGTACAAGCGGTGCAGGGCGGCAAGAAAACTCCCGGCATTCGTGGAATACGCCGGCGACGGAAGTTGCTACTGCGGAATGAACCTTCCCAACGACTGTATCGGAAAACTGAAAGAAGACGGCGACTTTGTTGAATGCCCGAACTGCGGCCGCATCGTAATCCTTAATAAATAAAAAACCGACATATAACTTACAGGAGAAAGACCATGGAAAAAAAGTTGTTCAACGATATAAACGTTTATAACGTAAATGCCGAAAAGCGTAACGGCGCGGGTTTTCCGTACGACGACGAAGGCAACAAAAAAATAGTATCGCTTAACGGCAAATGGAAATTCAAGTACGCGAAAAAAATCGCGGATATCCCCGAAAACTACTATGCGGCGGACTACGACGTGTCGAATTTTGACGAAATAACCGTGCCGTCCAACTGGCAGATCGAAGGGTACGGCAGACCGCAATATCTCAATATCCGTTACCCGCACGCGCTTGAAACGAAAATCAAAAGCAAGATTCCGCACGTAAAGGAAGACGAGGCTCCGGCAGGGTTATATGTCCTTGATTTCGAGTGCCAAAAAAACGACGACGATAACGTTCTTATCAATTTCGGCGGTATCGAAAGCGCGGGCGAAGTTTACGTCAACGGCAACTTCGTCGGGTACAGCGAAGACTCGTTCGACTATCAGGAATACGACATTACCGACTTTGTAAAAGACGGCGTAAACCGCCTTGCGGTGACGGTTTATCAGTTCTCGACGGGCAGTTACCTTGAAGATCAGGACATGTGGAGAATGAGCGGTATTTTCCGCGACGTTTTCCTTGTATATCGTCCGAAGAAATTCATTTCCGACATCTTTAACTATTCGGAATTCACCAATAAAGACGGCGTTATGTTCTTTCGCGCGGAAATCTCGATGCGTGCGGAACGCGCCGATTTCAGCGGCGGCAGGCTTGTCGTGATGCTTCGCGACGCCGACAGACAGGAAGTTTTTAAGGATATTGTCGTCATTCCCGAAATCAAAAACGGCGGAAGTTACAAGGTCGACTTTTTGAAAGAAGTCCGCGACGTAACGCTTTGGGAAATGGAAAATCCTTATCTTTACGAAGTGGACTATATCCTTTACGAAGACGGCGAAGACACCGTGATGGCGGACAGAAGAAAACTTATGTTCGGTTTCAGAACGGTGGAAATCACGGGCTATAATCCCGAAACAAACCGCGGTCCGTTCATTATGCTTAACGGCAAACCTTTGAAAATCCGCGGCGTAAACCGTCACGAATTCGATCCCGAACACGGCAGATACGTCTCGCGCGAGTTCAATGAAAACGACATCATCCTTTGCCGCAAAAACAACATCACGGCAATCCGCACGAGCCACTATCCCGACAGTCGCGACTTTTACGAACTTTGCGACAAATACGGCATCATCGTAATGAGCGAATGTAACCTTGAAACGCACGGTCTTGCGTCCAGAATCCCGGGCTCTGACAAACGCTGGGAAGGGCACGTCGTTTACCGTATGCGTAATATGGTAGACTCTTACAAAAACCATCCCTCGGTCATCTTCTGGTCGCTCGGAAACGAGGCGGGCTACGGCCAAAACTTCGTAAAAATGCGCGAAGCCGCGCTTGAAATCGACAAAACGCGCCCCATTCATTACAATCCCGACACCGACTTCCGCTCGTCCGACGTTCTGAGCGATATGTACACCCGTCAGGAAAAAATGAAACGCATCGGCGAATGTAAAAAACCTTATACGCACTGCATAGCGTTGTGGTCGCCGTCAGGCAAGGTCTTTAAGCCCAAGGATTACCGCGACAAACCTTTCGTACTTTGCGAATACGCACACGCGATGAACAACAGCCTCGGAAACTTCAACGATTACTGGAAAGAATTTTTGAGATACGACAGACTCGCCGGCGGATTTATCTGGGACTTTGCGGATCAGAGCATCAAAAAGGTTGAAAACGACGGCACGGTCAAATGGACGCAGGGCGGCGACTTCGGCGACGTACCCAACGACGGCAACTTTGTCTTCAACGGTATCGTTCAGCCCGACAGAACACCGCAACCCGCGCTGTTTGAGGTGAAAAAGGTATATCAACTTGTCGATTTTTCGACGAAGGGCGACAACCTTATTATTAAAAACCGCCACAGAATAACCCCGCTCGACGACAGATTCAAGCTGTCGATGAGAATTCTGAGAGAAGGCAAATTCGTGGAAAAGGTCAAGCTCGACCTGCCCGAAATCAAGCCGCTCAGCACGGGCGAAATCAATATTAAAAAGTATATCAAAAACCGCGAAAACGAACTTTCGATCGTGGTGGAACTCAGCCTTGCGGAAGATACGTTCTTTGCGCCGGCGGGGCATATCGTCGCGTACGAGCAGATTTTGTATAATCCGAAAAAGGGCAAAGCAGTCGATATGACCGTCAAACCCGTTTACGAAAACAACAAGGACGAGGTGCGCGTTTATACCGAAGAATTCGACGCCGCAATCGACAAGAAAACGGGCGGACTCAACTTCTTCACGAAAGACAACGCGCCGCTTCTGCACGAGCCGATCAAACCCAACTTCTGGCGCGCGATAACCGACAACGATTACTTGCCGCAAGTCCCCGCGTTCGTAAGGGCGATTATGGGCAAGTGGTATTACAAAAAGGCCACGAAACGCCTGAAAGTCGGCAGGATTAAGGTCAAGGAACAAAACGGCTCGATCAAGGTCGAAGTGCATTGGATAAGCACAAGACTGGGGCTGAAAACGACCTATAAATTCGACGGCGTGGGCAACGTTATCGTCCAGATGTCGGTGCGCGGACGCGCTTACGGATTGCCGAGATACGGCTTCGTGACCGAACTCAACGAAGGCTACGACAAGATGCGTTTTTACGGAAAAGGTCCGTTTGAAAACTATTGCGACCGTGGTGACGCGGCGATTCTCGGCGTGTACGAAGGCGCGGTGGAAGAGTTCGAACACGGCTATCTCACCCCGCAGGAATGCAGCAACCACACCGAAATGAGATGGCTTGAAGTGTGCGGCGAAGACAAGCCGACGCTGCAAATCAAATATGTCGGAAAACCCTTTGAAGCAAGCGTCAACGAGTATAGTATCGAACAGTTGGAAAATACCACACACAGGCATTTATTGCAAAAAAACGGACGTTTAACTGTCACTTTTGACGGAAAACAACGCGGCGTAGGCGGCGACGTACCTGCCTTTGCATGCACTAAACCGAGATACAAAATCTATCCCGTCGTGAAGCATTCGTTCAGCGTGCAGCTCTCTTTCAAAAAGTAAAAAGTCATTGAAATCATAATCGTCAAAAAACCCTCGCTCAGTCGGGGGTTTTATTTTTTAAGGTATTTTTTAATTAATTGTAATACTTTTGTAATGCGCTAAACGACCGAAAACGTTTGTCAAAACCGAACGCGTATGGTAAAATGCAAGCGATATAATATTAAAAGGATTATATCGTTGCTTTACGCACACTATAACAAATACGAAAGGTGCAAAATGAAAATGAAATTCAAAAAGAATAAACACGAACATGAAGTCGCGGAAACGCCCGACCAGATTATGGAAGACGCCACAGCGGAAGAACTTGAAACTCTTGACGAGCGCGAACCCGAAATTCTTGACGACGTAAGCGCGTCCAACGACACGGAAGTCCACAAAAGACTTGGCGATTTTTCAAACGAAAACACCGTCATCGAAGGCGCGCCCCCGATGCTTAAAATCGACCACCTTAAAAAAAGGTACGCCAACAGCGAGGTATATTCCGTAAAAGATTTGTCGCTGGAACTGAAACCCGGCGAAGTATTCGGATTTCTGGGCAAGAACGGCGCGGGCAAATCCACGACCATAAAATGTCTGACCGGCATCCTTCCGTTTGAAGAAGGCAAAATCACGATTTGCGGATACGATATCGTGAAAGAGCCTATGCAGGCGAAAATGAACATGGGTTACGTCCCCGACAACCACAGCGTTTACGAACGTCTGACGGGCAGGGAATACGTAAACTACGTCGCCGACCTTTACCGCGTGCCGAAAGCCGACCGCGAAGAAAGGCTCAACATGTTTCTGGACTTATTCAGACTTCGTTTTGCCGTCGACCGTCAGATCAAGTCGTACAGCCACGGCATGAAGCAGAAGATTTGTATCATCGCCGCGCTTATTTACGAGCCGAAACTCTGGGTTCTGGACGAGCCGATGATGGGTCTCGACCCGCAATCCACGGCGGAAATTTTAAGTTATATGCGTGAACACGTCCGCAAGGGCAACACGGTATTTTTCAGCAGTCACAACCTCGATATGGTTGCGAAGGTTTGCAACAGAGTCGCGATAATCAACGACGGCATTTTGCACTGCGTCATCGACTTGTCCGATCCCGCAAACCGCGAAACCCTTGAAAAACGATTCTTTGAAATCTCGTCCACCGAGGAAGAAAGGAGGGCGTGGAATGTCTGATAAAATCAACAAAGAAGCGCTTGCCGCGCATCGGAAAAAGGTGCGCGACGATTGGTTTACCATACGCGCGCTTTTGAAAATAGATATGAAATCCCGCTTCGGATACGGCACACGTATCGGCGCGGGCAACGTCGGGAAATGGATATTCAATTTAATTATGTCCGGCCTGATGTATGCAATAATCGTATTTTTGATTTTGCTTTTCACGCAAATGTTCGTCGCGCGTCCCGGACTTCGCGACAGTTACATCGTCATCGTGTCGATGGCGTCGATAATCCTGCAATTTTTCATTTGCACCGCAACGCTCATCAAGGCGCTTTATTACAGCGGCGACAACGAAATATTGCTGCGATTCCCCGTGAACGGCACGCAGATTTTCATTGCGAAGTCGATATTCGTATTCATCAGCAACTTTTTGATTACGATGGGGATTCTTCTGCCGTTTTACATCTGTTACGGCGTTATTCTGCAAAAAGCGGGCGCACTCGGAAGGCCGCCTGAGGTTTTCTATCCCGTGGCGATACTCACGACGTTTTTAAGCAGTTTCCTGCCGTTCTTCCTGGCGAACATCGTGGCAATCCCCGTGATGAAGTTAATCAACCTTATCAAAAACAAATACGGCATCGTATTGTGCGTTACGATCCTTGTGGTCGTGGGCATATTTGTCGCTTATATGCAACTGCTGAAATCGCTTGTCGGTTTTTACATTGAAAAGGATATGGCGTTGTTCAGCCCGGAAGTCATGGGCAGAATCGGGAAGTTTGCGGCAGGTGCGTTCCCGTTCAACCTTTACGCGAACATGCTTTTGGGACGCCACCCGTATATTAACCTTATTTACGTCCTGCTGCTTACGACTGGCGTCGGGCTTATTGCGATGCTCATCGTCAAAAAGTGGTATTTCAGCACGATTCTGGACGGCATCGAAAATCAGCGCGCTTCTTTCACGAAACGCACCTCGGACAAACCTCTTTCGCCGTTCCTGTCGTATATGCGCCGTGATTTTTACGGGATTTTAAGAAGTTTCAATTACAGCTTCCAATATCTCGTCATGGCGGCGGCAGCGCCCGTTATGGTATATTACTGCAACGCGCTTGCGGGTTCTGTCGGCAGTAACAGCGTCGGCAACAACATTCTGCCCGGCATATCGCTTATGGTCATTACGATTTTCGTAACGGTCATCGTGTCGTTCTCGTCAACGGCGATAAGCAGGGAAGGCGGATGCTTTTATCATACGAAGATTATTCCGTTGCCGTACTGGAAGCAGGTGCTTGCAAAATTCCTTTTGTATTCGGGCGTAGCAACGCTTTCGATTATCCTTTGCTGCATCGCTGTAAGCGGCGCGAAGTTCGTATCGCCCGTAGACGCGGTTATGATATTCTTTATCGCGGAGTTTTCAAACATTGCGTTGACGAGTCTTTGCATGTGGTTCGATACCAAATCGCCCACGTTCAACTTCATGGGCGACGGCGAGCTTGTCTCGGCAAACAAAAACGTTGCCATCGCGCTTGCTCTCGGGCTTGTGTTTGCGGTGTTGTACGGTTTGTTTACGATGATCGGCGGGTTCCTGCCCACGTTTGCGGGAATACCCATCAAACACGGCGCAAAGTCGATTATGGGGCTTTTGCTCATCGTGTCGGGCGTTGCGGCGGCACTGGGGCTTGTGCTTCTTTTCGTAAAACTTAACAAACGCTATAATAAACTTTATCAATAAGTATAATTCCAAAACGAAATATTGTACGTTTCGTATATTCCTTGCGGCAGACGAAAGGTTCTTTGCCGCTGAAAAAAAGTAGGAGACGCCGATGAAAAAAGTACTGATAGGATTATTACTGATAATTCCTATGGCAATCGTTGTGGCTGTTGTTCTTGTTACAAACGTGGTTCTGATCACGCCCGATATTACGGTTGCGAGCATTGCAATCGTTGACCCCGATTTTTATCAGGACGTTGACAGCGTTTCGCTGTATTTTGACCGCCCCGGCATGCAATATCAGCTTGCCGCGCTGGTCCTTCCCAAAAAAGCAACGAATAAAAAAGTCCATTGGAGCATTGAAAACTCGGTATCGTACGATCCCGAGTACGAAGGCGATATTGCAACCGTCGACGATAACGGCAACGTTACCATAAACTGGACGGGCACGTTCGACGTTGTCGCAAAAACCGACGACGGCGGCAAAACCGACAGGTGCCGCTTTGAGATTAAAAGCGACGTCGCAAGGTCGGCTTACATCGTTTATAAAGACGTGAAACTCGGCGAAACGCCAAACATCGAAATCACGACGGACGAAATAATCCGCCTTGAAGCGTGCGCGCACCCCATCGACGTGGATCTTGAATACGTCACTTGGGAGTCGAGCGACAAAAACGTTCTTTCGGTTGACGCAAACGGCGTTGTCGTGCCGCAGGGCGCGGGAACGGCAACCGTCACTATGAAGCTCAAATCCAAAGATTTCGTGTCGGGAAGCGAGAAGCGCGTTGCGCCCGAAATCGTCCGCACGGTTCAGATTACGGTGCGCGGCGGAGTGTTCCCGACGGCTTTGAAATACGTTCATACCGACAGCGTTTCGCTTTCGTCGATAGGCGCGGAAGGAAGCACTCTCGTTAAATCTCAAAACGCGACGCTTGAATCCGGCGCAATCGTGTTCAGCGGAAAAACGGGTTACGCCGTCCTTGAAAAGGGCGGAAAAACAATGACGTTACGCAAGGTCGAAAGCGAAACTTCGATTGTTTTCGAAAACGCCGACGTTATTGAAAACAGCACCGTTATCGTCGGGAAAGTTCCGTATAAACTCAACGCGATATTTGCCGCAAGCGGCGAAAAAGCAAGCGGCGCGCGTTATTATTCGTCAAACACCGACGTTGCGACAATCGACGAAAAAACGGGGTTAATCACTGCGATTTCAAGCGGTGAAGTCAGGTTTACCGCAGAATTCGGCGAAGAAAGTATTTCAATCGATCTTCACGTGAGAAGACCCGTCATATACTTTATGCTGGAAAAAGACGCTCCGCAAGGTATCGCGGACGAGTGCGTTTACGGCAATATGTATTTCGAAGAAATGACAGGTCGGCTTGTGCCGTTCAGACAAATCAAAGTCGTTGCGCCCGAAGACCTTACGGGCAGTGAAAACCTGAGTCGTTTCAAATGGTCGGTAGTAAGCGACGGCGATATCGCGACGATTGACGAAAACGGTGTAATTACTTTTTCGGAATTTGAAAAAGGCGTACGCAAAAACGTGAAAGTCATTGCCGAGGCAATGGACAGCCCGTATGCCGGCGACAGCATCAAAAGGGAATATAACTTCACGGTGATGTACGGCGTCAACGTCAAAACCGCCGATGAACTCACGAAAGCCGTCAACGAAGAAATCGACGGAAAGAAGCACGAAGTGTTCCTGAGAAACGATATTACCATTCGCTCCATCAGATATACCGAAGCAGACACATCCCGTTTTTCGGGCGAAAAGGGCGAAGAAACAAGGACATGGGACGACGCGCCGCTCAGACTCACGACAAGTCTTTACGGCAACGGCCATACGATTGACTGGAAACACCGCGACTACGACGATCCGACCGCCAAGCCGAACATCATGGGCTCGAACATACTAATGATGGACGGTCCTCAGGGAAAAGACGCACCGCGCGTACTTTTAAGGAACGTGAAGATTAAATCGTCCGAACTTCCGAAAAGTAACACTTTTGCAAGCAAAGATTTTGTCGGTACCGGCGTCTTAACGAAGGGCAACGTGCACGTGCAATACTGCGTCATCGAAAACGCAATGTTCTGCATGAAAGTCGGCAGCTACAACAACGAGGAAGAGGCGATAAAGAAAGGCGATTTTGCCGAAACGCTTATCGAAGGCACGATTATGAGTAACAGCAGCAAATTCACCTGCTTCTCCTGGTGCGCTTACAAGAACCAGAGAGTCGTGATGAAAAACTGCGTATACGGTCAGGCGGCTTCCCCGAGCGTCGGATTTTCCAGCGGCGACGACAACGAAGAGCATACCTGCAATCTCGACATTCAGGGAATACTGAGAATTTACAACTGGAAACAGGACGTCGACCTTGACCTGGTCGGCGGAATCACGAACGACGATACAATCGACAATCTTTTGAAAGAGGTTATTCAAAAAGGTTTGAGCGGGAAACGCTTTGAACATCTTTTTGTCAAAGACTCCGGCGTAAGATATATGCATTGCGGAATGTTGTTCAGCGGACTTGCACAAAAAAACCGCGTAACGGTAACGGGTGCGCTTGAAGAAAACGGATTCGACCACGAAGAAATTCAGATCAGTGAGCTTGTGGAAGAAACCAATAAGGTCTTGGCAAGCCTGCTCAAAGGCCAGCTCAATCCCGTGACGTTTTACGGATACACCGACGAAAGCAAAACGCCCGTAAAACACAATTCAAATCTCGTTCACTCGCAGGAGTTGTACAAACTGCTTCGCGGAGAATAAACAACGATTGAACTTTGCAACCGCCGTATTTACGGCGGTTTTCTTTTTCGTTCTTGACAAGCGCGCTTTATGATAGTTATAATAATGTGTATAAGAACTATCAGAGGTGTTTTATGAAAGGTCTTGCATTGGAAGGCGGCGGCGTAAAAGGCGCGTATCACATCGGCGTTATGACCGCCCTTCGCGAAATGGGACTTGCCGATTTTGACGGCTACGTCGGCACGAGTATCGGCGCGATCAACGCTGCTATGTTCTGCGCCGGCGACTGGGAAAAAACCCTGGAACTTTGGGACAATATCAATATGCAGAACGTCCTTGATATGGACGAACTGTCGATAAAGGAACTGATGCAGGGACAATTCAACGCGCAGCTTATCGGCAACGTCGGGAAGCTTTTAAGGAACCTTGGCATATTCGTCGATACGACGGCGGACAAAATGCGCGCCTTTCTGAAACAATATATCGACGAAAAGGCAATCAGAAAAAGTGATAAAGACTTTGGACTTGTGACCTATTCCGTGCCCGATTTCGCGCCGCATTATATGATGAAAGAAGATATCCCCAAAGGGCAGATTTACGATTACGTAATGGCGTCGTCGGCGTATCCCGCGTTCAAATGGCAAAAAATCGAAGGCAAGGAAAACAAGTGGTTCATCGACGGCGGCGTTTACGACAATATGCCCGTGAAAATGCTGGTCGACAAAGGCTACGACGAAATCGTCGCAATCCGCACGAATATCAAAAAATACCGCGCTTACCGCGACGTCGACTTAAAGGGGGCGAAACTTCTGGTGTTTACCCCCAGCGAAAAGCTCGATTACGCCGTAAACTTCACGAAAGAAAATATCGACAGATTCAAGGAAATGGGCTATTACGAGGCAAAACGCACAATTCTGGGCTTGCCGAGTTTCAGATTCTGCGTGCGCGCCGTCGACGATCAGGCGTTTTCCGACTTTATGCACGGCATCGACAGAAAAGCCATCGAAGAAGTCGTCACCCTTGCGAAACTTAAAGTGCATAAGTCGCAGGACGCGAATATCGAGGACGTCATCGACACGCTGCGAGATATACTTAAACTGTCGTTGAAATCTTCGGACTTGCAGGTGTTTGAAAACTTTCTGGAAGTTTTCGCCGTGTATTTTAACGTCGACCGCTTCCGCTTTTACGATATCGACGAGTTTTACGAAGCCGTTTTCTCCGCCGCGAAAAAAGCCGCAAAGGGCATTAAAGGCGGCATAGACGAGGTCATCAAAAACGACAGGGGTATCAAAAACGAATTAAAGGAAATATTCATAGCGTTTTATAAGTGCTATCACTCGCCAAAACGCCTTAATAAATAATGGAAAAACTTTTACTTCTCGACAGCAACAGCCTTTTGCACCGCGCGTATTACGCGCTTCCCGGTCTTACCGACAGCAAAGGAAACCCCACTGGCGCGATCTTCGGATTCGTGTCCATGCTCGCGCGGCTTATCAAGGAAGAAAAACCGACGCATATCGCGGCTGCGTTTGACCTGAAAGCGCCGACGTTCAGGCATAATATGTATGCGGGTTACAAGGCGACCAGAAAACCCATGCCCGAAGAACTTGTGAAACAAGTGCCCGTCCTTAAAAAACTTATCGGCGACCTTGGGATAAAAATCGTGGAACTTGAAGGGTACGAGGCGGACGATATTATCGGCACGCTTGCAAAAAGGTTTTCGTGTCCTACGGATATCGTCACGGGCGACCGCGACAGCCTGCAACTTATCGACGACACCACCAACGTGCTTTTCACGAAAAGGGGAATCACCGACGTCGTGAGATACGATAAGGAAAGGCTTTTTGAAGACGGCTTCGAAACGCCGTCGGCGATTATCGACTACAAGGCTCTTCGCGGCGACGCGTCCGACAATATCCCCGGGATTCCGGGCATCGGCGAAAAGACCGCGATGGAACTTCTCAAAACCTACGGCACAATGGAAAACGTCCTCTCTAACGCCGACGAAATCAAAGGGAAACTCGGCGAAAAAATCAGGGACGGGAAGGATATGGCGCGGCTTTCTTACACGCTTGCGACAATAAATACCGCCGTGCCGATTGATATCGGAATGTCGGATATTACGTTTTCGTATCCGCTTTCAAAGAGTGCGAAAAACGCGCTTATCGCGCTGGAATTCACATCGCTTACAAAGCGTTTCGCGTTTACTGACGAAGAAGTAAAATTCGACGAAAACGACACTTCACAGGTCAAAATCGAATATACAACAGTTGAAATTGACAACATCGACGATTTGAAGAAGTTGTTTGACGACAACAAAGGAAAACCTTTCGCGCTTAACGCAGGGGCGGACGTCGACGTTGCGTTTTCTGCCGACAGGCTTTATGTGATTAAACAAAATTACGACCTTTTCGGCGGTATGACGATGGACGACGTACTGAAAGAAATCGCGCCGCATCTGACGAACGAATGCGTCGTATCCGACCTGAAAAAACTTTTGCATCTTTTCAAGGACGCCGGCGTCGAAACGTCGGTAACGCCAAAGGACGTGGGACTTCTTGCATATCTCGTTTTCGGCGGAAGAAGTTTCAAGGATATCGTTACTCTTGCCGCCGCCGCAAACGTTTCGGGCGACTCGGTTACGGCGTTTTTCGCAATCTGCGACTACCTTGAAAAGGAACTTGAAAGCAAGGATCTTTCGTCGCTGTATCACGATATCGAACTGCCGCTTGAACGGGTTTTGTTCGATATGGAATGCGCGGGCGTGAAAGTCGACGTCGGGGTTCTGGAAGAACTTCGGAAAAAATACGAGGACGAAATCGAAACGCTCACCGCAAAGATTTACTCGTACGCCGGCGAAACTTTCAATATAAATTCGCCGAAACAACTCACGGTGATATTGTTTGACAAACTCGGGCTGAAACCGTCCAAAAAGAACAAGACGGGGCTTTCCGTCAACGTGGACGTGCTTGAAAAACTTTACGAAGAGCACCCGATTATCCCGCTTATTTTAAGGTACCGTCAGATTTCCAAACTGTTGTCGACTTACGTGCTGGGGCTTGAAAAGGCGGTGTCGTCCGACGGGCGCGTGCATACCGAATACAAGCAGACTCTGACGAACACGGGCAGGCTGTCTTCGACCGAGCCGAACCTTCAAAATATCCCGACTCGCACCGTCGAGGGCAAGGAAATCCGCCGTGCGTTCGTCGCGGAAAAGGGCAAAGTGCTGATTTCCGCCGACTATTCGCAAATCGAACTTCGTCTTATGGCGCACATGAGCGGCGACGAAAACCTCATACGAGCGTACAACGAAAGCCGCGACATTCACGCCTCGACCGCTGCGGAGATTTACGGCGTCGATATTGCCGACGTAACGGACGAAATGCGCCGCAACGCAAAAGCGGTCAACTTCGGAATAATTTACGGAATAAGCGACTTCGGGCTCGCGCAAAACCTGTCGATCAGGGTTGCCGACGCGAAAAAGTATATCGAACGGTATTTCAGGACTTATCCGAAGGTCAAAGAGTTTATGGACGGGCAGGTCGAATTCGCAAAAGAGCACGGCTTTGTAAGAACACTTTTCAACCGCATACGTCTTATGCCGGAACTTTCGTCAAGTAACTACGCAGTGAGAGAGTTCGGCAAGCGCGCCGCAATGAACTTCCCGCTGCAAGGTACCGCCGCCGACATTATAAAAATCGCAATGCTGAAAACGGCGAAAAACCTTGAAGGAACAAGTGCGAAACTTCTTTTGCAGGTTCACGACGAACTTATCGCGGAAGCCGACGAAAACGAAAAGGACAAGGTTGAAAAAATCCTGAGAGAAAGCATGGAAACCGCGGTAAAACTCAGCGTCCCCCTTACGGTCGGCGTCGCAAGCGGCAAAAGCTGGTACGAGGCGTAATATGAAAGTTGCGGTAACGGGCGGCATAGGCGCGGGCAAAAGCGAATTTATGCGCGCCGTGAAAGAACTTGGAATAAGGACGTATTCCGCCGACGAAATCAATGCGGAACTTTTACGCGACAAAGGATATATTAAAAAACTTTCGGCGGCATTTCCGCTTGCCGTAAAAGACGGGAAAGTCGATAAGGCTGCTCTTCGCGAAGAAGTGTTTTCAAACGAGGAGAAGCGCAAAACGCTCAACGCGCTCGCGCACCCCGAAATACGGCGGAAAATCGAAGAAATCACGGGCGACGCCGTCATTGAAGTGCCGCTTTTGTTTGAAAGCGGGATGACGGATTTGTTTGACAGAGTAATCGTCGTGACCGCCGGTGAAGACGTGAGAATAAACCGCATCGTTTCGACAAGGAACATATCAAAAGACCTTGCGAAAAACATAATTAAAAACCAAACCACGGACGACGAAAGAATAAAGATAGCGGACTACGTCGCGATAAACGACGGCACCCGAAAAGATTTATACGAACAAGCGAAAAACATTATTAAAAGGATTTTTGAATAATATGGAAAACGTTCTTGACATTCTCGGCGGCGTGAAAGACTACGCCCATCGCGGTTGTTTCGACAAGACTTTGCCCGAAAATTCGCTCACTGCAATCCGCATTGCGGCGGACAAAGGGCTGGGGCTTGAAATCGACGTGCATCTGACAAAGGACAACAAACTCGTCGTGTTTCACGACCACACGTTAAAGCGTATGTGCGGAGTAAGCGGCATTGTCGAAGAAATGACCAAAAGTCAGTTGACCGCGCTTAAACTCAAAAACACTTCGCACACGATTCCGACGCTGAAAGACGTGCTTGCGGCGGTTGGCGGGCGCACCCCGATATTGATTGAGTTGAAGTGCCGAAACAACGAAATCGCACTTTGTGACGCACTGATTGATGAGTTAAAGTCCTATAACGGCAAATATATGTACATAGGCTTCAACGAAAAGGCGGCAAAGTATTTTAAGGATAAGGGATATACGATTGCGCTCTCGTGCTTTAAGCCGAAGACGCCGAAACTTGATTTCAAACCCGATTTTCTGCTTTGCAATATTCTGGGGATTCCGCGCAGCAAGAAAAAACGCGCGAAATATCCGCCGTTCATATCCTGGACAATCGAAAGCGAGCGCGGCAGGAAAAAATCGGAAGAAACGTCGGTCGCGACGATTTACAACACGGCAAATTTCAATTTTTGAAAATAAAAAAGATAAGAGGTAAAATTATGCAAAACATCACAAACGGCATTCTGGACGTAACGGTCAACGAAAACGGCAGCCTTCTCGACAGCGTGAAATATCGCGGCGAGGAATATCTCTGGCAGGGCAGCGAGAAATCGTGGAAGTCGAAAGACATCGTCATCTTCCCATTCGTCGCGCGCCTTAAAGACGGCTGGTATACCGTCGACGGAAAACGCTACGAAATGAAAAATCACGGGCTTGCCCGCTACAACGTCTTCACGGCGGAAAGCAACACCGGCGACACGCTCGTAATGGACTTTAAATCGACGGAAGAAACCAAAAAACAATATCCGTTCGATTTCGATTTCAAGGTGAAATACGCGCTTGTCGGAAACAGTATGAAAATCACGTACACCGTCGTAAACACCGGCGACGTCGATATGCCTTTCGGGCTCGGCACGCACTTCGGATGGGCGCTTGTCGGCGACGAAACCGACGATACCTGCGACGTATCCGGCAACTTTGCGATTATCGACACCGATAAACCCATCGAAGAATATGAATTCGACGACGATCTGCACCTTGTCAAGGGCGAGAAAAAGTCGGAATTTACCAACAAAATCCCCCTGGTGAAATCGACCTTTATCCACGATGCGGTCGTCACGAAAAACAACGCGAAAAAAGTAACCCTTCTGCGCCGCGACGGCAAGAAAATCACGTTCGACATCGGCAACGTTCCCGTGCTTGCGATATGGTCCAACAACAAAATGGGCAAATACGCCTGCATCGAAGCGTGGTGGGGGCTTCCCGACACCGTCGATTGCGACAGGGAACTGAAAAACAAATTCCTTATCAACACTCTCCCCGCGGGAAAGACGTTCGAATATGAAGTAACCGTTACGTTTTAATAACTAAACGGCGTTTATTATTGAAATTTTCAAAGGCGCGTGCTACAATTTAACGGTAGCGCGCGTTTTCGCGCAAAGGAGTATTTATGCAAAGAATGAAAGTTTCGGAAATTCCTTATGAAAGAGCTGACGCCGAAAAGGTATGCGGCGTCATTGATAAAGCGGTTGAAAAAATCAACGCGGCGAAGTCCGTCGACGACGTGCTGGAAGCAAGAGAACTCGTGAACGACGCTTTGCGCGATTTTTATACGGAATCGTCGCTTGCGAACGCCCGTTTCACGCTTAATACCAAGGACGAGTTTTACAGCGCCGAAAAGGACTACTACGACGAGAAAATGCCCGTGGTGCAGGTAAGTTATCTGAAATACGCCGACGCGATTTTAAGAAGTAAGTTCTTGGACGAACTCAAAACAAAAATAAATCCCGTCATCATTAAACAATTCGAGTTGCAGAAAAAAGCGGTGAGCGACGCGATCGTTCCCGAAATGCAAAAAGACAACGCGCTTGTTACGGAATACTCAAAGTTCGTGTCGGAATGCACTTATAACTTCCGCGGCAAGGATATTACGCTTGGCGAACTTCGCAAATTCGCACAGGACAGCGACCGCGCAACCAGAAAAGAAGCGTACGTCGCGCTTGGAAAAACGCTGGAAAAACACAGCGATTTTCTGGACGACGTCTTTGACAGAATGGTCAAAAATCGCGACCTTATGGCAAAGAAAATGGGATACAAGAACTACGTCGAGTTGGGCTACTACAACATGGGCAGGCTTTGCTATGACGAAAAAATGGTAAAGGTTTTCCGTGAAAACGTCTTAAAGGATATCGTGCCCGTCGTGACGCGTCTGAAAAAGCAGGTTGCGGAGAAACTCGGCATCGACCACATGCGTTTATACGACAACGACACGTATTTTCAGGAAGATCCGAAACCCGCTCTCGACGAGCGCGGCATTCTGAAAGCAGGGCAGGAAATGTACAAGGATATGAGCCCCGAAACCGGCGCGTTTATGGATATGATGATGGATACCGACGCGTTCGACGTGTTCACGCGCGAAGGCAAATGGACGGGCGGATATATGACGAGTTTCGATAAGTATCACCAGCCGTTCATCTTCGCAAACTTCAACGGAACGACCGCCGACGTCGACGTCGTAACGCACGAGGCCGGACACGCTTTTGCGTATTATATGTCGGAACCCGTCGTGCCGTACGAACTTGGTCTCGGCGCAATGGAAACGGCGGAAACACACAGCATGTCAATGGAGTTTTTCGCCTGGAAATATATGGATATGTTTTTCGGCAAAGATGCAAATAAGTACCGTTATAAGCACCTTTTCGACGCTTTAACCTTCATTCCGTACGGAACGATAGTGGATTACTTCCAACATATCGTATACGAAAATCCCGATATGACGCCACAGGAGCGCGACGACGTCTGGCTGAAACTCGAAAAAGAATTCCGCCCGTGGATGGACGCCGACGACGTGCCGTATCTTTCAAAAGGTACAAGATGGCAATACCAGAATCACATTTTCGAAAGCCCGTTTTATTACATCGATTACTGCCTTGCTCAGACCGTCGCGATCGAGTTTTTGGAAGAATCGCAAAAAGATTACGACAAGGCGTTCAAGGCGTATCTTGCACATGCGACGCGCGGCGGCTCGTACGTCTTCACCGATCTTGTTCGCCTTGCGGGGCTGAAATCTCCGTTTGAAGAAGGCGCGCTTAAAGAAGTCGCGAAAACGTCCGAAAACATTCTTTCGTCGCTTCAAAAAACCTTTTGATTTTTAAGGGGATAATAAATTATGAAAAAAACAAAAGTCAGGACAAGTAAAATTTTGTTGTGGGTTGTGTCGGCGGCGCTCGTCGCGATACTGTCGGTGTCGCTTGCCTTTATGGGCGTTGCGCTCAACCGCACGAAAAACCTTTATAAAACCGATTTTTCAGACCTTACCGGGCTCGCAAGCAAAACCGTGTTGTTCATCGGCGACGGTATGGGCGAAAACCATATTAAAACGACGGAAACGTATTACGGCGAAAGGGCGTTCATGCGCTCGCTCGGGGCAGACGGGTTCGTAACGACGTTTTCAAACAACGTCGGTATTCCCACAGACAGTGCGGCAGCCGGAAGCGCGCTTGCAACCGGACAAAAATTCAATAACGGCGAAGTCGCACGCCACGGCGGAAATAACGTCAAAAGCGTCGCAGAGTACGCCAAGGAGAAAGGGCTCGGCGTGGGTATCGTGACGACGGACAAACTTTACGGCGCGACGCCGGCGTCGTTTTCGTCGCACGCAAACAACAGGGGCGACACTTCCGAAATAATTAAAGGGCAGATTAACGACGTCGTGGACTTGTATCTCGGCGCGGGAAAAGACGAATACACGAAATATAAATCGCAGTTTGAAAGCAAGGGCTTTACGTTCGCAACAAGCTTCAACGACGTCGGCGGAAGCGTTTTGAGCAATAAATTGATTATGCCGTTTTCGTCGCTTCCGTCGGAAGACGGCACCGCCGATACGCCTACGCTCGAAATGTGCACCGAGTTCGCGCTGAAATTTATGGAAGCCCGCTTCCCGGGCGGATATTTTCTTATGATCGAGGGCGCGCATATCGACAAGAAAAGCCACAAAAACGATATTATCCCGATGACAAAGTACCTTAAAAGCTTCGACAACTCCATTAAAATCGCATACGACAGGCTAAAAGATCTCGACAGCGCGATTATCGTCACCGCCGACCACGAAACGGGCGGGTTGAAATACAAGGACGGCGAAACCAAAGACGATATCAAAAACAGCCTTTATACCACAAAAACGCATACGGGCACCAACGTGAAATACTTCATTTTCGTGAAAGGATTGTCCGCGGACGAGCTGATAGCGATTATTCCCGAGAAAATCGACAACACCGACGTAAACCGCATCGCACGCGCTCTTCTCGCCGCTTAAACATAAATGGTTTCAAATGCTTGACTTTATGCGGTTTTTAAGATATTATTTTATCCGTTGTGCGGACATGGCGGAATTGGCAGACGCGTAAGATTCAGGTTCTTATGGTCGCAAGGCTGTGCAGGTTCAAGTCCTGTTGTCCGCACCAAAGCAAACAAAAACGAACCGAAACTATTCGGTTCGTTTTTTCATATCTTTGGTTTGCAACAGGACTTGTGACAATGCAAGGCATTGTCTGCACACTTCGTGTGCCCCTGCACGCTGTACAGCTGGCGCAACGCTTTGCAAGTAAACTTGCTCGCTTATGCTATTATGCTCGCTCCGCTCACTACAAGTCCTGTTGTCCGCACCACCAAAAAGCCTTGAAAACTCAGTGCTTTCAAGGCTTTTGCTTTTTATTTTCCGTTGTCACACGGCGGTCGGGGGATTCACCGCCTAAGTATTCTGGTTCACTTCCAAAATGCTGATATGGCGGTGGGTTTGTTATTTCTTTCATTGACGAACTTAATTTCGCTTTTGATCATCCTCGCCGTGAATTCGTGCGTTCATTTTCTTTATGCGCCTCTTCCAAAGCAGATACTGTGAAATCCAAACCGCCGCAAAAATCATCACGAAGATTCCAACATAAGAAAGAACACCGGTAATTGAGTGCTTCATCCAATTAGCAAAATAAGCAATCGGTAGCATGACCACGCTGATAATCAAAAAGTATACGCCGCTTTGCTTTGCAAGGCTCCATGAATCAATTTCCCAGATCACGGATGCCATCGCAAATCCAACACCAATGATGGCGCAAAGAATCGTCTGCAAAACAACTGCATTCAGTTCGTTCCCCGTCGTTTTGATCAGTTCCGGCGTGACAGGGTAAAAAGAGCCGTCTCCGATGCAGATGGAGATCAGCAACGTAATTACAAACCCTATGGCAATTCCGACGGGCAGTCCGAACAGTCCACGCAAAATAATTTTCTTTTTCATTTTTACCACCTCATAATCCCAATAATTGTTTGATTTTAGCAACATACCGTCTGGAAACATAAGTAACCGTTCCGTTTGAGAGAGAAACGCATATAGTTCCCGTAAAGCTCAGATCGAAGCCCCTGACTTTTTTCAGGTTAATAATCTCGCTGTTTGATATGCGCACGAAGGATGAGTTTGCAAGACGTTGCTCCGCTTCGTACAGTCGCAGGCGGAGAAGAAATGCGCCGTTTTTCGTTTCGGCATAGACCTTGCCGCCCGAAGCATAGATTCTATCAATCTCGTTTGGATCCAGTACAGTCACCTGCTCATCCCGAAACCCCGCAAGCACCTCCGATGGCTCCACCGAAAGCTTCTTTATAATTTCGTTAATCTTGTCTGTGACCCTGTCTGTCACGATGACGATTTTCGGTTCGGTGCAGCTCTCATCAATTTTGATTTCAATCTTCAATCCGATTTCCTCCTTTCCGCTGTTACATTATAAAGGATTGGGAAAAGGAATTCCACCGTTTCCCGATAGGTGGTTGTTATTGTCTCATGGGTGGTAAATAAAAGCAAACAGCTTATGAATATTTGCGTTTCATAATGGTGATTTTTCTTTCCGGAATCAATTATACTTTTTTTTCGGCTGTTTTTCAAGTCGTTATGCTTACAATGCTCATGGTTTTATGTTATACTGTATGCAGATAAGTCGGTATGGACAGATTGACTTGTCACCGAGGTGTCATTACCATCAGGTTCTTATGGTCGCAAGGCTGTGCAGGTTCAAGTCCTGTTGTCCGCACCAAACAAGAATAAAACGAACCGAAACTATTCGGTTCGTTTTTTCATATCTTGGTTTGCAACAGGACTTGTGACAATGCAGTGCATTGTCTGCACACTCCGTGTGCCCCTGCACGCTGTGCAGCTGGCGCTTCACTTCTGCGAATAAATTTGCCCGTTCCGCTATTACGCTCGCTTCGCTCACTACAAGTCCTGTTGTCCGCACCAAAAGCTCACATTGCTCGAAAGATATAAAAAAATCGAATATTAAGGTTTTTGTGATTGCTTTTTCTATGAGATTGGATTGATTAGCGATGTCATAAACATATTGACTTTACAAAAACCCGTGATAAAATGCAAAATGCAGTTCGAAGGAGACGAATCCTTTGAACTTTTGTTTTAGCTAAAACAATGCAAAAAACAACAAGAGGTGATATAATGGGTGCAGGAGGCGTTCCAAATCGAGCAGTAGAAAACATTTACGGAAAGAGAGGCGACTTACCGACAAAGGGCGCAAAGCCTAATTCGCGATATGACTTGTATTTTGAAGGAATAAGAATACAAAGTAGGTGGTTTGACTCCAATGGTTGTGTTGTCAGAAATAGAGATTATGATCATCAAAACGCTCATAATAATCATTTTTTCCCGCACGACCATAATTGGGTGTGGAAAAACGGAATGCCGCATAGAATTTCCGATATCTTAGAACCTGATTATAATAAATACTATTAGGGGGATGAAAATGAGAAAGATCGAGAGCGAATACGAAATCGATAAACAAAAAAGAAAGCAACGACTTGTCAGGAACGAGTTTTTGTATAACGGGGAAAGCGTCGGCGTATACGATATGCCGCTTATCAAAAAGCAGGATATCGACGTTGAAAAAATACAGCTTCTTTGCTATGCGGACGCAAGAAACGGCGACGAAAAAAACAAGGATAAGACCATTCATTTTTTCACATACGACTGGAAATTTGGAAAGGTTTATGACAATCCCGACGAAGAACTTGAAAAACTTGGGCAATATTATGCCTTATTCAGCCCGGATTTCAGCGTTTTTACAAACATGCCGCTTGCGCTTCAAATCGAAAGCGTATTCAAAAATCGCTGGTGCGGGGCGTTCTGGCAAAGCAGGGGGCTCAGGGTAATTCCGACGGTATCGTGGGGCGACGAAAGGTCGTTTGACTTTTGTTTTGACGGCATCGAAGAAGGCTCGGCGGTTGTGGTATGCACGTATTGCCGGGAGAATTGCGAAGAAGATTTTATGCTCGGCTACAACGAGATGATGAAAAGAATCAAACCGAGCGTTGTTTTGTGCTACGACGAGCCGTTTCCCGCAATGACGGGCAATATCAAGGAATTTTTACCGACCGCTTACGAATGGACGAAAAATCTGAATTGGGAAGATTTGGCGCAGTTCAAATGGGAGAAGCGCAACAGAAACGTTTCGGGGCTTGATGCAAAAAAGTTCAAGTTTTTCAAATACGACGATCCTTACAAAAAAGACGAAATTGTGAAGTGTCCGGTGTGCGGCGGCGTCGCGTTGCAGGACAGGTACGGCAACGGCGAGTGTGAAAACTGCGGATGGAAATTTGAAAAGGACGCGGATATTCTGGAAAAACAATGGGGAATAAGTTATCCCATGCTGGTTTCGACGACAACCGCAAAAAAACAATATGAACAAGGATTGCCGTTCAAAGCGACTTTTGACGAGTTCGTGAACGGGCTGTACTTTTACAGCGAAATGCTTTTTACCTATGAAAACGTATCATACGAAGTGTTTCTGAAAGGGAGAGAAACGGTTGTGTTTTGCTCGGAAGATATGCAGCAGGAGTATGGTTCAAGGGAGGAGTTTGAAGCAAAAGCGAACATCGACGGAGTGCTGCTGAAAGACCTTTGGGCGGACGTCAGTTTCGCGGGATTTATGTACTGCGGATAACGAGTGCGTGTCGCGGGCAATATTCGTATCCCGACAAAAACAATGTTTAACACTCAAAAAAAGACCGATAAAACGTCGGTCTTTTGATTTTGCGGTTTGAGGGAATGTGATTAATTTTCGTCGGTGAAAATCTTTTCCTGCTTTTTGAAAGAGGTTTTGAACGTAAGGAACGAGAACTCGTTTTTCATATTTTTGAAACTTTCGGGCTGCGTATTAAACTACAATAGCATTATTCTATACACTAAAAAAGACAATTCGAAAGGGTTGCCTTTTTTATGCGACGGTATGATGTGTGGCGGGCGAAAACCGAGAGAGATACAAAAACAATGTATTTAACGTATGTACCGAAAATGGTACACGCTTTCAATATAATTAGTATTGAAAGGAGATAATTATTTACAAGCGGCTATGACGAAAAATCAAACGACTTATACGATTGAAGCGTATGAATTTAAAACTTCTGAAAGGCTTGCGGCGGATATTGAAAAAGCAATTGAGATTTGCAACAATCTAAACATTCCGATATCAAAAAGTATTGAATTCAGACCGTCTTTTGCAAATAATACGTATGGGCTTGTGTATAGGAATACGAGTAACTGTAAAAGCAGTAAGGGGGGCAAGGTTGAATTCATAGTTTTGATTAACGAGAGAATGACCGAAAGTAAAGATGTGATAGAAACGGCAATACACGAACTTTTGCACACTGCCGCGCCGACCGATTCGCACGGCGGAAAATGGAAAGCGTATGCTGAAATCGTTAATACGAATACGGAATATAGAATCACAAGGACTGCCGACAGAAAACTATCCGAAAGAACAAAGCCGCGTCGTGCGCCAAACAATATCGAGGCAGTTTGCCCAAGGTGTATGCGAAAAGAAATCTATCCCAAAAGATATACGACAATAAGCGGAATGTCGGCTTATTCGTGTCCTTATTGTCGGAAACCGATGTATGTTGAATTGCCGAAAAGTTCGTTGAAAGAAATGACCGACGAAGAAAGAAACGTTTTTGTCGGAAGACTTACAGGAAAAGAAATTCTAGCCAGATTTTTGACGTACGCACCTTATGCGGATGAGAATCTTACGAGAGTTATGTTTTTTAAAGCAATCGACGTTGTTGATAGTTTTTCTTCATATAAGGAAGTTGAGCCGCTTAAAACCGTCGGTGCGTTTGTAAGCAAAAAAATGCTACGGAAAATATTAAATGAACTTTACGAGAAACTTTTTGACGGGCGGTATGATAACAAAATCAATGACAGAGTAGCCATTGTTGAATTTTCAGGGTTCTTTGTGTTAACGGATTTATACGTTCCGGTTTGCGATTATTTGGAAACCAAATACGAACAAAGCAAAATTTGGATATCGTCAGAAAGTAAGGTTTAACACTCAAAAAAAGACCGATAAAACGTCGGTCTTTTGTTTTTGCGGTTTGGGGGAATGTGATTAATTTTCGTCGGTGAAAATCTTTTCCTGCTTTTTGAAAGAGGTTTTGAACGTAAGGAACGAGAACTCGTTTTTCATATTTTTGAAGCTTTCGGGTTTTGCCTTAAACCAGATAAGCCCGACGATCGATACCGCGACAACGGCGATGCCGATGCCCGACAGCGCGCCCAGAAAATCGATTGCGACGTCCGGCCAGGTTGCGTATCGTCCGCTTGTGAAAACGGGCAGTTGGAACATTTCCGAAATGCCTGCGACGACAAACGCCGAAAGCAAGGAAAGGGGCAGCGACGCCCATCTCGGCTTAATAAGCAGGAAGAACGTGCCGAACAATCCGAACCCCAAGACAAGGAAAAGCGAGAAGTGCCCGAGCCCTTTTCGTATAAGCGTGTGGAAGGTGTCGAAGACGGACACGGTAATCGTCTTTTCGACGGTAAGGTCGGGGCGGCCGACGTACGTTGCGCGCACGGTGACTTTGCCCGATTTGTCGGACGTAAACACGCCGTTTTCGTCGATTGAGCCTTCGCCTTTGACGACTTCCCATTTCACGTTTTTCGTGACGTTGCCGCCCGTATAAGCGGTGAGATCGATTTTGCCGCCTTTGACGCATCTGTCGGGGACGACGACGGTAAGCCCGTCCACGACGTCGGGCACGGTGACGTGCAGCGTTGCCGTTATTGTATTGTCATAAATTGAAAAGTACGTAATCGTGGCGGTGCCCGGTTTATATGCGTGCAGGTGCGTTGTGTCTGCGCTGACGACGTTTGTATCGGACGATTTGCTGATTATGTTTGACGGCGCGCCGTCGCTTTCGTTTTCTGCATGGAAGTCGAGTTGGCTTGTGATGACCAGGTGTTCGTCTTTTTTCATTGTAAGGCTGAACGAGCCGTCGTCGTTTTTTGTGGCGCGTTTATCAAAAATGAATCCAGTGGCTTCCGGTCTCGAGCCTTTCACGATTCTGATTTTTTGAGAAACGGTTTTATCACCCAGTTTTATTTCAAGAGTTAAATCACCGTCCGTTGTTTTTAACGGATAAAACCACTGCTTTGCGGGGAGGAAGAAGATTTTGTCGTTGGCATTATGCTTTTTTCCGTCAATCAGAATTTTTGTTTCGATAGTAGAGACGCCGTAACCGTTGTATTCGTCGTCGGTGACAGCCAGCACCGACAGTTTGTATTCTTCGCAGGTTTTAAGCGTGATTATCCCGTCTTTATCGGCATCTACTAAGTCTTTGCCAAGATAGATTTCTGTTTTTATTCCTTTGACTTTGTCGGGGTTGACGCCTTCGTTGTATATTTTTAAATCGTACAACACGTTGTCGGGGTTGTCTTTCGACTTGACGACCACCCTGTGATAGCCCCATTTGAAAAGTGTGACTTCACCGTTTTCTTCGACGTTTATGTAATTTTCGGGCTCGTCAAAACCGCGCTCGAAGTACAGTTTGGAAGTGTCGGCGTTTTCAGGAAGACACTTGACGCCAAGTTCCAGAACGTCGTCCGTATAATAATGATCGACGTCGGTCAGGACTTTGCCGTCGCGCCTGACGCTTTTGACAACATAGCCCGTAACGGCGGAAACAGGGGGCGCGGGCTCATCGGATTTCATTGCCGACTGAATGTTGTCGGACACCTTCACCGACTGAATCGCGCTTTTATCGCCGGGCGTCAACGCCTCGCCCCAGATAAAAATGGTGAGCGCAATCGTACAAAAAAGGGCCGTTAGCGCAAGCGCGCGAAGCCCTTTGAAATATTTGCGTTGACTTGTAATTTCCACAAAATCCCCCGTCCCGAAATTATTTATCGGATTTATTGTATGCCTTCACGGATTTGTCCAGCATCTCTTTGGTAATTTTCGAGTTGCAGTACGGACAAACGCCGACGTCGTTGATAAGTTCGAACTTCGCGTTGCAGAAAGGGCAGTGGACGAGATTGAGCGTCCCCGCGCGTTCCGCCTCCATCATTTCGTAATCCTTGTCGCGCATTGTGGTTTTGTCGATGATTCTTTCGTTGTCGAGGACGAGATAACCGTCAAGATAACCTTTTTGCACCATCGTTTTGACGTCGTTTGCCACGACTTCGGGATTCCTGTTGTGGACTTCCGCAAGCATTTTCACGCTTTTGATGCCGTCGCCGACAATCTGCGCTTTGAGACGCGAGAAATATTTAAGCTGACCGAAATGAATCCATACCATCGGCGCGCCGTAAAAGCCCATAACGATAAGGATAATGCCGACGATGCCCATCGCGCGGAAAGACTGACCTTTCGTAAAACCGATGACGGTCATCGCGATTCCCAAAGGGAAACCGACCGAAAGGAAAATCGCCCATAAAAGAGTCCTTCTTGTTTTTATATCGATTTTGTTCATACCTGCCTCTTAAATCGTGTCTTTGAGCCCCAAAAGATAGTCGGAAGATACGCTGAACACTTTCGCAACCGCGACGATGTAACTTGCCTTAGGCTCGTTTACGCCGTTTTCCCAGAACGAAATTGTGCTTTTCGTAACACCGATTTTTTTTGCGAGCTGGTCGCTCGTCATGCCTGCGTCGATGCGCAGATCCTTTAATCTTTCAGAAAAAGCCGATATATTCATATTATACACCTCGTATAGAATATTGTAAAGAATTCAAAACAAATATAAGCATCAATTTAGAATTCAAAACGATACTAAAAGGCGTTGAAACGAGAATGCAAAACGCTTAAAGCAGCGCGTAACGGTTGGCGTTTTTGAAAAAGTATGATAAAATTGACGATATGAAAGTTACGGATACTTATCTTGCCGAAATTACCGACTTCGGACTTGACGGCAAAGGGTTTTCAAAAATCGAAGATGTTGCGGTGTTTACGCCGTACACGGCGGCGGGCGACCTTGCGAAAATCAAAATCAAAAAGGTTTACAGAGGAGTTGCCGAGGCGGACGCCGTGAAAATAGTGCGCCCCGCAAATTGCCGCGTCGTTCCGCCGTGCAAAACGTACGGGGAGTGCGGCGGCTGCGTGTTGCAGCACGTCGATTTTCCGACCGAAAACGAATTGAAACGAAAACTCCTTCAAACCACGCTGAACAAGGCGGGAATAAACGTTCGGGTTTCGGACACGGTTTTTGACAAGGAGTATGAATACCGCAACAAATTGCAAATGCCTTTCACCGTCGACGGCAGCGAAATCACGCTCGGCTTTTTCAAGCGGAACACGCATGACGTGGTCGCGCTGTCCGGGTGCATGCTGCACGGCGATTTCGCGACGAAAATAATAAACGCCGTGAAAATTTGGGCAAACGACGAAAAAAGAAGGCAAAAACTTTCCGTTTACGACGAGGCGACGGGCAAAGGGTGTTTAAGGCACTTTGTCGCAAGGTACGTCGACGGGCTGTTGTTCGCGACGGTTGTGATAAACGGGAAAGAACTGCCGTACGGGCGCGAACTTTTTGAAATTTTGTCAAAAGATTTCGAATGCGTTTTGTATTCGTCCGTCAACGAAAAACGCACGAACGTGATTATGGGCGACGACGTGAAAAAACTATATGGTGCGGAAAGAGACGTCGATATCGACGGCATAATAACCACGCTTTCGCCAAAGTCGTTTTTGCAGGTCAACGACGGGGTAAGACAAAAACTTTACGACGGGGTAAACGCCGCGGTGAAAAACGCGGACGTAATCATCGACGTTTATTCGGGCATAGGAATCCTTACGTCGATGCTTGCAAAAGCCAATAAAAACGCCAAAGTTTACGGCGTGGAAATCGTGACAGAAGCGGTTGAAAACGCAAACGATTTGATGAAGAAAAACGGGCTGTCGGGGCGCGTCGAAAACATTTGCGGCGACGCAACGAAAGTGCTGCCAAAACTCGTAAACGATATTTTAAGCAATGAAAAATCGGGCATAAAGCCCGAAATATGCGTGGTTATCGATCCGCCGAGAAAGGGTGCGACCGAAGAAGTGTTGGACGCCGTGATAAGGTCGGGCGCCGAAAAGTTCGTGTACGTTTCCTGCAATCCGAAAACCTTGCAACGCGACGTAAAATACGTTGGTGAAACTTTTGAAGTCGCGTCGGTAACGCCTTACAACATGTTTCCGAAAACGGCGGAACTCGAAACTTTGTGCGTGATGAAACGCAAGTCTTTATGACATATTTTTGAGATAAGGCAGGGCGAATCTGAAAAAGGTTTTGTACGCCTTGCATTTTTCAACGTCGCGCCTTTCGCGCTTGCAGCCGCCTTTACAAAGCATATAATATTCGCACGATTTACAAGTCTCGTCCACGACGAGGCTTTCTTTTATGAATTCGACGGCTTTGTTCGTGTGTTCGAGCGTGAAAAAGTCTTTGTCCGAAATGTTGCCAAGAAGATATTCGTCGGTGCAATAAAAGTCGCACGGATACACGCTGCCGTCCGATTCGATCACGAACTGGTGCGTGCAATGCCCGTTCATACCGCACTGTTCGGCGCGCTCGAAGTGAGCAAGTCGCACGAAGTTGTCAAACTGGCGTATCGACGTGTAATCGCCGTTTGCCATATCTTTCTGGTACAACGCGAACGCCGACAATAAAAACAGAGCGTAGCTTTTTTCGTCAAGGTAAAAATCGGGGTTTTCGACCTCGCCGGAAAGAGGTTTCAGACAGGGGATAAACTGCAACCGTTTGAAGCCTTGCGACGTGAAAAACGGATAAATCTTGCCGATTCTCATCGCGACGTCCTTTGTCAGAACGGTAAGGATATTGAAATTTACGTCGTGTTTTTGAAGAAGTTTTGCCGCCGCGACGACCTTTTGAAAAGTTGGGTTGCCGTCCTTGTCCACGCGGTTTACGTTTGCGATTTCGTCGCCGTCAAGGGAAAGCCCCACAAGGAAGTCGCCTGTTTTGAAAATCTCGCACCACTCGTCGTCGATGAGTGTGCCGTTTGTCTGGATTCCCAAAAACACGGGCGAGTTTTTGATATTTGCGCGGGAGATGAGATTAAGCGTCGCCCTGAAAAACGCTTTTCCGGCAAGCAGCGGTTCGCCGCCCTGAAAGTTGAACCAGACGGGATTTCCGTCGGCATAGGCAAACGCTTTTTTGACGACGGTTTCCGCCGTTTGAAGGCTCATTGCGCCGTGCGACGGCGTTTCACGGTTTTTCGCGACGTCGTTGTAAAAGCAGTATTTACACCGCATATTGCACGTTGACGACGCGGGCTTAATCATTATCGAAATCGGCGGCATTACTTAATCCCCCTGCGGTTTTCTTTCAACGATTTTCTGAAATCTTTAAGCGCTTGTAAAAGGGTATCGGCGACGTCGGGACAGGTCATCGAGATATTGTAGCCTTCCGCCGGGTCTTTATCGAGATTGAAAAGGTAGTTTTTGTATTGCTGGTCGATGAACGCCGAGTTTTCGGTGCGTACTTTCTGATAATACTTGAAATCGTACGTTACGCCGCCGACTTCAACGGGCATCTGAACGGCCTGAACAGTGCCTTTTTTCATATAGAAAAGGGCGTCGTGCACGCGGGAATCGGGGGCGACCTCGCCGCTCCAAAGCGATTTCAGATTCACGCCGTCGATAATACGATCCGAGGGGAGAACGTCCACGCCCGCATACGACAATATCGTCGGGAACAGGTCGGTGAGCATTGCGCTCGATTCGATTTTATATCCGCCCGTCGAGTTTGCTATTGTGCCGTTTCTTACGCCCGCCGGGTAACTTACGATCATCGGGACTTTCATACCGCCGTCGAAAGTGGTGTTTTTCCTTCCGCGGAGACTTCCCGTCACGCCTTCACGCCCGGGGCCGTTGTCGGACGTAAAGATGATCATCGTGTCGTCAAAGACGCCTTTGTTTTCAAGCATATCGAAAATCTCGCCAAGCGACTGGTCGAACTCTTCGATGCAGTCGATGTAGTTATCGTCGGTGGTGTCGCCTTTTTTGTTGCCGTGTCTATCGGAGAAAATGGGGTAATGCGGCCACGGCGTCGCGTAAAACGAGAAGAACTTTTTGTTGTTGTCAATTGATTTTTCGAGCGTGGATTTCAATTCGTCGGTGAAAAGCCTCGTGGATTCGGACTGGTCAAGATTTTCGGCGTGAGTGCGAACTTCTTCGGATTTACCACCGACTTCGCGTACCCAGTTATAGGGCGTCATATCGTTGACGTAATAACTGCCGTAGAAGTAATCGAAACCCTGATTCGTGGGGAGATATTCGCCATAGTCGCCAAGGTTCCACTTTCCGATGCACGACGTGTCGTAGCCGACCGCTTTCAACGCTTCGGCAATGGTGATTTCGTCGCCCAAAATACCGTCCACGTTGTTTAAGAACTGATATGGATTGATAAAGTGGGTGATTGAGTACGGATCGCTGTCGCAAGGCGTCGGGAAAATAACGTTGTCGATATAGCCGCGCGTGGCGTAACGACCGGTAAGAAGACTGAACCTTGACGGGGTGCAGACGGGTGCGGAAGCGTAAAAGTTTTCCATAAAAATTCCGCTTTCAGCCGCATACTTTCCGCCTTCTGCAAGGGAGTCGATGTTGGGCGTTTTAATGGTGGCGTTTGCTTTTCCGAGATAGCTGTACGCCGAAATGTCGGAGTACGCCATATCGTCCATAAGTATGATAAGAACGTTGGGCGCGTCGGCGTCGGCTTGTGTTTTCGACAGTTCTTTAAGGTATGCGTCGTGTCCCGCCTGCAAACTTTCGACGGTCGGACGGATTCTCAAAGACATATAAAAGACGTAGCACAAAGAAGTCGCCGTCATCGCAAGGGACAACGCCGCCGTCGCAAAGCGTTTAAGAGTGCCGTCGGGAAGTTTCTTGTCAAGCGCGTAAAGCATAAGTCCCGAGAAAAGCGGCAACGCGGACAAAATAAGATTATACCACACGATTTTGCCGAACTCGTCCGCGCCCCAGAAAAGGAAATACACGAACAATTCAAGAATCATATAAGCGTACGAGACGACGAAAAGCGGCTCAAACTTTTTGTTGAACAGCGCGCGGATAAACACGATAAGCGCGGTAACCGCCGCAATCGCCGCCGCAAACGGGGCAAGAAAATTGTATCCCGTGCCGAGCAGCACGACGGTGTACGCGATTGAAAACAAAAACCATATAAGGGCAAAGCCCGAACGTTCTTTTGAATTTTTAAGCATAATTTAACCTCTTACCGTATGATTATAACATAATGGGAATGTATTTTTCAAGCAATTACGGCTGCGTAAACCGTACGTTTGTCCAAAAACGTCGCTTTTATGTAATTTCTTGACACCACACGCCATATTTGATAAAATAGATACGTATTTTTTTAATACTTTATCTACAAAAGGAGCGTTTAATGCTTAAATTAAAACACATTACCAAGGATTACGTCACAAAACAGAACACGGTTCACGTTTTGAAAGGCATCACCTTGAACTTCCGCGAGTGCGAATTTGTCACGATTCTGGGACAAAGCGGCTGCGGCAAAACCACATTACTGAACATTATCGGCGGTCTTGACAGATACACCGACGGCGACATCATTATCAACGGAAAGTCGACGAAGGACTTCGACGACAGAGATTGGGACAGATATCGCAATAAACAAATCGGCTTTGTTTTCCAAAGCTACAACCTTATCCCGCACCTCAGCGTGCTTTCCAACGTTGAGCTTGCTTTGACGCTTGCGGGGCGCAAAAAGGCAGAATGCGAGGCAATTGCTCTCGAAGCATTAAAGAAGGTCGGGCTGGAAGATCAGGCGTATAAAAAACCCAACCAGCTGTCGGGCGGACAAATGCAAAGGGTTGCGATCGCAAGGGCGCTTGTCAACAATCCCGCGATAATTCTCGCGGACGAACCCACGGGCGCGCTTGACACCGAAAGCGGAAAAATGGTAATGAACCTGTTGAAGGAAGTTGCCGAAGACCGCCTTGTCATCATGGTGTCGCACAACGCCGACCTTGCGGCGGAATACAGCACGAGAACGGTCAGAATCGTCGACGGAAAAGTCGTTGACGACACCGATCCGCTTATCGATCCCGAAGACGTCGAGGAAGAAGAAGTCGTCCTTGACGAATCAGGCGAACCTCTGCCCAAAAAGAAAACAATCCGTCAGCGCATCAAAAAAACATATCAGCAGATAAGACACGAAAGACGGGAAGAACGCAAGGTTTCCATGAACGGCGCGATGACGATAAGCATTTCCGCCAAAAACCTTTACAGCAAAAAATGGCGCACTTTCCTTACTTCGTTTGCGGGCAGTATCGGCATTATCGGTATTGCGCTTGTTCTGGCGTTGTCTTCGGGCGTGAATAAATATATCCGTCAGACCGAAGAAAGCGCGCTTTCTCTTTACCCACTTGAAGTCAGCCAGAGCGGCGCCGATCTTATGGAACTTGCCAACATGCTTATGGCGAAGAGCGAAGGGCAAAAATTCCCTTCGGGCGCAACGGTGGGCATAAACCCCGTCGCCGGGCTTCTTGTGAAAGATATCGGAAGCCTTTCGGAATTTTTGAATTCCAGCACACTGTTTTTCAATAACGACCTTAAAGAAATCAAATCCTATCTTGACGATCCCAACATCGGGCTTAAAGACACCGACGGCTACGTTAAATACGTTTATTCGTCAAATCTTAACGTTTACAGGCGTATCCCCGTCAGAGATTCCGTGAATGGCGGAACGTATTATACGACGGGTCATAAAACGGGCGAAGTGCTCGATAACGCGGCGGATGCCGACGGAAATATCGACTGGTCACAAGTTCCTTATACGAAAATAAACCCGTTTGCAGACTCTATGGAGCCGATGATGGAATCCATGGGCTTTACAAGCACGTTCAAAGATATGCTGGGCGAATTCAGCGGATATCTTGACGCGTTCAGCGTGTTTTCGGAACTTATTTCCAACCAAAAAATCCTTGAACAGCAATACGACGTCATTGCGGGCGCATGGCCCGAAGACGCAAAACAAGGACGTATCGAAAAAGGCGAAGACGGCAAGGAATACAAAGTTTTCGACTGCGTGTTGAAAGTCGACGAATACAACAAGATTCAGGACTTTATGCTGTTTGCGGCAGGTCTTGTACACCCCAACGAAGTTACCGATATGTTCGGCGGGGCGAATAAAGGCTTGGGTCACGATTTCTATGACAGAAACTTCACGGAAAAAGAACTGCTCGGCATCGAATATGCGGTCCTTTGCGACAGCGACTACTTTGACGCTGCGGACGGAAAAATTACGAAATCGTACCTTAAAAACGGAAAACGCATTGAAGACAGCGGCACGTTCGTTGACGGACACTGCGGCATAAAAATGAAAGTGTCGGGCATCGTACGTCCCAACAAAAACGCGTCTGCTTCGGCAATTCAGGGCGTTGTCGGATATCCCCACGCCGTTGTCGAGGCGATTGTCGAGCGTTGCCAAAGCCTTGGTATCATCGGTTCGCAATTCACGAATTGTTATCAGGTCGTACCTTATGGCAGCGATTATAAGGTTGTGGGCAGCGAAAAGGTTGCAAAAATCGACGAGGACGGCAACCTCGTTTACAGCGTGAACAGCGGGTTAATCGCTTTCGTAAGCGTGCTTGACACGATCGGGAAGGAAATCAAAGATGGCGAAGTAATCGATAAATCCAATTTGGTTGCGGTCGGTAAGTATGACGGAAAAGCCGAACTTGAAAGCAAGGTTCTTTCTTATATGAAAACCACTTTCGGATATGCCGAACTCGATAACCCCGACAGTATTCAGATTTACGCGGCGAATTTCGAAGGCAAAAAGAATATCTTAAAAGTCCTTGACAATTATCAATATTATGTCAGAGAAAGCAACGCCGACGGCACGTACACCTGGGTGAATACCGGCGTAAAGGACGAAAACCACTCAATCAAATACACCGATATGCTGCAAACGATTATGGGCTACGTCGAAAAAATGACCAACGCCATGATCACCGCGCTTATCGCGTTTTCGGCGGTGTCGCTTATCGTTTCGTCGATAATGATTTCAATCATCACTTATACGTCCGTCCTTGAAAGGCGCAAGGAAATCGGCGTTCTGAGAAGTATCGGCGCAAGGAAACTCGACGTAAGCAACCTGTTCATTTCCGAAACTTCGATAATCGGTATGATTTCGGGCGCGCTGGGTATCGGCTTCGGCTATCTTTTGATTTACATCGCAAACGTGATCATTAAGAAAGTCATCGAAATTCCCAACCTGTTGCACCTTGACTGGTATTACGCCATTTCGCTTTTCGTGATAAGTTTCTTCTTGTCGATGATTGCGGGCATTATCCCAGCGGCGATTGCGGCAAACAAAGATCCAGTCGAGTGTCTGAGATCGGAATAATCAACCGCTTGAAAACTGTCGCGCTATGCGGCAGTTTTTTATTGTCCAAAATGTCAAAAAACATTGACTTTAAGTATATTTAGTTATATAGTATAATAACATTTAAGATTACCATAAAAGAGGCCGTTTTATGAACTATTACGAAATCTTATTGCCGCTTGCGCTCATACTGCTTTTGTCCAAGTTTATGTCGATTCTGTTCAAAAAACTCGGGCTGCCGCAGGTTGTGGGGATGTTGCTTGCGGGCATACTTTTGGGACTTATCAAGTTTATCCCGGGACAAACGATATTCAACGCCACCGCAATGGAAGGCATTTCTTTCCTTGCAAAAATCGGCGTAATTTTCATAATGTTTTCGGCGGGGATAGAAACCGACCTGAAACAATTCAAATCCACGGGGGCGGCGTCGGTTATCATCACGACTCTCGGCGTGGCGTTTCCGTTGCTGTTCGGATTTCTGGTTGCAAGCGCGTTCAACGGCGGATTTCACGTGTCGCGCTCACAGATTCTTTCCAACCTGTTTTACGGCACGATACTTGCGGCGACGTCGGTCAGCATTACCGTTGCCGCGCTTAAAGAGCTGGGAAAACTGCAAACGCGCGTCGGCACGTCGATTGTCAGCGCGGCGATTCTGGACGACATAATCGGCATTGTTTTGCTGTCGCTTATGATCAGCCTTGACAAAAGCGGGAACGCCGCGGACGTCTGGGTTGTCGTCGCAAAACTTATCGCATTCTTTGCAATGGCGATACCGATGGGCTACGTCGCGTTGTTCATAATCCGCCGCATAGATTTAAGATATCCGCACACAAGACGTATCCCGATTCTTTGCGTCGTGGTGTGTTTCGTGTTCGCTTACGCCGCGGAAAAACTCTTTGGAATTGCTGATATTACGGGTGCTTACGTTGCGGGACTTATGCTTTCGGGCATTGCCGACAGGACGTACGTCGACCGCCGTATCGAAATCAGCAATTATATGATTTTCGCGCCCGCATTTTTCGCAAACATAGGGATAAACCTTAATTTTGACCACTTTAACCCCGCTTTTGTGGGATTTGGCTTTGCATTCGTTGCGGCAGGAATACTCGGAAAAGTTGTCGGTTGCGGTCTTGGCGGATTGATTTGCGGATACGGAATAAAAGACAGTTATCGCGTGGGTATCGGTATGATGGTGCGCGCGGAAGTCGTGCTTGTCTGCACGCAAAAGGGCATCGACTACGATATGGTCAACCCAAGCATTATGCCGTTCGTTCTCATACTAATTCTTGTGACGTCGCTTATCACGCCGCTTCTTTTAAGGTTGTCTTATAAGAAGGAAGAAAACGGCGGCAAACTTCCGCCGATAAATCCCAATGAAAAAGTAAAATTGTACAGTACCGACGACAACGAATCTGACTTCATAAAAACCGACACTGACAAGACAATCTGATATGACGCCGAAAGATACGATTTATAACGGCGCGGACGAAAAAACCAGAGCGTTCAGCACAAAACTTATACCGACGAAAAAGGCGATAATCGGGCTTAAAACGCCTTTTGTCGAAAGCGTCGCAAAAGATATCGCGGCGGGGAAATACGGCGACGTACGCATCGTCATCGGTTCGCTTTCCGATGACGTGTACGAAGAACTTTTGATAAAAAGTTTCGTCGTTGCAAAGCTTAAAACCGACGACGAAACGAAAAGGGCGGATGTAAGAAACATCGTTGCCGCAATTGACAACTGGGCGAATTGCGATATGTTCGTCGCAAGGTGCAAGTTCATCGGGAAAGACCGCGAAAAATGGTTTGATTATCTGACGGAATATCTTGAAAGCGATAAGGAATACGACCTGCGCTTTGCAATCGTCGCGATGATGACGTATTACCTCACCGACGAATATATCGACCGCGTGCTTGCGCTTTCGGAGGAAGTGATAAGTGATAAGTATTACGTAAAGATGGCGGTTGCCTGGCTTATGGCGACTGCGCTTTGTAAATTTCCCGACAAAGCTCTTGACGTGATAAAAAGTAACGTCTTGGACGTATGGACGCACAACAAGGCTTTGCAAAAGGCGCGCGAAAGTTTCAGAATCGATAAGTCGCAAAAGGATTATCTCAACACTCTCAAACGAAAATAATCAAAAAAGGCATAAAAAAAACCACCGGGATTTTTTTCGCGGTGGTTGTTTTTTTGAAGATTACATAATCTTTCTGAAAATCGCCTCGACTTCCTTTCTGTCCCAGATTTGCGGGCAGGGATACAAGGGGTTGGCTTCGTGCAAGGCTTTCGTGATGCAGTCGGCAAGGTCTTCTTCCTTAATGAGCTGGCTGCCGTCTTTCGCGCGGATTTTGTCGGGAATGTTCATAGAAGAGTTCATATCCCTGATCCACTGAATGAAAGCGTTTGCTTTTTCGGCGTCGTCTTTGCCTTGGATACCGATGCAGTCTGCAAGGCGGGCAAGTTTCTTATGTGCGCTCTTTCCGTACGCTTCGAGAACGTAGGGAAGGATAACCGCGTTTGCAAGACCGTGAGGCACGCCGTAGTGTCCGCCGAGCGTATGCGCGATTGCGTGTACGTATCCGACGTAGGAACGGGTGAACGCGCGACCTGCGATGAACGAAGCGTATTGCATTTTGTTTCTTGCTTCAAGGTTGTCGCCGTGGTCGTAAGCCTCTTTCAGATACTTATGGATAAGTTGAACGGCCTCGACGCTGTCCTTTTTGGTTTGTGCGGTATTTTCGCCGCCGATGTAACCTTCGACTGCGTGAGTCAAAGCGTCCATACCGGTGGTGGAAGTAATGTGAGGGGGCAGACCGATTGTGAGTTCGGGATCCATCACGATATACCGCGGTATAATCTTCGGGTCGTTAATGGGGTATTTTTCGTGCGTATCGGGATTGCTGATAACAGCGGCAAGAGTTGCTTCCGAACCTGTGCCGGACGTCGTGGGAATCGCGACGAGCGGGGGAAGTTTTCCGAAAGGTTTGCCCAAAGTAACTTTCAGCACGCCTTTAAGTTGGGGTACCGATTTTTTGGGAAGCATGACGCGCGCGCCGATGCCTTTTGCACAGTCCATGGGAGAACCGCCGCCGAGAGCGATAATGACGTCGCAATTATTTTCCTTGTAAATGCGAAGACCGTCTTCGATGTTGGTGATGGTGGGATTGGGCACTACGTCATGGTAAATGACTGCCTTCATTCCTTCTTTTTCAAAAGCTTCTTTAATGGGGTCGGCAATACCGAGTTTGTACAAGCCGCCGTCGGTAACGATAAGCGCGCTGGTGCAACCTTCTTTTTCCTTGATCCATTTGGGAAGTTGTTTGATTGAACCTGCGCCCGAAAGTGTGCCTTTGTTCTGATGCCACGGCAAGAACCACATTGCAACCCACATGGATTTCTGGAATACTCTGTAACCGAATTTAGTTAATCCGTTCATTTTATTCCTCCTGATTAAGATTATACGAGAATTATACCATCTAAATGCAAAAAAGAAAACGATTTTCACGAAAAAAAAGAATAATCGTTCGGTTTGCGCCAAAGAACCGTCGGTTTTTTCGGCAAAAAAGACAGCATTGTCCGCCGCCGTATATAAAAAACGTAAACCTTTTCGACGGCGCATATATTGACTTTGAAACTCACTTAGTGTAATATATATTATGTCATAAAAGCAGGGAGAAAAATTATGTCGGAATCTATCTCAAACGAAAGGTTAAGCAAACGTAATTTGTGGGGCTACTCGATGGGCGGTATCGGCAGAGATATGGCTTATCAGCTGGTCAACACGTACCTTCTGACGTTCATCACCTTTACGAAAGGGCTTTCGAACACCGAGTTCGCAATGGTTGGCGTCATTATGGTTATCTGCCGTATTTTCGACGGCTGCAACGACCCGTTTATGGGCAGCCTTATCGAAATCACAAGGACGAAAATCGGCAAGTTCAAGCCGTGGATTCTTGCGGGCGTATTTACGAACGTTGCGGTTATCATCGCGCTGTTCTGCGTGCCGCTCCGCGGGACGAGTTATCTCATTTTCTTTGCGTTCGGATACCTTCTGTGGGGTATGACCTATACGATGAACGATATTTCGTATTGGGGAATGTTGCCTTCGCTGACCTCAAACCCCGGGGATCGCAACAACCTTACGACGCTTGCAAACATCGGCGCGGGTATCGGCGCGGGGCTTTCTGTCCTTGCAATCCCGTCGCTTACGCAGGGCAACCTGGCAATCGCGTCCAACGCAAGCAAGTCCTACGCAATCGTGTCGATTATCGTCTGCATAGTTTTCTTTGTATGCCAGATTATGACGGTTTTTGTCGTAAAAGAAAAACCTTTGCCCAAAGTCCGCGTGGACGACGGCGAAAAACGTTCCTTAAAGGATATGTTCAAGGTTATTTTCAAAAACGACCAGTTGAAACCCGTTATGGCGTCAATGCTCCTTTACAACATAGGCAGTTGCATTACAATGGCTCTTGCGAGTTACTGGATTTATTATCGCTTTGCATATCAGGGGCTTCTCGTCACGCTGTTCACGGTTATTTCGGGCGTATCGACGCTTGTCATCGTGTTTTTCCCGATGATGTGCAAAAAACATTCCAGACGCTGGATTTCAAAGTTGTCGATGATTATGATTATCGTCGGATATCTTCTGATGTTCGTCATAAGTCTTACGACGGGCATAAACCCCGACGCGGACAAAGTCGGCTTCAAAATCGGCGAAGTATTGATTCCCGTTACGTTCATATTCACGGGACTTACGGGAACGTGCGCGTTCTTCGGACAGACGCTGTTTTATCAGGTGCTTACGATTTCGGTCGCGAACACGGTCGAATACAACGAATATACGACGGGAATGCGCGACGAAGGCGTTATATTTGCGTGCCGTCCTTTCACGGCGAAACTCGGCAGCGCGGCGGTCGTCGGCATTACGACGCTTGTCGTTCTCGCACTTGGTCTTAACCCCACCAACAAGGCGATTTCCAACGCCGACTATGAGGCGGGACAACTTGCGGTTCAGGTGGAACAACTCGTGAAAGACGAAACCCCGAATTTCGACTCCCTTTCAAAGGAAGAGCAGACGAAACTTATCGAGGCAAAGAAAAAGTCCATCGAAACCGAAAACGTCGCGAAAATCGAAAACATTATTCACACAAACGAAGACACGAAGGTCGCAAAATGGCAATATCAGACAATGTTTGCGTTTATGACGTTGCTGCCCCTTGTGATTCTCCTTGGAAGTTTTGCGATATACTTTAAGAAGTACAACATTAGCGAGGAACGTTACGACGAAATCTGCGCCGAAATCGCAAAGCGCAAACTTGCGGCGGAAGGCAGCGCGGAAGTCGTGCTTGACGGCGCGGACGTAAACGAACTCGAAAACGATTTAGCATCTTCCGATGCGGAAACACCGGATGAAATTTTTGAACAGGAAGCGGCGGCGGACAAAATATCGGAAGCCCCGGACGAGGTTGAAAAATAGTCAATGATAGTTGCGGTTATTCTCGGAAACAGAATGAACGATAACGGCACGTTATCCGCGCTTGCAAGGAAGCGTCTGGACCTTGCCGAAAAACTTTATAAGGAGTATTCGCCCGAAGAAATTATTCTGTCGGGCGGACGCGCCAATCCCAACGTGGACGTCACCGAAGCCGACGCCATGCTCAAAGAACTGAAACGCCGCGGCAATATCGACGAAAGCGTAATCTTGCTGGAAGGGAAATCAATGTCCACCAAAGAAAACGCGAAATATGCCGTGCCGATGGCGCTTAAATTCCACCCCGATAAGATTATCGTGTGCACCACGCGCGAACACGCGACGCGACCTTATCTTAATCCGCTCAGACTTTTCCGTCGCGCGGTCAAAGACAACGGAAGCAACGTGCCCGTTGAAATCTATACAAACAACAAATAACATTTTTGGAGATATAATATGTCTGAAATCAAAAGCGACGTCCTGATTATAGGTGCGGGACCGTCGGGTATTTTCACGGCGCTGGAACTTATCCGTAAGAACAGCGACAAAACCATCACCATCGTCGAACAGGGACGAAACATCGACAGACGACACTGCCCGAAAAACAAAACGGGCAAGTGCGTAAATTGCAAACCTTACTGCAACATCACCACGGGCTTTTCGGGCGCGGGCGCGTTTTCCGACGGGAAACTTTCGTTGTCGCCGGAAGTCGGCGGCGACCTTCCCGAACTTATCGGTTACGACACCGTGCAGGAACTTATCGACTACACCGACGGGATTTATCTCGATTTCGGCGCGGATAAGAAAATCGAGGGCGCAAACAGCGAAGACGTAAAGGTCAAAGAAATTCGTCGTCGCGCAATCGCAGCCGGGCTGAAACTCGTCGATTGTCCCATTCGCCATCTCGGCACGGAAAAGGCGCACGAAGTGTATTCCCGCATTGAAAAATTCCTTATCGACAACGGCGTGAACATTCTTTTCGACACGTCGGCGGGCGACCTTATCATAAACGACGGAGTGTGCGAAGGCGCGCATTTCGTCAACAACGTTACAAAGCAGGAATTCGTCATAAAGGCGGAAAGAGTGGTTGTGGCAGTCGGTCGCGTCGGCGCGGACTGGCTTGACGATCTGTGCAGAAAGTACGGCATAAAACGCCGTGCGGGCGTCGTCGATATCGGCGTCAGGGTTGAGTGCCGCAACGAAGTTATGGAAGAAGTCAACGACGTGTTGTACGAAAGCAAACTTATCGGTTACGTCCCGCCGTACAACGATAAAGTCCGCACGTTCTGCCAGAACCCCGGCGGATTCGTCTCGCAGGAAAATTACGAAGGCGGGCTTGCCGTCGTAAACGGACACAGTTTCAAGGATAAAAAATCCAAAAACACCAACGTCGCGATTTTGTCGTCGCACCACTTCCGCGTACCTTTCGATCAGCCGATCGAATACGCAAGAAAGGTCGGGGAACTCACGAATATGCTTGGCAACGGACAAATCCTCGTGCAACGCTTCGGCGATATCCTTGACGGCAAACGCACCTGGGAAAAAGAACTTGCAAGAAGCAACGTGCGTCCCACGCTTCCCGATGCGGTTGCAGGCGATATCACGGCGGCAATGCCTTATCGTCCGATGTCGAATATCATCAACTTCATAAAAGCGGTCGATAAAGTCGTGCCGGGCTTTGCGGGCAAGGAAACCCTGTTATACAGCCCTGAAATCAAGTTTTACAGCAATAAGGTGGAAATTGACGAGCGCTTTGAAACGAGCGTCAGAAACCTTTATACGTTGGGCGACGGCTCGGGCTGGACGCGCGGACTTATGCAGGCGTCGCTTATGGGCGTGCTCACCGCAAGAAATCTTTTCTCGGAATAAGAAAAACAAAATACGAACAAAAAATAAAAGCCTTGCGTTCTTGCAAGGCTTTTTCGTTTGTTGGTTGATTAAATTTTTATGCCGCGCGTTCGTAAATTTCGTTTTCGCGACGTTTTTTAAGGACGGGAAGTTCCGCAATGCGGAAAAGGTGGAATTTTCCGTTTTCGTCCTTTGAGAACAATAAAAGGATTTTGCCTTTCACGACGCAGATGCCTGCGGCAAGCGGCTCAATCAGGAATACGACGCCAAGGATTGCCATAAACACGAATACAACCCAGATAAACGCGCCGTCCTTGAACCACATTTCAAAGCCTTCGTAAATGGTATGTACGCCCATAATGTTGCCGAAGCCCGAAAGTCCCAACGCTTTTCCGGCGGCTTCGTTGACCTGCGCGGTCGTGTACTCGGGATGAGCAAGGCGCGCCGCGTCGATTGCGTTTTCGACGTCCGCCATATTGTACTTTGCGTGGAAGGGAAGCATTGCGATGAGTACGTAAGTCAAAGGAATTGTCAGAATGAACGCAAACGCCGTGATGAAAATCGTCAGACGTTTTCTCAGTTTATCGTCTTCAAAGCGCAGCGCGACGTTTGAAAACAGCATAATGCCCGTTGCCATTACTAAAATGACGACAAGATATTTTGCAAGGGGGTTTTTGATTGCGGCATAACTTTTGTAAAAGTTTGCAACGCCCATCGCGTTGACAAGGAACAGTATGCCGAACACCATAATGACGCACGATAAAATAATACCGTAAACGCATTTTTTGTCGTTTGACGAAAGATTTTTCATAATTTCTCCTTACCCTGAAAATCGGTTGCCCGTAAAACCATAATAACAAGCGCAGCAAACGTGTGTCAAATATTTTTTGATATACAATATATTTTTATTATACTGTATTTATATTGTATGGCATAATCGGCGGGCAATTTCTTGCCTTTCGCGCCGCGTTATGATAATATTATATGGAAAAACAAGAGGTTGTATATGAGTTACGCAGACAAAGTATTCGTTGAAAACGTCAAAGATATTCTTGAAAACGGCGTGTGGGATACCGACAAGGAAGTCCGCCCGCATTGGGAAGACGGCACGCCCGCGCACACCGTCAAGAAATTTTGCGTCGTAAATCGCTATGACTTGCAAAAGGAATTTCCGATAATCACCGTAAGGCGGACGTTTTTTAAGTCCGCAATCGACGAAATTTTGTGGATATGGCAAAAAAAATCCAACAACGTCCACGATTTGAAAAGCAGAATCTGGGACAGTTGGGCGGACGAAAACGGCAGCATCGGGAAAGCGTACGGATATCAGCTTGCGAAAAAATCAATTTATAAGGAAGGCGAATTCGACCAGGTTGACCGCGTGCTTTTCGATTTGAAAAACAATCCGCAAAGCCGCCGCATTATGACGAATATTTATAACTTCGACGACCTGCACGAAATGAATTTGTATCCTTGTGCATACAGTATGACTTTCAACGTTTCGGGCGACACCTTAAACGGTATTCTGAACCAAAGAAGTCAGGACACACTCACCGCAAACAACTGGAACGTCGTGCAATACGCCGTGCTTTTGCATATGTTTGCACAGGTTTCGGGGCTGAAAGCGGGCGAACTCGTGCACGTCATCGCCGACGCTCATATTTACGACCGTCACGTGCCGATTATCAAGGAAGTCATTGAAAAGCCGCAGTATCCCGCGCCGAAGTTCTGGATAAATCCCGACGTCAAAAACTTTTACGATTTCACCGTCGACGATTTCAGGTTGGAAGGCTACAAATTCAACGACCTTGACAAAAAAATCGAGGTGGCAATCTGATGAAAACGATAGTTGCAGTCGATGAAAAATGGGGCATCGGCAAAAACAACGGGTTGTTGTTTGCAATCCCCGAAGATATGAGGTTTTTCCGCGAAACGACGCTTAATAAGGTTGTCGTGATGGGCAGCAACACATTAAAAAGTTTCCCGGGCGGCAAACCCCTGAAAAACCGCGTCAATATCGTGCTTTGGCCGGACGCGGACGAGCGCGACGACGTCGTCATCGTGAGAAACCTTGACGAACTTTCAAAAACCCTTTCCGCCTACGACACCGACGACGTGTTCATTATCGGCGGGGCAATGTTTTACAAAACTATGTTGCCTTATTGCGATACGGCGTACATCACGAAGGTCAGGGCGGACGGACAGGCGCAGGTCTTTTTTGAAAACCTTGACGACATTCAAGGCTGGTCGCTTGAAAAAGAATCGGAACTCATAAACAACGGACAATACGAGTTTTCGTTTTGTACTTATAAAAACAAAAACCCGAAATCGTTTTAACGAAAAAACACAAGCGCATCGCACAGGCGGTGCGTTTTTTTCTCCACGCAAGTACAAAAGTATCTTGCGTGGGTTCAGATTGCTTTGCAAGTTAAATTTGCTTCGCAAGTTAAATTTGTTTCCAAGTTATATTTTGACTTCATCAAAGTTATATTTCGGCTTTCAGCCGAAGCTAAGGTATTTTTCCATAACTTGCCCGCAGGGCAAATATCACTGCAACGCAATATCACTGTCGAAGACAATATCACTGCGTAAGCAATATCACTGCCGTTAGGCAAAAACGGCGCAAAAAAACCTCGGCGGAAACCGAGGTTTTTCGTTAAGTTCAATTAGTCGTTAAGGTTCTTGTAATCGTCTTCCTTCTTCTTGGAAGTCTTTTTCTTATCGACTTGTTGTTTGCCTTCCTTGTGTTTGGGCAGGTACTTTTTGATGAAGAATGCCGCAACTGCGATGACGACGATTGCGCCGAACGCTACCGAAGTGAAGATAACCCAGTTGAAGTTCTTGCCGCTGTCTTTGCTGTCTTCCTTATCGGGCTCTTTATCGGGAGTGGTTTCTTCTTCTTTGTCGATTGCGCTGTACTTGACGGTGTTGACCGTAAGACCTGCGTGTGCCGCCTTGAAGTCGTTAACGTGTTTGTCGAATTCGTCCGCTTTCACATCGAGTTTTTCGATAAGGACGTCGTCGAACAGAACGTATCCGCTTGCTTTATTATCGGCAGATTCGCCAAAGCCCAGACGGATTTTGAGAGAAAGGTCTTTCGCATTGTCGCCGTACTTGTCGATCTTTGTGTCGGACGAGGGCGCTTTGATGAAGAACACGTACTCTTTCCAGTCGGTGCTGTCGACCTCGATTGTCTGCGAAGCGTAGTCAACGTACTTGCTGTTTTCGCCGTAGTTTGTCGCGACAAGCGTGATATACGCTTTGCCGGTGTGACCTTCGGACAATTTTGCCCAGACGGAAATCTTATAGAATCCGTCTTTCGTGAGCGTCTTTGCATCGCTTGCGTAATAGCTTGCGCCCGCCGTGTTAAGGTAAGGGATAATCAGGCAGGATTCGCCGCTGTGCGCTTTGTAATCGGTGCTGTAAATAACGCCGCTTTGAAGTTGCTCGGTATCGGTATCCTTGGTCAGAGACGTCTTTGTCCAGCCTTTCGGGGAAGTGGGTTTGTTCTCGTCGGGGGTGGTTGCAAGACCGAAGCTGTCCAGATTCATTTCGACGCGTTTGGTTTCTTCGTATTCGTCGGAGGCAGACGCCGTTGCGTTTGCGGTTTTTGCATTGTAAACGCTTTCGGAAATGTCTTCCTTGATGACGTAGTCGAAGAGCACCGTTCCGCCTTTCGCGCTGCCTTTGTAGTTGTAGGTATCTTTGACGTCTTTATGAGTGTTCTTGTTGTAAACGACGAACTTTACGGTGCCGTCTTCTGCGACTTCTCTGACGTATTTACCCGACAAATCGTTTTCGAGTTTGGTCATATTCGCGTCGGTGAGGGCAATGTCGACGTCTTTACCGCCGAGGTACAAGCCTAAGGTTGCGCTGATTGACGAGAATCCCGTCTTGACGTAGAAGGTGTAGCGTTTCCAGCCGCCTGTTTGAGAAGCCGTGGACGCTTCGATGTTTTCAAACTTACTGTCGACGTTGGTTTCTGAGATGTTGTTGTCGGTCATAAGGTAAACGCTTGCCTGACCGTTTATGACTTTCACCATAACGCTGATTTTGTAATAAGAGTTCGCGTTGAGTGTGAAGCTGTTTGAAACGTAACCTACGCGCACGGATTCTTTCGCAAGACCTTCAACGTCCGCGGAATTGATGAGCAGGTAAGAGTTGCCGCCTGCATAAATGCCGAATGTTTCAACGGGCTTATCATTCGCATCGACGGGTACGGCTTTGAGAACTTCCGCGGTAATGCCGATTTTTGTCGCAAGGTTATTAAGCAGGTTTTCGCGATTTACGTCGACGATGCCGGCAACAGCCTTGTCTTTTTCGCCTTTAAGCGTCCAACCGGAAGGTACGCCGAAAGAAGTGCTTTGGAATTCGCCTTTATCGTTTACGCCGCCGTCCTTGAAGAACTTCGTGTCGGAGTAGTTGTATTTCTGGAACTGACCGTTGGTGAACGTTTCGCTTGAAAGCGTTTCATACCAGTCGTATTTCTTTTCGTACGTGCCGGAAGCCGACGCGCCGTTGTATTTTGTATAATCCGTTTCGACAAGAGACGCGTTTGCGATATAAGCCGTGCCGCTGAACAGGGTGGAGCTTGTGAACGCGCCGCCGCTGCCCAAAGAGATTTCAAACGTTACGTCCTGATTTTGGAGCGACGCGGTGTGGAAGTAGCAAACGAGTTCGCGATAGCCGTTAAGGCTTGACGAGCTGTCCGCAAGGTCTTTGTCGGTCGTAACCGCGGCAAACGTCGCGATTGCTTTTGCAGCGGAGTTAGTGTCTTTATCGCCGTCGTATACGGTCAGGACAACGCCCGAAGTCGAAGGAACGTCAACAGTCCTTACCCATACGCTGAAACGGTAATAAGTGTCTTTTTGAAGTGTTGCCTTGGTCTGGAATTTCGCAATGGTTGCTTTCGCCGACGTGAATTTTCTGTTTCTTGCCGAGAAGATTGACGAAACGTAAGGCGTTTTGTCGTCTGCCGAAAACTCTTCGCCGTCGCCGGTAATGGTCACGGGAACGCCGTTGATGTCGGTGCCGCTCTTGTTGACGAAAGCGTCGGTGAGTTTATTGTCTGCCGGTTTGAAACGGTTGTCGGTGACGTAGTCGCCGGTCTGCGTGGTGTCGTCGGTTTCTTCGATTTTAAGGTCGTCGACAAGGATATAACCTTTCGCTTTGTTGTCGCTGTCTTTACCGAGACCGAAGTGGAAGTACAGTTCGTCCGCGGTATTCTCGTTTGCGTAAACGTAGAAGGTATATTCGTTCCAGCCGTTGTTTTCGCTGTCTTTTTGTGCGATTTCGATAACGGTGTTGTCGGACAAATCTTTGCTCTTACCAAGGGCAAGGTACGCTTTGCCGTTTTCGACGTATTTCGTGTTCAGAGAAACGGTTACTTTGTAATATCCGCCGCGCTTGAAGTAAAGGGGATTCGTGGTGTAAAAGCCCATTCTCGCGTCGGCGACGTTATAGATTGCGAAAACGCTGCCGTGTCCTTTGACCGCAGCCGCGTCAACGGTATATTCGTTCACAAGGGTGATTTTGCCGTCTTTTGCATCGACTTCGTTCACAAGACCGTAGTTGCTGTTGGTGTCGGTTGTCGTAACTCTGTTGTAAAGATAAGGATAATCTGACGTGGTTTTGTAATCGAAACTGCTGTTGGGCACCGAAAGGGTAATCGTTTTTACGTTTTCGGTGGGCAGGACGGTGTCGTCTTTGACGGTGGTCAGACGGATATTGTCAAAGAAAGCGTAACCGCTTGTTTTGTATTCGTCGCGCAGGTTGTTGTTTCCGAGCATCAGTTGCAGTTCCAACGAAGTGCTGCCGTTGTATTTTCCGTCGATAATGAAGGAATAAGTCGTCCATTCGCCGACGGTGACCGCGTCGAAACTTGCATAGCCTTCGGTTGCGGGAATCGACGAGCCCGAAGAATAACTTTTTGCGATTTTGATCGTCGCGCCTTTTTTCTCGCCGCCGTTAAGGTTTGCGGTTCTCACGTCGACTTGCAAAAGGTATTTCGTGTTTGCCGCAACGCTGAACTCCGAAGATCTGTACATATAGTAACGGGCTTCCGTGTTGTTTATCATAAGAACGTTGTCGTCCTTATTATAATTTTTCGCGTCTTCTTCGCCCGTCAGGCGTTTCGCGTCGAACTTCGGGAACGTGCACCATGCGCCGAGATTTTGATAATCCGCAAGGTTGATAACGCCGCGTTTTACGGTTTCGAGCTTGGGAAGGGTGCTGCCTTCGGTATCAGACGTCGGCGAACCGGTGAAACTCGACGGGGCGTAAGGATATCCTTTGTCCGACGTCGTGTAAGACCTGAAATTGCCGTTTGTGAATGACGGAGAAGCGCTCGTATTGTCGGGTGTCTTGTTGTCGTCGGCCTTTTTGTTGCATGCCGCAAGAAGAACGACGGACACGATAAGCGTCAGACATACGAGAAGTGTGAGCAATTTTTTAAGATTGAGTTTGTTCATTTCGACTCCTGTATAGTGTGTACTATGCGCACGTTGCGTGCGCTAAAAATAAAATATACATATTGCATTATAATACATATCAATATTTTTGGCAAATAAAAATGATTATTTTGCACTGTTATTTTGACGTCGTGATGATAACACGCCGGGTTAAAACAAAACTAAAAGACGGCGCCGTATTATTTTTTGAAAAATCAAGATACTACGGTTATGCAAAAATACGCGCGGGTCGAAAAGAAAAAAGAAGTTTTAAGGACGGCGGCGTTGATACTTTCCGGCGCGGTTACGGGGATACTGTCGGGGTTTTTCGGCGGCGGGGGAGGAATGCTTGTCGTGCCTGCGCTGACGCTTATTATGAAACTTACCGAAAAGCAGGCGCACGCAACCGCAATCGCGGTGATTCTGCCCGTTACCGTCGTCGGCGCGGTAACTTATCTTTTGCGCGGAGTTTCCGCGGGGGACGGTTTTGCGGGGACTGCCATAGGCGTTGTTATCGGCGGTCTTGCGGGCGCGATGCTCCTCAATAAATTGTCGAATAAGTTTGTTTCGTTTTTGTTTTACGGCGTGATGATTGCGGCGGGAATAAAAATGGTTTTGTGACACAAAACGGTGTTTAAGTTGTGAAATGGAAGTTTTATTTATCGTTTTCGGAATAATCGGCGGATTGCTCGGAGGAATGGGAATGGGTGGCGGAACGCTGCTTATTCCGCTTCTGACTCTTGGGCTCGACGTGCCGCAACAGACGGCGCAACTTCTTAATTTATTGACGTTCATCCCGATGAGCGCGTTTGCTCTTATCGTCCACGCAAAAAACGGATACGTCGTAAAGAAACGTATCTTTTTCGTTATTCTGCCTGCGCTGGCGTTTGCGATTTTGGGCAGCGTTTTCGCAACGAAAATATCCGCCGAAGTCCTGAAAAAAGCGTTCGGATACTTTCTGATACTTCTCGGCGGCACGTATTTCATAAGTTGTTTCGTCAAAAAAATTCGTGAAAAATAGAAAAAAATATGAAAAATGTTTGAAAAAATCGCGGAAAACACCGTGATTTTTACCAAAAAAACGTTAAAAAATTAACTTTCTATCAGTTTTAATTTTTTATTTTACAAATATTTATAATAAGTGTTATCATAAAATTATCGTGAAATAAGGAGGGACATAATTTTTGATTTTCACTTTTAAAAGAGGCGTTCACCCGGACGGCAAAAAGAAGTTGACGGAAAACGTCGCGCTTTCGGATTTTCCGACGCCCGTTTCAGTCTGCATACCTTTGTCGCAACACATCGGTGCGCCTGCCGAACCCGTCGTCAACGTCGGCGATTACGTCAAAGAAGGACAACTTATCGGAAAATCGACGGGTTTTGTTTCCGCAAACGTGTTTTCGTCCGTTTCGGGCACGGTTACGGGATTTATGACTTTGCCGACCGCTCCCGGCGGAACGTGCAATCACGTCGTCATCGCAAACGACGAAAAATACGACAAAGTTACGCTTCCCGCTCTGAACAACCCGTCGCCCGAAGAAATCGTGCATAGGATTCAGGAAGCCGGTATCGTCGGTATGGGCGGCGCGACTTTCCCGACTCACGTCAAACTTTCGCCGAAAACCCACGTCGACACACTTATCATAAACGCCGCCGAGTGCGAGCCTTACATCACCTGCGATTATCGTCTTCTTCTTGAAAAGACGGATGAATTCATCGCAGGCGTTTTGTTGCTGAAAAAGGCCCTCGGCGCGGAACACGTCTTTATCGGTATCGAAAAGAACAAGCCGGAAGCGATCAAAAAACTTATCGCCGACTGCGTGAATACCGACATCGCCGTTGCACCGTGCAAGGTGAAATACCCGCAGGGCGCGGAAAAACAGCTGATTTACGCCGTGACGAGAAGAAAAGTTCCCTGCGGCGGACTTCCCGCGGACGTCGGCGTCGTCGTATCGAACGTGCATACGGCTTATTCGGTGGCGCGCGCCGTTTATAACGGTGAGCCTTCCTACAAAAGGGCAATGACGGTATCGGGAAGCGGCGTGCAGAATCCCGGCAACTTTTGGGTAAGGACGGGAACGTCTTATCAGTTCATATACGACACACTCGACAAAGACGTGTCGTTGCCCGAAAAGAACGTAAAAATCATATCCGGCGGCCCGATGATGGGATTCGCTCAGCCGTCGATGCGAGTCTGCACGACAAAAGGCAGTTCGAGTCTGCTGTTTCTGACGGAACAGGACGTCGAAAACAAGCCCCGTACGCAGTGCATCAACTGCGCCGGCTGTGCAAAAGTCTGTCCGATGCACCTTATGCCGATGAAAATCGAGGCGGCGGTTCTTTCGGGCGACTGGGAAGACGCGAAAAAATACGGCGTGCTTAACTGCATCGAATGCGGTTGCTGCGCTTATAACTGTCCTGCGAAACGCCCGCTCACTCAGGCAATCCGTCTTGGCAAGAAAACCATAAAGGAGAAGAAGATTTAATATGAACGACAGCAGTTATAAATACATAGTTTCGACTTCTCCGCACATCACGAACGGCAGAACGACAAGGGGCGTTATGTTTGACGTAATAGTCGCGCTTATGCCCGCGGTAATCGCGTCGTTTTTGCTGTACGGACTGTACACTTTGCTCATGACGGCGGTTTGCGTCGCGAGCGCGGTTTTCGGGGAATATATTTACAACCTTATCAGGAAAAAACCGCACACCGTCAACGATTTGTCGGCGGTCGTAACGGGCATACTTCTGGGGCTCAATCTCACGCCGACCGTTCCGGTTTACGTGCCGATTATCGGCGGAATTTTCGCGACGCTTGTCGTGAAGATGCTTTTCGGCGGTCTTGGTAAAAACTTTGCAAACCCCGCAATCACGGCTCGTATTTTCGTTATGCTTGCCTGGACGACGGCGATGACGACTTTCGTCGCTCCCATCGATTTGTCGAACGGCGGCGCGGAACTTATCAAATATTTCAACCACGATACGGTCAACGCTCTGACTTCGGCAACTCCGCTCGTCGGGCTTAAAGAAGGCGCGGTGAACGCGTCCGCGCTCGACTTGTTCCTTGGGAGAACGGGCGGCTCTGCCGGCGAAACGTGCGCGCTTGCGCTTATCATCGGCGGCGTATACCTTGCGATAAGAAAGGTCATCGACGTTAAAATTCCGCTTATATTCATACTCACGTATTTCCTTGTCACGCTTGCGATTTACAAGGACGCGAACGTTGCGGGTTGCGGCATTTTGTCGGGCGGACTGCTTCTCGGCGCGATATTTATGGCAACGGATTACTCCACGTCGCCCGATACCGTTATCGGCACGTGCATTTATGCGTTCGGTTGCGGGCTTCTCACGGCGATTTTCAGAAAGTACGGCAGTATGCCCGAAGGCGTTTCGTTTGCAATACTGCTTATGAACGTCGTTACGCCGCTTCTTGACAAATACATTCGTCCCCGTCCTTTCGGTTACGTCAAACCCGTTAAACCGAAAAAGGGCAAAAAATCCGAAAAGGAGGCGCAGGCATAATGGCAAGGAAAGAAAGAAAACCCAATAAACTCGTCGTATGGCTGAAAGACCACCCGATGCCCGCTTGCGTGATAGTATTGTCGTTGATCGCGCTTATCGCCGGGCTTCTTCTCGGGGGAGTAAACCAACTTACCTATCAGTCGCCCGAAGAAAAACTTGCGAAAAACCTTAGCAAGGCTTACGCAAGCGACGCCGGCTGGACAAAGGTTGAAAACCTTTCGGATTACAACGTTTCGCCAAGCGATTCTTCAACGACGCTTACGGCGGCTTACAAGAGCGCGGCAGAAGGGAAAGACGTTTATATTTACACGACTTCCGCAAAAGGATACAAGTCGGGGCTTGAACTTATGATCGTCGTCGAAAACGATAAAATCATAAAGATTATGAAAACGTCCTCGTCCGAAACCATGGGCGTCGAAAGCAAGGAAAGTTTCCTTAATCAGTTTTACAACGTTGACCTGACGACAATCGACGGGTTCAGAACAAACAAACAAAAAACGACTCTCGGCAAGGAAGTGTCCGCCGTGTCGTCGGCAACGAAAACGTCCAACGCGGTTGCGTCGAGCGTCGATATTGTCGCAAAATACCACAAAGCAATCAAAGGGGGTAACAAATAATGAGAGCAGGAAAAAACCCCAACAGTAAATGGAAAATCGTGACGAACGGCATTGTCCGCAATAACCCCACGTTCCGTCTGGTTCTTGGCACTTGCCCGACGCTTGCGCTGACGACCGCGGCGATGAACGGCATATATATGGGGCTTGCGACGACCTTCGTCCTTGTGTGCAGCAACGTGATGATTTCGCTTCTTAGAAACATCATCCCCGACAAAGTCCGTATCCCGGCGTACGTCCTGATTATCGCGACTTTCGTCACCGTCCTCGATATGGCGATGGAATACGCTTTACCCGACGTTTATGAAATATTGGGACTTTATCTGCCGTTAATCGTCGTTAACTGCATCATTCTGGCAAGAGCGGAATCGTTTGCGTCCTGCAACTCCGTCGGCGACAGCGCGCTTGACGGGCTTGGAATGGGGCTTGGATTTATGTGTTCGCTCACCATTATGGGCTGCATCAGAGAAGTCATCGGCGCAGGTACTTTCTTCGGTATCGCAATCGGAAGTCTTCCCGAATATTCGATGTCGGTAATTGCGATGGCTCCCGGCGGATTTTTGGTGTACGGACTTATGATGGCTGCCGTAAACTACATCAGCAACAGAAAACGCGATAAGGCTCTTCGCGAAGAAATCCGCATTGAAGAACTGAAACCCATTATTATAAAGGAGGGTAAATAAATGTCGTACTTATACATTATTATCGGCGCGATATTCGTAAACAACTTTATCCTCGCGCAATTTTTGGGAATCTGTCCTTTCCTCGGCGTGTCCAAAAAGACCGACAGCGCGCTCGGTATGGGCGTTGCGGTTATCTTCGTTATGGGCGTCGCGTCGATTATTACTTACGCGGTCAACCTTCTGCTTATTAAGTGGAACGTCGAATACATTCAGACGATTGCGTTCATTCTCGTCATCGCCGCGCTCGTGCAGCTTGTCGAAATCGTAATCAAGCGTTTCAGCCCGGGCTTGTATAACGCGCTGGGCGTATATCTGCCGCTTATCACGACGAACTGCGCCGTTCTGGGCGTTGCAATCGTCAACGTTACGCCGTCGTACGGATACAACCTTATTCAAGCGTTTCTGAACGGCGTTTTCAGCGGCGTCGGTTTCACGCTTGCAATCGTACTTATGGCGGGCATACGCGAGAAATTGCGTCACAGCGATATCCCCGAAAATTTTCAGGGTTTCCCCATTACGCTTGTTGCAGCGTCCATTATGAGTATGGCGTTCACGGCGTTCGGCGGTATGATTTAAGGAGGGCGGAAATATGATTAATTTATTAGCGGCGTCAAAAGCGCTTCAAGTATTTATCCCCGCTTTAATCCTTCTTGTCCTTGCGATGCTGTTCGCGATTGCGCTTGCGTATCTCGGAAAGAAACTTGCGGTAAGCCGCGACGAACGCATTGACCAGGTCAGGGATTGTCTGTCGGGCGCAAACTGCGGTGCGTGCGGATACGCCGGTTGCGATGGTTTTGCAACCGCTCTTGTCGAAGGAAAGGCGGAACTTTCCTCCTGCAACGCAACCTCAAAAGAAAAGAAAGAAGAAATCGCGGAAATTCTGGGACTCACCGACACCGGCGAAGCGACGAAAGTCGTCGTTTGCTGCCACGGCGGTCAGGACGCGAAAGACAAATACGATTACGTCGGATACGGCGATTGCAGAAGTATGGAACTTCTTGCAGGCGGTCGCAAACAGTGCGCCTGGGGCTGTCTGGGAACGGGCTCCTGCGTGGACGCGTGCCAGCATCACGCCGTTACCGTAAAACAAAAAGGATATTCCGAAGTGTCATTAAGCAAGTGTATTTCCTGCGGCAGGTGCATTTCGGCGTGTCCGAAAAAGATAATAAAAAGGATCCCCGCAAGCGCGACTTATTACGTTGCGTGCAGCAATCACCAGAAAGGTAAGGAAGTGCGCGAGCTTTGTACGAAAGGCTGTATCGCGTGCGGTATCTGCGTAAAGCAGTGCGAGGTCGGCGCGATAACCATCGTTGACAACCTTGCCACAATCGATTACACGAAATGCATAAACTGCGGCAAATGCGCCGCGAAATGTCCGCAACGTTGCATAGTCTCGACGGACAGTATGAAATAACAAAATCGCATTCTTCAAAAACGTCCCTGTGAATAGCGGGGATTTTTTTGCGCGTTATTTCAAAAAATCGTCGAAAATCGCCCGAAAAAATTGTCAAAAAGTGCAAAAATTTGAAAATACCCCCTATACAAACGTTTTTTTATATGTTATAATTCCATTAGTTTTAGGTTCAATAATAAACAACAATATACAAGTTTTAAGGATTTTTTTATGGAAAAGATTGCAATTATCGATTTAGGTTCAAATTCCGCGCGTCTCGTACTCGTCAACATTCTCGAAGGCGGATATTTTGTCGTTTTCGACGAATTGAAGGAATCCGTACGCCTCGGGCAGGATATGGACTGGGACGGCTTTTTGAAGCCGCAACGCATCGCGCAAACGATAAAAACGCTGAAAATGTTCCGCCGTCTTTGCGACGCGAACGGCGTTGAAAAGATTTACGCTTACGCAACTTCCGCCGTACGCCGCGCCAAAAACCAGAAAAGTTTTCTTGACGAAGTCGCGGTTTCGTGCGGTATCAAGATTCAGGTTCTGACAAAGGACGAGCAGGCAAACCTTGTTTATCAGGGCGTCATCAACAGTCTGGAAGTGCCCAAAGGGCTTATTATGGACATCGGCGGCGGCAGCACGCAGTTCATTTATTACAGCCGCAAGAATATCCTTGCCAGCGAAACGCTGCCTTTCGGCTCGGTAACGCTTACCGACCTTTTCAAAAACGATAATTGCCCGCCCGAAGAAAAGGCGAAAAAAGTTCAGGATTTCATCAAAGAACATCTTGACAGGATCGAATGGTTCAAAGAAATCGATCCCGATACGCAATTCGTCGGCGTCGGCGGCACGTTCAGAAACCTCGGTCGCATAAGCAGGAATATCAAAAAATACCCGCTCGATATGATGCACAATTATCATCTTTCGACGGAAGAATTCAATCAGATTTACAACACCATCAAAACGCTTGACCTTGACCGCACCCAAAAAATCAAAGGGTTGTCGTCGGGACGCGCCGATATTTTCCCGACCGCGCTTGCAGTCGTTAAGGAAGTTATCGATTACGTCGGTCTCAACGAAATCATCGTCAGCGGTTGCGGACTTCGCGAAGGCGCAATGTTCCGCTATGCCGTGCCCAGCACCAACGAGAAGCCGTTGTCGGATATTCTGGGACACAGCATTCAGACGCTCATGCACTATTTCGACGCGAACATTCCCCATGCGGAACATGTGTATAATCTGTCGTTACAGCTGTTTAAGCAGTTAAAAGTACTGCATAAACTGCCCAGAGCGTACGTTAAGGTGTTGCGCGTCGCCGCGCTTCTGCACGACAGCGGCATGCGTATCAAGTTCTATGACCACCATCGCCACAGCAGTTATATCATCTTAAACAGCAACCTTTACGGCATTTCGCAAAAGGATCTTGTCGTGGCGGCGTTCGTTGCGGGCGGTCACAAAAAGAGCGACTTTAACGAGCTCGATATGAGCAAATACCGCGTCCTGCTTTCGCAGGAAGACGTCGAGGCAATCAAAAAACTTTCGGTCATTCTGCGTATTGCGGAAAGTTTCGACAGAAGCCAGAGCGGGCTTATCACCGGCATCAACTGCGACGTGCTCGGCGACAGCGTGATTATGAAAACGGAAACCGAAGGAGACTGCTCGCTTGAAATCAAGGAAGCACTCACGGCATCGTCCGAGTTCAAACGCGCATACGGTAAAAACCTTGAAATCTTATAATGACGTAAAAGTGGTTCTTGCGTCGGGTTCGCCCCGAAGGAAGGAACTTTTAAGGGAGATTTTTCCCGAATTTACGATATCGGTAAACGACGCGCCCGAAAAGAAAATCGGGCGTTTTCCGTCAAAACTCGTCACCGATAACGCGCGCGAAAAAGCAATGGCGTCCGACGCTTTGGACGCGCTTGTCGTCGCCGCGGATACCGTCGTTTTTATGGACGGCAGATATTTTCTGAAACCCAAGGACGAGAACGACGCCACGGAAATGCTGAAAACCTTGTCAAATCGCACGCATTTCGTTTATACCGGCGTCGCGTTGAGATTCAACGAAAAAATCACGACTTTTTACGTCGTGTCGAAAGTTAAAATGAAAAACCTTTCGTCGGATACGATTAAGGAATACGTCGCAACGGGCAGCCCCTTGGACAAAGCCGGCTCGTACGGCATTCAGGACGACGTCGTCGTGGCGGGTTATTCCGGCAGTTTCTCAAATATTATGGGCTTGCCCGTCGAAGAAACGGCAGTGCGTATCGACGAATTTTTAAGGAGTATTTATGGCACTCATGGAACTTGCCGTTGATTTCGGCTCGTCTTACATTACGATTTATAAGCGCGGCGAAGGCATCGTTCTGAAAGAAGCGTCGGTCGTCGTCGTCAGCACGCACAAGAAGAAACGCGAAGTCGTTGAATCCGGAAACGCCGCGAAAAACTACGTCAGAACGACGATGGGAAACGCGCGTGAAATTTATCCCGTGCGCGAAGGCGTCGTTGTGAGCGTCGAGGACGCGTCGCTTATGATGAGCGAATTTATCAAAAGACTTTTGCCCGAAAAGATTTTCAAGCCGCAAATCCGCGCGGTTGTGATGATCTCGTCGGGACTTACCGTTGTCGAAAGGCGCGACGTCGAAACGGTTATGCTAAACGCCGGCGTGAAAGACGTCGTTCTTGTTGAGTCGCCGCTTGCGCTGCTTGCATACACTAACAGCGTCGGCGGACTGTTTCTGGATATCGGCGGCGGCACTGCGGAAGTCGCAAGCGTCACGAAAAACGGAATTTCCGCGGCGTGCAGCGTGAATATCGCGGGCGCGATGCTCAATTCCAAAATCATTGATTATTTCGTTGAAAATTACGGTTTGAAAATCGGCGATTATACCGCGGAAAAACTGAAACTCGACGTGGGCAGTATGTACGACAATGATTTGTCGGCAACCGAAATCAGCGGTCGCGACGTTCTGGACGGAACGCCCCGCAGTATGGAAGCGTCGGCAAAAGACGTGCGCCGCGCCATTTCAAAATCCATCGACGCTCTTATCGAAGTCGTTGAAAACGTCCTGAATATGACACCGCCCGAACTTGCGGGTGAAATCGGCAAAAAGGGCATTTTCATTTCGGGCGGCACGTCGGAACTTCCGGGGCTTATCGAATATCTGGGCGTCAGGCTTTACCTGCCGATAACGCAGCTGAAAGATTATGACAATGCCGCGGCTCTCGGCGGCGGCGTGCTTCTGGAAGACGGCAAGGCGTTAAGTCAGATGCTTAATATGAAGGTCGATTGACGGATATTTATCGAAATCGTCCGAAAAATCAATAAAAACATATAAAAACAAGCAAAATCACGAAAAAACACATTGAGTGTTCTTTTGACACAAAAGACTGTGGTTTTGACATAAATCGACATAATCGGCGTTTCTTTTACGGGAAACGCTTTTTTTTGCAGAATTTCACGGTTTACCATATATGCGGAGGTAAATTGTGGGAAGAAAAATTGTTGTTACATCGGGAAAAGGCGGCGTCGGCAAAACGACGCTCACGGCAAGTCTCGGAATCGCGATTGCGGAAACGGGCAAAAAAGTCGTGCTTGTGGACGCCGATATCGGGCTTAATAACCTTGACGTCGTGCTTGCGGTCGAAAACAAGGTGGTTTACGACGTCCTTGACGTCATATCGGGGAAATGCAGACTGAAACAGGCGTTGATTCAGGACGTCGACAATCCCACGCTTTACGTTTTGCCGTCGGCGAAAATTCAGGACAGTCCGCTTATTACGGCGTGCAGTTTCCGAAACGTTGTGGACGCACTCGCGCTCAACTTCGATTTCGTGATAATCGATTGTCCCGCGGGCATCGACAACGGATTTCACCGCGCGGTATCGGCGGCAACCGAGGCAATCGTCGTAACGACGCCGCATATTTCGGCTGTGCGCGACGCCGACAAAGTGTTGTCGATACTGTCCGGGTACTGTCTTATGAGCGTCGGACTTGTCGTGAACCGCGTGCGCGGCGATATGGTATCGAAGGGCGAAATGATGAGTGCGGGCGATATCGTGCGCGCCGTCAGATGCGAACCCGTCGGAGTTATCCCCGAGGACGACTACATCACGATGTATTCGCAGACGGGAAAAGTGCCTTTCGACACGACTTCGGGGCGCGCTTTCAAGATGCTTGCGTCGAACGTCATAAACGGCACGAAAAACGTTTACGACTGCGTTTCGCGCGCAGGACTCGGCACAAGAATCAGGAGGTTTTTCGGACTGTGAAAAAGACTGCAAAACTTGCAAGCGAAAGATTGAAAAACGTCATTTTAAGCGATAAAGTTTCCCATCCCGACAGGCTCAACGACCTTTTGAAAAGCGACGTAAACGATATGCTGAAAACTTATTTCGAGCTGTATCCAGGAAGCATAAAAGTGTGTCTGAAACCGTCGGAATACGGGCTGGATATTCTTATCGACGCAACCGCAATACGGGTTAAGGATTTCGGAAGTTTCGGGGAATAACCTCGCCGATTTTTTTAGAAAGCGGATTGTTCAGAATCAATCGTTGCATATCGTCTTCGCCGAGTTTACACACGACTTCGTTGTTTTTCATTACGTAAAAAACATAACAATAATCGGGTTTTATCAGGCATAAAACCCGCTGTAAAGTTGCGTTTTCGTCGATATACAGTGTTTGACCGATAACGCCTTTGTCATAGTTTTTCACAATCGGGGAAGCATTATTAAGGTATTTCAGGTCTGCCGCGTCGCTTTCAAAAATGTTGTAAATCATCAGAAACGCCGCCATCAAAAGAAAGGTGAAATTCGGCGTGGTTTTTAGCGAAAACAGGTAAAATATCAGCAGCGCGAGCGACAGGATTATCCCAAAAAATCTGAGCAGTTTTATCACTCTCGGTTTGTATCCCGAAATCGCCTCGATAACCCTTGCGCCGTCCAGCGGAGTTACCGGCAAAAGATTGAAAAGCCCCGTCCAGAGATTTGCGTAAAAAAACGTTTGAAGATATGCAAAACTTTCGGGAAAAATCCACCATATCGCCACGGTAAAAAGCGCAAGCGAAAGGTTCAGAAGCGGCCCTGCAAGCGCGATTATAACGTTGGATGTTTTGTCGAAATCATGATTGTTGTAAAGCGTCGCGCCGTAGGGCAAAAAAATTATCCGCTCGGACGGATAACCTCTTGTTTTCGCGGCGATCGCATGGAAACATTCGTGCAGTGTAACCGCAAGAACGCTCGATAAAAACGCCCCGATGCCGAATTTCCACACGAGAAGGGCGGCAACGATTATCGACATCGGGTGAATTTTGATTTTCACTTTTTCAGGTCAATATCGAAGTAAGCGCGGCAATGCTTGCGTATTTTGCGATTTGTGCAATCAGAAAGCCGAGTGAAATCGCGGTAAGCGCCATAAGCGGCAGAATCAGCAGACTGCCCGTGCTTTCCTTATTGAAAGAGCCTTTGATTTTCTCAAAGAATTGCCGCGATTTGCGCGCGGGTTTTACGTCGTACGAAACGTAATCGTTGTTGATAATCTGGTTTTCCACGTTATCGATGTCTTCGTATTTCATATTTGTCACCTCACGCTATTATACGGCGGATTTTCACGATATATGCCAACGACTTAAAATCCCATATCCCTTGACATTTTTTTCCATACATATTACAATATTTATTTGCATAAATGAATGAAAATCGAATAATCGAATTCGGTTGAATATATTTTTGTCGGACGCGAAAAACACCGTTTGCACGGCGGAATTTTCAAAAATCCGACGTTTTATAAGGAATTTTTATGAAAAAACTCTTCATCGACTACCACCCGAAGCGCGTTTGCGTCGCAATGACCGAAAATAACGAGTTGAAGGAATATTACGTCGAAAAAGCAACGAAACCGAAAATCGTCGGCAACATTTACAAGGGCAAAGTCGTCAATACCTTGCAGGGAATGAAAGCGGCGTTTGTCAATATCGGGCTTGAAAAAAACGCCTTCCTTTACGCGGGCGAAACGCTTGTCGACAAGACCACTTTGGGCGACGGCGCGCTCGTTATACCGCAAAAACTCAACGTGTCGCCGGGCGACCGCATTATGTGTCAGGTCGTCAAGGATTATTTCGGCACGAAAGGCGTCAGGATTTCGCAAAACATATCGTTGCCGGGCAGGCTCGTGGTCATTATGCCCCAGATGGATTACGTCGGCATATCTCATAAAATTTCCGACGAGGCAAGAAGAGACGCGCTTTTGAAACTTGTCAAAGAAAACTGCCCCGCGGGCGTTGGCTTTATCATTCGCACCGCCGCGCAGAACGCCGACGACGCGGATATCGTCAAGGAAATGAATTCCCTTGTCCAGAAATGGAAAAGCATCGTGCAGAGTTACAAAACCGCGCAGGACGGCGACGTCGTTTACGAAGAGGGCGACCTTATCTTCCGCACAATCCGCGATATTCTGGACTCCGACATCGACCGCATTATCGTCAACAACGAAATCGTTGCCCGCGACCTTCGCCAGAGTCTTGTCGAAATTTACGGCGACAGAGATGTTGTGGAACTTTATACAGGCACCGAAAACCTGTTCACTTATTACAATTTGCAGTCGCAGATTTCAAAACTCATAAAACGCAAAGTAATTTTGAAAAACGGCGCGTATATCGTCATCGACCGCACCGAAGCGTTGACGGCAATCGACGTCAATACCGGAAAATACGTCGGCGAGAACGATTTGGAAAAAACATTCCTCAACACCAACTTTCTGGCGGCGGAGGAAATCGCCAAACAGTTGCGCCTTCGCAATATCGGCGGTATCGTCATCGTCGACTTCATTGATATGGAGCTGGAAGAAAGCCGCAAAAAACTGCTTGCCGCTTTTGAAAAGGAACTCAAAAAAGACCGCGTCCGCACAAGTAAACCCGTAATGACCACTTTGGGACTTGTCGAAGTCACGCGAAAGAAAACAAGAAGCAGTGTTTACGATCTGCTGCTTTCGGAATGTCCGTATTGTCAGGGCGACGGGTTCGTTTTCTCGGAAGAATACGTCATTATGCGTATTCGTGAAGCACTTATGAATCTTATGAGCGACGAGGATCCGCGTTCCGTCATCGTTACCGCAAACCCCGACGTTTACAACAAAATATTCGCTTTGCGTTACCTTGAAAGAGAGTGCAAAACGATTTGGAAAGGCAAGCGCATCTACATTATTCCCGACGCGCTTTTACACCGCGAAAAGTTCAGCCTTTCGCCGACGAACGAAGCTGTCCTGACCTTACCCGAAAACGCCAAACTCCTTTATTAAAAAGTCATAATTTTGCGATATTTTGCTTTTTCGGCGGAACCCGAAAAATCGTGTACGCCAAGTACACTGGATTTTTCAGAACCCGCCGAGAAAAACACAATCTCATCAAAATTCTGACTTTTTAAGGGAAATTTATTATATTTGCAAATTCTCGCCGTTTTAAGAGAACTATATTTAGCACCCAAGCGGGTGCTTTTTTATTAGGGTGATTTGGGAATCCTTATTTGTTTGACCGAACGTATAATATTATGCGTAAAAATGCGGTTTTTCGGGCGCGCATATATTATTTATATAATAAAATCGGTTGACATTGCCGATTTTTTTTGTTATATTACATTTCGTGCCGCGTAGAAAGGGTACAAAGTGCGCTTGCGCCACCCCGATAGCGAGACTGGAGAGAGGAGGTATTTAATATGTACGCTATTATCGCAACCGGCGGTAAACAATTCAAAGTTGAAAAGGACCAGATTATTAAGGTTGAAAAACTCGACGCCAACAAAGGCGACAAGGTAACTTTGGACGTAGTTATGCTTGCGGACGACGGTAAGGTGCTTGTCGGCGACGACCTCAAAAAGGCCAAAGTCGAGGCGGAAGTTTTGTACAGCGACAAATCCGATAAGGTTATCGTTTACAAATACAAGGCCAAGAAGAACGAGCGCAAACGTCAAGGACATCGTCAGCCCTACACCGCACTCAAAATTTTGTCCATTAAAAAGTAATGACAAAGGTCAGGATTCAAAAACATAACGGCAGTATCGTAAGCGTTGAATGCGACGGGCATACGGGATACGGCGTTGAAGGCGAAGATATCGTTTGCAGCGCGTTATCGTCCATCGTACAGACGGCGGCTTTGGGGCTTATGCAGGTTGCCGGCATCGATCTCGATTACGAAGTCAGGGAAGAAGACGGATATCTTAAATTCACGCTTCCCCCGCTTTCAAAGGAAAGACGCCGCGACGCCGATATGATTCTGAACACACTATATCTGGGAATCTTCGATTTGCACGAAGGCTTTTCGGATTTCATTGAATTGGAGGTAAAGTAATATGTTTATTAATATACAATTATTTGCTCATAAAAAAGGTTCGGGTAGTTCGCACAACGGACGTGACAGCGCGGCAAAACGCCTCGGTCCCAAGCGTTCCGACGGACAATTCGTGCTTGCAGGCAACATTCTTATGCGCCAACGCGGTACGAAAATCCATCCCGGCACCAACGTAGGTATCGGCAGCGACGATACGCTTTACGCATTGAAAGACGGCATCGTCCGTTTTGAAAGAAAGGGCAAAAACGATAAACAAGTTTCGGTTTACGAAGCGGAATAAGTTGAAAAACGAAGCACCCTGCGAGATTTCGCAGGGTTTTTTTGTGCGAAAATTCTCACGCGCGCGCATATTTATGGATAAATAAAGCAAAAAAACGCTTGACAGCGGTATTTTTCCGGATTTAATATAATCCTTATGGATTATATTGTCGAAAAAGGTAAAATTACCGTAATAAATCCCCGTGACTTCGATATACGGAAAACTCTGGAATGCGGACAGGTGTTCCGATATAAAAAAATCGACGACGGATACGAAATAATCGCGAAAAATCAGCGCGCCCGGTTAAAAAACGTAAAAAATAACGTAGAAATAGCCTGCACGGACGAAAATTTTTTTGTAAAATACTTTGATTTGTGCAAAAACTATGATATAATTAGGTTGAAATTGGGTGATAAAGGCCTTTTTCGTGCGGCAATCGATTTCGGACAGGGGATAAGAATTCTTCAACAAGATCCGTTTGAGACCTTGATAAGTTTCATAATTTCGGCAAATAACCACATTCCCCGCATAAAATCGATTATCGAAAGGCTGTCGACGGCTCTCGGCGACAGGTGCGACGGTTTCAACGCATTTCCGACGGCAGAAGCGTTGTCCGGAAAAGACGCCGATTATTACTTCAAGGCAGGGCTCGGGTATCGCGCCCCTTATATCGTCGAAACGGCGCGCGCGGTGAAAGACGGCTTTGACCTTGACGGTCTTCAAACTCTTTCGACCGACAAGGCAAGAAAGGAACTTATGACGCTCAAAGGCGTCGGGCCGAAAGTTGCGGATTGCATACTGTTGTTCGGTTTCGGGCGAGAAGACGTTTTCCCCGTCGATACCTGGATAAAAAAGGTTTACAATTCCTACTTCGGGCACGAGGACAATCCCGCAAAAATCAGAAAGGCTCTGACGGATAAGTTCGGCGACCTGTCGGGATACGCACAGCAATATTTGTTCTTTTATAAAAGAGAACTTGAAAAATAATATACATTGTTAATAAATGGAGGGTTATTTATGAATACCAAGAAAATCGTTGTTTTAGCCGATATCGAAAGTGTCCGCGTACCGTTCACTTCCTTTGAAAAGGCATTGAAAGAAGTATCCAAGTACGGCGACGTCGCAGGTTGCAAATTCTACGGATACAGCGCAAAACGTACCAAAGACTACGCAGACTTCATCGCAGACAATAACTATGACGCGTTGTCCTCTCTCGCAGGAAAGAGAAAAGGTAAACTTGACCTTCGTCAGGTCATCGACGCCACCCGTCTTGCAGAAAACCGCAAAATCGACGGTATCTTCCTTCTGTACGGCAAAGGAAACATTAAACCTTTGATCAGTTATCTCCGCAACCTCGGCATCGAAGTTTATGCAGGCGTTATCACGCCCGACGACAACAGCGCGAAATGCAACCAGACCATCATCCTTGAAGAAGGTTTGCTTTATACGCAAGTATCGCACGCTGCTCCCAAGAAAGCGGCTCCCGCTCCCGCGCCCGCAGCACGTCCCGCGGCACGCCCCGCAGCAGCGAACGACGATGACGATATCATCGCAAAACTCGCAGCGCTTCTCGGCGACTGATAACTACATAAGGTAAGAGGGAGAATGCCTTATAAAAAGGCGGTTCCTTCGCGAGCAAAAAAGAAAAACACCGCCGACGATTGTCGGCGGTTTGTATATTAAACAGAGGTTTATTATGGCAAAAATCATCATCAATACGGAGGCTTGCAAGGGTTGCGGATTGTGCACGCTTGCCTGTCCCAAAAAAATTCTTGCCATCTCGGCGCACAGCAATAACAAGGGTTATTATTACGTCGAAGTCACCGACAAGGAAAAATGCACGGGTTGTTCTTCGTGCGCGATCACTTGTCCCGACGTCGTTATAGAGGTGGAAAGATGAAAAAACTTATGAAAGGTAACGAAGCAATCGCGGAAGCCGCAGTACGCGGCGGCTGTCGATTCTTTGCGGGATATCCCATCACCCCGCAAAACGAAATTCCCGAATATCTGAGCTGGCGTCTTTTTGAGGTCGGCGGACAGTTCGTGCAGTCGGAAAGCGAAGTCGCGGCAATCAATATGGTTTACGGCGCGGCGGCAGCCGGCACGCGCGCAATGACAAGTTCGTCAAGCCCCGGAATCTCGTTGAAACAGGAAGGCATTTCGTATATCGCCGGCGCGGAACTTCCGTGCGTAATCATCAATATGGTCAGGGGCGGCCCCGGACTCGGCGGTATTCAGCCTGCACAAAGCGACTACTTCCAGGCGACGAAGGGCGGCGGACACGGCGATTATCATATGCTCGTTTACGGACCCAACAGCGTGCAGGAATGCGTCGATATTTTGTACAACGCTTTTGACAAAGCCGACGAATATCGTATTCCCGTCATGATTCTGGGCGACGGTATGCTCGGTCAGATTATGGAAGCGGTCGAACTGCCCGAAATGAAGGATATCGAAAAACTTCCGAAAAAAGACTGGGCGGCAACGGGAAGCGGCGTCGGCGAAAACCGTCGTATCGTCAACAGTTTGTATATCGAGCCCGACGCGCTGGAAGAACTTAACCACAGACAGTTTGAAAAGTACGACCTTATCGCAAGTCGCGAAACGAGATATGAAGAATACCTTTGTGACGACGCCGAAATCGTACTGACGGCATACGGCACTGTCGCGCGTATCGCGAAATCCGCCGTGAACATCTTGCGCGAACAGGGCATAAAGGCGGGACTTTTAAGACCTATCACGTTGTACCCGTTCCCGAACGAAGCGTTTTTGAAAGTCGCAAACAACCCGACTGTCCAAAGATTCGTATGTTCCGAACTTTCGATGGGACAAATGATCGAGGACGTGAAACTCGCAATCGAATGTAAGAAACCCGTCGACTTCTTCGGTCGCACCGGCGGCAACGTCATGACGCCCGAAGACATTGTCGAATTTGTGAAAGGGGAGGTAAAAAAATAATGGCAAAAGTATTTGAAAAAACCAAAATGCTGACAGACGTGCCGTTCCATTACTGCCCCGGTTGCACGCACGGCATCGCGCACAGACTCGTTGCGGAAGTTCTGGAAGAACTCGGCGCGGAAGGACATTGCATAGGAATCGCTTCCGTCGGATGCAGCGTGTTCTCGTATAACTATTTCAACTGCGATATGATTCAGGCGTCGCACGGTCGCGCACCCGCAGTCGCAACGGGCGCAAAGCGCGCCAATCCGAACAACGTCGTGTTTGCTTATCAGGGCGACGGCGACCTTGCAAGTATCGGTATGGCGGAAATCGTGCACGCGGCGACGCGCGGCGAAAAAATCACCGTCATCTTCATCAATAACGCGATTTACGGCATGACCGGCGGACAAATGGCTCCGACCACCCTTGACGGGCAAAAATCGACGACTTGTATTTACGGCAGAAATCCCGAAATCAACGGCAACCCCGTGAAAATGTGCGAGCTGTTGTCCACGCTTACGGGCCCCGCTTATATCGCAAGACAAAGTTTGTGCGACGTAAAACACATCGTCCAGGCAAAGAAGGCAATCAAAAAAGCCTTTGAACATCAGATTAACGGCGACGGCTTTACGATGGTGGAACTTTTGTCAAGCTGCCCGACCAACTGGCACATGACGCCCGAACAAGCCCTTCAATACGTTGCGGGCGATATGGAAAAGCTGTACCCGCTTGGCGTTTTTAAGGAGGTATAAGTATGGAAAAGATAATCATCGCAGGTTTCGGCGGACAAGGCGTTTTGTCGCTCGGACAGTTTATCGCATACGCCGCCTTATACGAAAACAAAGCGGTAACCTGGCTTCCGTCGTACGGTCCCGAAATGCGCGGCGGTACGGCGAATTGCAGCGTTGTCGTTGACGATACGGAAGTCGCGTCGCCCATCATCGCGGTGCCCGACACGCTTATCGCAATGAACAAACCGAGCCTTGACAAATTCAAAAACAAGGTGCGTCCCGGCGGACTTATCATCGTCAACAGCAGCCTTATTTCCGACAAGGTGGAGCGCACCGACGTTACCACGATTTACGTCCCCGCAAACGAACTCGCGCACGAAGCGGGCAACGACAAGACGGCGAATATCGTGGTTTTGGGCGCGTATATGAAGTACAGCAACCTCTTCCCGAGGGAAGTAATGCTGAGCACCATCGAAAAGGTTTTCCACGCAAAACCCAAGGTAATCCCCGTCAACCAGAAAGCGTTTGACATAGGTTACGGTTTATAAACATAATGCCCGGCTTCGGTCGGGCTTTTTCATTGCAAAAAAAACGATATATTTGCAAAAGAGCAAGTTTATCGTGCAAAACAAAGGGGTAAAATATGAAAAACAGAGTAATGCGTACCGATTATCCGATAAGGAAAATTGCCGACGACACTTATATGATAAGCGACTTCGGCATCGCGAACTGTTATCTTTTAATAGGTGAAGAACGCGCGCTGCTGATCGATTGCGGGCTGGGCATAGGCGACATAAAAGGCGCGGTCGAAAAAATCACCGATAAGCCTATTACCGTTGTTGCGACGCACGGACACGTCGACCACGCGGGCGGCGACGGACAGTTTGAAAAAATTTACGTCCACACCCTCGACACGGGAAAGACGTATAAATTTATGACAAGTTATATCGTCAGGAAACTGTTCCTTATCGGCTCAAAGGGGGTTGTCGACAAAAGCATAAAAGTCAAAGATTTGGTAAAGTACGATAAGCGTCCCGAAGTCGTCGGCATAGACGACGGATACATTTTCGACCTTGGCGGACGACAAGTGAAAGTCGTTCATTCCGTCGGGCATACTTACGGCAGTATATTGCTTTTGGACGATAAAACGAAAATTGCTTTCGTCGGCGACAATATGTGTCCGTCGCCGTGGCTGTTTCTGCCGAACGCGTCGTACGTCGACGAATGGCTGGAAAGTGCAAGGGAAATTTTGAAAATTTCAGACGAATATGCGATATGGTGGGGACACGAAGGCGGCTTTCTTTCGCAGGGACTTATCGAAAACGTGATTAAAATCGGCGAAGAAGCAATCAAAAAGTACAAGAAAAACCGCATTTTGTTCCGTGTGATTTTTTATCCCTGCAACGACAGGGTGAACGGCAGCGTGGTATTCAGAAGCACCCGCCTTATCAAAAAATCGAAATAGCGGGGCAAAACTTTTCAATGACGGCACGAAGAAAGAACACATAATATAAATATATTATTGTGTTTTTTCTTTTTTTATGGTATCATTTTCATAGGAGAATTCCGAGAAATTAAAAAAGGAGCCGGGCTTATGACTTTTGATATTGCGCTTTTGAGCACGTTTTCGGAAGAAATAGTTTTTCTTTTTCAGGAGATGAACGTTGCTTCGGCGATTTGTTTTTTCGTCGGACTTATATTCATTATCGTGGAAGTATTCACGCCGGGTTTCGGCTTTTTCGGGATTTCGGGCATAATACTTTCGATAATCGGCATTGTTCTTCGCGCGACGCAGGGCGGCAACGGCAATCCCGTCATACAGGCGCTTTTATTGCTGCTGATATTGCTTATCGCGTGCGTGATAGCGTTCGTATTTATGGCGGTGTCGTCCAAAAAAGGCTGGTTGTCAAGGACGCCTTTCGTCATGAAAGAGAGCGCGGTTTCGACGGGCGTGTCGGAAGGCACGGCGGATTACAGCGGACTTCTTGATAAAACCGGGAAGACGCTTTGCGCGCTTCGTCCGTCGGGCATTGTCGAAATCGACGGTAAAAAATACGACGTCGTTGCCGAAAACGAATTTATCGACGCGGATACGGAAGTAAAAGTAATAAAGGTCGAGGGCGTGCGCGTCGTCGTCACGAAAAAATAATTTCTAATTTGTAGATTTTTGGAGGTATAAATTATGTTGTTTACCGCACTTTGTCTTACAAGTGCCGTTACCACGCTTATCGTGGTGCTGGCGGTTCTTGTCGTGTTGCTGGCAGTGTTTTTCGCGCTCGTTCCCGTGGGAACGTGGTTTCGCGCGTTGGTTTCCGGCGCAAGAATTTCAATGGGACGTCTTATCGGTATGCGCCTTCGCCGCATCAATATCAGAATGATTGTCGAAGCGTATATCAACGCCGTGAAAGCCGGGCTTGAAATCGACGTTGTGGAACTTGAAACGCATTATATGGCGGGCGGCGACGTTCTGAAAGTCGTCAACGCATTGATATCGGCGCACAGCGCAAACATCGATTTGTCCCTGCGTACCGCAAAAGCCATCGACCTTGCGGGACGCGACGTCCTGAACGCGGTGAAAGTCAGCGTCAACCCCAAAGTCATCGAAACCCCCGCGATTTCCGCAATCGCCAAAAACGGTATCGAACTTCGCGTAAAGGCGCGTGTTACCGTCCGCGCAAACATCGCGCGTCTTGTCGGCGGCGCAGGCGAAGAAACCATAATCGCCCGTGTCGGCGAAGGTATCGTCACGACAATCGGCAGCTCCAACACTCACGAAGAAGTTCTTGAAAACCCCGACCGTATCAGTAAGACGGTTTTGCAAAAAGGTCTTGACGCGGGTACGGCTTTTGAAATTCTGTCAATCGACATAGCGGATATCGACGTCGGCAGAAACATCGGCGCGCAACTCCAAATGGATCAGGCGGAAGCGGATAAGCGTATCGCCCAGGCAAAGGCGGAAGAACGCCGCGCAATGGCTGTCGCTCAGGAACAGGAAATGAAAGCCCGTACGCAGGAAATGCGCGCGGAAGTCGTCAAAGCGGAAGCGGAAGTCCCCGAAGCAATGGCGGACGCGTTCAGAAACGGCAGACTCGGCGTTATGGATTACTATAATATGCAAAACGTCATCGCCGACACCGCAATGAGAAACGCGATAAGCGGCAAAAAACCCGACGAAGATAAAAAATAATGATTAACGCACTTTCGATGGACGGAATGTTCGTTTTCGTCATCGCCTTTTTCGTAGTAGTGTTTATGATTATCGTTTCGATGACAATCAAAATGCTGAAAGGCGCAAACGGGAACAAGAAATCCGGAAACGATAACACGCAGAATAATCGAGGTCGGACGACGAACCCCGACGAAGGGCAGAAGAAAGATTCTGCCGAGTCCGAGCACGACGAAATTATGAAACGTCGCATGGAAAACATGCAAAAAGCGTCGGGCAGTCGTCAGAACGCGTTCAATGCGAGAAAGGAAGTGAAAACCGTCGACGACACGTCGGGCAACGTCGTAAGGTCAAAGGATATTTGCGACGCCGCAAAAGCCCCCGTGCCGCACAAGCACCCGTCCGCAACCCCGATAAAAGGCAAAGTCAGGGTTGAAAAGAAACCGCATATCGCAGGCGAAGGCGACGAAGGTTGCGCGCATAACGACGTGCGGTTCGTGCTGGACGACGTGATGCCGAAAGATAATTCCGACGAAAACGTGAAAGAACTTCAACGTATCGTCGTGTGGAACGAAATTCTCTCGCACCCCAAATTCAAAAAATAATTCAGATAAAGGAAAGCGGCAATTATTTTGACGCGCGCATTTTTATGAGCAAAGTTAAACTTGACGAAAGACTTATTGCAGTTACGCACCCCGAGGCATTGAAAAGCAGCGTGGTTTTGGGCAAAAATTTCCGCATAACCGTGCTTACCGACAGGCTTTTCCGCGTGGAAACGTCCGTCACGGGGAAATTCATCGACGACGCAACGCAATCGGTATGGTTTCGTAACCTCGAAACGCCGAAATATAAGGCGGAAAACACCGAAAACACGGTGAAAATCACAACCGACGCGGTTACTCTCGTTTTCGACAAAAAAAGCGAAAAATCGAAAATCGTAACGAAATCGGGCGCGGTCATTCCCGCAACGAACAAGGGCAACCTGAAAGGCACGATGCGAACGCTTGACGGCAACTTCGGAATTTACTTTTTCAAACTTGGCATAATGAGCAATACGGGCGTTGCGGTATTTCAGGACAAAGGTCTTATCCTGAATAAGGATGGTGAGGTTGAGGCACGAAAAACCGACACAATCGATAAATATATTTTCGCATACGGCACCGATTACCGCGCCGCGCTCAAAGACTTTTTCAGGATTACGGGCGGCGTGCCCCTTGTCCCGAGATATGCTTTCGGCAACTGGTGGAGCAGATATCGCGCGTATACGCAACAGGAATACGTCGACCTTATGCAAAGGTTCATCGACAAAGATATCCCCATCACGGTCGCGACGATCGATATGGACTGGCACTGGGTGAACGTGGACGAAAGGTTCGGCACCGACTACAAACATTCCGCGGCAAACAGATTCCAGGGTCCCGGCTGGACGGGATACAGTTGGAATACAGATTTATTCCCCGACTACAAAGGCTTTCTGAAATGGCTCAACGAAAAGGGATTTAAGGTGACGATGAACCTGCATCCCGCCGACGGCGTGCGGCATTTTGAAGACATGTACGAAGATATGGCGCGTGAAATGGGCATCGATCCCGACACGAAAACCGACATACCTTTCGACATGACCGACAACCGCTATATCAACGCGTATTTCAAAACCGTGAATCACCCGTACGAAGACGACGGCGTGGAATTCTGGTGGATTGACTGGCAACAGGGCAAAAAGACCGCATTGTCGGGGCTCGATCCCTTGTGGGCGCTCAATCATTACTTCACGCTTGACAACGCGCGCAAGCATCGTCCGCTCATTTTGTCAAGATACGCGGGCGTGGGCAGCCATCGTTATCCGCTCGGTTTTTCGGGCGACTGCATCGTATTCTGGTCGGCACTCAGAAAGCAGCCGTATTTCACGAATAACGCCGCAAACGTCGGCTATACCTGGTGGAGCCACGACATCGGCGGACATATGCTGGGCATACGCGACGACGAACTTTATTTAAGGTGGGTGCAATACGGCGTATTCAGCCCGATAAACAGATTGCATTCGTCAAACAGCGACCTTTCCGGCAAAGAGCCGTGGTCGTATCGCGCGGACGTCGATCACTTCGCGACGGAAGCGTTGAAATTCAGGCACAAACTCATCCCGTATATTTATACGATGAACTATAAAACGCATACGGAAGGGCGCGCCATCTGCGAGCCTATGTATTACGCCTATCCCGACGAAAAGGACGCCTTTAAGGTGAAAAATCAATATATGTTCGGAAGCGAACTTATGGTGTGCCCGATTGTCAGCCGTATCAACAAAAACACGGGTACGGCGGCGGTCAAAGCGTGGCTTCCGCACGGCAGATGGACGGATATTTTTACGGGACAGGTTTATCACGGCGAAAAATTCCTGAAACTTTTCCGCGGCGAATCGTCAATCCCCGTGCTTGCAAAAGAAGGCGCGATTATCCCGCTTTCGGGCGACGGCGGAAACTCCGTAAAAAACCCCGAAAATCTGGAATTTTTGATTTATCGCGGAAACAACGAATTCACGCTTTACGAAGACCAGGGCGAGGATTTGTCGTATGACGTATTGTTTGTCAAAACGAAAGCGGAAGTGTCCGAAAACGACGGCAAAGACGTTACCTTCACGCTGTATCCGTCGGAAGGCGATTTGTCGCTCATCCCCGAAAAACGCAATCTGAGTTTCTCATTCGCGGACGTGTCGAAAGCACAGGTCAAAGTGTACTTAAACGAGGTTCTTCAAAGCGACGAAACGTGCAATACGCAACCGATTGTGTGCTTAAACGGCGTGAAACCCACGGATAAAGTTACGATTGTGTTGACTGACTACAAAATCCGCGTCAATCCCGCAGGCAACGAAGTTATTGCAAAGGTCATGGCGCGCTGGCAAAAAGGCTACTTCAAAAAGAACATACTGTATTCGGCAGTCAAAAAGAAAGTGAAGTCGCGCGATTATAAATCGGCAGTGAAACGCAGTCTTCTCCCGAAACGGTTGAAAGAAGAAATTTACGAAAATCTCGATTAACGGACAAGGGGGAAATTATGGCGTACATTTACGTTCTGGCGGCGATAACCGCCGTTCTCAGCGTGGTCGTCGTCGCGCTTGAAAACAAGGGAATCCTTGCAATCAAATACGTTCTGAAAACCGTCGCGAGTTTGTGCTTTGTGATGATTGCGCTGCTTTCGATGGCAAAGGGCGGATACGACAACTGGAAAATTCTTGTTATCGCCGGGCTTGTTTTCGGTATGCTCGGCGATATATTCCTGTCAAGCAACAACGTGGTTGCCGACAAAAAAACGCTTGGCGTACTCACGATTGCGGGCGGACTGTTTTTTGCGGTCGGCCACGTCATATACGTCGTATGGCTTCTGCGCTTTGTGGAAGGATTCAACTATTACACGCTTTTCGCGGTGTTCGGAATGCCGGCGCTGTTCGTGGTGCTGAGTCTTCTGAAAGTGATGAAAGCGGGGAAGATAACTCCGCTTGTTACGCTGTACGCGGCGTTTCTCGGCACGATGCTTATGGGCGCGATTAACGTATACGTTTTTCTTTCGCCCGAAAAAATCGCGTCTTTGATACTTGCGGGCGGCATACTGTTCACGACGTCCGATCTTGTGCTTGCATACTATAACTTCGGGCATACCGAACAAACGAAAGTAAAATATATTTATATGACGACATATTACGCGGCGCAGATATTGTTTGCGCTTACATTATTATACTAAGGAGAAAATTCAACATCATGTACGACTTTAACAAAATCATCGACCGAAAAGGAACAAGCAGCTGGAAATACGATTTTTATGAAGAATACAACAAGCCCTCGGACACTCTTTCGATGTGGATTGCGGATATGGATTTTCCGACCGTTCCCGAGGTCGTAAAAAAGATGGAAGACGTCGCGACCTTTGGCATTTACGGATATGCCCGCCCGATGTCGGGCTATTACGAAGCCCTTAAAAACTGGTACAAAACGCACTTTGACGCCGACTTTGAAAACGAACAGGTAGTGTTCACGCCCGGCATAGTTTTCGCGCTTAATATGGCGGTCAAAACTTATACGAACGAGGGCGACGGCGTGCTTGTTATGCGCCCCGTGTATTACCCGTTTCTGAATGCGATCAAAAACAACAAAAGGAAACTTATCAACAGTCCGCTTGTGTATTCGGACGGCAAATATTCGATAAATTTTGACGACCTTGAACAGAAAATCGTCGACGAAAAAGTGAAACTTATGCTGTTTTGCAATCCGCACAACCCCGTGGGACGCGTTTATACGAAAGACGAACTCGATCGCGTTGCAGAGGTTGCAAGAAAACACGGCGTATTCGTGTGCGCGGACGAAATTCACAGCGACTTCGTTTACGGCGACAACAAACATATTTCGTTTTTGAATATCGACAGGGAAAACTGTATGGTCTGCACCGCGCCCAGTAAAACTTTCAACCTTGCGGGATTGCAGACTTCCAACATAATCATTCCGTCCGACTCGCGCCGCGCGGCATATCGCGAAACGGTAACTTCCACGGGCTACGAATACCCGAATATTTTCGGGCTTAACGCTTGCGAGGCGGCTTATCGTCACGGCGAACAATGGCTGAAAGAACTGCTTTCTCATATTTACGGCAATTACGAATATATGGTCGAATTCTGTAAAAAGAAAATGCCCCGCGTGAAGATTGCCGACCTTCAAGGCACGTATCTTCCCTGGTTCGATATGAGCGCGTACGGGCTTTCCGACGAAGAAATATTGACAAAACTTGAAAAAGACGCAAGAATCTGGCTGGACGAAGGCACTTTGTTCGGGACGGAAGGCAGCGGCTTTATCCGCTTTAATATCGCTTGTCCGCGAGATACCGTGGTTCAGGCGATGGACAGACTTTACGAGGCTTTTGAAAAATAATGGCTAAAAAAGAAAGCCGCAGAAAAAGCGGTGACAAAACCAAAATCGAAAAGGGAACGCTCAGACGCATCTTCCCGTTTTATAAACCTTACAAAGGCTTATTCGCGCTCGATTTGTTGTCGGCGTTTATAATGTCGATTGCGGGGCTTGTGTTCCCCGTGCTTGTAAGGGTTCTTATGTACGACGTTCTGGGCGACGACTTCAAATGGGCGTTTTTGTTCCAGATCGCGGGGATAATGATTGCCGTGAAAATTGTCGAAGTCGCGTGCAGATACTATATGACGACCGTCGGACACATTATGGGCGCGCGCATTGAAAAGGATATCAGAATGAGCCTTTTCGACAAGTTCATGCGCCTTCCCACAAGTTTTTACGACGACAACAAGGTCGGCGAACTTATGAGTCGCAGCACGACCGACCTTTTTGATATCACGGAATGTACGCACCATTGTCCCGAAGAAATTTTCATCGTCATCGTGAAATTCGTCGGAACTTTTGCGTACCTTATGACGATTAACGTCGAACTCACGCTCATAGTTTTCGCGACCATTCCCGTTTTCGCGGTGGTAACTTATTTTTACAACAACCGCCTTAACAGGATTTTCAGGCAGAACAGGAAAAAGATTGCGGAACTTAACACGCATCTTGAAGACACTTTGTCGGGAATCCGCGTTGTGAAATCGTTTGCAACCGAGGATCTGGAAACGAAACGCTTTGAAAAGGACAACGAAGACTTTGTGAAAATCAAACGCCAAAGTTATATGAATATGGGCGGATTTTTCTCGTCCATTACGCTGTTTTCAAGCATCGTTTACATTTTGACTGCGGTTACGGGCGCGGCGTTCATTCAGAAAGGGCATATCAACACGGCGGATCTTATCACGTACTTGTTGTTCGTAAACACGCTGCTTGGCACGGTCGATATCCTCGTACAGTTTACCGAGCAGTATCAGCAGGGTATCGCGGGCTTCCAGAGATATTGCAACCTTATGGACACGCCCGAGGATATTTCCGACAAACCCGACGCAATAGATATCGAAAGTTTCGACGGCGAAATCGAGTTTTCGGACGTGTCGTTCAGATATAACGACGGCGCGGACGTTCTTAACCATTTGTCCGTCACCGTCGAAAAGGGCGAAAGCGTTGCAATCGTCGGACCGTCCGGCGGCGGCAAAACCACGATGGTAAGCCTTATTCCGCGTTTTTACGACGTGAATTCCGGCGCGGTCAGAATCGACGGGAAAGACGTAAGGGACGTAACGCTCAGATCCCTTCGGAAATGTATCGGCATCGTGCAGCAGGACGTTTATCTGTTCAACGGCACCGTCGCGGAAAACATCGCCTACGGCAATCCGTCGGCAACCCGCGAAGACGTCGTGAAAGCGGCAACCGCCGCAGGCGTCAACGAATTTGTCGATAAAATGTCGGACGGATACGACACCGTCGTCGGCGAACGCGGCGTAAAACTGTCGGGCGGACAAAAACAACGCATAAGCATCGCAAGGCTGTTTTTGAAAAACCCGCCCATTTTAATTCTGGACGAAGCCACGAGCGCGCTTGACAACGAGTCCGAAAGAATGGTGCAGAAATCCCTTGACAGACTTGCCGAAGGGCGCACGACTCTGACAATCGCGCACAGGCTCACGACAATCAAAAACGCCGAAAGAATCCTGGTGCTTACCGAAAACGGTATCGCCGAAGACGGCAACCATAAAGAACTGATGGAACGGGGTGGAATATACGCAAATCTTTACCGCACGTATGAAAATTGAAAATTGCGGAAAAAACTGTTGCAATTTAGTGTAAGAAAGCGTATAATTTCATACATTAAATATTTCACCGGAGGTAGTTTTATGGTAAACAAAGGTCCATCACTTCAACTCAGAACAACAGAAACGGCAATAAAGCTTATCAAAGACAACTTTGAAAGACTACTTGCCGGCGCACTCAATTTACAGCGTGTTTCCGCACCCCTTATTGTAACGTCGGCATCGGGGCTTAACGATAATCTGAACGGCGTGGAACGCATCGTGTCTTTTGACGTTCTGAACAACCCGGGCGTCGAATGCGAGGTCGTGCAATCGCTCGCAAAATGGAAAAGATACGCTTTGAGTTATTACGGATTCAAGGTCGACGAAGGTTTGTACACCGATATGAACGCAATTCGTCGCGACGATAAACTCGACAGGCTTCACAGCATTTACGTCGATCAGTGGGACTGGGAAAGGGTGATTTCCAAGGAAGAAAGGAATATCGACTTTCTGAAAGGCATCGTTACTAAAATCGTCGGCGCGGTTGCCGACACGGCAAACATCGTCAATATGCATTTCCCGCTCAACATGACGAAAATCAACCGCGAGGTTAAATTCGTCACCACGCAGGAACTGGAAGATTTATATCCCGATAAGACTCCGTCCGAAAGGGAACAAATCGTCACTCGCGAGTACCGCACCGTCTGCATTATGCAAATCGGCGGGAAACTGAAAAGCGGCGTTAAACACGACGGACGCGCGCCCGACTACGATGACTGGTCGTTGAACGGCGACATATTCTTCTGGCTGGACAGCATCAATTCCGCAATCGAAATTTCCAGCATGGGCATAAGAGTCACGCCCGAAGTTATGAAAAAACAGTTGGAAGAAGACGGCTCCATAGACAGGCTTGAACTGCCTTTCCACAAAGCCCTTATGAACAACGAACTTCCGCTGACCATCGGCGGCGGTATCGGTCAGTCAAGGCTTTGCATGCTGCTTCTCGGGAAACGTCACATCGGCGAGGTGCAGGCGTCTGTCTGGCCCGACGATATGATTGAAGATTGTGCAAAACAAGGCATTTATCTGCTGTAACAGGCGGATAAACTCCTGAATACAACAAGGAAATTTTTATGAACACAACACAAATCAAAAGCCTTTATGCCGATTTTTCGTCCTTTGACGGAAAGACGGTGGCAATCTGCGGCTGGGCGCGTACCATCCGCGACAGTAAAAACTTTGGATTTATCGAACTGAACGACGGCAGCTTTTTCAAGAACGTTCAGGTTGTTTTCGAGCGTGAAAAACTTGGAAACTACGACGAAATCGCACGCCAGAACGTCGGTGCGTCGTTGCGCGTCGAAGGCGTTCTCGTCGTGACGGAAGGCGCAAAGCAACCGTTTGAAATCAAGGCGACGAATATCGTCGTCGAAGGAACGTCCACGCCCGACTATCCCCTGCAAAAGAAACGCCACAGTTTTGAGTTTTTAAGGGAAAAGGCGTATCTTCGTCCCCGTACGAACACGTTCAACGCTGTCTTCCGCATCCGCAGCGAAATCGCGTTTGCGATCCATAAATTTTTCAACGAACAGAATTTCGTTTACGTCCACACGCCGCTTATCACGGGCAGCGACTGCGAAGGCGCGGGCGCAATGTTCCAGGTAACTACGCTGGATCTTGACAACGTCAAAAAGGACGAACAGGGCAAGGTCGATTATTCCGAGGACTTCTTCGGCAAGAAAACCAGCCTTACGGTATCGGGACAACTCAACGTCGAAACTTTCGCAATGGCATACAGCCGCGTTTATACTTTCGGGCCCACTTTCCGCGCCGAAAAGTCCAATACGACGCGTCACGCGGCGGAGTTCTGGATGATCGAGCCCGAAATGGCTTTTGCCGACCTGAACGACAATATGGATATGGCGGAAGCAATGGTCAAATACGTCATCGGGTACGTTATGAACAGTTGCAAGGAAGAAATCGCATTCCTTAATCAGTTTGTCGATACGGGGCTTATCGCCCGCCTTGAAAACGTTGTGGGCAGCGATTTTGAACGCCTGACCTATACGAAAGCCATCGAACTTTTGCTTCCCCACAAGGACGAGTTTGAATTCCCCGTATATTGGGGCTGCGATTTGCAGTCGGAACACGAAAGATACCTTACCGAACATATCTTCAAAAAACCCGTGTTCCTCACCGGTTATCCGAAAGAAATCAAGGCGTTTTATATGCGCCTGAACGACGACGGCAAAACCGTTGCCGCAATGGACCTTCTCGTCCCCGGCATCGGAGAACTTATCGGCGGCAGTCAGCGCGAAGAACGTCTGGACGTTTTGTATCAGCGCATCGACGAAATGGGGCTTAAACGTGAAGACTACTGGTGGTACACCGACCTTCGTCGTTTCGGCGGCACTGTTCACTCTGGCTACGGTCTGGGTTTTGAACGTATGGTAATGTATCTTACGGGCATAACGAATATACGAGATGTGATACCGTTCCCGCGCACGGTTGGCAACTGCGAATACTAAAACGGCGACAATTCGCGATATTCTGCTTTTTCGGCGGAACTTGAAAATTCGTGTACGCCTAAGTACACTGGAATTTTCAAAACCCGCCGAGAAAAACACAATCTCATCAAATTCTCGCCGTTTTAAGGGTTTTTCGAGCGCGTACGCTAACCCTTTTACCCCCTTTCACTTTTTTTGAAAAACGTAGTTTCCAAAAAAAGAACTGTGGAAAACCTTATAAATCGGAAAGTACTATGACCGAACAGGAAAAAGAACAAATTTTAAGGAAAATGAAAAATCGTGAGCAGGGCGACGTCGCGTCAAACGACGACGACCTTGTCCGCAGCGAAAAATACATGAAAAAAGGTCAGTACGCCCGTTCAAAGTATAAGGAGTTTTACGACGACGTGAAACTGTCAATCAAAGAAGACTGGTAACAGAAACAGTATTAAAAAGAGTACCGAAATCGGTGCTTTTTTTATGCCAACGGATAATAATACGAACGTTGCCAAAACGCCGATATTTCAGTGCTTTTATGAAAAACGTTCGCTTGTAGTACAATAAAGTACAACAGCGTTCGCCTTTTTCAAAAATCATCCGAAATCTCGGCGTTTTCGGTTGTAAACAAGTTTTCCGCCGTGTTTTTAGGATAAGACAAGGCACGCGAGCGGCTTAATACTTTACAGTATAAGCCGTGAGCGTAACGCAGTATTAGTCAAAAACACGGCGTAAAACCTAAGTTCGTATTATTATCTGTTGGCATCCGTCAATCCCAAAAGATAATCGGTCGTCACGTTAAAAAACTCGGCAAGTTTTTTGAGATTTTCGCCCGTAATATCGGACTTGCCGTTTTCCCATCTCAAAATCGCCATATCGCTGACGCCGATGCTTTTGCCAAGTGCCATTGCGGACAATCCGCTTTCGGCACGGAGCTCTTTAAGTCTTTCCGAAAATTCACTCATAACCATATTATACAATGTTTCAGGACAATTTCAAAGAAAAAGACAATAAAAACCAAGTAAAATTGACAAAAGGGAAGAAAATTTATATAATTTTCTTATGAGTATTTTTGACGGAAAAATGAATTTGTCGGTTACGTCCGCAAGTGGTATCGAGGCGGTCACGAAAAGGGAACTCGAAACACTCGGATACGAGGCGGGACCTGCGGTTTTCGGGCGAATCGGTTTCAACGGCGATATGACCGCGCTTGCCCGCGCGAATATGTTTTTAAGGACGGCAAATCACGTTTACGTCAATCTTTTTTCGTTCAAGGCGACGACTTTTGACGAGCTTTTCGACGGGCTTACATCATATCCTTTTGAAGACGTTTTTGAAAAGGACGCGCGCATTACCGTCGACGCAAAAAGCAATAAATCGGCGTTGTACGCGCTGTCGGCAATCCAGAAAGTCGCAAAAAAGGCGATTGTCGAAAGGTTGAAAAGGAAATATAAAATCGAAACGCTGAGTGAAAGCGGCGCGGCGTATCACGTCGAAGTAAACGTCGCGTACGACGAAGTTACGATATGTCTGGATACGTCCGGCGAAGGGCTGCACAAAAGGGGATACCGCCCGATAATGGGGCTTGCGCCGATGAAGGAAACGCTTGCCGCGGCAATAATAATGCTGTCGGTATGGAACAAAGATCGCCCGCTTATCGACTGTTTTGCAGGCAGCGGAACGATACCCATCGAAGCCGCGCTTATCGCGCAAAACACCGCGCCGGGGATAAAACGGCATTTCGCTTTCGAACAGTTCAAAGGTGCGCCGCAAGTCATCGACAAAGTGCGCGACGAGGCGTTAAGCGTGCAAAATCTTGACGTTAAAACCCGTATTTCGGGATTTGACATTGACGGCGACAGCATAAAAACGGCAATGATACACGCCGAAAACGCAGGCGTCAAAAACCTTATCCACTTCCAGCAAATGGACATGCGCGACGTGTCCACAAAACAAAAATACGGCGTGCTTATCAGCAATCTGCCGTTTGGCGAAAGGCTGTTGACCGAAAAGGAATTGAAGCCGCTGTATCGTGATTTCGGAAAACTTTTCAAGTCTTTGGACACGTGGAGTTTATACGCTTTCACAAGTTATCCCGACTTTGAAAGGAACTTCGGCCGCCGCGCCGACAAAACAAGGAAACTTTACAGCTCGCAACTTGAATGCGTGCTTTATCAATATCTTGGACCTCGTCCGCCCAAAAAATCACAGGACGAAAAGGAGTAGTTATGAAACGCAACGGAATGTGCCCGATTTGCTTTGTCAAAAGATTTTTCAACGTGCCGTCAAAGGTGAGCGAAGTTTATCCCGCCGACTTTTACGGCAACGGCGCCGCGCTCACGCCCCCGATGGGCTGGTCAAGCTGGAACACTTTCAGAAACCGCATTGACGAAAACCTTATTTACGACACCGCCGTCGCGATGAAAGAAAAAGGGCTTGTCGACGCCGGATATCACTTTGTCAATATCGACGACAACTGGGTTGACAACGCGCGCGACGACGAAGGAAGAATTCAGGCGGACAAACTCACTTTCCCGAACGGTATTCCCGCGCTTGTCGAAAAGGTGAACGCGATGGGAATAAGCCTTGGCGTGTACAGCAGCAACGGCACGGCGACGTGCGAAGACCTGACGGCAAGTTTATATCACGAATGGACGGACGCATACACCTTTGCAAAGTGGGGCGTGGAGTATTTCAAATACGACTTCTGCCACAATATTCCGCTGTCGGAATACGCGCCGCTCGTTTACGCCGTGACGATAAGCAAAAACGGAATCGGCCGCACCTACGACTGTAAGGAAGCGGAACTTTCCGGGCTTGCCCGCTATATGAAAAAGAAAGGCTTTGACGGGAAATACGTGTCGGGGCTCGACCGCCGCGAAGGCGCGATGACTTTTGACAAAATCGAAGTGGAAGAAGACGGCGTTTACAACGTAACCGTCCATATCGTGAAGCACGGACAGTACGAAAAATGCCTGATGCTGGAAGCAAACGGCATTGAGCGGGAAGTTCTGATTTTCCCGTCGCAAAAACGCTTTAATATGACGGCGAAGTTCACGGTGTCGATGCGCCTTAAAAAGGGCAAAAACACCCTTAAACTTTTCAATCCCATCGGTACGCGCGCCGACAGCGCAATGCTGCAATACGTCAACATGGGACGACAACTCAAAAAAGCCACCGAAAAAGTCGCGCGGGACGCCGGCAAACCCGAAAAACCCATCACGTTTTCAATCTGCGAATGGGGCTTCAATCAGCCGTATAAGTGGGGAAGATACGCGGGCAATTTGTGGCGTACAACCCCCGATATCCGCCCGATATGGCCGTGGATCAAAATCCTTTACAACCACACCGTCAAACTTTATAAGTACGCGGGCGTGGGCGGATGGAACGATCCCGACATGCTGGAAGTCGGCAACGGAAAACTCACGTTCGAGCAAAACCGCTCGCACTTTGCGCTGTGGTGCATGATGTGCGCGCCGCTGATTCTCGGCAACGACCTGAGAAATATTTCGGACGACGTTTTGAAGATCGTCAAAAACCCCGACCTTATCGCAATAAATCAGGACGCGCTCGGCGTCCCGGCAAAAAGAGTTGTGAAAGGCACTGTCGATGTGCTTGTTAAGCCGCTTGCGGACGGAAGCGTTGCGGTGTGCGCGTTTAACAAGGGCGGAAAGAAGAAGTATAACCTGAACCTGAAAAAGGTTTTGTCCGACGAATACGCAAGGTGCAAAAAAACCGAAAACTTTGTCGCGACGAACTTATGGGACAAGTCGGAAACGACGACAAACGGAGTGATTTCGGTTTCCGTCAACAAGCACGACAGCGCAGTATTTATCGTAAGGTAAAATAGAAAGCAAAAAAAGGGCGGCACTCTCTGCCGTCCTTTTTGTTTGGTGAAAATCAGTTGCAGAATTCGCGGGTGTTTTCGCCGGTCAGCCAATTTATCGTCCATACGCCGGACTTGCCGTTTTCGGTGAAGTACACTTTTGCGGTGTTGTTGCCGCGATAATCGACGTGGGTGACGACCGCCTCGGACTTTGTATAAATCTCGTTCAAAAAGTCAAGTTGCTTTTGAGAAAACTCGCCGACGTTGTCGGAGATGAACAAAAGTCTGCCGAAAGTCTTGTTGACCTCGGCGACAAGTCGTTTTTCGGAATCGGTGTATTTCAGGTTGACCTCGCGCATGAAGAAGACGTCGGGATCGTTGCCGAACGCGCGCCCGTCAAGGCCGCGACGGAAAATCGTATTCTGAATCGACGTCTGGGTGGACACGATTTCGTTGTTCGTGAGCGAGTAAATGAAACGCGGCTTGAACTGAATATCGACGTCCGAGCCGATGCGGCAGTAATCGAACCTGCCGAACGCCGGAAACAGCGGCACGCCGCAACCCAGAATGTATTTGTCGCCGCAGCAGTCGCGAAGGAAAGCGCAGGCGTCATCCATAATTTCGCCGCGGGTTTTGTTGCCGAAGGGGACAAGGCACGCCGTGTACAAGAAGTCGAGCTTGACCATATCGTAGCCCCACTCGTTCAAAATCACGTCAAAGAAGTGGCGGATATAGTCGGCGCACTCTTTGATGTAAAAGTTGAGCGTGAAGCACGGACGAGTGCCAAGCATTCCCTTTGTGGGTTTGCCGTTGGCGTCTTTCAGAATCCAGTCGGGATGAGTTTTTGCCACGACGCTGTCCTTTTCGATATAGAAGGGCGCAAGCCAAAGCCCCGCCTTGTAGCCGCTTTTGTGGATTTCGTCGGCGATGAACTTCATACCGTGCGGGAATTTCTTTTTATCGGTGGACAGCCAGTCGCCGACTTTCGTCTGATGGCCGTCGTCAATCTGGAAAATGTCGATTTTGTCCGAGCGGGCAAGACCTTCAAGGTCGCGCAGGATAATCTTTTCGTCGATTTTCGTGAAGTAGTTGTACCAGCTCGTGTAGCCCGTGGTGTGGTTTACGCGGCATTTTGAAACGTCCAGAGTTTTGAAATAAGCGTCGAAAACCTCGTCGTAACTTCCGTTGAAAAACGCGACGTCAAAAAGAGTGAAGTCGCCTTTTATCGTTTTTCCTTCAACGTCCTTTTCAAGCGTGATAAGGTTTTTGTTGAAGTCGAAATTGAGAATCGTCCAGCCGGAGCGTTCGTTCAACGAGCCGATAAACTCGTGTGTGAAGCCGTTTCTGACATAGCCGAACGAATATCCGTGGAAAAACCCCGCGGTTTTCGGATAAGTTTTGAAGTTGTAGTCGCCGTTGATTGCGGCGATTTCCCTGCCGAACTTAATTTTGTTCAGGGGGAAGCGGATACCTTTTTGCAGTTCGTCCCTTTTCCATTCTTTCGTGAGCGACCAGCTTTGATAGCCGTTTGCAAGAACGGACGTTTCTTTCTGGAAAGAATAATCCGTTGCGATTTCGGCGTGGACAAGCTCCATCTCGCGCTTTGGGCAGATCTTTACGAAAAGACGGTTGCTTTCGCGCGTGATTTTCAGGTCAAAGTCGTCGTTTGCGCCGTTTGCAACCCGTCCGCTGCCTCCGACGTTGTAATATAAGGTAAGTTTTGACGTTTCAAACATAATCGGTATCCCCCCGCATTGTTTAATACATTACGATATAGTCTTCGCGTTCCGCGCCGACCGACACGTATTTGATTTTGCATTCGGTCGCTTTTTCGATAAAGCGGATATAATCGACGGCTTCTTTGGGCAGATCTTCGGGCTTTCTGCATTTTGAGATGTCGCACTTCCAGCCTTTAAGGACGGTGAATTCGGGCTTTGCGATATTAAGGTTTTCGCCAAAGGGGAACTCCGTCGTGATTTTGTCGCCGACTTCGTACGCGGTGCATACGGGAATCGCGTCAAGATAAGAAAGCACGTCAAGTTTCGTCAGGGCGATTTCGTCCGCGCCTTGCATTCTGATGCCGTAACGGCTTGCAACGACGTCAAACGCGCCGACGCGACGAGGTCTGCCTGTTGCCGCGCCGTATTCGCCGCCCGCCTCACGCAGGTCGTTTGCGAACTTTCCGAACGCTTCCACGGTGAACGGGCCTTCGCCCACGCAGCTGCTGTACGCTTTCATAATGCCGATGACGTTGTCAAGTTTAAGGTTGGGCACGCCCGCGCCGATGGGTGCGTACGCCGCAATCGTGTTCGACGACGAGGTGTAAGGATTGATGCCGAAGTCGATGTCGCGAAGCGCGCCGAGCTGCGCCTCGAACATAATGCGTTTGCCCGCCTTGTTGCTTTCGTTAAGGAAGACACCCGTGTCGGTGACGTAGGGCAGGAATTCGTCCGCAAGTTCTTTCAGATGTTTTTTCAGGTCGTCCGCGTCGATGGGGGTGCTGCCGTAAGCCTTTTCGATGAAAAGGTTTTTCCATTCGATAATGCTGTCGAGGTGTTTATCGAGAGCCTCCGGGAAGCGCAGGTCGCCCATGCGAATGACTTTTTTCAGATATTTGTCGCCGTAAACGGGTGCGATACCGCGGCGGGTGCTGCCGTATTTCGCGTCGCCGAGTCTGTCTTCTTCCAGACAATCCTGACGGACGTGATAAGGCATGCAGATTATCGCGCGGTCGCTGATTTTAAGGTTGTCGGGAGTGATTACGACGCCTTTTTCGCGAAGGGACGCGATTTCTTTATGAAGGTGAGTAAGGTCGATAACCATACCGTTGCCCATTACGCAGGTAACTTCGGGACGAAGTATGCCCGAGGGAAGAAGATTTAAGATAAATTTTCCTCTTTCGTTCACGACGGTGTGTCCCGCGTTGTTGCCGCCCTGATACCTGACGACGATATCGTAATCCTGGCTTAAAAGGTCGACCATACGGCCTTTACCTTCGTCGCCCCAGTTGATTCCAACGATTGCTGTAAGCATATATATCCTCCGAACTTATATTCAAAAATACATTAGTATTATATCTAATAAACGATTGCCGTGTCAAGGTTAATCGTTAGCAAAAAAAGAAAAGGTTTATTTAAAAACCTTTTCAAAATTTTCGTGCAGTATCATTTGTTTTTCTTTTTCGGAAAGCGGCAGGCTCAAAAACCTTTCAAGCTCGTCTTTCGGCCGCCACATCGGGAAGTCCGTGCCGAAGAAAAACCTTTCGACGCCAAGATTTCTTAAAAGTTTTACCGCCTCGGTTTTGTCAATGAAGGGGAGCGTAGACGACGTGTCGAAATATACGTTGTCAAGCCCTTTGTACAAAAGCGAACTTTCCCATTCGGAATAGCCGCCGAAATGCGCGCCGATGACGATTTGCTTTGGATATTTTTTCGCAATTTTCACAAGCCTTTCGGGGTTGCTGAAATTATATCTTTTGTCGCCGGTATGGAAAAGTATGGGAAGACGACCGTCCAGCGTTTTGTAAATTTTTTCGGCGCGCGGCTCGTCTATGGCGAACTTCTGAAAGTCGGGGTGAAGTTTCACGCCGCGTATGCCGTGCGACATCGCAAAACGTATTTCGCCGTCCATATCTTCTTCGTCCATATCGGGGTGCAGCGTCATAAATCCGATGAACTCGGGATGGGCTTCTGTCTCCGAAACGATATATTTATTGATATTTTCAACCTGTTTAACTGTCGTTGCTGTCGAATGAACGACAAATTTCGTAATTCCGGCAAGGCGTCCTTCCTGCAATAAAACGTCGGGCGTGCCTGCCGATTCGGTCATTTGTATGCCGTAAAAATCGCCGATTGCATCGGTTGCTTTTTTGGCGATTTTGTCGGGAAAAATATGTGCGTGAGCGTCGATAATCATTTTCTTTTCGTCCTTTTCAACGGGTTATTTTATCATATCGCGCGCCGCCTTGCAAGCATATGAAAACGATGTCCTATAAATTATGATTTTTTTTGGAAATAAGTTGATATCGCCCATAATATATGGTAATATATTTTTATATTTTATAAAGGAAGGAAATTATGACAGAATCACTCGATAAGCCCAAAAAACGGGTTTTAGGCCTTACTGGGAATATGTGGATTTACGCCTTTGGCGTGATGGGCATCAACCTTGCGATAGGTCTTGTCAACAGTTATCAGGCGGAGTTTTTCGACAAAATTATGAGACTCAATCTTGTCGGAATCGCGCTTATTATTCTTGCGGCAAAGTTTATAAGTATCGTTGCTGACTTCGTAATCGGAAATCTCATTGACCGCGCCAACTTCAAGGCGGGCAAAATGCGCCCGTGGATTTTGTTCTCGGCGTTCCCGCTTTTCGTATTCACGATGCTTTCGTTCGCGTTCATTCCGTTCCCCGAAACGAAGGGCGGCGAAGTGGGTAAATATATCTACATTACCTTCATTCTTATCCTTTGGAACGTCAGCATGACAATGGCGGATATTCCGTCGCAGGGTATGCTGAAAATGGTCGCGGGCACTCCCGAAGACACCAACAACGCCGCCGGTTGGGCGAATACGCTGAAATCGGTTGCGCTTGCATGCTCCGGCGTGTTCATCACCGTCGTTTGTATGATAACTGGCTCCGGCGCGGTAGGCTGGAAAGAATACCTTATCACCGCCGCGATTCTTTCGGGCATCGGGCTTATTTTGCAACTGCTGATGTACTTCAAGGGCAAGGAAGAATACAAGGTCAACGCAAGTTCCGCAATGAGTTTCAAGGAAATGTTCAGGGAACTCAAAAACAACCGTATGATCCAGATTGTTCTCGTGACGTACCTTTTGGGATTTGGCAGGAATATCGGCTTGTCGATTGCGGTGCAGGCGTCCTGCATTATGATCCGCGACGGCATCGACCTTACGAAACTCGGGCTTGGCGTTATGAGCGGCGACGCGTGCAGTTGGGCAATCGGTCTAACCTCGGCAATTTCCAGCATGGTCACAATCATTCTGAACCCCGTCATCAACAAGAAACTTGGCGAAAAGAAATACTTCATCATCGCGGGCTTTTACGGCTTTGCGGTCAGCTTGATTTCGTTTTTACTGTACGTTCTCACGCCTGCGGAAACCGCGACGGGCGGCGTACCGTTTTTGAGAAGTATCTGGGCAATCTGGATTTATCAGTTCTTCCTCGGGTTCGCGTACGGTCCCAACGGCTATCTCCCCATGGTAATGACGGCGGATATCGTCGATTATCAGGAATGGAAAACGGGCAAACGTACCGAAGGCACGCAGTTTGCAATCCTGTCGATGTCCAACAAACTCAGCAACGCGTTGTCGGTGTCCTTGGGGCTTTTATTCATCGGCGCAATCGGATACAGCGCAAACAGCTATGCGGACGCGGTTAAGGTCGGCGTCGAAATTATCGACAAGAAGGAAGTCATCGTCGACGCGGTCGCGCACACCAACGCGATTCACGCCGCAGTTCCGGGCTCTATGCAAAACAAGGCTTGGGCAATTTACTTCCTGCTGCCGGGGCTTTGCATGTTGGCAAGTTCTTTGGTAATGTTCTTTTATAAAATCGATGAAAAAACCAAAAAACAAATGCGTGAAGAACTTGCTTTAAGACGCGGCGAAGCGAGAGAAGAAACTGTCGCGGAAAACGCGGTGGACGCTTTGTCGGAAGCGAGCGAAGATTTTGAAGTTTCCGAAGAAAACGACAAAACGGAAGAATAACAACACCTAAAAACAAAAAAAATAACGCACCTTTTGCGGCATAGCGAAACTCTCGCTATGCCGCAGTTTTATTTGCCTTGCGGCAAGTGATATTGCTTTCGGCAGTGATATTTTGCAAAAAGCAAAGTGATATTTCTCGCTTCACGAGAAGTAAAGGTAAATAAAATATAACTTCGGCTGAAAGCCGAAATATAACTTTTTGCCGACGGCAAAAAATATAACCGTTTACGCAGTAAACGATATAACTAAAATACCCACTGCATTGTTTTCAAAGCAGTGGGTTAAGTTTTTTTGATGCTTGCGAGAAAAACTGTTTAATAATCGCCGTTGCCGACAAGATAATCGGCACTGACGTCAAAGAACACCGCAAGATTGTATATTATCGTTGCGTTCGGCTCGGCAACGCCGGATTCCCAGTAAGAAACCGCACGCTGACTTGCGCCGATTGCTTTTGCAAGTTCGGTCTGAGAAATGCCTTTTTGTGTCCTTAATTCCTTGATTTTCTTTCCGATGTCCATAGTTTTAGAATAGACAAAAAATGCTAATAATATTTGACATAGACATATTTTGCTAATATAATTTAACTATGGTACAGTCGGAACGTTATTTAGTATTTGCAGATAAATACATTTTTATAGGAAAATATAAAGGGAAGAAAAATATGTTTTGCGTTTTTACGCAAGCACAAGAGTATGACGAAGATGCCAAATTATGGTTCAAACTTGGCACAATATATTTAAATAACGATAAAATATTAAGCGTTAAAAACGTAAAAGACTTGAAAAAATATAAAAAAATAATTATTCCTTGATAAAAGCGCAGCGAGTAAATCGTTGCGTTTTTTTGTTTACTTGGTTTATTTTTGCCCGTCACATAAATAAGTTGAAATTTGTCGAAAAAATTTGTAAATGGTGAACCACGTTGTCATATTTAGTGTGAGATAATAAGAGTATGGGAGGCGGGTTATGAGTTTTAAGGAATTGACAAAATACAGAATGCAACTTCTGAAAGTGCTGTCCGAAAAAGAATTTTCGCTTGACTTTCACATTTTTGCAATGGAAGCCGTGCAGGACGCGCAGTATATAAGCGAAGAAGACGCGGAAAACGTCGCAAAACTTATCGTGGATTGCGTGAACGCGGGCGACAGCGAAGACGAGATAATCGAAAAGGCGCGGTTTAAGGTTGATTACGCAAAGTACGTTTTCGGCGTTAAAAAGGCGCTTTACGGGCTCGGCGTCGAAGACGGGCGCGTTGAAAACCTTATGTCCCTTTACAAGGAAGATCTTATGAACGCGTTCAATCACGGCTGGTCGGCAGAGTGCGTTGCCGAAAACATGAACGACGATTATTGACGAACCGTATGGTTTTCGTTTTAACTCCTTACTTTTTATATGCAGAAACGGCTCGGGATT